>QXGG01019235.1_pt1 | contig 380924 bp, 354 predicted proteins | sample 1982491 | NCBI WGS metagenome assembly QXGG01 (sample SAMN09924614, study PRJNA488089) | Wastewater metagenome, whole genome shotgun sequencing project. | isolation source: South African research farm wastewater | place: South Africa: Irene, Agricultural Research Council, Animal Production...
GACCTTGCCAATCATGTCCATGGTGATCACCTCTTTTGCTCCTGCCAAAAAATTCAGCAGTCGCGTGATACACCCTGGTCAATTTTGAAGCGGCACTCCCGCCTTCAGATGGTCAGTTTTCGGTCGGCGTCAACATGCCGGGTTCGGTCAGGGTTCGCAGCTTGGCGTCGGTCAGCTTCATGGCGGGGCATCCTTGCAAGTCTGGGGGCATTTTTGGGGGCACAACTATTGTGCCCACAGCCCCTAGACGTTGTAAATCAACGCCCTAGCCCACTACCTTTGGTTCCTGTTGGTGTACCAGTCACCGCTGGCGCAACGTACGCGAGAGCATGATCACCGGCACCAGGCCCACCAGCACCAGCGTCAGGGCTGGCAAGGCCGCCTCCCCCAGGCGCTCGTCGCGCGCCAGCTGGTAGGCCACCACCGCCAGGGTGTCGCTGTTGAAGGGCCGCAGCACCAGGGTTGCCGGCAGTTCCTTCATCACGTCCACAAACACCAGCAGCGCCGCCGCCGCCGTCGTGCGCCGCAGCAGCGGCCAGTGCACGCGGGCGGCCAGCGCAGCGCCGGTGGTGCCGAGCATGCGGGCCGAGTCGTCCAGGCTGGCCGGGATGCGCGCATAGCCGCTCTGCGCCGATTGCAGGGCCACCGCCGTGAAGCGGACCAGGTAGGCCCAGACGATGCCCATCACGGTGGCGGTCACCCAGTAGCCGATGCTGCCATCGGGAAAGGCCTTCTGCGCCCAGCCCACCGGCAGCAGCAGGCCGACCACGATCACCGCGCCCGGCACCGCATAGCCCAGCCCCGCCAGTTGCACCACACCCCGTGTCAGCGGACCGGGCCGGGTGCGCACGGCAAACGCCAGCACCAGGGCCAGCACCGTGGCCGCCGCCGAACTGATGGCGGCCAGGCGCACGCTGTTGCCGGCCCACTGCACGAACGAGGTCCAGGGCAGTTCTTCCCAGCCGCCGATCAGCGGGCGCAGCATGAACAGCACCGGCAGCACGAAACCAAACAGAATGGGCAGCGCGCAGGCCAGCCAGGCCAGCGCCGACCGCCCGCCCGACAGCGGCACCGGCTGCGCGTCGGCGCTGCCGGCGCGCTGGCCGCGCAGCGAGGCAAAGCGCATGCGCTGCTGCGCTCGCCGCTCCAGCCACAGCAGCAGCGCCACCAGTGCCAGCAGCATGGTGGCCAGCTGCGCCGCCGCCAGCGGCATGTCCATGGACAGCCACGCCTTGTAGATGCCGGCGGTGAAGGTCTGGATGCCGAAGTAGCTGGCCACGCCGAAGTCGGCCAGCGTCTCCATCAGTGCCAGCGCCACACCGGCCGCCACGGCCGGCCGCGCCAGCGGCAACGCCACCTCGCGGATGCGGCGCGACAGCGGCGCGCCCAGCAGCCGGGCGGCCTCCATCAGCTGCGCCGCGCGTTCGGTCAGCGCCGTGCGCGCCAGCAGGTAGACATACGGGTAGAGCGAGAAGGTGAAGACCCAGACCGCGCCGGGCGTGTTTCGGATTTCGGGGAACACCCGCCCGCGCAGGCCGAAACTCTCGCGCATCCAGACCTGGAGCGGGCCGCTGAACTGCAGGAAGTCGGTGTAGGCGTAGGCCACCACATAGGCCGGCATGGCCAGCGGCAGCAGCAGCGCCCACTCGAACACGCGCCGCCCGGGGAAGTCGAACAGGGTGACGGCGCTGGCGGTGGCCATGCCCACCACCGCGACACCCAGCGCCACGCTCAGGCACAGCACCACCGACGTGACGGTGTAGTCCGGCAGCACGGTGCGCGACATTTCCGCGAGCACCTCGCGCGCCGCGGCGTCGAACTGGGACCAGGACGCCAGCAGCGCCAGCACCGGCAGGGTCAGCGCCAGGGCCAGCAGCAGCAGACCAACGGTGGAGGAAATGCGGGACAACACAAATGAGAATTGTAGTTATCTACAATGGACCACCATGTTCCTCCAGGTCAGCCAGCTCAGCGTCAAGTACTCCGGCTCGTCCCACCCCGCAGTGGACGGCGTGTCGCTCGGCCTTCGTGCGGGCGACATCGGCGTGCTGATCGGGCCCTCGGGCTGCGGCAAGACCACGCTGCTGCGCGCGGTCGCCGGACTGGAACGTGCACACGCCGGCAGCATCACGCTGGAGCGCGAAACCGTCAGCGACGGCTCGCTGCACGTGCCCGCCGAGCGGCGGCGCATCGGCATGGTGTTCCAGGACTACGCGCTGTTCCCCCACCTCGACGTCGGCCGCAACGTGGCCTTCGGCATCGCCAAACTGCCGCGCGCCGAACGCGAGCAGCGCGTGGCCGAGGTGCTGGCGCTGGTCGGGCTGGACGGCATGCAGGCGCGCTACCCGCACGAGCTCTCCGGCGGCCAGCAGCAGCGCGTGGCCCTGGCCCGCGCCCTGGCGCCGCACCCTCGGCTGCTGCTGCTGGATGAACCCTTCTCCAACCTCGACGTCGACCTGCGCGAGCGGCTGGCGCACGAGGTGCGCGGCATCCTCAAGGCCGCCGGCGCCACCGCCCTCTTCGTCACCCACGACCAGCTGGAAGCCTTCGCCATCGGCGACCTGATCGGCGTCATGCACCAGGGTCACCTGCACCAGTGGGACGACGCCTACGCGCTCTACCACCGGCCCGCCACGCGCTTCGTGGCCGAGTTCATCGGCCACGGCGTGTTCGCGCCGGCACAGATCCAGCAGGTAGCCGGCGAGGTGATCGTGCAGACGCCCATGGGCGCGCTGCTGGATGTCGAGGAATGTCCGCTGCCCTCGGCCTACGAGGCCGGGCTGTGCGACGTGCTGCTGCGCGCCGACGACATCGTGCACGACGACGAGGCGCCGGTGAAGGCGCAGATCGTGCGCAAGGCCTTCCGCGGCTCTGAGTTCCTCTACACGCTGCGCCTGTCCAGCGGTGAGACGCTGATGACGCACGTGCCCTCGCACCACAACCACGCGGTGGGCGAGTGGATCGGCATCCGGGCCGAGGTCGACCACGTGGTCACCTTCGAGCGCGGCGCCACGGCGACCACGCCGCCCGCGCCGGGCGTGCACCTGCGCTGAGGCCCCGGTGGCGGGTGCCCGGACCACGCCGTCCATCCTGCTCACCGGCTTCGAGCCGTTCGGTGGCGAACGCCTCAACCCCAGCGCGCTCGTCGCGCAGGCCCTGCACGGCCAGCACATCGGCGGCCGGCCGGTGACCTCTCTGGTGCTGCCCTGTGTGTTCGGTGACGCCATCGCCGCACTGGAGCAGGAGCTGGCGGCTCAGCGACCCGCCCTGGTGCTCTGCCTCGGACAGGCCGGCGGACGCGAAGGCGTGACGGTGGAGCGCATCGCCGTCAACCGGGACGACGCGCGCATCCCGGACAACGCGGGCGCGCAGCCGCTGGACCGTGCGGTGCTGCCAGGCGCACCGGCGGCCTACTTCAGCCGCCTGCCGGTCAAGGCCCTGGTGGCGGCGCTGCAGGCCAAGGACGTGCCGGCGGCCGAGTCACTGAGCGCCGGCAGCTTCGTCTGCAACCACCTGTTCTATGGCCTGATGCACGCCCTGCGGCGCCGCCGCAGCGTGCAGGCCGGCTTCGTGCACCTGCCCTGGCTGCCCGAGCAGGTCGCGGAGCGCCCCAGGGCCTTCGCGCTCCCGCTGGACACCCAGGTGCGCGCCGTGCAGCACCTGCTGGCCACAGCGCTGCAGTGGCGAGGCCGGGGCGATCTGCAGCGCGTGGGCGGCGCGCTGGACTGATCCCGCTCCGCTTCAGTTCAGGCGCTGCTTGAGCGCCGGGATGCGCGAAATCAGCAAGCCGTCCAGCAGCAGCACCGCCACCAGCACCGCGCCCGAGAGCGGGAACGCCAGCGCCACCGCCAGCATCACCACCGCACCGGTTTTCCAGAGCGCGGCGTCGGCGGGTGCGCGCGGCGCCACCAGACGACCGGCGTTCGCGGGCCGGCGCTTCCACCACATCACGATGCCGCTGACGCACAGGAAGAGCACCGCCAGGCAGAACAGCACGTTGGCCCAGGCGCTCCACAGGCCCATGTCGCCCTGGTGCAGCGCGATGCCCACGGCCATGAGCTTGGCCATGGGCGAGTAGTCGGCGAATGCAGCTTCGGCCAGCACGCGGCCGGTGTACTGGTCCAGGTGCACGAAGCGGTCGCCGGTCGGGTCGCTCAGGTCGCCGCTCATGCTGTCTGCGCTGATGCTGAAGACGCCGGTGTCGTCCTGAGGAACGGCGATGTGGAACTGGCCGCCAAAGCCGATGGAGCGCGCGTAGGCGTCGACCGTGTCGAGGTTGACCGGCTGGCCGGCGGGGATGCCCGGCCGGCCGGCGCTGGAGCCGGAGGCCGGCATCGGCGTCTGCTCCAGCCCCCAGGGCACTTCCTTCAGGCCCGGGGTGGCGAGCGCCGCGTGCGTCGCGTCGGACTTCGGCACGTCGTCCCACTTGGCGGCGGGGAAGCTGCCCCAGGGCTGCACGAAATGGCCACCCCAGATGCCCGCCCAGGCCAGCCCCGTCAGAAGGAAGAAGGCCAGCACCAGGCCGACCCAGAAGGCCACGCTCACGTGCAGCGACTTCCAGGCGCTGCGGCCCCTGGCCGAGAGGTCGGGCAGCAGCACCCGGGTCCAGCCCTGCCCGCCGCGCGGCCAGGCCATGTAGGCACCGGTGACGATGAGCACGATGCCCAGGCCGGCGGCGATCTCGATCAGCCGGTCGCCCAGGTCACCGAGCAGCAGGGTGCCGTGGATCTTCTCGGCCCAGGCGAACACGGTGCGCTCCTTGTCCACGTTGCGCAGCAACTCGCCGGTGTAGGGGTTGACGGCCACGGCCTCGTCGCGCCCGTCCGCCGTCACCACGAACCAGGCCGGCCGCGTCTCGGACTTCGGCGCCACGACCTCCTTGAGCTGCGCGCCGGGCCGCTGGGCCAGCACCGCCTGCGCCATGGCGCCGACCGGGACGGAGGTCGCCTGCGGCTGCACGTCGATGTTCATGCCCAGGCGGTGCTGGAAGCCGGTGAAGAACACCATCACCAGGCCGGTGACGGCCAGCATGGTGAGGAAGGGCACGACGCAGAGGCCGGCGTAGAAGTGCCAGCGCCAGGCCAGCATGTGGAACTGGCCCAGCGTCGGGGGGGTGGTGGGTGGCATGGGGGTTTTCTGAAGGTTCATGACAGGGCGCCGATGGCCATGGACGGCGACACCCAGGGCGCGAACCCGGTCGGCTTGACCGGGGGCAGCGGGTGGACGCGGGCCGGTCCGCTCTTGCGGCGGCGCGGCGGCAGCAGCTGGGCCAGGCCGCGGCAGACGGTTTCGGCCTTGGCGTCCACCATCTGGGCCAGCTCGCGCAGGGCAGGCAGGGCCGAGCGCAGCGCGTCCGCACGCGCCTCGTCGGCCGCCTGTGCGCCCTGCCAGGGCAGGCCGAGCAGCTGGAGCAGGCAGGCCAGCCGCGACAGCACGTTGCCGGTGCGCAGCGTGGCCATGTCCTGGGTGCGCACCTGCTGCTGGAACAGGGCCTCGCGCAGCAGGGCCTCGCGCTCGGTCTCGCTGGTCACCGGCACCGGCGCCAGCCGGCAGTCGGTGAAGGCAATGGCGGTGAACTGGTAGGGCTGATCACACAGCGACTCGATGCCCACCAGATCGCCCGGCAGGGCGATCAGCACCGGCAGACGGGACGGGCCGCTCTCGCGGTCCAGGCGCACCGTGCCGTCGAGCACGCGCCACAGGCCACCGGTGGCACCGGCCTTGAAAAGGGGGTCTTGACCGGCGCACAGGCGCACCGGTTCTTTCACAGGGTTCGACATGGCAACTCCAGAAACGGACTTCACGAGGCCAGGCGCATCGGTGCACCGCGGCCGACGAGGCGGGACAGGCCCGCCGGTGAATCAGCCCTGAAGCGGCGGGCCGCGCGCGGCGGCGCGGGGCGCCTCGGCGGACCGGAGGTCGGTGGAGAAGAAGAACGGTGTGGGCCAGCTCGCCACCACCGCGGGCAGCGCGGGCCAACCGGGCAGCAGGGGCGCAAAGCGTTCGGCGGCCAGCGTGCAGTGGCCACACAGATCGAACGCGTCGGAGCGCCCGCCGTCCGGGCTGGCGGCGCGGTCTGCCCCTGGGTCGTCCGCCAGCACCCACTGCATGCCCTGCGCGGTGCAGAGCTCGACCCAGTCCTGCCCGTCCTGCGGCGGCCCGGCCGCGAGCGCGCGCGAGACCGCGGGCGCCAGCGTGGCCAGCAGCAGGGCGGCGAGCAGCCCGCCCGACAGGCGTCGGGACAGGCGGTGCCAGGACAGCAGGGTCATCGGGCGCGCGGCTCAGGGCCTCAGTGCTTGTGCTCGGCGGCCGGTACGGGCTTGTTGGCCATGGCGGGCATGGTAGCCAGCGGCTTGGCCGGGGCCTTGACCTCGACGGTTTCGCGCTTGCCGTCCTTGCCTTCGAACACCAGCGTCACCGGCACCACGTCGCCCTCCTTCACCTGGGCCTTCAGGTCCAGCAGCATCACGTGGTAGCCGCCAGGCTTGAGCTCGACCGCCTTGCCGGCCGGCAGCGCCAGGCCGGGGATCTGGCGCATCTTCATCACGTTGTTGTCCATCGCCATCTCGTGGATCTCGACCACGCCGGCCACCGGCGACTGGACCTCGACCAGCTTGCTGTCGGCCTTGGCGGTGAGCTGCATGAAGGCGCCGGTGGCCTTCTGCTGGGCCACGGTCGCGCGGACCCAGGGGTCCTTGATCTCGACCGAGGACTGAGCGAAGGCGCTGGCCGACGCGGCGATGAGGGCAATGCTGATGAGGTGTTTCATGGGGACTCCTTGGGGTTGAAAAAACGGGGTTGGGGAAAAGGGATCAGGGCACTGGCGCATCCAGCAGCGCCAGGACGTCGGCGGTGTAGTCGTCGGCGGTCTGTTCGTGCCGCAGCGCCACGCGGATGCGGCCCTGGCGGTCGAACAGGTAGCTCAGCGCCGTGTGGTCCATGGTGTAGCTGCTGCCGGTGGGCACCTTCTTGTAGAAAGCGCGGAAGTCCTTCGCGGTCTGCGCGATCTGCTCGGCATTGCCGGTCAGGGCCAGGAAGCTGGGGTGGAAGGCGGCCATGTACTCGCGCAGCAGCTCAGGCGTGTCGCGCTCCGGGTCCACGGTCACGAAGACCACCTGCAGATCGCCGGCCCGGGGGCCCAGCCGCTCCATCACCGCCGCGGCGCGCGTGAGCGCCGTCGGACAGACATCGGGGCACTGCACGAAGCCGAAGTACAGCATCACGACCCGGCCCTGGAAGTCGGCCAGGGTGCGGGTCTGCCCGTTGAAGTCGGTCAGCGAAAAACCGCGGGCGTAGTCGGCCCCGGTGATGTCGATGCCCTTGAACGAGGGCGTCGCCGGTTGGCCACCAGGGGACAGCCGGTCACAGCCCGACAGCAGACCGGCGGCACCGGCTGCGAGCCACAGCAGGCTCTGTCGACGGCTCATGGCGCGTGAAAACAGCGAAGAGGAAACGGACGCGAGAGGCATGGCACCCCCGAAAAACGGACAACACAGGCGCACTCCCGCAGGAGCGCGCCACGGCGCGGGTTTTCAGAGGCTCAGCGGAGGCGCCCGGGAACGGGCGGTCGCCCAGACCGTGTCGGTCAGGGGGGCGCGGTAGAACGCCGAAGGCTGTTCGGCCAGCGGGGCGGGCAGCATGGCCACGGCCTCCACCGGGGGCAGGCCGCTGGCGCCACCGTGCAGGGTGCACCAGGGGCAGTGCGGGCTGGCATCGGAGCCAGCGGGCTGGCCATCGATCTTCTGCGCCAGTTCGCCGGTGTCGGCCTGGACCCAGACCATGCCGGTGGTGGTGCAGATTTCCAGCCAGTCGGCGCGGTCGCTGCCGCCCATCCGGGCCTGCGCGATGGTCGGCGCGAGCGCGCCCAGCAGCATGGCCACAAGGGCCAGCCAGGCGGCAAAACGGCGACGCAGGCGCAGGAAAGACATCGCGCGATGTTAACAGCGCGGTCCTGTGGGCGACGCATCCCGGAACCCGCGGCCCCTACGATGCCGCTGTTCGCCCAACCTCCAGGAGACACACCCCATGCTCACCCTCTGCGGCTTCTCGGCCAGCAACTACTACAACAAGGTCAAGCTCGCCCTGCTCGAAAAAGACGTCCCTTTCCAGGAAGAACTGGTCTGGGTCGGCCAGACCGACCGGGCGGCCAGCCCGCTGGGCAAGGTGCCCTACCTGAAGACCGACGAAGGCCCGCTGTGCGAGTCGACCGTGATCCTCGAATACCTGGAAGCGAAGTACCCGCAGCACCCGCTGCTGCCGGCAGACCCGTTCGCCGCGGCCAAGGCGCGCGAACTGCTGCGCTTCATCGAGCTGCACCTGGAGCTGGTGGCGCGCAACCTCTACCCCGAGGCCTTCTTCGGCGGCAAGATCAGCGACGCGGCCAAGGAGAAGACGGCCCAGCAGCTGGAGAAGAACGTGGCCGCGTTCGCCACGCTGGCGGGCTTCCCGTCCTTCATCGGCGGCGCCGAATTCACGCTGGCCGATGTGGGCGCCGCGGTGCACCTGCCGCTGGTCAGCAGCGCCAGCAAGATCATCTATGGCAAGGACGTGCTGGCGGACCTGCCGGTGCGCGACTACCTCAGGCGCATCGGTGAACGCCCTGCGGTGCAGAAGGTCAACGCCGACCGCAAGGCCAACACCGAACTGATGCTGGCGCGCGCGAAAGCGTAGTCAGAAAAATCAGCCCTCGCGCAGTGCGGTCACCGCATCGCGCAGGTTCTGCGCCCAGGTGCGTCGGTCGCGGCCCTGGGCGCGCTGTGGTTCGCCGTAGTGCACCACCGCCACCACGTCGGTGGCGCGCAGTGTGTTCCACAGCGACTGCAGCAGCGTGGTATCGCCGATGAACAGCGGCGCGTCGTGACGCCGACCGTGCACCGGATCGACATAGCTCAGCCCCACCGGCAGCACCGGCGCTTCGGCCGCGATCGCGGCCTGGATCAGGTTGGCGTGGAAGGGCAGCAGGGTCTGGCCGTCGCCGGTCGTGCCCTCGGGAAACACCGCCAGGATGTCACCGCCGCGCAGATGTTCGGCCATCTTGTGCACCACGCGCATGGCGTCGCGCCGGCTCTCGCGTTCGATGTAGAGCGTGCCCGCGCCGGTCACCAGCGCACCGATCACCGGCCAGGCCTTGACGTCGGCCTTGGACACGAAGTGCGACGGCCGCGCCGCGTTCATCACCAGAATGTCGAGCCAAGAAATGTGGTTGGCCACCACCAGCAGGGGGCCGTGCACCGGCGGCGTGCCGCGCACCTGCAGCGTGACGCCCAGGATGCCCAGCATCTGGCGGGTCCACTCGCGCACCAGCAGGTCGGTGGCCTCGGGCGTCAGCTTTCCGAATTCGCTGCGGATGGTCCACAGGCCGCGCAGCACATGGCCCAGGGCGCGCAGGATGCGCCACCCCGCAGCCAGGGCCGAGCGCCGCCGGCCGCTCACGCCGCGGCCCGCGCCGCCTCGTAGGCCACCTGGCCGGCCACCAGCGTGGCGCGCACACGCACCGGCATCTCGTGGCCCTCGAACGGCGTGTGCTTGCCCTGGCTGCGCAGGGCGGCCGGCTCCACCGCCCAGCTGGCGTTGGGGTCGAACAGGCAGAGGTCGGCCGCGCCGCCCACGCTGATCTGCCCCACGCTGTGCTGCAGCGTGCCCAGTGCGCCCCCCAGCACCGCCTGCGGGCCGCTGGTGAGCACGGCCAGCGCCTGCATCAGGCCCAGGCCATCCTGCTGCGCCCATTTGGCCGCCAGGCCCAGCAGCAGCTCCACCGCGGTGGCACCGGGCTCGGCCTCGGCGAAGGGCAGCACCTTGGCGTCGGCGTCCACCGGGTTGTGGTCGGACACCAGGGCGTCGATGGTGCCGTCGGCCAGGCCGGCGCGCAGCGCTTCGCGGTCGCGCTGCTGGCGCAGCGGCGGCTGCAGGCGGGCGCGGCTGTCGTAGAAGCCGATGTCCACGTCGGTCAGGTGCAGGTTGTGCACGCTCACGTCGCAGCTGACGGGCAGGCCCTCGGCCTTGGCCTGGCGCACCAGGGCCAGGCCGGCGGCGCTGCTGATGCGGCACAGGTGCACGTGCACGCCCTTCTCGCCCGCCGCCTTGGCCGCGCCGTGCACACCGCGCAGCAGCTCGAACAGGGTGTGCAGCGCAATGGTCTCGGCCGCCGCCGGCACGCCAGCCAGGCCCATGCGCGTGGCCAGCGGACCGCTGGCGGCCACGCCCTTGCCGAGCCAGAAGTCCTGCGGGCGCAGCCAGACGGTGTAGCCGAAGGTGGCGGCGTACTGCAGCGCGCGCTGCAGCACCTGCGCGTTGACGATGGGCACCTCGGCCTGGCCGAAGCCGATGCAGCCGGACTCGGTGAGTTCGGCCATCTCGGTCAGCACCTCGCCCTGGAGGCCTCGCGTGAGCGCGCCCAGCGGAAACACGCGCGACTGGTGCAGCTTCTCGGCGCGGAACTTGAGCATGTCCACCAGGCCCGGTTCGTCCAGCACCGGGTCGGTGTCGGGCGGGCAGACCAGCGACGTGACACCGCCGGCCACGGCCGCGGCCATTTCGCTCTCCAGCATGCCGGCATGCTCCTGGCCGGGCTCGCGCAGGCGCACAGCCAGATCAACCAGACCAGGCGCGACCACCAGACCCGAGGCGTCGATGGTGCGGTTGGCATGGAAGTCGGGCGCGACCTTGCCGATGGCGATGATGCGGCCCGCCGCAATCGCGATGTCGGCCAGCTCGTCGCGGCCGCTGGCCGGGTCCATGACGCGGCCGTTCTGGATCAGGATCTTCATGGTGTGCCTATCGGTGCGGAGATCGGTGCCCCGGCGGAAGAGGACGTGGACAGGATGTGGCGCAGCGCATCGACCAGGGCTTCGCACTCGACCTGGGTGCCGATGGTGATGCGCAGGTGGTTGTCGATGCGGGGCTGTTTGAAGTGGCGCACGAGGATGCGGCGCTCGCGCAGGGCGCTGAACAGGTCGGCCGCGCGCGCGCTGGCATGGCGCACGAACAGGAAGTTCGCGCTCGACGGCAGGCAGTGAAAACCCATGCCATCGAGTTGCTGCACCAGCCACAGGCGGCTGGCGGTGATGCGCGCCGAAAGCGCCTGCAGGTGCCCGTCGTCCTCGATGGCGGCTTGTGCACCGGCCAGCGCCAGCCGGTCCAGCGGGTAGGAGTTGAAGCTGTCCTTGACCACGTGCAGCGCCTCGATCAGCGAGGTGTGGCCCATGGCAAAACCGACGCGCAGCCCGGCCAGAGCGGCCGACTTCGACAGCGTGCGCACCACCAGCAGCTGCGGGAAACGATTGATCAGCGCCACGGCGCTCTCCGCGCCGAAGTCCACATAGGCTTCGTCGATGACCACCACCGAGCCCGGGTTGCTTTCGAGCAGCTGGGTCAGTTCGGACAGAGAGAGAGCGATGCCCGTCGGGGCGTTCGGGTTGGGCAGCACGATGCCGCCGTTGCCGCGCCGGTAGTCGGCCACGCGCACGCGGAAGGCATCGTCCAGAGGGATCGGCTGCGGCTCGATGCCGTAGAGCGCGCAGTACACCGGGTAGAACGAGTAGCTGACGTCCGGGAACAGCACAGGCCGGCCGTGGCGCAGCAGGGCGCAGAACGCGTGGGCCAGCACCTCGTCGGAGCCGTTGCCGACGAACACCTGCTCGGGCGTCAGCCCGAAACGCTTCGCGATGGTCTGACGCAGCGACAACGCGGTCGGGTCGGGGTAGAGGCGCAGGCGTTCGTCAGCTGCATCACGCACCGCGTCGAGCACGCGCGGCGACGGCGGGTACGGGCACTCGTTGGTGTTGAGCTTGATCCAGCCCGCGCCCTGCGGCTGTTCGCCGGGCACGTAGGCGTGCAGCCCGCGCACCGCGGGGCTCCAGAGCGCACGCGCAGCAGCCTCTTTCCTAGAGCTCATGCCTCGTTCCCGGCCACGATACCCAGCACGGCCATGCGGACGGCGATGCCGAAGGTCACCTGCGGCAGGATCACGCTCTGCGGTCCGTCGACCACGGCGGACTCGATCTCGACGCCGCGGTTGATCGGCCCCGGGTGCATGACGATGGCGTCCGGCTTGGCCCAGCGCAGGCGCTCGGTGGTCAGACCGAAGCTCTTGAAGTACTCCTGGCTCGATGGCAGCAGGGCGCCGCTCATGCGCTCGTTCTGCAACCGCAGGGTGATCACCACGTCGCAGTCCTTGATGCCTTCTTCCAGCGTGTGGCAAACCCGCACACCCAGATGCGAGAGGTCGCTGGGCACCAGGGTGCGCGGGCCGACCACGCGCACGTCGGGGCAGCCCAGCGTGGTCAGCGCGTGGATGTCGGAGCGCGCCACGCGCGAGTGCAGCACGTCGCCGACGATGGCCACCGAGAGCTTGCTGAAGTCCTTCTTGTAGTGCCGGATGGTGTACATGTCCAGCAGGCCCTGCGTGGGGTGCGCGTGGCGGCCGTCGCCGGCATTGACCACGTGCACGTGCGGGGCCACATGCTGGGCGATGAGATAGGGCGCTCCCGATTCGCTGTGGCGCACCACGAAGATGTCGGCCGCCATGGCCGACAGGTTGGCGATGGTGTCCAGCAGCGACTCGCCCTTGGCGGTGGAGCTGCGCGCGATGTCCAGCGTGTAGACGTCGGCCGACAGGCGCGTGGCCGCGATGTCGAAGGTGGTGCGGGTGCGGGTGCTGTTCTCGAAGAACAGGTTGAACACGCTCTTGCCGCGCAGCAGCGGCACCTTCTTGACCTCGCGGTCGCTCACGCTCACGAAGCTCGACGCAGTGTCGAGGATGTGCGTGAGGATGTCGCGCGGGAGGCCTTCGGTGGAGAGCAGGTGGATCAGCTCGCCGTTCTTGTTCAGCTGGGGGTTGCGTGGCACGTCAGTTTTCCTTGGTTTCCAGCACGAATCGGAAGCGCCCCTCGCTGTCGCGCGCCAGCTCCAGCAACTGGTTGGCGGGCAGGGTCAGGGTGGCGGCGCAGACATTGGCCTGGATGGGCAGCTCGCGACCGCCGCGGTCGACCAGCACCGCCAGTTGCACGCTCGCGGGGCGGCCGTAGTCGAACAGCTCGTTGATCACCGCGCGCAGGGTGCGGCCGGTGTAGAGCACGTCGTCGATCAGCACCACGTTCGCACCGTCCACTTCATAGGGCAGCACGGTCTGAGCCGAGATCGACAGGCCGCGCTGCGCGAAGTCGTCGCGGTGCATGGACGAGGAGATCACACCGGCGTCGCCGGGCAGGCCCAAGTCGCGCTGCAGGCGCTCGGCCAGCCAGGCACCGCCCGAGGTGATGCCGGCCAGCACCACCGGTTGCGGGGTGGCGGCAATCAGCGCCTGGACGCCTTCGCGAAGTTCGGCATAGAGCAGCTCGGCGTCGAGCTGGATGTTTTGGATCACGGCAGGCTCCTCAGAAACTGTTCCAGGATGATGCAGGCGCTGGCCGCATCGGCGTCCTTGGCCCCCAGTGCGTGGGCCTCGGTGGTCGAGTAGCGTTCGTCGACCTCGTACACCGGCAGGCCGTGGCGGCCGCGCAGCCGGCGCGCGAACTTCTGTGCGCGCAAGGTGTTCTCGTGGGGGGCGCCGTCCGGGTGGAACGGCACGCCGACGACGAGGGCGTCGGGCTGCCACTCCTTGACGCGCTCGGCGATTTTCGCGAAACGCGCGTCGCCTTCGGCGGCGATGGTGGCCTGCGGCGTGGCAGTGCGGGTCAGGCGGTTGCCGCTGGCCACACCGGTGCGCTTGAGTCCGAAGTCAAAGGCCAGAAAGGTCTGGCAGGCGGCCGGCACGTCCATGGCGTCAGGCGTGTCCGGCATCGGGAGACAGCATCCAGGACTGCAAGCCCAGCAGGCCCATCGCCTTCTCATAGCGTTGCGACACCGGCGTATCGAAGATCAGTACCGGGTCGGCGGCCACCGTGAGCCAGCTGTTCTCGGTGATTTCGGATTCGAGCTGTCCTTCTCCCCAGGACGCATAACCGAGCGAGACAAAGACCTTGCGCGGCCCCGCGCCCGAGGCGATGGCTTCGAGCACATCGCGCGAGGTCGTCATCTCCAGCCCGCCGGGAATGGACAGCGTGGACGCGTAGACCGATTCGCCCTCACCGGCGTCGATGGCTTCGTGGAGTACGAACCCGCGCTCGGTCTGCACGGGACCGCCCTGGAACACCGGCTGGTCGCGCAGATCGTCGCGTCCCAGCACCAGGTCGACCTTGGCGAACAGGCCGGGCAGCAGGATGTCGGAAGGCTTGTTGATCACGAGTCCGAGCGCGCCGCGCTCGCTGTGTTCGCACATGAACACCACGCTGCGGCCGAACAGCTCGTCGTTCAGCCCGGGCATTGCAATCAGGAAGTGATTGGTGAGATTGATCGGGGCAGAATCCGCAGTCATGGCGCAATTTTAAGCGGCGGCCCGTGCCCGCCCCGCCGTCACCGAGCAGCCCCCGATGACACGCTACGACAGAGGACTGATGTGGTTCCGGCGCGACCTGCGGGTGCAGGACAACGCCGCCCTGCACCACGCGCTCAAACACTGCCGCCAGGTCTGGTGCGTGTTCGTGTTCGACACGGAGATCCTCGACCCGCTGCCGCGCGCCGACCGGCGGGTGGAGTTCATCCACGCCAGCGTGCTCGAACTCGATGCCGGGCTGCGCGCCCTGGGCGCCCGGCACGACCGCGAGCGCACCGGCCTCATCGTGCGGCACGCGGCCGCGCGCGAGGACATCCCGCGGCTGGCCCGGCAGCTGCATGTGCAGGCGGTGTTCACCAACCACGACGACGAGCCCGCAGCCCTGGCCCGCGATGCCCAGGTGCTGGGCGCGCTGGCGCACGCCGGCGTCATGCTGCACAGCCACAAGGACCATGTGATCTTCGAACGCCGCGAGGTGCTGACCCAGGCCGGCCAGCCGTTCGGCGTGTTCACGCCCTACAAGAACGCCTGGCTGCGCAAGATCGAGCCCTTCTTTCTCAAGGCCTATCCAGTCGACAAGTACGCACCGGCCCTCGCGCCACTGCCCGAGGCGATGGATGGCCCGCTGCCCCGGCTGTCTGATCTGGACTTCGAGACCACCAACCTGTCGAAGCTGCCCATGCCCACCGGCGCCAGCGGTGCACAGACCCTGGTGGCGGATTTCATGGACCGCATCGAACGCTACGACACGGCGCGCGACTTTCCGGCGGTCAAGGGCCCCAGCTACCTGAGCGTGCACCTGCGCTTCGGCACGGTGTCGGTGCGCCAGCTGGCGTCGCTGGCCTGGCAGATGCATCTGCAGGGCATGAAGGGTGCCAGCACCTGGCTGTCGGAGCTGATCTGGCGCGACTTCTACCACCAGATCCTGGCCAACTTTCCACACGTGGTCAGCAACGCATTCCGACCCGAGTACGACAAGGTGCGCTTCGAACATGGCAAGCACGCCCAGACCCTGTTCGCGGCCTGGTGCGAGGGCCGCACCGGCTACCCGCTGGTGGACGCGGCCATGGCCCAGATCAATCAGACCGGCTACATGCACAACCGGCTGCGCATGGTGGTGGCCAGCTTCCTGGTGAAGGACCTGGGCATCGACTGGCGGTGGGGCGAGCGCTACTTCGCCGAGAAGCTGATCGACTTCGACCTGGCCGCCAACAACGGCGGCTGGCAGTGGGCGGCCTCGACCGGCTGCGACGCCCAGCCCTGGTTCCGCATCTTCAACCCGGTGACGCAGAGCGAGAAGTTCGACCCCCAGGGCAAGTTCATCCGCCGCTACCTGCCGCAGCTGGCGGGGTTGTCCGACGCGGCGATCCACGCCCCCTGGAAGGCACCTGAACTGGAGCTGGTGGCGGCGGATGTTCGGCTGGGCCAGACTTACCCGAACCCGATCGTCGACCACGCCATCGCCCGCGAGCGCACGCTGGAGCGTTACGCAGTGGTCAAGCGCTGACCCTGATCACCAGGCCGCCGGGCGACCAGCGGTCAGGCGTTGGCTGCGGCCTGCGCGTAGTTCGCCACCAGGGCCAGCAGCTCGTCTTCCGAGTAGGGCTTGCCCAAGTAGTGGTCCACGCCCAGCTCGCGGGCGTGCTCGCGGTGCTTCTCCGCGATGCGCGACGTGATCATGATCACCGGCAGGTCGGACAGGCGCGGATCGTTGCGGATGTTGCGCACCAAGTCGAAACCGTCCATGCGCGGCATCTCGATGTCCGACAGCACCACGGTCGGGCGCTCCTGCTGCAGGCGCTCCAGTGCCTGCAGGCCATCGGCCGCCAGCGTCACGCGGTAGCCTTCGCGCTGCAACAGGCGCTGCGTCACGCGGCGCACCGTGATCGAGTCGTCGACCACCAGCACCAGCGGCACGGCACTGACCGCCGCCTCGACCGGCAGCTCGGGAGCGCCTTCGGACGACGCCGCGTCGCGGTGCAGCCGGCCCTCGATCCAGGGTTGCACCTGGTCACCGTACACCGTGGCCAGCGCCACCGGGTTGTAGATCAGCGCCACAGCGCCAGACGCCAGAACCGACATGCCGGCCAGACCGGGCAGGCGCGAGAGCTGCGGACCGAGGTTCTTCACCACGACTTCCTGGTTGCCCAGCACCTCGTCCACGTGCATCGCCACGCGCTGCGCCGCACTTCGGAAGATCACCACCGGCAGCGTGCGGGTCTGTGTTTCCTGCGATTGCGGTGTCGACTGGAGCAGAGCCCCTGCCCAGTAGAACGGCACCTCCTCGCCGCCGACCATGAGCGTCTTTCTGGCGTACGCCTGCGCCAGCTCGTCGGCGCTGACACGGCGAACCAGTTCGACCTGCGTCGACGGCACACCGACCGTCAGTTCACCCGCACGCAGCATCACCACCTGCGTGACGGCGGTGGTCAGCGGCAGCACCAGCTTGAAGCTGCTGCCCTGCCCCGCGTGGGTGTGGGTCTCGATGCGGCCACCGAGCGCCACCACGTCGTTGCGGACCACGTCCATGCCAACACCGCGCCCCGCCAGCGAGGACACCTCGGCAGCCGTGCTCAGGCCAGGGGTGTAGATCAGCTGCGCAGCTTCGTCGTCGGACAACACCGCGCCGGCGGGCACCAGCCCCTGGGCCAGGGCTTTTTCGCGCAGACGCGCCAGATCGATGCCCGCGCCGTCGTCCTCGAACGTCACCGAGACGTCGTTGAGCTCCTGCGCCAGCCGGATCTCGATGTGACCCTCGGCGGGCTTGCCCTTTTCAAGCCGGCGCTCGGGCGATTCGATGCCATGCACGACGCTGTTGCGCAGCAGGTGTTCGAACGCCGCCGTCATCCGGTCCAGCACGCCGCGGTCCATTTCAATGTGACCGGCCGTGATGTCCAGCCGCACCTGCTTGCCCGTCTCCTTCGAGGCCTGGCGCACCACGCGGTACAGGCGCTCGGAAATACCTTCGAACTCCACCATGCGGGTGCGCAGCAGGTCGCGTTGCAACTCGCGGGTCTGGCGCCCCTGCGCGACCAGCCCGTCCTCGGTCGCTTCGACCGCACGCTGCAGATTGCGCTGCACCGTGGCCACGTCGTTGACCGACTCGGCCATCATGCGGGTCAGTTCCTGTACGCGCGTGAAACGGTCGAATTCCAGCGGGTCGAACGCGAGTTCGGCATCGCGCGCCTGCGCCAGGCGCGACTGCATCTGCGTTTCGGCCTGCAGTTCGATGTCGCGCAGCTGATGGCGCAAACGGTCGAGGTTGCCCGTCAGGTCCTTGAGCGAGCCGCGCAGGGTCACCAGCTGGGACTCCATGCGCGAGCGGGTGATCATGACCTCACCGGTCTGGTTCATCAGGCGGTCCAGCAACTCCGGACGGACCCGGACGGCGGCTCCTGCACGTTGTGGCACCGGCACCGGCGCCTGCTGAAGAGACAGGCCACTCAGTCCGGCACCCTGAGGCACCGCCACCGAAGCAGCGGCTTCCGACGAGACCACAGCCTCCCCGGAACCCACCACAACCTCGTCCTCGACCGTGATCGACAGTGGTGGCTCGGCGGCTTGCTCCGGCGCGGTCTGCACCACGCCATGAGAGGCGGGATCGGTGCTGCGGAGCAGGTCGAAGCGGGCGCACAGGGCGTCGTAGGCGGACTGCAGGGGCTCCAGCTCCCCGGTCTGCGGGGTGTCGGTGCCCAGGCGTTCAACCGAGGTTTCCATCCGGTGCGCCATTTCGCCCAGACGCAACGCGCCTGCGAGCCGGGCGCTGCCTTTGAGCGTGTGCAGGTTGCGAAGCACCTCGGCGCGTGCACTGCCGTTGTCCGGTCGCGCGATCCACTGGCGCAGGGCACCACCCAGCAGGGGCAGCAACTCCTGTGCTTCGTCGGAGAAGATCGGGAACAGGTCCACATCGATCGTGTCCATCGCATCGATGTCGTCGTCGATGTCCTGGACAGGCCCCCTGGGTTCGTCCATTTCTGACAAGGGCGACAGCGTCGTGTCGTCGTCCGCCAGTACAAGCGACTCGGCGTCGAGGACCTCGGGTGCCACGTGCAGCGGCTCTTCGTCCACCACCACGACAGGCTCCACGCTGTCGACCGGCGTCCCGGTGTCGATGGACGACGCATCCCATTGCGTGTTCAGTTCGTTGTCCAGCGATGGCTCATCGGTCGTGGGCTCGCTGACTGCGTCCGACTCGGTTGGCGTGGGCAGGTGCAGCAACGCCTCCAGACCCGCCAGCAGTTCGGGATTGGGTTCCTTGTAGAAACCCGCCGCAAACTGGTGCAGCAGGCGGCGGATGTCCTCGGCGGCGGCCACGAAAAGCTGTGCCTGCGCATCGGTCGCCGGCTGGCCCGCGCGCTGGTGCGAACCGACCAGCGCCAATGCGTGCTCCAACGCCCGTGCAATATCCGACAGGGGCTGGAAGCCCACCGTCGCTGAGCTTCCTGCCAGCGAATGTGCCAGCGCCTCGGCCTGCTCGGGCAGGCGTTCGTGCTGCTCCAGCGACCACTCGGACAGCGCCACACCCAGCCGACGCGACCATTCATCCGCCTCGTTGAGATAGACGTTGTAGAGACGGATGCCGATGCGCAGCGGTCCGATGGCGCGGGTCTGCTCGTCGAGCATCTCGTCCGCCACGGCATCGGAAGGCACGGCGATGTCTGCGGCTTCCTCACCCACGTCGACGTCCGGTGCCTCATCGTCCTCAGCAGATCCCGAGGCGCTCATGGGCTCTTCCACCAGCACCGGCTCTGGCGTCGGCATCGCCACTGCGTCGAGCTCAATCACCTGCACGCTGTCGGGCTCGGCCGGATTGAACAGCGCAGCAGGCATGGAATCCTGCAAGTCCTGCGCCTGTGGAAGCTCCGCCTCCAGATCGAGAGAGATCTCGTCGAAGATGGATGGATTCTCGTCTGCGGGGTCCAGCTGCGCGGGAGATTCCGCATCCTCACCACCCGCTCCGGACTCGACCGGATCAACGAGCGATGCATGCTCCGACGGCACAGGCTCGGGAAGATCAAGCTCCATCACCAGGGCGTCGCCAGACTCCTGTGCGCCCACGCCCAGGTCCACCGCAGGCGCGTCATCCGTTTCGACCTCGATCGACACCACCGGTTCTTCGGCCGCCGGCTCGGTCAGTTCAACAACCTCGACAGCTTCCACCGCCGACTCTGGCAGGGTACCCTCCAGCGGCAGGTGTTCCCGCCGATCGCGCCAAGCCTGGGCGCTGTTGCGGAAGGGCTGGGCCTTCCAGTGCGCGTCCTGGTTCTGGTCGATGTCCTCCACCCAGCGGCCCAGCTCGGTCATGGCTTCCTGCGCCAGCGACAGCAGCGCCGGCTCGGCGGGCCGCTGCTCGGCCAACACCGAGTTGAGAACCTGTTCCATCGCCCAGGCGGCTTCACCAAACTCACCCAGCCCCACCATCCGGGAGCTGCCCTTGAGGGTGTGGAACGCACGGCGCAGGATCGTGAGCTGCTCCAGTTGACCTGGCTCGTGGCGCAGCGCCTTGAGCGCGGCCAGTCCGTTGCCCACCACTTCACGACCTTCCTCCAGGAAGATGTCGCGCAGATCGTCTTCGCCGTCATCATCGGGCGGCGTGCTGACCGGGGCCACCTGCGCCACAGGCACCGCCGGGACGCCCGACTGGGCCAATCCCACCAGTGCCTGGGCACCGGCCACGGCGTCGCTGCCGACCACGGCCTGGGCCGCCTCGCGCGCGGCGCGTGCCACCCCCTCCTGTTCGGCCAGCGATGCCTGGTCGGCCAGGGAGTCAAGCTGTTCGCTCAGTTCGGCCAGGTCCACATTGTTCTGGGCACCTTCGACCACGCGCTGGACGTCCTGGCTCAGCGTTTCAGCTGCGTGCTGCGAAGGAAGGGACACCGGCACTTCCGGAGCCATCCGCCCCATGAGCGGCCGGAGCTCGCCCGCCTGGTCGTCGAACACGAACAGCTTCTTCGCCAGCGCTGGCTGGTAGTTGAGCATGTCCACGAGGAAACTCAGGGCGCTGAGGTTGTTGCCCAGCTGCTGGAAGGTTCCGGCCTCTCGGGCCATGTCCTCGTCGATTTCGGTGTCCAGGATTTGCTCGACCGTCGCGCGCATGCGGGAGACGGTCTGCACCGCCTGTTCAAGGCCCAGCACAGAGAGCACGCCGCGCATCTGCACCAGCTGGGACACTGCCACGTGCAGCCCCGCCTTTTCCTTCGGCGCCCGGAAGAACTGGTCCAGCGACTTCTCCGCCTCGCCCAGCGCCACCTTCAGTTCGCCGACCACGCTGCCCAGCGTCTGGCGATCGCTGACGCGGCGGTAGAGCTGCTCCATCCACGGTTCGAGGGGCTGGGCAGACTCGCCCGCCAGCACCCTCTCCAGACGCTCGGCCAGCAACTGGGTGCGGTCGGTCAGTGTTGCATCGTTGGGATCAAAATCGTCGAACGCCGCTTCCAGGTACAGGGTGGTGGTCGCGACCTCCATTGACAACTCGGGCTTGACGTTCCCGGGTGAGCGCGCCACGTGCTCGGCCGCCTTGACGAGCGAGCGGGCCAGTCCGGTGCTGGCCGGATGCAGCTTGAGCAGCGACTCGCCGATCAGGGTGTACTGGTCGAGCACCGACCGCGCACGACTCAGGTCGCCGCCCGCCAGCAGCGACCACGACTCCTTGCCCGCATTGATCCGCTTGCGGGCCTGCACCAGCAACGCGGGGTCGAAACGCCCCAACGTGGCCTGGCTGTAGTCCACCGGCGCGGCATCGCTGAGACCGAACGCCGCGCGCACCGCTTCGAGATGAGGCGCCGGTGTGCCCGGCACAGGACGCGCCTGGGCACAGAAGAACAGGAGGTCGTGCAACAGCGTCTCGGACACATCGGCGCGCGCACCACCTTGCACCAGACCGGCCAGCTGCAGCAGGATGCGGGAGGCCGCCCTCTTTGCATAGACATCTGGCACGAGAAGGTTCTGCGACAAACCCTCGAAATAGGCCGCGGCTGTTCGCCAGAACGTGACCGCACGGGGTTGCTGCGCACCAGCGGCCAGGCTGGCACACATGCGCGAGAGTTGCGTCGAGGCAGCACGGCTGTTGGTCTTGACCACCAGCAGCACGAGCCGATCGAACAGCGAGCGCACCTGTGGATCCACCTTCATCGGCGGCACCCCGGCAGGCGCTGGCGCCTCCACCCCCCGCCGGTCAAACGACCACAGGTCGGCCGGATGGACGCGCTCGGCACCCGCCAGCTCCTGCACCTCGCGGTACTGGCTGAACAGCGCCACCGGCGGCACCGGCTTGCCGTTCAGCACCGCCTCGAGGTACTCGATCAGGGCGAAGCTCGCGCGCTCGACCTTGCCCGCCGCCTCATCGGTGCAACTGAGCGGGCGCTGCACGAACCGCTGGACTGCCGCCTCCATGCCCCGCAGCACCTGCGCCGGGGCCGCGAGACCGACCACCTCGAGCGCACCCACCGCCTGGTGAAGCTGCTGCCGGGCCACACGCAAGGCCCCGGGGTCGACCGCTTCCAGGTCGCTGTGGCGCGCCTGCTCGGACTCCCGGATGAACCGCCGGATGGCCTTGTTGGCACCCTCCAGCGACTTGCGCAACTCCTCAAACACCCAGGCCAGCGGCCCCAGGTCGTTGAGAGGCGTATCGGTCGGGGCGTGGTCTTGGGTATCGAGCATGTTGGGTCAGGCCTGACGGCCGATCAGGCGATCTTGAATCGGGCCACCGACTGCCTCAGTTCCTCGGCCATGGAGGACAGCTCACGCACCTGCGCGGCGGTCGAACGCGTACCTTCACCGGTCTGCTCGGTCACCGCGAAAATGTGCTGGATGTTGCCGGCCACTTCGTTGGCAGACTCGGCTTCGCGTAGCGTGGCGCTGGAGATCTGCTCGATCAGCTCGGCCAGACGGCGCGACACGCGGTCGATCTCGGACAGGGCGGTACCGGCGTTGTCGGACAGCTTGGCCCCTTCCACCACACCCTGCGTGGAGCGCTCCATGGCGGCCACCGCGTCCTGTGTGTCGGTCTGAATCGCCTTCACCAGCGCAGCAATCTGGCGTGTGGCATCTGCGGAGCGTTCGGCCAGGCGCTGCACTTCTTCCGCCACCACCGAGAAGCCGCGACCGGCTTCACCGGCGGACGCGGCCTGGATGGCGGCGTTCAGGGCCAGCACGTTGGTCTGTTCGGTAATGTCGGAAATCAGCTCGGTGATTTCACCAATCTCCTGCGACGACTCGCCCAGCCGCTTGATGCGCTTGGAGGTTTCCTGGATCTGGTCGCGGATGGCGTTCATACCACCGATGGCGTCCTGCACAGCCTGCAGACCGGACTCTGCGGCTTGCAGAGACGAGCGGGCCACACGAGCCGATTCCTGCGCTTGTCCGGAGACGTCGTTGATGCGCTGCGCCATGTCCAGCACCGACTGGCCGGTTTCGCGGATTTCGCGCAGCTGTTCCGTGGACGCGGCCAGCAGTTCGGTCGAGGTGCTCTCCACCGCCGACGTCGTCTGGGCCACCCGTGTTGCCGTGGCTTGCACGTTGCCCACCAGCGATCGCAGTTCTTCCACCGTGTAGTTCACCGAGTCGGCAATGGCACCGGTGATGTCTTCCGTCACCGTGGCTTCCTGCGTTAGATCGCCTTCGGCCACCGTCTGCAGTTCGTTCATCAGCCGCAGAATGGCGGCCTGGTTGGCATCATTGACGCGCTTGGCGTCCTGCTGTTGCGCTTCGGCCGCCACACGCTGGCTTTCTGCGATCAGCTGACGCTGGCGGCTTTCGAGCAGCTGGACATACGCCAGCGCTGCGCCACAGGCCAGCGCAAACAGCGCCGACGCCACCATGGCGAACAGCTCACCCCCGCCCAGACCGGAGGCGGCAGACAGCTGGCTCTGAAGGCTCTCGAGACCCGTCCGCAACGGCTCGCTGTCGCCGATCACGCCGGCCTGCGCCTCGCGGGCCGCCACCAGACCTTGCAGGTTGCCCAGAATGGCACCAGCGTCGGTGCGGGTTTGCTCGTACAGCTTCAGCAGGGCTTCCAGCCGCTCGCGGATCTGAGGATCGGTGGTGGACTTCAGGCGCAGCTCGGCGCTGCCGTTGAGCAGGCCTTCAGCGATTTCCTTGAAGGTGTTCAGGTCCTTGCCCAGCAGGAACACGGCCTCGGGGCTCACGCCTTCCATGGTCAGGAACTCGTTTGCCGATTTGCCGATGCGCTGCGTCAGCATCACCAACTGGCCTGCCGCCGAGATCTCGGTCGGGGGAGCGCCAAGTTGCAGCTTCAGAGAAGAGACTGTTTCAGCGATTTCCAGGAGGTCGGACGACTGGCGGTTGATGGAGCGAAGCGCGTCACCCACCTGGGTCAGGATCTTTTGCTGAGACAGCACCACGCCGGCATTGCGCTCGGCGGAATCCACCTTGGGCAGCAACTCGCCCAGCAACCCCTCAAACTCGGGGCCCAGAGGGCTCAGTCCCAGTGCATCATCACCCTGCTTGAAGCCACGCACGTTGCGAGACAGCACGTCGGCACTGTCCTTCACTTCAGCGAAGGCAGCCGGGTTGCCAATCAGGGCCTGGGACACACTCTTGGCCAGCCGCTGCGACTGCATCAGTGCCTGACCGCTGGCAGCCACTTGCTGACCCACTTTCTCGGTCTTGTTCAGCACGAAGAACACCACCGCCGTCAACAGCACCACCGCAAACAACAGCAAGGTGCCCAGAGTACGACGATGCTGCTCCGCGCTCCGCCGACCAAGCACCGGCAGGCTGAGCACCCCAAGCTCCAGGTCGGCTAGCTCCGGACCATCGGAGCTCAGGCGACTCTCCGCAAAATCTGCATCGTTGCGCGACTCATCTAGCCGCTCGGCAGCGATGCGGGCCACGTCCTGTTCGGCGAGGTCGCTCAGATCGGGATCGTCGGCCCCGTTCTTGCGGAACATCCCCTGGATTCGATCAAGCATGGCCATGAAACAACCTTCCAACAGAAAAGACGGGATCCATCGGGATCCGCTCACACGTTATTGATGACGACCTGCCACCCGTGCACCGCATGGCGATGCACATCAGGCCGCGATGGCGAGAAACTCCGGGTCATGGGACAGCGCCTGAAGGTTCAGCTCCTGCCACTCCTGACCATCCTTGTCGGTGAAACGGCGGGCGTACCAAGCGGGCGCCTGTGCATCCCGTTCCATCACAGACGCAAACATGGAGGGGTTGCGCAGCCCCAGCAGGCGGTCGATCCACAGAACGGCGTTCACACCCAGCGCGGAGTGCAGACTCACCAGTCGCGACTCTGACGTCACACGGTCAGACACCCTGGCGGCGGAAGCCTCTGCGAGCCGCCCGGACAGCAGAGCCAGATCGACCACGCCGTGCAGACCACCCCGAAGACTGGCCACCCCGGCGTACCACCGCTTGGTGTACGGCACTGTCTGCAGGCTGGTCCACGGAAAGATTTCGCCCGACTGAACCAGCGGTACCAGGAAACGCCCGCCGCCGGCCTCCAAAGCAAGCCAGGATGCCGAGGCCCCCTCGGTTCTGGCTGCGGTCAGGCGCTCCGCGAGGCGCACCTGAAGGTCTTTGAGGGATTGACGGTTGGCCATGCGTTCAGTCGTTCGCCCGGTTGCCGCGTCAACCGAGAGCCCGGATCTTGGAGATCAGTTCTTCTGCGTTGACTGGCTTGGTCACGTAGTCGCGTGCACCCTGGCGCATTCCCCAGACGCGGTCCGTCTCTTGGTTCTTGCTGGTGCACATGATGATGGGAATATCAGAGTATTGGGGGTCGCGGGTGATGGCCCGCGTCAGCTGAAATCCATTCTGACCGGGCATCACCACGTCCATCAGAATCAGTTCCGGCTTTTCCTCCCCGAGCCGACGAAAGGCCTCTTCCGCATTCTCAGCGGTTCGCACCTTGTAGCCATTTTTCACCAACAGATCGGACAGAACCATGAGCTCGGTCTTGGAATCGTCCACAACGAGAATCTTCTGAATCGGCATCATGCGGCTCCGGTGAGGTGGGCGCCAAACTGCTGCACGGCCTGCAGCAGCTGGTCTTTGGTAAACGGTTTGGTGAGGTATTCCTGCGAGCCGACCATGCGGCCCCGCGCCTTGTCGAACACGCCATCTTTGGACGACAGCATCACGACCGGAATGTTGGCGAATCGGGCGTTGCGCTTGATGATCGCGCAGGTCTGATACCCGTCCAGCCGCGGCATCAGGATGTCGCAGAACACGATGTCGGGCAGGTAGTCGTTGATTTTGGCCAGCGCATCAAAACCATCCTCTGCCAGCAGCACCTCGTGCCCGCCCTGCTTGAGAAAGATTTCTGCACTGCGACGGATGGTGTTGCTGTCGTCGACCACCAGAACTTTGAATGTGGGCGTCGGATTCACTGCTGGTCGCTCCTGTATGGTGTGGAGGGAGGGTGACGGGATGCCAGCCTGCAGCATACGCCGAGGCGCAGGCTCGTCAGATCTGGACCATCTCGAAGTCTTCCTTGCGGGCGCCACACTCGGGGCATGTCCAGTTCATCGGAACATCCGCCCACGCGGTTCCCGGTGCGATACCGTGCTCGGGTGAGCCTGCGGCCTCGTCGTAAATCCACCCGCATATCAGGCACATCCAAGTCTTGGTTTCGGTCATGTCAGCGAAGGCATTGTCATAGAATCCGGTCATTGTATCGAGCCACGGAGGGCCGCCGCTGAGCTCGCGCTGGTGGAAATCCCCAAGGCGCCAGATACCGATTTACGCGTAACACGCTGCGTTCACAATGCCCCAAAACCCCGCCCCTCCCCTGCCCGCCAACGCAGTGGAGCCTGGTGAAACTTCGCTGCCATGCGTCATGGTTTTCAACGCCAACGACCCCAGCGGAGCCGGTGGACTGGCGGCGGACCTCACAGCCATGTCCAGCGCCTCTGCCCATGTGCTGGCGGTGGTGACGGGCTCCTACATCCGGGACACCTCCGAAATCCACGACCACATCGCTTTTGACGAAGAAGCCGTCGCCGACCAGGCCCGCTGTGCGCTCGAAGACATGCCGGTCAAGGCCTTCAAGGTCGGTTTCGTCGGCAACCCGGAAAACCTCAGCGCGATCGCCGGCATCACCACCGACTACGCCGATGTCCCGGTGGTCACCTACATGCCCGACCTCTCGTGGTGGGACGAACTCGCCATCGAGACCTATCTCGACGCCTGTGTCGAGCTGCTGCTGCCACAGACCACCGTGCTGGTCGGCAACCACAGCACCCTTTGCCGCTGGCTTCTGCCCGAGTGGGAGGGCGACCGTCCTCCCAACGCCCGCGAGGTGGCCCGGGCGGCGGCGGTGCATGGCGTGCCCTACACCCTGGTGACAGGCTTCAACGCCGCCGACCAGTACCTTGAGAGCCACCTGGCCAGCCCGGAGGCCGTGCTGGCCACCGCTCGCTACGAGCGCTTTGAGGCGACCTTCGGCGGCGCGGGCGACACGCTGTCCGCCGCGCTGTGCGCCCTGATCGCCGCCGGCGCCGACCTGCAATCGGCCTGCGCAGAGGCACTGACCTATCTGGACCAGTGTCTGGACGCCGGGTTCCAGCCCGGCATGGGTCATGCCGTTCCCGACCGGCTGTTCTGGGCGCACGAAGACGAGGGCGACGAGGCCCCCGAAGGCGCCGCCGGCGAAACGCCCTCGCCGGACAGCCAGCTGGACGCCGACGACTTTCCCCTGGACACCACCAAGCACTGAACCATCCATGAGCGACCGCAACCTTGATCTCTTCGAACGCGCCAAGCAGCTGATCCCCGGCGGCGTGAACTCCCCGGTGCGCGCCTTCCGCGCGGTCGGCGGCACGCCGCGCTTCGTGCAGCGCGCACAGGGCGCCTATTTCTGGGACGCCAACGGCCAGCGGTACATCGACTACATCGGCTCCTGGGGCCCGATGATCCTGGGCCATGGCCACCCTGCCGTGCTCGAAGCGGTGCAGAAGGCGGCCACAGAAGGTTTCTCCTTCGGCGCACCCACCGAGCGCGAAGTCGAACTGGCCGAAGAGATCGTCAAGCTGGTGCCCAGCCTTGAGATGGTGCGCCTGGTGAGCTCCGGCACCGAGGCCGGAATGAGCACCATCCGGCTGGCCCGCGGCGCCACCGGGCGCAAGACCATCATCAAGTTCGAAGGCTGCTACCACGGCCACGCCGACGCCCTGCTGGTCAAGGCCGGCTCGGGCCTGGCCACTTTCGGCAACCCCACCAGCGCCGGCGTGCCGCCCGAGGTGGTGCAGCACACCCTGGTGCTCGAATACAACAACGTGGCACAGATCGAGGCCGCGTTTGCCGAGCACGGCGCCGACATCGCCTGCGTGATCATCGAGCCGATCGCGGGCAACATGAACTTTGTGCGCGCCAGCGTGCCGTTCGTCAAGCGCATTCGCGAGCTGTGCACCCAGCACAGTGCACTGTTCGTGTTCGACGAGGTGATGACGGGCTTCCGCGTCGGTCTGGGCAGCGCGCAAGGCCACTACGCGTCGCTGATTCCCGGCTTTGAACCCGACATGACGGTGATGGGCAAGGTGATCGGTGGCGGCATGCCGCTGGCGGCCTTCGGTGGCAAACGCGCGGTGATGGAACACCTCGCTCCGCTGGGTGGTGTCTACCAGGCCGGCACGCTGTCGGGCAACCCCGTGGCCACGGCCTGCGGTCTGGCCACGCTGAAAGAAATCCAGAAGCCCGGTTTCTTCGAAGCCCTGTCGGCCACCACCCGCTCGCTGGTGGATGGTCTGAAGGCCGCGGCTGATGCCGAAGGTGTTCCGTTCAGCGTGGACTGCCAGGGCGGCATGTTCGGCTTCTTCCTGATGCCCGAATTGCCGCAGAACTACGCCACCGTGATGAAGACCGAGGGCGCGAAGTTCAACGCCCTGTTCCACGGTCTGCTGGACCGGGGCGTGTACATCGCGCCCGCCCTGTACGAAGCAGGCTTTGTGAGCGCGGCGCACACCGCGGACGACATCGCGGCCACAGTCGCGGCGGCGCGCGAAGTGTTCGCCTCACTCCGGTAAATGGTCTCGCTGTTCCCCCGCGGTTGCGTCAGGGCGCGGGGGACTTGAGGCCGTCGGTGATCAGAGGCGAGAGGATCTGCGCCAGGTGCTCGTGCCCCTGGGGGTTGAGGTGGTCGTCGATGCGGTAGTAGTCCGAGCGCTTCAGCAGGGCCTGGCTGTCCAGCACCACCACGTCCAGACCGGGCGCATGCTGTGACAGGGCCGCTTCGAATGTGCTCTTGAAGCCGGGGTGGTTGAAGCCGTAGCCACTGGACTCGAACACGATGAGCTTCTTGCCTTCGAGCACTGGGCGGTAGCGCGCGACGATCTTGGCGAAGTTGTCCGCCTCCCAGGGCATGTTGCGCGCCAGGCTGCGCGCCTCGAACCGGGCCCGGCTCTTGTAGTCACCCTTGTAGATCGCATGCGCCAAGTCCAGCACCGGAGCGATGGGGCCGCGCGCTTTGTTGTCGTGGTAGCGGGCCTGCATGTGCAGCCAGCGCGAGTGGACCTGCCGCAGGAACTCCTCCCGCGTGCTCTCCACCGCCCGCTTGTTCTCGTCGGCGTCGTTGTTGCAGTACTGGAGGACCACCACCTTCGCTCCACCCGAATAGGCCTTGAGCGACTCCAGCTCGCGCAGGGTGGCGTACGAGGAAATGCCGAGGTTCCTGGTCCGCAAGTGGTAGCGGCTTCGGAGGATTTCCGAGAAGGGCTCGGTGTCCTTGACGCCAAAACCCTGGGTGTGCGAATCACCGATCAGCACCACATCGGAAGGCGCCCTGGTGTCGGCGTTGCGAAAGCCCTCTTCGTCGAACGTCATCACCGTCTGGTATTCCAGATTGTTGAGGACGCATGGCCCGGGCTTGGCCTTGTAGCCGTACCCCTCGTCGGTCCACCGCATGCACGGTGTTTCCAGGTTGCGCCACGATGCCAGGTAAACGTCCCGGACCAGCGAGGTGCCCAGTGCCAGGTACAGGCCTCCCCCGATGATCGCCAGCAGCGGGCTCAGCAGCACCAGATAGAACGCCAGGCGCTTGCCGGAGGACAAGGATTCAGTCGAGTTCGTAGGCATTGCTGTAGTCCCTCAGCAGCGCAGGATTCTGGTCTTCCTTGCGCATCACACAGTTGCCTACGGCCAGAAACTCGATGCCGGTGCCCATCAGGCAGTGGAACGCGTCTTCGGGGGTGCAGACGATCGGCTCGCCCCGGACGTTGAACGAGGTGTTCACCAGCACCGGGCAGCCGGTCAGCTCCTTGAAGCGGCTGATCAGGCGGTGGTAGCGCGGATTCGTGTCGGCATGGACCGTCTGGATGCGCGCCGAATAGTCGACGTGCGTGATCGCGGGAATCGAAGAGCGCGGGACATTGAGCTTGTCGATGCCGAACAGCTTCTGCTGCTCTGCCGTCATGGGTGACTGCCGGCTCTGGGCCACGTCGGCCACCATCAGCATGTAGGGGCTGTCCACGTCGATGTCGAACCAGTCCTGCACATCTTCGCGCAGCACGCTGGGTGCGAATGGCCGGAAGGACTCCCGGTACTTGACCTTCAGGTTGAGCTGTTTCTGCACCGAGGGGGAGCGGGGGTCGGCCAGAATCGACCGGCCGCCCAGTGCCCGGGGACCAAACTCCATGCGGCCCTGGTGCCATCCCACCGCGCAGCCGCGGGCCAGCGCGTCGGCGGTGGCGTCGATCAGGGCATCGTCGCCCAGCGTGGTGAACACCGCACCGGCCCGGCGCAGGCGCGTCTCGATGTCGCTCTGTCCGTAGGCGGGCCCCAGATACGACCCACCCATGGCATCGCCCTGCCCCACCGTCCGGGGACGACCCAGCAGGATGTGGCAGGCACCCAGCGCCGCACCGATCGCGCCCCCGGCGTCGCCCGATGCGGGCTGCACCCAGATGCGGTCGAACACGTTTTCACGCAGCAGCTTGCCGTTGGCCACGCAGTTGAGCGCGACGCCGCCGGCCAGGCACAGGTTGCGCTGCCCGGTGCTCTTGCGGATGCCCTTCGCGAGCTGGATCACCACCTCCTCGGTGACCGCCTGGATCGAGGCCGCCAGGTCCATCTCGCGCTGCGTGAGCTGGGCTTCGGCCTTGCGTGCGGGTCCGCCGAACAGCTCGTCGAAGCGGCTGTTGGTCATGGTCAGGCCGGTGCAGTAGTCGAAGTAGGCCATGTTCAGCCGGAACGAGCCGTCTTCGCGCAGGTCGATCAGGTGCTCCTTGATCTTGTCGGCGAAACGCGGCTCGCCATAGGGCGCCAGGCCCATGACCTTGTATTCGCCGGAGTTGACCTTGAAGCCGGTGTAGTGGGTGAAGGCCGAGTACAGCAGACCCAGCGAATGGGGAAAGTGGATCTCGCGGTGGATGTCCAGGCTGTTGCCCCGACCGATCGCCAGCGAGGTGGTGGTCCACTCACCCACGCCGTCCATCGTCAGCACCGCAGCGTCTTCAAACGGCGAAGGGAAAAACGCCGAAGCCGCGTGGCTGTGGTGGTGTTCCGAAAACAGCAGCCTCGACGACCAGTCGACCCCCGAGTCCAGCTGTTCCTGAAGCTCGCGCACCAGGACACTCTTCTGGAACAGCTTGTCCTTGATCCACACCGGCAACGAGGTGGCAAAGCTCTGGAACCCGCGGGGCGCAAACGCCAGGTAGGTTTCCAGCAGGCGCTCGAACTTCAGGAAGGGTTTGTCGTAGAACACCACGTGGTCGATGTCCGCCGCCCCGAGCGAGGCTTCGGCCAGGCAGTACCGGATCGCCTGCAGCGGAAAGCCGGCGTCGTGCTTCTTGCGGGTGAACCGCTCTTCCTGGGCCGCTGCCACGATGCGTCCGTCCTGCACCAGACAGGCCGCCGAGTCGTGGTAGTAGGCGGAGATACCGATGATGTTCATCGTTCAGAACAGCGTGTAGATCAGGGGCGCGATGACCGAGGTCTCTGCGGCGATCAGCAGCAGGCCCAGCAGCACCACGATGACGATGATGGGCGCGAGCCACACCTTTTTGCGCGTGCGCAGGAACGCCCACAACTCCTTGACGATCTCCAGCATGTCCGACCTCAGAACTGATGTTTGAACGACTCGGGGCGGGGACCCGGCGGTTGCCGGTCCACCCAGTACGAGCGCGCGGAGGCGTCCAGACGCAGCTTCAGTGCGTCCCGCCCCCGCAGGCGCATCACCCATGCAACAGGGGTGATGAGAACGAAGAACATGAGGCCGAACACCAGCGGATTCCCCACCCGGCCCATCAGTCTGCCCAGTGCCATCCAGGCCTTGCTGAGGGGAGTCAGCTTGCGCGGCGCCCACAGGGCCAGAGCCCCCATGCACAAGGCGCCGACCACCGCGGCCACGCTCCAGCCGATGACCGCGTGACGGGTCTGCGCAATCACGGCACCAGCCACACACACCGCCATGACCAGGAGGCCGAACGAGCGGTTGAACGAATCGGAAGGGGCGAAGGACGAAGCAGAGCGCATGGCAGGCCTTGTGGACTACGGGGCCGGGCCGGTCTGGCGCTCAACACCCCGTCACGACGGGTGCTGCGTTTGTATCTGCTGCGACTTATCTTGCTCTTAACAACGCAAAAGGGCTCCGAAGAGCCCTTTTGCGTTCAGTCGGGACCGAGCCTCAGTGGCGGAAGTGGCGCACCCCCGTGAACACCATCGCCACACCGCGCTCATTCGCCGCATCGATCACTTCCTGATCGCGCATGGAGCCGCCCGGCTGCGCCACGCAGGTCGCGCCCGCGTCGACCACCACATCCAGACCGTCGCGGAACGGGAAGAAGGCGTCGCTCGCGACGACCGTCCCTTGCAGGCTCAGCTTCGCGGCCTCGGCCTTGATGCTGGCGATGCGGGCGGAATCGAGGCGGCTCATCTGGCCCGCGCCCACGCCCATGGTCATGCCGTTCTTGCAGAACACGATGGCGTTGGACTTCACGTACTTCGCCACCTTCCAGGCGAACAGCAGGTCCTGCAGTTCTTCCGGCGTCGGCTGCTTGACGGTGACGACTTTCAGGTCGGCCAGTGCCAGCTCGTGGTTGTCGGCGGTCTGCAGCAGCAGGCCCGAGCCCACGCGCTTGGCGTCCATGGCGTTGCGGCCCTGGTCCCAGGCGCTGGCGCCGCCCTTGGGCATGGCGATCTTCATCAGGCGCACATTGACCTTGGGCTTGAAGATCTCCAGCGCTTCGGCCGTGAAGTCGGGTGCCATCAGCACCTCGACGAACTGCTTGACCACAGCCTCGGCCGCGGCCTTGTCCACCGTGCGGTTGAAGGCGATGATGCCGCCGAAGGCGCTGGTCGGGTCGGTCTGGAAAGCCTTGGCGTAGGCCTCGTGCGCATCCTTGCCGACGGCCACGCCGCAGGGGTTGGCGTGCTTGACGATCACGCAGGCCGGTGCCTCGAAGCTCTTGACGCACTCCCAGGCGGCGTCGGCGTCGGCGATGTTGTTGTAGGACAGCTCCTTGCCCTGCAGCTGCACGCCGGTGACCAGCGAGCCGGGGGCCGGGTACAGGTCGCGGTACAGCGCGGCCTGCTGGTGGCTGTTCTCGCCGTAACGCAGGTCCTGCACCTTGATGAACTGGCCGTTGGACTGGCCGGGGAACAGGTTGCGCGCGGGCACGTAGCTTTCGGTCAGCTTGTCTTCTTCGAACGTCACCGACGACAGGTAGTCGCTGATGGCGCCGTCGTACTGGGCGATGCGGTTGAAGGCGGCGACCGACAGCGCAAAGCGCAGCTTGTCGCTCAACTTGCCACCGGCCTTGAGTTCAGCCAGCACGGCCTCGTACTGGTCGGCCGAGGTGATCACGCCCACGTCCTTCCAGTTCTTGGCGGCACTGCGCACCATGGCCGGGCCGCCAATGTCGATGTTCTCGATGGCGTCGGCCAGCGTGCAGCCGGCCTTGGCCACCGTGGCTTCGAACGGATAGAGGTTGACCACCAGCAGGTCGATGGTCTCGATGCCGTGCTCCTTCAGCGCGGCCATGTGTTCGGGCAACTCGCGACGGGCCAGCAGGCCGCCGTGCACCTTGGGGTGCAGGGTCTTGACGCGGCCGTCCAGCATCTCGGGGAAGTTGGTGACCTCGGCCACTTCGGTCACCGGCAGGCCCTGGTCGGCCAGCAGCTTGGCGGTGCCGCCGGTGGAAAGAAGCGTCACACCGAGGCCGTGCAGGGCCTGGGCAAATTCGACGATGCCGGTCTTGTCGGAAACGGAGAGGAGTGCGCGCATGGGATGTGCTCTGGGGAGGTTTGGAATTCGGGTGTGGGGACTGGCAGCGCTCAGTCGATGAGTTTGTGTTCGAGCAGCTTCTTGCGCAGCGTGTTGCGATTGAGCCCCAGCCATTGCGCGGCGCGCGACTGGTTGTTCTGCGACTGCTGCATCACGACTTCGAGCAAGGGCTTCTCGACCGCCTTGACCAGCATGTCGTGCAGGCCGGCCGGGTCGGTGCCGTCGAGGTCGCGGAAATAGCTTTCGATGCTGGCACGCACACAGTCGTGCAGGTTGTGGTTGCTCATGCTGCCAGTTTCCAGTCTTCTCGGGTGTGGTTGTCTTCTTGCTGGCCGGCCGCGGCCCAGGCGTCCAGGCTGTCGCGCACGCAGTCCAGTTGCGCCTGGGCGGTCGTGAGCGCGTTGACGCGCTGGCGGAACGTCGCGGCTTCGCCCGCGGGCAGGGGCAGCGCCTGGGCGTACCAGCCCAGGTGCTTGCGCGCGCTGCGCACGCCGGTGTATTCGCCGTACAGGCTGTAGTGATCTTCCAGGTGATCGAGCAGCCATGCCTTGACTTCCATCAGGTCGGGTGCCGGCAGCTCCTGGCCGGTCGCCAGGAAGTGCGCGATCTCGCGGAAGATCCAGGGCCTGCCCTGGGCCGCGCGGCCGATCATGATCGCGTCGGCGCCGGTGTGGCGCAGCACCTCGGCCGCCTTGTGCGGGCTGTCGATGTCGCCGTTGGCCACCACGGGAATTCGCACGGCGCGCTTGATCGCGGCCACGGTCTCGTGTTCGGCGAAGCCCTTGTAGCCCTGCTCGCGCGTGCGGCCGTGCACCGTCAGCATCTGCACGCCGGCGGCTTCGGCGGCCTTCGCGATCACCGGCGCGTTCTTCACGTCGGCGCACCAGCCGGTGCGCATCTTGAGCGTGACCGGCACGCCGTGCGGCGCGGCCGCCTCAACCACCGCCTCGACGATCTGCAGTGCCAGCGCCTCGTCCTGCATCAGGGCCGAGCCGGCCCACTTGTTGCAGACCTTCTTGGCCGGGCAGCCCATGTTGATGTCGATGATCTGCGCGCCGCGGTCGATGTTGTAGCGCGCGGCGTCGGCCATCATCTGCGCGTCGGTGCCGGCGATCTGCACCGCGATGGGGCCGGGCTCGCCGCTGTGGTCGGCGCGGCGCGAGGTCTTGAGACTGTCCTGCAGATCGGGCCGGCTGGTGACCATCTCGCTGACCGCATACCCTGCACCCAGCCGCTTGCACAGTTTGCGGAACGGCCGGTCCGTCACCCCCGCCATGGGCGCAACGAACAGGGCATTCGGCAGGGTGTACGGACCCAGTTGCATGGCGATGGGAGAATGGTCTGGAGGGTGGGTGTCGCGGCGAAGGCGGCGTCGCCCGCGCGAAGGGGATGCGCATTGTATCTGCCTGTTTTTTCAGCAGACGATATCCCGACCACCGGTTGCACCTTGATACCCACACCCCGCACATGTCCGACTGGCTGAGTTCCCTGTTGCACTGGCTGGCCATGCCCGAGGCCGGCCTGGGCGCCCTGCTGGTGGTGTCCTTCGTGTCGGCCACGCTGCTGCCGGTCGGTTCGGAAGCCGCCTTGTTCGGCCTGCTCAAGCTCAACCCGGAGCTGTTCTGGCCGGCCATCGCGGTGGCCACGGTGGGCAACACCGCAGGCGGCGCGCTCAACTGGTTCATCGGCGCCGGCGCCCACCGGGTGGTCGACCGGGCGCGCCACAAGTCCACCGAACTGCACGCGCTGGACTGGCTGCAGCGCTTCGGCCCCAAGGCCTGCGTGATGGCCTGGCTGCCAGTGATCGGCGACCCGCTGTGCGCGGTGGCGGGCTGGCTGCGCTTTCCGTTCTGGCCTTGTGTCGCGTGGATGGCCGTGGGCAAGCTGCTGCGCTACATCGTGCTCACGGCCTTGCTGCTGTGGGTGTTCCCGGGGGGACTGTCGTTCTGACCGACAGCCCCACCCGCCCGCGATACTGCACCGATGTCCACCCCGTCTCACCATGCGCGCCCGCCGTCCGCCCTCTGGGCGCTGATGACCGGCAACTTCGTGATCGGCACCGGCGTGATGGCGGTGCCGGGCACCCTGACCGACATCAGCCAGTCGCTGAACGTGTCGATCCCTCAGGCCGGCCAGCTGATCACCGCGGCGGCCATCATGATGGGCCTGGGCGCACCGCTGTTCGCCACCCTGGTCGCCGGCTGGGACCGGCGCCGCCTGCTCACCCTGACCCTGCTCTGGTACGCGCTGCTGATGGGACTGAGCGCCCTCGCTCCCAGCTACCTCTCGCTGCTGCCGCTGCGCGTGCTGGCGGTGGTGGCGCCAGCCGTCTTCACCCCGCAGGCGGCCGCCTGCATCGGCCTGCTGGTGCCCGAGGCGCAGCGCGGGCGCGCCATTTCCTTCGTGTTCCTGGGATGGTCGGTGGCCTCGGTGCTGGGCATGCCGCTGTCGGCCTGGATCGGCGGCGTGCTGGGCTGGCGCTGGGCATTCGCGCTGGTCGCGGTGCTGGCCGTCGGCAGCGCCGCCTGGGTCTGGCGCGCCATGCCCGACGGCGTGCGGCCGGCGGCCCTGTCACGGGCCGCCTGGGGCCAGACGCTGGGGTCGGCGCCGCTGGTGCTGGCGCTGGGTGTCACCCTGCTGTCCGCGTTCGGACAGTTCATCCTGTTCGCGTACTTCGCGCCCTATCTGCAGCAGACGCTGTCGGCCAGCGCTGCGGTGCTCTCGATGCTGTTCCTGTGGTTCGGTGCCTTCGGCCTGTTCGGCAACATCGCGCTCACCCGCTGGGTCGACCGGCTGGGCGCTCCGCGTGCCGTCCAGATTTCCCTGCTGCTGATGGCCACCAGCCTCATGTTCTGGCCCCTCGGTCATGCGGGGCTGGTGGCGCAGGCCCTGGTGATGGTGCCCTGGGCGCTGGGCTGCTTCGCCAGCAACTCGGCCCAGCAGGCGCGCCTGGTGCACTTGTCTCCAGTGCTGGCGCCGGCGTCCGTGGCGCTCAACACCTCGGCGATATACGCCGGCCAGGGACTGGGCGCCGCGTTGGGCGGCGCGCTGATTGCGCAAGGCCACATGCTGCGGCTGCACTGGGTCGGGCTGGCGCTGATGCTGCTGGCCATGGGCCTGAGCGCTCGCGCCTCGAAGGCTCAGAAGCGTTCGTAAGGCATCAGGTAGCGCCACTGCCCCACCGGCAGCCCGGCCAGGGCGATGCGGCCCAGCCGCAGACGCCGCAAGCCGGTGAGCTGCAGGCCGGCGCGTTCGCACAGGTGTGGAACCTGTCCGGGCCGGTTGCCCTTGATCGCCAGCCGCAGCCGAAACTCGCTCTGCCAGCTGGCGCGCGCCGTCGGCACCGCCCAGCCGTCGAAGAACGCGGGCTTGCCCAGCGACCGGAGCACCTCGTCGCGCCGCGCCTCGTCTTCCAGCGCCGGATCGGCCGCCACCTCGGCCAGCCATTCGTGCTCCAGCTGGGTGGCGTCGTCGGTCATCTTGCGCGCCACGCCGGGGTTCTGGGTGAACACCATCAGGCCGCTGGCCAGCTCGCCCAGTGGCGCCACCGCCAGCAGCTTGTGGCGGTGCGCCTTGAGCGGGCGCACGCCCGAACGGTCGCCGGCAAAGCGCAGCTCCGGGGTGAACCAGCGCGCAGCGATGTCGTCGGGGAGAAGCGGTGCCTCGGGCAGGACATGCCCCGCCGGCTTGTGCCAGATCAGCGTCACAGAGGCCAGCGATTCGAGCTTGGCCTTCGGATCGAGGGTGACCACCTGTTCGTCACGCACCCGCTCCATGGGTTCTTCAACCACCACGCCATCGACCCGCACCCAGCCGCCGGCGATGTAACGCTCGGCGTCGCCGCGCGAGCAGGGCAGCTGCGCGGCCAGGCGTTTGGCCAGGCGTTGCGGTTCGGGCCGGCCGGTGTCGGACATGTCAGAGCTTAGGACGAGAACAGGAAGTTCATCACGTCGCCGTCCTTGACGACGTAGTCCTTGCCCTCGGCGCGCATCTTGCCGGCATCCTTGGCGCCCTGCTCGCCCTTGTAGGCGATGAAGTCGTCGAAGGCAATGGTCTGGGCGCGGATGTAGCCCTTCTCGAAGTCGGTGTGGATCACGCCGGCCGCCTGCGGGCCGGTGTCGCCGACGTGGATGGTCCAGGCGCGCACTTCCTTCACGCCGGCGGTGAAGTAGGTCTGCAGGCCCAGCAGCTTGTAGGCGGCGCGGATCAGGCGGTTCAGGCCCGGCTCGTCCTGGCCCAGTTCCTTGAGGAATTCCAGCCGGTCGGCGTCGTCCATCTCGGAGAGTTCGGCTTCGATCTTGGCGCAGATGGCGACCACGGGCGCGTTCTGTTTCTCGGCGAAGGCCTTGAGGCGGTCCAGGAAGGGGTTGTTCTCGAAACCGTCTTCCGACACGTTGGCCACGAACATGGCCGGCTTGGCGGTGATCAGGAAGAACTGCTTGAGCTGGGCGCGTTCTTCCTTGCTGAAGTCGATGGTGCGCACCGGCTGGGTGTCGTTCAGCGCGGTCTGGCACTTCTCCAGGATGGCCAGCTGCTTGATGGCTTCCTTGTCGCCCGCGCGCGCCACCTTGCTGATGCGATGGATGGCTTTTTCCACCGAGGCCAGGTCGGCCAGGCACAGCTCGGTCTGGATCACCTCGATGTCGGCGATCGGGTCGACCTTGTTGGCGACGTGGATCACGTTCGGGTCTTCGAAGCAGCGCACCACGTTGACGATGGCGTCGGTCTCGCGGATGTGGGCCAGGAACTTGTTGCCCAGGCCTTCGCCGGTGCTGGCACCGGCCACCAGGCCGGCGATGTCCACGAACTCCACGATGGCGGGCACCACGCGCTCGGGCTGGACGATCTCGGCCAGCTGGGCCAGGCGCGGATCGGGCACTTCCACCACGCCGGTGTTGGGCTCGATGGTGCAGAAGGGGTAGTTTTCAGCGGCGATGCCGGCCTTGGTCAGGGCGTTGAAAAGGGTGGACTTGCCGACGTTGGGCAGGCCGACGATGCCGCATTGGAGACTCATGGAATACCTCGAAAAATCAACCCGAAAGTGTAAGCGACGGGCCTGAAACGGTTAATCTGGACGCCCATGGCCATCCCCGCAACGTCCCCCTTGCCACACCACCCGCCACCCCCGCGCATCGGCGCGGTGCTGCTGGCGGCTGGGTCGGCCTCGCGCATGGGCCACCAACCCAAGTGCCTGCTGGAACTGGACGGGGTGCCGCTGATCCGGCGCCTGCTGACCGCGCTTTCGGGCGCGGGTGCGGACGAGCTGGTGGTGGTGCTGGGCCACTACGCCGACCGCATCGAACCGGTGGTACGCGACTTCCCGGTCACGCTGGTGCACAACCCCGACCCGGACGCAGGCCAGATCTCGTCGCTGCGGCTGGGCCTGCAGGCGCTGCCCGGCCAGATCGACGCCGTGCTGGTGGCCCTGGCCGACCAGCCCCTGATCCATTCGCAGGACATCCGCGACCTGATCGGCGCCTACCGGATGCGGCCCGCCGACACCGAGGTCGTGCAGCCCACGGTGGACGGCCTGCCCGGCAACCCGGTGGTGTTCAGCCAGACAGTGCGCGAACAGATCCTGGCCAGCGAGGCGCGCGTGGGCTGCAGGCAATGGCAGCAGGCCCACCCGCAGGCCGTGCACCGCTGGGCCACCACCAACACGCGCTACCGGACCGACGTGGACAGCCCGGACGACATCGAGGCGCTGGCCGCGCGCACCGGCCAGCGACTGCGCTGGCCAGCCGGTCCGCTGGTCGAAGCACCGTTGCCAACCCGGCACCCCACCGCCTCATAGGCAGCCTCGGCATCCATGTGATCCGCTCCGCCCTGGAGCGGCCTTCTGCGTCGGCGCGGGCGTGGCGCGATTGTTCAAGACCGCACCGGCCTGTGTGCGGCACATTGCACGCGTGTTCACCACGCGGAGACCCTCATGCAGATCCAGGTCAACCACAGCGTCCGGGAGGTCCCGCCCGACTGGCAGGACGAAAGCTTGCTGGTGGTGCTGCGCGAGGCGCTGGGCCTCACCGGCACCCGATTCGGCTGCGGCGCGGGCCAGTGCGGCGCCTGCACGGTGCTGATCGACGGCCAGCCGCGACGCGCCTGCGTCACGCCGGTGGTGGCGGTGGGTGCCTCCCGCGTGGAGACCATCGAAGGCCTGGCAGCCCCGGACGGTGACCTGCACCCGGTGCAGCAGGCCTGGCTGGACCAGGCCACGCCGCAGTGCGGCTACTGCCAGTCGGGGCAGATCATGGCCACGGTGGCGCTGCTGCGGCAGCGCCCTTCGCCGAACGCGGCGGACATCGACGCGGCCCTGTCCGGCAACCTCTGCCGCTGCGGCACCCAGCAGCGCATCCGGGCCTCGGTGCAGCGTGCCGCGCAGACCCTGCGGGGTGGGCAATGAAGCGGCGGCAGCTCCTGCAGGCCGGGGGTGTGCTGGCCGTGGGCTTTGTCGCCGGCTGTTCCATCCCCGTGATCCCCAAACGCCCGGCAGCGGCCTACGACGATGCCCTGGGCTGGGTCCGCCACGCCAACGGACACTACGAGCTGCTGCTGCCGCGCGCCGAGATGGGTCAGAACATCGCCACCGCGCTCAAGCAGGTGGCCTGCGAGGAACTCGGCGTGGACTGGGACCGCGTCACCCTGCGGCTGCCGCACACCCAGGACATGCCCCGCGTGCGCGCCACCGTGGGCAGCGAATCGGTCAAGGACTTCGCGCTGCCGCTCGCGCAGGCCTGCGCCACGCTGCGCGACGCACTCGCGGCCGGCCACACCACGGGCGTGCGCAGCGCCGAGCCCCGACCGGTGAACGAGCTGCGCGCGTTCCGGCCCGGCGCCCGCCTCGTGGGCCGGCGCGTGCCGCTGGAACAGGGGCGCGCCATCGTCACCGGCGCCCCGCTGTACGCGGCCGACGTGCGCCTGCCCGGCATGGTGTTTGGCCGGGTGCTGCGCGCCCCGGTCTCCGCCGACCGGCCGTCGCGGCTGGCGGGCTGGAACGAGGCCGCGGCGCGCGCCGTGCCGGGGTTCGTGACCCTTGTGCAGGACGGGCGCCTGATGCAGCGGCTCAGTCCGGGGCTGGGCATCGTGGCGCGCACCCCCGGGACGCTGGACCGGATCGAGGCCGCGCTGGCACCCCGCTGGCAGCACGACGACGCGTTCGAGCAGGCCGACATCGACCGGCTGATCGACATCGACCGGCACCTGGCCGGCGGCAGGCTGGGGAACCAGATCCACGACGACGCCATCGACCGCAGCGCTGCCTGGGACCTGGACCTGCGCATCGACACGCCGCTGGCGGCGCACAACGCCATCGAGCCGCGCGCCGCGGTGGCCGCGAAGGGCGCGGGCGGCGTGCTGGAGGTCTGGGCCGGCACACAGGACGCGTTCTATGTGCGCGACGTGATCGCCCGCAGCCTCGGGCTGGACGAGGCCGGCGTGCGCGTGCAGGCATGCCGGGTGGGCGGCGCGTTCGGTGGGCGCACGCTGTGCACGGTGGAGCTGGAGGCCGCCGTGCTGGCCCACGCCATCGGCGCGCCCGTCAAGGTGCAGTGGACCCGCGCCCAGGAGTACCGGCAGGGCTTCCACCGGCCGCCGTCGAGCCACCGCATCCGCGCCCGTGTGCGCGACGGCGAGCTGGTCGACTGGTGGCACGCGTTCTCCAGCAGCCACATCCTGTTCACCAACGCCGGCATGCCGGTCTGGATGCAGCGGCTGGCCGACCTGGTGGGCGACCGCGGCGTGGCGCGCGGCGCCGACCTGCCCTACCGCGCCCAGCGCCGCCGCACCGAGTTCGCGGTGACGCGGCTGCCGGTGTTCACCGGCCCCTGGCGCGGCCTGGGCGCCGGCCCCAACGCGCTGGCCATCGAGTCGGCCATCGACGAGTGCGCCCGCCTGGCCGGCGCCGACCCGGTGGCGTTCCGGCTGCGCCACATCGGCGACCCGCGCCTGGCCCGGGTGCTGCGCGCCGTGGTCGACGGCGTGCCGGCGCCAGCGCCCGCCGCCGGGAGCGACCGCGTCGGACGCGGCGTGGCCTGCGGCACCTACAAGGCCAGCAGCCATGCCGCCGTGCTCGCGGAGGTGCGCGTGGCGCCCGACGGCACGGTGGTGGTGACCCGGCTGCGCTGCGCCCACGACTGCGGCACCGTGATCAACCCCGACCAGGTGCGCGCCCAGTGCGAAGGCAACCTGGTCTGGGGCCTGGGCATGGTGCTGCACGACGGTCTGACGGCGGCCGGCTCGCGCATCGCCGCCGGCAGCCTGGGCGAGGCGCCCGTGCCGGGCCTGCGCGACACTCCGCCCATGGACATCGTGCTGATCGACGACGACGACGGCCCGCCCGCCGGGGCCGGTGAAACCGCCATCGTGGCCGCGGCCGGCGCCATTGCCAACGCCATCCGCGATGCGCCCGGCGTGCGCCTCACCCGCTTTCCCCTGCAACCCTCGCTGCTGGCCAGGCGCGGCCCATGAACGACTTTGCCTCGGCCGCGATGCTCCGGCTGGTGGCCCACGGCCTGCGGCACCAGGGCCACGCACCACCGCCGCCGGTTGCGGCGCGGCAAGGGCATGTGGAGCTGGACGACAAGCGCGCCCTGCTGGCGGGGCTGTGGCCGTCGATCGGCCCGGCGGGCCTGGCGCGCATCGGCGACGCGATCCGGGAGCTGCCCGAAGAACCCACGCTGCGGGCGCTGGTGCTCGCGACGGACCCCTGGGACCTGCTGGCGCGGTGGCAGCGGCTGGAACGCTTTGTCCATGCCCGGCACCGCACCCGCGTGGAGGCCCTGGGCCCCGGTCGCGTGCGGCTGCAGCACCTGTCCCTGTCGCCCGGCCAGCGACCCACCGCGGCCGAGGACGTGCTGGTGTTCGGCCTGCTGGTCGCCCTGTGCGAGCGGGTGGCGGGGCGGCCGGTGCAGGCCCGCCCGGTGGGCGGCCGGCACTGGCTGCGGCGGGACGGCCAATGGCGCGACGGCCCCTGGCCGCAGACCCTGCACACCTGGGAACTGCGCTGGGATGCCGCGGATGTGGCCGGGGACCCGCACCCGCCCGAGGCTCACCCGGCGTCCGGCGACCGGTGGCTCGAGGCCTTGCACACCGCCCTGCGCGCCGACCCCGGACGCCCGTGGCGGGTGGACGACCTGGCCCGCGTCTGTGCGCTGTCGGCCCGCAGCCTGCAGCGCCACCTGGCCCGGCGGCAGCTGTGCTTCTCCGGCCTGCTGACCGCCGCCCGGGTGCAGTGTGCGGCGGACCTGCTCACCACCAGCGGGCTGTCGGTGGCCGAGGTGGGCTACCACTGCGGCTTCGCCGACCAGCCGCACTTTTCACGGCAGTTCCGGCAATCCACCGCCATGACACCGGCCCGCTACCGGGCGCAGTTCGCCCGCGCCGGCTGAGCGGCGCCGGGCCGCCGTCAGTCGAACCGCCAGTCGGCGCCCACGGCCTGCCCGACCTTCAGCACCAGGCCATCGCCCTCCAGCACGATCGCGTTCATGCCGAAGGTGATGGCGCCGTTCAGGCGCGGGTCCTGGCGGTAGGCCTGCAGCGCGTCGCTGACCGCGGGGGTCGAGGTGGCGGTCACCGGGTCGATGTTCGGGATCGGGCAGCGCGCGCAGGGCTTGACGTTCTCCAGCGCGGCCACGCCGCCGTCCGTCTGCACCCGCCAGCCGCCGATGCGGTCCTCGTCGTGCGGCTCCACGTCGGACAGCACGATGTTCGGCCGGAAGCGCCGCAGGTCCACCGGCGCCTCGCCCGCGGCCGCCAGCCGCGCGTTCAGCCCATCCAGCGAGGCGGTGCTGGCCACCAGCACGCCGAAGCCGTCGGCGAACTGCGTCACAGATTCGCGGCCGCCGGTCCATTTCTGGCTGCACAGGCGCCGCACCTCCGGATCGAAGCGCACCAGGCGCAGCTGTTTCAGGTCCTGAGGCGCGTCCGGCCCGAGGAAGTCGGAGAACCACTGCGCCGCCAGGTCGCCCATGTCCCAGGCGTCGACCTCGTCGTCCCAGACCCGCACGCGGCGCGGCGACTCCACGCCATCCAGCGACAGGTGCAGCGCCAGCATGCCCGGCGCGCGCAGCACCAGTTGGTCGAGCTTGAACGCGGGCTGGATCAGCGCCATGCGCGGCAGCTCGCGCTGGGTCACGAACTCGCCCTGCGCGTCCACCACCATCCAGGCCCGGTCCCATTCGAGGCCGGTCGGAGTGAGCACCGCCTGGTCCACAGGCACGCCCGCGCAGGACTTGACGGGGTAGACCCAGAGCTGGGCGATGCGGGCCTGGACGTCGGCGGCGGCCACAGGGGACTCGGTGAGGGTGTTCATGCCCGGATTGTGGCCTGCTCCTAAAATCCCCGGATGGCTCTCCCCTCCCCGTCTCCGGCCGCCGCGCGGCGTTTTGATGTGTGCATCCGTGGCGCCGGCGTGGTCGGGCAGACCCTGGCCCTGCTGCTGGCGCGCGAGCGCCTGAAGGTGGCGCTGGTGGCTTCTCCCCGCCCCCCTGCCGCCGCCCCCGACGTTCGGGCCTATGCCCTCAACACCAGCGCCCGCGCCCTGCTGCAGTCGCTGCGGGCCTGGCCCGAAGACGGCGACGCCGGGCCCGCGGCCGTGACGCCCGTCAGCCGCATGGAGGTGCACGGCGACGACGGCGGCGACCTCCATTTCTCGGCCGCCGACCAGGGCGTGGAGGCGCTGACCTGGATCGTGGACGTGCCGGCGCTGGAAAAGCGCCTGGCCGATGCCATCGGCTTCCAGGGTGGCATCGAGCGTGTGAACGAACCCGTGCCGGCCGCGCTGACCGTGGTCTGCGAGGGCAAGCGCAGCGCCACCCGCGAGGAACTGGGCCTGGAATTCGACGTCCGCCCCTACCCGCACAAGGCGGTGGCCGCCCGCCTGACCACCGAACAGCCCCACGGCGGCGTCGCGCGCCAGTGGTTCGCCCGTGGAGAAATCCTCGCCCTGCTGCCGCTGGACGGTGCGCAGGGGAACTCCGTGGCGCTGGTCTGGTCTGTCCCTGCTCAGCAATCCGAAGAATGGCTGGCCGCCGATCCCCAGGCGCTGGCACAGGCGGTGCAGGAACGTTGTGGTTCGGCGCTGGGCGGCATGCAGTTGCAGGGTCCGGCCCAGGCCTGGCCGCTGGAGCTTTCCCGGGCCCGGCGCTGGATCGCGCAGACGGCGCAGGGCAGTGTGGCGCTGGCCGGTGACGCGGCCCACGCCATGCACCCGCTGGCCGGGCAGGGCCTGAACGTCGGCCTGGCCGACGCGGCAAAACTGGCGCGCGTGGTCCACGAGCGCGAGTTCTGGCGCGAACTGGGCGACCTCAAGCTGCTGCGCCGCTACGAGCGCGCGCGGCAGGCCGAGGTGGGCGCCATGGGCTGGCTGACCGATGGCCTGTTCGGGCTGTTCGGCCAGACCGACAGCCGCGTGCAGGCGCTGCGCAACTGGGGCATGAGCGGCGTCGACCGTCTCGGACCGCTGAAACACTGGCTGGCCCGCAAGGCCATGGGCCAGACGGCCTGAACCGCTGTCGGCCCCCGATCAACCTTCACGCCACAGGCGAACCCATGAAATTCCTCACCACTTCCGCCATTGCGCTCGCCCTGGCCCTCGCCAGCCTGGGTGCCTTCGCGCAGGAAGCCACCATCCGCAAGAACCTGACCGAGCGCCTGCCCAAGCTGCCGCCCATCGACGAGATCAGCAAGACCCCGATGGAAGGCCTGTACGAGGTGCGCGTCAACCAGAGCGAGATCTTCTACACCGACGCGCAGGGCAACTTCCTGATCCAGGGCAACCTGATCGACGTGCGTGCCCAGGAAGACCTGACCGAGAAGCGCCAGGCCAAGCTGACCGAGATCGACTTCAAGGACCTGCCGATCAAGGACGCCTTCACCATCGTGCGCGGCAACGGCAAGCGCAAGGTGGCCGTGTTCGAAGACCCGAACTGCGGCTACTGCAAGCGCTTCGAGCGCGACCTGACCAAGATCGACAACGTCACCGTGCACGTCTTCCTCTACCCGATCCTGAGCCAGGACTCGGTCGACAAGTCGCGCAACATCTGGTGCGCCAAGGACAAGGGCAAGGCCTTCCTGGACTGGATGGTCAAGGACGTGACGCCAGCGGCCGCCAGCTGCGACACCGCCGCCCTGGCCCGCAACCTGGAGTTCGGCAAGAAGAACCGCATCACCGGCACGCCGACCCTGATCTTCGCCAACGGCACCCGCGTGCCGGGCGCCATCGGCGCCGACCGTGTCGAGAAGCTGCTGGCCGAAGCCAAGTAAAACGCCCTCAAGAAAACGCCGCCTCGCCGATGACCCTGCCCCTGCACGACCCCGACGACGCGGCGCTGGCCCGCACCCTGGGCCAGGCCGGTCTGATCCCCTTCGTCATGCTGGCGGCGCTGCTGTGGCTGGTGGACGTGGCCCTGCAGCCCTGGGTGGCCATCGCCATGACCGGCTACGCGGCGCTGATCATCTCGTTCCTCGGCGGCATTCACTGGGGCATCGGCTGGCTCGGTGGCCGCCATGAACGTGGGCTGCCACACGTCCCGCACCACCAGCGCAACCACTTTCTCTGGGGCATCGTGCCCTCGCTGCTGGCCTGGCCCGGGCTGCTGATGCCCGCCTTCGCGGGCCTGGCCTGGCTGGGCTTCGTGCTGATCATCTGCTACCTGGCCGACCGCACGCTCTACCGCCGCGCCGGCCTGGAGGCGTGGCTCACGCTGCGCTTCCGGCTTTCTTCCATCGCAGCGCTGAGCTGCTTCATCGGCGCGGGAGCCCTGTGAGCCGCAACAAACCCACGACACCGGCCCTGCACTACCGTGTCGAGCCGCTGAACCACCGCGCCCACCTGTTCGCGGTCACCCTCGACATCACCCGTCCGGCCAGATCACAGAAACTCATGCTGCCGGTCTGGATTCCGGGCAGCTACCTGGTGCGCGAGTTTTCGCAGCACCTGCAACACCTGAGCGCGACGCAGGGCGGCGAGGCGCTGGTGGTGAAACAGCTCGACAAGCACCGCTGGCAGGTGGACAACGACGGCCAGCGCACGCTCAGCCTGCGCTGGGAGGTCTACGCCTTCGACGCCTCGGTGCGCACCGCCTTCCTGGACTCCTCGCGCGGTTTCTTCAATGCCACCAGCCTGTGCCTGATGGTGGCCGGCCGCGAGGACGAGCCGCACGCCATCGAGATCCAGCCGGGCGACGCGCCCGCCGGCTGGCAGGTGGCCACCGGCCTGCGCCCGGTGAAGGCCGACGAACGGGGTTTCGGCACCTACCTGGCCCAGAACTACGACGAACTGGCCGACTGCCCGGTCGAGATGGGCACGTTCTGGAGCGGCGAGTTCAGCGCCTGCGGCGTGCCGCACCGCTTCGTGGTCAGCGGCGCGGGCGGCTGGTTCGACGGCCAGCGCCTGCTGGACGACACGCGCCGCATCTGCGAGGCGCAGATCCGCTTCTGGCACGGCGACGGCCAACCGCCCTACGAGCGCTACGTCTTCATGCTGCACGCCAGCGGCGAGGGCTACGGCGGGCTGGAACACCGCAACTCGACCGCGCTCATCGCCCAGCGCACCGACCTGCCCAAGATCAGCGCCAAGGACGCCAAGCCCGCCGCCCTCAAGGCCACCGACGGCTACACCACGTTGCTGGGCCTGATCAGCCACGAGTACTTCCACACCTGGAACGTCAAGCGCCTGCGGCCGGCCGAATTCAAACGCTACGACTACACGCGCGAGAACCACACCGAGCTGCTGTGGTTCTTCGAAGGTTTCACCAGCTACTACGACGACCTGTTCCTGCGCCGCGCCGGCCTGATCGACGACGCCACCTACCTGCAGCTGGTGACCAAGACCATCAACCAGGTGCAGCAGAGCCCGGGCCAGCGCGTGCAGAGCGTGGCCCAGGCCAGCTTCGACGCCTGGACCCGCTACTACCGAGTGGGCGAAAACACGCCCAACGCCACCATCAGCTACTACACCAAAGGTGCGCTGGTGGCGATGTGCCTGGACCTCACGCTGCGCGCCGAAGACCGCGGTTCGCTGGACGAGGTGATGCGCGCACTCTGGCATCGCACGCAGGGCGGGCCGATGCGCGAGTCCGACCTGTCCACGGTGCTGCGCCAGCTCGGCAAGCGCAGTTTCGCCGCCGAACTGGCCCAGTGGGTGCACGGCACGGCCGACCTGCCGGTGCTGGACCTGCTGGCGGCGGCCGGCGCCAAGGTGCACCGCGACAAGGCGCCGCTGGCGCAAACGCTGGGCCTGCGCGTTGCAGCCGACAGCAGTGGCCTGACGGTCAAGAACGTGCTGCGCGGCGGCGCGGGCGAGGCGGCCGGCCTGGCGGCGGGCGACGAGTGGCTGGGCGTGGAATTCGCCCCCGCGCGGCGCGGCCTGCCGGCCGAGGCCTGGCGCGTGCGCAAGCTCGACGAAGTGGCGGCCCTGCGCGGCACCCGCAGCGCGCTCACGGCCCTGGTTTCGCGCGACGGGCGGTTGCTGCGCTGCCCGCTGACCTGGCCCGTCGACGACACCGCGGTGCGGCTGACGGTCGAGGACGCTGCCCGCCTGGGCGACTGGCTGACCCGCAGCCCCACCGGCTGAGCAGCGCCCGGCCGCCTCAGTGGCGCGGCAGTTGCGGCACGATCTCCTGGTCGAACCGCTGCACGGTGGCCGCGCCCCGGTAGTTCTGCAGTGCTTCGCGCACGCGGGGCAGCTGGGCCTGCAGCTCGGTCGCTGTCTTGCAGGACTCGACCTTGATCGCCGTCAGCTCGCCCATGGGGCCGGCGGCGTCGTTGATGAAACGGACCACCAGACGCCGGGCGTCCACAAAGGGCAGCACCGACCCCGCAAGCGGCTGGGAAGCGACAGGCGCTGGTTGCAGGGCGGGAATGCCGGCCTCGGCAGCAGCTGGCACTGGTGCCACGGGGAGCTGGCCATTGACCAGCGGTGCCGCGTACTGGACCGAGGGTCCATGGGAATCATGAGGCGCGATCCAGTCGTGGGCCAGCAGCTGCTCCAGCAACGCGGCTGCGCCCCCCAGTCCCGCCCCGAGCTTGTCGAGTTCGGCAGCGTTGCGCTTGCCGTCCACCAGAATCAGCATGGACCGCAGGCGGGGACCGAGCTCGGGCACCCGGCGCGCCATTGCGTCCCGGCCCTTCTCGGTCTTGACGAACAAAGTGTTCTTGTCCATGAAACCTCAACAGATGGCAATCAATTTAGCCACCGTGCTCCCAATCGGATAGCGGGGTTTAACCCGCAGTCCAAAGAACTACACAAAGCAGCCTAGCCACACATCCGCAAGTGCCCGGCAGAACTCACTTCGGCCGTCGGTCGACCACCCGTTTGGCCTTGCCCTGGCTGCGCTCCACACCGCCTTCGGGCTGGAGCGACACCTCGACGCTGGAGCCGACGTAGACCTTGATCTCGTGCCGCAGCAGCTCGGCCGCCGCGCGCGCCTCGATGCTGTCCGGTGACAGCCCCGGCCGCGTCTCCACCGCTACCGTCAGGCAGTCCATGTGGTTCTCGCGCGTGAGCACGCACTGGTAATGCGCGGTGAGTTCGGGGCGCTTGAGGATCAGTTCCTCGATCTGGGTCGGGAACACGTTGACGCCGCGCACGATCATCATGTCGTCGCTGCGGCCGGTGATCTTCTCCATGCGACGCATGGTGCGCGCCGTGCCGGGCAGCAGCCGCGTGAGGTCGCGCGTGCGGTAGCGGATGATGGGCAGCGCCTCCTTGGTGAGGCTGGTGAAGACCAGCTCGCCCATCTCGCCGTCGGCCACCGGCTCGCCCGTTTCGGGGTTGATGATCTCGGGGTAGAAGTGGTCCTCCCAGATGGTCGGGCCGTCCTTGGTCTCGACGCACTCGTTGGCCACGCCCGGCCCCATCACCTCCGACAAGCCGTAGATGTCCACGGCGTCGATGCGCATGCGGTGTTCGATCGCCAGCCGCATGTCGTTGGTCCACGGCTCGGCGCCGAAGATGCCGATGCGCAGGCTGCTCTCGCGCGGGTCGATGCCCTGGCGCTGGAACTCGTCGGCAATCGCCAGCATGTAGCTGGGCGTGACCATGATGATGTCGGGCCGAAAGTCCTGGATCAGCTGCACCTGGCGCTCGGTCTGGCCGCCGCCGAAGGGCACCACGGTCAGGCCCAGCCGCTCGGCGCCGTAGTGCGCGCCCAGGCCGCCGGTGAACAGGCCGTAGCCGTAGCTCACGTGCACCAGGTCGCCGGGCCGTGCGCCGCTGGCGCGGATGCTGCGCGCCACCACCGTCGCCCAGGTGTCGATGTCCTTGAGCGTGTAGCCGACCACGGTCGGCTTGCCGGTGGTGCCGCTGCTGGCGTGGATGCGCGCGCACTGCTCGCGCGGCACCGCGAACATGCCGAAGGGGTAGCTGTCGCGCAGGTCCTTCTTGGTGGTGAACGGAAACTTCGCGAGGTCGCTCAGGCTTTTGCAGTCGTCCGGGTGCACGCCGGCCTCGTCGAACTTGCGGCGGTAGACCGGCGAGTTCTGGTAGGCGTGGCGCAGCGTGGCCTGCAGGCGCTTGAGCTGCAGCGCGCGCAGCTCATCGACACTGGCCTTCTCGATCGGTTCGAGCGGAAAGTGGTTCATGCGCCTGCCTCCTCCGGAAACACCTGGCCGGGAATCACCGCGCTCTTGCCGCGGAACATGGCCACGACTTCGCCCTTCTGGTTGGTGACCTTCATGTCGTAGATGCCGTGCCGGCCCTGCAGGGTCTGCTCGACGCCTTCGCAGGTCAGCACATCGCCGGCGTGCGCCGGTTTGAGGAACTCGATGCTGCAGCCGGCGGCCACCGCGTTCTTGTTGTGGCTGTTGCAGGCGAAGGCGAAGGTCGAGTCGGCCAGGGTGAAGATGAAGCCGCCGTGGCAGATCTGGTGGCCGTTGAGGTGCAGCGGCTGCACGGCCATGCGGATCACCGCCCGGCCAGGCTCGACCGTCAGCAGCTCCATGCCCATGGTGTCCTTGCTCGCGACATCCACCGCAAACATGGTTTCGCCCACCTTGGTCGCTCGTTCTTGCGGCGTCATCCTCATTCCCCCTTGAACTGAGGCGCGCGCTTCTGACGGAACGCCATCACGCCTTCGATGTAATCGTGCGTCCTGCCCAAGGCCGACTGCGTGTCGCGCTCGGCGTCCAACTGCTCATCGAGCGTGCGGGTGGACGCGTCGCGCAGCAGCGCGCGGGTGGCGACCAGGGCCTTGGTGGGCATGGCCGCCAGCTTGCCGGCCAGCGCCAGCGCGGCTTCCAGCGGGTCGTCCTGCACGTCCCAGATCATTCCCCACTCCTTGGCCTGCGCGGCGGGGAGTTTGTCGCCCGTCATCGCCAGCGCCATGGCGCGCGCCAGGCCCAGCCGCTCCACCAGGAACCAGCTGCCGCCAGCGTCGGGGATCAGGCCGATCTTGCTGAAGGCCTGGATGAAGCTCGCGCCGGGCGCCGCGATGGCGATGTCGCAGGTCATGGCCAGTGAGGCGCCCGCGCCCGCCGCCACACCGTTGACCGCCGCGATCACCGGCATGCGCAGCGACTGGATGCGCCGCGCCGTCGGGTTGAAGGCCTGGTCGATCACCGGGCCGGGATCGGCGCGCTGCACCAGGTCCGGCCCGGGCTCGAAGTCGAACTCCGACAGGTCGGCGCCGGCGCAGAAGCCGCGCCCGGCCCCTGTGATGACCAGCGCCCGCACCGCCGGGTTGGCCTCGGCGCGGTCCAGCGCGGCCCACAGGTCGCGGTGCATCTGGCGCGTGAAGCTGTTGAGGGCGTCGGGCCGGTTGAGCGTGACCTGCGCCACGGCACCGTGTTCCATATAGAGAACGCTGCTGTCTTCTGGGGCGGCACTCATGAAAAGCTGTCTCCTGTCGTTCTTGAACGGGCCATTCTGTCATTAACCGACCCATCGGTCGGTTAATGTTTTCCCTTGGGTGCTGCACCCGAAAACGGGGCGGCTATAGTTGACGTTCACGTCAATCATCCCCCACCACCCGAGGACACACCATGAGCGAAAACGCCACCCCCGAACTGATCACCGTGCGCACCGAGGGCCGTGTCGGCATCGTGACGCTCAACCGGCCCAAGCAGCTCAACGCCCTGAACGACCAGCTGATGAACGAGCTGGGCGCCGCGCTCAAGGCCTTCGACGCCGACGACGGCATCGGCTGCATGATCGTGACCGGCAGCGAGAAGGCCTTCGCGGCCGGCGCCGACATCGGCGCGATGGCGAAATACAGTTTCGCCGACGTCTACAAGGGCGACTACATCACCCGCAACTGGGAAACCATCCGCAGCGTTCGCAAGCCGGTCATCGCGGCCGTCAGCGGCTTCGCCCTGGGCGGCGGCTGCGAGCTGGCCATGATGTGCGACTTCATCATCGCCGCCGACAACGCCAAGTTCGGCCAGCCCGAGATCAAGCTGGGCATCATCCCGGGCGCTGGCGGCACGCAACGTCTGCCACGCGCGGTGGGCAAGTCCAAGGCCATGGACATGGCCCTCACGGGCCGCATGATGGACGCCACCGAAGCCGAGCGCGCCGGCCTGGTCAGCCGCGTGGTGCCGCTGGACAAGCTGATGGACGAAGCCCTGGGCGCCGCGCTGCAGATCTGCGAGTTCTCGCTGCCCAGCGTGATGGCGGCCAAGGAATGCGTCAACCGTGCCTTCGAAGGCGGCCTGGCCGACGGCGTGATGTTCGAGCGCCGCATGTTCCACGCCCTGTTCGCCACCGAGGACCAGAAGGAAGGCATGGACGCGTTCGTGAACAAGCGCAAGGCGGTGTTCAAGCACGGCTGATTTTTTCGCGGGGCTTAACCCCGTCCGGCCTGCCGGTTCGTTTCAGTGGCATCACCCACCTCCACGGAGTTCACGATGCCTCTCCAGAATCCCCGGCTGTCCCGCCTGCTGACCGCCCTGCTCGGCGGCCAGCTGCTGCTCTCCGGTATGCCCGTCACCGCACAGCCCACAGCGGCGGCGGCCCCGGCCGCTGCGGTATCCGCCCAGCCCGATTTCGCGCCGCCCGGCGCCACCCACTGCAAACGCCCGATGCGCACCCACGAGGTGGCCGGCCGGCCCGAGATCGCCGAACCCTCCGTGCGCTACAGCAAAACCCTGCCCCGCTCCCGCGCGGAGGTCACCACTCGCGACGCGGTGGCCAAGGCCGCATCACCCGCCGCCATGGCGATGGAAGCCGCGCCCGAAGCGATGGCGGTCGCGCCGGCCCTCTCGCCCGGCGGCGCGCGCCCCGACCGTGCTGCTGTCGTGACCGCCGGCATGGTCGATGACAACGCCGACTTCGCCGAGTACCTCGCCTTCCGCGCCCGCACGAACGTGCCCCACCAGGCGCGCGACATCAGCGAGCGCCACCTGCTCACGGTGCGGGACCGCGCCGGCCGCGGCGTGCCCGACGCGGTGGTGCAGGTGCGCGCGCCCGACGGTGCTCAATTGCGCGCGCGCACCGACAGCGCCGGCCGCGTCTGGCTCCACCCCCTGTCTTTCGACGCCGGCCAGTCGACGCTGTACGAGGTGACCGCCACCCGCGGCGGTCAGACCGCCCAGGGCCTGCTGCGCCGGGGCCAGAAGGACGCGCTGGAGCTGCAGCTGAACGGCGCCGCCGCACCCCAGCGCGCGCGCCTGGACCTGGTGTTCCTGATCGACGCCACCGGCTCCATGGCCGACGAGATCCAGAAGCTCAAGAGCAGCCTGCGCAGCATCGCCTCCGACGCCGCGCGCCTGCCCAGCCGCCCCGACCTGTGCTTCGGCCTGGTCGCCTACCGCGACACCACCGACCCCTTCGTGCTGCGCAGCCACGACTTCACCGACGACCTCGGCGCCTTCCAGAAGGTGCTCAACCAGCTGCAGGCCGACGGCGGCGGCGACTACCCCGAGGCCATGAGCGAGGCGCTGCACGAAACGGTGCACCGCCTGAGCTGGCGCGGCGAGGGCGCCACCCGCATGGTGGTGCTGCTGGCCGACGCGCCGCCCCAGCTTGGTCCCGAGCGGTCGCGCTACGACGCCGCGATGCAGGTGGCGCTGGGCAAGGGCATCAAGGTCTTCAGTGTCGGCGCCAGCGGCCTGGACCCGCAGGGCGAGTTCGTCCAGCGCCAGATCGCCCAGTACACCGGCGGCCGCTTCGTGTTCCTGACCTACGACCGCGCCGACGACCCGGCCAGCGGACCGGGCCGCGAGACGGTGCACGACGTGAAGAACTACTCGGTGGCCACTCTGGACCGGCTGATCGGCCGGCTGATCCGCGAGGAACTGGCCCCGCTGTCGCGCAAGGGGGCTTGAGCGCTTCGAAAAAATGGGCTTATAATGCTGGGCTTCGGCGATATAGCTCAGTTGGTTAGAGCGCAGCATTCATAATGCTGATGTCGGTGGTTCAAGTCCACCTATCGCCACCAGACAAGGAACCCCTGAAGACGCTGTTTTCAGGGGTTTTTTCTTGCCCGGCTTCTCTTGCGACACCGGAGCGACCATGGCCATCAAGTCCACCATCTTCAAGGCGAATCTGCAGATCGCCGACATCGACCACGGCTACTACGCCGACCACGCGCTCACCCTGGCCCGCCACCCCAGCGAGACCGACGAGCGCATGATGGTCCGCCTGGTGGCGATGGCGCTGCAGGCGCATGAGCTGCAGGACACCTGCGGCGGCGACGGCACCCTTGCCTTCGGCGCCGGCCTGTCGGACCCGGACGACCCGGACGCCTCGCTGACCGACTTCACCGGCCGCAAACGGCTGTGGATCGAAGTGGGCCAGCCCGAAGACAAACCCCTGTCCAAGGCCTGCAGCCAGGCCGACGCGGTGATCGTCTACGCCTTCAGCTCGGCCGCCGACGTGTGGTGGAAGGGCATCGAGAACAAGCTGACCCGGCTGGACAGGCTGCAGGTCTGGCGCCTGCCCACCGAGGTGGCACCCGCGCTGGCGGCCATGGCCGAACGCAGCATGCAGCTGCAGGCCACGGTGCAGGACGGCGCGCTCACGCTGTCGAGCCACCTGGGCAGCGTGCACATCGAGCCGGTGCGCTGGAAGTGACCGGCCGCGGCGCTGCGTGAGACAATCACGGCCCCGCGACGGCACCCACCGCCACGCACCCCTCAGCCTCTGGATCTACACCATGAACCGCTGCATGTCCCTCACCACACGACGCACCGCCCTGGCCCTGGCCGGCGCCGGGCTGTGTGCGCTGACCTCCCTGGCGCAGGCGCAGAACGCCCCGCGCACCTTCCCCGCCAGCGCCCTGCGCGGCACACTGGTCGTGACCCAGCCGCCGGTCATCAGCATGGACGGCAAGGCCGCCCAGCTCTCGCCTGGCGCCCGCATCAAGGGCCCCGACAACCTGCTTGTGCTCTCCGGCGCCATCGTCGGCAAGGAGCTGCTGGTGAACTACACCGTCGAGCCCCACGGCATGGTCCACGACGTCTGGATCCTGACCGAAGCCGAAGCGGCCGAGAAGCGCAAGCGCGCCGGCCAGTAACCCCTCAACCAACCACTGCAGGACCCCCGTCCAGCACACGCCGTGGAACCGGCTCCGCCGGGCCACAGGCGTGGTCCCCCTTCCAGGGGGAAGCCGCGCCAGCGGTGCAGGGGGTAGTCATATGTCTAGAAAAGTCTTCATCAAAACCTTCGGCTGCCAGATGAACGAGTACGACTCGGACAAGATGGCCGACGTGCTCGGCGCCGCCGAGGGCTTCGAGAAAACCCAGGACCCCGAAGAGGCGGACCTGATCCTGTTCAACACCTGCTCGGTGCGCGAGAAGGCGCAGGAGAAGGTGTTTTCCGACCTCGGCCGCGTCAAGCACCTGAAGAAGAAGGGTGTGCTGATCGGCGTGGGCGGCTGCGTGGCCAGCCAGGAAGGCGCCGAGATCATCAAGCGCGCGCCCTTCGTGGACGTGGTGTTCGGCCCGCAGACCCTGCACCGCCTGCCCGAGATGCTCAAGGCGCGCGACCGGCTGAACCTGCCGCAGGTGGACATCAGCTTCCCCGAGATCGAGAAGTTCGACCACCTGCCGCCCGCGCGCGTGGAAGGCGCGTCGGCCTTCGTGTCGATCATGGAAGGCTGCAGCAAGTACTGCAGCTACTGCGTGGTGCCCTACACCCGCGGTGAAGAGGTCAGCCGCCCGTTCGAGGACGTGCTGGTCGAGGTCGCCGGTCTGGCCGACCAGGGCGTCAAGGAAGTGACGCTGCTGGGCCAGAACGTCAACGCCTACCGCGGGAAGATGGGCCCGGACTCCAAGGGCAGCGACGAGATCGCCGACTTCGCGATGCTGATCGAGTACGTGGCCGAGATCCCCGGCATCGAGCGCATCCGCTACACCACCAGCCACCCCAACGAGTTCACCCAGCGCCTGATCGACACCTACGCCAAGGTGCCGAAGCTGGTCAGCCACCTGCACCTGCCGGTGCAGCACGGCAGCGACCGCATCCTGATGGCCATGAAGCGCGGCTACACCGCCATGGAATACAAGAGCACGATCCGCAAGCTGCGCGCGATCCGGCCCGACCTGTCCATGAGCAGCGACTTCATCGTGGGCTTCCCCGGCGAGACCGAGGAAGACTTCCAGAAGATGATGAAGCTCATCACCGACGTCGGCTACGACAGCAGCTTCTCGTTCATCTTCAGCCCGCGCCCCGGCACGCCGGCGGCCAACCTGCCCGACGACACGCCGCACGAGGTCAAGCTCAAACGCCTGCAGCACCTGCAGGCGGTGCTGGAGGAGAACGTGCGCCGCATCAGCGCCAGCCGCGAAGGCACGGTGCAGCGCATCCTGGTCGAAGGCCCGTCGCGCAAGAACGCTGCGGAGCTGATGGGCCGCACCGAGTGCAACCGCATCGTCAACTTCGACGGCGGCCCGAACAGCGCCCGCCTGATCGGCCAGATGATCGACGTGAAGATCACGCAGGCGCTGCCGCACTCCCTGCGCGGTGAAGTCCTGCTGCGCGAGCCTGCCTGAGCTCATGAAGTGGCTGCGCTTCTCGTTCCCGCAGCTGCTGCTGCTGGCGTTCCTGCTCATCGGCGCCCTGCTGGGGACCAGCGCCCTGCGTGCGCTGTTCACGCTGGAGAGCCTGATGGCGCAGAGCCGCGACGGTGCGACGCAGGCCATCGAACTGAGCACCGCGGCGCAGTCGCTGTCCGAACGCAGCGTGGCCATGGAGCGTTCGGCGCGCCAGTCGCTGGTGCTGCGCGACGCGCAGCTGCGCCAGCGCTTCGAGGAGGCCGCCGGCCAGGCGCGCGACATCCTGGTGCGGCTGCAGGACAACGAGGTCTCGCCCGACCTGGTGCGCAGCTGGCGCCAGCAGCTCGCTGACGTCACAGCCCTGCTGGACGGCGAGCCCGAAACCGCGCTGGACCGCGAGCGCGAGGTGGCCCGCGCCTTCCGCGAACTGGACGGCCACAGCGCCGCCATCGCTCAGCAGGTGCAGGCCATCATCGGCGGCCGCAACGCCGCGCTGCAGACGCGCTTCGAGCGCAACCGCCAGCAGCTGGCGGTGCAGGTGGGCGGTTCCATCGCGCTGGCGGTGGCGATGGCCTTCGGTTTCGGCATCTGGCTGGCGCGCCCGCTGCGCCGGCTGGAAAAGGCCATCGTCGGCCTGGGCGAGAACCGGCTGGACGTGCCGATCGAGGTGCCGGGCCCGCCCGACATCCGCAGCGTGGGCCAGCAGCTGGAGTGGCTGCGACTGCGCCTGACCGAGCTGGACGCCGACAAGGCGCGCTTCCTGCGCCACATCTCGCACGAACTCAAGACGCCGCTGGCCTCGCTGCACGAAGGTGTGGCCGTGCTCGGCGACGGCGTGGCCGGCTCGCTCAACCCCGACCAGGCCGAGGTGGTGCGCATCCTGCAGGGCAACACCCAGGCGCTGCAGCAGCAGATCGAGGCGCTGTTGCGCTTCAACGCCGCCGCCTTCGAGGCGCGCCAGCTTCGCCGCGAGTCCACCGACATGCGCGCGCTGGTGGAAAGCCAGGTCGAGGCGCAGCGCCTGCGCTGGCAGTCGCACCAGCTTGATGTGCAGGTCGAAGGACCCGCCGTGGTGCTGCCGGTCGACCGCGACAAGATGGCCTCGGCCATCGGCAACCTGCTGTCCAACGCCATCCGCTTCTCGCCCTTCGGCGGCCAGATCCGCGTGGCGCTGGCCACAACGGCCGGTCGTGTGCAGATCGACGTGCAGGACCAGGGCCCCGGGGTGGCGCCCGATGACCGGGGTCGCATCTTCGAACCCTTCTACCGCGGCGAGCGACAGCCCGCCGACGCGGTCAAGGGCACGGGCATCGGCCTGTCCATCGTGCACGAGTACATTCTGGCCCACGGGGGTCGCATCGAGCTCCTGCCCGACGGCCCCGGCGCCCACTTCCGCATCGAACTGCCCCATGCATCCTGACCTCCGGCCCCAGCGCCTGCGCCGCACCGCCACATCCCTCCGGACCTTGCCGGTGCTCTGCCTGGCGCTGGTGCTCGCCGCCTGCGCCACCCCGCCCGGGGCACCGGTCGACCTGCTCCCGCCACCGCCGTTGGCCGGCACCCCGGGGCCCGACCAGAGTCCGCAAGTGCTCATCCCGCCACCGCCGCCGCCCGAGCCGCCGGCCACCGCCCGCGGCACCGCGCCTGCCACGCCCGCCACACCGCCGGTCGCCACCTCGCCGCTCGCGGCGGCCCTGCTCTACGCCGACCGCCTGCGCACCATGGGCCCCGGCGAACTGGCGGCCGAACAGGCCCAGATCGGGGAACCCGGCGCCTCGGCCGAACGGCAGATGCATCTGGCCCTGGTGCTGTCGCAGACCCATGTGCCCGTCGACACCGCGCGCGCGCTCGGCCTGCTGCAACGCGTCGCGGCCAGCAACGCGCCCGAGGCCATCGAGCTGCGCCCGCTGGCGCGGTTGCTGGCCGGGCGGCTGCACGAGGCGCGGCGGCTGGAAGACCAGGCCGACCGGCTGGCGCAGCAGCTGCGCGAATCGCAGCGTCGCATCGACGTGCTCAACGACCGGCTCGAAGCCATGCGCGCCATTGAGCGCAGCCTGACCCCGCGCGCGCCAGCGCCCGGTGTACGCCCTTTGCCATGACCACCAGCCCGGCCCGCGCCCGCCTGCTGGTCGTCGACGACGATGCCGACATGCTGCGGCTGCTGTCCATGCGGCTGGGCGCGGCGGGCTACCAGGTCACCGCCGTTGGCTCGGCCGAGGCGGCACTCAGCCAGCTCGACATCGACCGCCCCCAGCTCGTGCTGTCCGACGTGCGCCTGCCGGGCAAGGACGGGCTGGCGCTGTTCGACGAGATCCGCAACCGCCACCCCTCGCTGCCGGTGATCCTGCTGACCGCCCACGGCACCATCCCCGACGCGGTGGAGGCCACGCGGCGCGGCGTGTTCACCTATCTGACCAAGCCCTACGAGGCCAAGGAGCTGCTGGAGCGCATCGCCCAGGCCCTGGCCCTGAGCGCGCCCACGCTGCCGGCCAGTCCGGCCGACGAGACCTGGCGCGCCGAGATCGTCAGCCGCTCCAGCCGCATGGCCGACCTGCTGGCCGAAGCGCGCCTGGTGGCGCAGGGCGATGCCAGCGTGCTGCTGCGCGGCGACAGCGGCACCGGCAAGGAGCTGATGGCGCGCGCCATCCACCGCGCCAGCCGGCGCGCGCGCAAGCCCTTCGTGGCGGTGAACTGCGGCGCAATTCCCGAAGCCCTGCTCGAATCCGAGCTGTTCGGCCACATGAAGGGCGCCTTCACCGACGCCCACGCCAACCACAAGGGCCTGTTCCAGGCGGCCGACGGCGGCACCCTGCTGCTCGACGAGATCGGCGACATGCCTCCAGCGCTGCAGGTCAAGCTGCTGCGCGTGCTGCAGGAGAAGGCGGTGCGCCCGCTGGGGTCGAGCCAGTCGATCCCGGTCGACGTGCGCATCATCTCGGCCACGCACCGCGACCTCGAAACGGCGATGGCCCAGGGCCAGTTCCGCGAAGACCTGTACTACCGCCTCAACGTGGTCACGCTGCACCTGCCGACCCTGGCCGAGCTGCGCGAAGACATTCCCCTGCTGGCCAACCACTTTCTGGCGCAGCTGGCGGCCAAGTACGGCAAGCGCAGTTCCGGGTTTGCGCCCGAGGCCCTGAAGGCGCTGACCATGGCCAGCTGGCCGGGCAATGTGCGCCAGCTCTACAACGTGGTCGAGCAGGTCTGCGCGCTCTCGACCACGCCGCTGGTCTCGCTGGCCCTGGTGCAGCGCGCGCTGCGCACGCCCTCGGTCGAGGTGCTGAGCTTCGCCGAGGCGCGCCAGCGCTTCGAGCGCGAGTACCTGGTGGGCCTGCTGAAGATGACCGACGGCAACGTGGCCGACGCGGCCCGGCTGGCGCAGCGCAACCGCACCGAGTTCTACCGCCTGCTGCAGAAGCACGCCCTGACCCCCGGGCTGTTCAAGAGCGACGCGGACGGCGGCGACGGCACAGACCCTGTCGCTGCTTTGTGACAAGCCAAAACCGTTGATTCACAACGGTTTTTTTTCTCCCCTGGCTGGCACTGTCGCCGAACAGCGACAAAAAGGGCCTGTGCGCGCCCCTTTTCCCGGCCAAAACCGGTGGTTTTTCCTGCCCTTCATCACAAGCCGTTGATTCGATTGGAAATTTTCGACCTGGCATAGGGTTTGCCCTTAAAGGGCATGCCTTGGTCCACCACTTCCCGTCATTCTTCTTCGCGCGCGCTCCAGCGAGGCCTGGGCGCGCTGCTGTTTGCATGCCTGGCCGCGGGCTGGAGCGCGGTTCAGGCGATGGACTGGAACGCCCTGGGCGAACTCGCCCGCCAGCGCGCCCAGACGCCGTTTCAACCGGTTGGCGACAAGCTGCCCGCCGACCTGGCCGCGCTCGACTACGACCAGATGCGGGACATCCGCTTCCGCACCGAGCGCTCGCTCTGGCGCGACCAGTCGCTGCCGTTCGAGGCCCAGTTCTTCCACCTCGGCCTCTACCAGAAGCGGGCGGTGCGCCTGCACGAGCTCGCGCCCGAGGGCGTGACCGACCTGCCCTACCGCAGCGCGGACTACAACATGGGCCGCAACACCGTCGACCCGACGGCCTGGGGCGACCTCGGGCACGCGGGCTTCCGCCTGCACTACCCACTGAACAACCCGGCCTACAAGGACGAACTGGTGGTGTTCCTGGGCGCCAGCTACTTCCGCGCGCTCGGCGCCGGCCAGCAGTACGGCCTGTCGGCGCGCGGCCTGGCCATCGACACCGTGGGCGGCCAGGGCGAGGAATTCCCGCGCTTCACCGACTTCTGGCTGCAGCGCCCGGCGCCCGGCGCCACCGAGGTCACCGTGCTGGCCCTGCTCGACTCGCCGCGCGCCAGCGGTGCCTACCGCTTCGTGATCCGCCCCGGCGCCAGCACCACCATGACCGTCACGTCCCGGCTGTTCCTGCGCGCCGGCGCCGGCCCGGTGAACACCCTGGGCCTGGCGCCGCTGACCAGCATGTTTTTGCACGGCGAGAACCAGCCCAACGACAACGATTTCCGCCCCGAGGTGCACGACTCCGACGGCCTGATGATGCACACCGGCGATGGCGAGTGGCTGTGGCGCCCGCTGCAGAACCCCGCCCAGATCTCGGTCAGCAGCTTCACCATGCGCCAGCCGCGCGGCTTCGGCCTGATGCAGCGCGACCGGCGCTTCGCCAGCTACGAGGACATCGAGGCCCGCTATGAGCGCCGGCCCAGCGCCTGGGTGCGCCCGCTGGGCGACTGGGGCGCCGGCCGGGTCGAGCTGGTGCAGCTGCGCACACCCGACGAGACCCACGACAACATCGTCGCCTACTGGGTGCCGGCCACGCTGCCGGCGCCCGGCCAGCCGCTGGATTTCGCCTACGAGCTGTCCTGGCAGGGCGAGGCCCAGCAGACGCCGCCCGGTGCATGGGTGGTGCAGTCGCGCCGCGGCTACGGCTACACCAAGCTGAGCGCCAGCGAGCAGCAGCGCCAGCCCCAGTTCGTGCTCGACTTCGCCGGCCCGGCGCTGGAAGCCCTGCCGGCCGATGCCGCCGTGCGCGCCGTCGCCAGCGCCGACGCCAACGGCCGCATCGTCGAAGCCCTGGCCTACCCCAACCCGACCCAGCGCGGCTGGCGCGTCACCCTGCGCGTCGAGCGGCTCGACCCGGCCCGTCCGGTCGAGCTGCGCGTCTTCCTCCAACACCAGAACAACACCCTGAGCGAAACATGGACACACGCCGTCTTGCCCGAGTGAGCGCGCCCCTGCACGCCCGCAGCCTGTTGCGCGAAGAGCGCCACCCCAACGCGGTGACCGCGCCACCGCTCAACCGCGGCTCCATGGCGCCGCGCCCCTGGCGCGGTTTCTGGAACGGCCTGGGTTCCGGCGTGCTGGCCACGGCCAGCCGCCTGCTGCCGCCCCGCGAGCCCCGCAGCGTCGTGCCCATGGCCGCATGGCAACGCGCGGCCGAGCGCCGCCGCCTGGCCTTCCTGCTGCTCACCGTGGTGAGCACGGTGCTGGCCGCGGTGCTGTTCAGCGCCGCACACCCCTCCGGCAGCTCGCCCTGGCTGCAGAGCCTGTACACCGTGCTGTTCGTCGTGCTCTCCGTCTGGGTGGTGACCGGTTTCGTCACCGCGCTGATGGGCGCCTGGGTGATGCTGTTCGGCGACCGGCACTCGATCTCGGCGGCCTCGGTGCGCGACCACGCCATGAACCCCGAGGCGCGCACCGCCATCATCATGCCGATCTGCAACGAGGACGTGGCCACCGTGTTCGCCGGCTTGCGCGCCACCTGCGAGTCGCTGGCGTCCACCGGCCATGCGCGCCAGTTCGACGTCTTCGTGCTCTCCGACAGCAACGACGCCACGACCATCGCCGCAGAGCGCGAGGCCTGGGAGCAGCTGCGCGCCGCCCTGGTGTCGCAGCCCGGCCAGCCGGCCGTGGAGGTCTACTACCGTCTGCGCAAACGCCGCACCCACCGCAAGGCGGGCAACGTGGCCGACTTCTGCCGCCGCTGGGGCAAGGACTACCGCTACATGGTGGTGCTGGACGCCGACAGCGTGATGAGCGGCAGCTGCCTGGCCTCGCTGGTCAAGCTGATGGAAGCCCATCCCGACGCCGGCATCATCCAGACCGCCACCCAGGCCATCGGCCACCAGACCCTGCACGCCCGCGCCCAGCAGTTCGCCAGCCGCGTGACCGGCCGCCTGTTCACCCTGGGCATGCAGTTCTGGCAGCTCGGCGAGTCGCACTACTGGGGCCACAACGCCATCATCCGCATCGAGCCCTTCATGGAGCACTGCGCGCTGGCGCCCATCAAGGGCACGGGCGGCATGTCCGGCGGCATCATGAGCCACGACTTCGTCGAGGCCGCCCTGATGCGCCGCGCCGGCTACCACGTCTGGCTGGTCTCCGACCTCACCGGCAGCTACGAGCAGCAGCCGCCCGACCTGCTGTCCGAACTGCAGCGCGACCGCCGCTGGTGCCAGGGCAACCTGCAGAACGCGCGCCTGATCGCCGAGCCCGGCCTGCACCGCGTGCACCGCGCCATGTTCGCCATCGGCACCATGTCCTACCTCTCGGCCCCGATGTGGCTGGCCTTCCTGCTGCTGGGCATGGCCATGCTGGTCTCCGGCCCCAGCCTGCCCGACGCCTGGCAGGCCCTCCCCGGCAAGGCCGGCGGCCTCTGGGCCTGGACGCTGTGCCTGCTGTTCCTGCCGCGCGTGCTGGGTGTGCTGGCGGTGCTGCTCAAGGGCGAGCAGCGCAGCTATGGCGGCACCGGCCTTCTGCTCGGCAGCGCCGTGCTGGAAAGCGTGATGGCCGTGCTGCTGGCCCCCATCCGCATGGTGGGCCACTCCATCTTTGTGGTGGTCGCCATCACCGGCATCAAGCTGGAGTGGAAGTCGCCCCCCCGGGAAGCCGTGGGCGTGGCCTGGGGCGATGCGCTGGCGCGTCTGGCACCGGTGTCGCTGGCCGTCGCCTCGCTGCTGGCGCTGGCCAGCCTGATCAACCCCGACGCCCTGCCCTGGCTGCTGCCGGTGGCCCTGCCGCTGCTGCTGTCGGTGCCCGTCACGGTGCTGACCGGCCACGTGGGACTGGGCACCTGGGTGCGCAACCGCGGCGCGCTGCTGATCCCCGAAGAGTCGTGGTCGCCCGCCGTGCTGCGCCGCGCCTGGCGCCACGCCAGCCGCCTGGCGCTCAAGGCCGCGTAAAGCACACGCCTGCGAGCACCGCCAAGCCGCCCCACCCGGGCGGCTTTTTCACGACTGGGGCGGCTGGAGGTAGCGCTGGTCCGACCAGGTCGCCAGCCACTGCGGCGCGAAGGCCACGAAGATGGCGCCGAACATGCCGGTCAGGAAGGCGTCGCCCCAGGCCATCAGCCAGCGCGCGACCAGGGACAGGTCACGGGCGGGCTCGCCGGCCAGCCACTGGAGGCCCTCCAACAGCAGGCCGGAGAGAAACACCGCGGCGGCTGTGCCCAGAAACGCACGGCCCAGGGTGTACACAAACAGGTTGGGCGGCAGCCAGCGCCGCATCACAGCGCCGATGCCCAGCGCCAGCGTGGCCGGCACCAGTCCGGTCCACACCCACTGCTGCAGCACCGCCACCGGTTCAGCCTGGCCCACAACCCAGACCACGGCCGCGATGCCCGCCAGCACCAGCACCGCCAGCGGCCAGCCGAGCATCAGCACCAGCAGGCAGGCGCCCGAGAGCTGCACCTGCAGGCCCTGCGGCATCTTCTGCGGCAACAGCCACAACCAGGGCAGCAGCACCAGGGACGCGAGCGCCGGCGTGAACAGCGGACCGCGCAGCATGCGCCAGGGCCGCAGCCACAGGGCCACCGCCACACAAAGCACCGCAATCGACAGGTTCAGGGCCGTCCACATGGGAGGCGAGTATGGGTGGGGGAGCGCGCGATCCGCTTGACTTCGGTCAACCCATGCCGGGCAGCTTGGGCATGCCCTTCATGCCGCCCATGCGCTTCATCATCTTCATCAGACCGCCGCCCTTCATCTTCTTCATCATGCCCTGCATCTGCTCGAACTCCTTGAGCAGGCGGTTGACTTCCTGGACGTGCACGCCGGCACCGGCGGCAATGCGGCGCTTGCGCGTGGCCTTGATGAGGTCCGGCTTGCTGCGCTCCTTGGGCGTCATGCTGCAGATGATGCCTTCCTTGCGCTTGATATCCTTCTCGGCGCGGCTCAGGTCGGCCTCGCTGGCCTTGGCGGCCAGGTTGCCGGGCAGCTTGTCCATCAGGCTGGACAGGCCACCCATCTGCTTCATCTGCCGCAACTGGTCGAGAAAGTCGTTGAGATCGAAGTCGCCGCCGCTCTTGACCTTGGCCGCCAGCTTCTGCGCCGCCGCCATGTCAACACCCGCAGTCACCTGCTCGACCAGGGCCACGATGTCGCCCATGCCCAGGATGCGGCCGGCGTGGCGCTCGGCGTCGAACACCTCCAGGCCGTCGATCTTCTCGCTCACGCCGGCGAACTTGATGGGCGCGCCCGTGACCTGGCGCACCGACAGCGCCGCACCACCGCGCGAGTCGCCGTCCATCTTGGTCAGGATGATGCCGGTCAGCGGCAGCGCGTCCTTGAAGGCCTTGGCGGTGTTGACCGCGTCCTGGCCCTGCATGGCGTCGACCACGAACAGGGTTTCGACGGGGTTGAGCGCGCCGTGCAGTTCCTGGATCTCGCGCATCAGCGCTTCGTCGATGGCCAGGCGGCCGGCCGTGTCGACCAGCAGCACGTCGACATAGTGCTTCTTCGCGTAGTCGAGCGCGGCGCGGGCGATGTCCAGCGGCTTCTGGTCGGGCGAACTCGGGAACCACTCGGCCCCGGCCTGCGCCGTCACCGTCTTCAGCTGTTCAATGGCGGCCGGGCGGTAGACGTCGCCCGAGACCGTCAGCACCTTCTTCTTGCGCTTCTCGATCAGGTGCTTGGCCAGCTTGGCGGTGGTGGTCGTCTTGCCCGCGCCCTGCAGACCGGCCATGAGGATCACCGCGGGCGGTTGGGCCGCCAGGTTGATGTCCGACACGCCGTCGCCCATGGTGGCCGCCAGCTCGCGGTTGACCACGCTGACCAGCACCTGGCCGGGTGTGAGCGAACCCACCACGTCCTGGCCCAGCGCCTTTTCCTTCACGCGGGCGATGAAGTCGCGCACCACCGGCAGCGCCACGTCGGCCTCCAGCAGGGCCATGCGCACCTCGCGCAGCATGTCGGTGACGTTGCTCTCGGTGATGCGGGCCTGGCCCCGCATTTCCTTGACGATGCGTGACAGGCGGTCGGAAAGGGCTGAGGCCATGGTGCGGTGAGAAAGTGGGGGGTGGTGGCGGCGGAACGCCAGGGCCCGGTCGCGTGGCGGAACCGGCGGTTCGCACGGCCAAGACGCTTTAAACTCCAGTGGCGATTTTAGCCGCCCGCCCGCCGGCCACCGGCCTCCATTCCCCCGCCATGACCTTCCTGCCAGCCCTCACCTCCAACCCGCCCGCGGCGCTGCTGTCGGCGGTGGCGGCACTGGCGTATGCCTTTCTGGCCTGGGCGCATCCCCGGCTGAGCGAGCGGCAGACCCGCAATGTGCTCGCCACCGCGTGGGTGCTGCACCTGGTCGTGCTCGGCACGGCACTGATGGAAACGCCGGCCCGGTTCGGGTTCGCCCCAGCGCTGTCGGTGACGGCCTGGCTGGTGCTCACGGTCTACCTGATCGAGAGCCGCATGTACCCCCAGCTCAAGGCCCGCTGGACGCTGGCCGTGCTGGGCACCCTGGCCGTGCTGCTGGCACTGTTTTTCCCCGGCTCTCAATACCACGCCCTGCCGTCGAGCTGGATGCCGCTGCACTGGGCGCTGGGCATCGCGTCCTATGGCCTCATCGCCGCCGCGGTGGTGCACGCCTGGCTGATGCAGCGGGCCGACAAGGCGATGCGCATGGGCGACACCGGCGACACCGCCATGCCGCTGCTGACGCTGGAACGGCTGACCTTCCGTTTCGTGGCCGCGGGCTTCGTGCTGCTCACCGCGACCCTGCTGGTGGGTGCCTGGTTCTCCGAGCTGCTCAACCAGCGCTGGGTGTGGAACCACAAAACCGCCTTCTCGGCGCTGGCCTGGCTGACCATGGGCGTGCTGCTGCTCGGGCGCTGGCGGCTGGGCTGGCGCGGCCGGGTGGCCATCCGCATGCTCTACCTGGGGGCCGGATTCCTGCTGCTGGGTTATGCCGGCTCGCGTTTCGTGCTCGAAGTCGTGCTGCAGCGCGCCGGGTGACCCGATGAAATACCTGCTTGTCCTGCTGGTGCTGCTGTTCGCCTTCTGGATCTGGCGCAACAACCGCCAGACCGATGAACGCGACGACACGCCCAAGCCCAGGGCGCCGCGCGGCCCGGTGGCCATGATCGCCTGCGTCCAGTGCGGCACCCATGTGCCCGAAGCAGAGGTCGTGCAGGGCACCCGGGGCCGGTACTGCTGCGCAGAACACCGCCGCCAGCACGAGGCCTCGGTGCGGTAATGCGCGACACGCGGCCACCGCCCTGACATGCCCAAGGAACCGTCCTCCCAGTTCGCCCCTTCCTGGTTTTCCACGCTGGAAGCCGGCAACAGCGCGCAGGACCGCCACCACCAGGTGCGGGCCTATGTGCGCCTGTGGCGCGCTTTCATGCGGGCCCGGGTGCTCATCGCCTTCGTGCTGCTGGCGCTGCAGGTGTTTCTGCTGAGCAGCCCGGGCGCCGGGCCATCGTGGCTGGTGGCGGTGTGCGCGCTGCACCTGAGTGCGGCGCTGGCCGTGCTGTTTTCGACCCGCCCTCCGGCCCCGGGACAGGCCTTGGGTGTTCAATGGCTGCTGACCATCGGGGTCGACCTGGCCGCCTTCGGCGTGCTGCAGTACTTCGAGCAGGCCGGCATCAACTACACCCCGCTGTTCGCCTTGCCCGTGCTGATGGCGGCCATCCTGGGCTCCATGACCCTGGCACTGGCCACCGCCGCCGTGGTGACGCTGTACCTGCTGGGCGAAGCGGCGATCAGCGCCCCGCTGCTCAGCGAGGTGTCGACTTCGCGCTTCCTGCAGTCTGGATTGACGGGCACCGGCTTTTTCCTGGTCGCCATCCTGGCCAGCCAGCTGGCGCAGCGGCTGGCGCGCGAGGAGGCCCGCGCCCGCAGCAGCCAGGCCGCGGCCCGCGCACAGGCCCAGGTCAACGAACTGATCATCGAGAGCCTGAGCGAAGGGGTGCTGGTGGTCGACCGCCATGGTGTGGTGCGCAATGCCAATCCCGCGGCGCAGGGCATGCTCATGGGCGAGGCCTACCCCCATGCCGCCAAGCTGCTGCTGTCGGCGCGCGCCGGCTGGGAAGAGCTGGCGCGGCTGGTGGACCAGACCTTCCTGCGGGGCCAGGAGCTCGAATCCGAGGTCCGGGTGGACCTGGACGAACTCACCACCCACCGCCTGTTCGCGCGCACGCGGCTGACCAGCGCCCAGAGCGCGCGCCCCATCGAGCTGTGCGTGCTGTTCCTGGAAGACCTGCGCGAGGTCGAGGCGCGCGTGCGCACCGAGAAGCTGGCCTCCATGGGTCGCATGTCGGCCGCGGTGGCGCACGAGATCCGCAACCCGCTGTCGGCGATCACGCAGGCCAATGCGCTGCTGGACGAAGAAGTCACCGAAGCGGGGCAGAAGCGGCTGACGCGCATGATCGACCAGAACGCGCAGCGCCTGGCCAAGATCGTGGACGACATCCTCAATGTGGCCCGTGCGCAGCCCAGCCAGGGCGAGACGGCGCCGGCCCTGCCCCTGGACCAGACGGTGCGCTACATCACCCATGAATGGAACCGCGGGGCGCAGGCGCAGGGCGTTCTGGGTGTGCACCCGCACGCGCCAGGCGCGCACATCGCGTTCGACCCCGAACACCTGAGGCGCCTGCTGATCAACCTGCTGGACAACGCCCTGCGCCACGCCAGCCGGCGCCCCTCATCGGTGCGGGTGATCACGCAGCCCAGCGGGTCGGACCGGGTGCGCATCTCGGTGTGGAGCGACAGCGCGCCGCTGGAGCCAGGTGTGCTCAAGCACCTGTTCGAACCCTTCTTTTCTTCCGAGAGCCGGTCCAGCGGACTGGGCCTGTACATCTGCCGGGAGCTGTGCGAGCGCTACGGCGCGCAGATCGCCTACCAGCGCAGCCGGCTCGACCAGAAGGAGGGCAACGAGTTCTACATCCTGGTCCCCACCCTGCAGGGCGGCGTGCGGGCCCCGGTCCAGCAGAGCCTGACCTATCCTCCGGGGGACTCGGTGCCCCCACCCTCGCGCCCGTCCACCAACGGACCACCGTCCCTGTCCACGCTCTGAGTGCCCATGTCCGCCTCCTCCACCGCCTGTGTGCTGGTCGTCGACGACGAACCGGACCTGCGCACCCTGTACGAACTCACCCTGTTGCGCGAAGGCCATGAGGTCGTGTCGGCGCCCGACCTCGCCCAGGCCCGGGAGTGGCTGGGCCAGCGGCGCTTCGATGTGCTGATCTCCGACATGCGCCTGCCCGACGGCCTGGGCCTGGAGCTGCTGCGCGAACTGGGCGAGCAGCAGCGCACCGAAAAGACCATCGTGATCACCGCCTACGGGTCGGCCGAAAACGCGGTCGAGGCGCTCAAGAGCGGGGCTTTCGACTACCTGACCAAGCCGGTGGACCTCAAGCAGCTGCGCGCCGCGGTGCAGGCCGCCCTGCACAGCCAGCGCCATCCGGCGGCCGGCGCGCCGCGCCGCGGCACGGTGAACGACCCCCCGCGCAGCGCTCCCCCGCCGCCGGCCGGCGTGCAGGCGCTGCGGCGCATCGTCGGCGCATCGGCGACCATGCAGCAGATCCGTCAGCGCATCGAAAAAGTGGCGACCAGCATGGCCCCGGTGCTGATCCTGGGCGAATCGGGCACCGGCAAGGAACTGGTGGCGCGGGCCGTGCACGAGTGCAGCCACCGCTCCGACGGACCGTTCGTGGCCGTCAACTGCGGGGCGATCCCGGACAACCTCATCGAGGCCGAGTTCTTCGGCGCGCGCAAAGGCGCCTACACCGGTGCCAGCCACGACCGGGAAGGCTACTTCCAGGCCGCCCGGGGCGGCACCCTGTTCCTCGACGAAATCGGCGACCTGCCGCTGGGCATGCAGGCCAAGCTGCTGCGTGTGATCCAGGAGCGGCGCGTGCGTCCGCTGGGCGGTGTGCAGGAGGAAGCGGTCGACGTGCGGCTGGTCAGCGCCACCCACAAGGACCTCGCGGCCCTGGTCCGGGACGGTGAATTCCGGCAGGACCTGTTCTACCGGCTCAACGTGATCGGCCTGCGCACACCACCGCTGCGGGAACGGCGGGAAGACCTGCCTGGGCTGGTCGATGCCCTGCTGCAGCGCATCTGCAGCGAATCCGGCCAGCCGATCCCCACCCTCACTGCCGATGCCCTCGCCTGGCTGCAGGCGCGCGAGCTGCCGGGCAACGTCCGCGAGCTGGAGAACCTGCTGCAGCGCGCGCTCGCGCTGAGCTCCGGCAGCCATCTGCAAGCGCAGGACTTCGCGGACCCGGGCGATGTGGACGCCGGCTTCACGGCCACCCGGCCGCCCAGCGAGCCGGTGGAGTCCACCGAGCCGCCCACCACCCAGCCCGACACCATCCCCGACGATCTGCAGAGTTACCTGGACGAGCAGGAGCGACAGGTCCTGCTCATGGCGCTCAAGGAATGCGACTACAACCGCACGGCCGCGGCCAACCGCCTGGGGCTCAACCTGCGGCAGATCCGCTACCGCATCCAGCGCCTGGGCATCACCATGCCGTCCGACGATGACGACAGCACCACCTGAAACAGGCGACTGGTCGGGGGGCTGGCTGCGCACCGCGCAGCAGGTGCTCTCGCCCAACGCCAACGACCGCCCCGCGGGCGCCGTGGTCGACCTCATCGTCCTGCATTCGATCAGCCTGCCGCCCGGGCAATACGGCGGGCCGGAAGTCGAATGGCTGTTCACCAACCGGCTCGACTGGTCGACCCACCCCTACTTCGAGCAGATCCGGGGGCTGGAGGTCTCGGCCCACTTTTTCGTGCGCCGCGACGGACAGGTCGTGCAGTTCGTGGACGCGGACCGGCGCGCCTGGCACGCGGGCGTGTCGTGCTGGCGCGGCCGCGAGCGCTGCAACGACGACTCGATCGGCATCGAGCTGGAGGGACTCGAAGGCCAGACCTTCGAGGACGCGCAATACCGCGCGCTGGCCGACCTGTGCCGGCAGCTGGCCGACCGCTACCCGATCACCCACATCGCCGGCCACGAGCACATCGCCCCCGGTCGCAAACTCGACCCGGGGTCCGGCTTCGACTGGGCACGGCTGCAGCGCGGACTGGCCTGGGATCATCGGTGCTTTCCCGAATGTGTGATCGCCACATTCGATCCGGACGCCTCCACAGCCTGACCGGCGCCCCTCCGCGCATCGCCAGCAAACACGCGGATTTCCGCGCGGAATCCGCACGAAATGCGCGTCGGCGCTCGGTTCCTGAGTCCAAGCCACGCACCGGCGCCGCACCACACCAGGCCTGAACGCACCGCCTTTCCGATGGCTTTTTGCCAGACGAAAACCTGCATGCACTTTTTATCAAAACACTACCGGTAGTGGCTTGAACCACCACCAGACACCAGATATAGTGTGCGCCGCACCAGCCGAACCTTCGGCGCCACAACACAAACGAAAGAGGAACCATGCTGACCGCCACGCCCACAGCCTCCCCGAACACCCCCCACATGCCCACCGGCAGCACCGGCCCTTCCGCCGAGCCCGCTGGCGCCTCCGTGCTGACCCAGTACCAGATCATCCGTCGCAACGGCGCGGTCGTGCCGTTCGAGCCGAGCAAGATCGCGGTGGCCATGATGAAGGCCTTCCTGGCAGTGCACGGCACCCAGGGCGCGGCGTCGGCCAGCGTGCGCGAGACCGTGGACGCGCTGACCCAGACGGTGGTGCGCGCACTGATGCGCTCGCGCCCCGGCGGCGGCACCTTCCACATCGAGGACGTGCAGGACCATGTCGAACTGGGCCTGATGCGCGGTGGCCACCACGAGGTCGCCCGCGCCTACGTGCTGTACCGCGAGCGCCGGGCACAGGAACGCGCCCATCAGGCCGAAGCGGCCAAGCCCGCCGAAGCCACGCTGCATGTGATGGATGGCGGCCAGCGTGTGCCGCTGGACATTGCGCGCCTGCAGGGCCTGATCGAGGCCGCGTGCGCCAACCTGGGCCAGGACGTCAAGGCCGATCCCATCGTCGCGGAGACCAAACGCAACCTGTACGACGGCGTGCCGATCGAGGAGGTCTACAAGGCCGCCATCCTGGCCGCGCGCACCCTGATTGAAAAGGACCCGGACTACACCTATGCCACCGCGCGCCTGCTGCTGCACACTGTGGTCAAGGAAGTGCTGGGCGAAGAGGTGCCGGCCGCGCAGATGGGTGAGCGCTACACCGACTACTTCCCTCAGGCGATCAAGAAGGGCGTGCAGAACGAGCTGCTGGATGAAAAGCTGCTGCAGTTCGACCTGGCCCGTCTGGGCGCCGCGCTCAAGCCCGAGCGCGACCTGCAGTTCGATTATCTGGGCCTGCAGACCCTGTACGACCGCTACTTCCTGCACGTGCGCAAGAGCCGCATTGAGCTGCCGCAGACCTTCTTCATGCGCGTGGCCATGGGCCTGGCGCTCAACGAAATCGACCGCGAGGCCCGCGCCATCGAGTTCTACGAGGTGCTGTCCTCGTTCGACTTCATGTCGTCCACGCCCACGCTGTTCAACGCCGGCACGCTGCGTTCGCAGCTCTCCAGCTGCTACCTGACCACCGTGCCCGACGACCTGGACGGCATCTACGAGTCGATCAAGGAAAACGCGCTGCTGTCCAAGTTCGCCGGCGGTCTGGGCAACGACTGGACCCGCGTGCGCGCGCTGGGCGCCCACATCAAGGGCACCAACGGCGAATCGCAAGGCGTGGTGCCGTTCCTGAAGGTGGTCAACGACACCGCCGTGGCGGTGAACCAGGGTGGCAAGCGCAAGGGCGCGGTCTGCACCTACCTGGAAACCTGGCACCTGGACATCGAAGAGTTCCTGGAGCTGCGCAAGAACACCGGCGACGACCGCCGCCGCACCCACGACATGAACACGGCGAACTGGATTCCCGACCTGTTCATGAAGCGCGTGATGGAAAAAGGCGAGTGGAGCCTGTTCTCGCCCAACAACGTGCCCGACCTGCACGACCTGTTCGGCGCCGACTTCGAAAAGGCCTATCTGGCCTACGAGGAGAAGGCCGCCCGCGGCGAGATCAAGCCCTACAAGAAGGTCTCGGCCACCGACCTCTGGCGCAAGATGCTCTCGATGCTGTTCGAGACTGGCCATCCCTGGATCACCTACAAGGACGCCTGCAACGTGCGCAGCCCGCAGCAGCACGCCGGCGTGGTGCACAGCTCCAACCTCTGCACCGAGATCACGCTCAACACCAGCGACACCGAAACCGCGGTCTGCAACCTCGGCTCGGTCAACCTGCACCGCCACCTCAGCAACGGCCAGCTCGACCACGCCAAGCTGCAGAAGACGATCAACACGGCGATGCGCATGCTCGACAACGTGATCGACATCAACTACTACGCGGTCAAGAAGGCGCGCGACTCCAACCTGCGCCACCGCCCGGTCGGCCTGGGCCTGATGGGCTTCCAGGACGCACTGTACGAACTGCGCATTCCCTACGCCTCCAACGAGGCGGTCGACTTCGCCGACCGTTCGATGGAAGCGATCTGCTACTACGCCTACTGGGCCTCGACCGAGCTGGCACGCGAGCGCGGCCGCTACAGCAGCTACCGCGGCTCGCTGTGGGACCAGGGCATCCTGCCGCCCGACACGCTGGACCTGCTGGCGCGTGAGCGCGGCGGCTACGTCGACGTGGACCGTTCGGCCACGCTGGACTGGGACGCGCTGCGCAAGAAGATCGCGCAGGACGGCATGCGCAACTCCAACTGCGTGGCCATCGCGCCCACCGCCACCATCTCCAACATCATCGGCGTGGACGCATCCATCGAGCCCTGCTTCGGCAACCTCTCGGTCAAGTCCAACCTGTCGGGCGAGTTCACCGTCATCAACAGCTACCTGGTCAAGGACCTCAAGCGCCTCGGTCTGTGGGACGACGTGATGGTCATGGACCTCAAGCACTTCGACGGTTCGCTGCGCCCCATCGACCGTGTGCCGCAGGACGTGAAGGCGCTCTACGCCACCGCGTTCGAGGTGGAGCCGACGTGGCTGGTGGAAGCCGCCGCACGGCGCCAGAAGTGGATCGACCAGGCGCAGAGCCTGAACATCTACATGGCCGGCGCCTCGGGCAAGAAGCTCGACGAGACCTACAAGCTGGCCTGGCTGCGCGGTCTCAAGACCACCTACTACCTGCGCACCACCTCGGCCACGCACGCTGAAAAATCCACGGGTCGCACCGGCCAGCTCAACGCAGTGTCGGCCCATGGCGGCGAGGCCACGATGGGCGCCGCGCATGCGGCCACGATGGCCGCCGAACCCGCGACCGACATCAAGTTCTGCGCGATCGACGACCCGGGCTGCGAAGCCTGCCAGTGATGCCTGCGCTCATGCGCGTGATGAAGGAGTCGCACCGTGTGCTTTTTCGATGCGACACCGCAACACAAAACATTCATCGCGCGCATGAGTCCTTTGCATTTCATGCCGACACTTCGATAATCCGCTGAATTGGACACCACCATGCTGACCTGGGACGAACAAGTCACTCCCTCCTCGAAGCCCGCTCTTCAATCATTGCCACCCACCTCGTCGGGTGCGCAAGCTGCAGTGTCCTCCCCCGCTTCCACTTCCGCCGCACGCAGCAGCGAGCAGCGCCGCGTCAACGTGGCCGACAAGCGCATCATCAACGGCCAGACCGACGTCAACCAGCTGGTGCCCTTCAAGTACAAGTGGGCCTGGGAGAAGTACCTGGCCACCTGCGCCAACCACTGGATGCCGCAGGAAGTGAACATGAGCCGAGACATCGCGCTCTGGAAAGACCCCAACGGCCTGACCGAGGACGAGCGCCGCATCGTCAAGCGCAACCTCGGCTTCTTCGTCACCGCCGACTCGCTGGCCGCCAACAACATCACGCTGGGCACCTACCGCCACATCACGGCGCCCGAGTGCCGCCAGTTCCTGCTGCGCCAGGCCTTTGAAGAAGCGATCCACACCCACGCCTACCAGTACATCGTGGAGAGCCTGGGCCTGGACGAAGGCGAGATCTTCAACGCGTACCACGAGGTCCAGTCCATCCGCAACAAGGACGAGTTCCTGATCCCGTTCATCGACGCGATCATGGACCCCAACTTCAAGACCGGCACGCCCGAGGCCGACCAGACGCTGCTGAAGTCGCTGATCGTGTTCGCGTGCTTGATGGAAGGCCTGTTCTTCTACGTCGGCTTCACGCAGATCCTCGCGCTGGGTCGCCAGAACAAGATGACCGGTGCCGCCGAGCAGTACCAGTACATCCTGCGCGACGAGTCCATGCACTGCAACTTCGGCATCGACCTGATCAACGCGATCAAGCTCGAGAACCCGATGCTGTGGACGCCGCAGTTCAAGGCCGAGATCAAGGAGCTGTTTCTCAAGGCCGTGGATCTGGAGTACCAGTACGCCGAAGACACCATGCCGCGCGGTGTGCTCGGACTCAACGCCTCCATGTTCAAGGGTTACCTGCGCTACATCGCCAACCGCCGTGCCACGCAGATCGGCCTGGAGCCGCTGTTCCCGAACGAAGAGAACCCGTTCCCCTGGATGAGCGAGATGATCGACCTCAAGAAGGAACGCAATTTCTTCGAGACCCGTGTCATCGAATACCAGTCCGGCGGAGCGCTGTCCTGGGACTGATGCCTCATCCCATGCTCACCGAACCACAAAGCCCTGCCCCAGACGTTCCAGCGTCCGGGGCAGGGCTTTGTCACAAGATTCAAGGCCTTGGCGCCTTTCGTGGATGCATCCACGGCGCCAGGTCCCTGAATCACTTCCGCGGAGATTTGCCGCGCGAAGTGCTCTTTGCAACTTGATCAAGGAGAAAACAATGGCAACTGCGAAAAAAGCCCCGGCCAAAAAGGCCGCTGTGAAGAAGGCCGCTGCTCCGGCCAAGAAGGCTGCTGCACCGAAGAAGGCCGCCGCTCCGGCCAAGAAGGCTGCTGCACCGAAGAAGGCCGCTCCGGCCAAGAAGGCTGCCGCACCGAAGAAGGCCGCCGCTCCGGCCAAGAAGGCTGTTGCGCCGAAGAAGGCCGCTCCGGCCAAGAAGGCTGCTGCACCGAAGAAGGCCGCCGCTCCGGCCAAGAAGGCTGCTGCGCCGAAGAAGGCCGCTGCTCCGGCCAAGAAAGCCGCTGCCCCCAAGAAGGCTGCCGTCAAAAAGGCAGCCCCCGCAAAAAAAGCTGAGCCGGCCAAGAAGCCGGCAGCCCCTGCGGCCCCTGCAGCGCAAACCAAGCTGAACCCTCAGGCTGCCTGGCCGTTCCCCACGTCCAGCAAGCCCTGATTCATCCTCCGGGATGATTGACAAGCCCGGCGTGAAAACGCCGGGCTTTTTCATTGCCGCGCCCAGTCAGAGCGTGTAGTTCTGGCCACCCCTGCTGGCGATCTTGGTGGCCCCCAGGCGGTTGCCCAGTTCCGCACAACGCTCCAGCGACCAACCTTGCGACAGCCCGTGCAGCAGCGCGGCACGGAACGCATCACCGCAACCGGTCGGGTCCACCACCGCACTCGCAGACACACCAGCCACCCGGGTCTGGCGCCCTTCTGCATACACGTCACAGCCGTGCTCGGCCAGCGTCACGACCAGCCCCTGAACCTGGCCAGCGATCTCCGACAGGCTCAAGCCCGTGCGATCGCTGAGCATCTTGCCTTCGTAGTCGTTGACCGCCACCCAGCTGGCCATCGATACGAAGTGGCGCAGTTCGTCGCCGTTGAACATCGGGAGGCCCTGACCGGGGTCGAACACAAAGGGAATGCCCGCGTCGTGCAGCTGTTGCGCATGCTCCAGCATGGCGTCCCTGCCATCCGGTGCCACGATCGCCAGGCGGATGCCGGCGTCAACGGGCACACGGTTTTCATGGGCCTGCGACATGGCGCCGGGGTGGAACGCCGTGATCTGGTTGTTGTCGCGGTCGGTCATGATCATCGCCTGCGCGGTGTAGTTGTCCGCCGTCGTGCCGATGAAGCGCGTGTCCACACCCAGGCCCTGCAGCCGCGACAGGTAGTCCTGCGCATCGTTGCCGACCATGGCCAGCGGCACCGCATCAGACCCCAGTTGCCGCAGCCCATACGCAATGTTGCCGGCACAGCCGCCGAACTCCCGGCGCATGCCGGGCACCAGGAAGGACACATTGAGGATGTGCAGCTGGCTGGGCAGGATCTGCTCGGCGAAACGCCCCTCGAAGGTCATGATGGTGTCGAACGCCAGGGAGCCGCAGATGAGGATGGACATGATGAAAAGAAAAAGGAATCAGGGATAGAACACCAGGGCACGGTAGCCCGTCATGGAAGACACACCGCTGTCAGCGATGGACAGCCGCAGGCTCATGGAGACCACACCTTGCGCCGGCAACACCTCTGGTGCTCCCGGCAGCTCGGCCGGAAGAAACACCCGCCGGACGATCACGTTGTCCCGAGCATCGGTCAGGCTCAGTTCGAGCGCGGGCACCGCCAGCGGCAGCGCGGCGCTGTTCTTGAGCACCAGGTCGAATGAATAGAAGTTGCCCAGGCGACGCACCAGGTTGGAGCTGTCGATGAGCACCGCCTCGATCTCGCGGGCCGGACCGATGCTGCAGTCCAGAGGCCGGCACAGCATCGCCAGCAGGGGCGCGCTGAACGGATACCGGGCCGCCAGCCGGTCCCGGTCGTGCACGGCCCACTGAGCCATCAGCCCGGCCAGCAGCACGAAGCACACCGCCACCAGGGACACGCGCACCCCCGGGGACTGCCAGAAAGCCTTCCGCCGGGCCTGCCGAACGAAGCTGGGTTCTGTCAGCACGGGCACATCGTCATCCCGCACCGGTTCCGCCGCCACCGGCGGTGGCTGTGTTGCCGCCACCGGAGGGCGCGCAGGAGGCGGACTCACGTCCGTCGCCGCCGCCTCTTCGGTAGACGTTGGCTCAGGAGCCGGGGGTGCGACGGAGACTTCCGAAGCCTGGACATCGTCTTTGGCCTGCGCTGCGAACCGGCGCAACTCGTCGGAAAACCCGTCGTCGGCATTTGCCGGGCCCGGCCCTGACGGCAGCTCGTCGGTCGATGGCTTCGAGTGCAGCAGCCATTCCTCATCCGCGTCATCGTGCGCCACAGGGACTGGAGGCGGCGAGGCGGCGACGACGGAAGGGGCTTGCACCGGTGCGGATACAGCCACCGGGTCTCCCTCCAGGAACAGCGTGGCATCGAACACATCGGAACAATGCCCGCAACGCACCCAGCCGTCGGATATCTTGAGCTGGTCGGGAACGATCCGGAAGGTCGTTCCGCAAGCCGGACAGCGGGTGGTGAAACTCATGCGGCAATTATTGCAGGCACCCGCATCACGCCCGGCGGCAGGAACGCTTCACGCCTTGCGGGCGGTCATGAGAATCCAGCCGTCTTCCTCGTCGCTCACGCGCAGCTGCACCCAGGGCGCATAGGCCTCCCGCAACTCGTCCTCCTGCCGGGCCAGAATGCCGGCCAGCACCAGATGACCACCCGCCTTCACGCGTTCGCACAGCAGGGGTGCAAGCACCTTGAGCGGTGTGGCCAGGATGTTGGCCAGCACGACATCGAAGTGCCCGTCGACCGCATCGGGCAAGCCGGTGCGCAGGACTACGCCGTTGGCATCGGCGTTGAGCCTCGTGGACTCGACGGCGGCCGGGTCGATGTCGACCGCCACGATGAGTTCGGCGCCAAACTTGGCCGCGCCGATGGCCAGGATGCCCGATCCGCAACCGTAGTCGAGCACGCGCTGTCCCTGCGGTGCATGGGCAGCGATCCAGCGCAGGCACATGCGGGTGGTCGGGTGGGTGCCCGTGCCAAAGGCCAGGCCAGGGTCCAGGCGGATCACTTCCTTCGCAGCGGCAGGCGGCTCGTGCCAGGTCGGCACGATCCAGAAGGTCGGGGTGATCTCGACCGGATCGAACTGCGATTGGGTCAGGCGCACCCAGTCCTGGTCCACCACGGCGCGCACGCCCATCACCTGCGAGCCCTCGAAGAAGTCTTGCGGCAGCAGCAACTCCGCCGCCTCGCGCGCCGCCGCCTCGTCCGGAAACAGCGCCACCACGCGCGAGCGGTTCCAGCCTTCTTTGGGTGGCGGCATGCCGGGTTCACCGAACAGCGCCTGCTCGGCCGGGGTCAGCGCATCGGCGTCCTCGACCGAGACGCTCAGCGCGTCCAGCGCCACCAAGGCATCACCGACCGGCTCGACACCGGCCTCGGGCACCAGCAGCACCAGTTCGTACAGCGAGCCACCGGACACGTCAGCGCTCACGCTGCGACAGCCACTCTTCGAGGTAGTGGATGTTGGTGCCGCCGGCCACGAAGCTGGCGTCGACCATCAGCTCGCGGTGCAGCGGGATGTTGGTCTTGATGCCCTCGACCACACACTCGGACAAGGCGGTGCGCATGCGCGCCAGCGCCTGTTCGCGCGTATCGCCGTGCACGATGATCTTGCCGATCATCGAGTCGTAGTTGGGCGGCACGAAGTAGTTGGTGTACGCATGCGAGTCCACGCGCACACCCGGCCCGCCAGGCATGTGCCAGGTGGTGATGCGCCCGGGCGACGGGGTGAACTTGTAGGGGTCTTCCGCGTTGACGCGGCACTCGATGGCGTGGCCTTTGAGCTGGATCTGGCGCTGCGTGAACGGCAGCTTCTCGCCGGCTGCGACCGCGATCTGGGTGCGCACGATGTCCACACCCGAAATCCACTCGGTCACCGGGTGCTCCACCTGCACACGGGTGTTCATCTCAATGAAATAAAACTCTCCGTTTTCGTACAGGAACTCGAAGGTGCCCGCACCGCGGTAGCCGATCTTCTTGCAGGCCGCCGCGCAGCGGTCGCCGATCTTTTCGATCAGGCGGCGTGGAATACCCGGCGCCGGCGCTTCCTCAATCACTTTCTGGTGGCGGCGCTGCATAGAGCAGTCGCGCTCGCCCAGATAGACCGCGTTGCGGTGCGTGTCGGCCAGCACCTGGATCTCGATATGCCGGGGGTTCTGGAGGAACTTCTCCATGTACACCTCGGGGTTGCCGAAGGCCGCCGCGGCTTCCGCCTTGGTGGTCTGCACTGCGTGCAGCAGCGCCGCCTCGGTGTGCACCACGCGCATGCCGCGACCACCACCGCCGCCCGCGGCCTTGATGATCACCGGGTAGCCCACCGCCTTGGCGGTCTTCTTGATCACGGCCGGGTCGTCAGGCAGCGCGCCTTCGGACCCCGGCACGCAGGGTACGCCAGCGCGGATCATGGCCTGCTTGGCCGAGACCTTGTCGCCCATGATGCGGATGGACTCGGGGGTCGGGCCGATGAAGGTGAAGCCGCTGCGCTCAACGCGCTCGGCGAAATCGGCGTTCTCCGACAGGAAGCCGTAGCCGGGGTGGATCGCTTCTGCGTCCGTGACCTCGGCGGCCGAGATGATGGCCGGCATGCTGAGGTAGCTCTGACCCGATGGCGCCGGGCCGATGCAGACCGCCTCGTCGGCCAGCCGGACGTACTTGGCGTCTCGATCGGCCTCGGAATACACCATCACGGCCTTGATGCCCATCTCGCGGCAGGCACGCTGCACACGCAGGGCGATTTCGCCGCGGTTGGCGATGAGGATTTTCTTGAACATGGGGCGAGGATCCCCTTACTCGATGATGAACAGCGGCTGGCCGTATTCCACCGCCTGGCCGTTCTCGACCAGGATCTGCGTGATGGTGCCGCTCTTGTCGGCCTCGATCTCGTTGAGGATCTTCATGGCCTCGACGATGCAGATGGTCTCGCCTTCCTTGATGGCCTGCCCGATCTCGGCAAACGGCTTGGCACCCGGGCTGGACGCTCGGTAGAAGGTGCCCACCATGGGCGATTTGACCGTGTGCCCGACCACTGCCGGTGCGGCGGCAGGAGTTGCTGCAGACGCGGCATCGGCCACTGCCTGCACCACGGGAGCCGCGACCGCTGCCACAGGCGCTGCGGCGACAACCTGGGCCACTGCGGCCGCTGGAGCACTCTTGACGATCCTGACCTTGCCTTCGGCTTCGGTAATTTCCAGCTCGGACACGTTCGACTCGGACACCAGGTCGATCAGTGTCTTCAGTTTTCTAAGATCCATGATTTCTCCAACGAATTGCAGTCAAGTTGGTCAAACTTCGCTTATTTTCGATCAAACGAAGCACTGCCGTCTTGCCGGGGTGCGCAGTGTACACGAGGCGGACCACACCGGAAGTGCCGCTCGTCACACCCGAAGAAGCGGGTGGCGGGCCGCGGCAGGCCCGCAAACTGGTCAAAGTTGGCGGGACTTTAACCGCTTTTTAATTCTGTTCGCAACGTTTGACGGGCACCGCCCGTCCGGTGGCGGACTCAGACCAGAAGGGCCCACTGTGCCAGTTCGTCGGCACTGACCTTGCCCAGCTTGCGGTGCAGCACAGCCCCGTCCACGTCAAACACCACGCTGAAAGGCAAGGCTCCGCTGGGGTTGCCCAGGCTTCGGGCCATGTCGGAACCGGCGAAGCCAGCCAGCGCCACGGGAAAGTCCAGCGGCAACCGCGCCAGAAACCGCGACACCGGAGCGGCCTGATCCACCGCCAGCCCCAGCACCTGCCAGCCGCGGTCCGAGTGCTCCCGGTAGAAGGTGTTGATGAGCGGCAGCTCCTCCACACAGGGCGGACACCAGGTAGCCCAGAAATTCACGAGCAAGGGGCGCCCCCTGAAGCCCGCCATGGACACCGGAACGCCCAACACATCAGGAAACGCGCTCGCCCAGAACTGGCTTTCTGCCTCACCGAGCACCGGCCCCGGGCGCAGCCGCCACCAAGCCACGCCCGCACCGGCCGCCGCAGCCGCCGCGCCCACCCCCCCCATCAACAAGGTCCGCCGGTTCATGCTGCTGCCCTCTGGGAACCGGAGTCTGCGGCCAGCAAGGCGCGCACCTCCTGTGCATCGCCCCTGGGGCGCCGCCCCTGCGCGTCCGGCCTGAGCGCGCCGCGCAAGGCGTCGTGGTCCAGCACCAGCAGGTGCAGGAGCACCCACTGCCCCAGTGCCTCGCAGCGCAGCCTCAGCGTGAGGGCCTCGACCGGATCCCCTTGCGCATCGCTGGCCGCCGTCCCTGGGTGGTACTCGACCCGCTGGTCCAGCAGCGCCCACTCGGCAGATTTCGGATCGTCGCAGTACAGCTGCACATAGATGTCGCTGTGGCGGGTGGCGGTCCCGTGCCAGACCGCACCGCACAGATGGGGTCTGAACGCGGCCAGCCGCTCCATCCACACCAGTGCCAGCTCCCGCAGCGCCCGCAGCTCGACCGGCTGGGTGTCGGCGCAGAAGATCGCGATGTGTTCGCGCACCGCTTCCTCCACGGCTTGGTTGTCGGGCCAGGGGGTGCGCGAGGGTTGAAGGCCGAGCTGCCTGGCCGCACGCCGCTTGGCTGCCGCGTATTCCAGGCCCTCGTCGACCACCAGGCGCGCTGCCACCGAGGCGATCTCGGCGGACGTGTCGGTGCGGAAGCTGTCCATGGACGGGGATTGTGCATGGGTGCCCCCTAGAATGGCTGGATGCACATTCATATCCTGGGCATTTGCGGCACATTCATGGGCGGCCTGGCCGCACTCGCACGCGAAGCCGGACACCGCGTCACCGGCTGCGACGCCGGGGTCTATCCTCCGATGAGCGACCAGCTGCGCGCGCTGGGCATCGACCTGATCGAGGGGTTCTCTGCCGACCAGATGGACCTGGCCCCGGACATGTACGTGGTCGGCAACGTGGTCAGCCGCGCCCGACTGGCCGACGGCCGCCCGAAATTCCCACTGATGGAAGCCATCCTGGAAGCGGGAGCCCCCTACACCAGCGGCCCCCAGTGGCTGGCAGAGCACGTGCTGCAAGGGCGCCATGTGCTGGCGGTCGCCGGCACCCACGGCAAGACCACCACCACCTCGATGCTGGCCTGGGTGCTGGAAGCCAGCGGCCTGCAACCCGGTTTCCTGGTGGGAGGCGTGCCTATGAACTTTGGCGTGTCCGCACGCCTGGGCGCAGGCAAGACCTTCGTGATTGAGGCAGACGAATACGACACCGCCTTCTTCGACAAACGAAGCAAGTTCGTCCACTACCGCCCGCGCACCGCCGTGCTCAACAACCTCGAGTTCGACCACGCCGACATCTTCGACAACCTGGCCGCGATCGAGCGGCAGTTCCACCACCTGGTGCGCACGGTGCCCGGCAGCGGTCGGCTGGTGGTCAACGGCCTTGAAGAAAGCCTGGACCGGGTGCTCCACATGGGGCACTGGAGCGAGGTGCGCAGCTTCGGCGCCGCCGTCAGCGACTTCAGTGCGGTAGGCGAACCCCACGCGTTCGACGTGCTTGAACGTGGCCAGACAGTGGCTCGCGTACAGTGGGCACTCACTGGCGAGCACAACCAGATGAACGCGCTCGCAGCCATTGCCGCGGCCCAGCACGTGGGGGTGTCGCCCGCCGATGCGGCGAAGGCATTGGGCCACTTCCAGAACGTGCGCCGGCGCATGGAGGTCCGCGGCACGGTGGCCCGTGAAGGCGGCGCCATCACCATCTACGATGACTTCGCCCACCACCCCACCGCCATCCGCACCACGCTGGACGGACTGCGCCGGCACCTGGGCCCGTCGGGCGGGCGCATCCTGGCGGTGTTCGAGCCGCGCAGCAACACCATGAAGCTGGGCACGATGAAGTCGCAACTGCCCTGGAGCCTGGAGTCAGCGGACCTGGCGTTCTGCCACTCGGGCGGGCTGGACTGGGATGCGCGCGAGGCACTGGTGCCGATGGGCGCACGCGCCTCGGTCGCTGCGACCATCGACGAACTGGTGCGGCAAGTGGTCTCGGCCGCCAGGGTCGGCGACCACATCGTCTGCATGAGCAACGGCGGCTTTGGCGGTGTTCACACCCGCCTGCTCACCGCCCTGGGTCCGACGACTCAGTAACCGACCGACATGGTGGCCAGGTCGACCGTCACGGTCGGCTTGGCCAGGGCAGCACTGCTGGCGCGCGCAAACTCCATCGCCCAGTCCCGGTGCGCCGCATCGCGGAAGCGGTCCTGGCCAGCCGCCTGCGCCACGCCGAGCACCTTGTCGGCTGTCAGCACCTTGCCGGTCAGGCGGATGGGCTCGCAGTCGAACGCCGTGAACTGCTGGTCCAGCCAGGCGCGCGCCTGGTCGTGCGGCATGGGTTGCACCTCTTCAAGGTCGAAGCGGTAGGTGGCGGGTTCGCCCCAGGTCACGGTGACTTGGCTGCGCATGGGAATACTCCTGACGGCTAGGGATGAACACGGCGGTCCGCAAACCGGACCCCCCTCTTACATTGTTATTGTGCGCCCGTCGACACACGCAGTGGCGAATGAACCGCCTGCCGCAAGAGGCTGGACGGCACCACCGACTCTGGATTGTGCTGACGCGAGGAAAGGTCAGCGTCGAGATGGTCAAACCGCAGTGCCACCATTGAGCGCCTGTTGTCTCTTTCGGCCCGGCGGGCGCTGTCCACATCGGTCGTCAGCGCGCCGCCGTGGTACAGCGCTGCCAGATGGCGCGCCAGGTCCGGATCCGACGACGAGGTTCGCTCGCGCAGCTGGGCGAACGTGGCCGGCCGGTCCATCAGTTCGCGCATCAGCACCAGGTGAAACTCGCCGAACCAGTGCGCCGGCAGGCGCGGCACCCGGCGCAGGTACAGACTCTGCTCGCGGTACCGGTGGGGCAACACATCGCGCCGGGTTCGCACCGCGTAGTTCCACATCACGCGGTGCAGCGGAAGGCGGATGAACGATGGTGGCACCTCCAGCGACAGCTTGGCGCCGAAGGTCCATTCGGCCATCGCCAGATCGATCGGCCGGGCCGGAATCAGCAGGGACGCCTGCCAGCGTTGAATGTCGATGACCGCCAGCAGCCGGTCACCCGCCGAGAGGTGGACCACACCACCGGAACGCATCTGGTCCATGTGGTCGTATATGCGTGCGCCTAGGGCGAACTGCGTGCGCAGGGGACGCAGCCAGGCCTCGAAACGCTGCAGGCGCTGGCGCACGCTGCCTTCACTGTCGGCCTCGAAGAACTCTGCCGACGCAAAACCCTCGGGCAAGGGAATGGCGAACGCCAGCGGTCGGTCGACTTCGGCACGGTTGAGGGTCAGGCGCTCACCGCTGCCGTGGGGATGACGGATCACCAGTTCATCGCGACCAAGCACATTGACGGCATCGCCAGCGATCATCCAGGCGTCGGCCAGATGCGGATCGCAGGTGCGCCATTCGGGCCAGCCGGCAGGCGTCTGGGCCGCCCAAGCCTGCAGGCGCAGTCCCGCTGCATCGGAAAAACCCAATAATCCCAGACCCAGAACCGGCTGCTCCAAACACACCCCCTGCGGCACCCACGATGCGCATCACCGACTGCTCGCATTAGACCATTGTCCCCAGGGGTGGGCGCACCCGTTCGCGACAAGGATCTGCGAGCTATGCGACGAACGGCCGGTCAGCGCACGGTCCGCCGGCGGACCACCGCCTGGGAGAGGATTTCCAGTGCCTGCACCGAGTCGCCCCAGCCGAGGCAGGCGTCGGTGATGCTCTGGCCGTAGGCCAGTTTGTTCACGTCGTCCTTGCCCGGTGTGAACTTCTGGGCACCGGCCTCGATGTGGCTTTCGATCATGACGCCGAACACGCTCTTGCTGCCAGCGGCCATCTGCTGACCGATGTCGCGCGCCACCTCCAGTTGCTTCTCGTGCTGCTTGCTGCTGTTGGCGTGGCTGCAGTCGACCATCAGGCGCGGCGTCAGCTTGGCGGCCTCCAGCTCCTTGACCGCTGCAGCGACACTGGCGGCGTCGTAGTTCGGCGCCTTGCCTCCGCGCAGAATGACGTGGCAGTCCTTGTTGCCGTTGGTCTGCACGATGGCGACCTGGCCGTTCTTGTGCACCGAAAGGAAGTGGTGGCCGCGCGCCGCGGCCTGGATGGCATCTGTCGCGATCTTGATGTTGCCGTCGGTGCCGTTCTTGAAGCCGATCGGTGCCGACAGGCCCGAGGCCAGCTCGCGGTGCACCTGGCTTTCGGTGGTGCGCGCACCGATGGCACCCCAGGCGATCAGGTCACCGATGTACTGCGGGCTGATCACGTCCAGGAACTCGCTGCCGGCCGGTAGGCCCTGGCGGTTGATCTCGATGAGCAATTGGCGCGCGATGCGCAGGCCTTCGTCGATGCGGTAGCTCTCGTCGAGGTAGGGATCGTTGATCAGCCCCTTCCAGCCCACCGTCGTGCGCGGCTTCTCGAAGTAGACGCGCATCACTATTTCCAGCGTGTCGGCGTACTTCTCGCGCAGCGGCTTGAGGCGGCGGGCGTAGTCGAGCGCGGCGGCCGGGTCGTGGATCGAGCAGGGACCGATGATGACCAGCAGGCGGTCGTCCTTGCCGTGCAGGATGTCGTGGATGCGGCTGCGGGTCTGCTTGATGAGGGTTTCAACCGGCGTGCCGGCGATGGGGAAGAAGCGGATGAGGTGTTCGGGCGGCGGGAGCACGGTGATGTCCTTGATGCGCTGGTCGTCGGTCTGGCTGGTCTTGTCGGCAGGCCGCGCATACCAGGCATCGCTGGTGGTCGTGTTCTTGGCGTTCATCGAAAGCTCCTCGCAGGATTGGAAAGTGGACAGGTGAAAAAAAACCGCCGGGCTGGGGGCCCGGCGGTTTCGGAGGTTCTGGGTTTCTTGGCGCGCTTACACCCTTGCCTCTCGTCCGCCGGGGACAGAGAACCAAAAGTAAAAGCCAAAAAAGATGGCGGCGCGGGTTTGCATGGCTGGCGACTGTATCACAGCGGTTTTGACAAGCGTCTTACAAACCGGGTCAGGCGGTCCCGCCGACGGTCAGACCATCGATGCGCAGCGTGGGTTGGCCAACCCCCACCGGCACGCTCTGGCCTTCCTTGCCGCAGGTGCCGACGCCACTGTCCAGACGCATGTCGTTGCCAATCATGCTGATCTTCTTGAGCGACTCGGGGCCACTGCCGACCAGGGTCGCCCCCTTGACCGGGTACTGGATCTTTCCGTTCTCGACCCAGTACGCCTGGCTGGCGGAAAAGACGAACTTGCCGCTGGTGATGTCCACCTGGCCGCCCCCGAAGTTGGTGGCGTACAGGCCCTTCTTGATCGACGCCACGATCTCGTCCGGGCTCTTGTCGCCACCCAGCATGTAGGTGTTGGTCATGCGCGGCATGGGCACATGGGCGTAGCTTTCGCGGCGGCCGTTGCCGGTGGGCTTGACGCCCATCAGGCGCGCGTTCATCGCATCCTGGATGTAACCCTTGAGGATGCCGTCCTCAATCAGCACGTTCTTCTGTGTGGTGTGGCCCTCATCGTCGACGTTGAGCGAGCCGCGGCGGTCGGCAATGGTGCCGTCGTCCAGCACCGTCACGCCCTTGGCTGCCACGCGCTGGCCGATGCGGCCGCTGAACGCGCTGGAGCCCTTGCGGTTGAAGTCGCCCTCCAACCCGTGACCCACGGCCTCGTGCAGCAGCACACCGGGCCAGCCCGGGCCGAGCACCACCGTCATCTCGCCGGCCGGCGCCGGGCGGGCATCCAGGTTGGTCAGCGCCGACTGCACCGCCTCGTCCACGTAGCCGCTCACCACAGCGTCGTCGAAGTAGGCCAGACCGAAGCGGCCACCGCCGCCCGAGCTGCCCATCTCGCGGCGCCCCTTCTGTTCCGCGATCACCGTCACCGACAGCCGCACCAGCGGACGCACATCGGCCGCCACCGTGCCGTCGGCGCGCGCGATCAGCACCACGTCGTGCTCGGCGGCCAGCCCGGCCATCACCTGCACCACGCGCGGGTCGCGCGCCTTGGCCAGCTTCTCCACCTTCTCCAGCAGGGCGATCTTGGCCGCGCTGTCGAGCGTGCCGATCGGGTCCAGCCCCGGGTAGAGCGAACGCGACTTCGAGGCCTTGGCGGCCGGTACGCGGACCTTGCGGCTCTGGCCCTGGCCGGAGATCGAACGCACGGTGTGCGCCGCGTCCAGCAGCGAGTCCCAGGACAGGTCGTCGGAATAGGCGAAAGCGGTCTTCTCGCCGCTGACGGCGCGCACGCCGACCCCTTGGTCGATGCTGAAGCTGCCGGTCTTGACGATGCCCTCCTCCAGGCTCCAGCCCTCGCTGCGCGTGGTCTGGAAGTAGAGGTCGGCGTCGTCGACGCCGTGCGAGGTCATCTCGCCCAGCGCGCGCTGCAGGTGGGACATGCTCAGGCCATAGGGGGTGAGCAACAGGCTTTCGGCGGTGGCCAGTCGGGCCAGGGTGGGTTCGCGAGCGATCATGGGCTGGATTGTAGGAAGCCGGGGGCGGCTGCGCATGCCGCCGGTCGTGACCCCGGGCGGATCAGTGGGATTGCCCGGCCTGCCCTCGCAGCAGCGGCAGCAGTGCGCCATCGTCGCGGTCGGCCAGTCCGGCGGCGTGGGCCTGGGCGAACACGGCCGCCGCCCGCGCGCCGAGCGGACCATCGAACCCGGCCTGCCGGGCGGCCTCGACCGCCAGCCGCGTGTCCTTTTCCAGCAGGGTCACGTGCGCGCGGGGTTCGAAATCGCCCGCGATCGCCCGCCGCATGCGGTCCGAGCCGATCCAGCTCTGGCCGCTGGACTGCTCGATCACGTCCAGCGTGGTGCCCAGGTCCAGCCCCATGCGGTCGGCCAGCGCCAGTACCTCGGCCGCGCCGACGAGGTTGATACCCGCCAGCAGGTTGTTGACCAGCTTGGTGCGGGCACCATCGCCCACGCGCCCGCTGATGACGAAGCGGCGCGAGGACAACCGGGCCAGAAGCGCTTCGTGGCGCTGCAGCAAGGGTTCCGGTGCGGCCAACATCAGACTCATGCTGCCGTCGCGCGCCCGCGCCGGGCCGCCCGACATAGGAGCATCGATGCAGCCGATGCCATGCTCCGCCAGGCGGGCGGCCAGGGCCTCGGTGTCCTGCGGCGCGATGGTGGGGCAGAGCATCACTGTCTGGCCGGCGCGCATGCGATAGGCCGCGCCGTCGGTACCAAACAGCACATCGTGCGACTGCTGCGCATCCACGACGCAAACGATCAGGACGCCGCTGTCTTCCAGCGCAGAAGCCGCCAGCGACGGCGTGTCGGCCAGTTCGGCGCCGGCCACAAGGGCCTGCTGCTGCCGCGCGGAATCGATATCGCAGACCACCACGGCCGTGCCGGCCTCGCACATGCGCTCCACCATGGCGCCGCCCATGTTGCCGGCGCCGACGACCACGACGGGAAAGGACGGGGTCATCACGATTGCATGAGTCGTTTGGACTTGGCAATCGACATCAGGATGCCCAGCCCCACGCCCATCGTGACCATGGCCGTGCCGCCGTAGCTGATGAAGGGCAGCGGCACCCCCACCACCGGCAGGATGCCGCTGACCATGCCCATGTTGACGAAGGCGTAGACGAAGATGTTGAGCGTCATGGCGCCGGCCAGCAGGCGCGCGAACAGGGTCGGCGCCTCCATCGCGACAGTCAGGCCACGCACGATCAGGAAGATGAACCCCGCCATCAGGCCCAGGGTGCCCACGAGGCCGAACTCCTCGGAAAACGCGGCGTAGATGAAGTCGGTGGTGCGCTCGGGAATGAACTCCAGATGGGTCTGCGTGCCCTGCATGAAGCCCTTGCCCCACACACCGCCGGAGCCGATGGCAATCATGCCCTGGATGATGTGAAAGCCCTTGCCCAGCGGGTCCTTGAACGGGTCCAGCAGGGTGCAGACGCGCTGGCGCTGGTACTCGTGCAGCACCTTCCAGTCGACGTCCGGCGCACACCACTGCGGCTCCATGAGGATCAGCGTGACGATGCCGACCGCCGCGAGCAGCACCGGCGGGATGATCAGCTTCCAGCTCAGGCCGGCGAAAAAGATCACCGCCAGCCCGGAGGCCAGCACCAGCAACGTGGTGCCCAGGTCGGGCTGCTTGAGGATCAGGAAGGCCGGCACCGCCAGCAGCAGCCCCGCCATGGCGAAATCCAGCGGTTTGAGCATGCCCTCACGGCGCTGGAACCACCAGGCCAGCATCAGCGGCATGGCCACCTTCATCAACTCGCTGGGCTGGATCACGATGCCCACATTGATCCAGCGCGTGGCACCCTTCTTGGTGATGCCGAACAGCTCCACCCCCAGCAGCAGCATCACGCCGACCACATACATGGGCACCGCCAGCGCCATCAGCCGCTGGGGGGGTACCTGGGAGACGGTGAACAGCACCACGGCCGCCAGCAGCATGTTGCGGCCATGGCTGGTGAAGCGCGTGCCGTGGTCGAAGCCGACCGAGTACATGGTCATCAGGCCCGCGCCGGCCAGCAGCAGGATGGCCAGCGCCAGCGGTCCGTCAAAGCCCTGGAAGATGGGTCGGATGCGTTGCCAGAGCGAAGGTTTGTCGAGTACGGCGGCCATGAGGCAGCCATTATCCTTCCGGCATGCACACCCCTCCCCGCCCTCCGGTCAGCCACCTGCTCTATCTGCACGGTTTCCGCTCCTCGCCGCAATCGGCCAAGGCCCTGCTGGTGGCCGAGCGGGTGCGCTCGCAGCACCCGGGCGTGGTCTGGTGCTGCCCGCAACTGCCGCCATCCCCGCGCGAAGCCGCGGACCTGATGCGGCGGCTCACAGACGGCTGGCCGGCCGACCGCATGGCCGTCATCGGCTCTTCGCTGGGCGGCTTCTACGCCCGCTGGCTGTCGCTGCAACGGGGCTGCGTGGCGGCCTTGCTCAACCCGGCGCCATTTCCGCAACGCGATCTGGCGAAGTACATCGGCGAGCACCCGGTCTGGCAGAACCCGGACGAACACATCTTCTTCCGGGCCGAGTTCGTGGACGAGCTGGCGGCGCTGGCCGGTGACATCGCCCGGCTGGCGCCCGACCGGCCGGTCACCCCCGAGCGCCTGTTCGCCCTCGTTTCCGAGCAGGACGAGGTGCTGGACTGGCGCGAAATGATGGCCTTCTGCGCAGGCGGCAGCATCCACCGCCTGCCAGAAGGCGACCACGCCATTTCCGACTTCGACCGGCACATCGACCGGCTGTTCCAGTTTCTTGGGCTGGCAGCCTGAGACGAGGAACGCCCTGCCCTGCGTGGGACAATCGCGCCCATGCACATCCTGTTCGACGAAGCCGGCAAGCTGATGACCGGCCGCCTCATGTCCGAAGCCGAGAGCTCCCTGCAGGTGGAGCTCGATTCGGGCAAGCGCGTGAAGGTCAAGCTAGCCAACACCCTGCTGCGTTTCGAGAAGCCCGCCCCCGCCCAGCTCATGCCTGCCGCCACCGCCCTGGCCGCCACCATGGAACTGGAGCTGGCCTACGAGTTCGCACCCGAGGACGAGTTCGGCTTCGCCGACCTGGCCGCCGACTACTTCAGCGACCCGGCCACCACCGAGCAGCAGGTGGCGGCGCTGATCTGCCTGCAGGGCGCGCCGCACTACTTCCGCCGCGCCGGCAAGGGCCGTTACAAGAAGGCGCCGGCCGAGGTCGTGGCCCAGGCGCTCGCCGCCATCGAAAAGAAGAAGCAGATCCAGGCGCAGATCGACGCCTGGGCGGCCGAGCTGGTCGCCGGCACCTGCCCCGAGCCGGTGCGCGCGCAGCTCTACAAGATCCTGTTCAAGCCGGACAAGAATGCGCCCGAATACAAGGCCGTGGTCGAGGCCGCGCGCAGCAGCCACCTCAACCCGCTGGCCCTGCTGGAAAAGGCCGGCGCCATCACCAGCGCCTACCAGTTCCACTGGCAGCGCTTCCTGTTCGACCAGTTCCCCAAGGGCACGGGCTTCCCAGCCCTGCAGGCACCGGCCATCACCGACGAGCTGCCGGTGGCCGCGGTGCAGGCCTTCTCCATCGACGACTCGCACACCACCGAGATCGACGATGCGCTCTCGCTGCAGGGGCTGGGCAGCGGCACGGTCACGCTGGGCATCCACATCGCGGCGCCGGGCCTGGCGATCAAACCGGACGACGCCATCGACCACGTGGCACGCCAGCGCCTGTCCACGGTCTACATGCCGGGCCACAAGATCACCATGCTGCCCGACGAGGTGGTGCAGCGCTACACGCTGGAGGCCGGGCGCGACTGTCCGGCGGTGTCGCTGTACGTGAGCTTCGACGAAGCGACCCTGGAGATCAGGGACAGCCGCACCGCGCTGGAGCGCGTGCCCATTGCGCACAACCTGCGCCACGACCAGCTCGACAGCGTGATCACCGAATCCTGGCTGAACGGCGAGTCGCCGGTCGACGCGGCGGGTGGCGAGATCGCCGCGCTGCAGCCGCAGCTGGCCTTCATCTTCCGCCTCGCCGGGCACCTGAAGGCCCAGCGCGAGGTGGTGCGGGGCAAGCCCGAGACGTTCACCCGGCCCGACTACACCTTCAAGCTGCAGGGCATGGCGGGCGACGAGCCCGACGGCAGCGAGACCGTGGTGATCGGCACCCGCTCGCGCGGCGCCCCGCTGGACCTGATGGTGGCCGAAGCCATGATCCTGGCCAACAGCCACTGGGGCCAGTGGCTGGCCGCCTGCGGCGTGCCCGGCATCTACCGCAGCCAGGCCAGCCTGGCGCCCGGCGTCAAGGTGCGCATGGGCACCAAGGTCGCGCCGCACGCCGGCCTCGGCGTCAAGGCCTACGCCTGGAGTACCTCGCCCCTGCGCCGCTACGTGGACCTGGTCAACCAGTGGCAGATCATTGCCTGCGCCCGCCATGGCACCACGGCCGCGCTGGCCGCACCGTTCAAGCCCAAGGACGCAAACCTGTTCGCCATCATCAGCGGCTTCGACGCGGCCTACACCGCCTACAACGGTTTCCAGAACGGCATGGAACGCTTCTGGACGCTCAAGCACCTGCAGCAGGTGGGCATCACCGAGCTGACGGCCACGCTGATCAAGGACAACCTGGTGCGCGCCGACACCCTGCCGCTGGTGTTGCCCGTGCTGGGCGCCGAGGGACTGCCGCGCGGCGCGCATGTGCGCGTGCGCCTGGGCGCCATCAATGAGATCGCGCTGGATGTGTCGGGCACCGTGGTCGAGCGGCTGGACGGGCCGGTCGAAGCGCTGGACGAATCGGCCGAGGCAGAGGACGAAGAGCTGGCCGCGCCGCTGGCCCTGGCCATCGACGTCAACGAAGCCGAGGCCGGTGCCGCCGACCCCGCGGCCTCCTGACACTGCACGGATAATCGCGCCCGTGAATCCGGTTCTGAACTTCCTGCGGCGGCTGAGCACGCTCCAGATCGCCCTGGGCATCTCGGTGGCGGTGCATGCCGCCCTGCTCACGGTGCGCTTCGTCGACCCCGAAGGCTTCAACCGCGTGTTCCAGGACACGCCGCTGGAGGTGATCCTGGTCAACGCGAAGAGCAACGACCGGCCGGACAAGGCGCAGGCCATCGCACAGGCCTCCCTGGCCGGTGGTGGGGATGTGGAAAAAGGCCGCGCCACCTCGCCCCTGCCGTCCATGCAGCAAGCCCGGCTCGGCGACACCCCCGAGAAGGACGAGCAGATGATCGAGGCGCTCAAGGAGCGCCAGAGCCAGATCCTGGCCCAGGTCCGGCAACAGCTGGCGAGCATGCCGCCGCCCGATCTGCAGGCCGTCAACCCCAGCCCGGAATCGGTCGAACGCGAACAGCGCCGGCAGCTGCTGACCAAGCTGCTGGCCGAGATCGAAAAGCGCATCAACGAAGAGAACGCCCGCCCGCGCAAGCGCTACATCAGCCCTGCCACGCGGGAAGAGGTCTACGCGATCTACTACGACGAACTGCGGCGCCGGATCGAGGACCGCGGCACGACCAACTTCCCCGAGGTGGCCGGGCGCAAGCTCTATGGCGAGCTGACCATGGTCATCACGGTCAACCACACCGGTGCGGTGCTGGACACCGAGGTGGTCCAGACCTCGGGCACGCTGACGCTGGACCGGCGGGCCGAGTCGATCGTGCGCAGCCTGAAGTTCGGCAAGTTCAACGAGGCCATGCGCCGGCGCGCCGACCAGATCGTGGTCGTGTCGCGCTTCCGGTTCACCCGGGATGCGGGCCTGCAGACCCAGATGAGTTCGCAGTAGGTCGGGAGCGGTGATGCGTTCGTTCGGGCGTTGGTTGTTGTGGATGCTGCTGGCGGGCGTGGCGCTGCAGCTGTTTTTCGTGCTGCGGATCGCGCTGATGCTGGTGATCGATCCGCAGAGCACCGCCTTCATGCGTTCGGAGGCCTGGCGCGTGGCCACCGAGAGCCTGACCACCGCCGACAAGCAATGGCGCTGGTCCTCGCAGTGGGTCGACTACGACAACATCAGTCCGAACCTCAAGCGCGCGGTCATGGCTTCCGAAGACGCGGGCTTTGCCGAGCACGGCGGCGTGGACTGGGAGGCCATCGAGGCCGCCTGGGCCAAGAACGAACGCCGGCAGGAGCTGATCGAGAAGCGCCAAGAGCAAATCGAGAAGAAGCTGGCGAAGAAACCCGAGGCCGCGGAGGCCGCGCTCAAGGCCATCAAGCCGGCCAAGATCCTCGGCGGATCGACCATCACCCAGCAACTGGCCAAGAACCTGCTGCTCTCGGGCGAGCGCAACCTGCTGCGCAAAGGCCAGGAGCTGGTGCTGACCCTGACGCTGGAGGCCTTGCTGTCCAAGCGCCGCATCCTGGAGATCTACCTCAACAGCGTCGAATGGGGTGAAGGGGTGTTCGGGGCCGAGGCGGCCGCCCAGCGGTACTTCAAGAAACCGGCCAGCAAGCTCAGTGCCTATGAGGCCGCCCGGCTGGCGGTGATGCTGCCCAGCCCCAAGTTCTTTGAAACCCGCCCGGGCTCGGCCTACCTGTCCCGGCGCACGGCCACCATCGTCGCGCGCATGGGTGATGTGAGTCCGCCATGAACTGGCGCGCCCAGGCCATGGGCATGTTCCTGCTCGGGCTGGTGCGCGCGCTCACCGGCGCCCAGGCGCGCTGGCACGGCTGCCCCCCCAAGGCCGAACAGCGCATCTACTTTGCCAACCACCAGAGCCACGCCGACCTGGTGCTGATCTGGGCCGCCCTGCCGACCGAGCTGCGCAGCATCACCCGGCCCATCGCGGCCCGGGACTACTGGACCGCCTCCACCTTCAAGCGCTGGATCACCACCGCGGTGTTCAACGCCGTCTATGTCGAGCGCGAGCGCAAGGGCGACGAGGACCCGCTGCAGCCGCTGATCGACGCACTGGACAGCGGCGACTCGCTGATCATCTTCCCCGAGGGCACGCGCGGCCACGGCGAAGAACCGCAGCCCTTCAAGTCCGGGCTCTACAACTTGGCCAGACGCTTTCCGGACGTGGTGCTGGTGCCCGCCTGGATCCACAACGTGCAGCGCGTGATTCCCAAAGGCGAGGTGATCCCGGTGCCGGTGCTGTGCTCGGTCACCTTCGGCGAGCCCCTGAAGCTGGGCGCCGACGAGGACCGGGCCGATTTCCTGCGGCGCGCCCGGGACGCCGTGATCACCCTGCGAGACGTGTAGGCCCCGCATGACCTCCTTCCTCCGCAGCCTCAGCGCCGAACAGCAGGTCAGCCTGCTGTTCGTGGTCCTGTTCGGGCTGCTCACCCTGGCCAGCGGCGTGGCCGTGCTGCTGTCGCTGCGCGAGCGGCGGCAGTCCGAGGTGGACGAGCGGCAGCACCACCGGCTGCAGGACTACAACACCCTGCTGCGCAACTCCTGGCTGATGACCCTGGTGTTCTGGCTCGCCTGGGCGGCGGGCGAGCATGTGGCCATCGTGCTGTTCGGCATCGTCTCGTTCTTCACGCTGCGCGAGTTCATCAGCCTCTCGCCCACCCGGCGCGGCGACCACCGCAGCCTGGTGCTGGCCTTCTTCATCGTGCTGCCGCTGCAGTACGCACTGGTCTGGCACCGCGAGTTCAACCTGTTCACCGTGTTCATCCCGGTCTACGTGTTCCTCGCCATCCCGGTGGTGAGCGCCCTGGGGAACGACCCGCAGCGCTTCCTGGAGCGCAACGCCAAGCTGCAGTGGGGCATCATGGTCTGCGTCTACGGCATGAGTCACGTGCCCGCCCTGTTGCTGCTGCAGTTCCGCGGCTTCGAGGGCCGGATGGCCTTTCTGCTGGTCTTCCTGGTGCTGGTGGTGCAGACCTGCATGCTGGTGCAGCACCTGGTGGCGCGCCGGCTGGACCGGCCGGTGGCCCCGGCCATCAGCGAGAGCTTCCAGTGGCGCAGTTGGGCCGCCGGTCTGGTGGCCGGCGGTCTGCTGGGCGCCGCGCTCGCCGGCCTGACGCCGTTCAAACCCGGACGGGCGCTGGCCATGGCGCTGATCGCCTGCGCGGCCGGCTCGCTCGGTCACCTGGTCATGAAGGCCATCAAGCGCGACCGCGGCGTGACCCACTGGGGCGCCGCCGGCCGCTCGGTCACCGGCGCCAGTGGTGTGCTCGACCGGGTCGATGCCCTGTGCTTCGCCGCGCCAGTGTTCTTTCACTCGGTCCGCTGGACCTTCGACCTCTGAACCGCCCGCCATGCGCATCCTCGGCATCGACCCCGGCCTGCAATGCACCGGCTTCGGCGTGGTTGACGCAGAGGGTTCTGCGCTGCACTACGTCGCCAGCGGCACCATCCAGACCAGCCCGAAGGACGGCGCCCTGCTGCCCGAACGGCTGAAGATCCTGTTCGATGGCATTGGCGAGGTGGTGCAGCGCTACCAGCCCGGCGTGGCGGCCTGCGAGATCGTGTTCGTGAACGTCAACCCGCAGGCCACGCTGCTGCTGGGCCAGGCGCGTGGCTGCTGCCTCACGGCGCTGGTGGCCAACGGCCTGCCGGTGGCCGAATACACCGCGCTGCAGCTGAAGAAGGCCGTGGTCGGCTACGGGCGGGCGGACAAGGCGCAGATGCAGGAGATGGTCAAGCGCCTGCTGCAGCTGCCGGGCCTGCCCGGCAAGGACGCCGCCGACGCGCTCGGGCTGTGCATCACCCACGCACAGGTGGCGCGTAGCGTGGCGGCGATCAACAAGGTGGCCCCGACCCGGGCGCGCACCCACGCGGCCTACAAGGGTGGGCGGAACTACTGACCCCCCGCGCCGCCTTCGGCGTCACCCCCCGGGGGCGATGCCTGTGGCCCGGCAAAGCCGGTTCCACGGCATCACTGGACGGCTCCCCCTCGCCAGATCAGCGCGTGGCGAAGCTACAGGATGCGCTCCAGAAAGAGGATGCCGAAGAAGCCGAGCGCCGCGGCCAGCGCCACTCTGAGCACCATCCAGCCCCAGCGCAGGTAACGGGGATTGCTGGTGAAGGCGTAGGCGGCGAAACACACGCCGGACCCGATCAGCAGCAGGACCAGGACGAAGCGCAGCAACAGCATGGCCGGTCGCTGGGGGGGCCGGTCACCAGGCCGGTGCGAGCTGGGCGAAGCCCAGCGGCGCTTCGCGCTCGTGCTCGAAGCTCACGATCTCGTAGGCGTCGGGCTGGGCCAGCAGCGCTCGCAGCAGCTGGTTGTTCATTGCATGACCGCTGCGGAAAGCGCTGTAGGCCGCCAGCAGCGGCTTGCCCACGATGTACAGGTCGCCAATGGCGTCGAGGATCTTGTGCTTGACGAACTCGTCCGAGTAACGCAGCCCGTCGGCGTTGAGCACCTTCACATCGTCCATCACGATGGCGTTGTCCAGACCACCGCCCAGACCCAGGCCGCGCGATCGCATCATCTCCACGTCTCGCGTGAAGCCGAAGGTGCGGGCGCGGGCAATCTCGCGCGCATAGCGGCCACTGCCCATGTCGAACTCGACGCGCTGGCCGGTGGCGTTCACCGCCGGATGGTCGAACTCGATCTCGAACGCGAGCTTGTAGCCGTGGAACGGGTCCAGCCGCGCCCACTTCAGGTTGCGCCCCTCACCTTCGCGCACCTCGACCGGCTTCTTCACACGGATGAAGCGCTTGGCCTTGTTCTGCAACGCGATGCCAGCGCTCTGCAGCAGGTAGACAAATGACGCCGACGATCCGTCGAGGATGGGCACCTCTTCGGCCGTGATGTCGATGTAGAGGTTGTCCAGCCCGAGCCCGGCGCAGGCGCTCATCAGGTGCTCGATGGTGTTGACCTTGACGCTACCGTTGGAGATGGTCGAGGCCAGCCGGGTGTCGGTCACCGATTCGGCGGTGACCGGGATGTCCACCGGTTCGGGCAGGTCGACACGGCGGAACACGATGCCGGTGTCCGGCGCCGCCGGCCGAAGCGTCAGCTCCACCCGCTGTCCGCCGTGCAGGCCGACGCCGACCGCCTTGGTCAGAGATTTGAGGGTGCGTTGAGCGAGCATCCGTCGATTTTAGGTTGGCAAACGTCTTCGCATCGAGCAGAAAAACTATCCCCGCGATATGCGAGAGCGCCCTTCCCCTCAAGCAAACACCGCGGAACCGGCTTCGCCGGGCCGCAGGTGTTGCACCCTTGGGGGGTGACGCCGCAGGCGGCGCGGGGGGATCCTCAATCGGCTTGCTTGCGAAGGAACGCGGGGATCTCGAAGTCGTCCATGCCGCCCGAGGCCAGCGCATCGACCTTGGCCGCCGCCTGGGTGCGGTTGGTGCGCCACACGCTCGGCACGGCCATGGTCTCGTAGTTGGGCTGCGCAGCCCCGGTGCCGGCCACCGCGGCATTGACCGTGGGCACGGTGAACGGGGTGTTGTCGGTGCCCGTGCGCAGCACCTGCAGGGGCGGCGCGGTGCGGCGGGCGCCGACGCGGCTCAGGCCCGTGGCCACCACGGTCACGCGCATCTCGTCGCCCAGGCTTTCGTCGTAGGCGGCGCCGTAGATCACGTGCGCATCCGGTGCGGCGTAGGCCTTGATGGCGTTCATCGCTTCCTTCGACTCCTTGAGCTTCAGGCTGTCCTTCGATGCCGTCACCAGCACCAGCACGCCCTTGGCGCCGGACAGATCCACACCATCCAGCAGCGGGCAGGCCACGGCCTGCTCGGCGGCGATGCGGGCGCGGTCCGGGCCGCTGGCGGTGGCCGTGCCCATCATGGCCTTGCCGGGCTCACCCATCACGGTGCGCACGTCTTCGAAGTCGACGTTCACGTTGCCGTACTCGTTGATGATCTCGGCGATGCCGCCGACCGCATTCTTGAGCACGTCGTTCGCATGCGCGAAGGCCTCGTTTTGCGTGACTTCGTCGCCCAGCACCTCCAGCAGCTTGTCGTTGAGCACCACGATCAGCGAGTCCACATTGGCTTCCAGCTCGGCCAGGCCGGCGTCGGCGTTCTGCATGCGCTTGCCGCCTTCGAAGTCGAAGGGCTTGGTCACCACGCCCACGGTCAGGATGCCCATCTCCTTGGCCACGCGGGCGATGACCGGCGCGGCGCCGGTGCCGGTGCCGCCGCCCATGCCGGCGGTGATGAACAGCATGTGCGCGCCATTGATGGCGGTGCGGATCTCGTCGACCGCCATTTCGGCCGCCTCGCGCCCCTTTTCGGGTTTGCTGCCGGCGCCCAGGCCGGTGCCACCGAGCTGGATGGTGCGGTTGGCCAGACTGCGCGTGAGCGCCTGTGCATCGGTGTTGGCGCAGATGAACTCCACGCCCTGGACGTTGCGGTCGATCATGTGGTCCACCGCGTTGCCGCCACCGCCTCCGACGCCGATGACCTTGATCTGGGTACCCATGTTGAACTCTTCTACTTCGATCATTTCGATGCTCATGTCACTCTCCTGTGTGGCCCTTTTCCGCTGGGGTCCGGGCATGGTTTCGATTGTATTGACGGGGGTTTTGAAAGCTGTCGAGGAGAACCCTCAGCCAGGCGGTCCGGTGCATTCGCGGCAGCGGTCGAGACGGCGGGCTCCGGTGTTGATCGTGTTCATCAGAAGGTCCCCACAAACCAGTTCTTCACGCGGTCCAGCGCGCTCTGCATCGAGCCCGCCTTCTGCGCCACCTTGTGACCTCGCACGCGGGCCAGCCGCGCCTCTTCAAGCAGTCCCATGACGGTGGCGGCCCGCGGCTGCGCCACCATGTCCGACAGGGCACTGGTGTACTGGGGCACGCCGCGGCGCACCGGCTTGAGGAAGATGTCCTCACCGAGTTCGACCATGCCCTGCATCACCGCGCTGCCGCCGGTGAGCACGATGCCCGAGGACAGCACCTCCTCGAAGCCCGAATCGCGCACCACCTGCTGCACGAGGGCGAAGATCTCCTCGACGCGCGGCTCGATCACGCCGGCCAGGGCCTGGCGGCTGAGCATGCGCGGACCGCGGTCGCCCAGACCGGGCACCTCGACCTGGGTGTCCGGGTCGGCCAGCAGCTGCTTGGCGCAGCCGCTCTCGACCTTGATGTCCTCGGCGTCCTTGGTCGGCGTGCGCAACGCCATGGCGATGTCGCTGGTGATCAGGTCGCCCGCGATCGGGATCACCGCCGTGTGGCGGATCGCGCCGCCGGCGAAGATCGCCACATCCGTCGTGCCGGCGCCGATGTCCACCAGGGCCACGCCCAGGTCCTTCTCGTCGTCGGTCAGCACCGCCTGGCTCGACGCCAGCGGGTTGAGCATGAGCTGGTCGACCTCCAGGCCGCAGCGGCGCACGCACTTGATGATGTTCTCGGCCGCGCTCTGTGCGCCGGTGACGATGTGCACCTTGGCCTCCAGGCGGATGCCGCTCATGCCGATCGGCTCCTTCACTTCCTGGCCGTCGATCACGAACTCCTGCGGCTCCACCAGCAGCAGGCGCTGGTCGGTCGAGATGTTGATCGCCTTGGCGGTCTCGATCACGCGCGCCACGTCGGCGGTGGTCACCTCGCGGTCCTTGATGGCCACCATGCCGCTGCTGTTGATGCCGCGGATGTGGCTGCCGGTGATGCCGGTGTAGACGCGGGCAATGCGGCAGTCGGCCATCAGCTCGGCCTCTTTCAGCGCCTGCTGGATGCTCTGCACGGTGGCGTCGATGTTGACCACCACGCCGCGCTTGAGGCCGTGGCTGGCGGACACCCCCAGCCCGGCCAGCTTGAGCTCGCCGTTGGCCTGGACTTCGGCCACCACCACCATGATCTTGGCGGTGCCAATGTCCAGTCCCACCACCAAATCCTTGTATTCCTTGGCCATGATCGTTGTCTGTTCAGCGGTTTCGTGTTGGGGTCGCAGGGGTGTCTTCGGTCACGGTCGTCACGCCCTGCACGCGCAGGGCGTAGCCATTGGGGTAACGCAGGTCCACCGACTGCAGGGCTCCGGGATAGCGCTGCGCCAGCTGTCCCACCGTGGTGGTGAAGCGGCGCGTGCGCGCGAGCAGCTCGTCGCTGCTGCCCCGCCCCAGTTCCAGGCGGGTGCCGTTGTCCAGCTCGGCGCGCCAGCTGCCGCGCTCGTTGAGTTCCAGGCGGACCAGGGTCCGGTCCAGCCGGGCGACTTCTTCGGACAGGCTCTGGTACAGGGTCCACACCAGCGGCGCCTGCTCCGGCGGCCCGGCCAGTTCGGGCAGACCGTCGCCCTCGTCGGGGCTGGCCTCGAACACCTCACCCAGGCGGCTGACCAGCTGCCCCGAGCCGGACTGGCCCCACCAGGCCACAGCCTCGTGCTCTTCCAGCGTGACCCGCAAGCGGTTGGGAAACTCGCGCTGCACCCGGGCATGTCGCACCCAGGGCACGGCCTCGAACATCCGGCGCACCTGCTGCAGGTCCAGGGTCAGGAAGCTGCCTTCCAGCTTGCGCAGCGGGGTCGCGAGCTGCGCCCGCAGACCCACGGCGTTCTGGTGGCCCAGGTCGCCCTGCACGCTGATGCCCTTGAGGGTCCAGGCCGGGTGGCGCGCGATCCAGGTGCCGACCGCGCCCAGGCAGAGCAGGACAAAGACCACGACCAGGCCACGCGTGACCACGGTCATGAGCCGGATGTCCAGGGGCAGGTCGGTGTGCTGCATGGTGTGCGCTTCAGGCCTTGGCGTTGTCCAGCGACGCGGTCGCCAGCACGGTCAGGCAGAGGTCCTCGTAGGACAAGCCGGTCGCACGGGCCGACATCGGCACCAGCGAGTGACCGGTCATGCCGGGCGAGGTGTTGATTTCCAGCAGCCAGGGCTTGCGCGTGGCGGCGTCGATCATCACATCGGCACGCGCCCAGCCGCGGCAGTCCAGCGCGCGGAAGGCTTTGAGCACCAGCGCCTGGATCGCAGCTTCCTCGCCCTCGGGCAGGCCGCAGGGCACGAGGTACTGCGTGTCGTCGGTGAAGTACTTGTTCTGGTAGTCGTAGTTGCCGTCGGGCGCCACGATGCGGATCACCGGCAGCGCGCGGGCCGAAGCCCCCGTGCCGAGCACCGGAATCGTGACTTCGTCTCCAGCGATGAACTGCTCGCACATCACCATCGGGTCCTGGCCCGAGGCCAGCGCATAGGCCGCGTCGCACTGCTCCAGGGTCGTCACCTTGGTCAGGCCGATGGTCGAGCCCTCGCGCACCGGCTTGACGATCATCGGCGAGCCCAGCGCCTCGAAGGCGGCGCGGGTCTCGGCCGCGCTGTGCACCTGGCGCCAGGCCGGCGTCGACAGGCCTTCGGCGATCCAGATGCGCTTGGTCATGAGCTTGTCCATGGCCACGCTGGAGGCCATCACGCCCGAGCCGGTGTAGGGAATGCCCAGCAGCTCCAGCGCGCCCTGCACCGTGCCGTCCTCGCCGAAGCGGCCGTGCAGCGCGATGAAGACGCGGTCAAACCCGTCGCGCTTGAGCTCGGACAGGTCGCGTTCGGCCGGATCGAAGGCGTGCGCGTCCACCCCCTTGGACTTCAGCGCGGCCAGCACACCGGTGCCGGACATCAGCGAGACCTCGCGTTCGGCGGAGCGCCCGCCCAGCAACACGGCCACCTTGCCGAGTGCCTTCACATCGATGGGTTTCACAACAGCTCCCACGTTCACACCTTGTCCTTGCCGGCCAGGTCGACCACCTGCCCGGCCACCGCGCCGATCGAACCGGCGCCCATGCACAGCACCACGTCGCCGTCGCGCGCGTTGTCCAGCACCGCCTGCGGCATGGCCGCGATGTCGTCCACGAACACCGGCTCCACCTTGCCGGCCACGCGCAGCGCGCGGGCCAGCGAACGACCGTCGGCCGCCACGATGGGCGCCTCGCCTGCGGCGTAGACCTCGGCCAGCAGCACCGCATCGGCCTGGCCGATCACCTTCACGAAATCCTCGAAGCAGTCGCGGGTGCGGCTGTAGCGGTGCGGCTGGAAGGCCAGCACCAGGCGGCGGCCCGGGAAGGCGCCGCGCGCGGCCGCCAGCGTGGCCGCCATCTCCACCGGGTGGTGACCATAGTCGTCCACCAGGGTGGCGGTGCCGCCCGCGGGCAGCGCGGCCTCGCCATAGCGCTGGAAGCGCCTGCCCACACCCTTGAACTCGGCCAGCGCCTGCTGAACCGCGGCGTCCGGCACCCCCAGCTCCTCGGCAATGCCGATGGCGGCGAGCGCATTGAGCACGTTGTGCATGCCCGGCAGGTTCAGTACCACCGGCAGCGGCGGCTGGCCGTCCTCGCGCAGCACGCTGAAGTGCATCTGCCCACCGACCGCCTGCACGTCGACCGCGCGCAGCTGGGCATCTTCCGAGAAGCCGTAGCGGGTGATCGGCCGCGCGATGCGCGGCAGGATGTCGCGGATCGCCGGGTCGTCCACGCAGACCACGGCGGCGCCGTAGAACGGCATCTTGTGCAGGAAGTCCACGAAGGCCGACTTGAGCTTGCCGAAGTCGTGCCCGTAGGTGTCCATGTGATCGGCGTCGATGTTGGTGACGACCGACAGCACCGGCAGCAGGTTCAGGAACGAGGCGTCCGACTCGTCGGCCTCGACCACGATGTACTCACCCGAGCCCAGCTGCGCGTTGGCGCCGGCGCTGTTCAGGCGCCCGCCGATCACGAAGGTCGGGTCCATGCCGGCGGCGGCCAGCACGCTGGCCACCAGGCTGGTGGTGGTGGTCTTGCCGTGGGTGCCGGCAATGGCCACGCCCTTCTTCATGCGCATCAGCTCGGCCAGCATCACCGCGCGCGGCACCACTGGAATGAGCTTTGCGTGCGCCGCGACCACCTCGGGGTTGTCGTCCCTGACCGCGGTGGAGGTGACGATGGCATCGGCGCCTTCAATGAACTTCGCGTCGTGGCCCTTGTGCACCGTGGCGCCCAGCGAGACCAGGCGCCGCGTGGCCGCGTTCTCGCCCAGGTCGGTGCCCGAGACCACGTAGCCCTGGTTGAGCAGCACCTCGGCGATGCCGCTCATGCCCGAGCCGCCGATGCCAACGAAATGGATGTGCCGGATCGCGTGCTTCATGACGCCTTCACTTTCGCGAGTTGCTCGCAGGCCACCACCACGGCGGCCACGGCCTGTGTTTTTTCCATCTGTTTGGCCTTGATGGCCATCTCCAAAAGTTGTGCGCGGTTCACCGAACGCAGGCGCTCGGCCAGCGACTGCGCCGTGAGTTCGGTCTGCGGCACCAGCCAGGCACCACCCGCTTCGACCAGAAAACGGGCGTTGGTGGTCTGGTGGTCGTCGACCGCGTGCGGGAAAGGCACGAACAGCGCGGCGGCGCCCACCGCAGCGATCTCGGTCACCGTGGACGCGCCGGCCCGGCAGACGATCAGGTCGGCATGGGCAAAGGCCGCGGCGGTGTCGTCGATGAAGGGCGTGAGCTCGGCCTGCACACCGGCCGCCGCGTAGTTGGCCTTCAGCGCCTCGATCTGCTTCTCGCCGCTCTGGTGGACCACCACGGGGCGCTCGTGCTCGGGCAGCAGCGCCAGGGCCTGGGGCACGGTGTCGTTGAGCGCCTTGGCGCCCAGGCTTCCACCCACCACCAGCAGCCGAAGCGGACCACTGCGACCCGAGAAGCGCTCCGCGGGGGCGGCCTGCCGCAGGAACTCGGCGCGCAGTGGGTTGCCCACCCACTCGGCCTTGTTGAACACGTTCGGGAAGGCGGTGAACACGCGGTCGGCGATGCCCGAGAGCACCTTGTTGGCCATGCCGGCCACCGAGTTCTGCTCGTGCAGCACCAGCGGCCTGCCGCGCAACACGCCCATCATGCCGCCCGGGAAGGTGATGTAGCCGCCCAGGCCGACCAGCACGTCGGGCTTCACGCGCCCGACCATGGCGAAGGCCTGCGCGAACGCCTTGAGCAGGCGCAGCGGCAGCAGCACCAGGGTGGACAGGCCCTTGCCACGCACGCCGCCGAAGTCGATCAGCTCCAGCGGGATGCCGCGCGGCGGCACGAGGCGGCTTTCCATGCTGCCCGGCGAACCCAGCCAGTGCACGCGCCAGCCCTTTTCGCGCAGGGCTTCGGCCACGGCGAGGCCCGGGAAGATGTGGCCACCGGTGCCGCCGGCCATGATGAGAGCGCAGGGCTGACCCTGGTGGACGCTGCTCATGAGCGGCCTCCCTTCATCAGCAGGCGGTTCTCGTGGTCCACCCGCAGCACGATGGCCAGCGCCACCAGCTCCAGCAGGATGGCCGAGCCGCCGTAGCTCATCAGCGGCAGGGTCAGGCCCTTGGTGGGCAGGGCGCCGAGGTTCACGCCGATGTTGATGAAGGCCTGGAAGCCGATCCACAGCCCCACGCCCTGGGCCACCAGCCCGGCGAACACCTGGTCCAGCGCAATCGCCTGGCGCCCGATCAGCACGATGCGCCGCACCAGCCAGAGGAAGGCGGCAATGATGATCGTCACGCCCACCAGACCGAACTCCTCGCCCACCACCGCGAGCAGGAAGTCGGTGTGCGCCTCGGGCAGCCAGTGCAGCTTCTCCACGCTGCCGCCGAGGCCGACACCGAAGATCTCGCCACGGCCGAAGGCGATCAGCGAATGCGACAGCTGGTAGCCCTTGCCCAGCGCGTACTGCTCGGACCAGGGGTCGAGGTAGGCGAAGATGCGCTCGCGCCGCCACTCGCTCATCATCACCATCAGGGCGAACGCGGTCACCACCACCAGCACGATCAGGAAGAACATGCGGGCGTTGACGCCGCCCAGGAACAGGATGCCCATGGCGATCACCACGATCACCATGAACGCGCCCATGTCGGGCTCGGCCAGCAGCAGCATGCCCACCACGGCCAATGCCACGGCCATCGGCGCCACGGCGCGGAAGAAGCGCTCCTTCACGTCCATCTTGCGCACCATGTAGTCGGCGGCGTACAGCAGGATGGTGAGCTTGGCCAGCTCGGAGGGCTGGAAGTTGATGACCCCCAGCGGAATCCAGCGGCGGGCGCCGTTCACGCCCTTGCCGATGAAGGGAAGCAGCACCACCACCAGCAGCAGCAGCGCCAGCGCGAACAGCCAGGGCGCATAACGCTCCCAGGTCTGCATCGGGACCTGGAACGCGATCAACGCGGCCACCAGACCGATCACGATGAACAGGCCGTGCCGCAGCGCGAAGTGGGTCTGGGCGTAGTTGGCGAAGCGGGGGTTGTCGGGCAGCGCGATGGAGGCCGAATAGACCATCACCAGGCCCCAGGCCAGCAAGGCCACCACCACCCACAGCAGGGGCTGGTCGAAGCCCAGCTCGCGCACGGGCCGCTGGCGCATGCCGGCGTAAGTCCGGCTGGACAGGCGCACCGGCAGGCCATCGGTGCCGAGCGCGTTGCCCAGGCCCACGAGCGCGGGCATCTTGCCGCCCAGGGTGGTGCGCAGGCGCTGCAGGAAGCTGGCGAGGGCGGCCTTCACGACTCCCCTCCCAGCATCACACCGCGCTCATCGGCCAGCGCACGCACCGCCTCAATGAACACGTCGGCGCGGTGCTTGTAGTCGCGGAACATGTCCAGGCTCGCGCAGGCAGGCGACATCAGCACCGCATCCCCGGCCTGGGCCAGCTGCGCAGACTGGGTCACTGCGCCGGGCATCGTCTCGGCCTCGACCATCGGCACGCCAGCCTGTTGCAGGGCCTCGGCGATCTGCTCGCGGATCCTGGGGCCGTCGCGCCCGATCAGCACCACCGCGCGCGCATGGCGGGCCAGTGGCTCGGCCAGCGGACCGAAGTCCTGGCCCTTGCCGTCGCCGCCGAGGATGACCACCAGGCGCCGGTCGACGCCCAGGCCGCGGATGGCGGCCAGCGTGGCGCCGACATTGGTGCCCTTGCTGTCGTCGAAGTATTCGACGTCGTCCAGGATGCCGATGGGCTCGACGCGGTGCGGCTCGCCGCGGTACTCGCGCAGGCCGTGCAGCATCGGGGCCAGCGGCGCACCGGTGGAAGTGGCGAGCGCCAGCGCCGCCAGCGCGTTGGCAGCGTTGTGGCGACCGCGGATGCGCAGCGCATCCACCGGCATCAGGCGCTGGAAGTAGATCTCTTCGCCGGCGTCCTGGCCGCGCCCGCGCTGGCGGGTTTCGTCCAGCGCCAGCGCGCGCACCAGCCAGTCCATGCCGTTGACCGACTCGATGCCCCAGTCGCCCGCGCGCACCGGGGTGTCCAGACCGAAGCTGGTCCAGGGGCGGGCCGGCTGCTGGCGGTTGCGGCCACCGATCTTGACCGTGACCATGCCCGGCGCCATGGCGGCCACCAGCGGGTCTTCGCGGTTGAGCAGCATGAGCGCCCGCGCGCCGAACACGGCGGCCTTGGCCTGGGCGTAGGCTGCCATCGAGCCATGCCAGTCGATGTGGTCTTCGGTGATGTTGAGCACGGTGGCGGCGGTGGGCACCTGGTCCCAGGCGCCGCCGGCGGTGCCGTCGAGCTGGAAGCTGGAGAGTTCGAGCACCCAGGCCTGCGGCAGGTGGGGCGGCTCGGGCTCCGGCGGGGGCGGCGGCACCAGCAGGGTCGGGCCTTCGTCGTCGGCCGCGGCTGCGGCGTCCTGCAGCGCGTCGCCCTCTTCCACGCTCTCTTCCACGCCCTCTTCCGCGCCATCGTCAGCCTCGGCGCTGGCGGGCACCTCAAGGGTGTCCTGCACCATTTCGGCAGGGGCCTGTGCAGCTTCCTCCGCCGCGCGGGCCGCGTCCTGTGCGGCGGCTTCGCGCTCCGCGTCCAGCGACGCCGACAGTACGTCCAGCAGCGCCGGCCCGATGTTGCCGGCCACGGCCACCCGCAGCCCGGCGCGCTGCAGCAGCAGGCCGGTCAGCGAGGTCACGGTGGTCTTGCCGTTGGTGCCGGTGATGGCCAGCACCTTCGGGCGGTAGGGCTGCCCCTCGCGCTGCGACAGGTCGCACAGCGCCTGCGCGAACAGGTCCAGCTCGCCGACGAAGGCCGCCCCGTGCGACTGCGCCCAGGCGCGGGCGGGCGCCAGCTGCTCAGGCGGCAGGCCGGGGCTGCGCGCGATCACGTTCCAGGCCGCGCGCGCCAGCAGGGTTTCGTCGAAAGCGCCCTGCACGAAGTCGACCGACGGGCACTCGGCACGCAGCGCCGCCAGCGACGGCGGGTTCTCGCGCGTGTCGGCCACGGTGACCTGCGCCCCGTGGCGCACGCACCAGCGCGCCATCGACAGCCCGGAGATGCCGAGGCCGAGGATCAGGACGTGTTGGTCTTGAAGGGCGTTCATCGTGGTGTCAACGCAGCTTCAGGGTGGACAGGCCGACCAGGCACAGCAGCATGGTGATGATCCAGAAGCGGACCACCACCTGCGTCTCCTTCCAGCCCTTCTTCTCGAAGTGGTGGTGCAGCGGCGCCATCTGGAACAGGCGCCGGCCTTCGCCGTATTTCTTCTTCGTGTACTTGAACCAGCTCACCTGCAGCATCACCGACAGGGCCTCGACCACGAAGATGCCGCCCATGATGGCCAGCACGATTTCCTGCCGCACGATCACGGCGATGGTGCCCAGCGCGCCGCCCAGGGCCAGCGCGCCGACGTCGCCCATGAACACCTGGGCCGGGTGGGTGTTGAACCAGAGGAAGGCCAGGCCGGCGCCGGCCATGGCGGCGCAGAAGATCAGCAGTTCGCCCGCACCGGGGATGTAGGGCAGCAGCAGGTACTTGGAAAACACAGAGCTGCCGGTGACGTAGGCGAACACCCCCAGCGCCGACCCCACCATCACCACCGGCATGATGGCCAGGCCGTCCAGGCCGTCGGTGAGGTTGACCGCGTTGCTGGCGCCGACGATGACCAGGTAGGTCATCACCACGAAGCCGAACACGCCCAGCGGGTAGCTGATTTCCTTGAAGAACGGCACCATGAGTCCGGCCTGCGGCGGCAGCTCGACCGTGAAGCCCGAGAGCACCCACTGGAAGAACAGCTCGATCACCCGCAGGTTGGTGGTGCCCGAGACGCTGAACACCAGGTAGAACGCGGCCAGCAGACCGATCAGCGACTGCCAGAAGTACTTCTCGCGCGAGCGCATGCCCTCGGGGTTCTTGTGCACCACCTTGCGCCAGTCGTCGGCCCAGCCGATGGCGCCAAAACCCAGGGTCACCACCAGCACGATCCAGACGAAGCGGTTGGTCAGGTCGAACCAGAGGATGGTGGACAGCGCGATGGAAAACAGGATCAGCACGCCCCCCATGGTCGGCGTGCCGCTCTTGCTCAGGTGGGTCTGCATGGCGTAGCCGCGGATCGGCTGGCCGATCTTGAGCGCGGTCAGCCGGCGGATGAAGTACGGGCCGGCCACCAGGCCGACGATGAGCGCCGTCAGCGCGGCCATCACCGCGCGGAACGTGAGGTACTGAAAGACCCGCAGGAACCCGAATTCGGGTCCCAGGCTTTGCAGCCAGAGGGCCAGGCTAAGCAGCATGGGAAGCGTCCTTTGTTGTGTTGTTCTGTACGTCCGGTGTGGCCAGGGCCTGCAGCCCCTGCACGACCCGCTCCATGCGCATGAACCTCGACCCCTTGACCAGCACGCTCAGCACCGGCGAGGGCTGCGGCGCCGACACCGCGTGGCAGACGTGCGCGACCAGGGCCGACACGTCGGTCCAGTGGCGTGGCGCGGCTTCGCCGGCGGCCTGCATGGCCTGCACGGCCTGCGCCATCCAGTCGCCGGTGCAGTGCACAGCCTCGATGCCCGAGGCCATGGCATGGCGCAGCACCTCCAGGTGGAAGGCCAGGCCCTGCTCGCCCACCTCGCCCATGTCGCCCAGCACCAGCAGGCGCGGCGCCGGCAGTTCGGCCAGCACGCGGATGGCGGCGACGACGGAGTCGGGGTTGGCGTTGTAGGTGTCGTCCACCAGGGTCAGCGTGCGGCCACCCAACGGCAGCGCCAGAGCGCGCGAGCGCCCGCCCACCGGCTCGAAGGTTTCCAGGCCGCGTTCGATGTCGCGCAGCGCCACACCCGCGGCCAGGGCGCAGGCGGCCGCGGCCAGGGCGTTGCGCACGTTGTGGCGACCGGCGATGTGCAACCGGCACGCGCCGGCGCCGGAAGGCGTCGCGAAGTCCAGCGCCCAGGCGCCGTCGCGCCACTCGGCGCGCAGGGCCCGCACTTCGGCCTTCGGGTCGGTGTCGCTGAAGGTGAGCACGCGGCGCCCGTCGGCCAGTGCGCGCCAGAGGACCGAATGCTCGTCGTCGGAAGGAAACACGGCCACACCCGTGGCCTGCAGGGCAGCGATGACCGCGCCGTTTTCGCGCGCCACCGCCTCCACCGTGCCCATGAACTCCTGGTGCTCGCGCTGCGCGTTGTTGACCAGGGCCACCGTCGGCTGGGCCAGGGCGGCCAGGTAGGGAATCTCGCCGGGGTGGTTCATGCCCAGCTCGATCACCGCCAGCCGGTGCTCGGGCCGCAGCCGGAGCAGGGTCAGCGGCACCCCGATGTCGTTGTTCAGGTTGCCCTGCGTGGCGTGGGCCGCATCGCCCGCCGCCGCCCGCAGGATGGACGCGATCATCTGCGTCACCGTGGTCTTGCCGTTGCTGCCGGTCACGGCGATCAGCGGCAGCGAAAACTGTTCGCGCCACAGCCGCGACAGCTCGCCCAGGGCCAGGCGCGTGTCCGGCACCTCGGCGCCCGGCAGGCCGGCCGCCGCCAGGCCCGCGTGGGCGATGGCCGCCACGGCGCCGGCGGCCTGGGCCTGCGGCAGAAAGTCGTGGGCGTCGAAGCGCTCGCCCTTGAGCGCCACGAACAGGTCGCCGGGCTGCAGGCTGCGGGTGTCGGTGTGCACGCGGCGGATCGACGGCGGCAACTCGCCCACCGTGCGCGCGCCGGTCAGGCGGGGCAGCAGTTGCTGCAGGGCCTTCATGCCGCACCTCCTGCCGCCATGCGCTTCGCCAAGGCCAACTGCGCCTGCTCCAGATCGGAGAACGGGCGCTTGACGCCCATGACCTCCTGGTAATCCTCGTGCCCCTTGCCCGCGATCAGCAGCACGTCGCGCGCACCGGCCGCCATCACCGCCTGCGCGATCGCCTGGCCGCGGTCGGCCTCGATCTGCGCCGATGCCGGATGCGCCAGCCCCGCTGCCATCTGCCGCAGGATCTCGGCCGGGTCTTCGGTGCGCGGGTTGTCGCTGGTCAGCACCACCCGTTGGGCCTCGCGCTCGGCCACCGCGGCCATCAGCGGCCGCTTGCCCGGGTCGCGGTCACCACCGCACCCGGCGATCGCCCACAGGTCGCCTCCGCGCTGACGGGCCACCGGCTGCAGAGCCCGCAAGGCCTTCTCCAGAGCGTCCGGCGTGTGGGCGTAGTCCACCAGCACCAGCGGCTGGCCGGTCATGGCCGGCACCTGCTCCATGCGTCCGGGCACCGGGCTGAGCACGGCGCAGGCGCGCAGGGCCTCGGCCAGCGACACCCCCAGGGCGCGCGCGGCCCCGACCACACCCAGCAGGTTCGACACGTTGTAGTGCCCGATCAGGTCCAGCGCGAGATCACCCCGGTCCACCTCGGCCCCGTGGGCGTCGCGTTCGACCACCACGAAGCGCATGCCGTGGTCGGTGTAACGGATGTCGCGCGCCATCAACCGCGCCGCGCGCTCGATGCCGACGCTCCAGCGGCTCAGCGACGGGCAACCGGCCAGGGCCTGGTCCAGCACCATGCCCTGGTCATCGTCGACATTCACCACGGCGTGCGCCAGGCCGGGCCAGTGGAACAGCCGGGACTTGGCCTCCCAGTAGTCGGCCATGCTGCGATGGAAGTCCAGGTGGTCCTGCGTGAAATTGGTAAACACCGCGACGCGGATCTGGCAGGCGTTGAGACGGCCCTCGACCAGGCCGATGGACGAGGCCTCGATGGCACAGGCCGACAGCCCTTCGTCGACCATGCCACGCAACCGCGCCTGCAGCAGCACCGGATCGGGCGTGGTCAGGCCGGTTGGGACCAGGGTGTGGCTGCGCTCTCCGGTCGCCGGCGGGCGGCCGATGCCCAGGGTGCCGACCACCGCGCACCCGCGCCCCACTGCGTTGAGCAGTTGCGCCATCCACCAGGCCGACGAGGTCTTGCCGTTCGTGCCGGTGAAGGCCACCAGGTCCAGCGACGCACTGGGATCGCCGTGGTAAGCGCTCGCGATCGGACCCGCCAGCGCCTTGAGCCCCGGCACCGCCCGCACCCTTTCGTCGCTGAAGCCAAAGGCCTCCACGCCTTCGGCCTCGACCAGCACCGCCGTGGCCCCGGCCTGCAGGACAGCGGGCACAAACCGGCGGCCATCGGTCGCAAAACCCGGCCAGGCCACAAAGGCATCGCCCGGGCGCACCCGGCGGCTGTCGCACTGCAGCTCGCCGGTCACGCGCTCACGCAACCAGCGGGCAATGTGGCGGGGATCGCTGTGCTGAGACATCAGAACGACTCCTCGACCACTTCGGTCACGATCTGCGGCTTGACGTTCATGTCCGGCTGCACGCCAAGGATGCGCAGGGTCTGCTGCACCGTCTCGCTGAACACCGGCGCCGCGACCAGTCCGCCGAAGTAGACCCCATTGGACGGCTCGTCGATCATCACCGCCACCACGATGCGTGGCTGCTCAATGGGCGCGATGCCCACGAACCAGCTGCGGTACTTGTTGGCGGCGTAGCCCTTGCCCTCCTGCTTGTGGGCCGTGCCGGTTTTGCCGCCCACCGAATAGCCCATGGTCTGTGCCTTGGGCGCCGTGCCGCCGGGGCCGGTGGCCAGCTCCAGCATCTTGCGCACCGCCACCGCGTTCTTCTCGCTGAACACCCGCACGCCGGTGGCGGGGCCCTCGGTCTTGAGCATGCTCACCGGGATCAGCTCGCCGTTGCGGGCGAAGATCGTGTAGGCCTGCGCCAGCTGGAACAGCGACGCCGACAGGCCGTAGCCGTAACTCATGGTGGCCTGTTCGATGGGGCGCCAGGTCTTGTACGGCCGCAGACGGCCCGAGACGGCACCGGGGAACGGCACCTGCGGCTTCTGGCCGAAACCGGCCTGGGCGTAGGTCTCCCACATCTCGCGCGGATGCATCTGCATCGCCATCTTGACGGTACCGACGTTGCTCGACTTCTGGATGATCTCGTTGACCGTCAGCACCTCGTGCGGGTGGGCGTCGCTGATGGTCGAGCCGCCGATGGTGACGCGTCCGGGCGCAGTCTGAATCTGCGTGGTGGGCCGGACCAAACCCTTCTCCAGCGCCAGCGCCGCGATGAAGGGCTTCATCGTGGAGCCGGGCTCGAAGCTGTCCGTCAGCACGCGGTTACGCAGTTGCTCGCCGCTGAGGTTGACGCGCTTGTTGGGGTTGTAGCTGGGGAAATTGGCCAGCGCCAGCACCTCGCCGGTCTGGGCATCCAGCACGATCACGCTGCCGGCCTTGGCCTTGTTCTCCTTGACCGCCTCACGCAACTTCTCATAGGCGAAAAACTGGACCTTGCTGTCGATGGACAGCTGCAGGTCCGGCCCGTCGACCGGCGGGATCACGTCGCGCACGTCCTCGATCACACGCCCCAGGCGGTCCTTGATCACCCGGCGCGAACCGGCCTTGCCGGCCAGCTGGGAGTTGAAGGCCAGCTCGACACCCTCCTGGCCACGGTCTTCCACGTTGGTGAAACCCACCACATGCGCTGCCGCCTCCCCTTCAGGGTACTGGCGCTTGTACTCACGGCGCTGGTAGATGCCCTTGATGCCGAGGGCCGCAATCTCCTTGGCGATCGGTTCGTCGACCTGGCGCTTGATCCAGACAAAGGTCTTGTCCTCGTTGGCCAGCTTCTTCCTCAGGGCGCTCAGCGGCATTTCCAGCAGCTTGGCCAGGTCCTTGAGCTTGGGCTCGGACTTGTCCACGTCCTCGGGAATGGCCCAGATGCTCTGCGCCACCACACTGGAGGCCAGGATCAGGCCATTGCGGTCCAGCACCCGGCCGCGGTTGGCCGGCAGCTCCAGCGTGCGGGCAAAACGCACCTCGCCCTGGCGCTGGAAGAACTCGTTGCCGAACACCTGCACGTAGGCCGCGCGGGCGCCCAGACCGGCGAACGCCAGCGCCAGCAAGGCCACGACGAACTTGCTGCGCCAGACCGGCGTCTTGCTGGCCAGCAGCGGGCTGGCGCTGTAGTTGATGGCGCGGTGGCCGGACTTGCTCATCGCGCGCCCTCCACTGCACCGGCCGCAGGCGCCGGCTCGTTGACCGTGACGTACTCGGTGATGCCCGGCGTGACCGGGCGCATCTTGAGCTGGCGCACGGCCAGCTGCTGCACCCGGGCCGGCGTCGCCTGTTCGCGCTTCTGCACCTGCAACTGCTCGTGATCGGCCGCCAGACGGTGCGCCTGGGCATTGGCCTTGTCGATGGCCGTGTAGAGGCGGCGCGATTCGTACTGGGTGTGCACCAGGTAGAAGGCACTGGCCATCACGGCCGCGAGCAGCATGAGGTTGAGCCGGATCATGCCGCCACCTCCGTGCGCGTGGCCACACGCATCACGGCGCTGCGAGCGCGCGGATTGCCCTCGACCTCGGCCTGCGAAGGCATCACCCGGTGCACCTCGGCCAGGCGCGTGGGCGCCGGCTCGGCGAAGGGCACGCGCCGGTCCACCACGGCGCGCGAGTGGCGCGCCATGAACTGTTTGACCATGCGGTCTTCCAGCGAATGGAAGCTGATCACGACCAGCCGACCTCCGGGACGCAAGACATGAAGGCTGTCCTCTAGCGCTTGTTGCAGCTCTTCAAGCTCGGCGTTGATGAAAATCCGAAAAGCCTGAAATGTGCGCGTTGCAGGGTCCTTGCCCGGCTCGCGGGTTTTGACCGCGCCAGCCACGACTTCGGCCAGCTCGCGGGTGGTTCGAAGAGGGCCCCGTTCCTGTCGGCGACGATCAATCGCCTTTGCAACCTGTTGAGCAAACCGTTCTTCGCCGTATTCACGGATGACCTCCGACAGGGTGGACACATCGGCCGTTTCCAGCCATTGGGCGACGCTCTGTCCGCGCGTGGTGTCCATGCGCATGTCCAGAGGACCGTCGTGACGAAAAGAAAAACCCCTTTCGGGGTCGTCGATCTGGGGAGAACTCACACCCAGGTCCATCAACACCCCGTCCGCACTCTGCGGCCCAAGCTCGCCCAGTTGCCGGAAGCCCTGGTGACGGATGACAAACCGCGGGTCGGCAGCCGCCAGTGCCTCGCCCACAGCGATCGCCTGCGGGTCCTTGTCGAACGCCGTCAGCCGCCCCGACGCGGCCAGCCGCCCCAGGATGGCGCGCGAATGTCCGCCACGGCCGAAGGTGGCGTCCACATACTGTCCGTCGGGCCGAACGGAGAGTGCTTCCACAGCCTCGTTCAGCAGTACGGTTTGGTGTACCCATGGTTCGTTCACCGCCGTCCTCAGAAACTGAAGTCCTTGAGCACATCGGGCATGGGTTTCTGCATTTCCTCGGCCTCCTTGGCGGCGTAGGACTGCGCATCCCAGAGTTCCAGGTAGGAACCCATGCCCAGCAACACGGCGTCGCGGCTGATGCCGGCTGCGGCGCGCAGCTCGGGCGATACAAGGATCCGGCCCGAGGCGTCCATATCCACATCCATCGCATTACCCAGAAAAATGCGACGCCACCACTGCGCATCCATCGGCAGCGAGGCAATGCGGGCCCGGAACTTCTCCCACTCGTCGCGGGGGAATACCATCAGACAGCCATGAGGGTGCTTGGTGATGGTCAGCTGACCGGACTGGGCGCTCAGGGCGTCGCGGTGCCGGGTCGGCATGGACAGCCGGCCTTTGGCATCGAGACTGAGAGAGGAAGCGCCTTGGAACACCCGGAATCACCCTGCTAAAAACACTTTTCACCACTTAATTGCACTTTTTTCCACTGTAGCAGGAAAAGCAGTGGCTGCAAGCTTCTGCGGGCAGTTTTTTTCCAATGAAATCAATCACTTAGAACACATTTTGAAGCAATTTCAACTTCAAAATACGCAGCAAAAGCAAGCACTTACAGCGCGCTGTGAATGTGATGCTTGAAAACCCTGTTTCACACAGGGTGGGCGACAGACGGCCAGTGATGCGGGCATCGCCCGCCAGGGGTCAATGAAAAATCCCGGCGACCCTGAGGGCGGCCGGGACTGCATGCCAGGAACGGCCATTAGAGGATGTAGCGGGACAGATCCTCGTTGCGGCTGAGTTCGGCCAGCCGGCCATTCACATACGCGGCGTCGATCACCACCGTGCTGTTCTGCAGGGAGGTGGCGCCGAAGCTGACCTCGTCCAGCAGGTGCTCCATCACCGTCGCCAGGCGGCGCGCGCCGATGTTCTCGGTGCGCTCGTTCACGTCGCAGGCAATCTGCGCGAGCTGGCGGATGCCATCGGGCTTGAACTCCAGCGCCACGCCCTCGGTGGCCAGCAGGGCCTGGTACTGCTTGACCAGGCTGGCGTGGGTGCTGGTAAGGATGGCCTCGAAGTCGTCCACCGACAGCGACTGCAGCTCGACCCGGATCGGGAAGCGCCCCTGCAGCTCGGGAATCAGGTCGCTGGGCTTGGCCAAGTGAAAGGCCCCGCTGGCAATGAACAGGATGTGGTCGGTCTTGACCATGCCGTACTTGGTCGAGACGGTGGTGCCTTCGACCAGCGGCAGCAGATCGCGCTGCACGCCCTGGCGGGACACCTCGGCACCGCCCGACTCGCTGCGCGAGGCCACCTTGTCGATCTCGTCGATGAAGACGATGCCGTTCTGCTCGGTGTTGTGCAGCGCACGCGTCCGCACGTCTTCCTCATTGACCAGCTTGCCGGCCTCCTCGTCGATCAGCAGCTTCATCGCCTCGGCGATCTTGAGCTTGCGTTTGCGCCGCCGCTCCTGTCCCATCTGGCTGAACATGCCGCGCAACTGCTCGGCCATTTCTTCCATGCCGGCCGGCCCCATGACCTGCATGGCGGGCGCCGACTCGGCGAGGTCAATTTCGATCTCGCGGTCGTCCAGCTGCCCCTCGCGCAGCTTCTTGCGGAAGGTCTGGCGGGCCGTGCTGTCGGGGTTGGGCTGCGGTTCACCGGACAGGCCACGCGGCGGCGGCAGCAGCACGTCAAGGATGCGGTCTTCGGCCGCGTCCTCCGCGCGCATGCGCTGCTTGCGCATGTCGGACTCGCGCGTCTGTTTCACCGCGATCTCGACCAGGTCGCGCACGATGCTGTCGACGTCCTTGCCCACATACCCCACCTCGGTGAACTTGGTGGCCTCGACCTTGATGAAGGGCGCATCGGCCAACTTGGCCAGGCGGCGCGCGATCTCGGTCTTGCCGACCCCTGTGGGGCCGATCATCAGGATGTTCTTGGGGGTGATTTCGGGACGCAGCTTCTCGTCGACCTGCTGGCGGCGCCAGCGGTTGCGCAGTGCGATGGCGACGGCGCGCTTGGCGCCGTTCTGGCCGATGATGAAACGGTCAAGCTCGGAGACAATCTCCTGCGGGGTCATTGAAGACATGACTTAGAGCACCTCGACGGTGTGGTTCATGTTGGTGTAGATGCAGATCTCGCCGGCGATGGCCAGCGACTGCCGCACCACGTCCTCGGCGCTGAGCGCGGTGTGCTGCACCAGCGCCCGAGCCGCGGCCTGCGCGTAGGCGCCACCCGAGCCAATGGCAACCACACCGTGTTCGGGCTCCAGCACGTCGCCATTGCCGGTGATGATCAGCGCGGCACTGCGGTCACCGACCGCCAGCATGGCTTCGAGCCGGCGCAGCACCCGGTCGGTGCGCCAGTCACGCGTGAGGTCGATCGCGGCGCGCACCAGATGCCCCTGGTGTTTTTCCAGCTTGGCCTCGAAACGCTCGAACAGGGTGAAGGCATCGGCGGTGGCACCGGCAAAACCCGCCAGCACCTGGTCGCGGTAGAGCTTGCGCACCTTGCGAGCGGTGCCCTTGACGACGACATTGCCCAGGGTGACCTGGCCGTCGCCTCCGATGGCGACCTGAACACCGTCGGGCGTCTCGCGGCGCACGCAGACGATGGTGGTTCCGTGAAAAGTGTCCATAGCAAAAGAAAGTGGAGGCAACTGGGCCGAACTCAAGCACGTCGGCGCATTGAAGGGAGTCATTCCAAGGCACCGCGGAACCGGCTACGCCGGGGCCGCCCGTGCCATCCCCTTGAGGGGATCGCGCGCAGCGCGGCAGGGGCGGGCCTAATCGTTCCTCACGACGACCTTGGCGTATTCGGTGATGCCGATGACATTGAAGAATGCCGACACCAGTCGGTGCACATCCACGAACTGCACAAGTCGCCCGGAGGCATGGTGCCCGGCCACCCAGTTCAGCAGCGTGCCAGCCGCGGAGAAGTCCACACGGATCAGGTTGCGGCACGAAATGATCATGACATCGGCCCCCTGCAGCCGATGCTCCAGATCCTCCAGGGTGGCCTGCGGATCACCACGGATCTCGCCAGACAGTTCCACCAGCCCCAGATGATTGAACTCTGTCGACGGGCCTTCGGCCCCCGACTCCGTCGTGTAGCCGGAAGAAACGGTCTCCCGCACCACCTCGCCCAGCACAGAGGCGCCCTCATCGGGGTCCACGGCGCCATTGGTCATGGCCTTGAAGTGACAGCGCGGGCGCTCCCATCCCGGCGGCGACACCTCGTAGGTGACACAGAAGTCCAGCGCCGTCAGTTCAAACTCGTCGGGCCGGTTCATCACCCGCAAGACGGCCATGCGCAACTCCCACCAGAGCTGTTCGACGTCCCGGCGCCCCGAAGGCGTGAGTTGCTTGAGGACCTCGCGCAGGCGAGGTGCGTCAATGAAGGAGATCTCGACCTCCTGATCGCCCCAGAGCGTGAAGATGCCCAGCAATGCGCGCGCCGCCTTCACGTCGATGGACTCCAGCTCGGTCCATTCCAGCACCCAGGGCTGAGGCGCTCGAAGCAACACGTTCTGCAGCGTGCCCACAGCATGGGCATCCAGCTCAGGATCGCAGGCCCAGGACGCCCGGGTCGGCGTGACGGACGGCTTGAAGGCCTTGCCGGTCATGGACGACACCAGCTCGGGCATGTCGTACCACTGGGGTGGCGAGCGGCCGAAGCGATTCACAAAATCCACGGCACGGCTCTCAAACGGTGCCATCTGCCCGGTCGCCCGGTACAGGTCAAACAGGGCCAGCCAGTCGTCCAGCTGGTTCTCGCGCGGCCCGCCTTCTGCAATCGTGTCCTTGAGCCCCTGCTCGGCGCCTGCATCGTCTCCATTGGCGAAGCGGATGGCGGCTTCCTCGACCTCCGGGTCCTGGGCAATTTCGTGCACGTCCAGCGCATAGAAATGCGAGGCCGAGAAGCCCGACCCCGACCCGCCGCGAGCGGCGCCTGCGATCGCCGTACCCGAAGTGGGCGCCATCAGGCCTGTGCGCGCAGTCGACGGCGCCGGGCCAGTATCTGGCCCCGACTTGGGCGGAGGAACCGCTTCGCGAAGCACCGGCACGTTGTCCGGGGTGGGTGCCGGTGCCTGCGTCTTCGCAGCGGGCACCGAAAGCGGCTGGGGTGGCGAGGTGGTGGGTTCGCCGTCGCTCAGTGTCGCCGCTTCGGTTTCGTTGTACTGGGCTCTGAGGCGCCTCTGCTCTTCCGCCTCCCTGGGGGAAACCGGTTTTTCCACCTTGCGCTCAAGGGGCGTACCTCCGGTAGAGTGCGTCCCGGAATTGGACCCGCCGGTCACCAGCGAGTCAGGCCCCTTGGTCTTCCACCACTGCATCGACATCTGGGCTTCGATCTCGTCGATCTTCTTGAGCGTCATCGCCCGGTCATCGGGTTTGGAAGGAAGACTGCTCTGGAAGAAAGACGGCCGAACACCCTGGGCCCCGTCCACGGCGCCCTCACGGCTGCGAATCTTGCGCAGCATGTCGAACTCGCGCTTGCGCACGAAGTCGTTGCGCCGCTTGCGCTCGATCATCTCCTTGAGCGCCGCCTTGTTGTATTCGCTCTCCCGGTCGGCGTTGCGGGTGTCCAGATCCGCCCAGCTCGTGGTCGGATGACGCACGAACTTCACCACCTTGGACAGAAAGCCGCCGCTGGAATCGTCCTTGGACATGGATCAGGGTATGAGAGTGTTCCGCAGAAAAGGCCGCAATCAGTCACCAAACATCTTCTGCTTGAGCTCGCGCCGCTGTTGTGCCTCCAGCGACAGGCTGGCCGTCGGGCGCGCCATCAGGCGGCCAACACCAATCGGCTCACCTGTCTCTTCACAGTACCCGTAATCGCCCGAGTCGATGCGGGCAATGGCCTGCTCGATCTTCTTGAGAAGCTTGCGTTCCCGGTCGCGGGTGCGCAACTCCAGAGCATGCTCTTCCTCGATCGTCGCACGGTCCGCGGGGTCGGGAACCACGACGGTGTCTTCGCGCAGGTGCTCGGTGGTTTCGCCGGCGTTGGCCAGCATGTCGTCCTTCAGCTGCGTCAACTTTCGACGGAAGAAAGCGAGTTGCACGTCGTTCATGTACTCCGAATCGGGCATGGACTGGACGTCCTGGTCGGTCAGTTTCTCGACCGGCAGAGACTTCCAGTTGTTGGCACGTTTCGGGTCTTTCTGGATGGCGGTGGGCGCGGGAGCAGTCATCACACGTTCGTTCGATAAAGAGAAGGTCGCCTTGGCGGCGTTGGGAGCATGGGTCGGAATGACCGCAGCCTGTGTCATCTGTTCCATCATCACTTTCTTGGCGGCCCGCTTGCCCAGAGGACGCGGCGTCGGTTCGATGATGATGGGCGCCGGAGCGGCCACGGGGGGCGGCACGACGGTCGTCTTCTGTTTGGTCACCGCCTTGGCCGGTGGCGCCGGCACCTTGACCGGAGCCGGTTTGCTGGCTGGCTTCGCTGCAGGCTTGGGAGCTGCCGCAGGCTTGGCGGCAGCCAGCGCCTTGGGGCCAGCCGTCTTTTTGGCGGCAGGCAGAGCGGTTTTGGAGGCCAACTTGGCCGCAGGCTTGCCGACCGTAGCCCTGGCACTGGCCGGCTTCGCCGTGGTTTTCGCAGCGGCCCTGGCAGGCGCCTTGGAAGCCGGGGCCACAGCAGACGCGGATCGCCCCTTGCCGGCCGACGCGGCGGGTTTGCGATTCTTCGCGGTGGGGGTGGCCTGGGCTTTCACAAAGGATCTCCTCTCAGTGCCTGACGCTGCCTGGTGGCGGGGTGGCGCGCTGGACGGGGTGGAGCCCCCGACCGCATCGCTTTGCTCGGCCGAAGCCGGCTGGTTTGTGGTTATACCCCGTTTGCGAACGTCGGTAGCGCCTGCCTGCCTCTGCTGGCGGACAGATGACTCGGGTAGGCTGCGGGCTGCCGACTTGGGCGGCGATTGTAACGACGCGGCCCTCAAAGACACTGACGTGGGATCCGAGGGAAAACCCAGGCTCTGGAGAAGCGAGACAAACAGCATCAGGGGCTCCGTTCCCGCTTTGTTGGCACAAGCGTCTGCTCAAACCAGCGCCTGGTCGAGACCCTGGACCAGGATGTCCCTGGGCAGGTCGATGCCGATGAACACCATCTTGCTGGTGCGGGCCTCACCTTCGGCCCACAGCGGCCCCAGGTCACTGCCCATGAGCTGGTGCACGCCCTGGAAGATCACCTTGCGGTCGGTGCCCTGCATGTTCAGCACGCCCTTGTAGCGCAGCATCTTGGGGCCGTAGACCTGCACGATGGCGCCCAGAAAGTCCTCCAGCTTGGCAGGGTCGAATGGCTTGTCGGCCCGGTAGACGAAGCTTTTCACATCGTCGTCGTGGTGATGGTGGTGGCCATGGGCATGACCGTGCTGGTGCGACGGGTGGTTGCAGTGCTCACCGTGTTCGTGGTCATGGTCGTGGTGTTCATGGCCATGGTCGTGATCGTGGTCATCCACGCTCAGGAAGTCCGGGTCGATGTCCAGCTTGGCGTTCAGGTTGAAGCCGCGCAGGTCGAACACCTCCTTGAGCGCCACCTCGCCGAAATGCACCGGGCGCATGGGCGCGCGCGGGTTCATGTGTTTGAGGCGGTGGATCAGCGCGTCCACCTCGTCCTGGGACACCAGGTCGGCCTTGCTGATGAAGATCTGGTCGGCAAAGCCCACCTGGCGGCGCGCTTCCTGGCGGTCGTTGAGCTGGTCGGCGGCGTGTTTGGCGTCCACCAGGGTCAGGATGGAATCGAGCAGGTACTGCTCGGCCACCTCGTCGTCCATGAAGAAGGTCTGCGCCACGGGCCCCGGGTCGGCCAGGCCGGTGGTCTCGATCACCACGCGCTCGAAGTCCAGCTCACCCTTGCGTTTTTTCTGTGCCAGGTCGGCCAGTGTGGCGCGCAGGTCGTCGCGGATGGTGCAACAGATGCAGCCGTTGCTCATCTGGATGATGTTTTCCTGCGTGTCGGCCACCAGGATCTCGTTGTCGATGTTTTCTTCACCGAACTCGTTTTCGACCACCGCGATCTTCTGACCATGCGCCTCGTTCAGCACGCGCTTGAGCAGCGTGGTCTTGCCCGAGCCGAGGAAGCCGGTGAGGATGGTGGCAGGGATGAGCGACATGGCAGGTTCCGTATGCAAAAAGCAGGCCGGGAGTGTAGTGCAGCGATGTGACCGTGCTGCTCAGAGTTTTTTCATGACGACCAATCCCTTCAGGTATTCGCCCTCGGGGAACGCGGTGGTCATCGGATGGTCGCAGGCGCCGCCCAGGCGCTGCAGGATGGCGCCGTCGACGCCCGCATCGCAGGCCGCCGAGGCCACGATCTTGTGGAACAGCTCGACACCAATGCCGCCCGAGCATGAGAAGGTGAACAGCACACCACCGGGTGGCAGCAGCTTGAAGGCCAGGCGGTTGATGTCCTTGTAGGCGCGGGCGGCACGTTCGGCGTGCGCCGCCGTCGGCGCCAGCTTGGGCGGGTCGAGCACGATGGCGTCGAACAACCGGCCCTCGGCCACAAACTGGCGCAGCGAGGCGTTGACGTCGGCGTCGAGGAAAGTCGCCTGGGTCGGGTCCAGCCCGTTGAGCACCAGGTTGGCGCGCGCCTGCTCCAGCGCCGGACCCGACGAGTCGATGCTGGTCACATGCCCGGCCCCGCCGGCCAGCGCCGCGACCGAAAAGCCGCCGGTGTAGCTGAAGCAGTTGAGCACCTGGGCGAACTTCAGGCGCTTCGTGTACCCGTGCAACGCCAGCCGGCTGTCGCGCTGATCCAGGTAGTAGCCGGTCTTGTGGCCCAGGGCGATGTCCAGGCCCAGGCGCCAGCCGTGTTCCTGCAGTTCAAAGGCGGTGGGGCCGTCGCCGCGCAGCCAGCCGGTCACCTCGGGCAGGCCTTCGAGAGCGCGCGAACTGGCGTCGGAGCGTTCGTACAGGCGCGGGCAGCCGGTCAGTTCGACCAGCGCGTCGGCGATCACGTCTTTCCAGCGCTCCACCCCGGCCGCACCGAACTGGGCCACCAGGGTGTCGCCATAGCGGTCCACCACCAGGCCCGGCAGGCCGTCGGACTCGCCGTGCACCAGGCGCAGCCCATTACTGGCAATACCCATGCGCTCGCGCAGTGCGATGGCGCGGCGCAGCGTGTCACGGAAGAAAGCGGCGTCGATGCGCTGGGCCTGGTCGAAGCTCCAGGCGCGCACACGGATCTTGGAACTGGGCGAGTACGCGCCCCAGGCGAGGAACTGGCCGTCGGCGCTGTCCACACGCACGGTTTCTCCGGCATCGGCGCCGCCCTTGGCGATCGCGCCGTCGAACACCCAGGGATGGCGGCGCTGCAGCGAGCGCTCCTTGCCGGGCTTGAGTCTGATGATCTTCATGCGGGGATTGTGCCCCGCGCAAAGTCAGGGGCGCAGGTAGACGAAGCCTTCGCGGGCCTGCAGCCGGGCCACCTCGGCCACGCCGGAAGGCACGATCTTGGCTTCCATCGCCACCTTGGAAGCGTCGATCTTGCGCGAGACCAGGGTGTTGTTGCAGACCCGGAACTCCACGCCCTTGGCCGCCAGTTCGCCGATGGCGCCGGCAAACGGCTGCTCCATCTGGTTGGTCGCGCCATCGAGCAGGAAGTCGATGCCCAGGCCATGGGCGACCACCACGATCTTGGCCTTGGGGTCGGCCGCCAGGTGGTTGCGAATGTTGTTGATGGCGCGCGAGGCCTGGGGAATGCCTTCGCTCATGTGGTAGACCGTCTTGATCACGTCGTCGGCCGCGTGCGACGGCGCCGACACCGCAAGGAAAAGGGCGAGCAATGCGGCCTTGAAGGCCAGGAACAGTCGGGGCATGGGGAAGTCTCCTAAGGTGTCGCGCCAGACAGCGCATTTAAAAGAAGCAAGCAATGATATTTGCAAGAAGAATTTTTGATCGACCCGCCCTGTTTCGTCAGCGGGTATTCCCGGTCGGTCGAAGGACCGCCATCAGGACTTGGCCGGCCCGCGCCCCTTGGCGCGCGGGTGGGCTGCGTCGTAGGCACGGGCCAGGTGCTGGAAGTCCAGCCGGGTGTACACCTGCGTGGTGCCGATGCTGGCGTGCCCCAGCAGCTCCTGCACCGCGCGCAGGTCACCGCTGCTCTGCAGCACGTGGCTTGCAAAGGAATGCCGCAGCATGTGCGGGTGGACCGGGGTCGAGAGCCCGGCCAGCAGCGACCGGCGCTTGAGCCGCACCCGGATGTGCTGGGGGGTCAGGCGGGTGCCGTGGCGGCCGACGAACAGCGCCGGGTCTTCGGCGGCCAGGGCCGGGCGCGCTGCCAGCCAGCGCTGCAGCGCCTCCAGCGCCGCACGGCCCACCGGCACGCTGCGCCGCTTGGAGCCCTTGCCCAGCACATGGGCCTCGCCCGCCTGCAGGTCGATCCAGCCGCGCGCCGTGCCGCTGGCGGCGACATCCAGCCCCACCAGTTCGCCGATGCGCAGGCCGCAGCCGTAGAGCAGCTCGGTGATGCAGGCGTCGCGCGCCTCCAGCGCCGGGTCGTCGCCCTCTTCCACGTGCGCGGCCAGCTGCACCGACTCGTCCACGCCCAGCGCCTTGGGCAGGGGCTTGCCGGCCTTGGGCGCGCGCACGTCCTGCACCGGGTTCTGGGTCACCAGGCCCTGGCGCCCCAGCCACACGTAGAAGCCGCGCCAGCCTGAAAGGATCAGTGCAATGCCGCGGGCGCTGCGGCCGGCGCTGTGCATCTGCGCCACCCAGCGCCGCACATGGGCGCTCTGCACCTGGCGCAGACCGACGCCTGCGGACTGGGCGTTCTGCGCCAGCCGGGCCAGGTCACCGATGTAGAGATCGACGGTGCGCGCCGCCAGCCGCTTGTCGATGCGCACATGGGCGAGGTAGGCCTCGACCAGCGCCGCGTCGTCGACGTTATTCATCGGCGCGGCACCGCTCTCCACGGTTCTGCCAGGTTCAGGGGCGCAGGCGCGAGAGGGCCGCGCTGGTCAGGTCGCCCATGCGTTCGAGGAACTCGGTGCCCATGTCGGCGGCAAAGCGCTGCGGGTCGGGCGAACCCAGCACCAGCAGGCCGAACGCGTCCTGGCCCTCACCGGCGCGCAGCGGGATCAGGGCCAGCGAGGCCACCGCACCGGGATCGACCAGCCAGCCGGCCGCTTCCAGACCGGGGTTGGCGCCGCAGTAGGGCCTCGGCAGCGACGAGGCAAAGGCCTGCACGTCGTCGCTGGCGCCCTGGGCGTAGGACTGACCGGAGAAGTCGTCCGCCACGCCCCACAGCTTGATCGCCACCTGCGGCACATTGAACTGGGCCGCCATCTCGCGCGCCGCCACCAGGGGCAGGTCCTGCGTGTCGCGGGTCATCAGCAGCTCGCGGGTCCAGCGGTGCAGGCGGTCGGCGATGGCGGAGTTTTCCTGGCCGTGGCGGATCATCTCGGCCGAGCGCAGCTCCAGGCCCTTGATCTTCTCGCGCAGCATCTCGGCCTGGCGCTCCTGCAGGCTCACCGCGCGCTGGCCGTGCGGGCTGCTCAGCTGCACCGTCGCCAGCACGCCCGCGTGGCGCTCGAAGAAGTCGGGCGTGTTGGCCAGGTAGTTGGCGATGTCGTCTTCGGTGATCGGGGGAATGGTCGGGTCGGTCATGGAAGTGTGTCGATCCTGATGTTCAGGCCAGCTCGGGCACGTCGATCTCGCCCTCGAACACCGAGGTGGCCGGTCCGGTCATGAAGACCGGTGCGTCATGGGCCGCATTGTCGCCCCATGCGATGGTGAGCCGGCCGCCGCGCGTCTCGACGTCGACGCTGTCCTCCAGCAGGCCCAGGCGGATGCCGGCCACCACCGCCGCGCAGGCGCCGGTGCCGCAGGCCAGGGTCTCGCCCACGCCGCGTTCGTACACGCGCAGGCGCACATGGGCGCGGTCCAGCACCTGCAGGAAACCCGCGTTCACGCGCGCAGGGAATTGTGCATGGCGCTCGATCTGCGGTCCCCAGGTGGGCACGGGCGCCGTGTCCACGTTGTCCACCAGCAGCACGGCGTGCGGGTTGCCCATGGAGAGCACGGCCACCGGCGCCACATCGCCAGCGGCCAGCGGCAGGGACCAGCGCTCGAAGTTGCCCATCGGTGTGGGCGTCTGGCCCGCCGCGTCAAAAGGCACACGCGCCAGGTCGAAGATGGGCGCGCCCATGTCCACGGTGACGCGGCCGTCGTCGTTCAGGGCCAGGCTGATCTCGCCGTGCTTCACTTTCACCCGCACCGGGTTGCGCCCGGTCAGGCCCTTGTCGCGCACGTAGCGCACAAAGCAGCGCGCACCGTTGCCACAGTGTTCAACCTCACCGCCGTCGGCGTTGTGGATCACGTATTCGAAGTCCACGCCGTCCGACGGCGCGGGGCGCACCGACAGGATCTGGTCGGCGCCGACGCCGAAGTGGCGGTCGGCCAGGAAACGGTACTGGGCCGCGCTCAGACCGAGGCGGCCACGGGTCTCGTCGAGCACGACGAAGTCGTTGCCCGCGCCCTGCATTTTGGTGAAGTGCACTCGCATGGTTCGATTATCCGCCCACCCCGGTGCGCGCCGTGCCGGTGCATGCGCACCGCCGCGGACTGCGGCGCACCCCACCGAGCACATTGCGCACAAAGCCGGTGCTGTTTTGTATGCAATCTTGTGCGGATTGCATACAAAAAAGCTGGCACGGCTCGTGCAACAGGGTCGGCATGGACGCTGTCACCCCCGCCCCCGCCGCCGTCGAACTGATCGCCCTGACCAAGCAGTACGGTCCGGGTGCCGTGGCCGTCGACGCCATCAATCTGCGCATCGCCGCCAACAGCTACTGCTGCCTGCTCGGGCCCTCGGGCTGCGGCAAGAGCACGACCTTGCGCATGATCGCCGGGCACGAAAGCACCACCAGCGGCGACATCCTGCTGGAGAACCGCAACATCACCAACCTGCCCGCCGCCGCGCGCGGCACGGCCATGATGTTCCAGAGCTTCGCGCTGTTCCCGCACCTCTCGGCGCTGGACAACGTGGCCTTCAGCCTGAAGATGAAGGGCATCGGCAAGGCCGAGCGCCACGCCCGCGCGCAAGACATCCTGCAGCGCGTGGCCATGGGGCACCTGGCGCACCGCAAGCCGGGCGAACTCTCGGGTGGCCAGCAGCAGCGCGTGGCGCTGGCGCGCGCCCTCATCACCCAGCCGCGCGTGCTGCTGCTGGACGAGCCGCTCTCTGCCCTCGACCCCTTCCTGCGCATCCAGATGCGCGCCGAGCTGCGCCACTGGCAGCGCGAACTGGGCCTGACCTTCGTCCACGTCACGCACAGCCAGGAAGAGGCCATGGCGCTGGCCGACACCATGGTGGTGATGAACCACGGCCGCATCGAACAGGCCGGCCCGCCGCACGCCGTCTACAACCGGCCGGCCAGCGAATTCGTGGCGCGCTTCATGGGCGGCCACAACGTGCTGCAGACCGCCGACGGCAAGGTCGCCGTGCGCAACGACCACATCCGCCTGACCGAGGCCGGCAGCACCGGCTGGACCGCCACCGTGAGCGACGTGGAGTACCAGGGCACCTACGTGCTGCTGGGCCTGCAGCTCGACGGCGACAGCGCCGACCGCAGCGTGTCGGTGATGTTGCCCGAAGCCGCCTTTGTCGACCGCCCCTGGACCACCGGCGAGCGCGCCGACCTGAGCTGGGACCCGACCCAGGCGCACGCCCTGGCCGCCTGATGGCGCCCGTTTTCCCCTCCCCTGTCCTTCCCCCTGCAACCAAGGAGTTCTCCATGCCCGATTCCACCGACATCCAGCACGACGGCCTGTCGCGCCGCAGCCTGCTGCAAGGCACCGCCGGCCTGGCCGGCATCCTGGCCAGCGGCCTCTCGCCGGCCATCGCCCAGGAAAAGATCACCCTGCGCTACCTGGGCACCGCGGTGAACCAGGACAAGGCCATCGCCGAGAAGTTCGAGAAGGACACCGGCATCAAGATCCAGTACGTGGCCGTGACCACCGACGACGTGACCAAGCGCGCCGTCACCGCGCCCAACAGCTTCGACCTGATCGACACCGAGTACTTCTCGCTCAAGAAGATCGTGCCCACCGGCAACCTCAAGGGCATTGACACCAAGAAGATCAAGAACGCCGACAAGATCACGTCGCTGTTCACCACCGGCACCGTGGCCGGCAAGGCCGTGGGCGACCAGGGCACCGCGCCCAAGAAGGTGATCTTCCTGGAAGGCGAGAAGAGCAAGGTATTCGCCAAGAGCCCGACCCAGTTCATGAGCCTGATCCCCACGGTCTACAACGCCGACACGCTGGGCATCCGCCCCGACCTGATCAAGCGCCCGATCTCCAGCTGGGCCGAAATGCTGAACCCCGAGTTCAAGGGCAAGACCGCCATCCTGAACATCCCGTCCATCGGCATCATGGACGCGGCCATGGTGGTGGAAGCCATGGGCATCCACAAGTACGCCGACAAGGGCAACATGACCAAGGCCGAGATCGACCTGACGATCAAGACCCTGATCGAAGCCAAGAAGGCCGGCCAGTTCCGCGCGCTGTGGAAAGACTTCAACGAGTCGGTGAACCTGATGGCCTCCGGCGAGGTGGTGATCCAGTCCATGTGGAGCCCGGCCGTGACCGCCGTGCGCACCAAGGGCATCGACTGCGTGTTCCAGCCGCTGAAAGAGGGCTATCGCGCCTGGGCCGCCGGCTTCGGCCTGCCGACCACGCTCTCGGGCCGCAAGCTCGACGGCGCCTACGAGTTCATCAACTGGTTCCTCGACGGCTGGGCCGGCGCCTACCTCAACCGCCAGGGCTACTACAGCGCCGTGCTGGAAACCGCCAAGGCCAAGATGGAGCCGTACGAGTGGGCCTACTGGATGGAAGGCAAGGAAGCCACCCAGGACATCAAGAGCCCCAACGGCGACCTGCTGGCCAAGAAGGGCGCCAAGCGCGACGGCGGCAGCTACGAGCAGCGCATGGGTGGCATCGCCTGCTGGAACGCCGTGATGGACGAGAACGAGTACATGGTCCGCAAGTGGAACGAGTTCGTCGCCGCCTGACCACCCAGACCCTCTGAGCCCATGAGCACGAACACCGCCGTGACGGCCCCCGTCACCGACAGCCCCAACCGCACCGTGCCCGCCGGGTGGCAGGCCGCGCCGTACACGCTGGTGTTCGTGCTGTTCTTCCTGATCCCGCTGGGCCTGGTGCTGATGGTCAGCTTCTGGGACTTCAACGAGTACGAGCTGATCCCGGCCTTCACGGTCCGCAACTACCTGGCCATCTTCGAGGGCTGCTCCGCACTCACCGACCACGGTGACTTCTGCGTCACGCTCTCGACCTACCTCTCGACGCTCAAGTTCAGCTTCCTGGTCTGGCTGATCACGCTGGTGCTGGGCTTTGCTGTCGCCTATTTCCTGGCCTTCCACGTGCGGTCTTCGGGCATGCAGACGGCGCTGTTCGTGCTCTGCACCGTGCCCTTCTGGACGTCCAACGTCATCCGCATGATCTCGTGGGTCCCGCTGCTGGGCCGCAACGGCCTGGTCAACCAGGGCCTGCAGGGCATCGGCCTGATCGACCAGCCCATCGAGTGGCTGCTGTTCTCCGACTTCTCGGTGGTGCTGGCCTTCGTGCACCTCTACACCATGTTCATGATCGTGCCCATCTTCAACAGCATGATGCGCATCGACCGCAGCCTCCTCGAAGCCGCCAGCGACGCCGGGGCGAGTGCCTGGCAGACGCTGTGGAACGTGATCGTGCCGCTGTGCAAGACCGGCATCCTCATCGGCTCGATCTTCGTCATCACCATCGTCATGGGCGACTTCGTGACCATCGGCGTCATGGGCGGCCAGCAGATCGCCTCGGTCGGCAAGATCATCCAGGTGCAGACCTCCTACCTGCAGTTCCCGCTGGCCGCGGCCAACGCCGTGATCCTGCTGGCCGTGGTTCTGATGATCATCTGGGGGCTGACCCGGTTGGTCGACATCAGGAAGGAGCTGTGAGCATGCAAGCCCGAGTCTCCGACGCCCGCGCGCCCGGCTTCTGGCCGCTGGCTGCCGTCTTCGCGCTCTTTGTGCTGTTCATGTACGGCCCGATGGCCGTCATCTTCGTGCTCTCGTTCCAGGGGCCAGAGGGTGGGCTCACCTTCCCGATGCGGGGCTGGTCACTGCACTGGTTCCGCCAGCTGGCCGAAGGCCTGGGCACGGTGGACATCGGGGCGGCGTTCACCCGTTCGCTGATGCTGGGCGCGGTGGTCATGGCCTTCACCGTCGTGCTGTCGGTGCTGGCAGGCCTGGCCTTTCGCAAGAAACTGGGCGGCGGCAATGCGCTGTTCTATGTGACGGTGGCCAGCCTGATCATGCCGTCCATCATCGTGTCGCTGGGCATCGGCCTGCAGTTCCGCCTGCTCGACGGTGGCATCAAGCACCTGCTGGAAGCGGTGGGCGCGACGACCACGCTGGAGGAATACGGCACCGCGCTCGGCTTGTTCACCTCGGCCCTTGGCGCGCACCTGACCTGGACCCTGCCCTTCGGGCTGCTGATCATGTTCGCGGTCTTCAACCGCTTCAACCCGGCGTATGAAGAAGCGGCGCGCGACCTCGGCGCCACGCCCTGGCAGACCTTCCGCCACGTGGTGCTGCCGCTGATCGGCCCCTCGGTGGTCGGCATCGGCATGTTCGGCTTCACCCTCAGCTGGGACGAGATCGCCCGCACCTCGCAGGCCATCGGCGATGTCAACACCCTGCCGCTGGAGCTGCAGGGCCTCACGTCCACCGTCACCACGCCGGCCATCTACGCGCTGGGCACGGTGACGACCGTGGTGTCGTTCGCGGTCATGGGCCTCACGGTCGGTCTCGCGATGTGGCTGAAGAAAAAATGAAAGCCACCACGACGCCGCTGTCCGACCAAGCGATCTACGAGCGCATGGTTTCGGCCATCCTCGACCACCAGCTGCCGCCCGGCACCAAGCTGGTGGAAGACCGGCTGGCGGCGGCCTTCGGCGTCTCGCGCACGCGCATCCGGCCCGTTCTGGTGCGACTGGCCAACGAAAAGGTGGTCACGCTCACGCCCAACCGCGGCGCTTCGATCGCCGAGCCCAGCGAACAGGAGGCGCACGAGGTGTTCGAGGTGCGGCGCATGATCGAACCGCTGCTGGTCGAGCGCTTCATCGCCCGCGCCACCGCGTCTCACATCCAGGCACTCAAGGCCTGCATCCGCGACGAGGAGGCGGCGCGCAAGGCCGGCGACATGCGCCGCGCGATCCGCCTCTCGGGCGACTTCCACCTGCAGATCGCCGAACACGCCGGCCACCAGACCCTGGGCGGCATCCTGCGCGAGCTGGTCTCCCGCACCTCGCTCATCCTCATGGCCTACAGCGCGCCGCACGCCCAGGCGCGCGAGGACGCCACCGCTTGCGGCTGCCAGGAACACCGCGGCCTGATTGCCGCCATCCAGCTGCGCGATGCGAAGGAAGCCGCACGGCTGATGCGCGAGCATCTGGAACGGCTGGAATCACAACTCAGCTTCACGTCCGCTCCTGAAGCAGCACCGGACCTCCTGGAACTGTTCGGCTCATGAAACGGCTGCTGGTCATCAATCCCAACACCTCGGAGCGCGTCAGCGCGCTGCTGCAGACCCACGTGCAGGCCGCCGCCGGTTCACACGTGGTGGTGCAGACGGTCACCGCCCGCTTCGGTGCGCCCTACATCGCCGACGAGGCCAGCTACGCCGTGGCCGCGCACGCGGCGCTCGACGCCTGGGCGGCGGCACTCGACCGCGAGCCGACCCAACCCGACGCCGTGCTGATCGGCTGCTTCGGCGACCCGGGCCTGATGGCGTTGCGCGAGTCCAGCCCGGCCCCGGTGACCGGCCTGGCCGAAGCGGCCTTCATCGAGGCCGCGCGCCACGGGCGCTACGCCATCGTCACCGGCGGCGAACGCTGGGCGCCGATGCTGCAACGGCTCGCGCAGGCATTGGGCCAGGCCCAGCAACCGGCCGGCATCCACACCGTGGCGCCCACCGGCGCGCAGCTCGCCGCCGACCCGGCCGGCGCCCACCGCCTGCTGGCCCAGGCCTGCCGGGACGCCGCTCACCAGCTGGGCGTCCAGGCCGTCATCCTGGGCGGCGCGGGCCTGGCCGGCATGGCCGCCGCGGTGCAGGCCCAGGTGCCCGTGCCGGTGATCGACAGCGTCATCGCCGGCACCCACTGGGCGCTGCGCACGCCGCCGCTGCCCCCCCTGCGTGCGACGCCCGGTTTCGACAACGCCTGGCAGGGACTTTCACCGGAGATGCACGCCCTGGGGCTGGCGTAAACCCCAAGCCCGCGCGACAGCGCCGGGCGGGCGGTCCACGCACAATGGATGCATGGTCCGCCCCACCCAACTGCTCCACCCCCAGCGCGCACCCGCCCCGGTGCGCCCCGCCGCCACCGTCCTGCTGTTGCGCGATGCGCCTCAGGGCATCGAAGTGCTGATGACACGCCGCTCGATGACCGCGAGCTTCGCGCCCGGCGCCTACGTCTTCCCCGGCGGCGGCATCGACGCCGCCGATGCCCAGGCACACGGCCATTCCACGCGCCGCGCCACGCAAAGCGACGGGCACCTGACGCAGGCCATCGCCGCCATCCGCGAGAGCTTCGAAGAGCTGGGCATCCTGCTCGCGCGACACGCCGATGGCTCGCACCTGGACACGGCACAGATCGCCGCGCTGGACCGAAAGGCCTCGTTCGCCGCACAGTGCGCCGCGCAGGGCCTGACGCTTTCGGGAGGCGAGGTCTTCGTGCTGGCGCACTGGGTCACCGACCGCGACCTGCCGCGCCGCTTCGATGTGCCCTTCCTCGTGGCGCGCATGCCCGAGGGGCAGGAACCGGTGGCCGACGAGTCCGAGCAGTTCGAACCGCTCTGGGTGCGCCCGGCCGACGCGCTGGCGCGCCATGCCGCGGGCCAGTTCTTCATCATCTTCCCGACCATCCGCACGCTGGAGCGCCTGCAGACCTATGCCTCGGTGGACGATGTGCTCAAGGCCTGCGCGGTCAACGACGAGCCGCTGTTCACCAGCTGCCCGCGCGCGGGGCTGATGAACGGCCACGAATCGCGGCACATGGAGCACGAGATGCCCTATGGCGAGCTGGCGCTGGTGTGCCCGGACGGGCAGATCGTGCACGAGCTGGCTTGGCAGACCGAGCGTCCGGTGCCGCTGCTCAGGAACGTGCAGCGGCTCACCGCGCCCAACCCGGGTTTCATGACCGGGCCGGGCACCAACAGCTACATCGTCGGCGACCCGACCACCGGCCACATCGTGATCGACCCGGGCCCGGACGAACCGGCGCACATCGAACGGCTGTGGCGCGCGGCGGGCGGCGACATCCGGGCCATCGTCTGCACCCACTCGCACCCCGACCACTCGCCTGGCGCGCCCCGGCTGCAGGCGCTGTGCGCCAACGCCGGTCGGGCCAGGCCGCCCATCCTCGGCCTGCCCAGCGCGCCCACGTCGCGCGAAAACAGCCGCTTCACCCCCGAGCGCACCCTGGCCGACGGCGAGCGCCTGGTGCTGAGCGCCCCCGACGGCACAGCACACACCCTGCAGGTGGTGCACACCCCCGGCCATGCGGCCAACCACCTGTGCCTGCTGCTGGAGGAAGACGGCCTGCTGTTCAGCGGCGACCACATCCTCAACGGCAGCACCACCGTCATCGATCCGCCCGACGGCAACATGGGCACCTACCTCGATTCGCTGGACAAACTCGACCAGCTGTGCGAGCAGCACGGTGTCCACTTCATCCTGCCGGCGCACGGGTATGTGCTGGGCGACCACCCGCGCAGCGGTGACAACCCCGGCGCGCCTGAACACGGCGGCGCGCGCGCCGCCATCGCCCATCTGAAGGCGCACCGGCTGGCGCGCGAAGCCAAGGTGGCCCGCGCCATGCAGGCCATTCCCGACGGCAGCATCGACGACTGGGTGAAGATCGCCTACGACGACGTGCCCGAACGGCTGTGGCCGGTGGCCAAGCGCTCCATGCTGGCGCACGTCGAACACATCCAGAGCATGGGTGGGTTCAACGTCTGAATTAAGTGTGAAGCGCGCCGATAAGCCGGATTCTGTGCACCCGGGTTGCCCCGGATGTGACCGCCATTCCTCTGGGCCGGGGGTCGCCCACCCGGCTCGGTGCTACCTACCCGCCAGCTCCGCGGAACCACATCAACGCTGGCCTATTTGGTATTGCTGCGCGTAGAGATTGCCCGTTTCACCCCGGCTGGTCTGCCTTGCGGCACTCCCACCGGACTCGTCTCTGTTGCTCTGATCCTCACCTTAGGGTCTTGCGACTTGTCGGTGGAGAGGTGTTACCTCCTACGCTGTCCTGTGCAGTCCGGACGTTCCTCCAGCACACCCTTTCGGGTCTCGTGCCAGCGGCGGTCTGGCGCGCTCCACGGGCGGCATTATCCCGTAGTCCCCGCCCGGTCAGACCAGCTTGCGGATCTTGCGGTGCCGCCACACGCCCTGGTAGTACGCGCTCTGCAGCACCAGCATGGTCACATAGGCCACGGGGAACGCGATCCAGATGCCTTCCAGACCGAGGCGCGCGTCCAGCAGATAGGCCACCGGCAGCTGCACGCCCAGGATGCAGAACACCGAGATCGCCATCGGCACCAGCACGTCGCCGCTGGCGCGCATCACGCCACCGATCACCGCCTGGAAGCCGAACACCAGGATGCTCCAGAGCATCAGGTGCAGCAGGTGCTGGGCCTGCGCATGCACGCTGTCCTGCGTGAGGAACAGGCCCAGCGCCCAGCCTGAGACGGCATAGCCCAGCAGCACCAGCCCGCCGGTGAGCGCGGCGTTCAGGCCCAGCCCGGTCTTGAGGATCGGTGTCAGGCGCTCGATGCGCCCCGCGCCGATGGTCTGCGCCGCCAGGATGGACGCGGTGATGGCGATGGAGAGCGCCGGGAACTGCACGTAGTTCACGATCTGCGTCACCGCGCCGTAGGCCGCCGTGGCCTGCGAGCCGTGGCCGTTGACCAGCGCCAGGATCACCAGCTCCGACAGCGAGATCACCACCATCTGCAGGCCCGTGGGCAGGCCGATGCGCATGACCTTGCCCAGGATGGCCCGGTCCAGCTTCAGCGCGTGCAGCAGCTCGCGGTCGGGCGCCAGCACGTGGCCCAGGCGATGCAGCCGCAACCCCAGGAAGGCCAGCGCGGCCGCGGTCGAGACAAAGCCGGCCAGCGCCGCGCTGCGGATGCCCAGCGGCGGCAGGCCGATCCAGCCCTTGATCAGCAGCGGCGTGAGCGCCAGCCCGATGGTGGTGGACATCAGCAGCGCCAGCAGCGGGGACACGGTGTCGCTGACACCGCGCAGCAGCTGCGTGAGCAGGATGAACACCAGCAGCAGCGGCATGAACAGCATCATCATGCGGGCGTAGGACACCGCGTCGTCCAGCACGTCGGCCGGCGTGCCCAGCGCCACCATGGCCTCGCGCGCGAACACCGTGCCCGCCACCGCGGCCATCAGGCCGATCACCGCACCCAGGGTGATCGCGGTGCCCGCGATGGCCTTGACCTTGTGCGGCTCACGCGCGCCCCAGGCCTGGCCGATCAGCACCGACGCACCGGCGCCCAGGCCGATGATCAGCGAGATGAAGAAGAACACGATCGGGAACATGCCCGAGACGGCCGCCAGCGCGTGGGTGCCCAGCATCTGGCCGATGTATATGCCGTTGAGCGTGCCCGAGAGGCCCTGCAGGATGTTCGACAGCACCATGGGCACGAGGAACAGCAGGTAGATGCGCCACAGGGGTTTGGTGCGCGGCGGATGGGAGGGGTCGAAAGTCTGGGACATGGTTTATTTTATCCGGGTAAATCATTTTATCCGGGTAAATTTGGTGACAGCGTTGCTGGTTGGGCGCCCAGCGACAATAACGGCCTTCGCTGCTTGATGAACACAAGCCCCACGAGATCATGATCCGCATCGCCGAACTCAAACTGCCTCTGGCCGAGGTGCCCGCCGAGCACCGCCGCGCCGCCGACGCCCCCACCGAAACCGACGAAGACCGCGTGCCGCCGCCGCACCCGGTGGCCGCCCTCACCTGCCTGGCCGCCCAGGCGCTGCAGGTGGCGCCCGAGGCCATCGCCACGCTGTCGGTGTTCAAGCGCAGCTTCGACGCGCGCAAGGCCGACCTGCTGGCGGTCTACATCGTGGACGTGGCGCTGGCCGACCCGTCGCTGGAACCGCAGTTGCTGGCCCGGCACGAGAAGAACCCGCACATCCTGCCCACGCCCGACATGGCCTGGCACCCGCCCGGCCATGCACCGGCCGGCTGGCCCGCCGACGAGGCCGACCGCCCGGTGGTGATCGGCCTGGGTCCCTGCGGCCTGTTCACCGCGCTGGCACTGGCGCAGATGGGTTTCAAACCCATCGTGCTGGAGCGCGGCAAGCCGGTGCGCGAGCGCACCAAGGACACCTGGGGCCTGTGGCGCAAGAAGGTGCTGAACCCGCAGAGCAACGTGCAGTACGGCGAGGGCGGCGCGGGCCTGTTCTCCGACGGCAAGCTCTACAGCCAGATCAAGGACCCGCGCTTCCTGGGTCGCAAGGTGATGCAGGAGTTCGTCGACGCAGGCGCACCGACCGAGATCCTCTACCAGGCGCACCCGCACATCGGCACCTTCAAGCTGGTCAAGGTGGTCGAGGCCATGCGCGAGAAGATCGTCGCGCTGGGCGGCGAAATCCGCTTCCAGCACCAGGTCACGGGCGTGGTGCTGGCGCCGGCCGGCGATGGCCAGCAGCGGCTCACCGCCCTGCGCGTGCAGCGGCTCGACACGGGCGAGGCCATCGAAATGCCCGCGCGGCACGCCGTCTTCGCGCTCGGCCACAGTTCGCGCGACACCTTCGCCATGCTGCACGACGCGGGCGTCTACCTCGAAGCCAAGCCGTTTTCGGTGGGCTTTCGCATCGAACACCCGCAGGGCGTGATCGACCGCGCGCGCTGGGGCAAACACGCCGGCCACCCGCTGCTGGGCGCGGCCGACTACAAGCTGGTGCACCACGCGAAGAACGGCCGGGCGGTCTACAGCTTCTGCATGTGCCCGGGCGGCACCGTGGTGGCGGCCACCAGCGAGCCCGGCCGCGTCGTCACCAACGGCATGAGCCAGTACTCGCGCAACGAGCGCAACGCCAACGCCGGCATGGTGGTGGGCATCGACCTGGCCGACTACCCGACCCGCTTCCCGCAGGACGCGCCGCTGTGGACCGCCGCCTTCGGCGAGACCGACGGCCCGCGCTATGCGAAAGAGGCCGAGGCGCTCGCCGCCAAAGGCCAGACCCACCCGCTGGCCGGCATCGTGCTGCAGCGCCAGCTGGAGGCCCGGGCCTACGATCTGGGCGGCCAGAGCTACGAGGCGCCGGGCCAGAGGGTCGGCGACTTCCTGGCCGGAACACCGTCCACCGCTTTTGGCGAGGTGCTGCCGTCGTACAAGCCGGGCGTGAAGCTGGGCGACCTGGCGCCCGCCCTGCCCGGCTTTGCGATTGAGGCCATGCGCGAGGCGCTGCCGGTGTTCGGTCGCAAGATCAAGGGCTACGACATGCCCGACGCCATGCTCACCGGCGTCGAGACCCGCACCAGCTCGCCGCTGCGCATCACCCGCGGCGAGGACCTCCAGAGCCTGAACACACGCGGCCTCTACCCGGCCGGCGAGGGCGCGGGTTACGCGGGCGGCATCCTGTCGGCCGGGGTGGACGGCATCAAGGTGGCCGAGGCGGTGAGCAAGGCCGTTCTCGGCCTCTGAACACCGCTGGTTACAACTGGCTCGCCAGCTTTACACCGGGTGCGGGGCGGCTTGACACAGGCCCCGCACAGTGGAGGCTCCTTCAACACACGGAGACCTCCATGAACTCCTCCCCCCGTTCCCTCCTGATCCCCGTCCTGACCGGCGTGATGGCCCTCGCCGGCGCCAGCGCCGCACAGGCGCAGGACGAACGAGGCCGCGTGCTCAGCAGCACCCCGGTGATCCAGCAGGTCGCCGTGCCGCAGCAGGTCTGCCAGAACGTGACCGTGCGCGAACCGGCCCGCACCTCCGGTGCCGGCGCCATCATGGGTGCCATCGCCGGCGGTGCGATGGGCAATGCGATCGGTGACGGCAACGGCCGCGCCGCGGCCACCGCCATCGGCCTGTTCGGTGGTGCCATCCTGGGCAACAAGATCGAAGGCAAGGGGCAGTCGCACACCCGCACGGTGCAGGAGTGCAGCACGCAGAACGTGATGGAAAACCAGGTCGTGGCCTACAACGTGGTCTACGAGTATGCGGGCCGCCGCTACACCACCCAGATGCCACAGGACCCGGGCCGCTGGGTGCCGGTCAGCGTGATGCCGGTGGGCGCCGCACCGGCCTACGGCCCGAGCTACCGCCCGCAGGCGTCGAACGTGCCGGAGGTGGTGCGCATCGGGGGCCAGCGCCCCTATCGCCACGACAACCGCCACTGGCGCGACCGCGAAGACGAACAGTGGGACCGCTACTACCGCTGAGCCCCCGGCAGCCCGCTTCAGAATCCGCTCTCGCGGACCAGCACGGCCAGCGCGCTCCTGAGGCCATCCCAGACCAGACTGCGCGCTCCGCCCTCGATACGGGCCTGCCCGCGCAGTTCTTTGCCCTGTGGGGGCGCCTCGTGCAGCCGCAGGCGGACACGGTACAGCGCTTCGCTGGGGGCGGTGCCCTGCTGGTCGTCCACCAGGGTGGAGAATCCGCCGCCGTGGCGGCTGTCCAGCATGGGATGGGCCAGTCGCCGCACGCGGGTCGAATCGACCGCAATCACCTCGGCATTCAGCGCCCGCAAGCCGCCTTCGGGCAGAAAGCTCGCCTGCGCGCCGGACGCGATCCGGTGCACCTCGCGCTCCCCGACATATGCGTCCACCAGCCAGCCATCGGTGTCGGTCAGCACCCCCAGCGGGACCTTGACGCCCACCCACGCGCCGGGACGCCGCAGCCAGTCCACATCTCGCCACTGGCCGCCGAACTCCGCGGTGATGCGCAGTCGCCCGGCCTCTTCGCGCACGGCCCGCAGCTCGGCCAGCTGTTCCTGCAGGCGCTGTTCAGTGGCCAGTGCCTTCTCCCGCCCGCCACTGATTTCCAGAAGACCGGCCAGGCGCCGCTCCAGCGCGTCGACCGAGGCCTGCGCGAGCTGTTCGCGGGCCGCCAGGTCCGGCGACTCGAAGCGCGCCAGCACGGCTCCCGCCTCCACCCGCCCGGCCGGATGCAGCTCGGCCAGCTGGGTCGGCAACGGCGCGAACACGAACTGCTGACGCTGCGCGTGCGCCACACCACCGGCGGTCACGTCGAAACGCCAGGGAAACAGCAGCAGGCCGCCTGCCAGCAGAAGCAGCGCCAGCAGACCCGACCGGCGCGGCCGCCGGACCTCGTGCCACCGCTCGCGCCAGACCTTCAGCTCGGACCACACCGGCTTGGCGAGGAACCAGGTCAGCTCCACCAGCATGAGAAAGATGCCCAGCGCCTTGAAGAAGAACGCGTACACCGCCCAGGCGATGCCCAGGAACACCACCGCGCGATAGCACCAGGTCACGAGCGCGAACACCACCAGGGCGCGCCGGGCCCGCGGCGGCAGGTGCTCGGGATACGCGTCGTCCACCCCCAGCACCTGGCGCCGCAGCCAGGTCTTGGCGTGCGCCCCCGCACGCTCGTGCAGGTTGGGAAAGTCCAGCAGGTCCGACAGGATGAAGTAGCCGTCGAAGCGCATGAACGGGCTGACGTTGAGCGCCAGCGACAGCACCCAGCCGGTGGTCGCCAGGTAGAGCGCGGCTTGCCGAAGCGAGCCGTCGTCGAGCAGCGCCCAGGCCAGCGTGGCCAGGCCCGCCAACCCCATTTCCACGCCGACGCCGGCCACCGAGATCGCCAACCGCTGCCTGTTTGAACGCAGCCGCCAGGACTCGCCCGTATCCGTGTAGAGCATGGGCCACATCACGAGCAAGGCCACGCCCATGTGCGCCACGCGCACGCCGAGACGGGTCGCTACCAGCGCATGTCCCAGTTCATGCAATGTCTTGGAGACGACCAGCGCGATCAGGAAGCCGGTGATGCCGCTGGGCGTCAGGATGTCCATCACGCTGTGCGCGAAGCTGTCCCACTGGCGAGCCACCAGCACCATGCCCAGCAGGCTGGCCAGCAGCAGCGCCAGCAACGCCGGCATCGAGAACAGCGGATCGAGCGCACGCGCCAGCCGCACGAGGAAACGCTCCGGGCGCACCAGCGGTACCCGGATGAACAAATAGTGATGCAGCCACCAGCGCCAGTCCCGCCACCCGGGTTCGCGGGCCTTCTGCACCATGCGCTGAAGTGCGGCGCCCGACGCCATGAGCAACTGGTGCTGCTCCAGGAAACGTGCGAATTCCTCCACCTGGGCCACATCCACCGCCAGCGGTGTGGTCGAAGCGATGTCGGCGGCGATCTGGGCAGGGTCACCGGGCCAGCGCAGCAGGCACTCATACTCCAGCCAGCCGATGCGGTAGAAGCGGTTGAGCACCGGGTCCTGGATGGCCCAGGACGGCGCGCCATCCCGGGCCGGGGCGGTCTCGTACAGGCGCAGATCCTGCCGCAGGGCCTGCGTCGCGGCGGAAGCGGGCTGCATCACCAGCCGCTCCACTCACGCAAAGTGGCCAGCGGGCGACGGAACAGGTAATAGCCCAGCACCACCCAGTCGCCATGGAGCTTGGCCGTGCCCCGGAGGCCGAGCCGGGCCTGCCCGACGTCGTCGCCGGCAATGTCGGCACGCAGCCGGTAGCTCGCCACCCCATCGGGCGACAGCACGGCCTGGTAGCTGGTCTCGGTGATCTGTCCCGACAGGGGTGATAGGGGCTTGACGGTCAGGAACAGCTTGACCGGGGCACCCTCGTCCAGCGCGATGGCGTCCGAGACCGGCAAATGGATCAGCATGCCCGGTTTTTCCGGATTGGCCAGCAGCATGATGCGCTCGCCCGTGGCCACCGGGCGACCACGCCACTGGTCAGGGTCGGCGAACACGGCGATGCCGTCGTACGGCGCGGTGGCCTCCATCCGGGCCAGTTGGGCCTGCACCGCCGCCAACTCGGCGCGCCGCTCCTGGGCACGGCCGGTCAGGATGGTCAGCTCGGCCTTGCTGGCGCTGTCGTGGAAAGCCATCTGGCTGGCCGATGCCAGCTCTGCGTCGGCCACCGCCACCGACTGGCGCGCCACCTCCAGCCGGTTGCGCAGCGTGGTGTCGTCCAGCGAGAACAGGCGATCGCCGGCCTTCACCGCCTGGTTGGGGCTCACATGGATGGTGCTCACCACGCCGTCGATGGCAGCGGTGATCTCCATGGCATCCACCGGCACCACCTCGGCCGGTGCCAGCGCAGTCTGGCGCACCGGCAGCAGCAGCAACAGGCACAGCGCCCCGACCAGCAGGCGCCGCCGGGTCTTGTCCAGACGCGCCCAGCGCTCGCGCAGGCTTGGGCGGGCCTTGCCGGCCATCATCTCCCAGGCATAGGCCCAGGTCCTGGCCACCCGGGCCAGCAGCTGTGCCACTTCCGGAGCCGGAGGCTGGTCCAGCAGGAAACAGGCCGCGCCCAGCGGCTCGCCGCCGCGGCGTGCCAGGGGCAGCACATAGGCCCCGGCGGGCCACCACGCGCTCCAGCCATCGGCCAGTGCGGGCGGTGCGTCTGCCAATTCTTCGGCAGTGGGCGAGATCCACGCGGCCTCGCCGGCGACGCGCAGGCGCAGCCAGGGCCAGGCCTGGCGCAACCAGATCAGGTACGGGCTGTCCTCGGTGGGCCGAGCCAGCCCGGACACCGTCAGCAGGCGGTCGTTCGCATCGAACACCAGGGCCTGGCGGTAGGGCAGCGCGGAGAAGCTGTCGTTCGCCATACTGATGCCCAGCTCGGCCACGCTTTCGGCCGCGCGTGCGCGGGCCTCCAGGCCTTCGGCCAGGGCCGTCAACTCGAGGCTCAATGCCATGGGCGCCTCCACCCAGTGGCATTGCCGTTCTTCCTCCAGGAGCTGAAGGCGGGCCAGAGCGGGACGAGACCGCTCGGCGTTGCAGAGAGGCGTTTCACTTCAGATCGAACCGGGCCACGCCGCTCATGCCTGCCAGCAGCTCTGGGTGGGCCTTGTCCATGCGCGCTTCCAGCTCGATGGTCTGTGCCACCGAATCGACCCGTGCGTTGATCGCCGTGACCTTGGCCATGTAGGCTTTTCCGGTCTCGTTGATGGCTACCTCGAACGGCGTGCCCTGCTTGAGCAGGCGCAGCCAGCGCGACGGTACGTTAAGGCGGATCTTCAGCGGTCCGTCGCTCACCATCTCGAGCAGCGGCGCGCCCACGTTCACGCCCTGGAACGGCTTGACGTGCACCCGGACGATGCGGCCTGTGAACGGTGCCGCCACCGAGCAATGCGCCAGCTGGGCGCGGGACACCTCGACCGCGGCCTGGGTCTTCTCGACCTCCGAAGCCGCCAGCGAGACCTCCATGTCCCCCGCCGCATTGAGCTTGCGCAGGTCCTGCTTGACGGTCAGGGTCTCGCGCGCCGAACCGTTCTCGGCCTGCGCCATGCGCAGGCGGGCCTGCGCCTCACGGCAGTCGAAGCGGACAATGGTCGCGCCCTTGGTAACCCGGGCGCCCAGCTGCGCCTGCAGCTGCGAGATCTGGCCCACCGTCTGGGACACCAGGGTGGTCTCGACATCCGGGCTCAGCAGCACCCGGATGGCGTTCGGGTCCTCGGCCACCGAGACCGGCGCGGGCGCAGCCGGTGCCGGCTGCGCCACCCGGGACGCGCCGCCCGCCGGTGGCACCGGCGACTGCGCCAGCACCACGGCCGGCGCCATCAGGGAACACAGGATCAGCGCTGGCCAGCGAGCCGGCGACTCAAGGCTCATGCACATCACGGCGCCCACCTCTTACCGGGCCGCGGCCGTCTTGAACACCTGCCCCTGCCACCGGGACATGGTGTTTTCCAGCGCGGTGGCCAGGGTCTTCACGTCGTGGCTGTCAATGGCCTCGGGCAGCACGTCCAGCCCGACCGAGTTGTACACCCGCCCCCAGGCCGCCTGTGCATTGGAATAGGCAACATAGCGCTGGTACTCGGCCAGCAGCGCACGCGCTTCCGAACGGATCACCTCCAGCTCCGACTCGAACTTGCTCTGAGACGCCGCCTTGGCGTAGTCGTACAGGCTCTGGTCCACGCGCAGGCTTTCTTCGGCGAACTTCAGTTCGGCCAGCGACAGGCCGTAGCGCTGCACGCCCACGCGCACCTGGGTCAGCACCGCCATCGACAGCGCCATGCGGCGCATGTCGTCCGCTTTGTTCTGGTGCTCGTGTGCACGCTTGAGCGCGGGAAGCTGCGCCAGTCGCAGGATGTTCCAAGACACGCGAACACCCGCGTCCACCCACGAGCTGTTGTAGTTGAAACGGTTGGAGTCGTACTGCGGACCGAGGTCGATGCTGATGTTGGGCCACAGCATGGCCTTGGCCGCCTTGATGTCGTTCTCGGTCACGCGCTTGCGGTACCACTCCTCCATGATCTCGGGGCGCTTTTCCATCGCCATGCGCTCCAGCGCGTCGATGTTGCCCGGCACCGCGGGCAGCGCGAATTCTTTCTCGTCGGCCAGGGTGAAGCTGGTGCCCGGCGCCATCGACATCAGCGCGCTGAGCTCGGCCCGGGCCAGCTCCAGGTCCTGGCGGCGCAGGGTCAGCAGGCTGACGGCGTCGAGCAGGGCGCGCTGGTACGACAGCACCTGGGCGCGGGGCATCAGGCCCTTGGCCTCGACTTCCTTGGCATTGGCCAGCGCCTTGTTCACGCGCGCCAACAGGTCGTCCACACGGCCGATGAGCTTTTGCGCCCCCAGGGCGCGCCAGTAGCTGTTGCGCACGTCCTGCAGCACGTTCTGCACCACCTTGCGGCGGCGCTCTTCGGCCATCAGCACCTGATCGGCCTTCTGCTGCGCGCGGTAGTACGAGACGCCGAAGTCCAGCGCGTTCCACGAGAAGTTCAGGTTGGCCAGCGTGCGCTCGCGCTCCTGCGAGGTGGACGGACGCAGCGACTCCTCGCGGTCGATGATGCCGATGGAGCTGCCGCCCGAGTCGTTGTTGCGGTACACGTAGCCGGCACCGGCCACCAGGCGCGGCAGCATCTCGTGCGAGGACACGTCGTGCAGGCTGCGCGAGAGCGCGCTTTCCATCAGCTTGAGGCGGTAGTCCAGGTTGTACTTGAGCGCGCGCGCGGCGGCCTCGTGGAAGCTCAGCGGCGCCGCGATCGGCTCTTGGTCGGCGTACATCTGCACCCGGTCCTGCTCGGCGCGGTCACGAATCTCGTTCGCCTCGTAGGGCACCGGCGCCAGCGAGCCGCAGCCGGCCAGAAACAGGGCCGCCGTGAGTGCCAGCATGCGCGGACGGGCCAGGAAATGAGCGGCGAAACGAAGCGATGGGTTGGTGTTCGGGGTGGTCATTTCAATGATTCTTTTCAGACTGGTTCTCAAATTCGTGCCGTGGACATGGGCAGGCGCCCCGCCCCATTCCTCAACTGATCGGCGAAAGATGGCGCCATGCGCATAGCCTGGACAGGCATCGCGGCAGCGGCTGCTTCCTCGACCTCGGCATCGACCTCCGAGGTCTTCTGCGGCTCGGGCGTCGGCCTGGCCGCATCGCCCTTCTCCTGTGACGCCGGTTGAGGGACCAAACGGTCGGCATCGGGCTGGTACAGCTCGGGCGTCGCCAGATCGTGGTCGGCGCCGAGCGACACCCGGCTCAGGCGGCCTTGCACCAGGCTGTTCATGAAGTCGGCCAGACGCTGCGAGTCGCGCACCGCCTGTTGCACGAACAACGCGGGGTCCATGCCCAAGTCCATGCCCGGCACGCGCACACCGCTGTCGTACGGCTGCGCCAGGTCGATGCGGCTGGTGGCGCGGGCATCACCGCCCAGCGCGCGCTCGTTCTGCGACGCCACCACCGCGTCGCGCACATAGGTGACCGACTCGAAGGAAAGGCCGACCTGCGGCAGGCCAGGCCCCCACGGATCGGGGAAGTACGGCCCCGGCCGCAGGCCAGGCCCCGTCGATCCCTCCGAGCGGTCGGGCGGCAGCCCGTCCTGCGTGCCCGGCAGCACCTGCACCGTCACGGTGGTGGTCTCGGTCACACCGCCGCTGGTCACCGTGTAGGTGAAGGTGTCGGTACCGACAAAGCCCGGGTTCGGCATATAGGTGATGCTGCCATCGGGGTTGATGGTCACCGTGCCATTGGCTGGCGGCGTAGTGCCCGTGACCCTGGGAGGGCCCTCGAAGTTGTCGTTGCCCAGCACCGGGATGCGCACCGGCGTGTCGCGCTCGGTGGTGGACGTGTCAGGCACGATGTCGGGTACCGGCGTGACGGTGATGCGCAGCACCGCCGTGGCGGTGCCGCCCTCGCCGTCGCTGATGGTGTAGGTCACCGGCGGCACGCGGCCGTTCCAGTCGGGCCTGGGCGTGAAGGTGTAGTTGCCGTCCTCCCTGAACACCAGCCGGCCCTCGTTCAAGGTGACCGTGTGCGAGGGCGTGCCCGGCCCGAAGGTGTAGGTGCGTCCGTTGACAACGATTTCCGTCACCACCAGGTCGTCGCCGTCGGGGTCGCTGTCGGCCACGTCGCCACGGCCACCGCTGCCGATCACGTTGCCGCTGACCGGCGTGTCCTCGCGCGTGGTGCGGGTGTCGTCGCGCGCCACCGGGGCCGGGTTGGTCACCGTGTAGGTGAAGGTCTGCGACGCGGTCTGGCCGTGCGGGTCGGTGACCGTCACCGTCACCTCGTACACGCCAGGCGTACCCGTGTTGCCGCCCTGCGAGGCGCTGTTGTCCAGCGTGCCGGTGATTACGCCCGTGTTCGGGTCAATCGTCAGGCCCGGCGGCAGGTCGGTGGCCGTGTAGGTGAGCGGATCGCCGTCGATGTCGACAAATCCACCTGACGTGGGGATGTTGATGCCACCGTCGGCATCAACACCCACCTGTGGCGGCAGAGAGGCCACCGGGTCCGGGATGTTGTTGAGGTCGATGGTCAGCGTGGCCGTGGTTTCGTCACCGTCGGCATCGCGCACGGTGTAGGTGAACACGTCCACCGGGTTGGACACGGTGATGCCGGCATTGGCCACGTAGGTGTAGCTGCCGTCGGGGTTGAGCGTCAGGGTGCCGTAGGTTCCGGTGATGGCCGTACCCGTGCCGCCCGCTGTCGGCGTGCCGCCGTTGTCGCCGGCCACCACGCCGACCACCCCGTTCCCGCTGCCCGTCCAGCCATCGGCACCGGAATCGTCGTTGCCAAGCACGTCGCCTGTCACCGTATTGCCTTCGGTCACGCTGTTGGTGTCGTCGGTGGCGGCGGGCAGGTCGTTGATGATGGCAATGGTCAGTGTGCCGCTGGCCGTCTGTGGCGTGGGCTTGTTGTCTGTGACCTGAAGGGCGATGTCATCGGTATACGGGCCCGAGTGCGCCACCGGGTCCTTGAGCGTGTATTCGTACTCGATCACCAACTGGGTGGGCGCACCGGTCGGTCCCTGCACACCGCGGATACCCGTGATGACCAGCGTGCCTTCGCCCGTGTCGATGCTCACTGGCGTCAGAACACCATCGCTGATGTCTTGCAGTTCGGCGTAAGTGAAGGCGGTTCCTCCGACCGTCACCGACCGAATGCCGTCGGGCGCAGCCACCACGATGTCGCCAGTGGTGGATTCACGGTCGTCGCCAGCATCGCCCAGGCCAGCTTCGTACACCGAGTTCTGCCCCTGCGTCGACGGGTCGGCGGGGTCGTCGGTCCCGTTCTCGTCCTCGGGGCCGATGGTGGGTGGCGTGGCGCCGCCACCGTCTGTGCGTCCATTGATGGTGATGGTCAGCGTGGCCGAGTCGGTCAGGCCATCCGCATCGGCGAGGGTGTAGTCGAATACATCGGTCAGCGTGTTACCAGTGCCCAGGCTGTTGACGTCCGGGTGACTTTCATTGAGCACGTAGGTGTAGCTGCCATCGGGATGGATGGTGAGCGCACCGTACTGGCCGTTCACGGTGACGCCGCCAGCCGGGATGGGTTCGGTCGTCCCTCCGACAGGCCCGATCTCGGTGATGACCAGATCGGCCAGCGCGGTCTCAGGGTCGCTGTCCACGCCGTTGCCGCCGTCGTTGTCGTTGCGCAAGTTGCCCGAGACGCTGGCGCCAGGGGTGGGCTGGCCGTCGGACTCGGTCACGCTGTTGGCGTTGTTCGTGGCATCCGGCGGATCGTTCTGCGCCGTGATGTTGACGACGATGGTGGCATCCCCCGTGAGCGCCCCGCCGCTGCCCTGCTTGCTGTTGTCGTTCGCATCATCGAAGCGGAAGCGCAGCGTGACATTGGCCGGTGGCGTATCGGAGCGGTTGGCGTAGGAGATGGCGCTGGCCACGGTGTTGATCGCGGCGGCGTCGGCACTGGCGTTGAAGGTGATCACCAGTTGCCCACCCACGTTGGTGAAGCTGCCAACCGTGCTGCCGCCCACCACGAGGTTGCTGCCGGACACCAGGGCCGGATCGTTGAAGCCCAGCACATCCTCGCTGGCGGCGTTGAACCCATCATTGGTGGCGTTGCTGCGGCCGATGGTCAGCGTGGTGCCACTGAAGTTGTCCAACTGGCCTGGGTCGCGGTGCAGTTCGGGGTCTGTGATGGTCACCGGGCCCAGGTTCACCGGTGCACCCAGCACGTCGCGGTCTTCCCCGAGCGGATCGCTGCCGGTGCGGTCCACGCCCTCGACGAAAGTGACCGAGCCGTTGGTGATGGTGACCACCGGCGCGTCGTTGACCTGCAGATAGCCCACGTTGCGGTTGACCGAGGTGGTGCCTTCTCCCAATGTCACGCTGATGGTGCCCAGCGTGCCAGCGTCGGCATCCCACCGAGGCGACAAGGCATCCGTGTCGTCGGCAATCGCACCGCCCGGAATGGTCAGCGTGACAGTGGCCGGCGCGGTGATGCGGTAATTGCCCGACACCAGCCCTGTTCCAGGCAAGGCGCCGAAGCTGTACTCGCCGCTCGCGTTCGTGGTGGTGGTCATCACTCGGTCGTCGGCGTTGCCGAAGATGCCGTCCGCTCCGGCCCAGCGCAGCTCCACGGTCTGGTTGGCCAGACGGATTTCACCCGCATCGATGGCGCCGTCGCGGTCGTTGGTGTCGTCCCACAAGACTCCGCTGATGGTGCCGTAGCCGGCCGGATCGCTGCGGGTATAGGTGTTGGGTGCCGTGCCGCTGCCGTCGCGCTCGCCGCTGGCCGAGGCATCCGTACCTACCGTCGAGCCCGCGAAGCCCGTGCTCGAGATGGTGCCAGCACCGTCCGGCAGGCTGCTCCAGGTCACCGTGGCATTGGTCGGCGCCGTGGCCGACTGTTCCGCGTTGGTGGGAACCTCCACCGTATAGCGCAACTCGACGCTTGTCCCTGGGACCAGCCGGTCGAAGTTGACACTGACGCCCGTGGCGCCCACTGTCCATGTGATGCCTGCAGCAGCGGCCGCAGCCGTGTCGGCCGATGTGTAGGCCGTGCCGCCCACCACCAGGCGCTCAAACACGTAGGAGCCGCTCTCGCCGCTCGGAAAGTCGTCCGTCAGCACCACGTCGTAAGCCGGCGCCGCATCCGTGCTGCCCGTGTTGAACGCATTGCGCACCGTGATGGTGGAGGTGGCGCCCTGCGCACCCGCCGCGGTATCGACCACATCCTTGGTGATAGCGCTGATCTGCGGCTCGACCACGTTGTCTGTGGTTTCGTTGGTTTCGCCCAACTCGGTGGTGCCGCTGCGAACGGTGACGGTGGTCACGAGGTCCGTCCCGGCCGTGTTGCCTGCCACGTTGCGCACCACCGCGTTGAATTCGAGGATCAGGTACTCACCGTCGGCATCGCGGTCAAGGTTCTCGATGTTGCCCAGCACAAACACACCGCCCGTGTGGCTGATGGATGTACCGGGGCGACCGGCAGCACCCGGTGTGTTGCCGCTGTTGAGAGAGTTCTCGATGTAGCCCGCGGAGTTGCCATTGACAACGTTGCTGGCGCCAGAGCCATTCACGTTGAATCCGGCGTCATTGCCCACCAGCGCCCAGGTGGCACCGGTGTCCAGGAGTTCGTAGCCCGCAGGCAGGTTGGGTGTGATGTTCAGGTTGGCGATGCTGCCCTCGGGCACGCGCATCACCAGACGGAAACGCACGATCTCGCCCACCGCCACGTCCTGCGCATCCACTGCCGTGTCCACCGCCGGCGCTGCCGTGTCCGCCAGCCCGCCCACGCGGCTGAGTTCGTAGACGCCGTTCACGTTCACCTGGGCGCGATCATGGCTCACATAGTTGTTCAGCAGACTGCCCGCGCCTTCCCCGTCACGGCCGTCGCGCTCGTTCGCGTCGCGCACGCCATCCGCGTTGCTGGCACTGTCGATGCTGCTCCAGTACACATAGGCATCGCCCTCGTCGAAGGAGGAGACGCCCGCCACCCCTGGGTTGGCCGTGCCGCTCACCGTGATGACAATGTTTTCACCGGCGGCGAGATCCAGGTCCGCTCCGTCGCGGATCCTCAGCTCAAGGCCGTTCCACTCGAACAGGTGCGTCACGGGGCCCCGAGACGAATGCGTCACCACCAGGCTGCTCTGGTTCAGGTTGACGTAGCCCGTATAGGGATCGGTGAACTTCAGGTCAAAGGCGTTCACGCCGCCAACGGGGTTGGAAATGGTCGTGCGATACCTCACCTCGTCACCCGCATCGATCCCGGGCTCCGCGTCGTCGTAGTCGCCGTCCAGATCGGTGTCCACTTCCTTGACGACGGTGAGTTGCGGTTCCACCACCGTGATGGTCGGCGACCCGGTGCCTGCCACCGTGGTGTTGGTATCGACCCCACCCCTGTCGTACTGCAGGCTGGAGCCCATGGCGCGCGTGGTGCCGCTCTGGTTGTCGTTGGCACCGTCACCGGGGCCAGTGTTGGCCACGATCACACGCACGCGGATGACGAAGCTGTTGTCGCCTGAGGCGTTGTTGCCCGTGGTGGTGACGTCGCCGAAGGAGAAGCGCGGGTCTGCGCCGACCACGCCGCTCCCGGTGGAGGCCGTCGTCAGCCCCACGGTTCCGGCGAAGTCGTTCGTCAGCGCCCCGCTGCCGCCAGCGCCCGCCACCGTGATGATTTCGTAACCCACGCCGTTGTAGCTGGTGTCCAGCATCATGCCTGGCGGGATCAGCGCATTGACATTGAGGTCGTGCGTCGTGCCTTCGGGCAGCGTGACCACGATGTCGTACACCATCGACTCGCCGATGACCAGGTTGGCACCACCGGTGTGGCCGGCGCTGGAGTCGTCGGCCGAAATGGTGCCGTCCTGGAACACGATGCGGACCGTGGGCGTCTTCGTGGCGGCGGTGGCGTTGTCCGAGATCACGTTGGCGCCAGGAAGGAAGTCGTCGCCTGCACCCACACCGCCGTCGCGGTTCGAATAGTCCGCCACGGAGACCGTCGATGTGGTGTCCAGACCAGCAGCTATACCGGCCACGGCCACCGCGTCGTACGTGATGACCAGCACATTGGAGCCGTTGGCGGTCGGCGTATCTCCCGCGCGACCGGGGGCGAGCGCCGGGTTACCGGCCACGTCGATCAGGGTGATGACTCCGCCCGCGACGGTGTAGTGCGTGCCGGCCACCAGCAGCGTGCCGTCGCCCAGCCGCACCTGGAGGTTGGCGTCGGCAAGGTTCGCCACCTCGACGCCAGCGGCATTGGTGAAAGCAAAGCCTGATGGCGCGGTGATGGCACTGGTGCTGATGTCGAACGCGCCATGGCCACCGGTGTTGATGACACCCACGCCGAAACGCACGCGGTCGCCCGCATCAATGCCAGTGATGTTGCCGTCGATGCCGCTGATGTCCGAAATCGTGCCCGCAAAAGATGCGCCGGTGGTGCCCGGACTGGACCAGCTTCCGGTCGTGCCAGTCAGGGTGTTGTCCCCTTCGGAATCGATGTGGGAGACGACACCGTGGCGGATCTCCAGGTGCGGCTCATTGAGCTGGAGCTGGATGCTGTCCTGGTGCGTGGCCGACTCACCCGGGGTGTTGTTCTCCGAAGCCTCGGCCTGTGTCGTGAGATAGAGGCCGTCGGCGAACGGTGAGTCGTTCACCCGGACGGTGAACCGGATCACCACCTGGGTGGGCAGGTTGTTGCTGTCCTCGCGGCTGCCCAGGTCGAAGCTCAGACCATTCGAACCCGCCGCAACCGACAGGCTGGCTGTTCCGTTGATGTCGATGACGTTGCCTGCCCCATCGATCAGCACCCATTCCCCCGGCCCCGGATAGGTGGCGGATGTCCCTACAGACCCATGGGCCCACCCGCTGGAAGTGCCATCGGCGCCCGGGTCGCCCACATCGAACACAGGCTTGGGCAGAAAGGCGTCGAGTTTGAGGTGTTCGAAGTCGCCCGTGCCCAGGTCGTAGGTCAACTCGTAGGTGACGGTGTCGCCCGGCCGGATGCCGGCGCTGCCACCGCTCGCGGCACCATTGATGCCCACGATCTCCAGCGTCAGGCCACCGCTGGCGATCTCGACATCGGTGGCTGTGCTGTCCTGAACGTCACTGCCCTGATCGCCATTCGCCTGGACCACCGTCCCGGTGATCACCGCCGAGGTGGCCAGGCGGTCGCCGTGATTGATCTGCGCATCGCCGCCTCCGACGGGAGACTCGAAGGTGTTGTCGATGGTGGCCGTGTAGGTGATGACCCCGAACGTCCCGCCCAGATCGGCCCCATTGAATTTCCCGCCTGTCAGGATGCCTTGGGCCAGGTCACCAGACAGCCCTGCGTTTCTCAGCGCTTCGGAAATGTCGAAGGTCCGGGTGATGTTGTGGGTGGACGGATCGGTGACATCGGTGAAGTAGCCGGCCAGGGAGACGACCACCGGCGTGCCTTGGTGCGTCAGGGTCAAGGTCGGCGTGCCCGTGGGTGTATGCCCATCGTCGATGACATCCGTGATGACGACATCGTCGAAGCGGAAGTAGTCGGACACCTGGAAGTTGATGGTGTACTCCAGCGTCTGGCCAGGGCTGTTCTGGCCTCCGGGCGTGATGTTCTCGACCTCCTTTTGCACCGCGAGCGAGCGAATCGTGTGCTGGAGCTCGACACCCGCCGGGTCGTAGTCAACAGTTTCCTCTGTGTCGCGTGCATCCAGCGGATCCCAGTCGCCGGTCCCCGACACCTGAAACTGCACCGTGCCCGCAGAGCCGGAAACCGGATCCAGCACGTTGGCGGAAGCGGCGTCCACATCGGGCACGTAGTACTGGATGGTGACGGCCTGGGTGCCGCTGATGTCCCCGACGGGATGGGACAACGTGCCTCCCGTGACGGGAGCGCCCAGCGACACGCCGTTGATGCCGGTCACGACAATGTTGCCCGGCACATCAATCACAAGGCTGTAGTCGGTCAGTGTCTGACCCGCCGCCACCGTGATGGTGGTGGTCATTTCGCGCGGGAAGTTCGGGCCCGTGGCGGTCTCGCCTTCCGGGCCGTTGAACGTGTGCGTGTACTCCACCAGCACCGGTGTGATGCTGGCCGTGACCATGCCACCTTCCACGCTGGGATCGTTCGCGTAGTCGGCCGTGGGCGTTTGGCCGAAGCGGAAACCGGCCCTGGCGGCGATCTCCAGGCCGGTGCCCCGGTCGGCCAGATTGGACAGCGAGGCCTGCACCACCAGTTCGGCCTCAGGCTGACCGTTGGTGTAGCTGCCGAAAGGCAGTTCGATCACGACCACCGTCTGTCCGGGTTGGCCATTGATCACGCCCGGCTGGTTGGTGTTGTCGCGGAAATACGGATGTTCTGCCGTGCCACCGGCACCGATGGTGACGAGCTGGTAATTGACCGGCGTGCCCAGGTAGGTGATGGCGCCGCTGGTGGCGATGGTGACGCCGTCATTGCCATCGGCCCCCAAGGGCAGGAAGAGATCGATGTAGGGGCCGAAGCCGTCGGGGTTCGGCGCCGTGCCCGGGTTCGAGAAGTTCAGCGAGAAGGTGAAGTCCTCGCCGATGAGCACTTCGCCAGCGGTCGGCAGCCCTGTGATCGTCACCGTGGGGGCCGCCGTCAGCAGGCTGTTGAAACCCGCCACCGAGAGCGCCGTCGCCTCGATGGCGCCGGTGGACAGCTCCAGGTGCCAGTCGCCGCCCTTATCGGCCGCGCCGGTGGCGTCGGTCGAGGCGGCGATGTCGGCACCGGTCAAGTGCTCCAGCTCGGTGATAAAGGCCTCGCCTTCGCTGTCGGCGGCCACGTCGCAGCCGTAAAGCAGGATGTCGGCCTCGTCGGTGAGGTACGGCGCCCAGCCCCGCAGCATCTCGCGTTGCGCCTCGCTCAGGCTGCCGCCGCCGATGACCTCGTTGCCCAGCATCAGGCTGCCGGGCGTGCCGTGGCTGATGATGTGAATGGTGTCGTACTGCCGGCCGGCGTCGTTGGCGAGTTCGCGGCTGATGGCGTCGAGACCGGATTCGTCGCGCTCGACCACGCGCACCATGACATTGGCGGGCAAGTCGAGGGTGAAGCCCTCTTGCTCGGCCACACGTGCGTCCACCACCACAAGGGTGGCGAATCTTTCTTCAGGAGCGTCCAGGGCCGGCGGGTCGGTGTCATCGTCGGATTCGGCGTCGGCCTGGCTGCTCGCGCTGTCGACGGCGTCGCTGCCTTGCGCGCTTTCGCCCTCACCTTCGATGCCGCCTTCGTCGTCTGCCGCAGCCGTGGTGGAAGACGGCGTGGGGACTTCGTTTTCGTCTGTGTCCCCGGAGGCGTTGGCGGGTTGCGGCTCATCAGCGCCGGGGACGGGGGCCTGGCCCTGCACCTCTGGCGCTGCGGCGTCGGGCGCGCTTGGCTGCGGAGGGCTGGGTTCGGGCGCGGCCTGATCGGGGAGCACATCGGCCGCAGCCACGGCACCTGCGCCGTCAAACAGCAACCGCGGCTCCAGCGCCATGGCCTGGCTTACAGGCCGAAAACGGAGTTTGTTTTCTTCTTCTTTCTTTTCTGTTCGCATGGTGACCCTAGCTATCGCCCGAGAAATGTAACCAAATCCTACCGATACGCAGGAAAGCGCCACACTCTAGACGAAAGGCCTACTCGTTTGCCGCGCTGAATCGCGGCAAAGTTCACAGGCTCAGGTCGCGCGTTCGGCTATCACCCAGCCAACACGCCCGTCAAGATTAACGAGCAAAACCCCAACACCACAAGACGAACGGTCTGATTTTCAGAACGAACGGCTCTGAGAACGAGGAATTTCCTTCAGGGAACGCAACAACAGCCTCAAAGACGCATTTTTAGTCGTTGCAAATCGACCACAAAAAGCTTCGCAACAAAACCGGATAAGCGTGCGGATGTCACAGCCAGGGGACCAGGGAAGGCCCCTGCGAGAGCGGTGCGTCGCCAGGGCCCTGGAGAAAAAGCTCTGCGTCAGAGCTTCTGCAGCGCGGCGATACGCTCTTCCATAGGCGGGTGGGTCGAGAACAGCTTGCCCAGGTTGCCGGTGATGCCCATGGCCTGCATGGTCTTGGGCAGCTCGCCCGGCGTCAGGCCGCCCAGTCGGGCCAGGGCGTTGATCATCGGCTGCTTGCGGCCCATCAGCTGGGCGGCGCCGGCGTCGGCGCGGAACTCGCGCTGGCGCGAGAACCAGGCCACGATGATGGCGGCGACGAAGCCCAGCACGATGTCCAGCACGATGGTGGTGACCATGTAGCCGATGCCCGGGCCGCTGTCGCGGTCGTCGCCGCGGCGCAGGAAGCTGTCCACCGCGTAACCGATCACGCGGCTGAGGAACACGACGAAGGTGTTCATCACGCCCTGGATCAGGGTCATGGTGACCATGTCGCCGTTGGCCACGTGGGCCACCTCGTGGCCGATCACGGCCTCGACCTCTTCACGCGTCATGCTCTGCAGCAGGCCGGTGGACACCGCCACCAGGGCCGAGTTCTTGAAGGCGCCGGTGGCGAAGGCGTTGGGGGCACCGTCGTAGATGGCGACCTCGGGCATGCCGATGCCCGCCTTCTCGGCGAATTTCTGCACGGTCTGCACGATCCAGGCCTCGTCCGCCGTCTGCGGCTGGTTGATCACCCGCGCACCGGTGCTCATCTTGGCCATGGTCTTGCTCATGAGCAGCGAGATGGTCGCGCCGCCGAAACCCATGATCAGCGAGAAGCCCGCCAGTGCGGTCATGTTCAGGCCGTTGGCCGTGAGGTAGCGGTCCACGCCCAGGATGCGCGAGGTGACCATCAGCACCGCCATCACGGCGAAGTTGGTCAGAACGAACAGGAAGATGCGTTTCATGAAGGCTCCGTGGCAAAGAGGGACGGATGATAGTGGGGGTGGGTCGACCCCGTTTCAAGATGTGTTCAGACCTGGGGCAGCAGGTAGCGCCGTTCCCATGCGCTGATCTCTCGCAGGTAGTGGTCGTGCTCCAGCGTCTTGACCGCCAGGTAGCCGCGCACGAAACGCTCGCCCATCAGCCGGCTGGCGGTCTGGCTCCGCGACATCTGATCCAGCGCGCCGTCAAAGGTTCGCGGAAGGCTGCGCGCCTGGTCGTAGCCGTTGCCGCTCACCGGTTCGGCCGGTGCGATCCGCCCTTCGATTCCGGCCAGACCGGCTGCCAGCGTCGCAGCGATGGCCAGATACGGGTTGGCGTCGGCGCCGGCCAGGCGGTTCTCCACCCGGCGCGCGGCCGGGCCGCTGACCGGCACGCGCAGGCCGGCGGTGCGGTTGTCGTGGCCCCACTGCACATTGGTCGGCGCCTGGCTGCCGGCCACGTAGCGGCGGTAGCTGTTGACGGTGGGCGCGTAGACCAGCATCAGGTCGGGCGTATAGGCCTGCAGGCCGCCGATGAAATGCAAGAACGCCTCGCTGGCCGAGCCGTCGGCCTGGCTGAACACATTGCGGCCCTGCGCGTCCACCACGCTCTGGTGCAGGTGCATGGAACTGCCGGCCTGGCCGGCGATGGGCTTGGCCATGAACACCGCGTTCAGCCCGTGCTGCAGCGCGATCTCGCGCGCCGCGGTCTTGAACAAAAAGGCCTGGTCGGCCACCGCCACCGGGTCGCCGTGCAGCAGGTTGATCTCGTACTGGTTCTCGCCCACCTCGTGCAGCCAGGTGTCGGCGCGGATGCCCAGGCCGTCGATGGCGGCGTGGAAGGCGTCCCAGAACGGTGCCAGCTCATTCAGCGCATTCAGGCTGAAGGCCGACTGACCGACCTCGGGCCGACCGCCCTTCCCGGTGGGCGAGGCCAGCGGCTGGGCCGGGTCGGTCATGGCCGCCGTCAGGTAGAACTCGATCTCGGGCGCCACCACCGGGGTCAGGCCGGCGGCGGCGTAGCGGGCCACCACGTTCTTCAGCACCGAGCGCGGCGCGAACTCGCACAGCGAGCCATCCAGCTCCAGGCAATCGTGCACCGCCAGGTAGCGCGGCACGCTGGCCCAGGGCGAGCGCTTGAGCGTGGCGAGGTCGGGCACCAGGCGCACGTCCGGGTCGCTGTCGGGAAAGATGGGGTCGTAGCTGTACTCGCCCGTGACGCACTGCATCGGAATCGCCTGGCAGATGCGCAGCTCGGTCCCACCCGCGAAGCTGGCGGCCGGCATCAGCTTGCCGCGCGGGTAACCGGTGACGTCGGCGAACAGGCACTCGACGTCGCGCACGCCGGTCTCGCGGAAGTGGGCGACCAGGGTGGCGCGGTCGGCGTCCAGCGAGAGGTTCAGGTGGGACCAGGAGGGCGAGACGGAAGAAGTCATGTCGTCGGGGCAAAAGCGGATCGGGGCGGCCGGAACACGGTGGCGTCGTCGTAGAACGCCGGGTCCTGGTTCGCCGGCCACCAGCCCGGCACCCCCAGCACGGGCAGCGGGGTGAAGGGTTTGGTCGCCAGTTCGGCAGCGGTCAGGCGCGCTGCCAGCCAGCGGTCCCAGGCAGCCACATCGTCCCCCAGGTCGGGGGGCACGGGCACCCTGTAGACATGCCCGGTGATGGACTTGTAGGGGGAGACCAGCTTCTCGGTCAGCGCGTGGCCGAACAGTACCAGCCGGGTCTGCCCCCACAGGGACCGCAGGTCCACGAAGAGCCGGGTCCACTCGCGCGCGATCAGGGCGTCCCAGATCGCATCGGGCGCCTGCAGCAGCACGGCGTTTTCGTCGAACAGGGTGATCGCATCGCGCACCGGCCCACGCACCTGGCCCACGCCCGCCTGCGCGATCTGTGCCGCCTGCAGCCGGTTGAGCAGGCGCTTGGTGGCGGGAAAGCAGGCCCACACCAGGCCGTTGAAGAAGTCGTGCAGACCTTCGCGCGTCGGCACGGCCCCGGTGTCGAAGATGAACTGCTCGTAGGCCATGCCCTCGGGCAGCTCGGCCTGGGGCACAAAGCGCGGGCCGGCGGTGCCGATGTGGCGGTTCAGCGCCTGCGGCAGCGGAACGCCCTGCTCACAGGCTGCACGCACCGCCGCCCCGTCGGCCGCGAAGGGCGCGTTCCAGGGCTGCGACCAGTCGGGCGCGGGCCAGCCGGCGACGGCATTGCCGACGGCGCACATGCCCGGATCAGCCCACCAGCTGCCAGGGCAGCGCCTCGCCCGAGCGCAGCGGCTTGAGCTCGGCCTCGCCGAAGGCGAAGCTCTCGGGCGGGGTCCAGCTCTGCTTGCGCAGGGTGATGGTGCCGGTGTTGCGCGGCAGGCCGTAGAAGGCCGGGCCGTTGAAGCTGGCGAAGGCTTCGAGCTTGTCCAGGGCACCCGCAGCTTCAAACGCCTCGGCGTACATCTCGATGGCGGCGTGGGCGGTGTAGCAGCCGGCGCAGCCGGTGGCGTGTTCCTTCAGGTGGGCCGGGTGCGGCGCGCTGTCGGTGCCCAGGAAGAACTTGGCACTGCCGCCCGTGGCCGCGGCCACCAGGGCCTGGCGGTGCGTCTCGCGCTTGAGCACCGGCAGGCAGTAGTAATGCGGGCGGATGCCGCCGGTGAAGATGGCGTTGCGGTTGTAGAGCAGGTGGTGGGCGGTGATGGTGGCGCCGAGGTGGGCGTCGGCCTCGGCCACGTACTGCGCGGCTTCCTTGGTGGTGATGTGCTCCATCACGATCTTCAGGCCCGGGAAGTCCTTGCGCAGCGGTTCGAGCTGCTGTTCGATGAACACCGCCTCGCGGTCGAACAGATCGATGTCGGGGCTGGTCACTTCGCCGTGCACCAGCAGCAGCACGCCCGCCTTCTGCATGGCTTCCAGCGTCTTGTAGGTCTTTCGGATGTCGGTCACACCCGCGTCGCTGTTGGTGGTGGCGCCGGCCGGGTAGAGCTTGCAGGCGACCACGCCGGCGTCTTTGGCACGGGCGATCTCGTCGGCCGGCAGGTTGTCGGTCAGGTACAGCGTCATCAGCGGCTCGAAGGCCACGCCCGCGGGCACGGCGGCGCGGATGCGGTCCGCATAGGCCAGGGCCTGGGCCGCGGTGGTCACCGGCGGCTTGAGGTTGGGCATGATGATCGCGCGGCCGAACTGGGCGGCGGTGTGCGGCACGACGGTGTTCAGAGCGGCGCCGTCGCGCACGTGCAGGTGCCAGTCGTCGGGGCGGGTGATCGTGAGGGAGGTGGTGGGGGCGTTCATGCCCCGATTTTCCCACCCCGCGCGGCTCACTTGCTGTGGGTCGCCAGGTGCCGCTCGAGATCGTTCCAGAACGCGTCCACCGAGCCCTTGGCCTTGCGGGTGCCGGGGCGTTCACGATAGATGCGGATGTCCAGCGTGGTGTCCAGCCCCTCGCCCGCGCTCACCAGCCGCTTGGCGCGCAGTTCGCGCCGCACCGCGCTGGCCGGCAGGAAGGCGATGCCATGGCCTTCGAGCGCCATGGCCTTGAGGCCTTCGGACATGTCGGTTTCGTAGATGCGGTCCAAGTGCACCGGCACCGGGCTGCTCTTGAGCACCTGCTCCACCGCGCGGCCCATGTAGGCCCCCGGCGCATAGGCCAGGTAGGGCAAGGGGTGCGCCGTGGTGCCCGGCAGGCGGAACATCGGCTCGCCGTGCTCGTTGGGCTTGACGTAGGGCGAGAGCGTCTCGCGGCCCAGCGGCAGCATCTCGTAACGCGCGGCGTCCAGCTGGATCGGCTGCGACGTGTGGTGGTAGGCGATCAGCAGGTCGCAGCTGCTCTCCACCAGGCGCATCACCGCGTCGTGCACGTTCATCGCGATCAGCCGGCTCTTGATCGGCCCGCAGCTCTCGCGCAGGCCCGAGAGCCAGGACGGGAAAAACGTGAAGGCCAGCGTGTGCGGCACGGCGAACTCGATCACGTCCTGCGCCGCCGCGGTGTGGGCTCGCAGCATGGCGCGCGTGCTCTGCAGGGCCTGCAGCATCTCCAGCGACTGGTCGTACAGGGTCTGACCGGCGGGGGTCAGGCGCGTCGGGTAGGACGAGCGGTCCACCAGATCGGTGCCGGCCCAGGCTTCGAGCGACTGGATGCGGCGCGAGAACGCAGGTTGCGTGACGTGGCGCAGCTGCGCGGAGCGGCTGAAGCTGCGCGTCTCGGCCAGGCTCACAAAATCTTCCAGCCACTTGGTTTCCATGGCGGCGGATTATGCGCGCCGTGCATGGGCGCACATCCCCCTGTTTTTCCGGGTTTTGGAGCCTGCCCGGTTCCGTTACGATATCCACAACCTAGGGTTAACCCTAATATTGCATACCCATGACCCAGAACCCGCCCGCCATCCTCCCGTCCCGCATCGCCCACGCCGGGTTGCGCCAGAAAATCATGTCGGCCGACGCGGCCGCCGCCCTCATCCACCACGGCGACCACGTCGGCATGAGCGGCTTCACCGGCGCGGGCTATCCCAAACTGGTGCCGCAGGCCCTGGCGCGCCACATCCAGCAGCAGCACGACGCCGGGCACGAATTCCGCATCGGCCTGTGGACCGGCGCATCCACCGCGCCCGAGCTCGACGGCGCGCTGGCCAAGGTGGGCGGCATGGACATGCGCCTGCCCTACCAGTCCGACCCGACCTGCCGCGCCCGCATCAACGCTGGCGACATGGCCTACACCGACATCCACCTCTCGCACGTGGCGCAGTACGTGTGGTTCGGCTTCCTCGGCAAACTGAACGTGGCGGTGATCGAGGTCGCCGGCATCCTGGAGGACGGCCGCCTGATCCCGGCCACCTCGGTCGGCAACAACAAGACCTGGCTGGACCAGGCGGACAAAGTGATCCTGGAAGTCAACCACGGCCACCCGCTGGCGCTGGAGGGCATGCACGACATCTACTACGGCACCGAGCGACCGCCGCACCGCAAGCCCATCCCGATGACGGACGCCGGAGACCGCATCGGCACGCCCTACCTGCACTGCGACCCGGCCAAGGTGATCGCCGTGGTCGAGACGAACCTGCCCGACCGCGACACGCGCTTCGCCGCCCCCGACGAGGCCTCGCGCCGCATCGCCGGCCATCTGATGGATTTCTTCCAGAACGAGGTGCAGCAGGGCCGCCTGCCCGAGGACCTGCTGCCGCTGCAGTCGGGCGTGGGCAACATCGCCAACGCCGTGCTGGAAAGCCTGAACGACGGCCCCTTTTCCGGGCTGCAGGGCTATACCGAGGTGCTGCAGGACGGCATGCTGGCGCTGCTCAAGAGCGGCAAGATGCGCATGGCCTCGTCCACCGCGATCTCGCTCTCGGCCGAGGTGATGAACGAATTCGTGGAGAACCTGGACTTCTACCGCGAACGCATCGTGCTGCGGCCGCAGGAGATCAGCAACCACCCCGAGGTGATCCGCCGCCTGGGCCTGATCGCCATGAACGGCATGATCGAGGCCGATCTCTACGGCAACGTGAACTCCACCCACGTGATGGGCACGCGCATCATGAACGGCATTGGCGGTTCGGGCGACTTCGCGCGCAACGCCTACCTCTCGATCTTCATGACGCCGTCCACCGCCAAGGGCGGCAGCATCAGTTGCATCGTGCCCATGGTCAGCCACGTGGACCACACCGAACACGACGTGCAGATCGTCGTGACCGAACAGGGCCTGGCCGACCTGCGCGGACTCTCACCGCGCCAGCGCTCGCGCCTGATCATCGAGCGCTGCGCCCACCCCGACTTCAAGCCCGCGCTGCTGGACTACGTGGAGCGCAGCGAAGCGAACGCCAAGGCCGGCCACGCGGGCATGCACACGCCGCACCTGCTGGAAGAAGCGCTGAGCTGGCACGCCCGGTACGAGCGCACCGGCAGCATGAAGCCTTAGTCGGAACCGGACTGCTGCAAGGCCCACATGTCGGCGTAGGTGCCGCCGCGGGCCACCAATTCGGCATGCGTGCCGCGCTCGACGATCTCGCCGTTCACCAGCACCAGGATCTCGTGCGCGTCGACCACCGTCGACAGCCGGTGCGCGATCACCAGCGAGGTCTTGTTGCGCGCCGCGCTCTTGAGTTCGGCCTGGATCGCGCGCTCGTTGGCCGAATCCAGCGCCGACGTCGCCTCGTCGAAGATCACGATGGGCGGGTTCTTGAGCAGGGTGCGTGCGATCGCCACGCGCTGCTTCTCGCCACCCGAGAGCTTGAGCCCACGCTCGCCGACGGTGGTGGCGTAGCCCTTGGGCAGCTTCTCGATGAAGGCGTGGATGTGCGCGGCCTTGGCCGCTTCCACCGCCGCGTCGTGGCCCGCGTCCGGCCGGCCGTAGAGGATGTTGTATTCGATGCTGTCGTTGAACAGCACCGTGTCCTGCGGCACGATGCCGATGGCCTGGCGCACGCTGGACTGGGTGACCTCGCGGATGTCCTGGCCGTTGATGGTGATGCGGCCACCGCCGTGGGGACCGCCGGGCTCGTGGTTCGTGACGTCGTAGAAGCGGTAGAGCAGCCGCGCCAGCGTGCTCTTGCCTGAACCCGAGGGCCCGACCACCGCCACCGTCCTGCCGGCCGGAATCTCGAAGCTGATGCCGTGCAGGATCTCGCGCGCCGGCTCGTAGGAAAAGCGCACGTTCTCGAACTTCACCGCCGGTGGCCCGTCCAGCACCAGCGGCTGAGCGCCCGGCGCATCGGCAATCTCGCGCTCCTTCTCCAGCAGCACGAACATCTTGTCCAGGTCGGTCAGGCTCTGCTTGATCTCACGGTAGAGCACACCCAGGAAACCCAGCGGGATGTAGAGCTGGATCATGAAGGCATTGACCATCACCAGGTCGCCCAGCGTCATGTGGCCGTCGGCCACGCCCTGGGTGGCGCGCCAGAGCATCAGCACCAGGGCCACCGCGATGATCAGCTGCTGGCCGGTGTTCAGCAGCGACAGCGTGGTCTGGCTCTTGATGCGGGCCTTGCGCAGCTTCTCCAGCGACTCGTCGTAGCGCCGCGCCTCGAAGGCCTCGTTGTTGAAGTACTTGACCGTCTCGTAGTTGAGCAGCGAGTCGATGGCCTTGGTCTGGCTGGTGGACTCCAGCTCGTTCATCTCGCGGCGGAACTTGGTGCGCCACTCGGTCACCGTGACGGTGAAGGTGATGTACAGCACCAACGCCACCAGCGTGATCCAGACGTAGCCCATGTCGAACTTCGTGCCCAGCAGGGTGAGCACGAACACGACTTCGATCAGGGTCGGGAAGATGCTGTAGAGCGAGTACGAGATCAGCGACTGCACGCCGCGCGTACCGCGCTCAATGTCGCGCGTCATGCCGCCGGTCTGGCGCTCCAGGTGGAAGCGCAGGCTCAGCGCGTGCAGGTGGCCGAACACCTGCAGCGCGATGGAGCGGGTGGCGCCCTCGGTGGCCTTGGCGAACACCAGTTCGCGCAGTTCGGTGAACACGCTGGTGGACAGGCGCAGCAGGCCGTAGGCCACGATCAGCCCCAGCGGCACCACCAGCAGCGCCGCCGCGCTGCCGGGCTGAATGGTCATCGCGTCCACCAGCTCCTTGAGCAGCAGTGGCACGCCGACGTTGGCGGCCTTGGCCGCCACCATGAAGGCCAGCGCCGCGATCACGCGCCACTTGTACTGCCAGAGGTAAGGGAACAGGCGGCGCAGCGTTGCCCAGTCGGAACGGGGCGCTTGGGGGCCGCTGTCGGCGGTGGGCACAGGATAGGCGGCCCGGGAGACGGAAGAGGGGCGCATGCGGGACAATCGTGGGAGTTTTCCAGAGATTGTGCCCATGTCCTCCGAATCAAGCCCCCGCCCCCACACCGAACTGCCCGAAGGCCGCGAACTGGTGCTCAAGGTCATCCCGATGCCGGCCGACACCAACGGCAACGGCGACATCTTCGGCGGCTGGGTGATGGCCCAGGTCGACCTGGCCGGCGCCGTGCTGCCGGCGCGCTACGTCAAGGGCCGCATGGCGACCGTGGCGGTCAACCAGTTCATCTTCAAGCAGCCGGTGCGGGTGGGCGACATCCTGAGCTTCTATTCGCACGTCACCCGCGTAGGCAACACCTCGATCACGGTGCAGGTGGAGGTGTTCGCCGAACGCTTTTCCGCCCAGGGCCAGTACGTCAAGGTGACCGAGGCCAGCCTGACCTACGTCGCCATCGACCACGAGGGCCGTCCGCGCCCGATCCCGCGCGAGGGCCTGCCGGCCGGCATGGCCTGAGTCTGCCCGCCGTTCAGCGCGGCCAGCGCGCGCGCCAGCGGCCGTAGATGCGATCCGCCAGCGCCTGGCTGGTGGTCAGGTGGTCGCGGGTGCCTGAGCGCATGGCTGCGGGTGTCTGCACCGTGGCCGGGTGCGCCGCGCAGGCCGGGGCGTAGCCGGCGCCCGGCACCGCGATCCAGTCTTCCACCTTGCGTTCCGTGATCTCGATGTGAAACTGCATCGCCAGGTGCTGGCGCAGCACGAAGGCCTGGTGCGGACAGGCCGCCGAGCCGGCGATGAGCTGTGCGCCCGGCGGCAGTTCGGTGAAGCTGTCGTAGTGCCACTGGTAGACCGTCGCGTCCGGCGCGTCGCCCAGCCAGTCGCGCGCCGCCGCGCTGCCGTCGTGGCGGATGGGCAGCCAGCCGATTTCTGGCGTGTCGAGCGTCTGCACCTGGCCGCCGAAGGCGCGCGCGATGAGCTGCCCGCCCAGGCAGTGGCCGATGACCGGGATGCCCAGCGCGTCGGCCTCGCGGATCAGCGCCTCGGCCTGGCGCAGGCTGGGGCGGTCGTCGTTGGCGCTCCAGGCGCCGCCGAGCACGGCCAGTCCTTTCAGCCCCCGCACCGTCGCTGGATAAACCTCACCCGCCTCGGTGCACAGCACGCGCCAGCGCACACCCTGTGCGTTGAGCCAGTCACCCAGGTGGCCCGGGCCGTCTTCGTGCAGGTGCTGGAGCACCAGCACCTCGGTGTCGTGGGCAATCGGATCGTTCATGGCCGGGATGATCGCCAGCCGGCCGGCCCGGCGGAGGGCCAATCCGCGCCGCTCAGAAGGTGCCGTGGCGGCCTTCGCCGGCCGCGAAGCGCGCCGCACCCTCCAGCGCATCGGGGATGCGCGCCCGGCCGCGCTGCCACTCCTGCTGCAGCGCCTCGCCCAGCGGCAGGTCCCACTGCGCATGGGCGCTCTCGCGGTCGGCGCGCATCGTGGCCTGCGGGAAGGCGGCGAGCTGCCGCGCCAGCGCGATGGCGGCTTCGCGCGCCTGCCCGGTCGGCACCACGCGGTTGGCCAGCCCCATCTGCAGCGCCTCGGCCGCCTCGACCTTGCGGCCGGTGAGTATCAGGTCCATCGCGTGGCCCATGCCGATCAGGCGCGGCAGGCGCACCGTGCCGCCGTCGATCAGCGGCACGCCGAAGCGGCGGCAGTAGACACCGAAGTAGGCATCGTCTTCCATCACCCGCATGTCGCACCACAGCGCCAGTTCCATGCCGCCCGCCACCGCCGCGCCGCTGACCGCCGCGATCACCGGCTTGGACAGGCGCAGACGCGATGGCCCCATGGGGCCGATGACGCGGGCGTCGTCGCTGTGGAAGTCCAGCGCGTCCATGCCCCCAGCGCCACCCGAGGCCGCCAGGCGGGCGCCGTGCTGCAGGTCCCAGCCGGCGCAGAAGTGGCCGTGCGCACCGTGGAACACCGCGACCTTGGCGGCCGGGTCGTCCTCGAAAGCGAGGAAGGCGGCGTGCAGCGCCTGTGCGGTGTCGCCATCGACCGCGTTGCGCACCTCGGGGCGGTTCAAGGTGACGACGAGGATGTCGCCCAGGATCTCGATGGTGACGGCGGTCATGTTTCACCTCCCCACCATCCGACGCGCTGTTCGTTCAGCGTGGCGTCGAGCTCGTCCGCCGACACCTCGATCTCCATCCGCAACAGCGCCCCCGCCATCGACTTGCCCAGGTTGTCCAGCCGCAGGTTGCGGGCGCCGCCACCCTGCAGCGCGCCCTTGAGCACCAGCTTGAGCGCGAGGATGTTGGGCAGCGGCCAGCGGTCCACCTCGCCCGGCAGCCAGGGCGCGAAGTGCTGCCGCACGCGCTCGGCCGTGACCTCGCGTTCGAGGATGCGGTAGCCCGCCTCGTTCCAGGCGAACAGCCCGAAGTCGACCCAGTCGGCCTTGTCGCCGCTGCGCGCATGGGCGATGCGGACCAGGGGTATGCGAACTCCGTTCATGCGGCACCTCCCAGCATCTCGACCCGCACATTGGGCTCCACCTCCGCCCGAGGGATCAGCGTCGGCCAGATGCCCAGCAGCTCGCTGGTGTTGTGCAGCCCGGTGAAGCCGCAGGTGTAGGCCGGGCCGCTGAGGCCGATCCAGGGGAACAGGCGGCCAAAGCCGTCGGCGGCGGCTTTCACGTTCGTGCGCAGCACCAGCCGCGTCCAGACCTCGTTCATCTGGTTGAGCTGTTCCGGCGGCGGCAGCGGCGCCAGCGGGCCGTGCGCCGAGTTCAGGCCCGGGTATTCGATGTACAGCTCCTCGTGCGGCACGCGCCGCTCGGCCAGCTGGGTGCGGATGGTGTCGATGGCGGCCTGCGCCTTGTCCCAGGCGTCGGGCCAGGAAAAGCCCCAGGTCACCTCGGCCTTGAAGCCGTCACTGAACCCCGCGACCACCTTGAGCTGCTCGCCCGGTGCCGTGCCGCGCGCCCCGGTCAGCCGCACCCGGTCGTGGCCCTCGTCGTGCAGGTGGATGCCGCCCATGTCCAGCACCACGTCGGGCGAGCGGTAGGCGTGCGGGTCGTGCACCTCGTACAGCAGCTGCTGGCGCACGGTGTCGAAGTTGACGCGCCCGCCCGTGCCCGGCGCCTTGGTGATGAGGGCCGTGCCGTCGTCCCACACCTCGGCGATGGGAAAGCCGATGTGCGCCAGGTCGGGAATGGCCTGCCACGCGCCCCGGCTGCCGAAGTTGCCGCCGCTGCCCTGGCCCGAACATTCGAGCAGGTGGCCCACGGTCAGGCCCTGCGCCAGCTTGTCCAAACCGGCCGGATCGGTGGCCTTCAGGTTCCAGCCCAGGTGGTGGGCGATGGGGCCGAGGAACAGCGCTGCGTCGGCCACGCGGCCGGTGATCACGATGTCCGCGCCCCGGTCCAGCGCCTGCACGATGGGCGCCGCGCCCAGGTAGGCGTTGCCGAACACCAGCCGCTCGCGCACCGCCGACACCGGCTCGCCGCTGAACAGGTGGGCCAGCGCCGCGTCGGGCACCGACGCGTCGAGCAGGCGCGGCAGCACGTCGTCCCCGGTCACCACCGCGATGCGCGGCGCCATGCCCCTGGCCGCCAGCGCGGCCTGCACCGCCTGCGCGGCCCCCAGGGGGTTGAGGCCACCCGCGTTGCAGACGAAGCGCACGCCGCGCGCCCGCATCAGCGGCCACAGCCGCAGCAGCATGGGCACCACGTCGCGCGCGTAGCCCAGCGACGGGTCGCGCTGCCGGTCTTTCTGCAGGATGGCCAGCGTGAGTTCGGCCAGGTGGTCGCTGGCGATGAACTGCACATTGCCACGTTCGATGCTGGCGACCACGGGCTCCCAGTGGTCGCCATAAAAGCCGAGACCGGCGCCGATGCGGATGGACTTCATGCGGCCAGCATACGGGCATTCCCTATTTTTGCAAAGCGATTGCTTGCTGAAAATAAGGCGCAAAAAAACTGCCGCCTGCGCGACTCGGGCTCGGGTCTACCCTGACGCCGGTTTCAGGCAAGGCCGATATAAAACCCGCACCACAGCTGGACCCTGCGCCACAGCATTTGCAGCGCCCTGTGTCCACAACAACAAAGGAGACAGTGCGTGCAACTGCTGCAACTGCTGATCGGCGGTGTGGCCCAGGGATGCATCTACGGACTCATTGCCCTGGGCTTCGTGCTGATCTACAAGGCCACCGAGACGGTGAGCTTCGCGCAGGGGGACCTGATGATGGTCGGCGCCTTCGGTGGCCTGCTCACCATGACGCTGCTGGGGTTTCCGTTCTGGGTCTCGGTGCTCGCGGCGGTCATCGGCATGGGCCTGTTCGGCGTGCTGCTCGAACGCATGGTGATCCGCCCCATCCTGGGCCAGCCGGCGTTCTCCATCGTGATGCTCACCATCGGCGTGGGCTACGTGCTGCGCGGCGTGATCACCATGATCCCCAACATCGGCACCGACACCCATTCTCTGGCCGTGCCTTACGCGGGCGAGGTGCTGAACATGGGCGGCCTGGTGCTGGCGGCCGAGCAGCTGGTGATCATCGGCGTGACCGCGGTGCTCTGCGCCGGCCTGTTCGCCATGTTCAAGTACAGCAAGCTGGGCATCGCCATGCAGGCCTCGTCGCAGAACCAGCTGGCGGCCTACTACATGGGCATCCCGGTCAAGCGGCTCAATGGCCTGGTCTGGGGCCTGGCGGCCGGTGTGGCGGCCATCGCCGGCCTGCTGCTGGCGCCCATCACCTTCGTGCACGCCAACATGGGCTTCATCGGCCTCAAGGCCTTTCCGGCCGCGGTGGTGGGCGGCTTCGGCAGCCTGCCCGGCGCGATCGTCGGCGGGCTGGTGATCGGCATCGTGGAGGCACTCTCTGGCTTCTACCTGCCCGAAGGTTTCAAGGACATCGCGCCCTACATCGTGGTGCTGCTGATGCTGGTGCTCAAGCCGAACGGCCTGTTCGGCGAGAAGCTGCGCAAAAAGGTCTGAACCGATGCGTTTCATTTTCAAGACCGACTACGACCAGGACATCCGGCTGGCCAAACACGGCGGCCATGTGTTCTGGTACAGCCTGCTGGGCCTGTTCCTCGCGGTGGCGCCCTGGGCCCTGCCCGAGTACTGGCTGGCGCAACTCACCTTCGTGCTGATCTACGCCATCGTCGGTCTGGGCCTGATGCTGCTGGCCGGTTTCACCGGCCTGTTCTCGCTCGGCCACGCGGCCTTCCTCGGCGTCGGCGCCTACACCGAGGCGGTGCTCACCAACGCGGGCTGGCCCTTCCCTGTCTCCATCGCCTGTGCCGGCCTGCTCTCGGCCGCGGTGGGCATGGTGGTGGGCCTGCCGGCGCTGCGCGTCAAGGGCATCTACCTGGGCATGGCCACGCTGGCCTTCGGTTTCATCGTCGAAGAAGGCCTGGCGCGCTGGGAGCACGTGACCGGCGGCAACGCCGGCCTGGTGGTCAACCCGCCGGCCATCGGCGGCTGGACCATCGACTCGACCGAAGGCTTCTACTTCCTCTGCCTGGTGCTCTGCGTGGGCGCCACGCTGGCCATCGTCAACCTGCTGCGCGCGCCCACCGGCCGCGCCTTCGTGGCCATCCGCGACTCCGAGATCTCGGCGCAGAGCATGGGCATCCACCTGGCGCGCTACAAGACGCTGAGCTTCGCCTTGTCGGCCGCGCTGGCCGGCATCGGCGGCGCGCTCTACGCGCACAAGATCCAGTTCCTCTCGCCCGACCAGTTCTCCATCATCCAGTCCATCGACCTGCTGCTGATGGTGGTGATCGGCGGGCTGGGCTCGATCCACGGCGCCTTCCTGGGCGCGATGTTCCTGATCGTGATGCCGCAGCTGATCGCCCTCGCCAAGGACTTCCTGCCCGAGGCCATCGGCCAGTCCACCGGCCTGCAGGGCACGGTCTACGGCGCGGTGCTGATCGCCTTCGTGCTGTTCGAGCCCATGGGGCTGTATGGCCGCTGGCTCAAGGTCCGCACCTGGTTCCAGCTGTTCCCGTTCTACCGCAAGGGCATGTTCAAGCGGCAGAAGTCGTTCCAGAAATCGGACCGTCTGAAATGAGCGCCATGAACGACGACATCCTCCTCTCGGCCCGGGACCTCAGCGTGCGCTTCGGCGGCGTGCTGGCGGTCAACAAGGTGAGCTTCGACGTCAGGAAGGGCGAGGTGTTCACCCTCATCGGCCCCAACGGCGCGGGCAAGACCACGGTGTTCAACCTGATCAGCCGCATCTACACGCCCACCAGCGGCGAGATCCACTTCGCCAGCCACCAGGGGCCGCTGAAGCTGACCGACCTGCCGCCGCACAAGGTGGCCGGCCTGGGCATCGCACGCACCTTCCAGAACATCGAGCTGTTCGAGCACGCCACGGTGCTGCAGAACCTGCTGATCGGGCGCCACACGCACCGGCAGACCGGGCTGTGGAGCGAGCTGCTCTTCACCGGCAAGACCCGAGCCGCCGAGATCGCCGCGCGCGAGAAGGTGGAGCAGGTGATCGACTTCCTCGACCTGCAGCACCACCGCGAGTCGATGGTGGCCGGCCTGCCGTATGGCGTGCGCAAGGTGGTGGAACTGGCGCGCGCGCTGTGCACCGAACCTCGCCTGCTGCTGCTGGACGAACCGTCGTCGGGCCTGAACGTGGAGGAAACCGAGGACATGGCGTTCTGGATCAGCGACATCAAGAACGAGCTGGGCGTGACGGTGCTGATGGTCGAACACGACATGACGCTCGTGTCCAAAGTGTCCGACCGCGTGCTGGCCATGAGCATGGGCGCCGAGCTGGCCACCGGCACGCCGGCCGAGGTGCAGAGCCACCCCGGCGTGATCGAGGCCTACCTCGGCACGGTGGACGACGTGTCCAGCCTGCGCCGCGAGAACCATGTGGGGGCCGGGGCATGAGCACACCCGTATCGGACCAGGCCGTGCTCAAGCTGCTCAACGTCGAGAGCGCCTACGGCCCCATCAAGGCCATCCGCGGCGTGAGCCTGCAGGTGCGGCGCGGCGAGATCGCCACCGTGCTGGGCAGCAACGGCGCCGGCAAGACCACCATCCTCAAGACCATCAGCGGCATCATCGACCCGCGCAAGGGCAGCATCGAATTCAAGGGCAACGACATCACCGCGCAGGACCCGGCGCTGATCGTGCAGCAGGGGCTGATGCACGTGCCCGAAGGCCGCGAGGTGTTTCCGCTGCTCTCGGTGCGCGACAACCTGCTCATGGGCGCCTACACCCGCAGCGACCGCGACGGCGTGGCGCGGGACATGGAGCTGGTCTTCAACTACTTCCCGATCCTGCGCGAGCGTGCTGCGCAGGACGCCGGACTGCTCTCGGGCGGCCAGCAGCAGATGCTGGCGATCAGCCGCGCGCTGATGGCCAACCCCGACCTGATCCTGCTCGACGAGCCCAGCCTCGGTCTCTCGCCCAAGCTGACCAAGGAAATCTTCGAGATCGTGGTGCGCATCAACCGCGAGCGCGGCACCACCATCCTGCTGGTGGAGCAGAACGCCAACATGGCGCTCAACGCGTCCGATTACGGCTATGTGCTGGAGAACGGACGCATCGTGATGGAAGACACCTGCGCCCGCCTGCGCGAGAAGGACGACATCAAGGAGTTCTACCTCGGCATGAAGGAAGCCGGCGTGCGCGCCGACCGCCGCTGGAAAAAGAAGAAGAACTGGAGGTGAGCGCATGAGTTACTTGTGGGATCTCTCCGCCATCCGCCCGCAGACCGAGGTGGTCATGCCCGGCGACACCATTCCCGCGATCTTCTGGAACGCGGTGCAACAACGCGGCCCCGACATCTGGTTACGGCAGAAAGAATTCGGCATCTGGCGCAGCTGGACCTGGACCCAGGTGGGCCAGGCGGTGCGCGAGATCGGCCACGGCCTGCTGGCCATCGGCTTCGATGCGCGCGAAACTGCGTCCATCCTCTCCAACACCAATGTGGAGTGGGTGCTGTGCGACATCGCCGTGCTCAGCGCCAACGGCGTGTCGAATGGCATCTACCCGACCGACGCGGCCGAACAGGTGCAGTTCCTCAGCGAAGACTCTGGCACCACCGTGCTGTTCGTGGAAGACGATGAGCAGCTGGACAAGGCGCTGGAGGTGCGCGAACACCTGCCGCGCCTGAAGAAGATCGTGGTGTTCGACATGGACGGCCTGCGCGACTTCCACGACCCCATGGTCATCAGCCTGGACGCACTGCGCGAGCTTGGCCGCCAGCACCTGGCCCAGCACCCGAAGGCGCTGGAGCAGCGCGTGGCCGCTGTGAAGCCCGACGACCTGGCCATCCTGGTCTACACCTCGGGCACCACCGGCAAGCCCAAGGGCGCCATGCACGCGCACCAGGGGCTGGTCTACACCGTGCGCGGCTACAACACGCTGATCGCGCGCGACCAGCACGACGAGTGCATGTGCTTCCTGCCGCTGTGCCACATCGCCGAGCGCATGGGCGGCGAGTATTTCTCTCTCTACACCGGCGCCAGGCTCAACTTCGTCGAGAACCCCGAGACCGTGCCCGAGAACGTGCGCGAGATCGCGCCCACCGTGTTCACCGCCGTGCCGCGCGTGTGGGAGAAGTTCTATTCGGGCGTGATGATCGCGCTCAAGGAAGCCAGCAAGCTGCAGCAGGCGGCCTACGCCTGGGCCATCGGCGTGGGCCAGCGCGTGGCCGACCATGTGCTCAAGGGTGAGGCCGTGCCCGGCAGCCTGCAGTGGCAGTTCCGCGCCGCACGCCTGCTGGTGCTGGACAACGTGCGCAAGCTGATCGGCATCCACCGCGCGCGCTTCCTGGTCACCGGCGCGGCGCCGATCTCGCCCGAGCTGGTGCGCTGGTACCTCGCGCTGGGCGTGCCCATGCTGGAGGTCTGGGGCATGACCGAGACCTGCGGCGCCTCCACCGGCATCCCGGCCGAGCGCATCAAGCCCGGCAGCATCGGCCCGGCCGCGCAGTACAACGAGGTCAAGCTCGACCCGCAGACCGGCGAGATCCTGGTGCGCGGGCCGAACGTGTTCATGGGCTACCTGAACCTGCCCGAGAAGACGGCCGAAACCATCGACAAAGACGGCTGGCTGCACACGGGCGATGTGGGCGTGGTGGATGAGGAAGGGTTTTTCCGCATCACCGACCGCATGAAGGACATCATCATCACCGCAGGGGGCAAGAACATCACCCCCAGCGAGCTGGAGAACGAACTCAAGTTCTCGCCCTACATCACCGACGCGGTGGTGATCGGCGACAAGCGAGCCTACCTCACCGTGATCATCATGATCGACCAGGAGAACGTGGAGAAGTTTGCACAGGACAACGACGTGCCCTTCTCCAACTACGCCAGCCTGACACGCTCCCCCGAGGTGCAGCAGCTGATCCAGGACGTGATCGACGCCACCAACAAGAAGTTCGCCCGCGTCGAGCAGATCAAGAAATTCTGGCTGCTCGACACCCAGCTGACCGCCGAGGACGAAGAACTCACGCCCACCATGAAGCTCAAACGCAAGCTGGTGCAGCAGAAATACGCCGAACAGATCGAGGCCATGTACCGCTGATCCGGCCGCCCCGTTTTTTCCACCCAGGAGACAAGCCCCCATGAAAGCCCGACTCACTCTGACCGCCGCCGCGCTGGCACTCACGGCCGGCGCCACCTTCGCACAGTCGCAAGGCGTGAGCAAGGACGAAATCGTCCTCGGCTCCATCCAGGACCTCTCCGGCCCGCTCGCCGGCTTCGGCAAGCAGGCCCGCCTGGGCATGATGCTGCGCGTGGACGAAATCAACGAGCAGGGTGGCGTCAACGGCCGCAAGCTCAAGCTGCTGGTGGAAGACAGCAAGTACGACCCCAAGACCGCCGTGCTGGCGGCGCAGAAGCTGGTCAACCAGGACAAGATCTTCATGATGGTCGGCCACATCGGCACGGCGCAGAACATGGCCGCCATGCCGGTGCAGTTCCAGAAGAACGTGATCAACTTCTTCCCCATCACCGCCGCGCGCGAGATGTACGAGCCCTTCCACAAGCTCAAGTACTCCTTCGCGGCCACCTACTTCGACCAGATGAAAAACTCGCTGCCGCTGGTGGTGAAGGAAAAAGGTGCCAAGAAGGTCTGCACCGTCTACCAGGACGACGAGTTCGGTCTGGAAGTGGTGCGCGGTGCCAAGGAAGGCCTGAAGTCCATCGGCATGGAAATGGCCGAAGAGGCCAGCTTCAAGCGCGGTGCCACCGAATTCGGCTCGCAGATGCAGAAACTGGCCGCCGCGCAGTGCGACTTCGTCGTGCTCGGCACCATCATCCGCGAGACCGTGGGCACCATCGCCACCGCCCGCAAGCTCGGCTTCAACCCCACCTTCATGGGCAGCAGTGCGCTCTACACCGACCTGATCCACAAGCTCGGTGGCCCGGCCATGAACGGCCTGTACGCCACCATGACGGTGCAGAACCCCTACCTGGACGACGCCTCGCAGCCGGTGCGCTTCTGGGCCAACAAGTACAAGACCAAGTTCAACGAAGACCCCACCGTGTTCTCGGTCTACGGCTACAACATCATCGACACCTTCGCCAAGGTCGCGGGCAAGGCCGGGCCAGGCCTGAGCACCGACAGCTTCATCAAGGTGATGGACACGATGACGATCCCCACCGACATCTTCGGCAGCGCGCCCGCCAGCTTCGGCCCGCAGAAGCGCCTGGGCAGCAACGCATCGCGCCTGTCGCAGATCGTCGACGGCAAGTGGAAGGTGATCTCGGACTACCCGAAGAACTGATCCCCGCTCAGAGCTGCGCGCCGCCTGTCTGAACAGGCCATGCGCGCAAGCCGCCTCGCCCCGTGCGATGGCGGCTTTTTTTGCGCCCGCGGCCCTGGCCTACGAGGAGCATAGGACCTATCCTACGGACACGGAACACCGGCCCGGGTCCAATGGCGCCACGGGGCCGACCGTCCCCTTTCAGGAGCCAGCACCATGGGAATCGCACGCATCGCCGCCTTGATCGTCATCGTCGCCGGGATCGCCGCCCTGGTGTACGGTGGCTTCTCGTACACAACGGAAAGCACCGCCGCCAAACTGGGTCCGCTGGAACTCAAGGTCCAGGAAGAAAACCGGGTCAACATCCCCGTGTGGGCCGGCGTGGCCGCCATCGTGGCGGGCGGCCTGGTGCTGCTGGTCAGCGCGCGCAAGTGACGCCGCCCGCACCGGTGCGGACCGGCTGGTGACCGGTCCCGGGGTGCCCGGTTCTCTCGCGGGGCCACAGCCGGCCAGGGCGCGTCTGGGGATGAGCCGCCAGTAGACTCGCAACCATGTCGTTGATCTTGCTGCTGTCCCTGCCATTCATCGGAAGCCTGGTCGCTGCGCTGCTGCCCACCAGCGCGCGCAACATCGTGTCGCTCTGGGCCGCGGCCGTCGCTCTGGTGATTGGCGCGAAGGTGGCCTGGCTGTATCCGGCGGTGAGCGCAGGCGCCGTCGTGACCGAGCGCCTGGCCTGGCTGCCCAGCCTGGGCATCGATGTCGTCATCCGCCTGGACGGTTTCGCGTGGATGTTCGCGATGCTGGTCAGCGGCATGGGCCTGCTGGTCATCGTCTACGCGCGCTACTACCTGTCGAGCGACGACCCGGCCGCACGTTTCTATTCGCTGCTGCTGGGCTTCATGGGCGCCATGCTCGGCGTCGTGGTTTCGGGCAATCTGGTGCAGCTGGTCGTGTTCTGGGAACTCACCAGCGTGTTCTCGTTCCTGCTGATCGGCTACTGGACCCACCGCAAGGACGCCCGCCGCGGCGCGCGCATGGCCTTCACCGTCACCGCCACGGGTGGTCTGGCCTTGCTGGCCGGCGTGCTGGTGCTGGGGCACATCGTGGGCAGCCACGAGCTTGAAGCGGTGCTGCGCTCGGGCGATCTGGTGCGCGCCCACCCGCTCTATCCGCTGGCGCTGTGTCTGGTGCTGCTGGGCGCGCTGACCAAGAGCGCGCAGTTCCCGTTCCATTTCTGGCTGCCGCATGCGATGGCCGCGCCCACGCCGGTCTCGGCCTACCTGCACTCGGCCACCATGGTCAAGGCCGGCGTGTTCCTGCTGGCGCGCCTGTGGCCCGTGCTCTCCGGCACCGACGAATGGTTCTGGATCGTGGGCGGTGCGGGCCTGGTCACGCTGCTGCTGGGCAGCTACGTGGCCATGTTCCAGAACGACCTGAAGGGCCTGCTCGCCTACTCGACGATCAGCCACCTGGGGCTGATCACGCTGCTGCTGGGCCTGAACAGCCCGCTGGCCGCGGTGGCCGCGGTTTTCCACATGATGAACCACGCGACCTTCAAGGCCTCGCTGTTCATGTCGGTGGGCATCATCGACCACGAAAGCGGCACGCGCGACATGCGCCGCCTCCAGGGCCTGTCGCGCAGCCTGCCTGTCACCGGCACCCTGGCCATCGTGGCCTGCGCGGCCATGGCCGGTGTGCCGCTGCTCAACGGCTTCCTGTCCAAGGAAATGTTCTTTGCAGAAACCGTGTTCGTGAGCGCCAGCCCGGTCATCGAGAACGGCCTGCCGGCGCTGGCCACACTGGCCGGCGTGTTCGCGGTGGTGTATTCGCTGCGCTTTGCCCACGGCGTGTTCTTCGGCCCCCCGCCACGGGGCCTGCCGCGCAATCCGCACGAGCCGGCGCACTGGATGCGCGTGCCGGTGGAGCTGCTCGTGCTGGCCTGCGTCGTCGTCGGCACACTGCCGGCCTGGTCCATCGGGCCGGTGCTCGCGCTGGCGGCGCAACCGGTGGTCGGCGGCACCCTGCCCGAGTACAGCCTTGCGGTCTGGCATGGATTCAACACCCCGCTGGTGATGAGCCTGGTGGCCACCGTGGGTGGTCTGCTGGTGTACCTGCGGTTTGCCAGCCGCCTCAGGCAGCGCCGCCAGCGCGGCGCACCGCTGCTGCAGCGGCTGGACGGCAAGCGCCTGTTCGAGAACGGGCTGGCCCGCGCCTCGGGCGCGGCCAGGCACCTGACCCGCTGGCTCGGCACCCGCCGACTCCAGCCGCAGCTGTTCGCGATGCTGCTGATCGCAGGCCTGGCCGGCCTGGGCTCGGCGCTGATCGTGCCCCTGACCTGGGGCGACCGCGCGCGCGTGCCGGCCACGCCCGAATTCGTGCTGCTCTGGCTGATCGCTGGCGCCTGCGCCATCGGGGCGGCCAACCAGGCCAAGTTCCACCGGCTGGCCGCGCTGACCATGCTCAGCGTCGTCGGCCTGGCGATGTGCATCACGTTTGCGTGGTTCTCCGCGCCCGACCTCGCGCTGACGCAGCTCTCCGTCGAGGTCGTCACGCTGGTCCTGTTCCTGCTGGGCCTGCGCTGGCTGCCCAAGCGGCGGGAGCTGGACGACCCGCGCACGGTCCTGCACACCCGGTGGCGCCGGCGCCGCGACATGCTGCTCGCGGTGCTGATCGGTGTCGGCCTGTCGGCGCTGTCGTATGCGCTGCTGACGCGCCAGGCGCCCCAGTCGATTTCCCCGTTCTTCATCGAGAAGGCGCTGCCCGAAGGCGGGGGCACGAACGTGGTCAACGTGATGCTGGTCGACTTCCGAGCCTTCGACACGCTGGGCGAGATCACCGTGCTCGGCATCGTCGGCCTGACGGTCTATGCGCTGCTGCGCCGCTTCCGGCCGGCGCGCGAGACGGTGGATCCGACCGAGCAACAACAGGTGCACGTCGATGCCGCCGGCGCCGACCTGATCGATCGCGACGGCGATGGCGACGACCACCTGCCGCCCTACCTGGAGGTGCCGGCGGTGCTGGTGCGGCTGCTGCTGCCGGTGGCCGGGCTGCTCGCCTTCCACCTGTTCATGCGCGGACACAACGAGCCCGGCGGCGGGTTCGTCGCCGGACTGGTGGTGGCGATTGCCTTCATCGCGCAGTACATGGTCAGCGGCACGCGCTGGGTCGAGGCGCGGATGCACCTGCTGCCCACGCGCTGGATCGCCACCGGCCTGCTGGTCGCACTGGTCACCGGGCTGGGTTCCCTGGCACTGGAACACCCCTTCCTGACCACCCACACCGCGCACGTGACCTGGCCTCTGGTCGGCGAGGTGCACCTGCCCACGGCGGCCCTGTTCGACCTCGGTGTGTTCGCGGTCGTCGTGGGCTCGACCCTGCTGCTGCTGACCGCCATCGCCCACCAGTCGCTGCGCGCGCGCCGCCGGCAAGGTGTGGCCGTCGACGATAGAAAGGACACCGGATGGAAACCGTGATCTCGATCGCCATCGGCGTGATGGCCAGTGCGGGCGTGTGGCTGATCCTTCGCCCCCGGACCTTCCAGGTGCTGATCGGCCTGACGCTGCTGTCCTACGCGGTCAACCTGTTCATCTTCAGTGTCGGCAGCCTGGCCATCGACCGCGAGCCCATCGTCAAGCCGGGCGTGGTGGCCGACCTCGTCAACTACAGCGACCCGCTGCCGCAGTCGCTGGTGCTGACGGCCATCGTCATCGGCTTTGCGACGACGGCGCTGTTCCTCGTCGTGCTGCTGGCGCTGCGCGGCCTGTCCGGCGGCGACCATGTGGACGGCCAGGAGGAGCGCCTGTGACGGAAGGTTTGAACCACCTGCTGGTCGCGCCCATCCTGCTGCCGCTGGCCACCGCCGCGCTGATGCTGCTGCTGGGCGAGGGCCGGCGCGGGCTGAAGGCCGTGACCAACGTGGTGTCCACCGCCCTGGGGCTGGTGATCGCCGTCGCCTTGCTGCTGGACGTGGCCGGACGCGATGCACCGGCGGCCTTCGGCATCTACCTGCCCGGCAACTGGTCCGTGCCGTTCGGCATCGTGCTGGTCGCGGACCGGCTGTCGGCCCTGATGGTGGTGCTGACGGGTTGCGTGGGCCTGGCCTCGCTGCTGTATGCGCTGGCGCGCTGGCAACACGCGGGGGTGTACTTCCATGTGCTGTTCCAGCTGCAGCTGATGGGGCTGTACGGCGCCTTCCTGACGGCCGACCTGTTCAACCTCTTCGTCTTCTTCGAGGTGCTGCTGGCCGCCAGCTATGGCCTGCTGCTGCATGGCGGCGGGGGCGAGCGCGTGCGCGCCGGCCTGCACTACATCACCATCAACCTGGTCGCCTCGCTGCTGTTCCTGATCGGCGTGGCGGTGCTCTACGGCGTCACCGGCACGCTGAACATGGCCGACATCGCGCAGAAGCTGCCGGCGGTACCGGCGAGCGACCGCGGTCTGCTGCACGCCGGGGCCGCCATCCTGGCGATCGCCTTCCTGGCCAAGGCCGGTCTGTGGCCGCTGAACTTCTGGCTGCCACCGGCCTATGCCGCGGCCAGCGCACCGGCCGCGGCGGTGTTCGCCATCCTGACCAAGGTCGGCGTGTACGCCGTGCTGCGTCTGTGGACGCTGTGTTTTCCGGCAGACGCCGGCGCTTCGGCCGGCTTCGGCGGCGGGGTGCTGGTCTGGGGCGGAATCGCCACGCTGGTGTTCGGGGCCGTGGGCATGCTGGCCTCGCAGCAGCTGGCGCGGCTGGCGGGCTACTCGGTCATCGCCTCTTCGGGCACGCTGGTGGCCACCATCGGTTTCGATGAGCCGGCGCTCAGCGGCGGCGCGCTGTTCTACCTGGCCAGCTCCACGCTGGCGGGTTGCGCGCTGTTCCTGCTGGTGGAACTGCTGGATCGTGCGCGCGAGGTCGAAGCAGGCCCGCAGCAGGTCGACGACGGCAACTACGCCCTGCCCGCCTTTTTCGACGCCGAGCCACCGCCGGGCACCAACCTCGACGACGATGAAGAGGCTCTCATCGGCCGCGCCATCCCGGCGGCACTGGCTTTTCTGGGCCTCACCTTCACGGTCTGGGCGATGGTGACGGCCGGGCTGCCGCCGCTGTCCGGATTCGTGGCCAAGCTGACCATGCTCACCGCGCTGCTCGACCTGCGCACGCCTGCGGCCTGGACGCTGTTCGTGCTGCTGATCCTCTCGGGGCTGTTCGCCGCCATGTCGCTGATGCGGGTGGGCATGCGCCACTTCTGGACCACGCAGGACCGACCGCCGCCGCGCCTGCGCGTGATCGAGACCCTGCCGATTGCGGGCCTGCTGGCCGCCTCGCTGGCCATGGTGCTGCAGGCCGAAACCGCGCTCACCTACACCCGGGCCGCGGCCGAGGGGCTGCACGCCCCCGACCTCTACATCAACGCGGTGATGGGTGCCCAGCCGGTCCCCCGCGCGACGGGAGGTGCGCCATGAAGCACCTGCTCCCATCGCCCTGGCTCTCGCTGGGCCTGTTCGGCGGCTGGCTGCTGCTGACCCGCAGCTTCAGCCTGGGCCAGGTGCTGCTGGGCCTCGTGGTCGCCGTGGTGATGCCGCTGCTGATGGCGCCCCTGCGCCCTCGCCCCGGGCCCCTGCGGCGCTGGGGCGTGCTGCTGCGCCTGATCCTGCGCGTCGGCCGCGACGTGCTGCGTTCGGCGGTGCAGGTGGCGTTCGGTGTGTGGCGGGGGCAGCGCCGCCCGCCGCGCGGCGCGTTTGTGGCCGTGCCGCTGGACCTGCACGACGTGCACGGCCTCGCGGCCCTGGCCATGATCACCGCCGTCATCCCGGGCACCGTGTGGTCGGAACTCGCGCCCGACCGCAGCGCGCTGCTGATCCATGTGTTCGATCTTGACGACGAGGCGACCTTCATTGCGCACTTCAAGTCCGACTACGAACAGCCGCTGAAGGAGATTTTCGAATGAGTCCACTGCTGTCGATCGCAATCACCACCACCCTGGTTCTCTACGCCGCCGCCATGGCCGTCGGCGTGATGCGGCTGTTCCGCGGGCCCCACGCGCAGGACCGCGTGCTCGCAATGGACTTCGTCTACGTGGTGGGCATGCTGGTCCTGCTGGTGCTGGCCATCCGCTACGACAGCGAGATGTACTTCGAAGGCGCCCTGGTGATGGTGCTGTTCGGCTTCGTCGGGTCGGTCGCCATGGCCAAGTTCCTGCTGCGTGGTGAGGTGATCTGACCATGCCCCCCCTGGCCGACATCCTGGTGGCAGTCCTGCTGGTGTCCAGCGGCGTGCTGGTCCTTGTGGCCGCGCTCGGCCTGTGGAGACTGCCCGACTTTTTCCTGCGCATGCACGCACCGGCGCTGGCGTCCACGCTCGGCGCCTGGATCGTCACCCTGGCCTCCATCGTGCACTTCAGCACCCGCGGGGCGGGGCTGAGCCTGCACGTCTGGCTGATCATCATCGTGCTGTCGATCTCAGCCCCGGTCACGACCATCGTGCTGGCACGCGCCGCACTGTTCCGCCGGCGCCAGGCCGGCGACCCGCTGCCAGCGCCGCTCCAGCGGCGCCGTTGACCACGCGACCACACACCGCCCGGCAGGCCACGAAAGACGCACCCATGATCACGGACATCGAGGACTTCTTTGCCAAGGGCTGCGGCCGCTGCGAGCGTTTCGCCACCCCCGCCTGCTCCGCCAACCAGTGGCACGACGGCCTGGTTGCGCTGCGCGCCCTTTGCCGCTCGGCCGGCTTGGTGGAAACCGTGAAATGGGGCCACCCCTGCTACATGCACGCCGGGCGCAACATCGCGCTCATCGGTGCGCTGCAGGGCGACTTCCGGCTCAACTTCTTCAACGCCGCGCTGATGAAAGACCCCGAAGGTCTGCTGGAGCGGCAAGGCCCCAACACGCAGCACCCCGACTCGATCCGGTTCACCGCCACCGAGCAGGTCGAAGAACGGGCCAGCGCCATCCACGCCTACCTGCTCGAAGCCATGGCCTATGCCGACGCCGGCATCCGCCCACCGAAAGTGGTGCAGGCGCTGGAACTGCCCGACGAGCTGGTCGACGCGATGGACGCCGACCCCGAACTGGCCGAGGCCTTCCACCGCCTCACCCCGGGCCGCCAGCGCAGCTACGCGATCCTTCTGAGCTCGGCAAAAACGGCGGCCACGCGCGTGTCGCGGATCGAGAAGGCGCGCCCACACATCCTGGCGGGCAAGGGCGCGAACGAGCGCTGACAGCCGCTTCTCATCCTGCTTCGGGCGCAGCACCGACGGCCATGACCCCCGCCACCGCAGCCCATCTCGCCGACGCCCTGATGGCGCTGCATGCGGGCGTGGTGCTGTTCGTCGTCGGGCTGCTTCCACTGGTGCTCATCGGCGGCGCGCGGGGCTGGCGTTGGGTGCACCACCGAGGCCTGCGTGTCACGCATCTGGGGCTGATCCTGTTCATCGCTGCCCAGACCTGGCTCGGCCAGCTCTGCCCGCTGACCGTGTGGGAGCAGGACCTGCGGCACCTGGCCGGGCAAGGCGGCTACCCGGAAGGATTCATCGAACACTGGCTCGCGCGCCTGCTGTATTGGGACGCACCCTGGTGGGTGTTCGAGGCGGCGTACACGGCGTATGGCCTGCTGGTGGCGGTGGCCTGGTGGTGGGTGCGGCCACGCTCAGGCTGACGCACGGCCTGCGCCCGGAAAGCCCGAACAGGCCGATGACCCGACAGCGCTGCCCGTGGCTGGCGGCGCTCGCGACCGGCACCGCGGATGGATGAAACACCAGCTTTGACAATGGCGCCGACTCAGGCATGCTCGACATCGTTTGACGCGGTTCAAGAAACGCCGGCGCCGCCGGGTGGATGCACGCAGCATGCGGACCGCCATCACGAGGCCCGACGGATTGGGAACGACAGCCGAGAAGGAAGGTGCAAGGCATGAAGCGCAAGATCCCCCTGACGGAACGCGAGACCGCCGCGATGAAGGCCGTGCCGGAAACCGCGGATGCGGTGGAGGAACAGATCGTCAAGCGGCCCGACGGTTATTACAGGACCGCCCCGGATGGCAAGCAGGAGATTGGCCCCTTCAGCAGCTACGAGGACGCGTTGGCCGACCTGCAGGCTGCCGACCTCGAAGCGCCCGAGCCCGGCGAGAGCCTGCGCGAGGCTGAGAGTGAACTTGGCATTTCGGACTGGATCGACCCCGAGACCGGTGAACCGGCCGAAGGCCTCTCGCCCCCGCACCTGGACGGCGACTGAACGTCGTGCGCGCGAGCAGCGTGAGGGAGGGCAGGGGTGGACAAAAGCACACGATGAAACCTCCTGGGTGGTACCCGCGCCGGTCTTCTCTGGCACCTGGATGTTTGCCATCCGCATGGTCGTGGGCAAGGGCGGGCAGGCGCCTGTGCCTGGATGCCTGATTTCTGCAGAGAGGAAACCATGAACACCTTGACAAAACTCGCCCTGGGTGTGCTGGGGCAACTGCACGGCCAGCCCGCCAGCGGCGCGGTGCTTGGAGAAATGGCGCTGCCCCCGGCACGGACCACGGGCGGCCTGCCCTTGATGCAGGCCCTGCAACAGCGCCAGTCCCAACGCGACTTCCGCCCTGACGCGCTGGAGCCGCCAACCCTGTCGGACCTGCTGTGGGCCGCCGCCGGCATCAACCGTGCCGAGCACGGCGGCCGCACCTCGCCCTCGGCCATGAACGCACAGGAGGTGGACCTGTACGTGGCACTGCCGCAAGGCCTGTACCGCTACGAGCCGCAACGCCACGTGCTGCTGCTCATCAAGGCCGAAGACGTGCGCCGTGTGACGGGTTACCAGGACTTCGTCGACAACGCGCCGCTGGACCTGGTCTACGTGGCGGACCACGGCCGCATGAAGATGGTGCCCGCCGCGCAGCGTGAGGCCTACGCCTCGGTGGCGGCGGGTGCCATGGCGCAGAACGTGTACCTGTTTTGTGCCTCGCATGGGCTGGGCACGGTGGTGCGGGCCTGGTTTGACCGCCATGCGCTGACGAAAGCGATGGGGTTGACGAACGATCAGCAGATTCTGCTGACGCAGACGGTGGGCTACGCGAAGCGCTGATCTTCATTGGCGTGGCACCCGGATGACCGCTGCGGAGCAGAAACCGGGACGTGACGGCACGGCCGCGACTTCACACAGCCCAACGGGGTTCATCCTCCACCCAACCGCCGCGCCTCCACCTCAAACGGGTTGTCCCGGTAGGCATCCCGCCCGCGCAGCCACTGCCACGCCCCAGCCAGCAGATACGCCGGCAGAAACAGCGGCCCCCAGCGTTCGCACTGCCGCACATGCACCCGCTCGTGCGCGCGCAGGCGCTGCAGTTCCTGCGCATGGGTGCCGAGCACGACGTGGCCGAAGGTGATGGCGGCGAACGGCCAGCGGCAGCGGGGTGGCGCGCGGCGCGCGGCGATCTCGATCACGCCGTCCACGATGCGCAGGCGCGCGCCAAACGGTACCAGCAGCAGGCCGAGCGCGAGACCGAGCAGCGTGTTGGGCGAGGCCCAGAGCCGCCGCGCCCAGCGCCCGAGGCGACCGGCCGGCCGGGGCCTGCGGCGTGACATGGCGTCAGGACACGATGTACGCGCCCGATCCGCAGGACAGCAGCTTGCCGTCCGCGCCACGGAACTCCATGCGCGTGGACGCCACGCGCGAACCCAGGCGCAGCACCTCGGCGCCGAGTTCGAAGTGCTCGCCGATGCCGGGGCGCAGGTAGTCGATGCGCAGGTCGATGGTGCCGAGCTTGCCGAAGCGGTGCAGGCGCTGATCGGGCGTTTCGTCCATGTGGCGCGCGCCGATGGCGGCCATGCAGGCCAGGCCGCCCATGGCGTCGAGCCCGGCGCTGATGACGCCGCCGTGCACGCGGTTGTGGCTGTAGTGGCCGATCAGCTCGTGCTTCATGTCGATGCGCGCGGTCACTCGATCGGGCAACAGGCTGGTGATCTTCAGCCCCAGCACCTGGTTGAACACGATCTTCTCTTCGAAGATGGCCTTGAGCCCGGCGATGAACTCGGGCTCGAACTCGGTGGGCAGTGGTGGTGGGGTTTTGCTCATAGTCCGGATTGTCGCGCGGCGAGTTCTTTCATGATCTCTTCGGCGCCGCCGCCGATCATCATGACCTTGACCTCGCGGTAGATGCGTTCGCTGGCGGTGCCGCGCATGAAGCCCATGCCGCCGAGGATCTGCACCGCGGCGTCGGCGCAGAACTGCATGGCCTGCGTGGCGTGGTTCTTGAGCAGGCAGACATGCGCCACCCAGTCCGGGCCTGTGTCGCCCGCGTCGGCGCGCGCGGTGACGGCGTCGACCCAGGCCTGGGTGGATTCGATGCGCATGCGCATGTCCATGAGCTTGTGGCGGATGACCTGGCGTTCGATGAGCGCGGCGCCGAAGGTCTGGCGCTGGCGCGCCCAGTCCAGCGCCTCGTCGTAGCAGGCCTGGGCAAAGCCGAGCGCCATGGCGCTCATGGCCAGGCGCTCGCCGTTGAAGTTGCCCATGATCATGCGGAAGCCCGCGCCCTCTTCGCCGAGCCGGTAGCGCACCGGCACGCGCACACCATCGAAGCGCAGGTGCGCGGTGTCAGAGCAGTGCCAGCCCATCTTCTGCAGCGCGCTGCGCGAGACGCCGGGCCGGTCCATGGGCACCACCACCATGCTGATGCCGCTGGCGCCCTTGTTGCCAGCATCGGTGCGGACGGCGAGCGTGAGCCAGTCGCAGCGCATGCCGGAGGTGATGAAGACCTTCTCGCCGTCGATCACGTACTCGTCGCCCTCGCGCCGCGCGGTGGTGCGCAGCACGGCCACATCGGACCCTCCGCCGGGTTCGGTGATACCCAGTGCGGCGATCTGCTCGCCGCGCAGCACGGGCGGCACCACCTCGGCCTGCAGCTCGGGCGTGCCGTGCGCCAGCACCGGCGGCAGGCCGATGTTGAGCGAGAACAGGCTGGCCATGAGACCGCCGCTGCTGCCGTGGCGCGCCAGGGTCTGCGAGAGCGCGTTGCGCGCGCGCCAGGGCGCCGGCGTGCCGCCCAGGTGCTCCGGATAGCCCAGGCCGAGCAGGCCGAGGTCGGCGGCTTCGCGGTAGAGGTCGCGCGGGATCTCGCCGGCGGCTTCCCAGGCATCAAGGTTGGGGCGCACACGCTCGACGGCGAAGCGGCGCACGGTGTCGACCAGCGCCTGCAGGTCGGCGGCTTCGAAGTGGTTGGCGGCAGCGGTGCTCACGGGTTCTCCTCACCGAACACGAGCAGCACCTGGCCGGGCACCAGCTGCTGCCCCGCGACCACGGTCACACCGGACACGGTGGCGTCGCGCGGCGCGCCGATCTGGTGTTCGATCTTCATGCTCTCGATGGTCAGCAGCACCTGCCCCTTGGCCACACGCTGGCCGGGCTGCACCATGAGCGACACCAGCTTGCCGTTGAAGGGCGCGCGCAGTTCGCGCGCCGCGGGGCCCTGGCCACCGCTCCGCGCGGCGGACAGGCTCAGGTCCTGCAGGGGCAAGTCGTGGGCGCCCCAGCGCACATGGCAGTGGCCGTCGGCCTTGCGCACCACCAGCGCGGGCTGGGCGATGCCATCAAGCGCCACCGTCCCGTGGCCGATGTGCGCGGTGTGCTCACGCTCACCGGCCTGCACCTGCAACACCCCGTGGCCGAGTTCCCGTACGGTCAGGTCCAGCGTGGTGTCGCCCAGCTTCACACGCAGCGGCCGCACGAACGGGCTGGACAGATCGGTGCCCGCGCGGCCCAGCCAGGTCGCGGCCAGTGCGGCGGCCACACAGGCTTCGTGTGGTGGCCAGAGCGCGGCACGCAACCCGTCGCCGTGCTCCGCGAGGAAGGGGATGGTGGCCTCGCCCGCAGCGAACACCGGGTGGCGCAGGCAGGTCGCGAGGAAGGCGCGGTTGCTGGGCAGGCCGAGCAACACGGTGTCGTCCAGCGACTGCGCGAGCTTCGCGATGGCCTCGTCGCGGGTCGGCGCGTGGGCGATCAGCTTGCCCAGCATGGCGTCGTAATGCGGCGTGACCACCGTGCCGTCTTCGAGCGCGTGGTCGAAGCGCAGGCCATCGGTGAGGGTCGGTTCGGCGAAGCGCTGCACCGTGCCGGCGTGCGGGGTGAAGCGCTCGTCTTCAGCGCAGAGGCGGACCTCGATGGCGTGGCCCTGGAGCCGCACCTGGTCCTGCGTCAGCGGCAGGGGTTCGCCTCGCGCGATGCGGAGTTGCCATTCGACCAGGTCCAACCCTGTGAGCGTTTCGGTGACGGGGTGCTCGACCTGCAGCCGGGTGTTCATCTCCATCAGGAAGAACTGGTCGCCGTCGAGCAAAAACTCCACCGTCCCCGCGCCCACATAACCCGCGCCCTGCACCAGCGCCACCGCGCAGCGGCCGAGTTCGGCGCGCAGTTCGGGCGAGACCGCCGGGCTGGGCGACTCCTCGATGATCTTCTGGTGGCGGCGCTGCACCGAACAGTCGCGCTCGCCGAGGTGGATGCAGTGGCCGTGGGTGTCGGCGAACACCTGCACCTCAACGTGGCGCGGGTTGAGCAAGGCACGTTCGATCAGCAGGTCGCCATTGCCGAAACCGGCCAGGGCTTCGGACCGCGCGCTCTGCAGCGCGGCGGGCAGTTGCTCGGCGCTGTGCACGAGGCGCATGCCGCGCCCGCCGCCACCGGCCACGGCCTTGACCATGACCGGGTAGCCGATGCGCTGCGCCTCGGCCGCGAAGGTCTCGTCGCGCTGGTCGTCGCCGAAGTAGCCCGGCAGCACCGGCACACCCTGTGCCAGCGCCACCGCCTTGGCGGCGGACTTGCTGCCCAGCGCGCGGATGGCGGCGGGCAGCGGTCCGACCCAGGTGAGGCCGGCGTCGATGACGGCCTGCGCGAAGTCGGCGTTTTCGCTGAGGAAGCCGTAGCCGGGGTGCACCGCGTCGGCGCCGCTGGCGCGCGCGGCGTCGATCAGCTTGTCCACACGCAGGTAGCTGTCGGCCGAGGCCGTGCCGCCCAGCGCCACGGCCGTGTCGGCTTCGCGCACGTGCAAGGCGTCGCGGTCGGCGTCGGAATACACCGCCACGGTCGCGACGCCCATCCGGCGCGCGGTGCGGAGGATGCGGCGCGCGATCTCGCCGCGGTTGGCGATCAGCAGGCGCTTCATGCGCCCCCCTCCACCCACGGTGCGGGCTGCTTGCGCACAAAGGCCTTGAGGCCGGCGGCCGCCTCCGGCCCGCGCAGGGCCGACGCAAAGGCGATGGCGGCTTCGTCGCGCAGGTCGGGCAGCGGTCCGTGCAGGCGGCGCAGCAGCTGCTTGGTGGCGGCCAGGGCACCGGGTGCGGCCAGGCGGTGGCGCGCCAGCGTGTCGGCCAGCGCCGCTTCCATCTCGCCGTCGGCCACCACGTGATGGACCAGCCCCAGGTCGCTGGCCTCTCTGGCGCTGAAGTGGCGTCCGGTCAGCAGGCAGGCTCGCGCCCCGCGGTCGCCGAGGCGGCGCCAGACGAAGGGCGCGATCTGCGCCGGTGGCAGGCCCAGCGTCACCTCGGGCGTGGCGAACACCGAGCGCTGCGTGGCGAGCACCACGTCGCCGCAGCAGGCCAGCCCGAAGCCGCCGCCCATGGCCGGCCCGTCCACGGCGACCACCAGCAGCTGCGGCAGTTCGGTCAGCGCGTGCAGCACGTCGCCGAACGCGCGGTTGGCGTCGACCAGCGGGTCGTGTGCGCCCTCGGCCAGCGGCTGGCCGATGGCGCTGGCGAAATGCCCCAGGCTGCCGCCTGCGCAGAAGGCGCCGCCCCCGCCGGTCAGCACCACCGTGCGCAGACTGGCGTCGGCTTTGGCCCGCAGGCAGGCCTCGAACAGGGCGACCACCATGCCGTCGGACAGCGCGTTGCGCGTGGCCGGGTCGTTGAGCGTCCAGCGCTCGGTGTCGCCCTGCCGCACCACCAGAAAGTTGCTCATGCCCCGCCCCTTCAGTGCACCGGGCGCTTGGCAATGCCCATCATCTTGGTGAGGATGCCCAGCATCACCTCGTCGGCCCCGCCGCCGATGGAGGCCAGGCGCCCGTCGCGGTACATGCGCGAGACCTTGTTGTCCCAGGTGAAGCCCATGCCGCCCCAAAACTGCAGGCAGGTGTCGGGCACCAGGCGGTTCAGGCGCCCGGCCTTGAGCTTGGCCATGGTGGCCCACTCGGTCACGTCTTCGCCGGCCACGTAGTGCTCGCAGGCCTGGTAGGTCAGCGCGCGCAGGCTCTCGACCTCGGTCTTGAGTTCGGCCAGCTTGAACTGCACCCATTGCTGGTCGGCCAGCGAGGCGCCAAACAGCTGGCGCTCCTGCGCGTACTCCACCGTCCACTGGATGCAGTTGCTCAGGCTTTGCAGCGTGCTGGCCGCGCACCACAGGCGCTCCTCCTGGAACTGCTGCATCTGGTAGATGAAGCCCGCGCCCTCGGCGCCGATGCGGTAGCGCTGCGGCACGCGCACCTCGTCGAAAAACAGCAGGCCGGTGTCGCTGCTGTTCATGCCGATCTTCCTGATCTTCTGGCCGACCTCGAAGCCCTTGACGGTCTTGCCGTTCTCGCGCAGCGGCACCATCACCAGGCTCTTGTTCTTGTGCGCCGGGCCCTCGCTGGTGTTGACCAGCATGCACATCCAGTCGGCCTGCAGGCTGTTGGTGATCCACATCTTCTGGCCGCTGATGACGTAGTCGTCGCCGTCCTTGCGCGCCACGGTCTTGATGGCCGACACATCGCTGCCCGCACCGGGTTCGCTCACGCCGATGCAGCCCACGGCGTCGCCCGCAATCGCCGGCGCCAGGAACTGCGCCTTGAGTTCTTCGCTGCCGAAGCGCGCCAGCGCGGGCGTGCACATGTCGGTCTGCACGCCGATGGCCATGGGCACGCCGCCGCAGTGGATGTGGCCCAGCGTCTCGGCCATGGCCACGCTGTACGAGTAGTCCAGCCCCATGCCGCCGTAGGCCTCGGGCTTGGTCAGGCCCAGCAGGCCGAGCCGGCCCATCTGCTTGAAGACCTCGTGCGCCGGGAACATCTCGGCCGCTTCCCATTCGTCCACGTGCGGGTTGATGTGCTCGTCGATGAAGCGCTTGAGGGTCTTCTGGATCTCGCGGTGTTCGTGGGTGAACTGCATGTCGTGTCTCCTGTCGTTGTCTGGAATGCGGTGGTCACATGCGCGCGACACCGAACTGCGTGGGCCTCGGCTGGCGCAACGCCGCCTCGGCCACGGTGTCCAGGCAGAAGCGGAGCACGGCGCGGGTGTCGCGCGGGTCGATCACGCCGTCGTCCAGCACCAGGCCGCTCGTGTGGAAAGCGTCGGCCTGCGACTCGAACTTCTGCACGATGGCGTCGTACTGCGCCTTCATCTGCGCCTGCACCTCGGGCGTGTCGGTGGGGATGCCTTTGCGCGCCATGCCGGCCTCGGCCACGATCTGCATGGTCCTGGCGGCCTGCTCGCCGCCCATGACCGCGGTGCGCGCGTTGGGCCAGCTGAACAGGAAGCGCGGCGCGTAACCGCGGCCGCACATGCCGTAGTTGCCCGCACCGAAACTGGCGCCGCACTGGATGGTGATCTGCGGCACCGTCGCATTCGTCACCGCCTGGATCATCTTGCTGCCGTGCTTGATCATCCCGGTCTGCTCGCTGTCCTTGCCGACCATGTAGCCGGTGGTGTTCTGCAGGTAGATGATGGGATGGCCCAGCTGGCACATCCACTGGATGAAGTGCGTGGCCTTGTTCGCGCCGGCCACGTCGATGGGACCGTTGTTGCTGATGATGCCGACCGCGTGGCCGCCGATGTGCGCCTGGGCGCAGACCGTGGCGGCGCCGTAGAGCGCCTTGAATTCCAGGAGGTCGGAGCCATCGGTGATGCGGGCCATGACCTCGCGCATGTCCACCGGTTCGCGGTGGTGCGCGGGCATCAGGGACAGCAGGTCCTCGGCATCGAACCGGGGTTCGGGCGCCACCGGTCGCTGCGGCATCTGCCAGCCGGTGCGCGCCACGATGTCGCGCGCCAGGCCCAGGGCCTCGCGGTCGTCTTCGGCCAGGTGCTCGCCCAGACCGGAGACCGATGTGTGCATCTCGGCCCCGCCCAGCTCCTCTTCGGTGGCGATCTCGCCGGTGGCGGCCTTGAGCAGCGGCGGGCCGGCGAGGAAGGCGCGCGAGCGGCCGCGCACCATGACCACGATGTCCGAGAGGCCCGGCATGTAGGCGCCACCCGCCGTGCCCGAGCCGTGCTGCACGGTGATGACCGGCAGGCCCGCGGCCGAGAGGCGCGCGAGGTTGCGGAACAGACCGCCGCCGAGCACGAAGCCCTCGACCTGGTACTTCATCAGGTTCGCGCCCGCGCTCTCGACCAGGTGCACGAAAGGCAGCCGGTTCTCCAGCGCCATCTCCTGCACCCGCAGGATCTTCTCCAGCCCGCGCGCCTGGATCGCACCGGCCTCGATGCCCGAGTCGCTGGCCACCACCATGCAGCGCACGCCGCCGATGAAGCCGATGCCAGCCAGCATGCCGCCGCCGGGCACGGACTTCTCCGGGTCCTTCGTGTCCTGCAGGAAACCGGCCAGCGAACACAGCGGCAGGTACGGCGCGCCCGGGTCCAGCAGCAGGCCCACGCGCTCGCGCGGCAGCAGCTGCCCGCGCTTGTGGAACACCGGCGCCGACAGGGCCGAAGCGGCCGCGGCGCGGTCTTCCAGCGCCCGCAGCTGGGCGATGCGCGCCAGCAGGGCGTCGCGGCGTTGCGCGGCCTGTTCGCTGTGCGGGTTGAAATTCGACGCAAAGCTCATGACTGGAACACCTTGGGCGTGACCGCGCGGTGGAAACCGTCGAAAGGTTTCACCGCGTCGCGCTGCTGCACCTCGGCCGGTGCGGCGACCTGCCCCCAGCCCATGCGCACCTGGGGCCGTGCGCCGTCCACACGCAACACCGTGCCGCTGATGAAGCTGGCCGCGGGCGAGAGCAGAAAGACGATGGCGGCCGAGGTCTCGGCCTCGTTGCCGAAGCGCCCCAGCGGCACGGTCTGGCGCATCTCGCGCAGCATCGGCCCCGCCTCTGGCGGGTAATGGTCCATGCCGCTGGAGGCGATGTAGCCCGGTGCGACCGCGTTCACGCGCACGCCGCTTTTCGCCCACTCCATCGCGGCGGTCTCGGTGAAGCTCACCATGCCCATGCGGGCGGCGCCGCTGTGGCCCATGCTGGGCATCGAACCCCACATGTCCGCGACGATGTTCACGATGGCGCCGCCCTGCGCCGCCATGCTCTGCAGGTAGCACTCGCGCGCCACCAGGAAGCCGCCGGTCAGGTTGGTGTCGATCACCGCCTGCCAGCCCTTGGCACTGATCTTCTCCAGCGGGGTGATGTACTGGCCGCCAGCGTTGTTGACCAGGGCGTCGATGCGGCCGTGGGCCTGCACCGCGTCGGCCACCATGGCCTTGACGCCGTCTTCGTTGCGGATGTCGCAGACGTGGAAGCTGGCGCGCCCGCCGTCGTCGGCGATCTCGATGGCCGTGGCCTGCAGCTTCTCGGGGTTGCGGCCCACCAGCACCACCATGGCACCCAGCCGGGCCAGCTCGTGCGCGGTGCAGCGGCCGATGCCCGAGCCGCCACCCGTGACCATCACCACGCGACCGGCGAACAGGCCGTCGCGGAACACCGACCGGTAGGGACCGCTCATATGGCTTCCTTCAAGAACAGTTGCAGCGCCGCCTCGGTCAGGTCGTCGAGCGAAGACCGGCGGCCCGGCTCGAACCACTGCACCGCCCAGTTGAGCGCGCCGAAGATCATCAGCCGCGCCAGGCTCGGGTCGCCCTGCAGCTCGCCGCTGTCGTGCAGCGCCTGCAGCACCGGCACCCAGACGGCCTCGTACCCGCGCCGCAGCTCGTTGACCGCCTGGCGCTGCACCTCGGACAAGGAGCGCCACTCGTAGAGCATCACCGGGATGAAGTCGCTCTCTGCACCCAGCAGCACCTCCAGGTGGTTGCGCACCAGCACACGCAGGCACTCGCGCGCGCTCAGCGTCTGGCCCGCGGCGGCGGCCGCGGCGTGCATGGCACCGGCCTGGCGCCCGGTGGCGCGCTGCATGCCTTCAAGCATCACGGCGGCCAGCAGCGCCTCCTTGTTTTCAAAGTGGTAGAAGGGCGAGCCCGAGCGCATGCCTGCGGCGGCCGCGATGTCGCGCGTGCTCGTGGCGGCAAAGCCCTGCTGGCGGAACAGGCGGGCCGCGGCGCGCAGCAGGTCCTGGCGGCGGTTGCCGTCGTCGCGCTCGTCGGCGGTCTTGCGGGGTCGCCCGCGGGCGCGCCGGGGCGCCGGGTCTGTGCTGTGGTCGGGGGTGTCCGGGATCATGGGGAGGCACCTTAGCAGCGGCTCTTATTTTTAGCAAGCATTTGCTTTGTATAAATAGACTTCGCTGTCACCGGCCCGACATCTGCCCCCGCCAGCGCCCACAATCCCCGGAACCTCACCACCCGATGCGCCGTTCATTCATGAGCCCACCCCACGCCACCCGACGCTCCCACCGTTTGCTCGCACCATGAACCTCTGGTCTTCCCTCGGTCCGCTGGTCGGAGGTCTGGGCCTGTTTCTGCTGGGCATGGGCATGATGACCGATGGCCTCAAGCTGGTCGCCGGACCGGCCCTGCACAACATCCTGAGCCAGTCCACGCGCACCCGCTGGCATGCGCTGGGCACCGGCGTGCTGGTGACGGCCCTGGTGCAATCGTCCACCGCGGTGGGCGTGGCCGCCATCGGCTTTGTCAACGCGGGTCTGCTGGGGCTGGCGCCCGCGGTGTGGGTGGTGTTCGGTGCCAACGTGGGCTCCACCATGACCGGCTGGATCGTGGCCCTGGTGGGTCTGAAGTTCGGGATGGAGGCGCTCGCGCTGCCGCTGGTGGGCCTGGGCGCGTTGATGCGCCTGAGCGGCGAGCACCAGCGCCGCGGCGCCCTGGGCACGGCGCTGGCCGGCTTCGGGCTGCTGTTCCTGGGCATCGGCCTGCTGCAGCAGGCGTTCGTGGGCCTGGCCGGGCAGATCAGCCTGCCGCAGGGCACGGACGCGCTCTCGGTGCTGGCCCAGCTGGGCATCGGCCTGATGATGACGGTGCTGATGCAGTCGTCCAGCGCAGCCATGACCATCACCCTGACCGCGGCCCAGAGCGGACTGATCGGACCCCAGGGCGCGGCCGCGGTGGTGATCGGCGCCAACATTGGCAGCGCGGTGACCACCGCCCTGGCCGGCATCGGCGCCACCCCCAACGCGCGCCGCACGGCCGCCGCCCACGTGCTGTTCAACCTGCTCACCGGCGCGGTGGCACTGCTGCTCCTGCCCTGGCTCGTCGACGCGCTGTCGGCGGCACGCGAAGCGCTGTCGCTGCCACCCGACCCGGCCACCAAGCTGGCGCTGTTCCACACCACATTCAATCTGCTGGGCGTGCTGCTCATGTGGCCGCTGGCCGACCGCCTCACGCACTGGCTGCTGCAGCGCTTTCGCGCCCGGGAGGAGGACGAGGCGCAGCCCCGCTTCCTGGACGACAACGTGCTGGCCGTGCCCACGCTGGCACTGGACGCGCTGGAGCAGGAGATCGCGCGCCTGGGCAAGCTGTGCGTGCACCAGGCGGGCGCCGTGCTGAAGGTGGCCACGCCCGAGGCGCTGGCCAGCGGCCAGACGGTGCTTTCGCAGCTCGACGCCGCCGTGGAGCGCTTTGTGGAGCGCATGGGCCGCAGCGCACTCACACCAGCCTCCACCGAACGCCTGGCGGAGCTGCTGCGCATCCTGCGCTACTACGAAACCTGCGCCGAACAGTTGCGGGTCTCCGCACCGCTGGTGCCACCCGGCGCCGCGGACCCCCGGCTGCCCGATGCGCACCAGCGCTTCGTGTCCACGGCCACCTTCCTGCTGGCCGAACACGGCCGGGTGGTCCCGGGCCCCCGCCCTGCACTCGACCTCCTGCCCATGGAGGCCGCCTACCAGCACCTCAAGGCCACGGTGCTGGCCGCAGCGGCGGCGGGGCATGTGCCGCTGGCGGACATGGAGGCGTCACTGGAACGGTACAGCGCGATGCGCCGCGCGCTGCAACAGGCGGTCAAGGCCCACACACGGCAGCAGACCCTCCACCGGGCCTGAGCCATCGCATACATTCCTTCTTTTTAAGAAGGTATCTATCTGTTTATATGCTTTTTCGGGATTGAATTGTCGCTACCCTAGTCGTTCTTCAATTTCCTTCAGCAGGAGACTTCTCATGAAAAAACTGCTTTCCCTGCTCGCCGTCGTGCTGACGCTGGGCCTGGGCACCGCCCACATGGACGCAGAGGCCAAGCGCATCGGCGGCGGCAAGTCGCTGGGCATGCAGCGCCAGGCCACCCCGCCCGCCAAGGCGCCCGATGCCACGCCGAACGCCGCGCCTGCCGCAGGTGCCGCGGCCGGTGCCGCCGCCGCGCCCAAGCGCAGCTGGATGGGCCCGGTGGCCGGTCTGGCCGCCGGCCTGGGCCTGGCCGCGCTGGCCTCGCACCTGGGCTTCGGTGAAGAGCTCGCCAACATGCTGATGATCGGCCTGATGGTGATGGCCGCGCTGGCCGTGATCGGCTTCATCATGCGCAAGCGGGCCGCGGCGTCGCAAGGCGGCATGGCCTACGCCGGTGCCGCAGCCGGTGCGGGCGGTTCGAACAACGCCTTCCGCATGCCCGCCAGCCCGGTGCAGACCGGTGGCGCTGCCGCCGGTGGCTCGATGATCGGTGCCAACCTGCAAGGCGCGCAGCCGCGCATCCCGGCCGACTTCGACGTCGCCGCCTTCGAGCGCAACGCCAAGGTCAACTACATCCGCCTGCAGGCGGCCAATGACACCGGCAACCTGGACGACATCCGCCAGTTCACCTCGCCGGAGATGTTTGCCGAGCTGCAGATGGACATCCGCGACCGCAACGGCGCCACCCAGCACACCGACGTGCTGAGCCTCAACGCCCAGGTGCTGGAAGTGGCCGAAGAAGACGCTCTGTACGTGGTGAGCGTGCGCTTCACCGGCGAGCTGCGCGAAGACGGCGTGACCAGCCCGGTCGACGAAATCTGGCACCTGACCAAGCCGCGCCAGGGCAACGGCGGCTGGATCCTCGCAGGCATCCAGCAAGGCGCCTGACCGATTGTTGTTCCACGAGAACTCCTCGCTTGCCCCGGCCCACCGCCGGGGCTTTTTTTCGCCCTTTCAAGGGGCCTTGAGACCATAACGCCGCAGCCGCGCGGCGATGGCCGAGTGCGAGGTGCCCAGGCGCTCGGCCAGCTTGCGCGTACTCGGGTGGTCGGGCAGCAGGCGCTGCAGCAGCCCGCGCTCGAAGCCGGCCACCGCTTCTTCCAGCGTCGTCACCTCCTCCTGTGCAGAGGCGGTCGATGCGGCACTCACGTCGGCCCCGGCCAGCTCCAGCGCCGGCACGTCGATCACCGCCGCGTCGCTCAGCGTGACCGCGCGGAACACCACGTTCTGCAGCTGCCGCACATTGCCGTGCCAGGGATTGGCCAGCAGCGCCTCGCCGGCCGCGCGGCTGAGCCGCGCCCTGGGCCGGCCGATCTGCGCACAGGCGCGTTCGAGAAACACCTGCGCCAGCGGCAGGATGTCCTCGGTGCGCTCGCGCAGCGGCGGCAGGTTCAGCTGCAGCACGTCCAGCCGGAACAACAGGTCCTGGCGGAACGCGCCGCTGGCCACCATGTCCTCCAGCGCGCGGTGGGTCGCGCTGATGATGCGCACATTGACCTTGAGGTCGCGCTCGCCACCGACGCGGCGGAAGCTGCCGTCGTTGAGGAAGCGCAGCAGCTTGGCCTGCAGGTAGGGCGACATCTCGCCCACCTCGTCGAGGAACAGCGTGCCGCCGTCGGTCAGCTCCAGCAGGCCCGGCCGGCCGCCGCGCAGCGCGCCGGTGAAGGCGCCGCTGGCATAGCCGAACAACTCGCTCTCGGCCAGGCTCTCGGGCAGGGCCGCGCAGTTGAGCGCGAAGAAGGGCTGGTCGCGGCGTGGGCTGCCGGCGTGGCAGGCCTGGGCCACCAGTTCCTTGCCGGTGCCGGTCTCGCCGCGGATCAGCAGCGGCGCATCCACCTGGGCCATGCGCATGGCGCGCTGCTTGAGTGCGCGGATCGCGGGCGACTGCCCCAGGATCGCCTCGAAACCGCCCGCGCCGTGGTTCTGCAGCGCGCTGATGCGCTCGCCCAGGCGCTGCGGCGCGTGCAGCGTCAGCACCGCCCCGGCCACGCTGCCGCCCGCGTCGTGCAGCGCGACGGTTTCCATCAGGAACCGCTGCCCGCCGACCTGCACCTCGCTCACCGGCAGCCGCGCGCCCTGCGCCACCAGCGCATCGACCAGGGCCGGGTCACCGGTCAGCTCGCGCAGCGAGCGGCCCGCCAGCTCGGCCTCGGGCATGCCGCAGACCGCCACCGCGGCCGCGTTCGCCAGCACCACCACCCCGCGACCGTCGACCGCCAGCACCGGGTCGGTGAGCGAGGTCATGAGCGCGTCGAGGTAGAGCCGCCGCCGCGCGCCCGGCAGCATCTCCAGCTCGGCCACCGAGAGCACGCCCGCCACCCGCAGCAGCGGCTCGCGCAGCGCGGCCAGGTCGTCGGCGCCGAGCGTGGGCGCCTCTATATAGATATGGGGTGGCTCGACCTCGACCGCCGAGACGTTGAGCGCGCGGCTGGCGAGCGCGGCGAGGATTTCCTGGGCGATGCCGACCCGGTCGGTGAAGTGGACGTCGATGCGCATGGTCTGTATCGGTTTCGATCCATTGTATTCATTTCAATCCACTTGCACCCCTCTTCCGTAACGATTTCAATCCAACTCGATAAGACTCCAGTTACTTTTCTTTTCAGATCAAGCACTTGCGATCACGCGCCCGGTGGCACGGCGCTTGCAAAACGCATTGCATCGGGCCATCAGCGGCGCCATCGCGCCGCGGGCCTCATCGGAGAACAACATGCGGGTACTGGTTCTGGGCAGCGGTGTCATCGGCACCACCATCGCGTACTACCTGGCACGCGACGGCCACGAGGTCGAGGTGATCGAGCGCCAGCCCGGCCCGGCGCTGGAGACCAGCTACGCCAACGCCGGCGAGGTCTCGCCCGGCTACTCGGCGCCCTGGGCCGGCCCGGGCGTGCCGGTCAAGGCGATCAAATGGCTGCTGATGCACCACAGCCCGCTGGTCATCAAGCCCATGCTCGACCCGGCCATGTGGCGCTGGGGTCTGTCGATGCTGCGCAACTGCACCGAGGCACGCTACCAGGTCAACAAGGGCCGCATGGTGCGGCTGGCCGAATACAGCCGCGACTGCCTGAAGGAACTGCGCGCCGACATCGGCATCCAGTACGACCACCGCGAGCAGGGCACGCTGCAGCTGTTCCGCACCCAGAAGCAGCTCGACGGCACGGCCAAGGACATCGAGATCCTCAAGGAATACGGCGTGCCCTACCAGGTGCTCGACCGCGCCGGCTACCTGCAGTACGAGCCGGCGCTGGCCGACGTGCAGGAGAAGTTCGTGGGCGCGCTGCGCCTGCCCGGCGACGAGACCGGCGACTGCTTCAAGTTCACCAACGCGCTGGCCGAGAAGGCCAAGGCCCTGGGCGTGCAGTTCCGTTTCGGCGTGAGCATCGACGTGCTGGAGCGCAACGGCAACAAGATCACCGGCGTGCGCACCAGCGAAGGCCTCAAGACCGCGGACCGCTATGTGCTCGCGCTGGGCAGCTACTCCACCGCCATGCTGGCGCCGCTGGGCATTCACATCCCGGTCTACCCGGTCAAGGGCTTCTCGATCACCGTGCCCATCACCAACGCCCACAAGGCACCCGAGTCGACCATCATGGACGAGACCCACAAGGTCGCCGTCACACGGCTGGGCGACCGCATCCGCGTGGGCGGTACGGCCCAACTGTCCGGCTTCGACCTCGAACTCAACGACAGCCGGCGCAAGACGCTGGAGTTCGTGGTCACCGACCTGTTCCCCAAGGGTGGCGACGTGGCCAAGGCCGAGTTCTGGACCGGCCTGCGCCCCATGACGCCGGACGGCACGCCCATCGTCGGCGCATGCAGGTACGACAACCTGCTGCTGTCCACCGGCCACGGCACGCTGGGCTGGACCATGGCCACCGGCACCGGCCGCGTGATGGCCGACCTGATCGCCGGCCGCACGCCGGAGATCAGCATGGAAGGCCTGACCGTCGCGCGCTACGCCTGACCGCCGGCCTCAGGCGGTGGTCTTCCCGCCCGGCAGGGCGGCCTTGTAGACCGAGCTCTTCGGCACCGCCATCAGCCGGCGCAGCATGGGCTCGAAGTGGCTCAGCGGCAGCGCCTCCATCGCCGGGTCGAAGGCCGGGTTGTCGTAGCGCTCGACGAACTCGGCCGCGCGCTGGTAGTGCGGATGGTCCCTGAACATGTCGCGCAAGTTGCGGTCCAGCCCGATGTGGTGGAAGAAGTTGTAGCCTTGGAAGATGCCGTGGTGCTGCACCATCCACAGGTTCTCCTCGCTCACGAAAGGCTTGAGGATCGCAGCGGCGATGTCGGGGTGGTTGAACGAGCCCAGCGTGTCGCCGATGTCGTGCAGCAGCGCACACACCACATATTCCTCGTCGCGCCCGTCCCGCTGCGCCAGCGTCGCGGTCTGCAGGCTGTGTGTCAGCCGGTCGACCGGGAAGCCGCCATGGTCGCCATCGAGCAGCCGCAGGTGGTCGAGCACCCGGTCGGGCAGCGTCCTGGCCATCGCCATGGCCTCGGGAAGGATACAGGCCCAGTCTTCGCGGGTGCTTTCTTCCATGCGTTTGAAGGTGGCGCGGTTCGGCATGTGGGTCTCCAGGCGTTGCGGTCGACAGATCGGGCAGCGGCCATGCTGTCCGATCGCCGCCCGGATGACAAGGGTGGGCCCGTCGCCTGGCCGACACCCCTGCGGTGACCACCGCCCTCCGTGTCGCCCGGCGCGCGCTCAGCGCAGGTTCATGCAGTTGGCATAGAAGGTGGTGGTGGCCGGCCAGTCGGAAAACACGCCGACCACCCCCACCTCCTTGGCCAGCACGTGCAGCGCCTGCAGCATGTCGCCCTCGGTCTTCACCGCGCTGTCGAAGGTCTGGTGGTACCAGCCGTTGTTGCCGTCGGCCAGGATGCCCGAGCGCTCCAGCGTCCAGGTGATCAGGCCCAGACCCGCGGCCCTGGCGTCCTTCGCGGCCTGTGAGGGGACGATCTTGCCGCCCTCGACCGCCAGCAGCGCGAAGGTGGGCGGCGCCCAGAAGTGGATGCCCTGTGACTTGTAGCCCGCCAGGGTCTTGAGGTCGGGCAGGTCCGCGACCGAATTGGCGTCGTCCAGGTACACCGCCTGTTTGCCAAACGAGGCCTCGTTGTTCACCCAGTACAGCACGTCGCCGATGTCGAAGGACTGCGGGAACACGTCGCGCGGCGGCACCTTGGCGGCCTTGTACTCGTCGATCATCTTCTGCGCATAGGCCTGCTGCGTGAAGCCGTCGAACGGCATCGCCACGCTCGGGCTCTTGAGCTCGGGCGTCATCTTCACGCCCAGTTGCTTGAACAGCTCGATCGACTCGGCGTGGGTCATCAGCGTGCCGCTGCTCGGCCCCGAGTAGAGGTCGGTGCGCCAGTTGGCCGTGCCGCCCAGGTACTGCTCGGGCGTGCGCGCCGCCGGGTTGAAGGCGTCCATCTTGCCGCGCAGGGTCTTGAACTCGGCGAGCGTGATGTCGCTGGTGCGGCACTCGGCCTTGGCCGGTGTCACCACCTTGCCGTCGGCGTCGAGCACGGCGGGCACGAAGGGCTGGGTGCACTTGGCGGCCAGCGGCGTGACCAGGATGTTGGTGGTCGTGTGCAGGTCGTTCTGCGCATGGCGGCAGACCAGCGCCTTGTCCTTGGTGAAGGTGACGTCGCATTCCACGATGCCGGCGCCCATGCGCGCGGCGGCCGTGTACGACTCCCGCGTGTGCTCGGGGAACTGCATGGCGGCGCCGCGGTGGCCAATGGAAAAGTCGCGCGGCGTGAAGTCGCCGCGCTTGGCGCAGCGCTGCAGATCGCGCTTGAGCGGACCGTCGGTCATGTCGTCGACCAGGAAGAACGGGCGCGGGCCGAGCTGCACATGCGAAGGACGCTCGGCGCTGCCATGAGAGGCGTGGCGATGGCCCGCGGCGGGCGACTGGGCCAGCGCCATCGAGGCGGTCAGGCCCAGCAGGGCCAGACCCAGGAGACGGGACAGGAACGACATGGGGATTCCCTCCGGTGGGATGAACGGATGATCGGTGGTGCTGCGGTGCGCCATCAACAGGCGCCCGACCGGCGGATCATCGGGAGGGGGTGTGACGTGGGTGTGACGGGCCACCCCTCTTTCCACGCGAGGATCGCGCGGCTACCGAAGTCCCATGTCCTTCAGAAATCTGTCGACAGCGGCGGACCACAGGTCACGACCGACGAAGATGAGCTCATGTCCGTCCGCATTGGGCACAGGCGGCGTCGCAACGAAGACCGCACCCGGGCTTCCTTCTGCAAACGCCGCGTGCCATTGCTTTGGAACGTCGGCGCCCCAGAACCTGTCGTTTTCTGCATAGAGCCACAAGCCTGGAACGCGCGTTGTCTTGCCATACCGCGAGAACGCGTCACGCACCAACTCCGGGGCGCAGCTTTTACCGGGCGACTGGTCAGGATTGCCCGCAACCCCGCCCGCAAAGTTGATGTAGGCCACGACGCCTTCCGGATCTGTCGCAGCGAGCGCCGCGGTCGCGAGGCCTCCGACCGAGTTACCCGCCAGAACGATCTTTGACCGCATCGCCCACGGCTGCTCCCTCGCCCAGGTGACCGCCGCCTGAGTGGCCGCGGCAGCGGCCGTCGCAACACGCGCAGGGTCTGGCGCACCGAGGCATGCCCCGCCAGGCCCCCATCGGTGCCCCGGCACCTCGCGGTCACTGCCGCCCGTCTTGCCGTAGCCCGGTCGCGCAGGCGCCACCACCGCGAAGCCCTGCTCTGTCCAGTAGTTCAGGAACTGGCGCGGAACGACCTCGGTCATGGCGCTCCGCTCTTGCTGAGTTCCGGATCTGCCGTGGGCATACACAAGCACCGGGAACTGCCCGTCCCCCGCCGGCTTGAAAACCTCGGTGTGCAGCTCCAGGGTGGAGCCGAAGGTTCCGGCGCCCTTCATCGGCACCTTTGCAATTTGGGCGTCGGGTGGCGCGGCGGTTCCGGCCTGGGCCCAGGCTGGCGCCACACCGACGACAAGGGCCAGGGTGATGGCAGCGGCATCCGCACGGAGCCGTCGTGGAAGCAAGCGTCGCAATACAGGCATGGGGATCTCTGTTGATGTCCTGACACCGATGCATATCGGCCGAACGCCGGAAAACCAAAGCCACGCCCATGAGACAACAGCCCAACCCGACCAGGGTCAAACATTGCGCCCTCTCACAGACGGTCGCACACTGCCGACTTTCGATGGTGCCCTTTCCCCTTCCCTGCGAGGCCCTTCATGACCCCGACTCCCGCACCGTTCTTCTCACGTGCCTTGCTGCAGCTGGCCGCCGCAGCCTTGGGGCTGTTGCTGGCCCTGCCCGCCGCCGCCCACCACGGCTGGGTCTGGGCCGAGGATGTGAATTCCGAACTCACCGGCACCATCGTCGCGGCCAGGCTCGGCAACCCGCACGGCGAACTGACGCTGGCGGTGGACGGCGCGAACTGGATCGTCGAGGTCGGCCAGCCCTGGCGCAACGAACGCGCCGGACTCAAGGACGCGATGCTGGTCAAGGGCGTGAAGCTCACCGTCTCGGGCCACAAGCACAGCGACCCGAAAAAGAAGGTCTTCAAGGCCGAGCGCCTGGTGATCGACGGCAAGACCTACGACCTTTACCCCGACCGCAACTGATGCTGGAGCCCCTGGCCGCCGCACTGCAGGCCACTGGCCTGTCGGAGGTGCTGCGCGCTTCGGTCTGGCTCTACCCGCTGGTCAACACCGGTCATGTGGTCGGCATCGCGCTGCTGTTCGGCGCCATCGTGCCGCTGGATCTGCGGCTGATCGGAGCGTTCCGGTCTGTACCGCTGGAGCCGCTGGCGACCACCCTGGTGCCCGTGGCCATCACCGGGTTGCTGCTGGCGCTGGCCACCGGCGCGCTGCTCTTCGCCACGCGCCCGCTCGACTATGTGGTCGAGCCACTGTTCGGCATCAAACTGGCGCTGCTGGCCGCGGCGGTGCTCAACGCGCTGTGGCTGCGGCTCGATCCGCACTGGCGGCGGCTGGGCGCCGCGGTCGGCGTGCCGCCGCGCCCGGGCTGGCGCTGGCACGGTGTGCTGTCGGTCCTGCTCTGGCTGGGGGTGATCACCGCCGGGCGGTTGATCGGTTACCGGTAGGCGCCGGCCCATCGGCACGCGCGCGCAGCAAGGCCTGCTCACGCTCATTGCCGGCGGATGCCGCCGCTTGCAAGAACGCCGCCCTGGCCTCGTCGTGCCGTCCGAGTTTCTCCAGCAGGTCACCTTGCACCGCGGGCAGCCAGTGGTAGCGCGCCAGCGCCTTGTCCTGCAACAGGGTCTCGACGATGGCCAGGCCCGCGGCCGGCCCCTCGGCCATGCCCACCGCCACCGCGCGGTTGAGCTCCACCACCGGAGAGGGCGCGACGCGCATCAGTTCGGCGTAGAGCGCGGCGATCTGCTTCCAGTCGGTGTCAACGGCGCGCGGCGCACGCGCGTGGCAGGCCGCGATCTGCGCCTGCAGGCGGTAGCGGCCGACCGGCTGACCGAGCGCCTGCGCACGGTCCAGCGCGGTCAGGCCGCGGCGGATCAGCAGCCGGTCCCAGCGCCGGCGGTCCTGGTCGGCCAGCAGGATGGGCTGGCCCTCGCGGTCGGTGCGCGCCGCGGTGCGGGAGGCCTGGATCTCCATCAGCGCGAGCAGGCCCAGCACCTCGGCCTCCTGCGACGCGAGTTCGGCCAGCATGCGCCCCAGGCGCAGGGCCTCGTCACACAGCGCGGGGCGCATCCAGTCGGCGCCGCTGGTGGCGGTGTAGCCCTCGTTGAAGACCAGGTAGACCACCTCCAGCACCGAGGCCAGGCGCTCGCCCAGCTGCTCGGGCGGCGGCAGTTCGAACGGCACCCTCGCATCGGCCAGGGTTCGCTTGGCGCGCACCAGGCGCTGCGCGAGCGTGGCCTCGGGCACCAGGTAGGCACGGGCGATTTCGGCGGTGGAGAGGCCGCCCAGCAGCTTGAGCGTGAGCGCCACGCGCGATTCGGGCGGCAGCACCGGGTGGCAGGCGGTGAAGATCAGCCGCAGCAGGTCGTCGCCCAGCACGGCGTCTTCGCGCCGGCGGTCGAGGCTGTCGCTGAAGTCGGGAACCACGTGGGCCTCCATCGCTTCGAGGTCGCTGGCGATGTCACCGTGCCGGGCGTCGGCCATCTGGCGGTGGCGCAGGTGGTCGAGCGCGCGGTTCAGGGCGGTGGTCATGAGCCAGGCGGCGGGCCTGTCGGGCAGACCATCGAGCGGCCAGCGCTCCAGGGCCGCGACCAGGGCGTCCTGCGCCAGTTCTTCGGCCACGCCCACGTCGCGCACGCGCCGCGCCACCGCCGCCACGATGCGGGCGGATTCGAGGCGCCAGACGGTGGCGATGGTGTCGTGGATCGCGGAATGCACGCGCCGTTTCTACACCCCTGCCGTCACATCTGCGCGGGCGCGGCCGCCTCGTCCATCCAGAACACCTCCCACTGGTGGCCGTCGAGGTCGGCGAAACCGTCCTGGAACATGAAGCCGTAGTCTTTGGGCTCCGGAATGCGGGTCGCCCCGGCGGCCACGGCCTTGCGCACCACCTCCTCCACCTCGGCGCGGCTGTCCACCGACAGGGCCAGGATGACCTCGGTGCTCTGGTGGGCGTCGCTGATCGGCTTCTGGACAAAGCCCTGGAAAAAGGGCTTGACCAGCAGCATGGCGTAGAAGTTCTCGCCGATTTCCAGGCAGGCGCCCTGCTCGTTGGTGAAGCGCGGGTTGAACGTGAGGCCCAGGGTCTTGAAGAAGGCCTGCGAGCGGGCCATGTCCTCAATGGGCAGGTTGACAAAGATCTGGCGGAACATGGGTTCTCCTTCAGGGTTGTGGGGCGATGCCGTCAATGGCTTTCATCTGGTCGAGCGCGGCGCTGGGCGGGAACTCGTCGAGCTCGATCAGCTGGCGCAGCTCGATCACGGCGGGCTTGCCTTTGCCGGCCGGGTTCGGGAAGCGGCGGCTCCACTCCATCGCCTCTTCGCGCGAGCGCACCTGGATCAGGGTGTAGCCGGCGATCAGCTCCTTGGCTTCGGCAAACGGGCCGTCGACGACTTTGCGGCCGCCGGCCTCGTCGTAGTGGATGCGCCAGCCGGTGCGGCTGGGGTGCAGGCCGCTGCCGTCGAGCAGCACGCCCGCGCGCGCCAACTCCTCGTGGTAGGCGGCCATCTCGGCCATGAGTTCCTCGGGCGCCTCGGGCATGAGCTCGGCCTCGAACTCGGGGCAGCTTTTGACAATGATCATGAATCGCATGGTGGTTCTCCGGGGGTCAGGTCTTGCAGGCGGGGGGTTGCATGTCCGGTTCCATCATGCTGTTGTGGTTGCCCTCGGTGTCGCGGAACACCACGTACTGGCCCACGCCGGGAATGGCCATTGGCTCGCCGATCACCTCGCCGCCCGCGTCGCGCACCCGCTGCATAGCGGCGCGGATGTCGGGCACGCCGATCACCACCGAAGGATGCTGCATCGGCCAGTCGGCGTTGAAGGGAAACAGGCCGCCGTTGATCGAGCCCAGTGCGGCCTCGGGCGGCACAGGCGGGCGGGCGCCGGCCGGCGCGGTGTTGACCAGCATGTAGTCGCCCATCTCCGGACCGAGGAACTGGTGGGTCCAGCCGAAGGCGGCGGCGTAGAAGCGCGCGGCGCGCTCGCGGTCCTTGTAGGGCATTTCAAAGTGCACGACGGCGCACATGGGCACGGTGGTGGTGGTCATGGGACTCTCCTCAGGTGGGGGTTTCACAGATGTTCTTGAGCGCCTGCAGCGCCTTGGGCCAGGTCTGGTTCATCCAGTCCTCGTAGCTGCCGAACACGTCGCAGTCGACGCGCAGGCGCGTGCCGCCGGCCTCGTCGGTGAAGCTGTAGTTCTCGAAGCACGGCGCCCAGGCGCGCACCGCCTCGCTGGTGGTGTCTTCCACGCCGTTGCTGATCGTGCCGAGGTGGCGGATCGAGACGAACTCGGCCGGCCGGTGTTCGGCGATCTCCGCCACCATGCCGTCTCCGTTGGGGCCCAGAAAGCGGATGGGCGTTCCGGCCTCCCAGCTGCCGTCGTAGCGCGAGCCTTCACAGAAGGTCGCGGTCCAGCGCTCGTAGGTGGGCGTGTACAGCATGGTGCGCCAGACGCGTTCGCGCGGCGCGGCGATGTGGATGTCGAAATGCAGGGTGGGCATGGCAGGACTCCTTGGTGGCGACAACACCACGACGAAGCAGCCTGCGCGATTTCGACAGGCCCGATCTACGGGATTACCCGGATCAGGCGTGGCTTTCGTCGAAACAGGGCGCCAGCGCCCGCACCTCCACCGTGCACCACTGCGCGGCCGGACATTCGTGGGCCAGCGCGATGGCCTGCTCGCGATTCACGTTCTGCAGCAGGAAGAAGCCTCCGATCATTTCCTTGGCCTCGGCGAAGGGCCCGTCCAGGGTCTGGGCCTGCCCGCTGGCGTGGCTCACGCGCACCGCCGTGTCCAGACCCGCCAGCGACTCCACCGCCTTGAGCCGCCCCTCGGCCGCCAGCCGCTCGCCGAACGCGACCATGGCGGCGTAGGCGGCGCGGCCCTCGGCCTCGGTGCGGGTGGCGCGCTGGCCGACGGGTTCGTGGATCAGGAGCATGTAGGACATGGCGGGCCTTTCGGATGTCGGGACGCAGGACCGACGATGCTACACAGACCCGGTGGGCGGCAAACCCCTACCCCCGCAAGGCCCACACGGCCGTGCTGCAATGGTGAGCAGCGCGCAGACAGGAGAACGCCATGCCCAAGACCTTTGAAACATTCAAGAGCGTCGCCCTGGCCGAAGGCTTCGACGAGGTGCTGGAGCGGGTGTGGGCACCGGACACGGTGCTGGAAGAACACACGCACCCCTTCGCGGTGAAGGCCCTGGTGGTGCAGGGCGAGATGTGGCTCACCGTGGGCGGCGAGACCCGGCACCTGGTGCCGGGCGAGTTGTTCGAACTGGAACACGGGGCGCCGCACTCGGAGCGCTACGGCGCCGAAGGCGCGACCTACTGGGTGGCGCGACTGAACTGAAGCCCCCGCGCTCCACCGCTGCGCGGGTCACTGCCCCCCGAGGGCTGATTCGCCTTGGGGCTGCCCGGCGGCGAACCGCCTGATCAGAGCTTCGAGAAGTCCGGCTTGCGGCGTTCCATGAACGCGCCGAAAGCCTCTTTCGCGGCCGGCTCGCCGAGCATGCGGCCGAAGCTCGCGCCCTCTTCGGCCATGGTGGCCATCACCAGCGCGGCGTTGCCCTTCTTCATCAGGCGCTTGGTCTCGACCAGCGAGGCCAGCGGCTTGGCGGCCAGCTTGCGCGCCACCGACTGCGCGTAGCCGGTGACCTCGCTCGGCGGCAGCACGCGGTTGACCAGGCCCACTTCCAGCGCGGCCTCGGCCATGAAGGGCTCGCCCAGCAGCAGCGCCTCGGCGGCGCGGTGGTAGCCCAGCATCTGCGGCACCAACAGGCTCGACGCCGCCTCGGGACACAGGCCCAGGTTCACGAAAGGCATGGAGAAGGCGGCGTTGTCGCCCGCGTAGACCAGGTCGCAGTGGAACAGCAGCGTGGTGCCGATGCCGACCGCCGGGCCGCAGACCGCCGCCAGCAGCGGCTTGGGAAACTGCGCGATGCCGCGCAGGAAGCGGAACACCGGCGAATCTTCGGTGGCCGGCGGGTTGTTGAGAAAGTCGCCGATGTCGTTGCCGGCGCTGAAGGTGGTTTCGTGGCCCTGGAACACCACCACGCGCACGGCCGGGTCGGCGGCTGCGGCGGCGATCGCGTCGGCCAGCGCGCCGTACATGGCGGCGGTGATCGAGTTCTTCTTGTCGGGGCGGTTGAAAGTCAGCGTGGTGATGCCGGCTTCGGTGTGGACGAGGATGTCGGACATGGTGGGGTGCTCGCTCTGGGGTGGCAAAAAGTCGGCGCAAGGTAACACGAAAGCGCCGCGCGGCGTGGGGTGGCCTGCCCAATCGGCGACAACCCGGCACCACGCTTCTACACTCGGCCGCATCCCGCTGTCCGAGAGCACACCGATGCCCCACATGTCCCCGTTTCCCTGGCTGCGCGCCCTGCTGGCCGCGCTGTGGCTGCTGTCGGCCACTGCCGCGAACGCGCAGACCCCGGCACCGACCGCGCCTCCGCCCGCCGTGCAGAAACCCAAGGTCGCCCTGGTGCTCTCGGGCGGTGGCGCGCGCGGGCTCACGCACGTGGGCGTGCTCAAGGTGCTGGAAGAAATGAAGGTGCCGGTGGACATGATCGTCGGCACCTCGATGGGCGCGATCATCGGCGGCCTGTACGCCGCCGGCATGAGCGCCGACGACCTCGAACGCGAGCTGCTGAAGGTGGACTGGGGCGACGTGTTCGAGCGCCGCGTGCCGCGCCAGCTGCTCTCGCAGCGCCGCAAGGAAGAGGACTTCGAGCTCTCGCCGGTGCTGGAGATCGGCTTCCGCGACGGCGAGTTCCGCCTGCCCACGGGCGCGGTGTCGACGCGCTCGCTGGAGCTGCTGCTGCGCCGCTACACGCTGTCCACGCGCCTGCTGGCCACCTTCGACGGCCTGCCCACGCCGTTCCGCGCCGTGGCCACCGACATGGAGACCGGCAAGGCCGTGGTGCTGGACCACGGCGACCTGGCCGCCGCCATGCGCGCGAGCATGTCGGTGCCGGGCGTGTTCGCGCCGCTGGATCTGGAGGGCCAGATCCTCGGCGACGGCGGCCTGGTGAACAACCTGCCGGTGGACGTGGCGCGCCGCATGGGTGCGGACGTCATCATCGCGGTCAACATCGGCACGCCGCTGGCCGGGCGCGAGACCCTGGGCAGCCTGCTGGGCATCACCACGCAGATGGTCAACATCCTGACCGAGCAGAACGTGCAGGCCAGCATCGCCACGCTCACGCCCGCCGACCTGCTGATCCAGCCCTCGCTGGGCAAGCTGACCTCGGCCGACTTCGAGAAGGCCCCCGAGCTGGTGAAGATCGGCCTGGACCACGCGCGCAGCGTGTCCGAGGCGCTCAGGCGCTTCTCAGCGGACCCGGCCGGCTACGCGCAGTGGCAGGCCAGCCGCGGCATGAACGCGCAGGCCTACGCCGAGCGCATGGGCCAGATCAAGGCGGTGCGCTTCGAGGGCGTGCCCGAGAGCCGGGTCGAGCCGCTGGCGCTTGCGCTGGACACCGCACCCGGGCAGCGGGTCAACGTGCCCCAGATCGAGGCCGACCTGCAGAAGCTCTCGGCCACGGGCGACTACGACCGCGTCGACTACCGGCTGGAACGGGTGCGCGACAACACCGACGAGACGCTGGTGATCGGCCTGCGCGAGAACGACTGGGGCCCCAACTACCTGCGCCTGGGCCTGGACCTGCGCACCGACTTCGACGGGCGTGGCGACTTCAACCTGCTGATCGGCCACAACCGCCACTGGTTCAACGACAGCGGCGCCGAATGGCGCAACCGGCTGCAGATCGGCGCCTCGCTGGCCGCCTTCTCGGAGCTCTACCAGCCGCTGGGCCGGGCCAACGACAGCTTCGTCGCGGGCTATGTCGACGCCAGCCTCAAGCGGCTGGAGGTCTACGGCGCCGACGGCCAGGCGCTGGGCACCGGCACGCGGCAGGGTCTGAAGCTGGGCGCCGACTACGGCTGGCCGATCGGCCTGCTGGGACGCTACGGCGACCTGCGCCTGGGCGTGCAGCTGGGTCTGCACAAGGCCACGCCCGAGCTGGTATCGCGCGAGGTCGACGACAGCGAACTCATCGCCACACAGAAATGGCGCGACGTCGGTGTGCGCGCCGCGCTGATCTCGGACCAGCTGGACTACGCCAACTTCCCGTCGTCCGGCTACCGCTTCCAGAGCGAGCTGGCGGCGGGCCGGCGGCGCCTGGTCTCGGGGGGCAATGACGTCTCGTTCAACCGGCTGGAAATGAACGGCAGCACGGTGCACTCCTGGGGCGCACACACGCTGAACGTCGGCGCCCGCTTCGCCCGCGCCACGCGGGTGCCTGTGGGCGCCATCGACGAGTTTTCGCTGGGGGGCTTCCAGCAGCTCTCGGGCTACCGGGTCGGCCAGGTCGCGGGCAACTACCTGCTGTTCGGCCGCCTGACCTACTACCAGCGCCTGCCCTGGAACGTGGGCGTGGCGCGCGCGCTGTTTGCGGGCGGTTCGCTGGAGGGCGGCAACGCCTGGGCCAGCCGGCGCGACATCAGCATCCACGGCCTGCGCTGGGGCACCAGCCTGTTCATCGGCGCGGACACGGGCATGGGGCCGCTGTACCTGAGCGTGGTGAGCGCTCCCAAGGGGTACACGGGGCTGTACCTGTTCCTGGGCCGCCCCTGAACAGAACGCACCCCACGCCCCGCCGCTACTCCTTGTAGTAGACGACCTGGTGGCTGGAGCACAGCAGGTGCCCGGCCTCGCTCCAGAGCAGCGCCGTCTGGTCGAAGAAGCCGTTGCGGAAGGCCTGCGCGCGGGCCTGGCCCAGCACCCAGCCGTGGCCGACCTCGGCCAGCTGCGCCGAACCAGCGTGAAAGTACACCGTCATCGACACCGTGCCGGCCGGCACATAGGTCGCACGGCGCAGCCAGATGCGCGGGAAAAACACATCGGCCAGCGCGGCCAGGCCGCACAGGTCCAACGCACGCGGCACGGCCTCGCGCATCCACAGGCGCGAGCGGCTGTCGCTGCCGGTACCGTCCCAGGTGCGCGGGATGGCGCCCTCGATGGGTCGCATCTCGTAGCGCCGGATCCATTCCACCGGCGAGGGCACGGTATAGGGCTTGACCTCGTCGGGCCTGCGCACCGCGGGCATGGGCTCGTCGTCCACGCTCCAGGTCTCGCGCCGGGCCGCGGTGACCACCGTCGCGGTGGCCACGGTCTCGGCCTCGCCCGAAGCACCGGCCTGGGTGACCAACACCACCCAGTGCTGGGTGGAGCGGTTGGTGCGCACCGGCTGAGCTGAGACCTCGAACGCCCCGTCGGCCAGCGCCGCGCAGTAGTTCACCGTCAGCGACAGCGGCTCGCCCAGCAGGGACGGGTGCAACATCACGGCGTTGAGCATCGTCGCGGCCGTGATGCCACCGAACGGCCCCACCATGTTGGCGTAGGCGGGTGAGGTGGCGCCGGTGTAGAGCCCGTTACCCGTGGAGGTCAGCGCAATCGCTTGATCAAATACGTGAGCGCTCATACAGACGTGTCTCCTTCAAGGGCACCGCGGAACCGGCTTTGCCGGGTCGCCAGTGCCGCCCCCCTCTGGGGGGTGACGCGAAGCGGCGCGGGGGGCGCGTGGTCACACGCGTTCAAATACTCCGGCGGCGCCCTGCCCCATGCCCACGCACATCGTCACCATGCCGTACTTCTTGTTGTGTCGCTTGAGCGCGTGCACCACGGTGGCGGAACGGATGGCACCGGTCGCGCCCAGCGGGTGGCCCAGCGCGATGGCGCCGCCCATGGGGTTGACCTTGGCCGGGTCCAGGCCCAGTGTGTTCATCACGGCCAGCGACTGCGCAGCGAAGGCTTCGTTGAGTTCGAACCAGTCGATGTCGTCCTGCTTCAGGCCGGCGTACTTCAGCGCAGCGGGGATCGCCTCGACCGGGCCGATGCCCATGATGTGCGGCGGCACACCGCGGCTGGCGTAGCTGACAAAGCGCGCCAGCGGCGTGAGGTTGTAGCGCTTGAGAGCGGCCTCACTCACCAGGATCAGCGCGCCCGCGCCATCGCTGGTCTGCGAGCTGTTGCCGGCGGTGACGGAGCCACGCGCGGCGAACACGGTGCGCAGCTTGGCCAGGCCTTCGAGCGAGGTATCGGGGCGCGCACCTTCATCCAGGCTCACCACACGTTCGGTGACCGACACCTCGGCCGACTCGAGGTCCACGCTGCGCTCCTGCACCGTCACCGGGGTGATCTCGTCCGTGAACTCGCCGTTCTTCATGGCGATCACGGCGCGCTGGTGCGACTGCACGGCGAAGGCATCCTGCGCGTCGCGGCTCACCTTCCACTGCTGCGCCACCTTCTCGGCCGTCAGGCCCATGCCGTAGGCGATGCCGTAGCTCTCGATGTCGTCGGTGTTGCGGAAGATGGTCGGCGAGAGGCTGGGGCTGTTGCCCATCATGGGCACCATGCTCATGCTCTCGGTGCCGGCGGCGATCATCACGTCGGCTTCACCGACGCGGATGCGGTCGGCCGCCATGGCCACGGCCGACAGGCCGGAGGCGCAGAAGCGGTTGACCGTGATGCCGCCCACCGAGTTGGGCAGGCCGGCCAGGATGGCGCCGATGCGTGCCACGTTCAGGCCCTGCTGGGCTTCGGGAATCGCGCAACCGGCGATCACGTCTTCCACGGCCTTGGGGTCCAGGCTGGGCACCTGGGCCATGGCGGCGCGCAGCGCGTGGGCCAGCAGGTCGTCCGGCCGCAGGTGCTTGAAGGAGCCCTTGTGCGAACGGCCGATGGGCGTGCGGGTGGCGGCGACGATGTAGGCGTCTTGAACTTGTTTCATGTCGCTTCCTCAGTTGCGGACGGGCTTGCCGGTGTTGAGCATGCCCAGAATGCGCTCTTGCGTTTTTGGGTGGACGATCAGCGAGCAGAAGGCCTGGCGCTCCAGCGTCATCAGGTATTCCTCGCTCACCAGCGTGCCGGCTTCGACGTCGCCGCCGGTGACCACGTTCGCAATCAGCGAGGCGATATGGAAGTCGTGCTGGCTGATGAAGCCGCCGTCGCGCATGTTGACCAGGCTGCCCAGGATGGTGGCCTTGCCGTCGCGGCCGGCGACCGGGAACAGGCGCTTGTGCGGCGCGCGATAGCCGCCCGCGAACAGGGCCTTGGCTTCGTTGATGGCGACGAACAGCAACTCGTCCTTGTGCGGCACGATCAGGTCGGAATGCAGCACGTAGCCCAGTTGGCGCGACTCGATGGCGCTGGTGCCGACCTTGGCCATGGCCGCGGCAGTGAAGCCTTCGGTCAGGAAGGGCAGCAGGTCCTTGCCCGTCGAGGTCTCGGCGTTCTCGGCCGCACGGCGCGCGATGTAGGTCAGGCCGCCGGCGCCGGGCACCAGGCCCACGCCCACTTCCACCAGGCCGACGTAGCTTTCCATGTGCAGCACGCGGCGCGCGCTGTGCACCGCCAGCTCGCAGCCACCGCCCAGCGCCAGACCGCGCACGGCGGAGACCACCGGCACGTTGGCGTAGCGCAGGCGCAGCATCATCTGCTGCATGAAGCCTTCGGCGTCTTCGATGGCCGCCACGCCCACGGCCATGAAGGCCGGCAGCATGGCCTGCAGGTCGGCGCCGGCGCTGAAGGGCTCGTCGCCCGACCAGATCACCAGGCCCTGGTACTCGGCTTCGGCCAGATCAATGGCGGCCATCAGGCCTTCGCAGACCTCGGGGCTGATGGCGTGCATCTTGGTCTTGATGCTGGCGATCAGCACCTCGCCATCCAGCGTCCAGACACGGATCGAATCGTTCTCTTCGATGGTGGTGCCGGCGGTCTCGAACTTCGGCCCGGCTTCGCCCAGCAGCAGTTCGGGGAAGTGCTGGCGCTGGTACACCGGCAGGCTGCGGCGTGCTTCGAACACGCCCTTGGACGGGTTCCACGAGCCCTGGGCGGAGTGCACGCCACCGGCCTCGGCCACGGGGCCTTTGAAGACCCAGTCGGGCAGCGGCGTCTTGCACAGTGCCTTGCCGGCGTCGATGTCTTCCTGGACCATCTTCGCCACCTCCAGCCAGCCGGCTTCCTGCCACAGCTCGAAGGGGCCCTGCTTCATGCCGAAGCCCCAGCGCATGGCCTGGTCCAAGTCGCGCGCGGTCTCGGCAATCGAGGCCAGGTGAACGGCGGCGTAGTGGAAGCCGTTGCGCAGGATGGCCCAGAGGAACTGGCCCTGCGGGCCTTCGGCGTTGCGCAAGAGCTTCAGGCGCTCGGCGGCCGGGCGCTTGAGCATGCGGCCATAGACCTCGTCCGCCTTCTCGCCCGCGGGCACGTACTCGCCGCTCTCCAGGTCGAAGCGTTGGATGTCGCGGCCGACCTTCTTGAAGAAACCGGCCTTGGCCTTCTGGCCCAGGTTCCCCATCTCGATCAGCTTGGCCAGCACGGGCGGCGTGCCGAAGCTGCCGTAGAACGGGTCGGTCTGCTCGTTCAGGTTGTCCTGCAGCGTCTTGATGACGTGGGCCATGGTGTCCAGACCCACCACGTCGGCGGTGCGGAAGGTGCCGCTGGACGCGCGGCCCAGGCGCTTGCCGGTCAGGTCGTCCACCACGTCGTAGGTCAGGCCGAAGTTCTCGACCTCTTTCATCGTGGCCAGCATGCCGGCGATGCCGATGCGGTTGGCCACGAAGTTGGGCGTGTCCTTGGCGCGCACCACGCCCTTGCCCAAGCCACTGGTGACGAAGGCTTCGAGGTCGTCGAGGATCTGCGCTTCAGTGGTCGGGGTGTTGATCAGCTCCACCAGCGTCATGTAGCGCGGCGGGTTGAAGAAGTGGATGCCGCAGAAGCGCGGCTTGATCGCCTCGGGCAGGCCTTCGCTGAGCTTCGTAATCGACAGGCCCGAGGTGTTGGACGCGACGATGGCGTGTTCGGCGACGAAGGGCGCGATCTTCTTGTAGAGGTCGAGCTTCCAGTCCATGCGCTCGGCGATCGCCTCGATGATGAGGTCGCAGCCGCGCAGCTGTTCCAGGTGCTCCTCGTAGTTGGCCTGGCCGATCAGGTCGGCGTCCGCGGCCACGCCCAGCGGCGAGGGCTTGAGCTTCTTGAGGTTCTCGATGGCGCGCGTGACGATGCCGTTCCTGGCGCCCTCCTTGGCCGGCAGGTCGAACAGGACCACCGGCACCTTGACGTTGACCAGGTGCGCCGCAATCTGCGCGCCCATCACGCCCGCGCCGAGCACGGCGACTTTTTTCACTTGGAATCGTTTCATGTTGGGTCCAGTTGGGGAGACAGATCGGTTCACTCGACGCGGTGCCACACCTGGGTCCGGTAGAACGGCCCGATGTAGCCGCGCATCTCCAGCTTCTTGCCGCCATCCACCGGCTTCAGGCGCGCCTTGTAGACCTTGCCGTTGTTCGGGTCGGTGATGTCACCGCCGTCGTACACGGCCTTGTCGTCTGCGTTCTGCTTGAGGTTGCGCAGGATGGTCATGCCCAGCACCGGCTTGTCCTTGCGCTCGTCGCTGCACTTCTCGCAGACGGCGTCGGGCTTGGTGTCGGGGTCGAGCAGCTTCTCGATGCGACCGGAGAAGACGCCATTGCTCTCGGTGATGCGCACCAGCGACTTCTCCTTCTTGGAGTCGTCGTCGATGGTTTTCCACAGACCGGCCGGCGTCGCCTGCGCGAAGGCGGACACGGCGGCGAGGCCCAGCAAGCTGGCAATGGCGGTCTTCTTCATGTCGGTCTCCGGTGTTGTTGAATGGCGTGAATCAGGCCAATGCAGCGTCGGTGTCCATCAGCACCTTGCTGCCCGCGCGCGCGGTGCGCATCAGCGTCGCGGTCTCGGGGAACAGCTTGGCGAAGTAGAAGCGAGCGGTCTGCAGCTTGGCGGTGTAGAACGGGTCGGTGCTGCCTTCGGCGATCTTCTGCAGCGACACCTGCGCCATGCGGGCCCAGAAGTAGCCGAACACCAGGTGACCGGCCACGCGCAGGTAGTCCACCGCGGCGGCGCCCACCTCGTCGGGGTTCTGCAGGCCCTTGAAGCCGATCTCCATGGTGAACTTGGTGATCTGCTCGCCCAGCACCGCCAGCGGGTTGATGAACTCGGCCATCTTCTCGTTGACGCCCTCTTCCTGCACCAGCGCGCCGACCAGCTTGCCGAACTTCTTGAGCGTGGCGCCGTTGTTGCCCAGCACCTTGCGGCCCAGCAGGTCCAGCGACTGGATGGTGTTGGTGCCTTCGTAAATCATGTTGATGCGGGCATCGCGCACGAACTGCTCCATGCCCCATTCCTTGATGTAGCCGTGGCCGCCGAAGACCTGCTGGCACATGGTGGCGGCCTGGTAGCCGTTGTCGGTCAGGAAGGCTTTGACGATGGGCGTGAGCAGCGACAGCATCTCGTCGCTGTCCTTGCGCACCTTCTCGTCCGGGTGGTTGTGCACCTTCTCCAGCAGCACCGAGCTGAACATGGCCAGCGCACGACCGCCTTCGGCATAGGCCTTGGCGGTCAGCAGCATCTTGCGCACGTCGGGGTGCACGATGATCGGGTCGGCCGGCTTGTCCTTGGCCTTGGCGCCGGAGAGGCTGCGCATCTGGATGCGGTCCTTGGCGTAGGCCAGCGCGTTCTGGTAGGCCACCTCGGTCAGGCCCAGCGACTGGTTGCCCACGCCCAGACGGGCGGCGTTCATCATCACGAACATGGCCTGCATGCCTTTGTGCGGCTGGCCCACCAGGGTGCCGATGGCGCCGTCGATGACGATCTGCGCCGTGGCGTTGCCGTGGATGCCCATCTTGTGCTCCAGGCCACCACAGTAGATGCCGTTGCGCGCGCCGAGCGTGCCGTCGGCGCTGGCCAGGAACTTGGGCACCACGAACAGGCTGATGCCCTTGATGCCGGGGGGCGCGTCGGGCAGGCGGGCCAGCACCAGGTGCACGATGTTGGCGGCCATGTCGTGTTCACCGGCGCTGATGAAGATCTTGTTGCCGGTGATCTTGTAGGTGCCGTCGGCCTGCGGTTCGGCCTTGGTGCGCATCAGGCCCAGGTCGGTGCCGCAGTGCGGCTCGGTCAGGCACATGGTGCCGGTCCACTCGCCGCTGACCAGCTTGGGCAGGTACAGGGCTTTCTGCTCGGGCGTGCCGTGCTCGTGCAGCGCGGCGTAGGCACCATGGCTCAGACCGGGGTACATGGTCCAGGCCTGGTTGGCCGAGTTCATCATTTCGTACAGGCACTGGTTCACCACCAGGGGCAGGCCCTGTCCGCCGTATTCGGGGTCGCACGACAGGGCCGACCAGCCTCCGTCGGTGTAGGTCTTGTAGGCTTCCTTGAAGCCGACGGGAGTCTTGACCTCGTGCGTGGTCTTGTCGAGCGTGCAGCCCTCGGTGTCACCGCTGATGTTCAGCGGGAAGATCACCTGCGAGGCGAACTTGCCGGCCTCTTCGAGCACGGCGTTGATGGTGTCGGCATCCATCTCGGCGTGCTGGGGCATGGACTGGAAGTCGGCGCTGACGTTCAGCACCTCGTGCATCACAAACTGCATGTCGCGCAGGGGCGGGTTGTAGACGGGCATGGGTGAACTCCTGTGGAGGGTTTGTGAAGAAAGGGAAGGTCAGGCGACGCGCGGTTTGCGGGCCGTCTTGCGAGCGGGTAAGGGGTCGGTGGCGTCGCCCGCGCTATAGCGCAGCACGATGCCCTCGAAGGCGGTGACCGCGCGCTGCAGCGAATCGGGCGCGCGCAGGAAGCGGGCCTCGTAGTGCAGCGCAAGAATCAGGGAATGGATCTCGAAGCGCATCTGGTCGGCGTCGGTGTCGGCGCGCAGGTGGCCCTCTTCGATGGCGAGCTCGATGGCGCGCTTCATGGCCGCCAGCCAGGTGCTGACCGAGCTGGCCAGCGCGTCGCGCACCGGCCCTGGCCGGTCGTCGAACTCCACTGCGCCACTGATGTAGAGGCAGCCCGAGTCGATTTCCACCGAGGTGCGCTTCATCCAGTTGTCGAACAGCGCGCGCAGGCGTGGCAGGCCGCGCGGCACCGACATGGCCGGGTAGAAGACCTCTTCCTCGAAACGGTGGTGGTACTCGCGCACCACCGAAATCTGCAGCTCCTCGCGCGAACCGAAGTGCGCAAACACGCCCGACTTGCTCATCTGCATGACCTCGGCCAGCGCGCCAATGGACAGGCCTTCCAGGCCGATCTGCGTCGCCAGACCGAGCGCCGCATCGACGATGGCGGCCTTGGTCTGCTGGCCTTTTTGCAGCGACCGCGTGAGGGCGGCGTCGCTGCGCGGGCGTTTGGAGGAAGTGGTGGCGCTCATGCGGTGATAAAAAAAGAAGACCGCCCACAAATCGAACGGTCGTGCTATTTTTACCGCAAAAGAATGACCCCAGGCGCAACCTGCGGCGTGCAACGGGAATTTTGTCTAGGGGCTGCGCCCTAATGCGCGGCGCCCAGCGCCGGCATCTGCGGGTTTACCCGCACACTCGGACCCGGGAGGTCACAGGCGCCCGTCGGGCAGCAGCAGGCGCAGGCCGTGGTCAAGGTTCTCGCTGGGCGGGCGCTTGAAGCCGCTGCGGGCAAAACGCTGCAGCCGCCCCATGCAGAAGGCCGTGATGACCGAGGCATCGGCCTGGGCATCGACGGTGGGGGTGGTCGCCGACGAGAGCACGGCGATCTCGCGCAGGTTCTGGCGCAGCGCCGACTCGATCTTGTCGAAGAACAGGTTCATGCGCTGCTGCAGGCGCTCGTTCTCGTACACAAGGGCGTCGCCCACCATGACACGCGCCATGCCGGGGTTCTTCTCGCCAAACTGCAGCAGCAGCGTGACCAGCTTGCGCGAACGCAGCACCGGATCGGGCTCGCGCTCGCCCAGCTGGTTGACCAGACCGAACACGGACTGTTCGATGAACTCGATGAGGCCCTCGAACATCTGGGCCTTGCTGGCGAAATGGCGGTAGAGGGCGGCCTCGCTGACCTCCAGCCGGGCGGCCAGCGCGGCGGTCGTCACGCGTTCGGCGCCGGGTTGTTCCAGCATGGTCGCCAGTGCCTGCAGGATCTGCACCCGGCGCTCACCGGGCTTGGGCCGCTTGCGGCCACCGGACTCGGTGCTCTCGGCGCCTTCGCTGGCGGCTTCGGTAGATGCGGCGGCCGTGGACGAGGAAGCGCTGGAGCTCATGGGTGGTCGGGTCCGTTGGTGTTCAGCAGTCGGGCTGGCCATGCGTCCGGCCCGTGGTGTGTCATCCCTCCGGTGATTCTCGCACAGGCCTCCCGCCGGCCCGGACCGCCTCGAACACCACGCGCACGCGCAATCCCCGCCCGTTTCCGCCGGTCAGCAGCTGCAGCTGGGTGTGGTGGGATCGGGCGATTTCGTCGGCAATGGCCAGCCCCAGCCCGTTGCCATCGGTCTGGGTGCCGGGCAGGCGGTAGAAGCGCTCCAGCACCCGCTGCCGCTCGTCCTCCGCAATGCCGGGACCATCGTCCTCCACCTCGATCCACGCTTGTGGCGGTTCGGCCGCGAGGTCCTGCCCGCAGCGCAGCGTGATGCGCCCGCCCGGCGGGGTGTACTTGACCGCGTTGTCCACGATGTTGATCAGCAGCTCGCGCAGCAGCCAGGTGTGGCCGCGGGTCTGGGCCGGCGCGGCCTCCAGCCCCAGGTCCATCTGCTTGTCGGCCGCGGCATCCAGATGGAGTGCCAGGATGTTCTCGCACAGCTCCTGCAGGTCGACCTGCTCCATCGGGTGGGTGCTGGCGCTCACGCTGTCGGCGCGCGAGAGCGCCAGCAGCTGGTTGGCCAGCTGCGAGGTCCGGCGCGTCGCGTCGCGCAGGCGGTGCACCTGCTCCACCCGAAGGCTGAGCGTTTCTGCGCCCCCCATCGAGCGTGCCGCCTGCGACCAGGCCTCGACCTGCGCCTGCAGGCCGGCCAGCGGCGTGCGCAGCTGGTGCGCAGCGTCGGCCACGAAGCGGCGCTGCGCCTGCGTCTGGTCGTTCACCAGCGAGAACAGGCGGTTGAGCGAGGACACCAGCGGCCGCACCTCGGCCGGGGCGCTCTCGGCGTCGATGGGGCTGAGATCGCGGGGCGAGCGGCGTTCGACCGCTTCCTTTAGGTCGATCAGCGGGCGCAGGGCCCGCGCCACCGCCCAGGTCACCGCCACCGCGGCCACCACCATGAGCAGCAGGTTGGGCAGCAACACCCGCAGCAGCACCGTGTCCAGCCACTGCTGGCGCCCATCGGAACCGTCGGCCAGCATGATGATGAGCTCGCCCGCCGCGGTCGGGCTGCGCTGCGCCACCACCCGGTAGGTGATGCCGCCGTCGACCACGCTGAGGAACTCGGCGTCTTCGGTGGAAGGCAACACGGTCGGCAGCCAGTGGTCCCCGAGCAGCAGACGGCCGTTGGCATCCATCACCCCGTAGCCGGCATAGCCCTCGCGCTCCTTGAGGAACACGTCCACCGGCGGCGCCAGCAGCAGGGCCAGCCCAGGGTCGGCGTCGATGTCGATCGGTCGGGGGGCGTCGCGTGGCAAGGTCACCACCACCGAGTCGGCCAGCATCGGCACCAGCCGCAGCAGTTGCTGGTCCTGCTGCAAGGCCGCGGTGCCTGCGCTCTGGTAGTGGAAATAGACACTCACCAGCCCGACCAGCCCCAATGGGAGAAACAGCAGCACCAGCAGGCGCCGCTGCAGCCCCCAGATCAGGCCTTCGGCCGACCGGTGTTCAGGGCTCGCGCGCATGGGCGGACGGCGGCAGCAGTTCGAGCCGGTAGCCGAAGCCGCGGATCGAGCGCAGCGCCACCCCGGCCGGCTCCAGCTTGGCGCGCAGGCGCGAGACGTAGACCTCGATGGCGTTGGGCGTGATTTCCTTGTCCCAGCCGGTCAGCGCCGCCAGCAGCTTGTCCTTGGCGGCCGGCTTCGGGGCCTGCAGCAGCAGGTACTCGAGCACGGTCCACTCGCGCGGCCCCAGCTCCATGGTCTGACCGGCCAGGTTGACGCGGCGCAGTGCGGTGTCCATCTCCAGCGGTCCCAGGCTGAGCACCGCGGTGGTCGCGGCCTGCGAGCGCCGCAGCAGCGCACGCAGGCGTGCCAGCAGCTCGGGCAGCTCGAAGGGCTTGAGCATGTAGTCGTCGGCGCCGAGGTCCAGCCCCTGCACCCGGTCGTGCAGCGCGTCGCGCGCGGTCAGGATCAGCACCGGCATGGCCCAGCCCCGCGCGCGCAGCCGCTGGGTCAGCTCCAGACCGTTGATGCCGGGCAGTCCGATGTCGACGATGGCCAGGTCGAAGCTGTCGTTCTCCACCGCCTGCTCGGCCCGCTCGGCGCTGCCGACCCAGTCCACCGTGTAGCCGGCGTTGCTCAGCCCCAGCTTGATGCCGCTGGCGACCATCACGTCGTCTTCAACCAGCAGCAGCCTCATGGTCAGTGGCTTTTGATCATCGTGCCGAACGGCTGGTCACCCAGAACCTCCAGCAGCAGCGCATGCGGCACGCGGCCGTCGATGATGTGCACCGCGTTCACGCCGCTCTTGGCCGCGTCCAGCGCGCCGGCGATCTTGGGGATCATGCCGCCGCTGATGGTGCCGTCCTCGCACAGCTCGTCGATGCGACGCGGGGTGAGTTCGGTCATCAGGTTGCCGGCCTTGTCCAGCACGCCGCGGATGTTGGTGAGCATCAGCAGCTTCTCGGCCTGCAGCACGGTGGCGAGCTTGGCGGCCACCACGTCGGCGTTGATGTTGTAGCTCTCGTTCTTCTCGCCGAAGCCGATCGGGCTGACCACGGGAATGAACTGGTCATCCTGCAGTGCCTTCACCACCGAGGGATCAATGGACACGATGTCGCCGACCTGGCCCACGTCGTGTTCGCGGCTCGGGTCCTGCTGGTCGGCCAGGCGCAGCTTCTGCGCGCGGATCATGGCGCCGTCGCGGCCCGTCAGACCCACGGCCTTGCCGCCAGCGGCGTTGATCAGGCCCACGATGTCCTGCTGCACCTCGCCGCCCAGCACCCACTCGACCACCTCCATGGTCTCGGCGTCGGTCACGCGCATGCCCTGGATGAACTCGCCCTTCTTGCCCAGGCGCTGCAGCAGGGTCTCGATCTGCGGGCCGCCGCCGTGCACCACCACCGGGTTGATGCCGACCAGCTTGAGCAACACCACGTCTTCGGCAAAGTCCTGCTGCAGGGCCGGGTCGGTCATGGCGTTGCCGCCGTACTTGATGACCATGGTCTTGCCGTGGTACTTGCGGATGTACGGCAGGGCCTGGGCAAGCAGCTCGGCCTTCTCGCGCGGCTGGATGTGGGACAGATCGACGGGGGTGTGGTTGGGGCTGGTCATGGCGGGTGGGTGGAGAGAACGGGAACCCCGAAATTCTAGGTCCCCACCCGCCCGATCCCCAAGGTCAGAAATGAATGCCGCGCATCATCTGCTGCATCGCGATGGCTTCCGGCGACAGCTGGGGCTTCGCCCCCTTCTCTCCCTTGGCGGCCGAGGAGTCGGGGAACATGCGGAAGCTGGTGTTCATCACGATCTGCGCGATGCGCGGCACGAAGGCGTGCAGCACCTGACCGGTCACCCCCAGGCGCGTGGCGATGCGCACCGGCTTGAAGATGCAGGCCTGCGCGATCATGTCGGCCGCCTCTTCGGGCGAGAGCGTGGGCACGTTCTTGTAGATCTGCGTCGGTGCGATCATGGGCGTGCGCACCAGCGGCATGTTGATGGTCGTGAACGAGATGCCCTGGTCGGCGAACTCGGACGATGCGCAGCGGGTCCACGCATCCAGCGCCGCCTTGCTGGCCACATAGGCCGAGAAGCGCGGTGCATTGGTCAGCACGCCGATGGAGCTGATGTTGACGATGTGGCCCTTGCGCTTGGCCGCCATGCCCGGCAGCAGGCCCATGGTCACGCGCAGGCAGCCGAAGTAGTTGAGCTGCATGGTGCGCTCGAAATCGTGGAAGCGGTCGTAGCTGCTTTCGATGGCGCGGCGGATCGAACGGCCGGCGTTGTTGATCAGGAAGTCCACGCCGCCATGGTTCTGGATCAGCAGCTGAACGAAGCGGTCGCAGTCGGCCATGTCGGCGATGTCGGCCGGGTAGGCGATGAACTGGTAGCCCTTGGCCGTGGCTTCGGCGCAGGCCTCGTCGAGCTTGTCCTGGTCGCGGCCGCAGATGATGGTCACCGCCCCTGCCTCGGCGAACTTGTGCGCCGCCGCCAGGCCGATGCCGGAGCTGCCGCCAGTGACCAGCACCACCTTGCCCGCCACGGTGCCACGCAGGCTGCGGTCGATGTGCAGGTCGGGGTCTAGATGGCGTTCCCAGTAATCCCACAGGCGCCAGGCGTAGTCCTTGAGGTCCGGGCAGGCGATGCCGCTGCCCTTGAGCGCGGCCGTGGTCTCGCGGCAATCGAAGCGCGTGGGGTAGTTGACGAAGGTCATCATGTCCTCGGGCAGCCCGAGGTCCTGCATCACCGCACGGTAGACGCGGCGCACCGGTGCCAGCGCCATCAGCCCCTTCTTCACGCTCTTGGGAATGAAGCCCAGCAGCGCCGCGTTGACGAACAGGTTCATCTTGGGTGCGTGCGCCGCCTTGCTCAGGATGTCGAGCACGTCACCGACGCGGTAGCCCATCGGGTCGACCAGGTGGAAGCAGCCACCGCTGCCGCGCTTCTGGTGGCTGATGTGGTCCAGCGCGTTGACCACGAAGTCCACCGGCACGATGTTGATGCGCCCGCCTTCGAGGCCGACGCTGGGCATCCAGGGCGGCAGGATCTGGCGCATGCGCTGGATGAGCTTGAAGAAGTAGTAGGGCCCGTCGATCTTGTCCATCTCGCCGGTGCGGCTGTCGCCGACCACGGCCGCCGGCCGGTACACCGTCCATGGCAACTTGCATTCCTGGCGCACGATCTTCTCGCTCTCGTGCTTGGTCATGAAGTACGGATGGTCCAGTCCCTCGGCCTCGTCGAACATGTCCTCGCGGAACACGCCTTCGTACAGGCCCGCCGCGGCGATCGACGACACATGGTGGAAGTGCCCGGCACCGATCGCCTTGGCGAACTCGACGGTGTTGCGCGTGCCGTCCACATTGACGGCGATCTGGCTCTCGGCGTCGGCCTCCAGGTCGTACACCGCGGCCAGGTGGTGGAAGTGGTCGATCTGGCCCTTGAGTGCCTTGATGTCCTCGGCGCTCACGCCCAGCTTTTTCGCCGTCAGGTCACCGAACACCGGAATGGCCCGGGTCGCGCCCACACCCCAGAACTCGCGCAACCCGGCCACCTTGCCTTCGCTTTCCTTGCGCAGCAGGAAGTGCACCACCGCGCCCTTGCGCTCCAGCAGTTTCTTGACGAGCCGTTTGCCGATGAAGCCGGTGGCGCCGGTGACGAAATAGTGCATCGAGGTACTCCTGGATTTGTGGGTATGGGGAACAACCGTTCATTGTTCACCACGAGCCAATGGCGCCGGTTCAGCACAAACCCGTGGCGCGCACCCCCTGTTTTTAGTCGCCGCCCCCTACACAGGCCCGGCGCCACGGCCGTACAGTGCCATCACCCTGAGGCATTGCCACGCCTCCATCCCGATCCACCCCGTTCACGGAGCTCCCATGGTCACCAAGACTCGCAAATCCGGCACCGCCAGCACTGGTGCATCCGCCACCGCATCGCCGCTGTCCGGCGCGATCAAGGACTCTGCCCAGCAGATCTGGCTGGCCGGCCTAGGCGCTTTCTCCAAGGCCCAGGCCGAAGGCGGCAAGGCCTTCGAGACCCTGGTCAAGGAAGGCCTGTCGATCCAGCGCAAGACCCAGGCTGTCGCCGAAGAACGCCTCAACGAAGCCACGCAGCGCATGACCAACATGGCCAGCGACATCGGCAGCAAGGCCGCCGGCCAGTGGGACAAGCTGGAGAACATCTTCGAGGAGCGGGTGGCCAAGGCCCTGAACAAGCTGGGCGTGCCCTCGGCGCGCGACATCGAGGCGCTGATCGAGCGCATCGACGCCCTCAGCGCCGCCGTGGCCGGCGAGGGTGGCAAGACCGCGAAGACCGCCGCACCGCGCAAGACCGCCGCACCGAAGGCCGCGTCCAAAGCCGCCACAAAGACCAGTGCGAAAACGGCCAGCGCCAAGCCCGCCCGCAAGGCACCTGCGCGAGCCAAGAAGGCGGCCTGAGCGCCGGGGCCATGCGCCGCTTGGCTGAGCAGGAAGGGGCGCACTGCGCCCTTTTTTTTCGTCCGCGCGGGCTGCTGCAACGCAACACCTGCCGCCTTCGTGGCGGTCTACACTCGACCGCATGACGCCTTCCCGCCCCCGTTCGACACGGCGTTCCCGCCCCGCCCCCCGCATCGCGCTGGCCTTTGCCGGCGGCGGGCCGCTGGGTGCGATCTATGAGATCGGCGCTTTGTGTGCCCTGGAAGACAGCCTGCACGGACTGGACTTCAACGGCTGCGACCACTACATCGGCGTGTCGGCCGGCGGCTTCATCGCCGCGGGACTGGTCAACGGCATCACGCCGCGCCAGCTGTGCGACTCCTTCATTGAGGACCGGCTGGGCGACGACCACTTCGATCCCGCCTGGCTGATGCGCCCGGCCTGGCGCGAGTTCATCGAACGGGCGCAGCGGGTTCCGGCGCTGATGGGCGGTGCTCTGTGGGCCTGGGCCGCCCAGGGCAAGCGTTTCACCAACGCCTTCGAGCGCATGGGCGCCGCGCTGCCCACCGGCGTGCTGGACAACGAAGGCATCCACGAACAGATCCAACGCCTGTTCAGCAAACCCGGCCGCAGCAACGACTTCCGCCAGCTGCGCGCCCGCCTGACCCTGGTGGCCACCGAGCTCGACACCGGCGAGGCCACACCCTTCGGACGCCCGGGCTGGGACCATGTGCCGATTTCGCGCGCCATCCAGGCCAGCGCCGCCCTGCCCGGCCTGTTCCCGCCGGTGGTCATCGACGGCCGGCACTACGTGGACGGCGCGCTGAAAAAGACCGTGCACGCCACGGTGGCTCTGGACGAGGGAGTGGACCTGCTGCTGTGCCTGAACCCGCTGGTGCCGTTCCACGCCGGCGCCGCCAGCGAACACATTCCGTCCCTGGTCGAAGGCGGGCTGCCCGCGGTAATGAGTCAGACCTTCCGCTCAATGATCCATTCCCGCCTGGCGCTGGGCTTCAGACACTACGAGCGCAGCTACCCGGGCACCGACATCGTGCTGATCGAACCCGACCAGCGCGACGCCGAGCTGTTCTTCGCCAACACCTTCAGCTACCGCCAGCGCCGCGAACTGGCCGAGCACGCCTTCCAGCAGACCCGCCAGCTGCTGCGCGACCGCGCCGGCCACCTGGGCCCCATGCTGGCGCGGCACGGCATCGCACTGGACGAGGCCGCCCTGCGCGACGCGCACCGGCGCCTGCTGCCCGCAGAGCCGGTGCGGCGAGAAACGGCCCTGGAGCGGCTGGACAGCGCCCTGGACACCCTCGAACAACGGCTGCAGACGCAGCGCGCCTGACATGACCCGCAAAGCCCCCCGACGCACGGCCGAACGCATTCTGGAAGTCACCCTCGCGCTGTTCAACCGCTTCGGCGAGCCCAACGTCTCCACCACGCTGATCTCCTCCGAACTGGGCATCAGCCCGGGCAACCTGTACTACCACTACCCGGCCAAGGACGAGCTGATCAACTCGCTGTTCGAGCGCTACGAGAAGGCGCTCAACGAACTGCTGCAGGCCAGCGACGGCGTGCGCAATGTGGAGGACGCCTGGTTCTTCCTGCACTCGCTGTTCGAAATAGTCTGGGAATACCGCTTCCTCTACCGCGACCTCAACGACCTGCTGTCCAAGAACCGGCTGCTGGAGACGCGCTTCCAGGCCGTGCTCAAGAACAAGATCCGTTCGGTGCGCAGCCTGCTCAGCGGCATGTCGCGCGCCGGCGCCATCGACCTCGATGCGCGGGAACTCGAACCCACGGCCAACTGCATGGTGGTGCTGCTGACCTACTGGCTGAGCTTCGAGTACGTGCGCGACCCGCGCCATGCGCTGGAGCCGGACAACGCGCAGGCGGCGCTGCTGCGCGGTGCGCAGCACGTGCTCAATGTGCTGGCACCTTACCTCGAAGCCGGCCAGCGCCAGCATCTGCTGCAGCTCACGGGCGCCTACCGCACGGCGCCCTGAGCCTGGGGCCGCCGCCCGGGCCTATTGGGGCGGGCTGCGACGCAGCCCGTCCACCGCCTGGAACAGGGCCTGGCGGGCCTGGGACACCACCTGGGCCCGCCAGTCGTCGGTGTCGACATAGAACGCGTCCCGCACCCGTTTCTGGATCACGGTGCGCAGGCCGGCCGGGGCATCCGGGTGCAGGCGCATCCACTGGTCGCCGCGCAGGGCGTTGAGCACATCCAGCAGCGGCAGGGTGCCGTATTCCAGCGCGATCCCGGTGTACTGGGCCTGCGGGCACTCTTCGTAGACCGCGTTCCACATCAGGCCGGTCAGGCGGGCCGAGGCAGAGCTGCCGTCGTAGATCGAGGTCACGGGCGTCTGGCCGTCGCCACCCCACCAGGCGCGGGCGCGCTGCAGGGCCGCGTCGTCGTCGCGGCAGGCGAAGATGCGCTCGCCCAGGCCGCTCGGGCCCAGGCCGGTGTGCAGGTCGATCCAGGCGATGTGGCGCGCGCTGCGCCCATGTTCGCGCAACACCTCGCGCAGCGTGCGGTGGCTCCAGGTCGGCGCCGTGCCGCCGAAGAACAGACCATCGGGGTGGCTGTGCTGGCCCTGGGAGACCGCGCTCTGGTACGCGCCCAGCCCCTTGCGCCCGATGAAGTGGGCGATGACCGCCTCGTTCTCGGCCACGGGCGGCCAGGCCGCCGGCAGCAGGAACGGGTGCAGCTCGTCATAGGCCGGGTTCGCCGGCAGGGGTTGAGAGAAGTCCTGGAAGTTGCGGTTGAGATCGACGTTGTCCTCGGTCACCCGGCGCAGGTGCGAGAACCCGTAGGGATTGAGCGCGTGGATGTACAGCACCGCCACACCGGCGGCGCGGGCGTGCGCGCGCCAGTCGGCGTCGTGGGTGGCAAACACCTGGATGCCTGAACCACAGAACCCTTCCACGCCGTGGCAGGCGCTGCTGACGATCAGGAGTCGCTCGGCATCCGGCGGTCCGTCCAGGGCCACGTCCATGGCCAGGGTTTCCTGGTCGCGCCCGGGCAGCGGGTGGTTGTGGCTGCGGATGGCCATGCCGGCGGCGGCGGCCCCCTCCAGAAACTGCACGCGCGCCCGGGCATAGGACGGCGCAAAGGCGGACTGGGGATTGATCATGCGGCGGCCTTGCGCGGTTGCGACAGCCACTGCTCGGCCAGCCGCACCCAGTAGGTCGCGCCCAGCGGGATCAGGTCGTCGTTGAAGTCGTAGCTCGGGTTGTGCAGCGTGCAGGGGCCGCCGCCGTGGCCGATCTCGCGGTGCGCGCCCTCGCCGTTGGCGATGAAGATGTAGCAGCCTGGCCGCGCCTGCAGCATGTAGGCGAAGTCTTCGGCCCCCATGGTCGGCTCCTGCACCAGCACCTGGTCGGCGCCGACGATGCCGGCCAGCACCTCGCGCACGAACGCGGTCTCGGCCGGGTGGTTGACGGTCGGCGGGTAGTTGCGGCGGAACTGGAACTCGCAGCTGGCGCCGAAGGCGGCGCAGGTGTGCTCGGCGATCTCCTGCATGCGCCGCTCGATCAGGTCCAGCACCTCGTAGGTGAAGGTGCGCACCGTGCCCTGGATCTCGCAGCTGTCGGGCACCACATTGGTCGCTTCGCCGGTGTGGATCATGGTCACGCTGATCACGCCGGCGTCCACCGGCTTCTTGTTGCGCGAGATGATGGTCTGGAAGGCCTGCACCATCTGGCAGGCCACGGGCACCGGGTCGATGCCGTTGTGCGGCAGCGCGGCGTGCGAGCCCTTGCCGCGGATGACGATGTGGAACTCGTTGCTCGACGCCATCACCGGGCCGGCGCTGGCGGCAAAACTGCCCACCGGCAGGCCCGGCCAGTTGTGCATGCCGAACACGGCCTCGACCGGAAACTGTTCGAACAGGCCGTCCTTGATCATCTCGCGGGCACCGCCGCCGCCCTCTTCGGCCGGCTGGAAGATCAGGTAGACCGTGCCGTCGAAGTTCCGGTGTTTCGAGAAGTGCTGCGCCGCCGCCAGCAGCATGGTGGTGTGGCCGTCGTGGCCGCAGGCGTGCATCTTGCCGGCGTGCTGGCTGGCGTGCGCGAAGTGGTTGTGCTCCTGCATGGGCAGCGCGTCCATGTCGGCGCGCAGGCCGATGGCCCGGCCGCTGGCGCCACCGTCGCGCCCGTGCACGATGCCCACCACGCCGGTCGTGCCCATGCCCCGGTGCACCGGGATGCCCCACTCGGTCAGTTTGGCGGCGACCACCTCGGCGGTGCGCACCTCTTCAAAACAGAGCTCGGGATGGGCGTGGATGTCGCGGCGCACGGCGGCGATGGCCGCGGACTGGGTCAGGATGGAGTCGATCAGCTGCATGGTGTCCTCATCTGCAAACGGCCATGGTAGCCATGCACGGCCCTGGAGACAGGTCCGTTCGCGACAACCCGGACCGGACCGGGGATGTCGGCCCTGACTGCGTCAGCGGCGCACCCGGCCGTCTTCGGTCAGCAGGGTCAGTTCGACGAAGCGGGAGCCGGCGTGCTTCTGCGGCCCGAAGTCCAGCGGAAATCCACCGATGCTCACATCCTTCATGCCACCGATGGCATCGATGAAGGCCTCCCGGCCGGCGCCTCGGGCGCGCTTGAGCCCCTCCACCAGCACCTTCGCGGCCACAAAGCCTTCGATGCCGGAGTAGTTGGGCGCCACACCGCGCTGGTCCTTGAGCGCGGCCAGGTACTCACCCGAGATAGGCGTTGCAGGCGAATAGGGAAAAGGCATCACCTGGCTGACCGCCACACCCTTGGCCACCGCCCCCAGTTCGTCCAGCAGCGCCTGCGTGCCGACGAAGGAGACGTTGTAGAAGTTGCCAGGGTAGCCTTGCTGGCGCGCCAGCCGGATGAAGGTGGCACAGGCCTTGTACGAACCGATCTGCACGATGGCCTCGGGCTTGACGGCCATGATGTCCTTGAGCGCCGGCGCCACCTCGTTGCTGTTGCGCTCCACCGTTCCCACCGCCGCCGGCTCCATGTTGAGCGCCTTCAGGGCGCGCTCGACACCTTCGAGCCCGGCCTTTCCGTAGGCGTCGTTCTGGTAGAACACCGCCACCCGCTTGACGCCGATCGAGGTGACCTGCTTGACGATGGCGGCGGTTTCGTCAAAGTACGAGGCCCGCACATGAATGGCGTAGCGGTTGAACGGCTCGCGCAGGGCCTGCGCCCCGGTGAAGGGCGCAAAGAAGGGCAGCTTGGCTTCAGTGGCCAGCGGCAGGGCGGCGAGGCTGGTGGGGGTACCGACGTAGCCGAACAGGGCGAATACGCCGTCGGCGATGAACTGCCTGGTGTTGGCCACGCAGCGCTCCGGATCGTAGCCATCGTCCAGCCGCTTGAGTTCGATGCGGCGCCCGTTGACGCCCCCGGAGGCATTGACCTGGTCAAAGTACAGCTGGGCCCCCAGGTTGAACTGCAGCCCCAGCTGCGCGGACGGCCCGGTGAACGGCGCCGACTGTCCCAGCACGATGGCCCCCGATCCGCCAGCCGCCTGGGCCCACGCGGAACCGGCCACGCCGGCCAGGGTAGAAGCGCCCAGACAGGCACCCAAGGAAGAAAGAACCCGACGACGTTGCATCCAGTGACTCCTGATATGCTTTTTTGAGCTGGTCGGATGTCACCTCGTTCGTTACAGGGCGTCACCAGACTTGCGAAGCCTACTACATAGGCCCCGCCCCGCCTATACGCCATTCACCGCATTTCATGGCCCACAACCCCAACGAATTCACGGTCCGGGGCGCTTGCCCCCACGACTGCCCCGACACCTGTGCCCTGGTCACCACCGTGGTGGACGGCAAAGCCGTGCGCGTGGCCGGCAACCCGGCACACCGCCACACCGACGGCGCGCTGTGCACCAAGGTATCGCGCTACCCCGAACGCACCCACCACCCCGAACGCATCCTCACGCCGCTGCGCCGCACCGGCCCCAAGGGCAGCGGGCGGTTCGAGCCCATCGGATGGGACGAGGCACTGGATGACATCGCCGCGCGGCTGAAAGACATCGCCACGCGCAACCCGCAGGCCATCGTGCCCTACAGCTACGCCGGCACCATGGGTCAGGTGCAGAGCGAGGGCATGGCGGCGCGCTTCTTCAACAGGCTCGGCGCCTCCTTCCTGGACCGCACGATCTGCGCGGCCGCCGGCGGCGAGGCCCTGGTGCACACCCTGGGCGGCAAGCTGGGCATGAAGGTCGAGCACTTCGCCGAGGCCAAGCTGATCCTGATCTGGGGCAGCAACTCCATTGCCAGCAATCTGCATTTCTGGCGCCTGGCGCAGCAGGCCAAGCGTGACGGCGCGCGCCTGGTATGCATCGACCCGCGCCGCAGCGAAACCGCCGACAAGTGCCACGAGCACATCGCGCTGCGCCCCGGCACCGACGCTGCACTGGCGCTGGCGCTGATGCACGAACTCATCAGGAACGACTGGCTGGATCACGACTACATCGCCCGCCACACCCTGGGGTGGGAGCAGCTGCGCGAACGCGCCCAGCAGTGGCCGCCCGAGCGTGCGGCCGAGGTTTGCGGCATCCCGGTGCAGCAGATCACCGATCTGGCGCGCGCCTGGGGCACCACGAAGCCGGCCGCCATCCGCCTGAACTACGGCATGCAGCGCGTGCGCGGCGGCGGCAACGCGGTGCGCGCCATCGCCTGCCTGCCGGCGCTGACCGGCGCCTGGCGCCACCGCGCGGGCGGCCTGCTGCTATCGGCCTCGGGCCATTTCCCGGTGAACCGCGCCGCGCTGCACCGGCCCGACCTGCTGGCCGGCCGCACGCCACGCACCATCAACATGGTCACCATCGGCGACGATCTGCTGCGCGAATCCTCGCCCGACTTCGGCCCGAAGATCGAGGCCCTGATCGTCTACAACAGCAACCCGGTGGCGGTCGCGCCCGAGTCGCCCAAGGTGGTGGCGGGCTTCGCGCGCGAGGAACTGTTCACCGTGGTGCTCGAACACTTCATGACCGACACCGCGGACCACGCCGACATCGTGCTGCCCGCGACCACGCAGCTAGAACACTGGGATATCCACACCAGCTACGGCCACACCGACGTGCTGCTCAACCGGCCCGCCGTCGCGCCGGTCGGGCAGGCCCGACCCAACACCGAGGTGTTCCGCCAGCTGGCGCGGCGCATGGGCTTCGACGAGCCCTGCTTCGCCGACGACGATGAAACCCTGTGCCGCCAGACCTTCGGCGACCGGGTGGACTTCCAGCAACTGCTGGACCAGGGTTTCGCCACCCTGCCGGTTGCCGAGGCGCCGTTCGCCGAAGGCGGCTTTCCGACACCGTCCGGCAAGTGCGAGTTCTTCAGCGCGCGGCTGGCGGCTCAGGGCCTGGACGGCCTGCCCGACCACGTGCCCAACCACGAACCTGCCGGCAGCGACCCGCGCCACCCGCTGGCCATGATCTCGCCACCCGCGCGCAACTTCCTCAACTCCAGCTTCGTGAACGTGAAGAGCCTGCGCGACATCGAGGGCGAACCACTGCTGGAGATCAGCGCGGACGATGCCGCCCCGCGCGGCATCCACGACGGTGACGTGGTGCGGGTGTTCAACGACCGCGGCAGCTACCGCTGCAAGGCGCGCATATCCCCCCGTGCACGCGAGGGCGTGGTCAACGGCCTGGGCATCTGGTGGCGCAAGCTGGGACTGGACGGCAGCAATGTGAACGAACTGACCAGCCAGAAGCTCACCGACCTGGGGCGCGCGCCGGTGTTCTACGACTGCCTGGTGGAGGTGGAGCGGGGATGACGCCGGTGCCCCGGCGCGTGCTGGCCACGCTGGCCCTTGCGCAGCTGATGTCCGGTTGCGCCTCGTCCGACGCCGGCCCCGGCTATTACTGGCAATCGGTCACCGGCCACCTGAAACTGATGCACGCGGCGCGGCCGGTGCAGGACTGGCTGGACGACCCGGCCACACCACCCGCGCTGCAGCACAAGCTGCAGCTCACGCAGCGCATCCGCACGTTTGCGGTCACCGAACTGGGCCTGCCCGACAACGCCAGCTACCGGCGCTACGCCGACCTGCAGCGCAAGGCGGCGGTCTACAACGTGGTCGCCGCGCCCGCGCTGTCGCTGCGGCTGCAGCAGTGGTGCTTCCCGGTGGCCGGCTGTGTCGGCTACCGGGGCTACTACGACGAGGCCGAAGCCCGGGCGTTTGCGGCCGGGCTCGGCGGCAACCTGGACGTGGCGGTCTATCCCGTGCCCGCCTATTCCACGCTGGGCTGGATGAACTGGGCCGGTGGCGACCCCCTGCTCAACACCTTCATCGGCTACCCCGAGGGCGAGCTGGCACGGCTGATCTTTCACGAGCTGGCCCACCAGGTGGCCTACGCCTCCGGTGACACCGTGTTCAACGAGTCCTTCGCGACGGCGGTCGAGCGCATCGGCGGCGCGCGCTGGCTGGCCCAGGCCGACGAGACAGCGCGCCAGACCTACGCTGGCTTCGATGAGCGCCGCAAAACCTTTCGTGCGCTGACGCGCGAGACCAGGGAACGGCTGCAGGCACTCTACGACGACGCCACGCTCGACGACACCGCCAAACTGGCCCGCAAGGCCCAGGTGCTGCACGACTTCCGCCAGCGCTACGCCGGCCTGCGCCAAGGCTGGGGCGGCTACAAGGGCTACGACGCCTGGGTCGCCCGGGCCAACAACGCCAGCTTCGGTGCCCAGGCCGCCTACGACCAGTGGGTGCCGGCATTCGAGGCGCTGTTCGAGCGCGAGGGCCGCGACTTTGCGCGGTTCTATGATGCGGTGCGCGCGCTGGCCCGCCAGACCGCGGCCGAGCGCCAGGCCGCCCTCCAGGCCCTCGATCCCGCCGCCCGGCCACCGTCCACCCTCTGAACAACGCGAACACCATGGCGAACATCCACATCCGGCGCAACCACCACCTGGGCATGTCCGGCGCACGCAAGGTGGCCTGGCAATGGGCCGAACAGGCCGAGGCCGAGTTCGACATGCAGTGCGCCTACGAAGAGGGTGTGGATTGCGACGAGGTGCATTTCTCGCGCACCGGTGCCAAGGGCACGCTGCGGGTCACGGCGGATCACTTCGAGCTGGACGCCCAGCTCGGCTTCCTGCTCGGCGCCTTCAAGGACCGCATCGAGAGCGAGATCGTCAAAAACCTGGACGAGCTGCTGGCGGCCAAGAAAAAGCCGGCGGCCAAAACGGCCACCGGCTCGAAGAAAAAGTAAGACAGGCCCCGCGCAGCAGCAGAGCGTGGGAGCTCAGCTCAGCGACGCGATCAGGTCGATGTACTGCTGCTGCGCATCGTCCTGAGACGTGCCCTTCAGGCCGTTCCAGGCGTCCCACTTGGCGCGGCCGACCATGTCACCGAAGCCGGGCTTCTTCTCGGTGTTGTCGCCCACCGTGCCCTGCTTGTACAGGCCGTAGATCTTGAGCAGCGTGGCGTTGTCGGGGCGCTCGCTGAGGTTCTTGGACTGGGCAACGGCGGCATCGAAGCAGGACTTGAGGTCGGACATGAAGGTCTCCGTGAGTGAGGGGGTGGCCCGGACCCGGGCTAGGGGAGGCCCGGTATCTTACGGTTGCGACTGCCCCCAGAATAGACGCCGCCACCCAATCACAACCGGCCCCCAACCCCGGGGCCTCGCAGGAGACACCATGGTCACGCGCATCCGCAAAGGCACGCCGAAATCCCCACCCGAGGGCCGCAGCACCCTGCAGGCGGTGGCCGGCGTCCTGGGCCTGGAGGGCGAGCGCATGAGCAAGGTGGACACCGCCTGGCTGCGCATGGACTCGGACACCAACCTGATGATGATCGTGGGCGTCTGGATCCTGCGACCCGGCATCACGCGCGAGGCGCTGGCTCAGCGGGTGCAGGACAAGCTGCTGGGCTACCGGCGCTTCCGGCAGACCGCCCAGCAGGACGCCGCCGGCGCCCACTGGCGCGACGACCCCGACTTCTCGCTCGACCGCCATGTGGTCACGCACACGCTGACCCGCCGCCGCGGTCAGGAAGCCCAGGCGGCGCTGCAGGCGCGCGCCGGCGCGCTGGCCATGGAGCCATTCGACCCGGCCCACCCGCTGTGGCAGTTCGAGCTGATCGAGGACTACGAGGGTGGTTCGGCGCTGATCGCGCGCATCCACCACTGCATCGCCGACGGGATCGCGCTGATCAGCGTGATGATGAGCCTGGTCGATGGCGGCACCGAACCGCCCAAGCGAAAGCCCCGGTCGCACAAACAAGGGTTGGAGGCGGCCGAGGACTGGGTGGCCGACACGCTGATCCGCCCCTTCGGTGACATCGCCGCACGGGCGCTGGACGCCGCCGGTGGCGGGGCGGCGAAGTCGCTGTCGATGCTGGCGGCGCCGCAGCAAGGGCTCGGGGAAACACTGGACCAGGCCCTGGAGGTGGCGCGCCTCGGAGGCCAGCTCGCCAGCGATCTGGCGGCACTGGCCCTCATGCCCGACGACTCACCCACGCGGCTCAAGGGCGCACCCAAGGGTGAAAAGCGGGTGGCCTGGTGCCAGCCCATCCCGCTGACCGAGGTCAAGGCCATCGGCAAGGCGCTCAACTGCTCGGTCAACGACGTGCTGCTCAGCTGCGTGGCGGGCGCGATCGCCGGCTACCTGCGCCACCATGGCGACGACCCGGCAGGCAAGGAGATCCGCGCCATGGTGCCGATCAACCTGCGGCCGATGGAGGACGCCTGGAAGCTGGGCAACCGCTTCGGCCTGATCCCGCTGGTGCTGCCCGTGGGCATCGCCAATCCGATCGAGCGCGTGTACGCGGTGCGCGCGCGCATGAACGACCTCAAGGGCAGCCTGCAGCCGCTGCTGACTTTCGGCCTGCTGTCGGTGGCGGGCCTGCTGATCAAGCCGGCACAGGACGCGATGCTCAGCCTGTTCGGCCGCAAGACCACCGCCGTGATGACCAACGTGCCCGGTCCGGGCGAGAAGCTGAAGTTCTGCGGCGCGACGCTGGAGCAGACCATGTTCTGGGTGCCGCAGACCGGCACGGTGGGCCTGGGCGTCTCCATCCTGAGCTACGGCGGCGGCGTGCAGTTCGGCGTGATCGCCGACAGCGCGCTCTGCCCCGACCCGCAGCGCATCATCGACGCCTTCGAACCGGAATTTGCGCAACTGCTCGCCGTCACACTCATGCTCCCCTGGGGAGAGGTGGAGTGACCCCCATTCCCTCTGCCGTGCATTCCGGAGAGCGTGCCCCTGTCCAGTGGCCCCGTGGAACGGGCTTTGCCCGGCCACAGGGGCCGTCCCCCGCGCCGCAGGGGGGAAGCGCCGTCAGGCGCGCAGGGGGGAAAATCGCCTGTCTGCGATTTCGAGCAGGCCGTCGAAAATGAGGCTGTCCACCAGCTCGCAGGGCGTGGACATGCTGGGCGCCATCTTCCAGCCCGCGCCGCCGGTCATGTAGCAGACCGGGTCTTCGCCGCAATGGCCGCGCAGGTTGTCCCACATGCGCTGCACCGCACCGGCGATGGCGAAGGTGCCACCGCTGGTGAGGGCGTCGCTGGTGTTGGTCGGGAAGTCGCGCACCTCGCCGGTGGGCACGTGCAGCCCGGCGGTGCCGGACTCCAGCGCGCGCAGCATGATGCCGTGGCCGGGCAGGATGATGCCGCCCAGGAAGCGGCCGGCCGAATCGATCGCCTCGACCGTCACCGCGGTACCGACCATGACCACGATGCAAGGCCTGGCCGGCCCCTTCTGCAGCAGGCGCTGGCGCGCGCCGATCATCGCAACCCAGCGGTCGGAACCCAGGCGGGCCGGGTGGTCGTAGCCGTTGCTCAGACCCGCCTCCGACGCGCTGGACACCACCCACTGGGGCGTCACGTCCCACTGTTCGAGCTGTTCCTCGACCCGCCGCTTCACAGCGTCGCCCGCCACGATGCAGCCCAGCACCCGGGTGGGTGCGGACAGGCTGCTCCAGTCGCCCTCGGCCAGTTTTTCGATGTTCTCCAGGAACTGTGCACCATGCGCCAGCAGGCGCCCTCCCACACGGGGGGCGTCGTACAGCGCCCATTTCAATCGCGTGTTGCCAACATCCAGCGCCAGTAAAGTCATGCGGAAGATTATGAACAAGGCCTGGCAGGCACTTTGCGGCGATGCAGCATCCTCATCGCGACATCACCGGCGTCAGATCAACCCAATCCAGCAGGCCCGCTGCACCGCAGAGAGCTTGTTGTCGGTCTTGAGTTTGGCCATGGCATTGGCCAGGTGGTAGTTGACGGTGCGCTCCGAGCAGTCCATGCGCTGCGCGGTTTCGCGCGCGGTCAGGCCTTCGAAGGCGTAGTTCAGGCTCTCCTGCTCGCGGGGGCTGAGCGTGACCCGCTGCTCGGCGATGGCGCGGCGCAGCATCGGCCAGATGTTGTAGGCCGACCAGGCCAGGGCCGCGGCCTCGGAGCGGTCCGCGAAGGCCCGGGGGCTGAACATGAAGCACTCGAACGCGCGCCCCGCCGGCAGGCTGAAGGCCACCCGCACCAGGGTCTGGTGCCCGTGGGCCAGCCAGAGCCTGCGCCAGCGGCTGGACGGCTCGGCATAGGCCGCCTTGGAAATGTCCTGCCAGGCCACCAGGGGTGCATCGCTGTCGCGCCAGCTGGCGCCAAAGTCGGTGCTGGCGGCCAGGGCCTCCGCGGCACCGAGCAGGCGCGGCGGATGCACGGCCAGCACCTCGCGCTCGTCCCGCCCCCCCATCGGATTGGGCCCCATCACCAGCACCGCCTCGACCCCAGAGTCGCGCAAGGCGCGAACCCAATCGGCCAAAATGGCGTCCACGCCCACGCTGTCAAAGTTGACAGGAAGGGTCATGACGGGCGACGCCCCGTTGCCGGGACAATGGACCCGCCCGCCACAAGACCACGGGCTGGCAACGTCGGTCGACGCTGGAAGGAATACATGTTGCAGTGGGACCGTCTCAGGGTTCACAACGCCAGGCTGAGGTTCTGGCGCTGGGTGGTGGACGAAATTGTCCATGCACCTCTGGAGCCTATTTTGCATCCTTCGACGGCCCGCCTCCAGTGGCTGGGCGTCTTCACCTTCGGCGGCCACTTCATCTTCGGGTGGCTGTGGGGCCAGGCCCTGCCGCAGCCCTACGAGCTGTTTGCGGTGCGCGTGGTGCTGGCCCTGACGGGGCTGCTGCTGCTGCATCCGCGCGTGAACCGGGACCTGCAGTCCAAGACCAGCGTCTGGGTGTACGGACTGATCTTCTGGCTGCAGCTGCCGCTGTTCTTCGGATGGATGTTCCTGATGAACGAGGGCAACAAGGTCTGGCTGGCCAGTGTGTGCAGCATGATCCTGATCTATTTCCACATCACCGACTGGCGCCTGGCCTCGCTGGGCTGCATCACCGGGTTCGCAGTCGCCGCGGGCCTGTTCCTGCTCACCGGCACGCAGCAGACCTGGGTCGGCATCGAGCCCGAGAACCTCACCCTGATCGGCTTTGCCCTGGGCATGAGCCTGATGCTGGGCATGTCGGGCGCCAACCTGCGCCGGGTCCGGCTGATCAACACGCTCAGCACCATGGGCGTGATGGCGCACGAGCTGCGCACGCCGCTGGCCACGGTGAACCTGGTCGGCGACGTGCTGCGTGGCCTGGCCCAGCACGACGTGCCCGAACCCAAGCGCAAGAAGCTGGAGGAGCTGGCGCAGCGGCTGCAGAACCTGGTGCGCAGCATGAACCGGCAGATCGACACCCAGATCTCCAACGCGCAGCTGCTGAGGCTGCCCCGGCCCACCGCCCATCTCACCGCGTTCGAACTGGTGCAGGACGTACTCGGCCAGTACCCGTTCCGCTCACCGCGCGAGCGCGAATGCGTGCAGCTGGCGCTGGAAGAGGACTTCGGCTTCCTGGGGTCTCGTGCCCAGTTTTCACAGGTTCTGGTCAACCTGATCAAAAATGCCATACATGCGCTGGCCGCATCCGGAGACGCCCCCAAGCCGGGCGACCTGCGCGTGGAGGTGACGGTCAAGGACGGGCTGGGCAGGATCGTGGTGACCGACAAGGGCACCGGCATTCCGCTGCAGAAACAACACCGCATCTTCGAACCCTTTTTCTCACTGCAGAGCAGTGTCGGCAACGGACTGGGGCTGACGTTCTGCAAAAACGTGGTGGAGGCGTCGGACGGTCGGCTGCTCCTCCAGTCCCAACCCGGTCACGGTGCCTCGTTCACGATCGTGCTGCCCCTGCGGGACGAGCGTGCCCCCTTCATACCGCCCACGAGCACACACTGAGCCATGGCCTTCAACTTTCCGCTGTACCACCGTTCGGGAAGCCTGATCTTTCTGGACGACGACATCGACTATCTGGAGATGCTGGGCATGGTCGTGCCCAGCTTTCTGCAGGTCGAACTGTTTTCACGACCGGCGGCCTTCATCGCCCGGATGAACGACGAGCCGGCGCGCTGGGAGGCCGACGCGGGGCACCACCTGCAGATGATCGACCGCTGGCGCCACGGCCACCATCTGCTGCCGCAGGTGCTGCGCTACTGGGGCTCCAACCCGGCGCGCTACCAGCTGGCACAAACCTGTGTGGTGGACTTCGCCATGCCAGGCATCGATGGCCTGAAGGTGCTCGAAACCCTGGTGGACTGGCCGGGCTCGCGCATCCTGCTGACCGGGCAGGCCGATGAGCAGATCGCGATCAAGGCCTTCAACAACGGCCTGATCGACCAGTTCATCCCCAAGCAGACGGCCGACATCGCCGGGCGCCTGATGACCACCCTGATCAAGCTGGCCCGGCGCGCCCATCCGCGGCTGAACACCGTCTGGCGCACGGCCATGCAGTCCCACCACCAGGCCCTGCTGGAAGTGCCATCCATCATGGAGGCGCTGCTGACCCGCGCCCGCTCGCACTGGATCGAGTACGTCGTGCTCGATGAGCCCTTCGGCATGCTGGGCCTCACGCCGGAAGGCCTTTGCGAATGGCTGCAGCTGGAGCCCGCCTCCGGCCTGAAGGACGTGGCCGATCTGGCCCGGTCGGCGGGACTGGGGTTCGACGTCGTGCAGGCCATCCAGAAGGGGCTGCTGCTTCCGGCGGTCGAGCTGCACCAGCAGCTGGGCCTGCGCGGGCCGATCCGGACCGAAAAGGCCTTTGCGGTGGGCGACGACGGACAGCTCATCGGCGCCCTGTTCCCGCTGGCGGAGACCGACCTGCCGCTGCCGATCTACCCGTACCGCAACTTCCTGGACATGCAGGGCGTGCGGACCATTCAGGACAGCTGAGCACCACCGCGCTGGCGGCGGGCGGCCGCCCATTCCCAGGGCCGGACCCGGTCGGCGACCAGGCGCGCAGCCGACTCGACGTGTTCGAGCTCCGCCTCGGTCAGCGCCGAGTGCAGGGTCATCCGTGCCAGGGACCGGTTGCGGCTGGTGGCCGGTGCACCAAAGAACGCGGTGTGCACCCCCAGCGCATCCAGCTCGTCGCGCACCTGGATGGTGGCGGTCTCCGGCCCCGCTTCGAGCGCGATGATCTGCTCGGTGCCCTGGTCGATCGGATACCCCATACCGGTCAGCGCGCTGCGGATGCGCCGGGTCACCAGCCGCAGGTTCTCGCGCGCGGCGTCGGCCTGCTGCAGCACGTCCACCGTGGCCGCCAGGCCGGCCGCTTCGTGCGGCAACACGCAGGAACTGAAGATGTTGGGGAAGCTGGAGGTGAGGATGTGGTAGCGCAGGCGGTCCGGCGCGGTGAAGAAGCCGGCCCGCCCCGCCATGGCCTTGGCCAGGCTCGCCGAGATGAAGTGCACCCGGTCCGTCACCCCCAGCTGGGCGCACAGACCGGCGCCCGAGGGACCGTGGGTGCCCAGCGAGTGCGACTCGTCGACCAGGATCATCGAGCCGTGCCGCTCCACCACGTCGAGCATCTCCAGCAGCGGGCACACCGCGCCGGTGGTGCTGTAGACCGAGTCCACCGCCACCAGTCCCGGGCCGTGCCGGCTCATGAGCTTGTCCAGGTGCTGGGGGTCGTTGTGCCGGAACACCTGCGAGGGTGCGCGGGCCGCGTGGGCACCTTCCCACAGCGAGGCGTGGGCCTGCCCGTCCAGGTACACCGGCGTCTCCGGATTGGCCACCGACTGGATCAGGCCGACATTGGCCGCGTAGCCGGACTGGCACACGAACCCGTCCTCCTTGCCCACCCAGCGCGCGAGCTTCAGTTCGAGGTTGCGGGTCGGGTGTTCGTCGTGCATGAACACCCCGGACTGCACGGCGAAACTGCCGCTGCGGGTCAGCGCCTCCACCTGGGCCCGCACGATGTCCGGATGGCCAGACACCGACAGGTAGTCGTTGCCGTCCAGGCGCACCGAGTTGGGGCCGGGGCGTGCGCCCTGCACCGCAAATCGACCCTGCCACAGGTCGTTCCAGCGGGGCACGAAATCCTTCTGGATCCGCGCCTCCAGCGCGGCCGTCAGGCGGGGAGAAGGACGTTGCGCTTCAAGGGTGTGGTCCAGCAGTTCCATGGGGTGCTCCTGTTAAAGAAGAACCCATTGAAAAAACTTGTAGGATGAAAATCGCCCCCTCCCTGTCAGCATTAGCAGGGGTGGTTACGCTTTCTTCTCAAGTCTGACGCTGTTTATCCGATAAGCGGCGCGCCAGCGGATGGCAGCGGTCTCTCTGCTCTCAGTTCTGGCGCCAGGGCAGCCCGTGGTACCGCCAGCCGCCCTTGCGCCCGCGCTGGCCGTGGCCATCGGGATCACCCTCGAAGCCTTCGAGGATGTTGTAGGCCTCCAGGCCCAGTTCCGTGGCACGCCGCGCGGCCGCGACCGAGCGCACACCGCTGCGGCACAGCAGCACCAGCTTGCGTCCGCCGTCGGCGGCGGCGCGCACCGCCTCGTCGAACCCGGTGTTCATGGCCATGCCCGGCCACTGCTTCCAGGCCACCGGCAGTGCGCCGGGCACAAAGCCCACCCATTCGCGCTCGGCGTCGGTGCGCACATCCACCAGCACCGCCTCGCCCTGCTGCACCCACTGCCAGGCCAGCTGGGGCGACACATCGCCCGCGTAGCCGCCCTGCCCGGTGCGCGGCTGCATCAGCTGCACCCCGTCGGCGTCGTGGCGCAGCCCGGACGTGAGGTTGGCCGGCACGGCTTCGTCGATGCGGCGCGGCCGGGGCAGGTTCAGGCTGTCCATGATGGCCACGAATTCGGCCTCGGTCTTGCCGGCCACGCGCGGGTTGCTGGTCTTCTCGTCGCCGATGGTGGACGAGGTGCGGCCCTGGTAGTCGTGCCCGGGCCATACGGTGGTGTCATCGGGCAGCGCAAACAGCACTTGTGTGAGGCTGCGGTAGAGGTCGACCGCGCTGCCCGACTGGAAATCGGTGCGGCCACAGCCGCCGATCAGCAGCGCGTCGCCGGTGAACACATGGTCGCGCCAGAGGTAGCTCATGCTGCCGGCCGTGTGGCCCGGCGTGTGCAGGGCGCGCAGGCGCTCGGCACCGAACTCAAGCTCGTCGCCATCCTGCAGCTGCCGGCCCGCCGTGCCGATGCCGCAGCCCGCCGGCGCCGCCGTCCTGGCGCCCGCCAGCTCGGCCAGCTTGCCGGCGCTGGTGATGTGGTCGGCATGGGCATGGGTCTCCAGGGTCCAGACCAGGCGCAACCCGTATTCGCGCAGCACCGCCAGGTCGCGCTCGATCTGCTCGTCCACCGGGTCGATGATCACCGCCTCGCGCGTGGCCTGGTCGAACAGCAGGTAGGTGTAGGTGCTAGACGCCGGGTCGAACAGCTGGATGGGTTTCATGGCAGGACCTGAAGGGCGGTGGGTCAGGAAAAACGGGCCAGCATGTCGGCCACGTCGTCGGGCGGCACGTCGCCCTGGGCGATCACGCAGCCGACCATGGCAAAGAAGCTCTTGTCCAGGGCCTTGCGGGCGGCGGACAGCTGCTGGGCCACCGTCTCGCAGTCGGCGTCGGACTCCAGCAGTTTCTGGATGCCGCGCAACTGCCCTTCGACGCGCTTGAGGCGCAGCACCAGGGCACGTTTGCGTTCGGGGTCGTGGACGGTGGGCATCGGTTTCTTTCTCTCTGGGCGACGGCCGAAAGATTCTAGGCTTCCAGGCCTGGGCGGGCTTCCCCCATGGTGCATCCGGGCGGCCTGCGTTAACATTCGAATTTACGTTTACGTAAACGTCAATCAACCATACGGACACCTTCATGAACACCCGGAACGGCAAAGACCAGGCGCTTTTTCAGGCGCTGCGCGCACCGGCGGACAGCCCCTGGGCCCGGTGGCAGGTCGGGCCGGGCCGGCGCCAGGTTCGGCTGAAGGACTTTGACCCTGGGGACAAGCCCTTCTCGAAGGGCAACAAGGCCGAGGACCAGGCCCGGGTGCTGGCCCTGGCGCGCGAAATCGACGAACTGCAGAACCTGTTCTACGCCGATGGCCGGCACAAGCTGCTGGTGATCCTGCAGGGCACCGACACCTCGGGCAAGGACGGCACCATCCGCGGCGTGTTCGGCCAGACCAGTCCGCTGGGCGTGCACACCGTGGGCTGGAAAGCGCCCACCGAGCCCGAGCGCGCGCACGACTACCTCTGGCGCATCCACCAGCAGGTGCCGGCCGCGGGCCACATCACCGTGTTCAACCGCAGCCACTACGAAGACGTGCTGGTGCCGGTGGTCAATGGCTGGATCACCCCGGCGCAGACGAAACAGCGCTACCAGCACATCAACGACTTCGAGCGCCTGCTGGCCGAGACCGGCACCGTGGTGCTGAAGTTCATGCTGCACATCGGCTTCGACGAGCAGCGCGAGCGCCTGCAGGAGCGGGTGGACGACGTCACCAAACACTGGAAATTCAGCCTGGGTGATCTGGAGGTCCGCAAGCAGTGGACCGACTACCAGAAGGCCTACGAGGACCTGCTCGAAGCCACCTCGACCGCTTGGGCGCCCTGGACCGTGGTGCCCGCCAACAGCAAGACGCACCGCAACCTGATGATCGCGACCATCGTGCGCGACACGCTGCAGGCGCTGGACCTGCGCTTTCCTCCCGAAGACCCGGCCCTCAAGGGGCTGCGGGTCGAATGACCGCTCATCCCGACAAGACCACCCGAGAGAGACCCCACCATGACCGACCTGTCCGCCGACTTCAAGGCCCTGGCCAGCTACCGCCCCACGAACAAGGTGCGCTTTGTCACCGCCGCGAGCCTGTTCGATGGCCACGACGCCGCCATCAACATCATGCGGCGCATCCTGCAGGGCATGGGCGCCGAGGTGATCCACCTGGGCCACAACCGCTCGGTGGACGACGTGGTCACGGCCGCGCTGCAGGAAGATGTGCAGGGCATCGCCATCAGTTCGTACCAGGGCGGCCACGTCGAGTACTTCAAGTACATGGTGGACCTGCTCAAGCAGCGCGGCGGTGAGCACATCCAGGTGTTCGGTGGCGGTGGCGGCGTGATCGTGCCGGCCGAGATCCGCGAGCTGCACGCCTACGGCGTGGGCCGGATCTACAGCCCCGAAGACGGCCAGCGCATGGGCCTGCAGGGAATGATCGGCGAGATGGTGATGCGCTGTGACCGCGACATCAGCGGCTATGCACCGAAGGCGATCGAGGCTATCGAGGGCCATGGCGAGATGAACTGGCGCGCGCTGGCGCAACTCATCACGGCGCTGGAGAACGGCAAGGCCGACGCCGCGCTGGTCGAGGCCATGCGCACCGCAGCGACCGGCAAGACCGTGCCCGTGCTCGGCATCACCGGCACCGGCGGTGCCGGCAAGTCCTCGCTCACCGACGAGCTGATCCGCCGCATCCGCCTGGACCAGGACGACGCGCTGCGCGTGGCGGTGATCTCCATCGACCCCAGCCGCCGCAAGAGCGGCGGCGCCCTGCTGGGTGACCGCATCCGCATGAACGCCATCACGCCCTGGCAGAAGGGCCCGCGCATCTACATGCGCAGCCTGGCCACACGCGACACCAGCAGCGAGATCAGCGCCGCCCTGCCCGACGTGGTGGCGGCCTGCAAGGTGGCGGGCTTCGACCTGATCATCGTCGAGACCTCGGGCATCGGCCAGGGCGATGCGGCCATCGTGCCGCACGTGGACATTCCGATGTACGTGATGACGCCCGAGTTCGGTGCCGCCAGCCAGCTGGAAAAGATCGACATGCTGGACTTCGCCGAGTTCGTGGCGATCAACAAGTTCGACCGCAAGGGCGCGGCCGACGCGCTGCGCGATGTGGCCAAACAGGTGCAGCGCAACCGCGAAGCCTTCACCGTCATGCCCGACCAGATGCCGGTGTTCGGCACCATGGCCGCGCGCTTCAACGACGACGGCGTGACCGCGCTCTACCAGGCGCTCAAGGCCCGGCTGATCGAGAAGGGACTGAAGCTGTCCGACGGCCAACTGCCGCTGGTGAACGTTCGCCACAGCACCAACCAGACGCCCATCGTGCCGCCGGCGCGCACGCGCTACCTGGCCGAGATTTCGGACACCGTGCGCGGCTACAAGAAGAAGGCTCGGGAACAGGCGAAGCTGGCGCGCGAGATCCAGCAGCTGCGCGCCGCCGCCGCGATGCTGGCGGTGGACAAGCCCAACCGGCCCAAGGCCTCCGAGGCTGCCATCGACCTCGCGCAGACCCGCGAGCTGCAGCAGGACCCGGCGGCCCGCAAGCTGCTGGCCCAGTGGCCCGACATGCAGAAGGCCTACGCGGGCGACGAGTACGTGGTGAAGATCCGCGACAAGGAAATCCGCACCGCGCTGACCACGAAATCGCTCAGCGGAACCACCATCCGCAAGGTCGCCTTGCCGCAGTACGAGGACCACGGCGAGATCCTCAAGTGGCTGATGCTGGACAACGTGCCCGGCAGCTTCCCCTACACCTCGGGCACCTTCGCCTTCAAGCGCGAGGGCGAGGACCCGACCCGCATGTTCGCCGGCGAAGGCGACCCCTTCCGCACCAACCGCCGCTTCAAGCTGGTGAGCGAGGGCATGCCGGCCAAGCGCCTGTCCACCGCCTTCGACTCGGTCACGCTCTACGGCAACGACCCCGACCTGCGGCCCGACATCTACGGCAAGGTGGGCAACAGCGGTGTGAACGTGGCGACGCTGGACGACATGAAGGTGCTGTATTCGGGCTTTGACCTGTGCAACCCGACCACCAGCGTGTCGATGACCATCAACGGTCCGGCGCCGTCGATCCTGGCGATGTTCATGAACACCGCCATCGACCAGAACCTGGAGAAGTTCAAGGCCGAGAACGGCCGCGAGCCGACCGACACCGAGGCCGCCAAGATCCGCGAATGGGTGCTGGCCAATGTGCGCGGCACGGTGCAGGCCGACATCCTGAAAGAAGACCAGGGCCAGAACACCTGCATCTTCTCGACCGAGTTTTCACTGAAGGTGATGGGCGACATCGCCGAGTACTTCGTGCACCACGACGTGCGCAACTTCTACTCGGTGTCGATCTCGGGTTACCACATCGCCGAGGCCGGCGCCAACCCCATCAGCCAGCTGGCCTTCACGCTCTCGAACGGCTTCACCTTCGTGGAGGCGTATCTCGCGCGCGGCATGCACATCGACGACTTCGCGCCCAACCTGAGCTTCTTCTTCAGCAACGGCATGGACCCGGAGTACACCGTGCTCGGCCGCGTGGCGCGCCGCATCTGGGCCGTGGCGATGAAGGAGAAGTACGGCGCCAACGAGCGCAGCCAGAAGCTCAAGTACCACATCCAGACCTCCGGCCGCAGCCTGCACGCGCAGGAAATCCAGTTCAACGACATCCGCACCACGCTGCAGGCGCTGATCGCGATCTACGACAACTGCAATTCGCTGCACACCAACGCGTTCGACGAAGCGATCACCACGCCGACCGAAGACTCGGTGCGACGCGCGATGGCGATCCAGCTCATCATCAACCGCGAGTGGGGCCTGGCCAAGAACGAGAACCCCAACCAGGGCAGCTTCATCATCGACGAGCTGACCGAGCTGGTCGAGGAGGCGGTGCTGGCCGAGTTCGAGAAGCTCGCCGAGCGCGGCGGCGTGCTGGGCGCCATGGAGACCGGCTACCAGCGCAGCAAGATCCAGGAAGAGAGCATGCACTACGAGATGCTCAAGCACACCGGCGAGTACCCCATCATCGGCGTCAACACCTTCCGCAACCCCAAAGGCGACCCAGTGCCCGAGTCCATCGAGCTGGCACGCTCGACCGAAGAGGAAAAGCAGAGCCAGCTGCAGCGCCTGGCCGACTTCCACGCCCGACACGCCGCCGAGGCGCCGATGCAGCTGGCGCGCCTGAAGCAGGCCGTGATCGAGAACCGCAACGTGTTCGAAGTGCTGATGGACGCGGTGCGCTGCTGCAGCCTGGGCCAGATCACCAGTGCGCTGTTCGAGGTGGGTGGGCAGTACCGCCGGAACATGTGATCGCCCGCCCGGGTCCGGGTTGCTAGACTCCCTGTGACCCATCTGGGTCCACGCACAGCAACCCACCCTTTCATGGCCTCACCCAGCGAGCCGACCACCCCCCCGTTCAGCAGCGACACCCGACCCTGGGGGCTGGTGGCGCTGGTGCTCGTGTCCATCGGCCTGCTGGTCGCGCTGGTCACTGTCCTGCTGCTGGCTCAGAGGGACGCCGCCCTGGACCTCGCTCAGGCCCGGGCGCAGCGGGAGGTCCGTCGCCTGGCCGCAGAACTCGACCAGTCCCTCCGGATGGGTCGCGCCGCCATCGAGGTCAGCCGCCCCTCTTCCGGGCTGCAGCCGCCCTATCTGCTGGACGACCACCGCCCGCTGGCGGACTCTCTGAGCCTGCCGTTCGAACTGCACCGCCGGCCCCCTGGCGACCGGGCCTCCCCCGCCATTCCCGAACGGGTGTGGGTGCCGGAGCTGGCCCGCCAGGAAGGCGGACGCTGGGTGCTGCCCTTCCTGTGGCGCCAGCCGGGGGCCGGTGCCCCCGAGGCCTACGAGCTGTGGTTGCCACGAGACGCTCTTCTGGGGCGCTTCGAATCCGAAGGCCTGCCCAAGGGCGGCAGCATGAGCCTGTTCCGGCTCGAGCCCGACGGGGCCACCACGCTGCTGGTGCGCCATCCCATGGTGGCCGAGGAGCAGGGTCGCAGCTTCCGCGGCCACGTGGCCGCCGCGCTCGACCACCAGCCCGGCGGGGTGTTCCGGGCTGCGGCCATGCTCGACGGCGTGGAACGCATCGTCGGCTACCAGCGCCTCGGCGGTGAGGCCGACCGCGTGGTCGTGGTGTACGCCCTATCGGTCGACAGCGTGCTGACCGGCTGGCGGACCATCCTCCCGCTGGCCTGGGGCCTCACCCTGCTGGTGGCCGCAGCCATGGCCCACGGCGCGTGGCGCCTGCACCGCTCAATGCGCGCACTGGCCCGCAGCGAGCACCATCTGCAAACCCTGACCGACCACATGCCCGATGTGGTCGTGCGCTACGACAGCGCCTGTCGCGTGCTGTATGCCAACCCCGCCATCGAAGTGGCGACCGGGCTGAACCCCGGTGCACTGATCGGCCGCCCCATCAGCGCCCTGGGCGGCTCCCCCGACAACGAGGCGCTGTGGACCGCCTGCCTGCAAAGGGTGTTGGCCAGCGGGGAGGCCGAAACCGTCTACTTCAGCCACCCGGGACCCGGCGGCATGAGGCACTGGGAGTCCCAGGCCCGCCGGGAGCCTGCGCCGGCCGGCGAAGCCCCCACCGTCCTGGTCATCACGCGCGACATCACCGAGCGACACGAAGCGGAAGCCTTGCGGCACTCCGCGCAACAGCTCTTCGAGACCGCCTTCCAGGCCGCCCCCGAGGCCATGTCGCTCAGCGAGTGGCACAGCGGCCGGCTGCTGCTGGTCAACGACACCTTCTGCGAACTGTTCGGGCGATCACGCGAACAGCTGATTGGCCAGCCCTCGGCCGGTCTGGGGCTCTGGAACTCCGCCATCCGCCACCAGAGCCTGATCGACGCCCTGGAGCATGGCGAGAAGGTGCGTGATGTCGAGGGCAGCAGCCACCGGGCCGACGGTCAGTTGATCCATGTGCGCTACAGCGCCGAACGGGTGCAGCGGGACGGTGGTGACTGCCTGTTGCTGATGTTCCGCGACGTCACCCAGCTGGAGAGGGACCAGCGGGCGCTCAAGCGCAACGAGCAGCGATTCCGGCTGGCCGCCTCACACGGGCAGGTCTGGGAACGCGACTTCCTGCGCGACCTCATCCTGCCCAGCGACGAGTTCTTCCTGAACCTGGGGTATCAGCCTCCTGCGCAAGAGCAGATGGAGAAGGTCATCGTGGGCCTGATCCATCCCGAAGACCGCCGACGCGTGCGCGAGGCCCTGCACCGTTTCCTCCGGGGCGAGGCCGAGTTCCGCATCGAATTCCGCGCCATCGACGCCCAGGGCCGGGTGCGCTGGCTCGACACCCGGGGCAGCGGCCTGCGCAACGCCATGGGCCGGGTGACCTACATGGCGGGAACGATCTTCGAGATCACCGACCGCAAGGCACTGGAAGAAGCACAGCGACAGACCCTCAAACACCTGGACACAGTGGCCAATGCCTCGGCCGGTCTGGCCTGGACCGTGGACGACCAGAAACACCCGGACTGGCTCAACCAGGCCTGGCTCGACTTCACCGGCCGCGACCTGGCCACCGAATGCGAGACCTTCTGGCTGGAGGATCTGCATCCGCAGGACCGGGACCGCTGCGAGAAGATCTTCGACGAGAGCTTTGATGCGCGCCGCCCGTACAGCATGGAATACCGCCTGCGCCGCCACGACGGCGTGTACCGCTGGGTGCACGAACAGGCCAGGCCCCGCTACGACGCCGACCAGCGCTTCATCGGCTACGTCGGCTCCTGCCTGGACGTGACCGATCTGCGGGAGGCCGAGGCCACCGCACGCGAGCGCGACGCCACCCTCAAGCAGGTCTTCGACGTGCTCCGGGACATGCTGTTTGTGGTGGATGCCCAGGAGCGCTTCGTGTTCTACCAGGCAGGCGCCGACCAGCTCTATCGCCGGCCCGAGGAGTTCCTGGGGCGCACCATCCGCGAGGTCATGCCCGCGCCGCTCGCAGCCACCATGCATTCGGCCATGGCCAGGGCGCGCACCGACGGACTGCAGGAGCTGGACTACAGCATGGAACTGTCCGATGGCGCCCACTACTTCAACACCCGCCTGGCCTGGCTGCCGGGTGGCGACCAGTGCATGTTCCTGGTGCGCGACACGACCGAGCAGCAGCAGGTCCAGCGCGAGCGGGAGCACCTGAACGACTTTGTGCTGCTGCTGTTCCGCCTGGCCAACCGCTTCATCAACCTGCCCCTGCAGCAGATGGACCAGGCCATCCTGGAAGCGCTGGGCGATCTTGGTAGCTTCGTGGCCGCGGACCGCGCCTACCTGTTCGCCTACGACTTCCAGACCCGCACCAGTTCCAACACGCACGAGTGGTGCGCCGAGGGCATTGCCTCCGGGCAGGCCCTTCTGCAGAACCTGCCGATGGGCCGGGCCCAGGACTGGGAGGCGGCCCACCAGCGGGGCGAGATGGTGTATGTGCCCGATGTGCAGGCCCTGCCCGAAAGCACCCTCAAGGACCTCATCATGGTCCAGGGCATCCGAAGTCTCTTGACCCTGCCCCTGACAGGGCAGGACGGCTGCCTCGGCTATGTGGGCCTGGACTCGGTCCGCAGCACGCACGAGTACGACGAGGAAAAAATCACGCTTCTCAAGCTGTTCGCACAGATGCTGGTCAACCTGCAGGAACGCAGCCGCGCCCAGGCCCGGCTGCGCGAACTGGCCGAGCAGCTCGAACAGAAGGTGCAAGAGCGCACCCAACAGCTGCACGACAGCGTGCAGCGGCTGCAGGTCGTCAACCGCGAGCTGGAGTCCTTCACCTATTCGGCCTCGCACGACCTGCGCACGCCGCTGCGCGGCATCGAGGGGTTCAGCGCCCTGCTGCTGGAGGAGCACGCGCAGCAGCTGGACGAGCAGGGCCGCGACTACCTGCGCCGCATCCAGCGCGCGACGCTGCACATGTCGCGCCTGGTCAGCGACCTGCTGGCCTACTCTCGTCTGCAGCAGATGACGGAGCAGATCGGGCCGGTGGGTCTGGCCGCGTGCGTGCGGGACGTGGCGACGCCGTTCCGCGATGAACTCGAAACCCGCCAGGGCGTGCTGGAGACGCCGGTGCCCGACGACCTCCAGGTGCAGGCCGACCCCAAGGGCCTGGCCATCGTGCTGCGCAACCTGATCGACAACGCACTCAAATTCACGCCCGCGGGCCAGGCGCCGAACATCCGCATCGAGGCGCAAATCCGCGGCGACCGGGTGTTGCTGAGCGTGACCGACCGGGGCATCGGCTTCGACATGAAGCACCACGAGCGCATCTTCGGCATGTTCCAGCGCCTGCACCGGCAGGACCAGATCCCGGGCACCGGCATCGGTCTGGCCCTGGTGCTCAAGGCCGTGGAGCGCATGGGCGGGACGATCCGCGCCGAGAGCGCCCCCGGCCAGGGTGCGCGCTTCGAAATCGAACTGCCCCTGGCCTGAATGCGGGAAAGCCTGCTTGAACGTCCCGCCGCCGCTCCTACACTGACCCGTCTTCCACCAGCGACCCCACCATGAACCTTCCCGTCAGCCTCATCGGCGTTCCCACCGACATCGGCGCCGGCGCGCGCGGCGCCTCCATGGGACCCGAGGCCCTGCGCGTGGCCGGTCTGCAGGGCGTGCTGGAAAGCCACGGCCTGCAGGTGATCGACCGCGGCAACCTGGGCGGTCCGGCCAATCCCTGGCAACCGCCGGTCGACGGCTACCGCCACCTGACCGAGGTGGTGGCCTGGAACACCGCGCTGCACGAAGCGGTGCACACCGAACTCGCCCAGGGCCGTCTGCCCATCGTGCTGGGGGGCGACCACTGCCTGGGCATGGGGTCCATCAGCGCGGTGGCCCGCCACTGCCGCGAAACGGGCAAGCAGCTCCGCGTGCTCTGGCTCGACGCGCACGCCGACTTCAACACCGCCGAACTCACCCCCAGCGGCAACGTCCACGGCATGCCGGTGGCCTGCCTGTGCGGCCACGGGCCGGCCGAGCTCACCGGCATCGGCGGCCACACGCCGGCCATCACGCCCGACGTGGTGCGCCAGATCGGCATCCGCAGTGTGGACCCGGGCGAAAAGCGCTTCGTGCACGAAGTGGGTCTGGAAGTGTTCGACATGCGCTACATCGACGAGATGGGCATGCGCCACACCATGGAGCAGGCGCTGATGGGGATGGACGAGAACACCCACCTGCACGTGAGCTTCGACGTGGACTTCCTCGACCCGGAGATCGCGCCCGGCGTGGGCACCACGGTGCCCGGTGGCCCGACCTACCGCGAGGCCCAGCTGTGCATGGAGATGATCGCCGACACCGGGCGGCTCGCCTCGCTGGACGTGATGGAGCTCAACCCGGCGCTCGATGTGCGCAACCGCACCGCCGAGCTGGCGGTGGACCTGATCGAGAGCCTGTTCGGCAAGTCGACGCTGATGCGCAAGAAGTGACACGCCGCGTCAGCTCTTACCCACCAGCTCCAGGTGCTCGACCACCGGCGGCTGCAGGAAGAACGGGCCGACGATGCTGCGCCACTCGGCAAAGGCCGGCGACTGGCGGAAACCCACCGTGTGGTCTTCCAGCGTGTCCCAGTAGATGTTCAGGATGTAGCGGCCCGGGCTTTCGATGCTGCGGTTGACCTTGAAGCCCTGAAAGCCTTTGGCCTGGGCAATCACGGTGCTGGCCCCGCGCAGGATCGCGGCTTCAAAGTCGGCCGCCTTGGCGGGGTCGATGCGGATGTCGGCGTGTTCAAGAATCATGTTCGCTCCTGCGGGTTCAGGCCACGGCGGCCCGGCGGTCGTCGCGAATCATATCCACGGCCTTCTCAGCCATCATGATCACCGGCGCATTGGTGTTGCCGCCGACCACGCTGGGCATCGCCGACGCATCGACCACGCGCAGCCCGTCCACGCCGTGCACCTTCAGCCGAGCGTCGACCACGGCACCCGCCGCCGGGTCCGGCCCCATGCGGCAGGTGCCGACCGGGTGGTAGATGGTGTCGGCGTGGTGGCGAACGAACTGCTCGATCTGGGCATCGCTCTGCGCGTCGCGCGAGGCGGCCGATTCGATGCCGCCATGGCGCGCCAGTGCCGGCTGCTGCAGCAATGCGCGCATGCGCTTGAAGCCCAGCACCAGCCGCGCGACGTCGTCCGGATCCTGCAGGAAGGCCGGGTCGATCAGCGGCGCCACCTGCGGGTCGGTGCTGGCGAGGCGCAGCGTGCCGCGGCTCCGGGGGCGCAACAGGCAGACGTGGCAGGAGTAGCCATGGCCGAGCACGGTCTTGCGACCATGGTCCACCAGCTTGCCGACCACGAAGTGCAGTTGCAGGTCGGGAATTGCCTCCTCGGGTGAGCTCTTGATGAAGCCGCCGGCCTCGGCGAAGTTGGTGGTCAGCATGCCGCTGCGGCGGCTGCGCCACTCGAAGACGCCCTTGACCATGTCGGCGATGCCGCTCGGGGAGATGCCGAACAGTGAAGTCAAACGAGGGGCGTTCACCACCATCACCACGTCCGGGTGGTCGTGCAGGTTGCCGCCCACGCCGGGCAGTTCGTGCACCGCGGCCACGCCATGTTCCGACAGGTGCGCGGTCGGCCCGATGCCCGAGAGCATCAGCAGCTGCGGCGAACCGAAGGCGCCGGCGCTCAGCAGCACCTCACCACCCGGGTTCAGGGCCAGGGTCTGCGGCGCGCCGCGGCCGCCATCGGGCCGGTATTCGACGCCCACCGCCACTGGGCGCCCACTCCGCTGGTCCGTCACCACGCGCGTGGTGAGCGCGCCGGTGATCACCCGCAGGTTGCTGCGCCCCAGGTGCGGCGTGAGGTAGGCCTTGGCGGCGCTGAAGCGTTCGCCATTCTTGTGCGTGACCTGGTAGACGCCCACGCCCTCCTGCTCGGCGCCGTTGAAGTCCGCGTTGACCGGGTAGCCCGCCTGACGCCCCGCCTCGACGAAGTCCGGCAGCACCGGGTTGGGCGAACGCAGGTCCATCACGTTCAGCGGGCCGCCGGCACCGTGCCAGTCGTCGGCGCCGCGCTCGTTGTGTTCGGCGCGCTTGAAGTACGGCAACACCTCGCCGAACGACCAGCCCGGGTTGCCCTCGGCCGCCCAGGCGTCGTAGTCCTGCGCGTGGCCGCGCGCGTAGATCATGGCGTTGATGGAACTGGAGCCGCCCAGCACCTTGCCGCGCGGCTGGTAACCCCTGCGGCCGTGCAGGCCCGGCTGCGGCACGGTGGAATAGTCCCAGCCATTGAGCTGGTACTTGGCCATCACCGCCAGCCCCGCCGGGCAGTGGATCAGCACGCTGCGGTCCGGCGGCCCGGCTTCGAGCAGCGCCACGCGCACGGCCGGGTCCTCGCTCAGGCGGCCGGCCAGCACGCAGCCCGCGGACCCACCGCCCACGACGATGTAATCGAACATGTTGACTCCTGGCGTCGCGTGCCTGTCAAGCCGGTGCAAGACGCTGCGCGACAATGCGGGGCAAGGTAGCACAGGGCCCTGCGCCGCAGTAGGCTGGCCCGCCTAGAGCGCCTCCGTCTTTACCCTCATCTTCCAGGAGTGATTCCCTCATGAGCAGCATCCAGACCGTCGGCATCATCGGCGCCGGCACCATGGGCAACGGCATCGCGCAGGCCTGCGCCGTCAGCGGCATCCGCGTCGTCATGGTCGACGTGGCACAGGCCGCGGTGGACAAGGGCCTGGCCACGGTGGCCGGCAGCCTGGACCGCCTGATCAAGAAAGAGAAGCTGACCGCCGAGGGCAAGGCCACCGCGCTGGCGCTGATCAAAGGTTCGACCAGCTACGACGACCTCAAGGGCGCGCAGCTGGTCATCGAGGCCGCGACCGAGAACGAGGGTCTGAAGGTCAAGATCCTGCAGCAGCTCGACGGCATCCTGGCGCCCGAGGTGATCGTCGCCACCAACACCAGTTCGATCAGCATCACCAAGCTCGCCGCCGCGACCCAGCGCGCCGACAAGTTCATCGGCATGCACTTCTTCAACCCGGTGCCCATGATGGCGCTGGTGGAGATCATCCGCGGCCTGCAGACCAGCGACGCCACGCACGACGCCGTCAAGGCCCTGGCCGAAGCCCTGGGCAAGACGCCGATCACGGTGAAGAACGCGCCCGGTTTCGTGGTCAACCGCATCCTGGTGCCCATGATCAACGAGGCCTTCTTCGTGCTGGCCGAGGGCATCGCCACGCCCGAGGACATCGACGCCGGCATGAAGCTGGGCACCAACCAGCCCATCGGTCCGCTGGCCCTGGCCGACATGATCGGCCTGGACGTCTGCCTGGCGGTGATGAACGTCTACATGGCCGAGTTCAACGACAGCAAGTACCGCCCGGCGCCGCTGCTCAAGGAGCTGGTGGCCGCCGGCTGGCTGGGCCGCAAGACGGGGCGCGGGGTGTATACGTACTGAGGCACCCACGACAGAAGGGTAGTTGATCCAGTGGCACCGCGGAACCGGCTTCGCCGGGCCGCCAGTGCCGCCCCCCGGGGGTGACGCCGAAGGCGGCGCGGGGGGAGCCATTTCTTGAGGCAGATCAATGGGCGGCGGCGCCGCGTCTCCAGAATGGCCTGAACGCCATCAAGGAGTCTCCCATGAGCGCAGCCCCCGTCTCCATTGCCATCTTCGAGTTTCTCGACAGCACCCACCAGGACATCCAGGACCATGTGCGGCAGCTGCACGGGCTGGTGGACGCCATCGAGTCCGACGGGCTGAACGCGGCCACCCGGGCGCTGGCCCGCCGCGTGTTGAACTACTTCAACACCGAGGCGCGCCAGCACCACCTGGACGAAGAAAAGCACATCTTCCCGGCGCTGCTGGCCAGCCAGGACGCCGAGGTCGTTCAGGCGGCCGAGCACCTGATTCAGGACCACGGCTGGCTGGAAGAGAACTGGATCCAGATCGCCCCTTCTCTGGAAGCGGCCGCCAACGGCAACCTCTGGTTCGACCCGGCCGAGCTTCGGCACGCGCTGGACGTGTTCGAGGCGCTGTACCTGGACCACATCCTGCTGGAGGAATCGCTGGCCTACCCGGAGGCCAGGAAGCGGCTGGTCGGCATCGACACCATCGGCATGGGCCGCGAGATGGCACGGCGGCGCGTGATGGCCCAGGACGAGGTGCGCGCCCTCGCCTGAGAGCCCCTGCTCGGAAGGTGCCAAGAGGTGCCCTCGTACACTGACCGGCTTCCTGTCCTGCACCTGAAGCCATGAGTTCTTTCGACTTCGACCTCTTTGTCATCGGCGGCGGCAGCGGCGGTGTGCGTGCCGCCCGCATGGCCGCCGGCCGCGGCGCCCGCGTGGCGCTGGCCGAAACCCTGGGCACCGACGGCCTGGGCGGCACCTGCGTCAACGTGGGCTGCATCCCCAAGAAGCTCTACAGCTACGCGGCGCACTACCACGACGCCTTCGAGGAGTCGCGCGGTTTTGGCTGGGAACTGGACGCCGCCCCCACCTTCAACTGGTCCACCCTCAAGGCCAACCGGACCAAGGAAATCTCGCGCCTGAACGGCGTCTACGCCAACCTGCTGCGCGGCGCGGGCGTCACCGTCATCAACGGCTTTGCGCGCATCGACGGACCGCACGCCATCACCGTGGCGACGCTCAACGCCGATGGCTCGCCGGGCCACCAGTCCTGCACCGCCGCGAACGTCCTCATTGCCACCGGTGGCACGCCCTTCGTGCCGCACTTCACCGGGCGCGAGCACGTCATCACCTCCAACGAGGTGTTCGACCTGGAACCGTTCCCGCAGCGCCTGCTGGTGGTCGGCGGCGGTTACATCGCCTGCGAGTTCGCGTCCATCTTCAACGGCCTCGGCGCCAAGGTCACCCAGCTCTACCGGGGCGAACAGGTGCTGCGCGGCTTCGATGACGAGATCCGCCACTTCGTGGCCGGCGAGATGCAGAAGTCGGGTGTGGACCTGCGCCTGAACGCCGGCGTGGTGGACATCCGCAAAACCGCGGACGGTCTGCGCGCCGAGCTGGAAGACGGCAATGTCGTCATGGCCGACGCCGTGCTCTACGCCACCGGCCGAAAGCCCAATGTGCAGGGACTGGGCCTGGAGGCCTTGGGCGTGGCCCAGGGCGCGCAAGATGAGGTCATCGTGAACGAACACTACCGCACCAACGTGCCCAGCATCTGGGCCGTGGGCGACGTGACCAACCGGGTGCAGCTCACGCCGGTGGCGCTGGGAGAAGCCATGGTGGTGGTGGACCAGCTGTTCGGCCCCGCCGCCGGCAAGGCGCCGCGCAGCATGGGCTACGAGTTCATTCCCACCGCGGTGTTCACCCACCCCAGCATCGGGACCGTGGGCTACAGTGAGGCGCAGGCGCGCGAGAAGTTCGGCGCGATCACCGTGTTCCGCAGCGAGTTCAAGGCGCTGAAGCACACGCTCTCGGGCAGCAGCGAACGCACGCTGATGAAGCTGATCGTTGACACCGCCAGCGACCGCGTGGTGGGCCTGCACATGGTGGGCGCCGAGGCCGGCGAGATCGTGCAGGGCTTCGCCGTGGCCATGAAGGCCGGCGCCACCAAGGCGGTGTTCGACAGCACCATCGGCATCCACCCGACGGCGGCCGAAGAGTTCGTGACCATGCGCGACCCCGTCAAGAGCTGAACCACACCAATCCGGCCGCCACCAGCCCGGTGTGCAGCCAAAGGCCGGGCGCCAGCCAGCGCAGGTAGGCCATGCCCCCGGTGAGCCCGGCGGTGATGCTCTTGCTCGCCGCGTGCACCAGCAAGGCCAGCGCCACCGCCCACACGCCGGCCGGCCCCGACACCGGTGTGGTGGCCGAGAACACCGCCGCCAGCGCCGAATGCAGGTCGGCCAGCGCGGCCACCAGCGCACCCGCCACCAAGCCCGCATCGCCCAGCCAGCGCTGCAGGGCATGCACCACCAGCTGGACGCTGCTGAGCAGCACGGCCACGGCCGCGGCGCCGCGCAGGCTGAACATGCGGTCGTCGCCGCGCACGGACAGTCCCTCGATGCGCGGCGACGACACCACCAGCCCGTCGCCATCGGTCGGCGCACCGCGCAACAGCACCCAGCCCCACAGCGCCACCACCCCGGCCCCCACCAACGCCGGCAGCCACAGCCGCGCCAGCCAGGCCGGCTGCATGGCCGCGGCCACCAGCAGCAGCTGCACCTGGGTGGACACGCAGGACAGCAGGCCGCCGCCGGCCATCAGGCGGGGCTGGGCGCCCTGCTCGCGCACAGCCAGCCCCAGGGTGGCGATGGTGGCGGTGCTGGACACGAAGCCCGAGGCCAGCGCCGACACCGCCACCGCGTGGTGCGCCGCGAGCAGTCGCGCCGCCAGGTGTGCCACCGACTGCACGCCCAGCAGCAGCACCAGCAGTTGCACCACCTTGTGCGGGTTCAGCGGCGTGCCCCACAGCGGCTGGTCGGGCACCAGGGGCAGCGCCATCAGCACCAGCGCGGCCAGCACGATGCCATCGCGCACCTCGCCCGGACGCAGCCAGTGCAGGGCGAACCGGTGCAGGCGCTCGCGCCCGGCCAGCAATGCGGTCAACCCGACAGCCAGGCCCGCCGCCAGTGGCGGGCTCCACACGCAGAGCACACCGGTCAGGTAAGTCAGCAGCAGCGCGATCTCGGTCGTCGCGCCGGGGTCGTCGGAGCGGTCGCGCTGGTAGGCCAGCAAGGTGAGGCCGATCACCAGCAGGGCACCGGCCACCACCAGCCCACTGATCTGCGTCAGCGCCGCCGCGGCGCCGGCCACGCTGGTCACCGCGAAGGTGCGCAGACCGGCGAACGCCCGATTCGGGCCACTGCCCTTGCGCCGCTCGCGCTCGATGCCCACCAGCAGGCCGCAGCCGAGGGCGACCGCCAGCACGGCGGCGGCAGGTGTATCGGGCACAAAGCCCCAGGGATCGGTCATGGACATGGCGCAGCGGAAGGACCCAGGCTGCCGCCACTGTAGCGTCAGCGTCTCAGGGCGTGACCAGCCCGTCCATGCGCACCACCTCGAAGTCCCGCCCCCGGACCTGGCGCAGCTCGCTGTTGAGCCGGTCGTTGTTCCACCGCGGATCGGGTGCGCCGCTGACATACCAGTTGCTGCCGTTGTCGGCCACGAACATGCCGTGCGTCTTCATGGCCGTGAGCAACGCCCGGGTCTCGGTGCTGAAGGTCGGTGGAATGATGTAGCTGGCCTTCAGCCGCACGCGCATGCCCATGGGCGGCAGGTTCGCGCTGGTGTTCGACGACGCCCAGTGCGTGGCCGGCGGTACATAGGCGCGCCGGCTGCGCTGCACCGTGAAGCGCAGCGCATGGGCAATGCCGCCAGGGCCGAGCGCGGCTTCCTCGTAGCGCGCCAGACCGGGGAAGATCGGCAGCCCCGCCGCGTCGGCGCTGGTCCAGCCCGGCTGGCCGCCCGGCCGCACGTTGTTGCTGTCCAGGTGGAACAGCGCGCCAACGTCTGCAAACCACGCCCCACCGGTCTGCGGGAACGCCCGGCCGATCTCGTAGAGGCGCTGGTTGTCCCGGTCGATCACGATCACATGGCGGTCGCCGTTGCTGGCACGCCCGCCCTCGACGGGGGCGTCCACCGGCACCGGGTACGGCCCCGGATCGCTCTCGTCCCCGTACGCGGTCCAGACCATGGGCACCCGGGCCTGCGCGCCCGAGACCACCACATAGGGAATGCCGATGGGCGCCCCCTCCCAGAAGCCGGACCCGAAGTCCGGGTGCAGGCCGGTATCCAGTCCGATGCTGGCGATCAGCGCGTCCGAGTTCGGGTCCACCGGCAGGGCCGACACGTCCTGGTTCCAGGGGTTGTCGGTCGGGAAGGACAGCGCCCCGTACAGCGGCGCCCCGGGGCCCAGCGCCGCCCGTGCAAAGCTGCCGTAGCTGCGGATGGTGGCCGGCTCGGAGCCGAAGACGTGGTAGCCCGTGCCTTCGTAGGCGTACTGCGGCAGGTAGGCCACCTCGGTCGGGGTGACGGTATAGAAGTGGTAGCCCTTGCCCGCCAGGTAGAAGCGGCTGAGGGGCCGCAGCCCCGGCCCGGCCACCGTGCTCGCGTAGTAGGCGATGCCCTCGTAGAGGAACTGCGGCAGGTTCGCCTGCACCTGCGCCCGTTCCGCTTCGCTGATGGTGTAGAAGTGCACGCCGGTCTGGCGGTTGTAGAAGCGGTGCACCGGGCTGAGTCCTGCGGCGGCCACGGGGCTGGCCTCGAACGCCGGCCCGTCGTAGGACATGACGGGCAGCGTGGCACGGATGCGGTCCCGCTCGCTGGCACTGGCCGTGTAGAAGTGCGCGCCCGTGGCCCGGTTGTAGAACCGGTAGACCGGCACCGTGCCCTGGGCCTTGGGCCCATCGGACGCGTCCAGCGCGGCCGACTTGCCGCGAGCCGGTGCCGGGCCGTCGGCACCGTCGGAAGCGCCGCCGCAGGCCGCCAGCAAGAACAGGAGCGCCCCGCAAACGCCCGCCAGGGACAGGCGCGAGATGGCAGAAAACGGTGTCCGGATCGGATTCATCGGGAGGCCCCACTAGAACGGCACAGTGTGCCACCGGCCCCTGAACGCGCCTGTAACAAGACCTGGCGACACAATAGCCCCATGCACAAAACCCCGACCTTCATCGCCCCCCAGCTGTTCGACGACCCGGCCGCCGCGCTGGCGCAGGTGCAGCACATCTACGACAGCAGCGTCGCCTTCCTGCGCGAGGCCATGCACGACTTCGTAGCTGGTGCCGAACCGGGCGGTGCCCGCATCCGCGCCTGCTACCCCTTCGTGCGCCTGCACTCGCGCAGCGTCTCGCGCCAGGAGGCCGGTCTGCAGAACCGGCTGAGCTACGGCTTCGTCGCCGGCCCGGGCCGCTTCGAGACCACCCTCACCCGTCCCGACCTGTACGCGGACTACTACCTGGAGCAGTTCCGCCTGCTGCTGGCCAACCACGACGGCAAGCTGGAGGTGGGCACCAGCACGCAGCCGATCCCGATCCACTTCTCCTTCGCCGAGCACGAACATGTGGAGGGCGAGATGAGCCCTGAGCGCCGCGCCCTGATGCGCGACGTGTTCGACCTGCCCGACCTGACCGTGATGGACGACGGCATCGCCAACGGCACGCACGAACCCAGACCCGGCGAGCCGCACCCGCTGTCCCTGTTCACCGGCCCGCGGGTGGACTATTCGCTGCAGCGCCTGCGCCACTACAGCGGCACCTCGCCCGACTGGTTCCAGAACTTCGTGCTGTTCACCAACTACCAGTTCTACATCGACGAGTTCATCAAGCTTGGCCATGCCGAGATGGCCGACCCGCGCAGCGACTACGTGGCCTTTGTCGAACCGGGCAACGTGGTCACGCGCCGCATGGGTCTGTCGGCCCAGGCCATCGACGCGCTGGGCAAGGCCCCGCCGCGCCTGCCGCAGATGCCGGCCTACCACCTGCTGCGCGAAGACCGCGCGGGCATCACCATGGTGAACATCGGTGTCGGCCCGTCGAATGCCAAGACCATCACCGACCACATCGCCGTGCTGCGCCCGCACGCGTGGCTGATGCTGGGCCACTGCGCCGGCCTGCGCAACGGCCAGCAGCTGGGCGACTACGTGCTGGCCCACGCCTATGTGCGCGAGGACCACGTGCTCGACGAAGAGCTGCCGCTGTGGGTGCCGATCCCGGCACTGGCCGAGATCCAGGTCGCGCTGGAGCAGGCCGTGGCCGACGTCACCGGCGTGCCGCCGCAGGAGCTCAAGCGCATCATGCGCACCGGCACCGTGGCCAGCACCGACAACCGCAACTGGGAACTGCTGCCCGACAACACGCCCCAGCGCCGCTTCTCGCAATCGCGTGCCGTCGCACTGGACATGGAAAGCGCCACCATCGCCGCCAACGGTTTCCGCTTCCGCGTGCCCTACGGCACGCTGCTGTGCGTGAGCGACAAGCCCCTGCACGGCGAGATCAAGCTGCCCGGCATGGCCAACCACTTCTACCGCGAGCGCGTGGACCAGCACCTGCGCATCGGCATCCGCGCGGTGGAACTGTTGCGCGCCGGCGGGGTCGACCAGCTGCACAGCCGCAAGCTGCGCAGTTTTGCGGAAGTGGCTTTTCAGTAAGGCGCAGCGCGCCACCCCATACCCCTCATGCTCACGGAACAACTGCAAACCCTCATCGGCGTCGAACTCTGGCTGGCCTCGGCGCTGGTCATTCTTTTCATCACCCTGCTGGTGGACCAGGCCCTGCGCCTGGTGCTGCGCCGCATCGAGCGCTGGACCCACGCCTCCAGCACCCCCTGGGACGAATCGCTGCTGCGCGCCGCACGCCGGCCCTTGCAGGCCATGGTCTGGCTGGTGGGCCTAAGCCTGGTGGCGCGGGCGGTGCATGCGCGCTGGCCCGAACACGACTGGCTGGGCACCGTGCTGCTGTGGCGCGACATCGGCTTCATGGTCTGCGTGGCCTGGTTCCTCTGGAAGTTCATCGGCGAGGTGACGCAGACCAGCATCCGCCGCCGCACCGAAGCCGGAGAAGACTTCGACCTGACCACCGCGCTGGCGCTGAGCAAGCTGCTGCGCCTGGTGGTGGTGGTGGTCACCGTCATGACGGCCGCACACGGCCTTGGTTTCCAGATCGGCGGGCTGCTGGCGCTCGGTGGCGTGGGCGGTATCGCAGTCGGCCTGGCCGCCAAGGACCTGCTGGCCAACTTCTTCGGCGGCCTGACCATCTACCTGGACCGCCCCTTCAGCGTCGGCGACTGGATCCGCTCGCCCGACAAGAGCATCGAAGGCACGGTGGAGTACATCAGCTGGCGCCACACCCGCATCCGCGCCTTCAACAAGAACCCGATCTACGTGCCCAACTCGGTGTTCACCAGCATCGTGGTGGAAAACCCCTCGCGCATGAGCCACCGGCGCCTGAACGAAGTCATAGGCCTGCGCTACGACGATTTCGCCCAGGTGCAGGCGGTGTGCGACGACATCCGCGCCTACCTAAAACAGCACCCAGCCATCGACCCCACGCAGACGCTGATCGTCAACTTCACCCGCTTCGGCGCCAGTTCGCTGGACATCATGGTTTACGCCTTCACACTCACCCGCGCCTGGGTCGAGTACCAGACGCTCAAGCAGGAGCTGCTGCTGGCGATGGGCAGCATCGTCCAGCGCCATGGCGCGCAGATCGCCCTGCCCACGCAGACCCTGCACCTGGCCACGGGCGCTGGCGAGACTGAACCGCCCCTCGCACACGGCTGTTGAGCCGCAGCACCGATGCCGGCTTTACCTCGGCTTGACATTTCTGCGGTGCGGCAGAAGCACGGGCCGCACACAATGCCTCCGACATGAACAACAGAATCCCCTTCCCTGTTGCGGCCCGCCAGCCACCGCTGCGCCGCGTGAGTCTGGCGGCTGTGCTGGCGTTGAGCCTGTCGGCCTGCGCCCACCTGTCGTCCCCGCCAGATCAAGCCGGCAGCAACGGCATGCTGCCGGTGGCACCGACCCAGTGGACCGCTGCGCCCGCCACCGAAGGGGTGGCAGCCACCGCGCTGACCCAGTGGTGGCAGCGCTTCAACGACCCCGCCCTGGGCGCGCTGGTCACCCAGGCGCTGCAGGCCAACCCCGGCGTGCGCAGCGCACAGGCCGCGCTGCAGCAGGCGCGCGCCCAGCGCGATGTGCAGCAGGCGAACAACGGCCCCTCGCTCAGCGCCTCGGGCTCGGCCCAGCGCAGCCGCTCGGGCTCGGCCGACGCCAGCAGCCGCTTCCAGGCCGGCTTTGACGCCAGCTGGGAGCCCGACATCTTCGGCGGCAACCGCGCCCGCCTGGACGCCAGCGAGGCCGAGGCCCGCGCGTCCGAAACCAGCCTGGCCGATGTGCAGGTGTCGCTCGCGGCCGAGGTCGCCGCCTCGCTGATCGAGCTGCGCGGCCTGCAGTCGCGGCTGGACATCGCGCAGCGCAACCTGGCCGCCCAGTCCGAAACGCTGCAGATCACGCGCTGGCGGGTGCAGGCCGGCCTCGCATCTTCGCTGGACCTGGAACAGGCCATTGCGGCGCAGGCGCAGACCCAGGCCCAGATTCCTGCGCTGCAGACCAGCCTGGCCCAGTCCCGGAACGCGCTGTCGGTGCTGACCGGACAGGCGCCCGGCGCGCTGGACGCCACGCTGGGCGCGGTCGCGCCGGTGCCGCAGCCGCCCGCCGACATCGCGCTCTCGCTGCCGGCCGAGACCCTGCGCCAGCGCCCCGACGTGCGCACCGCCGAGCACCGCATCAGCGCCGCGCTGGCGCGAGTGACCGCCGCCGACGCCGCGCGCTACCCGAGCTTCCGGCTCGGCGGCTCGCTCGGCCTGTCCGCGCTCACGCTGGGCACCCTGACCGACGGCGCCTCCGTGGTGCGGTCCCTGCTGGCCAGCGTGTCGGCGCCGCTGCTGGACGGAGGCGCCGCGAAGGCCCAGGTGCGCGCGCAGGAGGCGGCGCTGGAACAGGCGCGCGCCAGCTACGCCAGCACCGTGCTGACCGCGCTGCAGGACGTGGAGGACGCGCTGGTCGCCATCCAGGGCGACCGCGAGCGCCTGGCCCGCCTGCAGACCGCCGCCGAGGCCGCCGTCAACGCCGAGCTGCTGGCGCGCCAGCGCTACCAGAGCGGCCTGATCGACTTCCGCACCGTGCTCGACACCCAGCGCACCCTGCTGTCCGCGCAGGACAGCGTGGCCAGCGCCCAGGCCTCGCTCGCCACCGGCCATGTGCGCCTCTACAAGGCACTGGGCGGTGGCTGGACCCCGGACACCGCCGCGCCGAGCGCCGCCCGCTGACCGATTTCTCCCGATGACCATGAACGCCAAGAAGACCTCCACCCCCGCCGACGTCCAGAACCTGCTGGGCGAAGACCGTCCGCCCCGCTGGTGGCAGCGCGCCTCGACCTGGATCGCGGTCGCGGCGCTTGCATTGGCCGGCGGCGGCCTCTATGTGTGGCAGTCGCAGAAGAACGCCAAGGCCGCGCCGGTCTACGTGACCGAACCACTCAAGACCGGCGACATCACGCTCACGGTCGCGGCCAACGGCACGCTGCAGCCGACCCGCTCGGTCAACGTGGGCAGCGAGCTCTCGGGCACGGTCAAGCGCGTGCTGGTCGACGTGAACGACCGCGTCAAGGCTGGCCAGGTGCTGGTCGAGCTGGACACCGCCAAGCTGCAGGACCAGGTGACGCAGGCGCGCGCCGGGCTGGCCTCGGCCCAGGCGCAGCTGGCCCAGGCGGTGGCCACGGCCCGCGAGGCCCGTGCCACGCTCGCCCGCTTCGAGGAGGTCGCGCGCCTGTCGGGCGGCAAGGTGCCCTCGGCCACCGAGCTGGACAGCGCCAAGGCCGCCGTGGACCGCGCCGTGGCCGCCGAGGCCGCCGCCCAGGCATCGGTCAACGAGGCGCGCGCTGCGCTGTCGACCAACGAGACCAACCTGTCCAAGGCTTCGATCCGCTCCCCCATCAGCGGCGTGGTGCTCTCGCGCTCGGTCGATCCAGGCAACGCGGTGGCCGCCTCGCTGCAGGCGGTCACCCTGTTCACGCTGGCCGAAGACCTGGCCCAGCTCAAGCTGGACGTGGCGGTGGACGAGGCCGACGTCGGCAATGTCAAGGTCGACCAGAAGGCGACGTTCACCGTCAGCGCCTTTCCGGCGCGGCGCTACCCGGCCACCATCCAGCGCGTGGCCTTCGGCTCCACCAAGACCGACAACGTCGTCACCTACACCACCACGCTCAACGTCGACAACGCCGACCTGAGCCTGCGCCCGGGCATGACCGCGGCCGCGACCATCGTGGCCAAGGAAGCCAAGGGCGTGCTGCTGGTGCCCAACACCGCGCTGCGCTTCTCGCCCGCGTCTTCCAACGGCGCCGCCCCGGCCAGCGGCGGCAGCATCCTCTCGAAGATGATGCCGCGCCCCCCGAACACGCGCCCCAAGACCGCCGGCATGGACCGCCGTGGTGGTGGCCCGCGCCAGATCTGGGTGCTGGAGAACGGCGAGCCCGTGGCCAAGCCGGTCAAAACCGGCATCAGCGACGGCCGCAACACCGAGGTCAGCGGCGAAGGCCTGACCGAAGGCATGGCGGTGATCACGGAACAACGCAGTGGGGCTACGCCGTGAGCCCCCACGCTCCACCGCTGCGCGGGTCGCTGCCCCCCGGGGGGGCTGATCCGGCTTGGGGCGGCCCGGCGCCGGATCGCCCGGTCAACGACAACCCGCTGATCCGCCTGCGCGGCATCACCAAGACCTACGGCGAGGGCCACACCGCCTTCCAGGCGCTCAAGGGGGTCGACCTCGACATCCAGCAGGGCGACTTCGTGGCGATCATGGGCCCCAGCGGATCGGGCAAGTCGACCGCGATGAACACCCTGGGTTGTCTGGACGTGCCCACCACGGGCGAGTACCTGTTCCGCGGCGTGCACGTGGAGTCGCTCTCGCGCGACCAGCGTGCGCGCCTGCGCCGGCGCTACTTCGGCTTCGTGTTCCAGGGCTTCCACCTGCTCGCACGCACCTCGGCACAGGAGAACGTCGAGCTGCCCCTGGTCTACCGCGGCGAACCCGCGGCGCAACGCCACGCGGCCGCGCACACCGCGCTGGAGAAGGTCGGTCTCAAGGGCTGGGAGCACCACACGCCGGGCGAGCTTTCGGGCGGTCAGCAGCAGCGCGTGGCGATCGCGCGCGCCATCGTGACCGAGCCGCAGGTGCTGCTGGCCGACGAGCCGACCGGCAACCTCGACACGCAACGCAGCCACGAAATCATGGAACTGCTCTGGCGCCTGAACGCCGAGCAGGGCATCACCGTGCTGATGGTCACGCACGAACCCGACATGGCCGCGTACGCCCGGCGCATCGTGCGCTTCGTGGACGGCGTGGTCGCCAGCGACGAGCGCAACCCGCACCCGGTGGCGCTGCAGGCGGCGCACGCCACGCTCAACGACGCCGGACAGGAGGCCTGAGATGTGGCTCAACACTCTGATCCTGGCGCTGCGCTCGATCCGGCGCAACCTGCTGCGCTCCTTCCTCACCATCCTGGGCATCGTGATCGGCGTCAGCGCCGTGATCACCATGGTCACCGTCGGCAACGGTGCGACCGCGGCGGTGCAGAACCAGATCGCCGGCCTGGGCACCAACCTGCTGCAGGTGCGGCCCGGCCAGCGCATGGGGCCGGGGGGCGGCGGCGGCGGTGCGCCCGCGTTCAAGGAGAGCGACGGCGAGGCCATCATGGGACAGGTCAGCGGCATCCTGGCGGTGGCGCCCGAAGCCCGCACCGGCACCACCCTGGTGGCCAATGGCCGCAACTGGAATTCCAGCGTGATCGGCAGCACCAACGACTGGCTGGTCACCGGCAACTGGAAGATCGCCGACGGCCGCAACTTCAGCGACGACGAACTGCGCGCCGGTGGGGCGGTCTGCCTGATCGGCCAGACGGTGCAGCGCGAGCTGTTCGGCAACACCAGCGCCGTGGGCGGCCAGCTGCGGGTCAAAGCCATGAGCTGCGAGGTCGTCGGCACGCTCGAATCCAAGGGCCAGGGCGCCTTCGGCAACGACCAGGACGACATGGTGCTGATGCCGATCAAGACACTGCAGCGCCGCATCGTCGGCCACACCCGCGTCAACACCCTGCTGGTGTCGATGAGCGATGGCGCCGACGCCGCGCGCGTGACCGCCTCGATCACGCAGCTGCTGCGCGAGCGCCGCAAGCTGGCCGAGACCGACGAGGACAACTTCAACGTGCTCGACACCAAGCAGCTGGCCGAAACCCTCTCGGGCACGACCAGGATCATGACCATGCTGCTGGGCGCGGTGGCCGCCGTGAGCCTGCTGGTGGGCGGCATCGGCATCATGAACATCATGCTGGTGAGCGTCACCGAACGCACCCGCGAGATCGGCCTGCGCCTGGCCATCGGCGCGCTGGAGCGCGAGGTGCTGCTGCAGTTCCTGATCGAGGCCGTGGTGCTGGCCGCGCTCGGCGGCCTGGTGGGCATCGTGCTGGCCACCGGCGCCTCGGTGGCGCTGTCGGCGGTGATGGACGTGCCCTACCAGTTCAACCTGGGCGTGAACCTGCTGAGCTTCCTGTTCTCGGCCGCCATCGGCGTGCTGTTCGGCTACTTCCCGGCGCGGCGCGCGGCGCGGCTCAATCCGATTGACGCATTACGTCATGAGTGAAGTCAGACCTCGCGGGGCCTGACCTTGCTCGCGGCCAGCTTGGCGTTGGCGCGCGCCGTGTCGATGTCCGTCGCCCGGGCCAGCGCGACGCCCATGCGGCGCTTGGTGAAGCTCTCGGGTTTGCCGAACAGGCGCAGGTCGGTGCCGGGCACACGCAGCGCCTCATCGACGCCGTCGAACACGATGCCCTGGGCCTCGACGCCGCCGTAGATCACGGCACTGGCGCCGGGGTTGCGCAGGCTGGTGTCCACCGTCAGACCCAGGATGGCGCGGGCGTGCAGTTCGAACTCGCTCTGGTGCTGGGTGCACAGGGTCACCAGACCGGTGTCGTGCGGGCGCGGGCTGACCTCGCTGAACCAGACCTGTTCGCCCTTGACGAACAGCTCCACGCCGAACAGGCCCAGGCCGCCGAGGTTGTCGGTGACGGCCTTGGCGATCTGGCGCGACTTTTCAATGGCGGCCGGCGTCATCGCCATGGGCTGCCAGCTCTCAACGTAGTCGCCGCTCACCTGCACATGGCCAATGGGTTCGCAGAAATGCGTCTCGACCTCGCCACTGGCGCCCCTGGCGCGCACGGTCAGCTGGGTGATCTCGTAGTCGAAGTCGATGAAGCCTTCGACGATCACGCGGCCATGGCTCACGCGGCCGCCGGCCATCGCGTAGTCCCAGGCTTTCTGCACATCGGCCGGGCCGTCGATCTTGCTCTGGCCCTTGCCGCTGGAACTCATCACCGGTTTGACGATGCAGGGGTAACCGATGCCGGCGTCAATGGCCGCCTGCAGCTCGGCCAGCGAGTCGCAGAACTGGTAGGGGCTGGTCGGCAGGCCCAGGGTCTCGGCCGCCAGGCGACGGATGCCCTCGCGGTCCATGGTCAGGCGCGCGGCGCGCGCGGTCGGGATCACCGTTACCGTGCCGGCGGCTTCGAGCTGCTCCAGCATGGGCGTGGCAATGGCCTCGATCTCGGGCACCACCAGGTGCGGGCGCTCGGCCTCGATCAGCGCCTTCAGCTGGGCCGGGTCGCTCATGGTGATGGTGCGCGCGTGGTGCGCCACCTGCTGGCCCGGCGCGTTCTCATAGCGGTCGACCGCGATGGTCTCCACGCCCAGGCGCTGCAGCGCGATCAGCACTTCCTTGCCGAGTTCGCCGCTGCCCAGCAGCATGACGCGGGTGGCGGAGGGCGAGAGGGGTGTACCAAGCGTCGTCATGAGGGTCCTCGAAAAACGTCAGGGGGCGGCAAGGCCCATGGCCTCACCCATGCGCACCGGCCGGCCGGCCGCCCAGCGCGGGTTGAAATCGATGGTGTCCTTCGGCCAGAGCATCACGACCGTGGAACCCAGCAGGAAGCAGCCCATCTCCTCGCCACGCTGCAGCAGGCAGGGCTCGTTGTCGTAGGTCCATTCGCGCACGTTGCGGGTGCGCGGCGGATTGACCACACCGTGCCAGACCGTGGCCATGCTGCCGACGATGGTGGCGCCCACCAGCACCAGCGCAAACGGACGGGTCTCGCCGTTGACACCGTGCGGCACGTCGAACACGCAGACCACGCGCTCGTTGCGTGCGAACAGGCCGGGCACGTGCGCCGCCGTCACCGGGTTCACCGAGAACAGCTCGCCGGGCACGTAGATCATGCGCCGCAGCCGCGCGTTGCTGGGCATGTGGATGCGGTGGTAGTCCTTGGGGCTGAGGTAGATCGTGGCGAAGGAGCCGCCGCGGAACTGCGCGGCCAGGCCGGCGCTGCCCCCCACGAGCGCGCGGGTGCTGTAGCGGTGGCCCTTGGCCTGGTAGATCTGGTCGTCCTTGATGGCACCGAGCTGGCTGATCGCACCATCGACCGGGCAGACAAATCCGTCGCGCGCGAGCGGGCGCACGCCGGCGCGCAGCGGCCGGGTGAAGAACTCGTTGAAGGTGGCGTAGCTGCGCGGATCGGGGTTGACCGCCTCGTCCATGTTGACGCCGTAGCGCTTGATGAACCAGGGAATCACGTTGTGCGTCCACCAGGTGGCGCGCGAGTGGGCGCACCAGCCGGCAAACCGCGTGATCGCGGTCTTGGGCAGCAGGTATTGCAGGGCGACGGCGGGGGGAAGGGACACTTTGGAGCGAGCCGGACGCGGCGTCAGACGACCGTTCGGCCGGGAAGCCGGCATTGTAGGACGGCCGTTTTCACCCGCCATTTCCGCCCGCAGGGGCACGGCGGGCACGGCACAATCGGCCGCCATGAGTGAACTGCTGTTCAAGTGCCGGGACCTGGTCAAGCGCTACGGCGGCCAGACGGTGGTCGACCGCCTCTCGTTCGGCATCGCTCCGGGCGAGTGCCTGGGCGTGATCGGCCCCAACGGCGCCGGCAAGACCACCACCATCCGCATGTGCCTGGGCCTGACGGCACCGGACGCCGGTGCGGTGACCGCCTTTGGCCTGCCCATGCCGCAGGAGGCGCTGGCGGTCAAGCAGCGCCTGGGCGTGGTCAGCCAGATGGACACGCTGGACCCGGATTTTTCCTGTGCCGAGAACCTGCTGGTGTACGGCCGCTACTTCGGCCTGAAGGACGCGTCCATCCGCGCGCGCATTCCGCAGCTGCTGGAGTTCGCCGCCCTGTCGCACAAGGCCGATGCCAAACCCGGCGAGCTCTCGGGCGGCATGAAGCGGCGGCTGTCGCTGGCGCGCGCCCTGGTCAACGACCCGCAACTGCTGCTGCTCGACGAGCCCACCACCGGGCTGGACCCGCAGGCGCGGCACCTGATGTGGGAGCGCCTGCAGCTGCTGTTGCAACAGGGCAAGAGCATCCTGCTGACCACCCACTTCATGGACGAGGCCGAGCGCCTGTGCTCGCGCCTGCTGGTGCTGGACCACGGCCGCAAGATCGCCGAGGGCCGGCCGCGCGAGCTGATCGCGCAGCACCTGGAGCCCGAGGTGGTGGAGGTCTACGGTGCCGGCGCGCTGGCGCTGCACAACGCACCGGCACACGCCGCCCTGCGCCAGCTGGCCGGGCGGGTCGAGGTGAGCGGCGAGACGGTGTTCTTCTACACACATGACGCCCGGTCGCTGCTGCAGGCGCTGGCGCCGATGCACGACCTGCGCACCCTGCACCGGCCGGCGAATCTGGAGGACCTGTTTCTGAAGCTCACGGGACGACAGATCCGGGAGGATGGCTGATGAGCACCCCGTCCCATTGGTCCGCCCCACGTCTCTCGATGCGCTGGTGGCCCGTGTTCCAGCGCAACCTGCTGGTCTGGAAGAAACTGGCGCTGCCCAGCCTGGTCGGCAACATCGCCGAGCCGCTGATGTGGCTGGTCGCCTTCGGCTACGGCATGGGTGCGCTGGTGGGCCAGGTGAGCCTGTCCACGCCGCAGGGGCAGCAGGCCGTGCCCTACATCCTGTTCCTGGCCAGCGGCAGCATCTGCATGAGCGCGATGAACGCGGCCAGCTTCGAGGCGCTGTACTCCGCCTTCTCGCGCATGCATGTGCAGAAGACCTGGGACGGCATCATGAATGCGCCCGTGCGGCTGGACGACGTGGTGCTGGCCGAGATGCTGTGGGCGGCCTTCAAGGCCCTGTTCACGGTGCTGGCCATCCTGGGCGTGATGCTCGCGCTGGGCATCAGCCACTCACCGAAACTGCTGCTGGTGCTGCCGGTCCTGCTGGTGGCGGGCATCACCTTCTCGTGCATCGCCCTGGTGTTCAACGCGCTGGCCCAGGGCTACGACTTCTTCACCTACTACTTCACGCTGTTCCTGACACCGATGATGTTCCTCTCGGGTGTCTTCTTTCCCCGGGAACAGCTGCCGGGTCTGGTGCGCGCCATCTCCGAATGGCTGCCGCTGACCAATGCCGTCGCGCTGGTGCGCCCCCTGTTCATGGACCAGTGGCCCGATCGGCCTCTGGTGCACCTGGCGGTGCTGGCGGTCTACGCGGTCGGCGCGTTTTGGGTCGCGCTGGCGCTGACCCGCAAACGCTTTGCGAAGTGATCAGTGCACGGCGAGCTGCAGGGCCGGCTGGGCTGCGGCGTAGAACTCGACGCCCGAGTCCATGAAGGCCTCATTGTCGATCGCTGCGTCGTAGGCACGGACGGCCTTGCGCTGTGTGAGGGTGCGGTGGGTGATCGGGATCAGGGGCTTGTCCAGCGGGCGGCACACGCGGTGGCGCAGGCCGCGCAGGTCGCGGCTGCTTTCCATGGCCGTGATCACGGCTTCCGGATCGAGCATGAGGACGAAGGGGTTGAGGCTGGCGGTGGAATTCATGGCGGTGTCCTGGAGAAAACGGGGTGAAAACAAGGCGTTTGTCGATGTCACAAACTGTATTCACCCTGTTTCAAGACGTTAAGTCGGCGCCTTGCCATTCGCGTTGTAGGAAATTGCCTGACAAGCTGCGAGATAAGCGGTAATCACCTGTCAGTTTTCCGCCGAGCGGGGACCCGACCGGCCCCACCTCGCGGCCCCCTCAGGCGCGCAGCGCGTCCACCGCCGCCGCCACCACCCCCTGCACGCTGCCGCTCTCGGCGTAACACTTGCGAAGCCAGGTGGCGTGGTTGCCGTCGCGCGCCGCGGTGCGTTCGACCTCGTCCAGCGCGGCCTGCGCCTCCAGCACATCGGCGTGGTGGCCGAGCTTGCGCAGCGTGGCCAGGATGTCCTCGCGGATGCTGATCTGCTCGCGCGTCTTGGGGTTGACCATCATGCCGTCGAGACCAAAACGGCAGGCCTGGAAGCGGTTGTAGGTGTAGACGAGGTAGTCGTCTTCGACCGGCGGCGGCTCGTCGCGCTGCAACAGGTGGCGGCACAGGCACTGCAGGTAACAGGCCAGCGCGGCGGCACGCTCCACCGTCAGCGGCGTGTCGCAGACCCGCAGCTCGATGGTGCCGTACTCGGGCTTGGGCCGGATGTCCCAGTAGAAGTCCTTCATGGACTTGACCACGCCCGTGCTCTCCATCTTGGTGAAGTACACGTTGGCGAACTCGTCCCAGCTGAGCGTGAAGGGAGCGCGCCCCGACAGCGGGAAGGCGAACACCGAGTTCAGGCGCGCCGAGTCGAACAGCGTGTCCACACCCTGGAAGAACGGCGAGGACGCCGACAGCGCGATGAAGTGCGGCACATAGCGGTTGAGCGAGTGCAGCAGGAACAGCGCCTCGTCGGGCGAGCTGCAGCCCACGTGCACGTGCTGCCCGAACACGGTGAACTGCTTGGCGAGGTAGCCGTACAGCCCCGAGAGCTCCTGAAAGCGCGGCTTGGAAAAGATGCGCTGCTCGAACCAGCGCTGGAACGGGTGGGTACCGCCCCCGGCGAGCGCGATGTTGAGGCGGTCGCCCGCATTCACCAGGGTGTCGCGGATCTCGCGCAGCTGCGCCAGCAGCGGGCCGTGCATGTGCTGCACGTCGGTGGCGATCTCGATCATGCTCTGCGTCATCTCAGGCGTGACCACGCCCGGGAAGGGCTTGCGCCGCAGCAACTCCAGCAGGTCGTTGGCGCTGCTGGAGAGATCCATGTCGTAGGTGTTGACGAGCTGCAGTTCGAGCTCGACGCCCAGCGTGAGGGATTCGGAGGCCTTGAAAGTTTCCAGCGGCATGTCTGCGTCACTCCCGGGTCACATGCGTTTCGCTCGCCGCCTGCAGGGCGCGCTGCGTCACCAGAGGACCGAACAGCTCCTGCAGAACCATCATGAACGCCAGGACCATCAGCACCTGGCGGGCGGGTTCGAAGCCGTAGAGGCGGCTCTGTTCCAGCAGCAGGATGGCGAAGGCCGACATCGGCGTGAGTGCCAGGCCGGTCAGCAGGCCCTTGCGCTCGGTGCTGCCCGACAGGCGCGCCGCGGCCACGTTGCACACCACCTTGGTGGCGATGCGCACGACGATCAGCACCAGCCCCAGCAGCACGCCGCCACCGATCTCGCTCCAGTCCAGCAGGGCCGCGATGTAGACGAACAGGAACAGCGTCAGCATGTCGCCCGCGGTGCCGAAGCCGCGCTGGGCGTTGGTGAGGTGCACGCGGCGTTCGCGCGCCACGATGCCGAAGGTCAGCGCGGCCAGCAGCGGCGAGAGCTTGAGGCCGTAGGCCATGGTGGTCAGCAGCACCACCGCGAGCGCGAACACCAGGGTCACGTCGCGCTCCTGGATGCGCTGCGAGCGCAGCAGTGCGGGCATGCCCACGCCCAGCAGCGCCCCCACGGCGACCGAGGTGACCAGCACGTGCACGCTGCCGAAAGCCGCCAGCACCAGGTCGCCCGAGGTCGAGAGGTGCCAGTAGCCGATGACCAGCTTGAGCGCCAGTACGGCCACCAGGCAGTTGATTGCGCACAGGTGCAGCACGCGCTCGGTCACCTGGCCGGCGCTGCGCATCTCGTTGGCCACCCGCACGATGCCGGCGGGCGAGGCGGACACCGACAGCGCCGCGATGATCAGCCGGGTGTCTGTGGGCAGCGTGAACAGCCCCGACACCCAGTACACCGTGGCGAAGGTCAGCACCGACTCCACCAGCCCCAGCGCCAGCACCCAGGGGTTGTGGCGGAACCAGCGCAGGTGGATGCGGTAGCCCAGCTCGAACAGGATCAGCGACAGCGCCACGTTGGCCAGGAAGGGCAGGCCCGGCACGGCGTCGGTCAGCCCCGGCAGGTTGATCAGGCTGGCCACCAGGCCCACCGCCACATAGCTGGTCACCCGCGGCAGGTTGGCCCATTCGTGCAGCCGCTCGCCCAGATACCAGGCCACCAGCAGCACCAGGGGCCAGGCCATGGACTGAAGAAGAAAGGGAAAATCGGTCACCATGCAGAAAAAGAATGGTTGGAGGGCGGCGCCCCGGCCCCCGGGTGTACCACCCCGGGAAGGTGCTGTCATGTAACAGGACGAAACCCCTCAGGGGGCGGCGGCCTCTTGACGCCAGTGAAAACGCTGTTCCAGCAGGCGCGGTTCGTCGAAATGGCGACGGCCAACAAAGGCCGTCGGGTGCCGCCCCCACTGCCGCATCGCGCCGGGGCTCTCGATGCCCATGGGCCAGAACAGGACCCGTTCGCCGCGCTCGGTACCCGGCATGATGCCATGGGACCCGAACGCACTGCGATGGCCGCCGTCCGCCGTGGGCAGACTGCGCAGCTGGTCCTCGTGCTCCAACGAATAGGTCGTCCCCGCCGCGCCTCCCTCGTCGGCGGCCACACCGACCAGCTGGTGGTCCGATGCGCTCAGGTGCACCCGCAGGCGCTGGCCCGGCGCGAGTTCGGGCAGCGCGGCCGGGACGAAGGCCCACTCGATGCGCGCCGACGGCGGCGGGCGCAGGTCCACGCTGCGCGCCGGCACGAACACGTGGTAGCAGCCGCAGCCGTGGATGCTGTCGAGCATCAGCGGCCGGCCGCGCTCGTCCAGGGTCAGGCGCAGCACCACCGCGTCCACCCGACCGGCCAGCAGGTCCAGCCCATGGCGCGCCGGCCGCTCGGGAAACCACAGGCTGTAGACCAACTGCAGCAGCACCCGGTCGCCGTAGCGCGTGTGGGCGATGCGCTGGTAGAGCACCGGCTGCGCGGTCTGGACCTCCGGCGCCGGGCCCTCGCCCCAGCGCAGCCGGCCGGGCCGGTCGGCGTCGGAACGGGTCTCGATGTGCACCACCGGCGCGTAGGCCTGCAGCAGGCGGCGGGCGGTGTCGGCGTCGGGCGCCGGAATACCGAGAGCGTCCACCGGCAGCGGCGTCCACGGCACCGTCGCTGCGGCCCCGGTCGCGGGCCGGTAGCGGGCCCAGCCCGGTGCGTCCGCGGGCGGCGAGGCCATCCAGCGGCTTTGCCATTGCCGCAGCTCGCGCTCCACGCCCGAGAAAAACGGCCACTGGCTCAGCGGGTAGAGACCCAGCGTGCGCAGCGCAACGCTGTAGTCGTCGGGCACCAACGCGGCGTCGCGCAGCCGGCGCCGGGCGGCCTCGTCGGCCGACAGCGCCTGCCAGAGCATCGGGCCGCAGGCCTTTGCGCGCGCCTGGAGGTCCTCGCGGTCCACGACGCCCAGCGCGTCAACGGCGGCGCGCGGCAGGTTGCGGATCTCGGCCCAGCGCGCCGCCTGGTCCAGCGCCATCAGGCGGTCGCCCCAGGCCTGCCAGCGCGCAGCGTCCTGCAAGGCCTCGTCGCGGAAGGACGCCAGCAGGCGGTCGACGCGGACGAAGGGCACCCCGTCGATGCGGGCTGCGCCGCCGTCGCGCACCGCATGCGCATCGGTCTGTTCGTCGAGCTGCTGCAACCACCGCTGGCAGGCGGCCACCGGGCCACCCTCGTCGGCGCCGCGGGGCACCGGCGACGCACACCCCGCCAGCACCACCACGGCGGCGGCGAGCAGGCGCGAAATCACGGGCTTGCAGACCATCGCACGATGGTAGCGGCCGGATTCGCCGGCGCCGAAGGTCTGGTTACACGCCCTCGAAGGCGCAGGGTTACCATGCCGCATGACCCCAAACCAACGCCTTTCCCTCGCCCGTACCGTGGGCCTGCCGCTGCTGCTGTCGCTGACCGCCCTCGCCTCCCACGCCCAGTCCACCCCCTCCGCCGCCCCTGCGGCCGCCGCGGCGTCCAGCCCGGCCAAGAAGGAGCTGATCCAGCGCGTGCTCAAGCTGCAGCAAGGCGGCATCGAGCGGCTCGCCACGGCCATGACCGAAGAGCCCGCTGTGCTGCTCGCCGACCGGGCCTCCGAGATCATCGCCGCCAAGGTGCCCAAGGACCGGCAGGAGACGGTCGCCAAGGAGGTCCAGTCCGAGCTGCAGAAGTACCTCAAGGACACCGTGCCCCTGGTGCGGCGCAGTGCCCAGCAACTGGCGCCGGCCACCATCGGCGCGGTGCTGGAGAGCAAGTTCAACGAGGACGAGCTGCGCGAGATCGTGGCGATGCTGGAGTCCCCGGCCTACGGCAAGTACCAGCAGCTGAGCGGTGAGATGCAGCAGTCGCTGCAGGCCAGGCTGGTGTCCGACACCCGGGCCACCGTCGAGCCCCGCGTGCAGGCGCTGGAGAAGACCCTGGGCGAGCGTCTGAAAGCAGCCACCTCCGCAGCTGCCGCTACACCCGCCAAGCCCGTGGCCAAGCCGGCCACCAAGTAAGCCCCTGACCTGAGCCCGCACGCCGCACACGCGGCGCGGGCCTCAGACCGCGAAGCGCTCGCGCAGCGGCTGCAGGCCGAGTTCGTCGACGATCTGCAGCAGGCGTTCGCGGGCGCGCTGCCGCTGGCCCTGCGGCCCGTCGTGGCGGCGCGCCAGGATCAGCTCGTTCTTCATCGAGTGCTCCCAGCCCACCAGCTCGGTCACCGTGACCTGGTAGCCGTGGGCTTCGAGCTGAAGGCAGCGCAGCACGTTGGTGATCTGGCTGCCGAACTCGCGCGTGTGCAGCGGGTGCCGCCAAAGCTCAGCCAGCGGTGTTCGGGCGAGTGACAGCGCCTTGTGCTGGCGCATCATCGAGGCCACCTCGGCCTGGCAGCAGGGCACCAGCACCATGAAGCGGGCCTGCTTGGCCAGACCGAAGGCGATGGCGTCGTCGGTGGCGGTGTCGCAGGCGTGCAGCGCGGTCACCACGTCGATCTGCGCCGGCAGCTCGGGATGGTCCAGCGCCTGCTGCACCGTGGTCGCCAGGAAGCCCATGCGCGCAAAGCCCAGCCGCTGCGCCAGCGCGCGCGACTTTTCGACCAGCTCGGCGCGGGTCTCGACGCCGTACACCCAGCCAACCGGCTTCGACTTGAAGAACAGGTCGTACAGGATGAAGCCGAGGTAGGACTTGCCGGCACCGTGGTCGGCCAGGGTCACGTCGCCGCGGTCCTTGAGCACCTCGGCCAGCAGCGGCTCGATGAACTGGACCAGGTGGTAGACCTGCTTGAGCTTGCGGCGGGTGTCCTGGTTGAGCTTGCCCTCGCGGGTGAGGATGTGCAGCTCCTTGAGCAGTTCGACGGACTGGCCCTCGCGCAGTTCGGGCAACTGGGCCTGCAGGCTGGGGGCTTCGGGGGTGCGGCGGGCGGCTTTGGGCATGCCTGGATTGTCGCAGGCGGTCACAATCGGCGCATGCACGCCACCGACCCGCGACACCCCTACGAAACGCTCACACCCGACGTGGTGCAGGACGCGCTGGCCAGCCTCGGCCTGTGGGGCGACGGGCGCCTGTCCGCGCTGAGCAGCTACGAGAACCGGGTCTACCAGGCGGCGCTGGAGACGCCTCTGGACGGGCACGCGCAGGTGGTCCTCAAGTTCTACCGGCCGGGCCGCTGGAGCGAGGCACAGATCCTCGAAGAGCACGCCTTCGCGGCCGAGCTGGCCGCCGCCGATGTGCCGGTGGTGGCACCGCTGTCCATCGACGGCCACACGCTGCACCGCCATGGCGGCTTCCTGTTCAGCGTGAGCCCGCGGCGGGGCGGACGGCGCCCCGAACTCGAGGACTTCGACGTGCTGGAGTGGACCGGCCGCTTCCTCGCGCGGCTGCACGCCGTGGGCGCCGCCCGGCCCTTCGCGCAGCGGCCGGCGCTCGACGCCGCCAGCTTCGGCCACGAGCCGCGCGACTGGCTGCTCACGCACGAGGCCGTGGCGCCCGAGGTGCGCAGCGCCTGGCGCCAGACGCTGGACGAAGCGCTGCAGATCATCGAGTCGCACCCGGCCCTGCGCCCGGTCCGGGCTTCGGCCACCGAGGACCGCGTGGCCCTCATCCGCCTGCACGGCGACTGCCACCCGGGCAACATCCTGTGGACGCCCGAGGGCGAGCCCGGCGCCGGCCCGCACTTCGTCGACCTGGACGACGCACGCACGGGACCTGCCGTGCAAGACCTGTGGATGCTGCTCTCGGGCGAGCGGCGCCAGCAGACGCAGCAGCTGGGCGCCCTGCTCGATGGCTACGAACAGATGCGCGACTTCGACCGGCGGGAGCTGGCCCTGATCGAGCCACTGCGCACGCTGCGGCTGGTGCACTACAGCGCCTGGATCGCACGGCGCTGGCAAGACCCGGCCTTCCCTATCAACTTCCCCTGGTTCGGCAGCCGCGACTACTGGCAGGGCCAGGTGGACATGCTGGTCGAGCAGATCGAGGAAATGCAGAAGCCGCCGCTGGTGGTTTGACCCTTTCTTCATAAAGGTTTCTGGCAATTAAATTGTGTGCAATTAAATTGCCAGCTACAGTTCACGCCATGCCATCCACAACACCCCTCGACGAACGCGCCCTGCTGCTGGACAACCAGCTGTGTTTCGCGCTCTATTCGGCCTCGCTGGCCATGACCAAGCTGTACAAGCCGCTGCTGGAGTCGATGGGCCTGACCTATCCCCAGTACCTGGTCATGCTGGCGCTGTGGGAGCGCGACGGCGAAACCGTCTCGGCGCTGGGCGAACGACTGCACCTCGACTCGGGCACCCTGACCCCGCTGCTCAAGCGACTGGAGGCGGCCGACCTGGTCTCGCGCCTGCGGGACACCACCGACGAACGACGCGTGCTGATCCGCCTGACCGCGGCCGGTCGACGGCTCAAGGCCCGGGCGGCGCGCCTGCCCGCCTGCGTGATGCAGGCCGCGCAGTGCACCCTCGACGAGGTCACCGCCCTGACCCGACAGATCCAGACGCTGCGCAACCGGCTCAGCGCCTGACCCCTCCACCCACCCGCTTGCACCGCAAGCTTTTCATGAAAGACCCGACCATGGCCTCTCTCGACAAAGTCCTCTACACCGCCCGCACCCACACCACCGGCGGCCGCGATGGCGCCTCGCGCTCCGACGACGGCCGGCTGGACGTCAAGCACACGCCGCCCGGCGCGCCTGGCAATGGCACCAACCCCGAGCAGCTGTTTGCGGCCGGCTATTCGGCCTGCTTCATCGGCGCCATCAAGGCTGTGGCCGGCAAGATGAAGCTGGCCGTGCCGGCCGACGTGGCGGTGGACGCCGAGGTGGACCTGGGCCCCGTGGGCCAGGCCTATGGCATCGCGGCGCGCCTGACGGTGCACCTGCCGGGCATGGACCGCGAGCAGGCCCAGGCCCTGGTCGACGCCGCCCACCAGGTCTGCCCGTACTCGAACGCGACCCGCGGCAACATCGACGTCACCCTCACGCTGGCCTGATCAGCCGCGCTTCTGGATCGTTCCGGCCAGGTGCCGCTCGCGGAAGCGGCGCATGGCCCGGAACAGCACCGGCGGCATGTAGTCCTGCGACACGCGCCAGCGCAGGCCGCCGATGCGCTCGTTCGGGCGCTCGGCAAAGATGGTCGTGTGCGCACCGTTCTTCTCTTCGTCGGGCCGCCCGTTCGTGTAATAGAACAGCGCCAGCGACTTGCGCGAGTCGCCTTCCGGGCAGGTCAGCGGGTCCGGATGGCCGTGGAAAGTGTTGCTGGTTGGCGAGAAGATCGCCAGGCGGTTGAACACCGGCAGGATCTTGGCGCCGCAGTACGTCACCTCGCGATCCCACAGCTCCAGGCTGCCGCCGTACTCTTCCTTCCAGTTCTTGTTCATGTAGAAGATGACGTTGATCCGGCGGTCCAGGAAGTTCTGGTCGTGCTTGTTGAAGTCGGCGTGCAGCTTGAGCAGGCCACCGCGCGGCGTCTGGTGCAGACCGCCGCCCCGCATCGACGGGTCGGCAATCATGTTGTCGATGCCGGTGACCTTTTCAAGGAAGCGCAGAAACGGCGCCGAATTGAACTGGTAGAGCATCTGGCGCGTCACCGGCCCGAACTTGGTCTCGTCCACACACACCAGCTTGCGCTCGGCCGGGCGGTTGTAGTTGTGCCACTCGATGTCCTGCGCCCTGGGGAACTCCTGCCACATCGCCTCGGCGATGTCCTCGGGCAGGAAGTTGTCGAACGCCATGTGGTTGAACGGCGTGCCGAGCTTGTACTGGGCCTCGCCCTCGATGGCGAGTTGTTCGTAGCGGGGGTCGTCGAAGACGAAACGGTTGGACAGTTCGGGGCGGGACACGGAGGACTCCTGAGGGTGCCGGGACGGTGGTCCCGTGAAACATCCCTTCAGCGACCGGCCCCCCCCTTTTCAGGGCGTGGCGGCAGGCGTCTTGTGCGCTTGCATGCGGCGTCCGAGCACGCCGAGCAACACGGTCAGGGCATCTCCAAGCAGAGTGGTCAGGCGCATGCTCACGGCCAGCCCGGCGGCCACCGCAGCTCCGGTCAACGGAGTGAAGAGCACCACCATCATCGCCTCGCGCACCCCGAGACCACCGGGAGAGCCTGGCACCACATAGCCCACCACCCAGGCGCTGCTGTAGAGCAGCGCGATGCTGAACCAGTCAATGTCGGGACTTGCGAATAAGTATTCCGACTGCAATTTCACTACATAGCCCTGCTGCATGAAGTTGATCAAGATCAACAGGGACACGAACAGCGCGGTGCGCAGTTGCGGCAGGCGCAACAGCCGGCCGCCGCCAATCTTCATGCTCAGCCTGGGCAGCAGGGTGTTGAGCACCTTGATGCCCAGCCAGGGCGCCACCAGGGCCAGCGGCAGGATCCAGACCAGCTTGGAAGCGAAGGCGGGTGCTGCCGCCCCGTCGGCGGTGTGCAGGTCCCACAGCACCACGGTGCCCAGCAGGGCGAGCATGCAGCTGATCACCAGGTTCCAGATGCCCTCGAACACCGCCGTGCCCACCGCGACACCCACGGGAATGCCGGTGGACTTGGCCAGCACGCCGCGGCCGATGAACTGACCCACATTGCCCGGCAGGTACTTGCCCAGCTGGGAAATGAAGAACACCTGCACCGCCAGCCGCGTGGGCACGCGGTGGCCCTGGTCGGACATCAGCAGGCGCCACACGTGGGTGCCGAAGAAGTGGGCCAGCACCACGCTCATCATGCTGAGCAGGCCGACGGCCACGGTGGCCAGGTTGAGGGGAATCGGCGGCAACTTCTCCATGTGGATCATGAAGGCGCGCACGAAGAACACGATCGACGCCACGACGGCCGCATACATCAGCCACTTGAAAACGGTCTTGGCGTATTTCATGGAAACCCGTGGGAAACAAAGCGAAGCGGCGCTACAAGGCGCCGCACAACCCCACAAGTGTAGTCGCCGGGTGGTGGCCAGCCACCACCCGGACCCTGACGCAGATCAAGCCAGGCTGCCCAGGCGCTCCATCGCGTCGGCCAGCCAGTCCTTGGGCAGGGGCTCGTCCTTGGCCGGCGCAACCACCCAGCCTTCGCCAGCCGAATGGAGGCCGAAACGCCCCTGGGTCCAGAGTTGCCAGGCCAGCCAGGCGCAGTCGTGGGCCGAGGCCGGACCACCGGCGGGTGCGGTCAGCAGGGCCGTGCAGGGCTCGGTGCGGGCGAGATGCAGCACACCGTCCCGGACCTCTGCGCCCAGGACAGCCGCCAGCTGCGCCAGCGCATGCGCATCGTCCTGCCGGGCGCCGAACCGTTCCAGCCAGGAGCGGACCTGCAGCGCCACCCCGGCGCCCCGGCGCGCCTCGGCCTGCTGCAGGTCGGCGTGGTCCCATCGGTGCCAGTCCACCGCCGGCTCCTGCGCACCCACCCACAGGGCCGCCTGCGCAAAGCGGAACAGCGCGCGCTCGTACGCCGCCGGGTCGGCACCGGCGCCGATCACGAGCAGGGACGACAGACGGCCCGACACCAGGCGAGACTGCTGGGCCAGCATCTTGTCGCGCACCAGTTCGTCGCGCTCGCTGCGCAGGGCCGACAGCTCCAGTGCATTCTTCAGGTCGGAGCGCAGGCTCTCCAGCTCCCAGGGCTTGGCGATGTAACGGTAGATCTCGCCGGTGTTGATCGCGTCGATGGCCTCGCCGATCTCGGAATAGGCCGTGGTGAGCATGCGCACGATGTGCGGGTAGTGGGTGCGGGCGTGGCGCAACAACTCGTTGCCGCGCTCGCCGGGCATGCGCTGGTCGCACACCAGCACGGCAATGTCGGCGCCGTGCACGCTGAGCACCGCCCGCCCCTCGTCGACCGAGTTGGCGGTCAGCACCGGGGCCAGCGGCCCCACCAGCCGCTCAAAGTACTTGAGGGCGATCGCCTCGTCATCGACGTACAGGATCTTCTCGGGTTTCATCTGGATACCTCATGGTGTTGTTCTGTGTCCGTGGCACCAAAGTGCAGGCGGACCGCGGTGCCGCCAGCGGGCGGTGACCGGACCTCGACCGTCCCGCCCACGGATGCCATCACCCGCTGGCAGAAGACCAGGCCCATGCCGCTGCCGCCACTGGCCGACCGGGTGGTGACGGGCTCCCGGGTCAGCCGGGCCAGCACCTCCGGCGCAATGCCCGGACCGTTGTCGCTGATTTCAATGACCGCCCGGTCCGGCATTCCTGCGACCAAGATGCGGATGCGGGGTTCGGCCGGCGGTGCCGAATGCAGGGCCAGCAGGGCATTCTTGACCACGGTGCACAGCACCAGGTACAGCAGGTCGCGCTGGCCGGGCAGGACGAAGTCCTGCAGCAGATCGCAGACCAGCCAGCCGGCCTCATCGCCATCGAAAGGATAGCCCTCGCGCACCGATCGCACCAGATCACTGGCCAGTTCGCTGGCAGTGCCGTCGGCGTGGTAGGCGTCGCGCGCGGTGCGCACGAAGGTCGCCACCAGGGACTGCGCATAGTCGGTGCGGCGCAGGGCCGCGTCCAGCATCGCGCCGATTTCGCCAGGACGGCGCTGGGTGAGACAGACCAGGTCGGTGTTGCCGCACAGAGGGGCCTGCTGGCGTTCGCGCATGGCGTGCAGGTAGCCGCTGACGGTGGCCAGCGGCGTGCCCACCTCGTGCGCCAGGAATCCGAGCGTCTCTCGCAGGGCCTCGTCCCGCCGCTGCAGCAGGGTCTGCTCGCGCAATCGCTGCTGGCAGGCCGCCAGAGCCTCGCGCAAGGCCCGCCGGGTCACCGGTTCGTCCAGCGGCTTCTCCAGGATCCGCCCCACATGGCCCAGGTTGACCGCTGCCATCGCCACGTCCTTGTCGGCGTAGGCCGACATCAGCAGCCGCGACACCAGGGGGTGCCGCTCCCGGACCTCGGCCAGCAGGGCCACACCGTCGCGTTCGGGCATGCGGTAGTCGGTCAGCAGGACGGCGACCTCGTTCCCCTGCCGGTCCAGCAGTTCCAGTGCCTGCCGCACGCTGGCGGCGGTTCGCACGTCGAACTCGTCGCCGTAGGAGCGCGCAAACCACTTGAGCGCCTGCGGTTCGTCGTCGACCAGCAGCACGGCACGGGCCAGCGGGGGAACGGAACCGGAACCCGGCAGGTCGGATTTCATTGGGGCGGCCTCGGCAGATCGAACGAAAACTCGGTCCATTCGCCGAACACGCTGTCGACGGACAGGATGCCGCCGTGCCGCTGCACGATGCCGTAGCTCACGCTGAGCCCCAGCCCGAGGCCGGCCCCCACGTCGCGGGTGGTGAAGAAGGGCTCGAACACCCGGCCGATGTTGGCCGGGTCGATGCCGTGCCCGTTGTCCCGCACCGAAATCCGCAGCCGCTCACCCTCCGGCGCCACCCGCACATCGATGCGCGGCTGCGCCCGCTGCACGGACTGCATGGCGTGGGCGGCATTGCTCAGCAGGTTGATCAGCACCCCGATGATGGCCGGCTCGTCACCCATCACATGGGTGTCCTGGGGCAGGTCGAGCGCCAACTCGATGCCCTTGAGTTCGTAGCCGGCCAGGCGGATGGCCGAACGCACCGCGTGCTCCAGCAGGAAGGGCCGCTGGCTGTCGTCACCGGGCTTCTGATAGGCAAAAGTCTTGAGGTCGGAGACGATGTTCTGCACCCGGGTCAGCCCCTCGCGCGCGTCGTCCAGGCTCTCCTTGAGCATCGGGTCGGTTTTGGCAGACGGCACGCTCAGGCCCATGTTCACCGCCATCAGGGCGTAGTTCACCGGGTTGTTGAGCTCGTGCAGCAGCCCGGCCGAGAGGGTGCCGATGGCGGCCATCTTCTCGCGCTGGATCAGCTGGCCCTTGACCTCGGCCAGGGTGCGGTTGGTCTCCTGCAGCTTGTCGTTGTTCATGGCCACCTCGTGCTGCAGCTGGAACAGGCGCAGCCGCGCCCGCTCGTTGAACCAGGTGCAGACCGCGCTGGCAATGGCCGAGAACAGGATGAACAGGCTGTTGGTGTAGAGCTTGCCGGGTTCGGCCACGCCGTCGGGGTGGAGCGTGCAGGCCATCAGGTAGAGCACCAGCGTGAGCACACCGAAGCCGATGCCCTCGAACAGCGTGATCGGCAGGATGATGCCCACCGCGTACATCGCCAGGTGCAGGCCGACAAAGTAGATCGAATCGACCCCGCTGGTCAGCCAGATCATCCAGGCGATCATCACCTGCGGCAGCACCAGCCAGGTCATGGTGAGCACCCGCACCTGCTGCGCCCCCATCCGGGTGTAGAGCAGCATCAGGATGCCCAGGGTCAGGCAGGCCACCAGCAGACGCAACAGGAAGAACTCGGTCAACCACTCCGGATAGGAGAAATAGTCCAGACCCACCCCCGCGAGCACCAGGCCGATGGAGGTGATGCTGCCGGCCTTGCTGTAGGCGAGCCGGAACGCCGACAGCTGACGCTCGTAGGACGCGGTGTCCCTGGCGATCATGCAGTGTCCAGGGGGCCGCGCCCCGGCAGCGTGGTTTCCGCGAACACGTTGACCCCGGTCTGGTCGGTGTACAGGTCGATCGCCGCCCCGACCTCGGACATCACGGACATCATCTGCGCCTCGTCGCGGTAGATCAGGTGCCACTCCAGCAGGTGCTCCATGCCATGGCGCTCGGGGTTGCTCGAGTGCACATTGGTCAGCAGCATGCGCGCGCCCGGGGCGGAGCGGGACATGAAATAGCGGATCAGCCGGGTGCAGACCTTGTCGGACAGGTAGTCGAACAGGCCCGCGCAGTAGATGAAATCAAAACCCCGGCCGCCTTCCAGCGCCTGCGACTGGGCCGGGCGCTTGAGCAGGTCGTGCACCGACTCCTGGACATAGTTCACCTCGACCCGCCGGCCGGTCTCGGCCATCACCGCCTCGATGCGTTCGCGCGTGTAGTCCAGGGTCTCGCGGCTGAAGTCCAGCAGCGTGAAGCTCAGGCGGCTCAGGTCCGCGCCGGAGGCGATCAGCCGCTGCAGCTCGACCGCCGGGCCGCAGCCCACGTTGAGGATGCGCACCTGGCGCCCTTCCTGCTCGCCCAGGGCCACGGCGCGCCGGAGGTAGTCGACCAGGATGTTGATGCGGTTGCGGTGCGCCTCGGCCACCGCCGCCCGCAGGAAGGTCGCGTTGACCAGCTGGATGTAGGTGCTGCTGCCCTGCCGCGGGTCGCCCAGCAGCTGGTTGACCATCTCGTAGTCGCCGGCATAGCCCAGCGGCTTGGCAAAGGTGCGGTAGACGAAAGGCGCCCGCAGCACCAGCGGGTGCAGCGCCGCCTGGGCGTAGCTGCGGTGCAGCAGGGCATCGTCCGCGGGCACGCTGGCGGCCTCGCTTTCCAGCCGCACCAGGAAGCTCTTGCCCTTGGTCATCAGGGGCTCGGCCATGGCCCAGAACACGGCATCGGTCAGCCGGCCGTCCTCGCCCTTGGGCAGCGAGTCCAGCATGTCGGCCTGGTCGATCCAGCGCGCGGTCTCGGACAGGAAGGCCCGGAACTCGCTGACCGCCACCTGGTAGCTCTCCTTGACCCGGAAGCGCTGCTCCCAGTCCTCGACAAAACGGGCAGCTTCCATGCCAACCTCCCGCACATTGCCACGGGCCAGATTGAGGTCCGACCACTCGTCAATCAGGGCCAGCGAGACCACCGCCATCAGGCCGGTGTTGAGCAGGCTCACCACCACCGCCTTGCCCTGGTAGATGGCGCGTTCGCCGGAGCGGATCACCAGGTCGCTGAGCACCTCACTGACCTGGACGATGGAATAGGGGTTGTAGATCTCCATCACCAGCGAGCGGCGCTGGAGACTGGTCAGCGTGCCGCGCGCGGCTTCGCCTTGGCTGTTTCGGAAGGTGACAACAGGATCAAAGGGGCGCTGGGGTTGCACGGTGGTTGGATGTCAACGGTGGTGGGGCGAATCGCCCCGATCGGAAGCTCCCAATCTGCCAGTGTAGTCATCTGCGACCTGTTTCACGGGCGCAACTGTCGTCCAAACGCCGTTCGGGCGCAAAAAAACCCGGGCCGGGTACCGGACCGGGTTTCAGACCTTATGCACTCGATTTCCGTAGCGCTCAGGCCAGCAGCGCGTTGACCCGCCGGACATAGGCGGCCGGGTCGTCGGGCAGGCCGCCCTCGGCCAGCAGCGCCTGGTCGAACAGGATGTGCGCCAGGTCGTCGAAATGGGCCGAGCCGTCGAGCTTCTTGACCAGCGGGTGCGCCGGGTTGACCTCCAGCGTGGGCTTGGCTTCCGGGGCCTTCTGGCCCGCGGCCTTGAGCATGCGGGCGAGCTGGCTGGAGAGCTCGCCCTCGCCCACCACCAGGCAGGCAGCCGAATCCACCAGCCGGGTGGTCACGCGCACGTCGCTGGCCTTGTCCTTGAGGGTTTCCTTGAGCTTGTCGAGCACGGGCTTGAAGCTCTCGGCCGCCTGCTCGGCCGCCTTCTTCTCTTCCTCGTCCTGCAGCTCGCCCAGGTCCACAGCCCCCTTGGCCACGCTCTGCAGCGGCGTGCCGTCGAACTCGTGCAGGAAGGACAGCGCCCACTCGTCCACGCGATCGGTCATCAGCAGCACCTCGATGCCCTTCTTGCGGAAGAGTTCGAGCTGCGGGCTGTTCCTGGCCGCCGCCAGCGTGTCGGCGGTGATGTAGTAGACGGCCTTCTGGCCGTCCTTCATGCGGGCCTTGTAGTCGGCCAGCGACACCGCCACCGCGTCGCTGGTGGTGCTGGCGAAGCGCAGCAGCCTGGCCAGCTTGTCGCGATTGGAGAAGTCCTCGCCCAGGCCTTCCTTGAGCACGGCGCCGAACTCGGCGTAGAAGGCGGCGTACTTGTCGGCGTCCTTGGACAGGTCGTCCAGCATGGTCAGCACGCGGCGGGTGTTGCCTTCGCGGATCGCCTTCACGTCGCGGCTTTCCTGCAGCAGCTCGCGGCTCACGTTCAGCGGCAGGTCGGCCGAATCGACCACGCCCTTGACCCAGCGCAGGTAGGCGGGCATGAGGCTCTCGGCCTCGTCCATGATGAAGACGCGCCGCACATAGAGCTTGATGCCGGCCTTGCGGTCGCGGTTCCACAGGTCCATCGGCGCCTTGGACGGGATGTAGAGCAGCTGCGTGTATTCGGTGCTGCCCTCGACGCGGTTGTGGCTCCAGGCCAGCGGGTCGGCCTGGTCGTAGCTGATGTTCTTGTAGAACTCGGCGTACTGCTCGTCGCTGATGTCCTTCTTGCTGCGCGCCCACAGGGCGTTGGCGGAGTTGGCGGGCTCCCACTCGTCGCGGGTGATGTACTCGCTCTTCTCGGCGTCCCACTCTTCCTTCTGCATCAGGATGGGCAGGCTGATGTGGTCGGAGTACTTGGTGATGAGCGACTTGAGCTTCCAGTGGCTCAGGAACTCGGTCTTGTCCTCGCGGATGTGCAGGGTGATGGTGGTGCCGCGCGCGGCGCGCTCGATGGTCTCGACCTCGAAGTCGCCCGTGCCGCCGCTGGTCCAGCGCACGCCTTCGGCGGCCGGCAGACCGGCGCGGCGCGACTCGACCACGATCTTGTCGGCCACGATGAAGCCCGAATAGAAGCCCACGCCGAACTGGCCGATCAGCTGGGCGTCCTTCTTCTGGTCGCCGCTGAGGTGACTCATGAAGTCGCGGGTGCCGCTTTTGGCGATCGTGCCCAGGTGCTCCACCGCCTCGGCCTGGCTCATGCCGATGCCGTTGTCGGTGATGGTGATGGTTTTCGCTGCCTTGTCGAAGGCCACCCGCACGTCCAGGTTGGGCGCGTCCTCGAACAGCGCGGCGTTGTTCAGCGCCTCGAAGCGCAGCTTGTCGCAGGCGTCGGAGGCGTTGGAGACCAGCTCGCGCAGGAAGATCTCGGGGTTGGAATACAGCGAATGGGTGACCAGGTGCAGCAGCTGGGCCACCTCGGCCTGGAAGGAGAGGGTCTGTTTGCTCATGCTTTGAGGACTGTCAGAAGGAATGAGGGGCCGTGCCACCCGCGCCGGACCGGCCGGATGGCACTCGCGAGGGCGCAATTATGGGCAGGCCGCGCGATTTCAAGCCGGGGTGTCAAGCCGGCGCGGCCAGCCAGGTCTGCAGCTGGGCCGCCACCTTCGGGCTGGACAGCAGGTCCAGGTGCCCGGTCCGGAACACCGTGCACTGGTGATCGGGCGCCAGCGCCAGCCGCATCGACGGGTCCTCGTGGCGGCCCAGCGCGCTGTCCAGCGGCACCAGACCGTCGCCGGTCTGGCGCTCGGCCAGCCGGCTGCGCTGCCCGGCCAGCGTGGCCGCCACCGCATAGCAGGCCACCCCCTCGGGCAACGGCAAGGGCTGGCGGTGGTCGGCGCCAGAGGCGAAGCGGTCGCGCCCCTGCCAGTCGGCGTCCTGCACATGGCCGTGGCGCAGGTCGGTGATGCCGGCGCTGCGCAGCTGGCCCAGCCGCGCGAACGGTGCGGTGAAGGGGTTTGAGGCCAGCAGCCAGTCGGCCCCGTGGCCGGCGCGCTCCAGCGGCGCACCGTGGTGCGGCGTGCCCAGGAAGACCAGCTCGCGCAGGTGTTGCGTCCACGACAGGCCCGCCGCCTGGCCCACCGCCACCGCCGAACGGGCCACCAGCCCGCCCATGCTGTGGCCCACGATCGTGATGCGCGCCGGCGGCACGGGCCAGGCGGCCACCAGCTGCTCCAGCAGCAGCGCCAGCGCGCGCCCGCTGACCGAAATGTGCAGGCCGCTGTTGTAGCGCAGGTAGATGGGCGTGGCGCCCAGCGCCTGCGCCAGGAACGCCCCATGGTCGTGCCCGCTGCGGCGCCATTGCGCGTCGTTCATGCACAGGCCATGAACGAGCAGCAGGATGTGCGGACCGGCGCCGGGCAGCTCTTCTTTCAGCGAACCAGGCGACAACGACAGCGGCACGCCGCCGGCGCGCAGCTCCATCGCCTGCGCCAGCGGGTTGCCCAGTGCCTGCAGCCGGTCGCCCAGCACGCCGTTGAGTGCGGCCAGCACCGCCTCGCGCTGCGGCGAGGCCTCGGGGTGGGTCGCCGGGTCGTCCAGCAGCGGCAGCAGCACGCCCAGCGCCGCGTTCGTGCCCCAGCCCGCCAGCCGGGCCACGCCGCGCACGGCCTGGTAGATCTGCCCCGTCAGGCCACCGGTCTGCTCACCCGTCGTGCCACCGGACAGCCCCAGCCGCCGGTGCACCGCCTGGTGCACGCCTTCGGCGATGTTGATCACGCCGTGGGTGCCCTGCACCGCCAGCTGGGCCGCTGCCTGCAAGTCGGTCGGACGCACGTGGCGCAGCAGGGCCTGGCGCAGCGGTCCGGTCGGAGTGGGCTTGGTCATGCGATCGTGGGCGCCGGGCTCAGAACCGTTCGTCTCCGCCCAGGTAGCGCCACTGCCCCACCGGCAGATTGCCGAGCATCACGCGGCCGATGCGGATGCGCTTGAGACCGACCACATGAAGGCCGACCTGCTCGCACATGCGGCGGATCTGGCGCTTCTTGCCTTCCCTGAGCACGAAGCGCAGCTGCTCGGGGTTCTGCCAGTCGACCTGCGCTGGCTTGAGGGGCTGATCGTCGAGGCTCAGGCCGTGGCGCAGCAGGGCCAGGCGCTCGGCCGGGAAGACGGCCTGCACGTCCTGCGTCACCACGCCCGCGCCCTTGGGGCCGTTCGGCGCCCAGTGCACGCGCACCAGGTACTCCTTCTCGACGCCCGAGTCCTCGCCGATCAGCGTGCGCGCGACGCGCCCGTCCTGGGTCAGCACCAGCAGGCCGGTGGAGTCGATGTCCAGCCGGCCGGCCGGCGCCAGCCCGCGCGTGTGCACCGCCTCAAAGCGGCGGTCGCTGCGGTCATCGCGCCAGTGGCTCTGGGGCTTGATGAGCACGGCGGCGCTCTCGTGGCCGTCTTCGGGCAGGCCGCTCACATAGCCCACCGGCTTGTGCAGCAGGATGGTGACCTGCCCCGCCTGCTGGTGGCGCGCCTGCGGCAGCACCTCGACCTGCGCGTCGGGCGGCACCGGCTGGCCCATGACGGCGGGCTGGCCGTTGACCAGCACCCAGCCGCGCGCAATCCATTCGTCGGCCTCGCGGCGCGAGCACAGGCCCAGTTCGGCCATGCGCTTGTTCAGGCGGATCTCGCCACGCACGTTGCCCACGCGGGCCAGGTCGGGCCGGGTGTCGCGCGGCGGGCGGGACGGCCGGGGTGCCTCCGATGGGCGGCGGGGTGCGGTGTCGCCCTGCGGGTTCTGCGCCGCCCAGGCGGCCTCACGCGCCGCACGTTCGGCCTTCACTTCAGAGAGGGGACGGGCCCGGGCCGGGCCGCGCGGGCGCACCGGGGCTCGCGGGGCCGCCGGCCTCTCGGCCGGGGCTTTGGCCTTGAGCTGCAAGGTCTTGGGTTTGTCGGTCATGTCCCGATGATCCCACGGCCATGCCGGCCCGCTACAGCTCCCCTGACCGCAGCGACGAAAGGTCCAGCACCCGCAAGCCCCCGTACTCCACCCGGATCCAGCCCTTGTCGGCCAGCGCCGTCAGCGCCTCGTTCACCCGCTGGCGCGACAGGCCCACGAGGTAGGCCAGCTCCTGCTGGGTGATGCGCAGCACCCCGCCGACGTTGGGTGAGAGCAGCGGGTGGAACAGCGCCGCCAGGTTGCGCGCCACCCGCAGGTCGGGGCTGGAGATGCGGTCGATCTCGCGCGCGGCGATGAACTGGCCCAGCCGCTCGTTGAGCTGGTTCATCACGAAGCGGTTGAAGCCGATCGAGTGGTCCAGCAGCCAGTGGAAGGTGTCCACAGGCAGGCCGGCCACCCGGCTCCTGCGCAGGGCCTGGATGTTGTAGCGGTAGGCCTCGCGCTTGAGCACCGTGCCCTCGCCGAACCAGCCGCCGGGCGCGACGCCGGTGAAGGTGATCACCGCGCCCTGCGAATCGTCGTTGCTCATCTTGAGCAGGCCGTCGAGCAGGCCGAACCAGTAGGTCGCGGGCCGCCCGATACGGCAGATCAGCTCACCCACCTGCACCTCGTTGACCACCAGGGCGTCCAGCGCGCGCTGGCGCTCGGCCGGGGTGAGGCTGTTCAGCCAGGGGATTTCGCCCAGCTCGTCCAGCGACGGCGGGCGGGCGGTGGCGCGCAGTGTCGCGCCGGAGCGCAGAGGGGTGGTGGACGGCATGGCGAGGGCCTCTCACAGGGGACATCGGGGCCGGACGGCAAGGACTCACACCAGCAGCAGCGATGTGACCATCGCCAGCCCGATGCCCGCATACAGCACACGATAGCGCACTTGCAGGCGCCGTACGCTGACATGGGGCAGGCCCTCGCGCAAGGCCTGCCAGGTCCAGAAGGCGTGCAAGGGATACGCCAGGGCGACCACCGCGACCAGCGCGTCGGGCACCCTCCCCTGCAGGGCCAGCGCCACCAACAGGGCGTTGGCCAGCGTGAACAGCCCGAAGGCCACCAGGAAGCAGGCGCGCCGACCAAAGCAGACGGCGTTGGTCCGGATGCCGTTGCGCGCATCGGCCTCGGCGTCGCGGACTTCCTGCGTCAGGTGCCCGGCACCGAACACCACCGCGAAGAACAGCCCGATCACGGCCCCGCCGGCGTCGATTTCCCGGAACACCGCATACCCCATCAGGAAGTGCAGCACCCCGGTGACGAAGTGCAGCAGGGAATTGGCCAGCGGCACGCCTTTGACCGACACCTGCGGCAGCGAATACAGGGCGCTGGCCATCAGCAGCAGCAGCCCCAGCAGCAGCGGCGTGCGGCCCAGCCAGGCCAGCCCGGCCATGCTGAGCACGAGCGTGAGCAGCACCAGGACACCGATCTCCCGGCGGCTGACCCCGCGCTGCAGGAACACCCGCGACGCCCGGGCAGGGTCCCGGCTGTCGTGCTCGATGCCGGCCCAGTCGTTGAGCAGGAACACATGGGCCACCAGCGCGGCATTGGCCAGCACCAGCAACATCAGGAGGCCCACACGGGCGGTGTCCAGCGCCCCGATGGCAAAGACCGCGCCCAGCACCGGCGCGCCCTGGAGCACCACGATCTCGTCGTACCGGATGCAGGCGAGCAGGGCCCGGCACCGGCGCGTGCCGGTCAAGCGGATGGTCATGGTCAACCCCCGGTGCCCAGGAAGATCCGCAGCCACATTGCGTAGCCGACGTCTTCCGACCAGTACCTGCGGGACACCGAGGCGCTGAGGTCGTTGTGATAGAGCATGGGCGGGTTGTTGCGCACCGCGGCGAACCGGTCGGCGGCCAGGGCCTCCAGCAGCGGCCGCGCTTCATCGGCGGTCGGCCGGTTGGTCGACCCCGGCCCCATCCGGGCGATCAGGCGCGCGGCATCGAGCCAGACCTGCTGCTCCGGGAACTCGGCCCTCACCCTGTCGGCGGGCAGCGCCAGGTCGCAGCCATGCGCCCGCAGGTCGGGCTGGCGCATCACCGGCACCAGCGGTGCCCGGCTGTAGTAGACCCAGAGCCGGTCCTGATCGACGGTGCGGCGCAGCGCCTGGCACAGTTCGCGGGCCGCGGGCGGGTCGTCCTGCGCCAGCCACATCAGCACGTGCATCTGGATGCCGATGTCCGCGGGGTTCGGGTCGGCGCCGGGGTTGAGGCACTGGTAGCCGCTTTCAGGCGACAGCCAGGTGCGGTAGAGGCCCTCTGCGGTGCGGTAGGCCCGAACGCCCGCCAGCGCCCGGGGGCGCAGGGAGTGGTCGCCCGGCGCGAGGCGCCAGACCAGCGCGGTGTCGTCGGCATCGGGCGTGATGGTGCACATGCCGGTCTCGCTCGCGGCCCGTCCGCCGGGTCTGCCGTGGTAGCGCACCAGGCCGCCAGGCTCGATCTGGTCGTTCAGATGCGCACGCGCCCGGTCCAGACCGGCCGACAGGCCCTCGGGGGTGCCCTCGGCCGCCAGCAGATCCACCATCAGGGCGGTGAGGTAGGTGTTCATTTCCTCCACCGGCCGCTCGTAGGTGGTGCCCCAGGTGTGCGCCGTGAACCAATAGCCGTCGCCCTGCTGCCGGCGGTTGATCAGCCCCACCGCCAGGCGCGCACTGCGGGCGAGCCCGTCCTCGCCCGCCACGGGCCTCTCCATTGAAGCGGCGGGCGCCGCTGCCGGTTCGACGCGGATCGCCCGCAGCCCCACCACCAGCCCCCGCGGATCGCCGTTGGGCAGGGGCACGACCGTCGCACGGTCCAGTGCCAGCAGGCTCAGGAGATTGCGCCCGGCGTGCAGGCGGACACGGACCACGGCCGATGTCACGCCCTCGAAGCGGCGCTCGCCGCCCACCGGCAGGTCGTTGTGGAGCAGCATGAACCGCCGCCCCGGGACGGTCATGCCGGGGCCGGGCTCCATGTCGAACCGGAGGTCGACCTCCAGCGCCCGCCGGGACCAGAGGGCAAAACCGATCCCCTGGGCATACCCTTGTCCCAGCCACAGGAAGCCGCGCTCGTCGCCGCCGAGGTCGTTGACGGGCCAGGGGGTCTGCAGGGCCGATTCGTCCACCCCCACCTGCTCCTGCAACGCGCCCGAAACACCGATCAGGGGCGCCTCGGCCGGGGCCTCGAAGCTGCGCAAGGGTGCGTCGTTGCCTCCGGCGGCGCCGGTCACCTCGTACAGCCGTTGGCCAGCCGATCGCAGCAAGACCGGCTTCAGATCTTCCTGGGCATTGAGCCAGCGCACCATCCCGCGCGTGTCGACCGGGGGAAACCAGCGGAACAGCGCGCGTGCATCGTCCTGGATCAGCACATGGGTCACCCGCTCCGAAACGATCAGGCGGCGCATCCGCTCCTCGTCCAACGGCGCCGTTCCCCAGGGGACCACGGCGTTCGAATACCCGGTGCCAGGCGAGAACAGCGGGTAGTCGCGCACATCCTGGTGGCCCACCAGCAGCACCCGCGAACCCGGCGGCATGGCCGAACGCAGCACCTCGTCGAAGGGCTCGTTGACGTCGATGCCTGGCAGCGGATCGGTCATTGCCTGGCGCACCTCCTTTGCGAGACTCCGGACCGGCGGGTACACCGCATACACCAGCAGCAGGGCCAGCAGCCCCTGGACCAGGCGCCTGCGGGCCAGGCCGGCGGTCAGGCGCGGTGCGACCAGCGCAAGCCCCAGCGGCAGCGCCAGCGCAAAAGGGCCGCAGAGAAACCGCGCGGGCACCTCGGAGTGGGCCATCCAGCGCGCGCCGAACAGCACCGCCCCCAGCAACGGAATGGCCAGCAGCGCCAGTGCGGCCACCCCGTCCAGCCGTCGGCGCGCCCTCAGGTGCCCGGCCAGCCGCCAGGCGGCGGCACCCAGCACCGGCAGCCACAGCAGCCCCCACAACGAGAACCGCGTGGCCTGTTCGGGCAGGGCGTACACGTACCGCCCCGGCCATGGACCCTCCGCCTCACCCGCCAGGGGCTGCCCGGCTCCGGTCGCCGAAATGAGCCGGTTGGTGGCGGCGCTGAAGCCGGCCCGCACCTCGGACGACAGCGGGGCGTGCGGCAACTCCAGCAACAAGGACACGAACCGGATGGCATGGGTGTAGGCCACCTGTGGCGTGGTTTCGGCCTGCACCACCCGACGCACCTCCGGGGGCCCCATGGGGTGGAGGTAGCGGACCGTGTTGAAGGCCAGGGGAATGAGCAGGGTGCTCAGCACCCCCGCCCCCAGCAGGCCTGCGCCGAAGGCCTTGAGCCGCGCCCCGACGCCGGCCGCCGCGGGGGCCCACCACAGGATCAGCAGCAGGCCAGGCAGCAGCGCCGCAGGAAACGACCGCACGTTGGTGCTCAGTGCGGCGAACACCCCGAGGAAGAAGCAGCGCAGCCCCGGCCTGTCGGCCCCGTCGCAAAGCGTCACCGCCCAGTAGGCCAGGCCCAGCAGCGAGAGCACCGACCAGACCTCCGGCTTCAGGCCCGAAGCACTGGAGACGATCAGCGGCGTCGAGACCAGGATCAGCACCCCGGCCAGCGCGGCCGTCTGCCCCAACCGGAATGCCCGCAGCAGCAGGTACTGCCCGATGGCCGCCAGCGGCAACGCCAGACCGAACACCAGCCGCCCGGCGACCTCGGACTTGGTCAGCAGCACCGGCCACAGGAAGAACAGCTCGCTGCCGAAAGGCACCAGGTTCTGCCGGATGTTGTGGGTCTCGAAGGGAAACACCGTCGCGTGCTGGATCCAGTAGAGGACCCGCGAGGCGTGGTACATCCGGTCATCAAAGTGGTAGATCGGTTCCAGCGCCTGCCGCACCAGCGCCAGCAGGAGCACGCCGACGATGGCGCAAAGCAGCAGCAGGCCCCAGGCCGTGAGTCCGGTGAAGCGGGTGACCATGGCGGCGCGCAGCCCTGGCCCGCCCGGCAGCGGCCCGGCCACGCCGCTGCGGCGCCAGCCGCCGGTGAGCGGAACCGTGGCCGCGGCCATGAGCACCTGCATCACGAGCCAGCCCGCAGGGGTCAGCTGGTGCGCCAGCGAGCTCAGACCGGTGATCGCGCCGACCTGAAGCAGGGCGGTGCCGACGAAGATCCAGTAGCGGTCGGCCGGCGTGTCGCAGAGGTGGCGGGCCCAGCGCAGGGACACCCAGGCCAGCAGGAGCAGGGAAACAGCAAAAGACATGAGGCAGGCAAGGTCCGGCGGCCGGTTCGCGTGGCGCAGCGCCGTGTTGATTCACTCCCTGGATTCCATTTGCCACGGCCACTGCAGCGACCACGCCGCACCAGAACGCCCAGACTTGCGGGCACCTGACAAACACCAGCGCACCATGCCGGAATTCCCTAGGGAAAGTCCTAGCAGGGTTGACCCCTCAATTGTCGTCGCACCGACAACATAACGTCAAACATCGGCCTACTATCCGCCCCATCGAATCAGGCGGTCACCGTCTTCCTGCCTGCCCGGCGGAAGACCCAAGGAGTCAAGCACATGCAAACCACCTTCCCCCGGCTGCTGCTGGACCACGCAACCCGGCGCCCCGACGCGCCGGCCATGCGTGAGAAGGAATACGGCATCTGGCAGACCACCAGCTGGTCTGCCATGGCACAGCTGGTCGAGGCCATTGCCTGCGGCCTGCACCAGGCTGGTCTCACCCGCGGCGAGCACCTGGTGGTGATCGGCGCCAACCGCCCCCGCCTCTACGCCACCATGCTGGCCGCGCAGTCGCTGGGAGCGATCCCGGTGCCGCTGTACCAGGACGCCGTGGCCAACGAGTGCGTGTTTCCGATCAACAACGCCGAGGTGCGCTTCGCGGTGGTGGAGGACCAGGAGCAGGTCGACAAGATGCTGGAAATCCAGCCCCAGTGCCCGCAGCTCGCGCACATCTTCTACGACGACCCGCGCGGCCTGCGCAAATACGACCAGCCCGGCCTGGGCGGGCTGGAAGAGCTGGTCGGCGCGGGCCAGGCCTTTGCCAAGGCACACCCCGGCTTCTTCCGAGAGGAGGTCGAGAAGGCGCAGCCTGGCGACGTCGCCGCCATGTTCTTCACCTCGGGCACCACCGGCAACCCCAAGGGCGTGGTCCACACCCACAGCACCCTGATCGACCGCGCGGCCGTCGGCGCGCGCTTTGACAAGCTGACCGAAAAAGACGAGGTGCTGGCCTACCTGCCGCCGGCCTGGATCGGGCAGAACATCTTCAGCTACGCCCAGTGGCTGGTGGCCGGCTACGTGGTGAACTGCCCCGAGTCGGGCGCCACCGTCACCATCGACCTCAAGGAGGTCGGCCCCACCTACTACTTCGCCCCTCCGCGCGTGTTCGAAGGCCTGCTCACCACGGTGATGATCCGCATGGAAGACGCGGGCGCGCTCAAGCGCAAGATGTTCCACGCCTTCATGGACGTGGCGCGCCGCGTCGGCCCCGCCAGGATGGACGGCAAGTCCGTGGGCTTCATGGACAACCTGAAATACGCACTGGGCAACCTGTTCGTCTACGGCCCGCTGCGCAACAGCCTGGGCATGAGCCGGGTGCGCGTGGCCTACACCGCGGGCGAGGCCATCGGCCCCGACCTGTTCAGCTTCTACCGCAGCATCGGCATCAACCTCAAGCAGCTCTACGGCTCCACCGAAACCGCCGTGTTCGTCTGCCTGCAGCCCGACCACGAGGCGCGCGCCGACACCGTGGGCGTGCCCTGTGAGGGCGTGGAGATCAAGCTCAGCGAGACCGGCGAGATCCTGGTGAAGTCGCCCGGCCTGCTCAAGGAGTACTACAAGAACCCCAAGGCCACCGAAGAGGTGCTGACCGCCGACGGCTGGTATCACACCAGCGACGCCGGCTTCATCGACGCCTCGGGCCACCTCAAGATCATCGACCGCGTCAAGGACGTGGGCCGCATCAAGGGCGGCAGCAACGACGGCGCCATGTTCGCGCCCAAGTACGTCGAGAACAAGCTCAAGTTCTTCTCGCAGATCAAGGAGGTGGTGGCCTACGGCGACCAGCGCGAGAAGGTCTGCGTGATGGTCAACATCGACTTCGAGGCCGTGGGCAACTGGGCCGAGCGCCGCAACCTGCCCTACGCCGGCTACACCGACCTGGCGCAGAAGCCCGAGGTCTATGAGCTAATCCGCGAGTGCGTGGAGAAGGTCAACGCCGACCTCAGCCGCGACACCCTGCTGGCCGGCAGCCAGATCAGCCGCTTCCTGGTGCTGCACAAGGAACTGGACGCCGACGACGGCGAACTCACCCGCACCAACAAGGTCCGCCGCGGCTTCATCGCCGAGAAGTACAGCGTGCTCGTGGACGCGCTCTACGGCGGCAAGGCCGAGCAGTACATCGAAACCCAGGTCAAGTTCGAGGACGGTCGCACCGGCAGCGTGAGCGCCACGCTGAAGATCAGCGACGCCAAGACGTTTGCACCCGTGAAAGCCGCAGCATGAGCCAGAAAACAATCGGCGACGTCATCCTCGACGTCCAGAACATCAGCCTGCGCTTCGGTGGCGTCAAGGCGCTCACCGACATCTCGTTCAACGTCAGGGAGCACGAGATCCGCGCCATCATCGGCCCCAACGGCGCGGGCAAGAGCTCCATGCTCAACTGCATCAACGGCGTCTACCAGCCGCAGGAAGGCCAGATCACCTTCCGCGGCCAGCACTTCAAGCACATGAACAGCCGCCAGGTGGCGGAGATGGGCATCGCGCGCACCTTCCAGAACCTGGCGCTGTTCAAGGGCATGAGCGTGATCGACAACATCATGACCGGCCGCAACCTGCGCATGAAGAGCAACCTGTTCCTGCAGGCGCTGCGCATCGGCCCGGCCCAGCGCGAAGAAGAGCAGCACCGCGAGTTCGTCGAGCACATCATCGACTTCCTCGAAATCCAGGCCTTCCGCAAGACCCCTGTGGGCCAGTTGCCCTACGGCCTGCAGAAGCGCGTGGACCTGGGCCGCGCCCTGGCGATGGAGCCGCAGGTGCTGCTGCTGGACGAACCCATGGCCGGCATGAACCTGGAAGAAAAACAGGACATGAGCCGTTTCATCCTCGACGTGAACGACGAGTTCGGCACCACCATCGTGCTGATCGAGCACGACATGGGCGTGGTGATGGACATCAGCGACCGCGTGGTCGTGCTGGACTACGGCAAGAAGATCGGTGACGGCACACCCGAGGAAGTGCGCACCAACGAAGAAGTCATCAGCGCGTACCTCGGTACGAGCCACTGAACCCGGAGACGACACCATGGGATTCTTTCTCGAAACTCTCTTCGGCGGCCTGATGGCCGGCATGCTCTATTCGCTGGTGGCGCTGGGCTTCGTGCTCATCTTCAAGGCCTCGGGCGTCTTCAACTTCGCGCAGGGCGCGATGGTGCTGTTCGCCGCGCTGGCCATGGCCCGCTTCTCCCAGTGGATTCCGCAGTGGCTGGGCATCGAAAGCAAGCTGCTGGGCAATGTGCTGGCCTTCATCGTGGCGGCCGGCTGCATGTTCATCCTGGCCTGGCTGATCGAACGCCTGGTGCTGCGCCACCTGGTCAACCAGGAAGGCGTGACGCTGCTGATGGCCACGCTGGGCATCACCTACTTCCTCGATGGCCTGGGCCAGACCATCTTCGGCTCGGACATCTACCCGATCGACGTCGGCATGCCCAAGGACCCGGTGTTCCTGTTCGAGAACGTGTTCGAGGGCGGCGTGCTGGTGAACCAGGAGGACATCATCGCGGCCGTCATCGCGGCCTGCCTGGTCGCCGCGCTGTCGCTGTTCTTCCAGAAGACCAGCACCGGCCGCGCGCTGCGTGCGGTGGCCGACGACCACCAGGCGGCGCAGTCCATCGGCATCCCGCTCAATCGCATCTGGGTCATCGTCTGGTGCGTGGCCGGCATCACCGCCCTGGTGGCCGGCGTGATCTGGGGCTCCAAGCTGGGCGTGCAGTTCTCGCTCACCACCGTCGCCCTGCGCGCGCTGCCCGTGATCATCCTGGGCGGCCTGACCTCGGTGCCCGGCGCCATCATCGGCGGCCTGATCATCGGCGTGGGCGAGAAGCTCTCGGAGGTCTACCTCGGCCCCATGGTCGGCGGCGGCATCGAGATCTGGTTTGCCTATGTGCTGGCGCTCGTGTTCCTGCTGTTCAGGCCCCAGGGCCTGTTCGGCGAAAAGATCATCGACCGCGTGTAAGGAGACAAGAACATGTTCTATCGCGAAAACGGCCAGTTCAAGACCTCCTACCGCGCCGACCAGCAGATCTTCCCGATCGCACAGGACCGCTGGGCCATCCTCGCCCTCATCGCGTTCGCCTTCGTCGGCGTGCCGATGCTGGCCGACGAATACCTGTTCCGCGCCATCTTCATCCCGTTCCTGATCCTGTCGCTGGCCGCCCTGGGCGTGAACATCCTGGTGGGGTATTGCGGCCAGATCTCGCTGGGGTCGGGGGCCTTCATGGCCGTGGGCGCCTACATGGCCTACAACACCTACATCCGCATCGAAGGCATGCCACTGATCCTGGCGCTGCTGTCCGGCGGCTTCTTCGCCACGCTGGTGGGCATCTTCTTCGGCTTCCCCAGCCTGCGCGTCAAGGGGCTGTACCTGGCTGTGGCCACGCTGGCGGCGCAGTTCTTCTGCGACTGGGCCTTCCTGCGCGTGGGCTGGTTCACCAACAACAACGCGTCCGGGTCGGTGTCGGTGTCGAACCTGCAGGTGCTGGGCATGCCCATCGAGACCCCGTTGCAGAAGTACCTGTTCTGCCTGGCCTTCCTGGTGGTGTTTGCCCTGCTGGCCAAGAACCTGGTGCGCAGCTCGATCGGCCGCGAATGGATGGCCATCCGCGACATGGACGTGGCCGCCGCTGTGATCGGCATTCGCCCCAAGTACGCCAAGCTGTCGGCCTTCGCGGTGAGCTCCTTCATCGTCGGCGTGGCTGGCGCGCTCTGGGGCTTCGTGCACCTCGGGTCCTGGGAACCGGCGGCCTTCTCGATCGACCGCTCTTTCCAGCTGCTGTTCATGGTGATCATCGGCGGCATGGGGTCGATCATGGGCAGCTTTTTCGGCGCCGCCTTCATCGTGCTGCTGCCGATCTTCATCGAACGCATCAGCCTGCTGGTCGGCCTCTCGACCGCAGCCGCCGCCCACATGACCTTCATGGTGTTCGGCGCGCTCATCGTCTGGTTCCTGATCGTGGAACCCCACGGCCTGGCCAAGCTGTGGAGCATTGGCAAGCAGAAGCTTCGCCTCTGGCCTTTCCCCCATTGATTGCCTTTTCTTTCTGTGTGTGCCTGACCTGTCCTTAAGGAGACAAAGCGATGAAAGTACGTAACCTGGTTCTCTCCGTGTCGCTGGCCTGTGCCGCCCTCTCGGGCGCGGTGGTCCCGACGGCTGCCATGGCCCAGGCCAAGGAGCAGTTCTTCCCGGTGCTGGTCTACCGCACCGGTGCCTACGCCCCCAACGGGGTGCCATGGGCCAACGGCTATGTGGACTACCTCAAGCTGGTCAATGCCCGCGGTGGCATCAACGGCGTGAAGCTCAGCTTCGAAGAGTGCGAGACCGGCTATGCCACCGACAAGAGCGTGGAGTGCTATGAGCGCCTGAAAGGCAAAGGCGCCACCGTGTTCCAGCCCCTGTCCACCGGCGCCACCTTTGCCCTGACCGAGAAGGCACCGATCGACAAGATCCCGCTGATCACGGCTGGCTATGGCCGCAGTGAATCGGCCGATGGCGGTGTGTTCAAGTGGAACTTCCCGCTGGCCGGCACCTACTGGGTGGCCGCAGACGCCATCATCCAGCAGCTGGGCAAGAAGGAAGGTGGCCTCTCCAGCCTCAAAGGCAAGAAGATCGCGCTGGTCTACCACGACAGCCCCTTCGGCAAGGAACCCATTCCGCTGCTGCAGGAACGCGCTTCGCAACTGGGCTTCCAGCTGAGCCTGCTGCCCGTGACCGCCCCTGGCGTCGAGCAGAAGGCCACCTGGCTGCAGGTGCGCCAGCAGCGCCCCGACTACGTGGTACTGTGGGGCTGGGGCGTGATGAACTCCACCGCACTGAAGGAAGCCCAGGCCACCGGCTACCCGCGCGAGAAGATGTACGGCGTGTGGTGGGCCGGTGCCGAGCCGGACGTCAAGGACGTCGGCCAGGGCGCCAAGGGCTACAACGCCGTCACGATGCAGCACGGCACGGAAAAGGGTGCCGATGTGGTCAAGGAAATCCTGTCCAAACTGCACGACAAGGGCCAAGGCACCGGACCGAAGGAAGAAGTGGGCGACGTGCTCTACATGCGCGGCCTGATGAGCGCCATGTTTGCAGTCGAAGGCGTGCGCCAGGCTCAGGAAAAGTACGGAAAGGGCAAGGTCGTGACCGCCGAGCAGGCCCGCTGGGGCTACGAAAACCTCAACCTGACACAGGCCAAGCTCGACGCCCTGGGTTTCAAGGGCGTGATGCGCCCGGTGTCCACCAGCTGCCAGGACCACATGGGCGCGAACTGGGCCCGCGTGCACACCTGGGACGGCAGCAAGTGGCAATTCACCAGCGACTGGCTGCAGGCCGATGAACAGATCATCAAGCCAATGGTCAAGGCCGCCGCTGACAAGTACGCCGCCGAGAAGAAGCTGACCCGCCGCGCCGCGTCGGACTGCGGAAGCTGATCGGTGTCACCCCTGGTCGCTGGTTCGCCAGCGACCATCTGCAAGGCCGGTGCGCCGAGCCTTGCAAATGGTCCAGAAGGAAACACCATGAGCACCAATCCCAACATCGTTCTCAACGTCAACGGCATCGAGGTCATCTACAACCACGTGATCCTCGTGCTCAAGGGCGTTTCCCTGAACGTGCCCGAAGGCAAGATCGCGGCCATCCTGGGCGGCAACGGCGCGGGCAAGACGACCACGCTGCGCGCCATCTCCAACCTGCTCAAGGGCGAGCGTGGCGAGGTCACCAAGGGCAGCATCGAGTTGCGCGGCGAGCGCATCGAGAACCTGTCGCCCGCCGACCTGGTCAACCGCGGCGTGGTGCAGGTGATGGAGGGACGCCACTGTTTCGCGCACCTGACCATCGAGGAAAACCTGATGACGGGGTCCTACACGCGCACCGACAAGGCCGAGGTCGCGCGCAACCTGGAGAAGGTCTACAACTACTTCCCGCGCCTGAAGACGCGCCGCACCTCGCAGGCGGCCTACACCTCCGGCGGCGAGCAGCAGATGTGCGCCATCGGCCGCGCGCTGATGGCCAACCCCAGCGTGGTGCTGCTGGACGAGCCCTCGATGGGCCTGGCACCGCAGATCGTGGAGGAGGTGTTCGAGATCGTGAAGGACCTCAACACCAAGGAGAAGGTCACCTTCCTGATCGCCGAACAGAACACCAACATGGCCCTGAAGTACGCCGACTACGGCTACATCATGGAAAGCGGTCGCATCGTGATGGACGGCGCCGCCGGCGACCTGCGCAACAACGAGGACGTCAAGGAGTTCTACCTGGGCATGGGCGGCGGTGAGCGCAAGTCGTTCAAGGACGTCAAGAGCTACAAGCGCCGCAAGCGCTGGCTGGCCTGATCCCGCATCCCATCAACCCGAGGCTTCCTACACCATGAGCGAACACTTCGACGCCCTGGAAACCCGATCCCCTGCCGAGCGCGAGGCGGCGCAGATGGCCGCGCTGCCGGGGCAGCTGGCCCACGCCAGGCAGAACAGCGCGGCATTTGCCGACATCCTGCGCGACATCGACGTGTCGGGCATCAACAACCGCACCGCCCTGACCCGCATCCCGGTCACGCGCAAGAGCGAGCTGCTGGAGCGACAGAAGGCCAAGCGGCAGCACGACGCCTTTGGAGGCTTCTCGGCTCTGGTGCGCGGCCCGGCCATGTCGCGCATCTTCGCCAGCCCGGGTCCCATCTACGAACCCGAGGGCTCGGGCAAGGACTACTGGCGCACCGGCCGTGCGCTGTTCGCCGCGGGCTTCCGCGCCGGCGACCTGGTGCACAACAGCTTCAGCTACCACATGACCCCGGGCGCCTTCATCCTGGAGTCGGGCGCGCATGCGGTGGGCTGCACCGTGTTTCCCGGTGGTGTCGGGCAGACCGAGCAGCAGCTCGAAGCCATGGTCGACCTCAAGCCCAATGCCTACACCGGCACGCCCAGCTTCCTGCGCATCCTGCTGGAGAAGGCGGCCGAGGCCGGCATCGCCCTGCCGAGTCTGACCAAGGCCTCGGTGGGCGGCGAGGCCTGCCCGCCCAGCCTGACGGCCTGGTTCAAGGAGCGCGGCGTCGACGTCTACCAGACCTACGCCACCGCCGACCTGGGCCTGGTGGCCTACGAGACGCCCTCACGCGAAGGCCTGGTGCTGGACGAGGGTGTGATCGTCGAGATCGTGCGCCCCGGCACCGGGACGCCGGTGGACGAAGGCGAGGTGGGCGAACTGGTGGTGACCACGCTCAACACCGCCTACCCGCTGGTCCGCTTCGGCACCGGCGACCTCTCGGCCATCCTGCCGGGCCAGTGCCCCACCGGCCGCACCGCACCACGCATCAAAGGCTGGATGGGCCGCGCCGACCAGACCACCAAGATCAAGGGCATGTTCGTGCACCCCTCGCAGGTGGCCGAGATCACCCGGCGCTTCCCCGAGGTGAAGAAGGCCCGGCTGGTGGTGAGCGGCGAGATGGCCAGCGATGCCATGTGCCTCCAGGTGGAAGCCACCGAAGTCGGCGATGGCCTGCGCGAGCGCATCGAGACCGCGATCCGGGAGGTGACCAAGCTGCGCGGCGACGTGCAGGTGGTGCGTCCCGGCAGCCTGCCCAACGACGGCAAGGTGATCGAAGACGCTCGCAGCTACAAGTGAGCGCAGCCGCCTCAGTCAAAGGGTTTCCCCCGAGGCCTGGCTAAGTAATTTCCGCCATGACCCGCGCTGTGTGGCGCACTACCATGAGATTCTGAACATCCATAGGAGCACCCACATGAAGAAGATCCTGGCCTTTGCCCTGACCGCCGCCGTTTCGGCCGGCGCATTTGCCCAAGGCTTCCCCAGCAAGCCCATCACCCTGGTCGTGCCCTTTGCCGCTGGTGGCCCCACCGACCTGGTGGCCCGCCAGCTCGCCGAAGCCATGCGCAAGCCGCTGGGCGGCGCTTCGGTCGTGGTGGAGAACGCCGCCGGCGCCGGCGGCACCATCGGTGCCGCCAAGGTGGCCCGCGCTGCACCGGACGGCCACACCCTGCTGGTCTGGCACATCGGCATGGCCGCCACCGCCAGCCTCTACCGCAAGCTGCCTTACAAGCCGCTGGAGGACTTCGAGTACCTGGGCATGATCAACGACGTGCCGATGACGCTGCTGGGCTCGCCCAAGCTGCCCGCCGCCACCTACCGCGACTTCGAGAACTACATCCGCGCCAACGGTGGCAAGCTGAACCTGGCCCACGCCGGTCTGGGTTCCGCCTCGCACCTGTGCGGCCTGATGTGGCAGTCCGCGGTCAAGCTGGACAAGGCCATGACCACCATCGCCTACCGCGGCACGGGCCCGGCCATGAACGACCTGATCGGCGGCCAGGTGGACGTGATGTGCGACCAGACCACCAACACCACCGCGCAGATCGAAGGCGGTCGTGTCAAGGCTTTCGCTGTCACCACGGCCAAGCCGCTGTCCGGCCACAAGCTGCTCAAGGACTACCCGTCGCTGCAGGAAATGGGCCTCAAGGGCTTCAACCTGACCATCTGGCACGCCATGTACGCACCGAAGGGCACGCCGGCGGATGTGCAGAAGAAGCTCAACGACGCCCTGCAGGTCGCGCTGAAGGACCCGGACTTCGTCAAGAAGCAGGCCGAGCTGGGCGCTCTGGTGGTCACCGACAACCGCGTGACCCAGGCTGGTCACAAGGCCTTCGTTGCCAGCGAAATCACCAAGCTCAAGACCGCGATCGACGCCGCCGGCGAATTCGCCGACTGATCCGCACCGAACGCCCCGCAAGGGCTGTGTTCTGCAAGCCGCCCACCGGGCGGCTTATCTTTTTTGCACAGCAATCGGCTCCGTATACTCGGTTGCACGCACCCCCTTCCAACAAGCCCCGATCCAACGTGGACCCGAGCCCCGTCGCCCGCACCAGAAAATTCCAGAGCAAGGCAAAGACCCCGGACGGACAGGCTCAGCTGCGGCAGCGTTTCGTCGAAGCGGGCAAGGCCCTGCTCAAGAGCGAAGCCGGCACCGAGCCGTCGCTGCGCAAGGTGGCCGAGATCACCGGCTACTCACCCAGCGCGCTGTACCGGTACTTCGCCACCAAGGCGGACCTGATGTACGCGATCCGGGAGGAATACCTCGACCGATCGGTGGCCTACGCACGCGGTTGCATCGAAGGCGAGACCAACGCCACGAAGCGGCTGCGGATGGGGTTCGAAGCGCTGGTGAAGTTCTGGGTCGAGAACCCAGACGATTTCCGCCACGTCTACAGCTACCGTGCACGCACCGACAAAGCCGATGCGCCCGAGCCCCGGCTGCACGACAAGTCCTCCATCTATGCCGCGCGGGGCTTCAGCGTGGCCCTGGTGCGCGACTTCTTCCACCACCACGGCATCGAACCCAACGATGAGCTGCTCAACCAGTGCACCGACGCGATCATCGTCGCCACCCATGGCGTGGTGGCGATTCCCCTGGGAAGCCCGAGCCTGCGCTACTGCCCGAGCGAGGTGATGGCGCGCACCACGGTGCAGGCCTTCATTGCCTCGTGGACCGGCTTCATCGAGTTCATAGAGGCACACCGCCTCACACGCAAGCCCTCCGCCAGCCAATACCTGGCCTACTTGGACACAGTCGCGCGGTTGGCCTGACCGACTTACCCAACAAAAAAAGCCGGGGCTTGCCCCGGCTTTTTTCATGCGCAGAAGTGCGTTCTCAGAACGTGTGCTTGATGCCTACCGAAAACGTGCTGCGGGTGCGGTCCTCGCCCACCTTGGTCGCACTGTTGAACGAGGCGGCCGTGACACCGTCCACGCGGCTGCGGTCGACTTCAACATAGGCTTCGGTGCGTTTGGAGAACGCATACTGGCCGCGCACGACCGCCACCGAACGGTCGCCAGCAGCGGGAGTTTCGGTGAAGTTGCGGTACACCACCCCCGTCAGCGTGATCTTGTCGCTGAGCGGGTGGATGGCCCCCATCGAGTACAGGCGATCCTTGCGGTCGGCGCCGGCGCGGAGGTCACGCGTGAGCAGGGCGTGGCCTTGCAGCGTCGTGCCCGTCCCGAGCTTGTATTTGACGGCCACCAGGTTGGTCTTGCGCTCGCCCACGGCTGCGCTGTCGTTGTGGTGGGCCAGACCCAGGGTCAGAGCACCCATCGGTACCATGGCCATGGCGCCGTAGGAGGCGCTCACGCCCGGCTGTTCGCTCACCGAGTACATGGCACCAACGTCCACACCGCTGACCGCATGGCGGTACTTGAGCGCGTTGTCGTTGCGCAGGGTGTATTGCGAACCCACGTACCAGGCGGTCTCGTCGTAGCCGCCCACGCCCAGCGCGTCGAACATGTTCATGCCCAACACCTCGTGCACCAGCGAGTACTGGCGGCCTGCCGTCACGCGACCCCAGTCTCCGCCCACACCGACCCAGGCGTGGCGGTTGAAGAAGCGCGTGGCGTCCGCCGCGGTGCCGGTGTCTGGACTGAAGCCGTGTTCGAGCTGGTAGATCGTGTAGAGGCCGCCGCCAAGGTCCTCGCGGCCACGCACGCCCCAGCGCGAAGCGCCGTAGGCGCCCGGCGTCAGCGACGTCATTGAAGCGGTGCTGTTGTTGGAGTTGTTCTGAAAGCGCAAGCTGGTATCGATCACGCCATACGGCGTGACCTGGGCACTGGCCGCCTGAACAGCAGCCAGCACCACGGCTCCCAGCGCAAAGTCACGGGATTTTTTCATGGTTTCTCACAGTGAATGAAAGCGGCGCTTTGTCTCGAAGCGCCGCAGGGGACAGGGAAGCGGTCAGCTGTAGTAGTTGCCCGACTTCACCTGAATGACGGGAGCGTTCTCGTCGAACGTCACGCCAATGGGGTCCTGGTCTTGCTGCACTTTCTGCACCTCGGCCTTGAGCATGCGCTGCACCATCGAGACGCCCCGGTCCGACATGGCCAGGTGCCACTCACCGTGGCGGGGTTGAGAGCCCTGGCTCACCTGAGCCTCGGCGTCGCCCGGGAAGTCCCGGTGCTCTTCTTCGGTCAGCTCGCTCCAGTACTTGCCGTTGTGCATGGCCATGCCGCGGTAGAGCTTGCCGCGGGTCTCTTCAGTCACCTTGGACACCCAGAAGGTGGTGTGACTGTGGTCATCGACCGGCACATACCAGCCCAGACCCGGCGCCTGGCCTTCGCTTGCGTCCACGCGCGGCACGGCCGAGATGTTGGGCATGAAGACGGAGTTGATGCGGGTCAGCTTGCCACCGTTGTCCAAGTCGCGGTAGGCGTGGTAAATCACACCGTGGTCGGTGTACGACCATTCCACCTTGGGCATGGAGATGAACTTCTCCGAGAACTGGACGCCCGAGAACGTGGAGTGCAGCACTTGCACGTGATAGGGGTCCATCACGTTCTCGAAGTCTTGCAGCCAGTTGCAGGGCACGACCGACGGGGCGTTGTAGTCGGCATAACCACCGAAACCGGAGTTGTCGACCTCGTAAGACTCGCCCTCGGCGAGCGTGTCCATATGCGAGAAGCGCGGCATCTCGGGCTGCTTGTCGGGCGACCCCATGTAGGCGAACACCAAGCCGTATTTTTCCTGCGTCGGATACCAGGGCTGGCGGGCCACTTCCTTGCGCGCGCCGCCATTGGGCTCGCAGGGCTGCTCCAGGCACTCGCCATCGACGCGGAACAGCCAGCCGTGGTAGCAGCAGCGGATGCCTTCGTCTTCGACGCGGCCGTAGTAGAGACTGGTTCCGCGGTGCATGCAGTGGGGGTACAGCAATCCGGTGCGGCCTTTGCCGTCGCGAAACAGGATCAGGTCTTCACCGAGCACACGCACCTTGCGCGGACGCGAGGTCGCGTCGCTCGACAGAGCCACCGGGTGCCAAAAGCGGCGCAGGTATTCGCCCATGGGCGTGCCGGCGCCGACCTGCATCAACTGGTCGTCGGGCGTGCCCGCCTTGCGGCCATAGCCACGGCCGTTGGGATCGCTGAGCATATTGAAGGGAAGCGGTGCATTCATGGGAATCTCCTTTTTCAGATTTTTCGAAGTCCGATCGCGTTCTCGAGAACATCGGCGTGCTGCTGGCGGAGGGTGTCGGTGCGCCCGGCATAGACCACCTGACCCGATTCGAGAACGACCACGTGTTCACAGAAGCTGAGCACCACGTCGACGTACTGTTCGACGAGCACACAACCCACACCCAGTTCGGACGCCATGCGTGTGATGGACTCCATCACCTCCTGGCGCACCTTGGGTGCCAGGCCCTCGAGCGGCTCGTCCAGCAGCAGGATGCCGGGACGGGTCACGACAGCCCGCGCAATCGACAGCATCTGCTGCTCACCACCGGAGAGCTGCGTGCCACCGTTGCGGCGGCGCTCTTTCAGGCGCGGGAACAGCGTGTACGCGATCTCCAGCGCCTCGGCGGTACCCCCGCCACGGATGGCCGAGACGATGTTCTCTTCCACGGTAAGCGAGGCAAAGATGTCGCGGCCCTGCGGCACGTAGCCGAGTCCGGCGCGCGAGCGCTGGTAGCTCGGCATGCCGCGTACAGAGCGGCCGTCGAGCAGGATGTCGCCAGCCTGCAGGTCCGACAGCCCCACGGCAGCGGCCAGCGTGGTGGTCTTGCCTGCGCCGTTGCGCCCCAGAACGCCCCAGCGTTCGCCTTTGTTGACCGTGAACGACACCCCACTGACTGCGCGCGTCTGTCCGTAGCCTGCCGCCACGTCGCGGTATTCGATGCTTTGCGCGGCGGCCATCAGGCTTCTCCCCGTCCGAAGTAGATGCGTTGAACGTGCTCGTCCCGGGCAATCGCCTCGGGATCACCGTCCTTGATGACGGCTCCGCCCGAGAGCACGATGATGCGGCGCGCCCAACTGAACACCAGGTCCATGTCGTGCTCGATGAGCATCACTGCCAGGTCGCTGGGCAGGTCGTTGACGGCCTGCAGCACATGACGGCTCTCGCCGTGCGGGATGCCGGCAGCGGGCTCGTCGAGCAGCAGCAGCCGCGGTTCCATGGTCAGCGCCAGCGAGAGTTCAACCAGACGACGTTCTCCCAGCGACAGCGAGTCCACCACCTTGGCAGCAAGATGCACGACCTTGAGCTTCTCCAGACCCTGGTGCACCTCGGCGTCGATGACATCGCGCGCGACCTTGCGCCCCTGGTGGCAGTGAAGCGCGGCCACCCGCACGTTTTCTTCCACCGTCAGTCCCATGAACAGGCGGCTGATCTGGAATGTCCGCACCAGACCCCGCCGGGCCCGCTCGGACGTGCTCAGATCACCGACGTCGGCGCCTTCGTACAGCACGTGGCCAGAGCTGTGGCGCAGCGAGCCCGCGATGATGTTGACCAGTGTGGTCTTGCCGGCACCGTTGGGCCCGATCAGCGCCACACGCTCGCCCGCGGCCACAGAGAAGCTCACGTCACGCGTGACGTGCAGCGGGCCGAAGCGCATGTTGACCGATTGCAGTTCGAGACGCTTCATGCCGACTTCCTCCAGCGATCACCCAGGCTGATCAGGCCGCCGGGCATCACAGTCATGACCACGATCAGCAGCGCACCAACCACAAACAACCAGTGGTGCGGGTTGATGTTGGAGGCGGCGTGCTGGATACCCAGGAACACCACCGCGCCGATGACGGCACCGTACAGGCGACGCGAGCCGCCCAGCACCACCATGATCAGCACGTTGATCGATACCATGAAGCCCAGGCTGTCAAGCGACACCACGGCAGCGGTCTGCGCGTTGATGGCACCGGCGATGCCCGCCACCGCGCCAGAGACGCAGTACACCTTCATGAGGTGGCGGCGCACGTTGCCACCGAGCGAGTCGATGCGGCCTGGGTCGGCCTTGATGGCGCGAGCGATGAGGCCGAAGTCGGAGCGCGCCAGGCGCTCCATGACCACGTAGACGATGAGCAGGATCGCTGCGGCGTACCAGTAGCCGGTGCGGCCGAACATGTCGAACTCGAACAGTCCGAACACCGGACTGATTTCGTAGCCGGTGAAGCCGTCGTCGCCGCCGGTGAGCCAGGCGGCCTTGTTGGCCACTTCCAGGAACACCTGCGCGACCGCAATGGTGAGCATGGCCAGCGTCAGACGCGTGGTCGTGATGAACAGCCAGGCTGTGCACCAGGCGGTGAACGCACCGACAACTGCGCCGATGAGCAGGCCCAGCAGCGGGTCGTTGAGGCTGCGCGCAGCCAAGATCGCCACCGCATAGGACGCCACGCCGTACATCGTGGCGTGGCCCATGGAGGCGATGCCTGCCTGGCCGTAGATGAAGGAATAGGACAGCGCCAGGATCGCGTAGACGACCACCGTCGTCAAAAAGGCCAGGCTGTCCTGGAAGGCCAGGTAGCCGAGGACCAGCGCGAGCACGAGGAACACCTCGAAGCGCAAAGCACGTTGCAAGGACATGGTTCAGGGACGCACCTTCAGGCGCGTGGTCATTTGCTGAGGATGCCGTTGGGGCGGAGTTTGAGCATCAGGAACATCAGGCCGAAGAACACCAGCGACGAATACTCCGGATAGAAGTACTTCGCAGCGGTCGACCCGACGCCGAGCAGCAGGGACGCGGCGAATGCGCTGGCCAGGCTGCCGTGGCCGGAGACAGCCACCACCGCGAGCATCAGCACGAGGTAGCGGCTCGGGTAGGTCGGCTCCATGGGCAGCAGCTCGGCACCGACCACACCCCCCAGTCCCGCGAGCGCGGCACCGATGGCGAAGGCCGACACGTAGATCAGTTGGGTGTTGATGCCCACAGTCTCCGAGATGCCCGGGTTGTCGACCGCGGCGCGCACCAGCACGCCGTACTTCGAGCGGTCGATCGTCAGATAGAGCAGCGCCAGCGTCACCAGCCCCACCACGATCACCATCAGGCGGTGCGCAGGGAACTGTCGATGGCCGATCTCCACGCTGCCGGCGAGCCACTCGGGCAGCGGCACGTTGACCACCTGCGGGCCGAAGATGGCCGATGCGGCAGCCGACGCCACGAACACGATGCCCATGGTCATGAGCATCTGGTCCATGGGCGAGCGCTTGTAGAAGCGGCGGATCAGCAGGCGCTCCACCGGCACCGCCACCAGCGCCGAGCAGGCAATGGCCATCAGCGTGGCGAGCACGAAGTTGACGCCCCACGCCGTGACCAGATGGGCCGTGAGCAGGCCGGCGATCATGGCGAACACACCGTGCGCCATGTTGACGACGTGCATCAAGCCCAGGGTCAGCGAGAGGCCGATGGTGATCATGAAGAGCACCATCGCGTACGCCACCCCGTCGATGAGGATGTTGACGAGCAGGTTCATGAGAAGAGGTGCCGCTTCGCTTCAGGCCTTCAACGGCTGGCCTCGAACTGGTCGATGCCGCGGTTCACCATGGCGCCATCCATCTCCGTGACGCGGCGGATGTAGACGCGCTGCTGGATGTCGCGGGTGGCCGGATCGATGCGAACCGGGCCACGCGGGCTGTTCCACTCATGCCCCTTCGCGGCCTCGATCGCCTGGGCGCCTGCCACCTTGCCATCCGTGGCCTTGACCATGTGATGGATCAGGTGCATTGCGTCCCACGCCTGTACGTGGACCACACCGATGAGTGATTTGGGATATGCCTTGGCGAAGGCCTGGCGGAAGTCCCGGTTGGCCGGCTCCTCGAGCGTCGGGTTGTAGAAGTTGCTCGAATAGACGCCCAGAGCGGTCTTGCCCAGCGTGGGCAGCGTGGAGGTGTCGTCCACCTCACCACCCAGCGTGAGCAGCTTGATGCCCTGCGCTTCCAGACCGTTGTCCTTGAACGCCTTGACCAGACCGATGGAGACCACACCACCTGGCGTGAAGCTCAGCACCGCATCGGGCTTGGCGGCCTTGATGGTCTGCATGAAGGGGCCGAAGTCGAAGTTGTCCAGCGGGGCGCGAATGCGGTTGGTGATCTCCCCTCCCTTGGCCTTGAGGCGCTCTTCGAACGTGCGCTCCGCGTCCAGCCCCGAGGCGTAGTCGGACACCAGCGTGGCGACGCGCTTCAAGCCGTTCTTGGCCGCGTAGTCGGCCATGGGCAGGGTCAGCTGTGCCTGGGTATAGGACACGCGCACCAGATAGGGTGAGCGCTCCGTCAGGCCTGCGCCTGCGGCGTTGAACACCACCAGGGGCACCTTGCCCTGCGTGGCGACACTGGCCGCCGCCACGGCGTTGGGCGTGTACATGAAGCCGCCCAGCACCTGCGCGCGCTCCTTGACGATCAGCTCCTGAGCCAGCGCGCGGGCCTTGGCCGGGTTCGGATCAGGCAGATCGCGGTAGATGAAGCGGATCTTTTGCCCGGCGACCGTGTCGCCATGCAACCGGGTGTAGAGGTCGATGGATTCTTTCCACGACTGGCCAGTGCTGGCGAACTGACCAGTCATGGGAGCGATCACGCCAACGACAACGTCGGCGTGGGCGGCAAGCGCGGCGGCGCAGAGGCTGACTGCGGTCAGCGAGCCGCGAAGGATTCTGTGCATTAGGGGTCTCCTTGTAGGTCCGAATGGATCGTGATGTGCGACCCATTGTAAAAGACCTCGTTCTTTTGACATGGATCAAAACATCAGTACTTTCCCTATGCTATAGCGCTTTACATCCCTGTATAAAAGAACGTGTAATTTTAAATACGACAATGAACCCATCCATTCACGCACGCGTGGCCCAGCGCCGCTGGGCCACGCCTTCTGTTATCGAACTCGTCCTCGAAACGCCCGACAACGCCACGCTCCCCCCCGCCAGCGCTGGCGCCCATATCGATCTGGAGCTGGGCAACGGTCTCGTGCGCCAGTACTCCCTGGTCGACCCCGCCCCCGCCGGCGCGCGGCACTACCGCATCGGCGTCAAGGTGCAGCCAGACGGCCGCGGCGGTTCCAAGAGCATTGCCGAACGCGTGCTCGAGGGTGGTTCAATCACGATCGGCGCTCCGCGCAATCTGTTCCCGCTGGACACCCAGACGCGGCGCCAGGTGCTGCTGGTGGCCGGCGGCATCGGCATCACGCCGATTCACGCGATGGCCAACGAACTGATGGCCACGCCCGGCGCCGTCTGGCAGCTGCACTACGCGTTCTCGCGCCGAGAAGACGCCTACTTTCCGTCGAGCTGGTTGCAAAATGACTCGCGCGTCTCGCTCTACGAATCCGACCCATCCGAGGGCAAAGGCAGCATGATCGACCTGCAGGCCCTCGTCGACCAGGCCGAGGCGCAAGGCGGTGCCGACATCTATTGCTGTGGCCCGACCGGCCTCATGGACGCGCTGGCCCGCATCTGCGAAGGCCACCCCGGCATCCGCTACATCCAGGAGTCCTTCGAGGCGCCCGACCTCACGCCCGACGGTTCCGAGACAGCCTTTGATGTCGTGCTTGCGCGCACCGGCCGCACCATCCGTGTTGAGGCCGACAGAACCATCCTCGACGCGCTGCGCGAGGCCGGCGTTGACGTGCCGTACTCCTGCGAGCAGGGCATCTGCGGCGCATGCGAAACGAACGTGCTGGACGGCAAGCCGCTGCACCGCGACACCATCCTCTCGCCCAGCGAGCAGGCCGCCTCGCGCAGCATGATGATCTGCTGCTCCCGCTCCTGCACGCTCTCGCTGAAGCTGGACCTTTGACATGACCGGCCCTCTTTGCGGCCTCGCCGCCGTGCTGCTGTGGGGCGTCGCCCCTGTTGCCCTGAAAGCCCTGGTGGGTGTGCTGCCCGGCGCGCTCGCATCCACCGCCATCTTCACGCTGGCGGCAGTGGTCACCCTGCCCTGGCTATGGCGTGCTTTGCGCCAGGGCGGCGTCCCGACTCAAACTTGGCTGGCGCTGGTGGCCATCGGCCTGATGCTGACCTCGGCGTTCAACATGCTCGTCTCGTTCGCAGCCAGCAACGTGCGCGGCACCACCATCGGTGCCATTGTGGCCCTCGAGCCCCTGATGGTCGCGCTGTTGGCAGCACTGATCATGCGACGCCGGCCGGGTGTCACCACCGTGGCAGCGCTGTTGCTCTCGCTCGCCGGTGTCTGGCTGCTGATCGCTCCGACAGGGACCGCCGATGGCAGCACGGGTGACGCCGCATGGGCGGTTGCCCTGGTCGTGCTGGGCGCCGCCTTTTGGAGCCTGGCCGTGGTGCTGGCCTCGCGCATCGCCACGCCCTGGCCGCCGTTGCAGACGTCCATGGTGCTGATCGGCACCGGCTCCTTGCCTTTCCTGCTGGCCGCACCCTTTCTGCCTGGCTGGCAGGCGGTGTCATGGTCGCCAGCCATCGTCGCTGGCGTGGGCTTCATGGCGGTGGGTGTGACCGTACTGGCCAACGTGCTCTGGCTGCGCGCACTGCGCGCCATGGGCGCAACAACAACCAGCCTGCTCATCAACCTTGTGCCGTTGATCACCGTCGCGCTGTCGGTGCTCTGGCTAGGTGAGCCCTGGAGCACCAACCAGCTGGTCGGCGCCCTGCTGGTGCTCGGCGGCCTGACAATCCCCGTACTGCGCCCTGCGCGCCCCCAGCCCCCTTCCCCAGAGACCACCAAGCCATGATCCAGGACATTGACAGCTTCATGCACCGGCACGAACACCTCACCGGCGACGCGGCAATGGACACCTTGCACGAGGAGTTTTATGCGCTGCTGCAGACGCTGCGTGCGGCCTCCCGGGAACACGCGGCCGACGCGCTGCTGGCCCTGATCACGCACACGCGCGATCACTTCGCGCATGAAGACCGGCAGATGACCGAAGGGGGTTATCCGATCCGCGACTGCCACATCCAGGAACACGCCGATGTGCTGGCCTCGCTGGTGGAGGTTCACGAGCGCCTGTGCCAGGACGACCACCGTGCACTACCACGTCTGGTCAAGGCTCTGGAAGACTGGTTCCCGGGCCATGTGCAGCATCTGGACTCGGCGCTGGCTCAGTGGCTGGTCAAGCGTCGGCACCATGCACAACCGATCATGCTGCGGCGCCACGCGGCCAGCACGACCTGAAGATGAAGACGTGCGCGCCGGGGCGCGCGCTCAGCCCTCAGACGCCCCAGACGATTTCCACCTCGGCCTTGGCGCAGCGCTGCAGCATCTCGATAAACGGCGCGCTGCGCATGCGCAGGCTGACCGCCTCGAACTGCGGCGCCGGCTCGCCCTTGGCCAGCGCCTCTTCCTTCATCTGTTGCTGCGCCACCTCTTCGGCCTGAACCGCTGCGCGCAGCGCGGCGATGGCGCCAGGCATTTCTTCGGGCCGGATGATGCCGGAGGACGAGGCATCCTTGCCCAGGATGTCCAGGATGTGCTTGCCGCTGGGCGCCAGCATCACCAGATCGCCGGTTTCGCGGGACTTGAATCGGTACAGGGACATTCGGGACTCCTCCACTGAGAACACTGCACAGCATTCTTGCACCGTTCGGCGGGAAGCCCGTCCGCCCCTTCCCCCCTGCGGGTTAACCCGGTTGTTCGCATTTAGTTCAAGCCTAAACTAATCAGGCATGAACACACCCACTCCAGCGCTGAGGCGCATCCTGTGCATCGGTGGCGGCCCGGCGGGCCTCTATTTCGGCCTGCTCATGAAGCGGCGCTTCCCGGCGCTGGAGGTGACCGTGGTCGAGCGCAACCGGCCCTACGACACCTTCGGCTGGGGCGTCGTGTTCTCCGACCAGACCCTGGTCAACCTGCGCCGGGCCGACCCCGAGACCGCGCAGGCCATGCAGGACGCCTTCAACCACTGGGACGACATCGAGGTGTTCTACAAGGGCGCCAGCGTGCGCTCCGGTGGCCACGGCTTCATCGGCATCGGCCGCAAGCGCCTGCTCAACATCCTGCAGGAACGCTGCGAGGCCCTGGGCGTGAAGCTGGTCTTCGAGACCGATGTCACAGACGACCAGGCGCTCGCTCAGCAGTACGGCGCCGACCTGGTGATCGCCAGCGACGGCCTGAACAGCCGCATCCGCACGCGCTACGAAAACACCTTCCAGCCCGACATCGACACCCGGCTGTGCCGCTTCGTCTGGCTGGGTACGAAGAAGACCTTCGACGCCTTCACCTTCGCCTTCGAACAGACCGAGCACGGCTGGTTCCAGGCCCACGCCTACAAGTTCGACGACGAAACCTCGACCTTCATCGTCGAGACGCCCGAACCGGTGTGGAAGGCGCACGGCATCGAAGACATGAGCCAGGAGGACGGCATCGCCTTCTGCGAAAACCTGTTCGCCAAGTACCTGGACGGCAACGCCCTGATCAGCAACGCGAAACACCTGCGCGGCTCGGCCAACTGGATCCGCTTCCCGCGCGTGATCTGCAACACCTGGGTCCACCATCAAGACATTGCCGGCAAACAGACGCCCATCGTGCTGATGGGCGACGCCGCGCACACCGCCCACTTCTCCATCGGCAGCGGCACCAAGCTGGCGCTGGAAGACGCCATCGACCTCGCCGACGAGTTCTCCCGCAACCCAAGCGCCGACATGGCCACCGTGCTGCAGGGCTACGAGGCGCGCCGCAGCGTTGAGGTGCTCAAGATCCAGAACGCCGCGCGCAACTCCACCGAATGGTTCGAGCATGTGGACCGCTACACCGGCATGGAGATCCAGCAGTTCGCCTACTCGCTGCTCACCCGCAGCCAGCGCATCAGCCACGAGAACCTGCGCCTGCGCGATGCGAAGTGGCTCGAAGGCTACGAAGACTGGTTGCAGTCCCGCGCCGGCGGTCGCAGCGCCGGTGGCAAGCCCACCCCGCCCATGCTGCTGCCGCTCGCAGTGCGCGGCGTCGAGCTCAAGAACCGCATCGTTGTCTCGCCCATGGCGCAGTACAAGGCGCAGGACGGCGTGGTTGGCGACTGGCACCTGATGCACCTGGGCGCGCGCGCCGTCGGCGGCGCGGCGCTGGTCATGGTGGAGATGACCAGCCCGACGCCCGAGGGCCGCATCACCCCGGGCTGCCCCGGCCTGTGGAACGATGCGCAGCAGGCCGCGCTGTCGCGCATCGTCGACTTCGCGCATCAGCACGGCGGCGCACGGATGGGCATCCAGCTCGGCCACAGCGGTCCCAAGGGTTCGACACAGCTCGGCTGGGAAGCGATGGACGAGCCGCTGGCCTCGGGCAACTGGCCGCTGCTGTCGGCCAGCGCCCTGCCCTACGGCGAGCAGAACCAGGTGCCCAAGGCCATGACACGCGCCGACATGGACGCGATGACCGCCGCCTTCGTCGAGTCCACAAAGCGCGCCGCAGCGGCCGGCTTCGACTGGCTTGAACTGCACTGCGCCCACGGCTACCTGCTCTCCGCCTTCATCTGCCCGCTGACCAACCAGCGCGCGGATGAATACGGCGGTTCGCTGGAGAACCGCTGCCGCTATCCCCTGGAGGTGTTCGCCGCCATGCGCGCCGCCTGGCCCGCCGACAAACCCATGAGCGTGCGCATCTCGGCGCACGACTGGGCACCCGGCGGCAACACACCCGACGACGCGGTCGCCATCGCGCGCCTGTTCAAGGCCGCCGGCTGCGACGTGATCGACGTGTCTTCGGGCCAGACCACGCGGCAGGCCAAGCCGGTGTACGGCCGGATGTACCAGACACCGTTCGCCGACCGCATCCGCAACGAGGTCGACATCCTCACCATGGCGGTCGGAGCGATCAGCGAGGCCGACCACGCCAACAGCATCATCGGCGCCGGCCGCGCCGACCTCTGCGCCGTGGCTCGCCCGCACCTGGCCGACCCGGCCTGGACGCTGCACGAGGCCGCGAAGCTGCAGTCCCGCGCCATCGACTGGCCCCTGCCCTACCTGAGCGGCCGCGACCAGCTCTACCGTGAAGTCGCGCGCCAGCAGGCCCTTCAGGGCGCGGTCGTGACACAAGACCCGGCCGAAACCCAATGACCTCCGGCACCGACACCCTCGATCTCGAAGCCCGCGCGCACAGCGAGCACGCGCAGGAGCTGCGCCTGTGGCTGCGCCTGCTGGCCTGCTCGCAGCTGATCGAAAAGCGCGTGCGCACCGGCCTGCGCGAGCAGTTCGACACCACGCTGCCGCGCTTCGACCTCATGGCCCAGCTCGAACGGCACCCAGAAGGCCTGAAGATGAAGGAGCTGTCGCAGCGCCTCATGGTCACCGGCGGCAACGTCACCGGCATCACCGACCAGCTGGTGGCCGAGGGTCTGGTGGAGCGCGTGGGCGTCGAGGGCGACCGCCGCGCCTTCCTCGTGCGCCTCACCCCCGCCGGACGCAGCGCCTTCGAGCGCATGGCCGTGCAGCACGAGCAATGGATCGTGCAGGCCTTCGAAGGCCTCGGCCCCAAGGACCTGGACCACCTGCACAAGCTGCTCGGCAAGGTGAAGCAGCACCAACTGGACCTCGAATGAAACACCCCATCCCCGACCACAACCCCATGCGCGGCCAGTACAGCGCCATGGCCACCACCACGCCCACCCACTTCGCGCTCAGCGTGCAGGACGGTGTGGCCACCGTCACACTCAACCGGCCTGAGCGCAAGAACCCGCTGACCTTCGACTCCTACGCCGAGCTGCGCGACTGGTTCCTGGGCCTGCAGCGCGCGACCGACATCAAGTCGGTGGTGGTCACCGGCGCGGGCGGCAACTTCTGCTCCGGCGGCGACGTGCACGAAATCATCGGCCCCCTCACGAAGATGACCATGCCCGAGCTGCTGGCCTTCACCCGCATGACCGGCGCGCTGGTCAGCGCCATGCGCGCCTGTCCGCAGCCCATCGTGGCCGCGCTGGATGGTGTCTGCGCTGGCGCAGGCGCGATGATGGCGCTGGCCTCCGACCTGCGCCTGGGCACGCCCGCGGCCACGGTGGCCTTCCTGTTCACCCGCGTCGGCCTGGCCGGCGCCGACATGGGCGCCTGCGCCCTGCTGCCGCGCATGATCGGCCAGGGCCGCGCGAGCGAACTGCTGTTCACCGGCCGTGCCATGAGCGCGCAAGAAGGCCACGCCTGGGGCTTCTTCAACGCGCTGCACGAAAGCGAAGTCCTGCTGCCCGCCGCGCACAAGCTGGCGTCGCAGCTGGCGCAAGGCCCGACCTTCGCCCACGGCATGACCAAGACCATGCTGCACCAGGAATGGGCCATGACGCTGGACCAGGCCATCGAGGCCGAAGCGCAGGCCCAGGCCATCTGCATGCAGACGCAGGACTTCCGCCGGGCGTACGAAGCGTTCGCAGCGAAACAAAGACCCGTCTTTGAAGGGGACTGAAATGGTCGCCTTCGAACACCCCCATCCGCACGGCGCGCTGGCCCCCACCGCGCACCTGGAACTGCCCTTCTTCGAGGATGCGCACCGGGCGCTGGCCAACGGCCTGGTGGCCTGGGCGCGCGAACAGCGCGTCGATGAAACCGACGACCGCGCCGCCTGCAAGGACTGGGTGCGGCGCCTGGGCGCGGCAGGCTGGCTGCGCTACTGCGTGCCCGAAGCGCATGGCGGCGCCCTGCCCGCGCTCGATTCGCGCGCGCTGGTCATCCTGCGCGAGACGCTCGCCTTCCACTCGCCACTGGCCGACTTTGCATTCGCCATGCAAGGGCTGGGCAGCGGCGCCATCACGCTGGCCGGCACGCCCGCACAGAAGGCCGCCTACCTGCCCGCCGTCGCCGCAGGCGAGAAGATCGCCGCCTTCGCCCTGAGCGAGCCCGAGGCCGGCTCCGACGTGGCCGCCATGGCGCTGCGTGCCACGCCTTCTGCCGCCGGCTGGGAATTGAACGGCCAGAAGACCTGGATCAGCAACGGTGGCATGGCCGACTTCTATGTCACCTTCGCCAAAACCGAACCCGATGCCGGCGCGCGCGGCATCAGCGCCTTCGTCGTCGACGCCGACACTGCGGGCCTGGACAGCAGCGCCCACATCCAGGTGATGGCACCGCACCCGCTGGCCACGCTCACCTTCAGTGGCTGCACCGTTGCGCAGGAAGCGTTGCTGGGCAACGCCAACGGAGGTTTCAAGCTCGCCATGCAGACGCTCGACATCTTCCGCGCCTCAGTTGCCGCTGCTGCCCTGGGCATGGCGCGCCGCGCCTTCGCCGAAGCGGTGGCGCACGCCAAGCAACGCAAGATGTTCGGCCAGACCCTGGGGGACTTCCAGCTCACGCAGGCACGGCTGGGCGAGATGGGCGCGCTCATCGACGCTGCCGCGATGCTCACCTATCGCGCCGCCTGGCTGCGCGACCGCAGCTCCTCCTGCGGCGCCGGCACACCGGCCTACACCGCGGCGGCGGCGGCGGCCAAGCTCACCGCCACCGAAAACGCGCAGAAGGTCATCGACATGGCATTGCAGATGTTCGGCGGCCGCGGCGTGCAGGTAGGCACCGTGGTGGAACACCTGTACCGCGACATCCGCTCGCTGCGCATCTACGAGGGTGCGAGCGAAGTGCAACTGCTCATCCTCGGCAAACACGCCCTGAAGGCCTGAACCGGAGACCCGCATGGCCCAACACCCTTCCGCCCAGACCGACCGGTTCGTGCACGACCGCCTGCCACCACCGGACCATTGGCCCGAGTTGCGCTACGACCTGCCAGAACTGCAGACGCTGCCCCAACAGCTCAACGTGGTGCAGGCGCTGTTCGACCGCGCCTTCGTCGCCGGCCACGCGGACCGACCGCTGTTCCGCAGCGACGAACGCACCCTGAGCTACGCCCAGGCCCGTGCCGAGGTGAACCGGGTCGCCAACGTGCTCGCCGGCCTGGGCCTGCAGCCGGGCAACCGCGTGCTGCTGCGCGGCGGCAACTCCATCGCCATGGCGCTGGCCTGGCTGGCCGTGGTGCAGAGCGGCCTGATCGCGGTGGCCACCATGCCGCTGCTGCGCGCCACCGAGCTCAAGAGCATCATCGACAAGGCCCAACCATCGGCCGCGCTGTGCGACGTGAAGCTGCAGGACGAGCTCAAGGCCGCGCTGGCGCAAGGCCCGGACACGGCCACCATGCCGCTGTGTCTGTTCAATGCCGGCGACGCCGCGGTGGTGCTGGACCGTTCTCTCGAAGCGCTGGCCCGCCACGCCAGCGACCAGGCCGCGCCCTGCCCCACCAGTGCCGACGACATCGCGCTGCTGGCCTTCACCTCTGGCACCACCGGCAGCCCGAAAGCGGCGGTGCACACCCACCGCGACGTGCTGGCCGCCTGCGAAACCTGGCCGCGCCATGTGCTGCGCGCCACCCCCGACGACATCGTCATCGGCTCGCCGCCACTGGCTTTCACCTTTGGTCTGGGCGGCCTGCTGGTGTTCCCCATGTGGGCCGGCGCCTCGGTGTACTTCCCGAGCATCCCGTACACCCCCGAGGCCATGGTGAAGCTGATCGGCCAGGTCGGCGCCACCATCTGCTATACCGCGCCTACTTTCTATCGGCAGATGGCGGCGTTCGCGAAGCAGCACGGCATTGGCCGATTGCGTCTCAGCGTCAGCGCCGGCGAGGGCCTGCCCGACGCGACACGCCAGCTGTGGAAGGAGGCGAGTGGGCTGGAGATGCTGGACGGCATCGGCGCCACCGAGATGTTCCACATCTTCATCTCGGCCGCGCCTGAGGATGTGAAGCGGGGCGCCATCGGGCGTGTGGTGCCGGGCTACGAAGCCAAGATCGTCGACGAACAGGGCAACGACCTGCCACGCGGCCAGGTCGGCCGGCTGGCCATCAAAGGGCCGACGGGCTGCAAGTACCTGGACGACGCCCGCCAGGCGAACTACGTGGAAGGCGGCTGGAATTTCCCCGGCGACGCCTTCCTGCAGGACGAAGATGGGTATTTCATCTACCAGGCGCGCACCGACGACATGATCATCACCGCCGGCTACAACGTGGCTGGGCCCGAGGTAGAGGCCGCGCTGCTGCAGCACCCGGCGGTGGCCGAATGCGGCGTGGTCGGCAAGGCCGACGATGAGCGCGGCATGATCATCCTCGCCTACGTGGTGCTCAAGCCCGGTCAGGCGGCCGACGCCGACCAGGTGAAGACCCTGCAGGATCACGTCAAGCACACGCTGGCGCCCTACAAATACCCGCGCGAGGTGCGCTTCGTCAGTTCGTTGCCTCGCACCGAAACCGGCAAGCTGCAGCGCTTCGCGCTGCGCAAGATGGCCTCCGAGGCCGTGACCTGAACTTCAAGAAAGACCCGTCCCCATGCAATTCCTGCAACCGCCCGGCTGGGCCATCCCCAAGGGCTACGCGAACGGTGTGGCCACCCGAGGCACCCTCGTCTTCGTTGGAGGCCAGATCGGCTGGAACGGTGAACAGCAGTTCGAAAGCGACGACTTCATCGACCAGACCAGGCAGGCTCTGCAGAACGTTCACGCGGTGCTGTCCTGTGCAGGGGCCGGCCCCGAGCACATGGTTCGTATGACCTGGTACATCACCGACCGCGACGAGTACAACAGCCGCCTGCGCGAGTTGGGGACCGCATACCGCGAAGTGATGGGCAAGTGCTTCCCGGCCATGACCTGCGTGGAGGTCAGTCGGCTGGTGGAAGCGCGTGCCAGGGTCGAGATCGAGGTCACTGCGGTGGTGCCGGACTAAACCAGGAACCGCAAAAGAGCCACAAACAAAAAAGCCCGCAACTGCGGGCTTTTTGAGGAACTCTGGTTAGTTCCGGATTGGTTGCGGAGGCAAGATTTGAACTTGCGACCTTTGGGTTATGAGCCCAACGAGCTACCAGGCTGCTCCACTCCGCGTCAAGCCTTGTATTCTATCACGCTTTTGCGTCGTCGGCGGCAGGTGCAGCATCTTCTGCACGATCCACCAGTTCGACCAAGGCCATGGGAGCGTTGTCGCCCACGCGGAAGCCCATCTTCAGGATGCGGGTGTAGCCACCAGGACGGGCCTTGAAGCGCGGGCCCAGTTCGTCGAACAGCTTGACGACCACATCGCGGTCGCGCAGGCGGTTGAAGGCCAGGCGGCGGTTGGCCACGGTGGCTTCCTTGGCCAGAGTGATCATGGGCTCGACCACGCGGCGCAGTTCCTTGGCCTTGGGCAGGGTGGTCTTGATGACTTCGTGCGTGAGCAGCGAGTTCATCATGTTGCGCAGCATCGCCTGGCGGTGCTCGCTGGTGCGGTTGAGTTTGCGAAGTCCGTGTCCGTGACGCATGGTGATTTCCTTTCAGTGTTTTGCCCCCAGCCGGATCAGGTACTGGGGGTTCGTCAGACGTTGATGACGGTTCAGTGCTTGTCGAGACCAGCCGGCGGCCAGTTCTCGAGCTTCATGCCCAAGGTCAGGCCGCGCGAAGCGAGCACTTCCTTGATTTCGTTGAGCGACTTGCGGCCCAGGTTGGGGGTCTTGAGCAGCTCGTTCTCGGTGCGCTGGATCAGGTCACCGATGTAGTAGATGTTCTCCGCCTTGAGGCAGTTGGCCGAACGAACAGTGAGTTCGAGTTCGTCCACAGGACGCAACAGGATGGGGTCGAACTGCTGCGAGCTGCGTTGTGCAGGCTGATCGAACGCCGACAACTCCACGCCTTCCAGCTGGGCAAACACCGCCAGCTGCTCGACCAGAATCTTGGCCGATGCGCGCACAGCTTCCTCGGGACCGATGGAGCCATTGGTCTCGATCTCCAGAACCAGTTTGTCCAGGTCGGTGCGCTGTTCAACGCGGGCGCTCTCGACGGTGTAGCTCACACGCTTGACCGGGGAGAACGAGGCGTCCAAGACGATGCGGCCCAGCGAACGCGAAGCGTCGTCGTTGCGGCGCAGGCTGCCCGGCACATAGCCACGGCCTTTTTCCACCTTGATCTGCATGTCCAGTTTGGCACCGGCAGACAGCGTTGCGATCACGTGGCCAGGATTGACGATTTCGACGTCGTGCGGGGTCTGGATGTCGGCGGCAGTGACCACACCCTCACCGTCTTTGCGGAGGCTCAGGGTGACCTCGTCACGGTTGTGCAGCTTGAAAACCACGCCCTTGAGGTTCAGGAGCATGTTCACGACGTCTTCCTGGACGCCGTCAATGGATGAGTACTCGTGCACCACACCAGCGATCGTCACTTCGGTCGGCGCGTGGCCCACCATCGACGACAACAGCACACGGCGCAGGGCGTTGCCCAGTGTGTGGCCGTAGCCGCGCTCGAAAGGCTCCAGCGTCACCTTGGCGCGGTTGGTCGAGACTTGCTCGACATTGATGGTCTTGGGCTTGAGCAGATTGTTCAGCATTCAAACTTCCTTCAGTTCCCTCGGCTCGTTACACCGATAAGGCAGACGGAGCATGGCCCGGCCTCGCCAGAAACGACGACGACCGGGAACGAAATTAACGCGAGTACAGTTCGACGATCAGCGATTCGTTGATCTCTGCACCGAACTCGTCACGGTCCGGCGTCTTCTTGAAGACACCTTCGACCTTGTCGGCCGAGACCTCCACCCATGCGGGGAAGCCAATCTGCTTGGCCAACTCCAGGGCTTCAATCACGCGGGCCTGCTTCTTCGACTTCTCGCGCACGGCGATCACATCACCGGGCTTGACCGAGTAGGAAGGAATGTTCACCGGGCTGCCATTGACGGTGATGGCTTTGTGCGACACGATCTGGCGGGCTTCGGCACGGGTGGATGCAAAACCCATGCGGAACACCACGTTGTCCAGGCGCGATTCCAGCAGGAACAGCAGGTTGGCGCCGGTGTTGCCACGACGGCGGTCCGCCTCGGCAAAGTAGCGGCGGAACTGGCGCTCCAGCACGCCGTAGGTGCGCTTGACCTTCTGCTTTTCACGCAGCTGCAGACCGAAGTCGGAGGTGCGCTGGCCAGAGGTACGGCCGTGCTGGCCGGGCTTGGAGTCGAACTTTGCCTTGTCGCTGATGGAACGGCGTGCGCTCTTGAGCAACAGGTCGGCGCCTTCACGGCGGGAAAGTTTGGCCTTGGGGCCGAGGTAACGTGCCACGTTGGTTTCCTTGTTGATAGTCTGCCGCAACCCACACCAGCCGGTGTCATTGCGGGAGCTCTTCCCTGACGGGAGAAGCGGTGGGCTTAGCAAAAATGCCACCGCAGGCGACTGCGGTGGCGCTCAAAAAAGCTTTTGATTGTAACGCTTTCCTGTCCTCCGTCACAGAGGCAGGAAGCGCCCCATCAGATGCGGCGGCGCTTCTGAGGGCGGCAACCGTTGTGCGGCACGGGCGTCACATCGGAAATCGAATTGATGCGGATACCCAAGGCACCCAAGGCGCGCACGGACGATTCACGGCCAGGACCCGGCCCCTTGATCTCGACATCCAGGTTCTTGATGCCTTGCTCAATGGCGGCACGACCAGCCACTTCCGAGGCCACCTGAGCAGCGAACGGGGTGGACTTGCGCGAGCCCTTGAAGCCCTGACCTCCCGACGAAGCCCACGACAGCGCGTTGCCCTGACGGTCGGTGATGGTGATGATGGTGTTGTTGAAGGACGCGTGCACGTGCGCGATGCCGTCCGCCACGTTCTTGCGGACTTTCTTGCGGACGCGGGCGGCTGCCGAACTGTTGGGAGCTTTAGCCATGTTTCTCTTTCAACCGATTATTTCTTGAGCGACTGGGCGGCCTTGCGGGGACCCTTGCGCGTGCGGGCGTTGGTCTTGGTGCGTTGACCACGAACCGGCAGACCGCGGCGGTGCCGGAAGCCACGGTAGCAACCGATGTCCATCAGACGCTTGATGTTCATCGTGGTCTCGCGACGCAGGTCCCCTTCAATGGTGAAGGTGCCGACCTGATCGCGCACCTTCTCGAGTTCCGCGTCGGTCAGGTCCTTGATCTTCTTGCTGTAGTCGATGCCACAGGCTTCGCAGATCTTGCGAGCGCGGGTGCGACCGATACCGAAGATTGCCGTCAGGCCGATCTCGGCGTGTTTGTGCGGCGGGATGTTGATGCCTGCAATACGAGCCATGTTGGTTCCTCTGAACTTCCGAATCAGCCTTGACGCTGCTTGTGGCGCGGGTCGGTGCAGATGACTCGCACGACACCTTTGCGCTTGATGATCTTACAGTTGCGGCACATTTTCTTGACCGAAGCCGAAACTCGCATAGTCTTCTCCTAGATATTCCAAAACATTCAATGTCGACTGGTCACTTCGCCCGGAACACGATTCGTGCTCTGGTCAGGTCATAGGGAGTCAACTCCACCTTGACCTTGTCGCCGGGGAGGATCCGGATGTAGTGCATCCGCATCTTGCCGGAGATGTGCCCGAGCACCACATGTCCGTTTTCCAGTTTGACCCGGAAGGTTGCGTTCGGGAGGTTTTCAACCACCTCCCCCTGCATTTCAATCACATCGTCTTTGGCCATACGACAGCGCCGACATCAGGATTTGAAGTTGGCCTTTTTCAACAGTGATTCGTACTGCTGGGACATCATGTAGTTCTGCACCTGGGCCATGAAGTCCATGGTGACCACCACGATGATCAGCAATGAAGTACCACCGAAGTAGAACGGCACGTTGTACTTCAGGATCAGGAATTCCGGCAGCAAGCAGACTGCAGTGATGTAGATAGCGCCAGCCAGTGTCAAACGAAGCAGGATCTTGTCGATGTAGCGGGCTGTCTGGTCACCGGGACGAATCCCGGGAATGAACGCGCCACTCTTCTTCAGGTTGTCGGCCGTTTCGCGGCTGTTGAACACGAGCGCCGTGTAGAAGAAGCAGAAAAACACGATCGCTGCGGCGTACAAGGCAACATAGATCGGTTGTCCTGGCGATAGAGCAGACGCGATGTCACGCAGCCAGCGCGTGGAATCCCCTGTGCTGATCCAGCTCACCACCGTGGTCGGCAGCAGGATGATGGACGACGCGAAGATGGGCGGAATTACACCGGCCATGTTCAGCTTCAGGGGCAGGTGCGAAGACTGACCACCGTATACCTTGTTGCCGACCTGACGCCGTGCATAGTTCACCAGAATCTTCCGCTGGCCGCGTTCGACGAACACCACGAAATAGGTGACCAGAATCACCAGCGCGATGATGAAGAGCGACACCAGGATGTTCATGGCGCCAGTGCGCACGAGCTCCAGAAGCCCACCGATTGCATTGGGGAGCCCCGCCGCGATACCTGCAAAGATGAGGATCGAAATGCCGTTGCCCAATCCGCGCTCGGTGATCTGCTCGCCCAGCCACATCAGGAACATGGTCCCTGCCACCAGACTCACCACCGCCGTCAGGCGGAACGCCATGCCCGGATCGATCACCAGCCCCGCCTGTCCTTCCAGCGCCAGGGCAATGCCCATAGCCTGGAATATCGCCAGACCCAGCGTTCCGTATCGGGTGTACGCGGTGATCTTGCGACGACCGGCCTCACCCTCCTTTTTCAGCTGCTCGAATGTCGGGACCACATAGGTCATCAACTGCATGATGATCGACGCCGAGATGTACGGCATGATCCCCAGAGCGAAGACTGTGAAGCGCGAGAGAGCGCCACCCGAAAACATGTTGAACAGGCTGAGGATGCCGCCCTGCTGGCCCTTGAACAGCTGTTCCAGTTGGGCAGGGTCGATCCCGGGCACAGGGATGTGTGCGCCGATCCGGTAAACCACCAAGGCCAGCAACAGGAACACCAGCCGGCGACGCAGGTCGCCGAACTTGCCTGTCTTGGCCAGGGTCGTGGAGCCAGTAGCCACAGATTGCCTTTTGCTTGCGATCTGAATCAGGCCAGCGAGCCGCCAGCGGCCTCGATGGCAGCCTTGGCACCGGCGGTTGCGCCGATGTCCTTGAGCTTGACCGCGCGGTTGATTTCACCGGTCTTGATGACCTTGGCGCGCTTGGCCAGCTGAGCCACCAGGCCAGCCTGCTTGAGCACCAGAAGATCGATCTCGGCGGCATCCACCGTGTTCAGGTCTGCCAGGGTCACTTCGGCATTGAACTGGAGTTGCGCAGACTTGAAACCACGCTTGGGCAGGCGACGCTGCAGCGGCATCTGGCCGCCTTCGAAACCGACCTTGTGATAGCCACCAGAACGCGATTTCTGACCTTTGTGGCCGCGACCGGCCGTCTTGCCCAGGCCGGAGCCAATGCCACGGCCGACGCGACGCTTGGCGTGCTTGGCACCCGCTGCGGGTTGAATGGTGTTGAGTTCCATGACGAATGAGTCCTCTTCGGTCGGGTGCTCAGAGCACCTTCACCAGGTAGGCGATCTTGTTGATCATGCCGCGCACGGCGGGCGTGTCCTGCAGTTCGCTGACGCTGTTGAGCTTGCGCAGACCCAGGCCACGAACGGTGTCGCGGTGCGACTGCTTGGTGCCAATCGGGCTGCGCACCAGTTGAACCTTGACGGTGTTTTGAGTGGTCATGATCGTTCCCATCAGCCCAGGATCTCTTCAACCGACTTGCCGCGCTTGGCGGCCACGTCGGCAGGAGTCGTGGAATTTTTCAGAGCGTCCAGCGTGGCACGCACCAAGTTGTAGGGGTTGCTCGAACCATGGCTCTTGGCCACGACGTCAGTGATACCCAGCACCTCGAATACGGCACGCATCGGACCGCCGGCGATGATGCCGGTACCCTTGGCAGCGGGCAGCATCATGACATTGGAGGCGCCGTGCTCGCCATGCACCGCATGGTGCAGTGAACCGCTCTTGAGCGACACCTTGATCATGTTGCGGCGAGCCTGCTCCATGGCCTTCTGGACGGCCACAGGCACTTCGCGAGCCTTGCCCTTGCCCATACCGACACGGCCGTCGCCATCACCAACCACGGTCAGCGCAGCAAAACCGAGAATACGACCACCCTTGACCACCTTGGTCACGCGGTTGATCGCGATCATCTTTTCGCGCAGACCGTCGTCGTTGCCTTCGTTCTTTACGTTTGCCTGAAATTTAGCCATTTTGTGTATCCCGTCTGATCAGAACTGCAGACCGGCTTCACGAGCCGCATCGGCGAGGGCCTTGACACGGCCGTGGTAGGCAAAACCGGAACGATCGAACGCCACCTTCTCGATACCAGCGGCCTTGGCCTTTTCGGCAATGCGCTTGCCGATCAGGGCCGCAGCGGCGGTGTTGCCGCCTTTGCCGGAGGCGCCCAGCTGGGCGCGCACTTCGGCCTCGGCGGTCGAAGCGGAAGCCAGCACCTTGGCACCATCGCCGGAGATGACGTTGGCGTAGATGTGCAGGTTGGTGCGGTTCACGGTCAGGCGAACAGCGCCTTGCTGCGCAATGCGGATGCGCGTCTGACGGGCCCGACGGAGACGTTGCTCTTTTTTGGTCAACATGATCCTGGTCCTTATTTCTTCTTGGTTTCCTTGATCACGACCTTCTCATCCGCATAGCGGATGCCCTTGCCCTTGTAGGGCTCGGGCGGGCGCACGGCGCGCACTTCGGAAGCGATCTGGCCCACGCGCTGACGGTCAGCGCCTTTGATGACGACTTCGGTCGGCGTCGGGGTTTCAACCTTGATGCCGGCAGGCATTTCGATCTCAACCGGATGCGAATAACCGACGCTCAGGTTGAGCTTGGCACCCTGGGCTTGGGCCTTGTAACCCACACCGATCAGGGACAGCTTCTTTTCGAAGCCCTTGCTCACACCGACCACCATGTTGTTCACCAGCTGACGCATGGTGCCGGACATGGCATTGGCTTCCCGCGAATCGTTCGTAGGGATGAACGACAGCGAGCCAGCGTTGTTCTCGACCTTGACCAGCGCGTTTTGCGCCAGAGCCAGGGCACCGAGCGTGCCTTTGACGTTGATCAGGTCGTCCTTGATGGCCACTTCGACCCCTGCGGGGACGGAGACTGGCTGCTTACCAATACGCGACATTTCAGTTGCTCCTCAATGCCCGCATCAGGCGACGTAACACAGGACTTCACCACCGACACCGGTGGCGCGGGCCTTGCGATCGGTCATCACGCCCTTGGGAGTGGTGACGATGGCGACGCCCAGGCCGTTCTGCACTTGGGGCAGCGCGTCACGGCCGCGGTAGATGCGCAGGCCAGGCTTGCTCACGCGCTCGATGCGCTCGATCACAGGACGGCCGGCGTAGTACTTCAGGGCGATTTCGAGTTCGCTCTTGCCGCCTTCGGTCTTCACCTGGAAGCCGTCGATGTAACCCTCGTCCTTCAGGACCTGGGCAATGGCCGCCTTGACTTTGGACGCCGGCATCGACACGGTGGTCTTTTCGACCATCTGCGCGTTGCGGATGCGGGTCAACATGTCAGCGATAGGATCACTCATGCTCATTTGTGGTTCTCCTAGGGCTTACCAGCTGGCTTTGGTGATGCCGGGGATCTCGCCGGCAAAGGCCATCTCGCGGACCTTGGCACGGGCCAGGCCGAAGTAGGCAAACGTGCCACGCGGACGACCGGTGATCTCGCAGCGGTTGCGCTGACGGGTCGGATTGGCGTTGCGGGGCAGCTTCTGCAGCGCCAGACGGGCCGCATCGCGCGCTTCGTCGCTTTGCTTGGCGTCGTTGGCGGTCGCCTTCAGTTCGGCGTATTTCTTGGCGAACTTGGCGGCGAGCTTCTCGCGCTTGAGTTCACGTTGGAGTAGTGCTTGTTTAGCCACGCGCCACCTCAGTTCTTGAACGGGAAACGGAAACCAGCCAGCAGTGCCTTGCACTCTTCGTCGGTCTTGGCGGTTGTCGTGATGCTGATGTTCAGGCCGCGCAGGGCATCGACCTTGTCGTACTCGATCTCGGGGAAGATGATCTGCTCTTTGACGCCGATGTTGTAGTTGCCACGGCCGTCAAATGCCTTGCCCGAAATACCACGGAAGTCGCGCACGCGCGGCAGAGCCACAGTGACAAAACGGTCCAGGAATTCGTACATGCGGGCGCCACGCAGGGTCACCATGCAGCCGATGGGCTGTTGCTCGCGGATCTTGAAGCCAGCAATGGCTTTCTTGGCCTTGGTCACCACGGGCTTCTGGCCAGCGATCTTGGTCAGGTCGCCAACAGCGTTGTCCATGATCTTCTTGTCGGCGACCGCCTCGCTCACACCCATGTTCAGGGTGATCTTGGTGATGCGGGGCACCTGCATCGGGGACTTGTAGCCGAACTTCTGGGTCAGCTCGGGCGCAACCTTGTCGCGGTAGATTTCTTGAAAGCGTGTCATGGTCATGCCACCTTGATTTCTTCGCCGCTGGACTTGTAGACGCGCACCTTGTTGCCGTCGGCCAGCTGCTTGATGCCCACGCGGTCAGCCTTGCCCGTGGCGCCATTGAAGATGGCCACGTTGGACTGGTGGATGGACATGGTCTTTTCCACGATGCCGCCGGTCACACCCTTCATGGGGTTGGGCTTGGCATGCTTCTTGACGATGTTGACGCCCTCGACGACCACACGGTCGTCAGATGCGCGCTCAAGCACCTTGCCGCGCTTGCCTTTGTCGCGCCCGGCGATGACGATGACCTCGTCGCCCTTACGAATCTTGTTCATGATGAATCCTCAGAGAACCTCGGGGGCCAGGGACACGATCTTCATGAACTTCTCGGTACGCAGTTCACGCGTGACCGGGCCGAAGATGCGGGTGCCGATCGGCTCCAGCTTGGCGTTGAGCAGCACGGCGGCATTGCCGTCGAATTTGATCAGGGCGCCATCCTGGCGACGGATGCCCTTGGCGGTGCGAACCACCACAGCGTTGTAAACCTCGCCTTTTTTGACGCGGCCACGGGGCGCTGCTTCCTTGATGCTGACTTTGATGACATCGCCCACACTGGCGTAACGGCGCTTGGAACCACCGAGCACCTTGATGCACATCACGGACTTGGCACCCGTGTTGTCAGCAACATCGAGTCGAGATTGCGTTTGGATCATTTGATTTAAGTCCCAACTTGAATCCTTCCGGCCACCACGGCTGGAAGTGATCAGTCTTGGGCCCGTCGTAGCCAACCACCCCGAAAGGATGGCCCGCGTCGCTGGGCAGAAAGCTTCGCCTTTTACAGCGAAGCCGTGGATTATTGCACTGCGAGATCAGTCTGTCAACTGTTCTTTGGTCACAGCCGGCCTCAGGTCGCGGCGGCCGGTGGCAAGTAGTTGGCGCACAGCGACTCGAACTCGGCCAGCGAAGGCCGGTCACAGCCCTCCTCTGCCAGGATCTCCGCCACACGCGGCGCCATGGCAGCGGCGGCGAGGGCATCCAGAAACAAAGCGCGCCAGCGCCGGGCAAGCACATCTTCAACAGTGTGCGCATACTCACTTCTGACAGCATACCGCACCATCGCCTCGGTGAGCCCCAGCCCCAGGGTTTGATCCGCGCCGGGGCAGGCCTGCACCTCATCGGCGTGCTGCCCGTACAGGTGCAGACCGGGGCCAGCATGCAGCGGCACCACCGCCCGCCCCGCGACGGGCGCGCCGTCCAGCGCATGGCGTTCTGTCTGCCCCCCCGGCCTGCGCGTCAGCAGGCCTGCGGAAAAACAGCGCTCCATGACATCGTCCGCCATGGCCCGGTAGGTGGTCCATTTGCCGCCGGTGACCGTCAGCAGCCCGCTGGGCTCCACCACGATGGTGTGTTCCCGCGACAGCACCTTGGTGCCTCCTCCGTCGTCCTTGGGCGGCGCCACCAAGGGGCGCAACCCGACCCACACACTGCGGATGTCGTGCCTCTGAACCGGACGGCGCAGCACATGGGCCGCTTCACCCAGGATGAAATCCAGTTCTTCCGCGAACGGCTGCGGTTCACGCGGCAGGTCCTGGCGGGGGGTGTCGGTGGTGCCCAGCACCAGTTTGCCCAGCCAGGGCACTGCAAACAGGACGCGGCCATCGCGCGTCTTCGGCACCAGCAATGCGTGGTGGCCGTTCAGGAATTCGCGGTCCACGACCACGTGCACCCCCTGGCTGGGGCTGACCATGCGGTCGGCGCCCGCGCTGCCCGGCGCACCGGCGCGGGCCCGCAGCGCATCGACCCAGACGCCGGTGGCGTTGATCACGCATCCGGCCTCGACCCGGCGAGAATGCCCGGACAGGCGGTCGCGGACGGTCACGGAGAAACCGGGCTCCGTCCGCTCCAGCGCCTCCACCTCGGCGTAGTTGAACAGCTGCGCCCCGGCGTTCTGAGCGGTTCGGGCCAGCGCCAGCGCAAGCCGGGCGTCGTCGAACTGGCCATCCCAGTACTGCACACCGCCCTTGAGCCCTTCGGGATTGACGCCGGGCAGGGCCTGCAGGGTCTGCGCCCGGCTGAGGAACTCCGTGCGCCCCAGGCCGGCGCGCCCCGCCATCAGGTCGTACAGCTTGAGCCCGGCGCCGTAGAACGGCGTCTGCCACCAGGCGTAGGAAGGCATGACGAACGGCAGCGGCTGCGCCAGGTGCGGCGCGATGCGCAGCACGGTGGCCCGTTCCGCCAGCGCCTCACGCACCAGGGCCACATTGCCTTGCGCGAGGTAGCGCACGCCGCCGTGCAGCAGCTTGGTGGAGCGCGAAGAGGTGCCGCCCGCGAAGTCGTGCGACTCGAACAGGGCGACGGAGAACCCACGCAGCGCCGCGTCCAGCGCCACACCCAGGCCGGTGGCGCCCCCGCCGACCACCACCAGATCAAACCGGGGTTGGCGGGCCAGGGACTGAAGGCGTTCTGCGGGATTCATGAATCAGAGGGTGACCGCACACACCCACCAGGGGTGCGTGCGGAGGTTTTACATCAGACCGGAAGACAGCATCCGGTCAACGCGCCTTGCCGGCCTTCCAGGCGTCCAGCAGGGTCTGGTAGGCGATGGTCTCGCCCTTCGGCTTCTCGTTGGCCAGCTTCTTCCACGGCGCCGACTTGTCGGAAAGCCACTTGTCGGCGCTTTCCTTCTTGTTCAGCTTGGGCGGGCACTGCGCCATGCCGGCGCGCTCCAGGCGCGCGAGCACCTCGTCCATCTCCTTGGCCAGATTGTCCATCGCACCCTGCGGGGTCTTCTCACCCGTGACAGCCTGCGCCACGTTCTTCCACCACAGCTGGGCCAGCTTGGGGTAGTCGGGCACGTTGGTGCCGGTGGGCGACCAGGCCACGCGGGCCGGGCTGCGGTAGAACTCGACCAGGCCACCCAGCTTGGGCGCCATGTCGGTCATGGCCTTGCTCTGGATGTCGGACTCGCGGATCGGGGTCAGGCCGACGATGGTCTTCTTGAGCGAGGTGGTCTTGGCGGTCACGAACTGGGCGTAGAGCCAGGCAGCGGCCGTCTTGTTGGCGTCATGTCCCTTGAAGAACGACCACGAACCCACGTCCTGGTAGCCGTTCTGCATGCCCTGCTTCCAGTAGGGGCCGTTCGGGCCTGGCGCCATGCGCCACTTGGGCGTGCCATCGGCGTTCACCACGGGCAGGCCGGGCTTGACCATGTCCGCCGTGAAGGCGGTGTACCAGAAGATCTGCTGCGCGATCTGGCCCTGAGCCGGCACGGGACCGGCTTCGCCGAAGGTCATGCCGGTGGCTTCCTTGGGCGCGTACTTCTTCATCCAGTCGACGTACTTGGTCAGCGCGTAGACGGCCGCGGGCGAGTTGGTGGCACCACCGCGCTCGACCGAAGCGCCCACCGGCGTGCACTTGTCGGCCGCCACGCGGATGCCCCATTCGTCGATCGGCAGGCCGTTGGGCGCGCCGATGTCGGCGGTACCGGCCATGGACAGCCAGGCGTCGGTGAAGCGCCAGCCCAGCGACGGGTCCTTCTTGCCGTAGTCCATGTGGCCGTAGATCGGCTTGCCGTCGATGGTCTTGACGTCGTTGGTGAAGAACTCGGCGATGTCCTCGTAGGCGGACCAGTTCAGCGGCACACCCAGGTCGTAGCCGTACTTGGCCTTGAACTTGTCCTTGAGGTCCTTGCGCTCGAACAGGTCGGCACGGAACCAGTACAGGTTGGCGAACTGCTGGTCGGGCAGCTGGTAGAGCTTGCCGTCGGGCGCAGTGGTGAACTTGGTGCCGATGAAGTCCTTGATGTCGATGCCGGGGTTGGTGAACTCCTTGCCCGCACCGGCCATGTAATCGGTCAGGTTCATCATCTTGCCGTAGCGGTAGTGGGTACCGATCAGGTCCGAGTCCGAAATCCAGCCGTCGTAGATGGACTTGCCCGACTGCATCGAGGTCTGCAGCTTCTCGACCACATCGCCTTCCTGGATCAGGTCGTGCTTGACCTTGATGCCGGTGATTTCCTCGAAGGCCTTGGCCAGGGTCTTGGACTCGTACTCGTGCGTGGTGATGGTTTCGGAGACCACCGAGATCTCCTTCACGCCCTTGGCCTGCAGCTTCTTGGCGGCGTCGATGAACCATTTCATCTCGGCCAGCTGCTGGTCCTTGCTCAGCGTGGAAGGCTGGAACTCGCTGTCGATCCACTTCTTGGCGGCGGCCTCGTCGGCCCAGGCCGCATGGCTGCCCAGGGCGCAGAGCGCGGCCAGCGCGAGCGCGTTGTATCGCAATTTCATCGTGTCTCCTTCTCTCGGGTTGATGTGAACGCTGCCCCTCATGGTTCTGGGTGACCACGGCCCCGGGGCAGCGCCGGGCCGTATTCCCTCGAAACGGTTCAGCCCTTGCGCATCACCAGCGCCAGGGCCAGCATGGACAGCACGAAGCTGATCCACACACTGGGCTCCTCCTCCAGCGACATCAGCTCGGCCATCCACTCGGCCGCGCCGACGAACACCAGGTTGATGTAGGCCGCCAGCAGCAGACCGATGAAGAGCCGGTCGCCGCGCGTGGTGGCCATCGGCAGGAAGCCCTTGCGCAAAGTCGTGGGAGAGCGGATCTCCCACACGGTCATGCCGATCAGCATCAGCACGATGCAGGTAAAAAAGACGGCCACCGGCGTGGTCCATGCCATCCACTCGAACATCACACCCTCCCCATGGCAAAGCCTTTGGCGATGTAGTGCCGGACGAACCAGATCACGATCGCCCCCGGCACGATGGTCAGCACACCCGCCGCGGCCAGCGTGGCCCAGTCCATGCCGCTGGCACTGACCGTGCGCGTCATGGTGGCGACGATGGGTTTGGCGTTGACGCTGGTGAGCGTGCGCGCCATCAGCAGCTCGACCCAGCTGAACATGAAACAGAAGAACGCCGCCACACCCACGCCCGCCTTGATCAGCGGCAGGAAGATGGTGATGAAGAAGCGCGGGAAGCTGTAGCCGTCGATGTAGGCGGTCTCGTCGATCTCGCGCGGGATGCCCGACATGAAGCCTTCGAGAATCCACACCGCCAGCGGCACGTTGAACAGCAGGTGCGCCAGTGCCACCGCGATGTGCGTGTCCATCAGACCCACCGTGGTGTAGAGCTGGAAGAAGGGCAGCAGGAACACCGCCGGCGGCGTCATGCGGTTGGTCAGCAGCCAGAAGAAGACGTGCTTGTCGCCCAGGAAGCTGTAGCGGCTGAAGGCATAGGCCGCGGGCAGCGCCACGGTCAGCGAGATCACCGTGTTGATGCACACGTAGATCAGGCTGTTGATGTAGCCCGAGTACCAGCTCTCGTCGGTGAAGATGAGCTTGTAGTTGTCCCAGGTGAACGCCTGGGGCCAGAGGCTGAAGCTGCTGAGGATTTCCTGGTTGGTCTTGAAGCTCATGTTGACCATCCAGTAGATGGGCAACAGGGCGAAGACCAGGTAGGCGATGAGGAACAGCGTCCTCTTCTTGAATCGACGCTCGTTCACGATTGCACCTCTTTCTCGGCCTGGCCGAGGCTCTGCATCCAGTTGTAGAGCACGAAGCAGAACAGCAGGATGATGAGGAAATAGATCAGGGAGAACGCAGCGGCGGGACCGAGGTCGAACTGGCCGACCGCCTTCTGCGTCAGGTACTGGCTGAGGAAGGTGGTGGCGTTGCCGGGGCCGCCACCGGTGAGCACGAAGGGCTCGGTGTAGATCATGAAAGAGTCCATGAAGCGCAGCAGCACCGCGATCATCAGCACGCCGCGCATCTTGGGCAGCTGGATGTAGCGGAACACGGCGAACTTGCTGGCGCCGTCGATGCGGGCGGCCTGGTAGTAGGCGTCGGGAATGCTGCGCAGGCCGGCGTAGGCCAGCAGGGCCACCAGCGGCGTCCAGTGCCACACGTCCATCAGCAGCACCGTCAGCCAGGCGTGGGTGGCGTCGCCGGTGTAGCTGTATTCGATGCCCAGGTTCTGCAGGGCGTGGCCCATCAGCCCGATGTCGGCGCGGCCGAAGATTTGCCAGATGGTGCCGACCACGTTCCAGGGAATCAGCAGCGAGAGGGCGACGATCACCAGCGTGGCCGAGGCCTTCCAGCCCTGCGCCGGCATGGCCAGCGCGAGCGCGATGCCCAGCGGTATCTCGACCGCCAGCACCGCCATGGAGAACTTCATCTGGTTCCACAGCGCGGCGTGCAGGTCCTCGTCGCGCATCACACTGGCGAACCATTCGGTGCCCACGAAGACGCGGCGCTCGGGCGAGATGATGTCCTGCACCGAGTAGTTCACCACCGTCATCAGCGGCAGGATGGCCGAGAAGGCCACGCAGATGAAGACGGGCAGGATCAGGAACCAGGCCTTCTGGTTCACGGGTTTTGTGGTCGCGCTCATGCCACCAGCTCCTCGTTCTTGTAGAAACAGGTGTGCTCACCCAGCACCTGCGCACCGACCTCGTCGCCCACCGCGGGCAGCGCCGCATCCGGCGCCAGGCGAGCCTTGAGGGTCTGGCCGGCCGCGTCCAGCGTGACCAGGAAGTAGGTGCCGATGTCCTGCACCTTCTGCACCGTCGCGGGCAGCGTGGCCGCGGCCCCGGCGGGTGCCAGCGCCAGGTACTCGGGGCGGATGCCCAGGCGCAGCGAGCCTTCGGGCAGCGCCTGCGGCGCCGCCAGCTGTCGGCCGCCGAGCTGCAGCTGCCCGCCCGCGGACTGCGTGTCCAGGAAGTTCATGCCCGGCGAGCCGATGAAGTGGCCGACGAATGTGTGGGCGGGGCGCTCGAACAGCGCGTCGGGCGTGCCCAGCTGCACCACCTTGCCGCGCGTCATCACCACCACCTGGTCGGCGAAGGTCAGGGCCTCCACCTGATCGTGGGTGACGTAGATCAGCGTGAGCTTCAGTTCGTGGTGGATCTGCTTGAGCTTGCGCCGCAGCTGCCACTTCAGGTGCGGGTCGATCACCGTCAGCGGCTCGTCGAACAGCACGGCCGACACGTCGGGCCGCACCAGCCCGCGGCCCAGCGAGATCTTCTGCTTCTGGTCGGCACTGAGCCCGGCGGCGCGCATGTCCAGCTGGTGGCTCATCTCCAGCATCTCGGCGATCTGGCCCACCCGGGCCTTGATCTGCTGCGCCGGCACATGGCGGTTCTTCAGAGGAAAGGCCAGGTTCTCGGCCACGGTCATGGTGTCGTAGATGACCGGGAACTGGAACACCTGGGCGATGTTGCGCTGCTGCGGCGTGGCGCGGGTCATGTCCTGGCCGTCGAACTTCACTGTGCCGTGCGACGGCACCAGCAGGCCCGACATGATGTTGAGCATGGTCGTCTTGCCGCAGCCCGAGGGGCCGAGCAGCGCGTAGGCGCCGCCGTCCTCGAAGCTCATGTTCAGCGGCAGCAGCGCGTAGTCGCTGTCTTCCTTCGGGTTCGGCCGGTAGGAGTGGGCAAGGTCGAGATCGATGCGGGCCATCTCAGACTCCCTTCGCGCGTTGCGGCGCCACCAGCAGGTCGCCGGTCTGGTCGAAGGCGTACACCTGCGCCGGGTTCACGTGCAGCGTGATCGCGCTGCCCAGGGCGAAGTCGTGCACGCCGGTGAGCTGCGCCACGATCTCGCCGACCGCCGTGTGCACGTGCACGAAGGTGTCGGAGCCGGAGATTTCGGCCAGCTCGACCTGACCGGCCAGGGCCACGTCGCCCGGACGCGGCGCCACGCGCACGGCGCTGGCGCGGATGCCCAGGGTCAGCGCGCGGGTGGCGTGCTGCGGCAGCGCCACCGCCAGCAGCGGACCGCCCCTGAGCTGCGCACCGCCCTCGGCCACGTCGGCCGCCAGCAGGTTCATGGGCGGGTCGCTGAAGGCGCGCGCCACGCGCAGCGACTTCGGGCGGTGGAACACCTCGGCCGTGGGGCCGTACTGCAGCAGCTCGCCCTGGTCGAGCACCGCGGTGTAGCCGCCCAGCAGCAGGGCCTCGCCCGGTTCAGTGGTGGCGTAGACCACGGTGGAGTCGCCAGCGGCGAACAGCTGGGTCAGCTCTTCGCGCAGCTCCTCGCGCAGCTTGTAGTCCAGGTTCACCAGCGGCTCGTCCAGCAGCATCAGAGGGGCGTTCTTGGCCAGCGCGCGCGCCAGGGCCACGCGCTGCTGCTGCCCGCCCGAGAGCTCGGCCGGCAGGCGCTCGAGAAACACCTCGATGTGCAGCCGCGCCGCCAGTTCGCGCACGCGCCGCTCGATCTCGGCCCGGGGCCGGCCGCCGAGCTTGAGCGGCGAGGCGATGTTGTCGAACACCGTCATCGACGGGTAGTTGATGAATTGCTGGTAGACCATGGCCACGTTGCGCTCGCGCACCGGCGTGCCGGTGACGTCGCGCCCGTCCACCAGCACGCGCCCGCTGGTCGGCACGTCCAGGCCGGCCATGAGGCGCATCAGGCTGGTCTTGCCCGCCTGCGTGGCGCCCAGCAGCACCGTGACGGCGTCCGGCGCCGGATTCAGACTCATGGGGTGGAGGTGGACCGAAGGCCCGACCGTCTTGCCCACCTGCTCCAGGGATAGCTGCATTCGATGTCCAGAAGGAGGCCCGCGGGCCTGTTGCTTTATTTTCGTTTGTCGGATTCTATTGTTCGTTTTTGTTCTTCTTTATTCGGTATTTACCCTTAACGGCCGAATATCCTTTTCCGTTATGTTCGGAGCACCCCGATCCCCGACCGCACGATGTCCATGAACCTGGCCCCCCGACACACCCACTTGCTGGACGTGGTGCGCACCCACGGCCCGCAGACCATCGAAGCCCTGGCCGAGCGCTTTGGCGTCACCCTGCAGACCGTGCGCCGCGACGTGCAGCGCCTGGCCGAAGCCGGCCTGCTCTCGCGCTTTCATGGCGGCGTGCGCCTGCCCGGCTCGACCACCGAAAACATCGCCTACCGGCAGCGCCAGGCCATGGAGTCCGAGGCCAAGACCCGCATCGCCCGGTCCATCGCCCAGCGCGTGCCCAACGGCTGCTCGCTGATCCTGAACATCGGCACCACCATCGAGGCCGTGGCGCGCGAGCTGATGCAGCACCGCGGCCTGCGTGTCATCACCAACAACCTGCACGTGGCCGCCCTGCTCAGCGCCAACCCCAGCTGCGAGGTGATCGTGGCCGGCGGACAGGTGCGCGGCGCCGACCAGGGCATCGTCGGCGAGGCCACGGTGGACTTCATGCGCCAGTTCAAGGTCGACATCGGCCTGATCGGCATCAGCGGCATCGAGGCCGACGGCACGCTGCGCGACTTCGACTACCGCGAGGTCAAGGTCGCGCGCACCATCATTGGCCAGTCGCGCGAGGTCTGGCTGGCGGCCGACCACAGCAAGTTCAACCGCCCGGCGATGGTGGAGCTGGCCCGGCTGGACGAGGTGGACGTGCTGTTCACCGACGAGCCGCCCCCACCACCCTTCGACGCCCTGCTGACCCAGGGCGATGTGGAATGCGTGGTGGCCGGGCGCGAGGCCAGCTGACCCTTTCGAGCAGACAAGAGACCAGAGACGAGACACCCCATGAGTTACCTGCTGGCCCTGGACCAGGGCACCTCCAGTTCGCGCAGCATCGTGTTCGACCGCGACGGCCATGTCGTCGCGATGGCGCAGCGCGAGTTCCGCCAGATCTACCCGCAACCCGGCTGGGTCGAACACGACCCGCGCGACCTCTGGAGCACCCAGCTGGAGACGGCGCGCGAGGCGCTGGCCAAAGCCGGGCTGAAGGCGGGTGACATCCGCGCCGTGGGCATCACCAACCAGCGCGAGACCACGGTGGTGTGGAACCGCAAGACCGGCGAGCCGGTCTACAACGCCATCGTCTGGCAGGACCGCCGCGCGGAGAGCACCTGCGCCGCGCTGCGCGAACGTGGCCTGTCCGAGCCGGTGCTGCAGAAAACCGGCCTGCGCATCGACGCCTACTTCTCGGGCACCAAGCTGCAGTGGATCCTGGACCACGTGCCCGGCGCACGCGCCCAGGCCGAAGCCGGTGAGCTGGCCTTCGGCACGGTGGACAGCTGGCTGATCTGGCAGCTCACCGGCGGCGCGGCCCACGTGACCGACCACAGCAACGCCGCGCGCACCATGCTGTTCAACATCCACACCCAGCGCTGGGACGAGGAACTGCTGGCGGCCATGACCATCCCCGAGGCCATGATGCCGACCGCCCTGCCCTCCAGCGCCCACTTCGGCGAGGTGCGGCCCGAGTGGCTGGGCGGCCCGCTGGTGATCGGCGGCGTGGCCGGCGACCAGCAGAGCGCCCTGTTCGGCCAGGCCTGCTTCTCGGCCGGCATGGCCAAGAACACCTATGGCACCGGCTGCTTCATGCTGATGCACAACGGCGAGCGCTTCCAGACCAGCCAGAACGGCCTGATCACCACCGCCGCCGCACAGCCGCCGGGTGCGCCGCAATACGCCTTCGAGGGCAGCGTGTTCATCGGCGGCGCCGTGGTGCAGTGGCTGCGCGACGGCCTGCGCGCCATCCCGTCCAGCAGCGAGGTGCAGGCGCTGGCCGAGAGCGTGCCCGACGCCGGCGGCGTGATCATGGTGCCGGCCTTCACCGGCCTGGGCGCGCCCTACTGGCAGCCCGAGAGCCGCGGCGCCATCGTCGGCCTCACGCGCGGCAGCACCATCGCCCACATCGCGCGCGCCGCGCTGGAGAGCATCGCCTTCCAGAGCGCCGCCCTGCTCGACGCCATGAGCCGCGACGCGGTCGCCAGCGGCGGCGTGCCGGTGGCCGAGCTGCGCGTGGACGGCGGCGCCTGCGTCAACGACCTGCTGATGCAGATCCAGGCCGACCTGCTGGGCATTCCCGTAGTGCGGCCGGCCGTGATCGAGACCACCGCGCTGGGCGCCGCCTACCTCGCGGGCCTTCAGTGCGGCGTCTACGCCGGGCTGGACGAACTGTCGAAACAGTGGCGCGCCGAGCGCGTGTTCCACCCGACGCTCTCGCGCGAACGGGCCGCCGAAAAGATGACCGAATGGGAACACGCGGTCAGGCAGACGACAGCCCCCTGAGCGGCGGGCACGGCGACAATGCCGGCATGAACACGCCCACCTTCCCCCTCATCACCTTCATCGGCGGCGGCAACATGGCCAGCGCCATCATCGGCGGCCTGGTCCGCCAGGGCCACCCGACCAGCGCCCTGCAGGTGGTCGAGCCCTGGGACGAGCAGCGCACGAAGCTGGCGCAGCAGTTCCCCGGCATGGCCGTGCTGGCCGCCGCCAGCGCCGACCTGCAACCCTCCGACCTGGTGGTCTGGGCCGTCAAGCCGCAGACCTTCAAGGACGCCGCCGCCGCGGCCCGTGCCCATGTGGCAGGCGCGCTGCACCTGAGCGTGGCCGCCGGCATCACCAGCCAGAGCATCGCCACCTGGCTCGGCACCGAGCGCATCGTGCGCGCCATGCCCAACACACCGGCCCTGGTCGGCCTGGGCATGACCGGCCTGATGGCCCGCGCCGCCGTGAGCGCCGACGACAAGGCGCTGGTCGAGCGCGTGGTGCGCACCACCGGCGAGCTGGTCTGGGTCAAGGTCGAGGCCGATCTCGACGCGGTGACCGCGCTCTCAGGCTCCGGCCCGGCCTACGTGTTCTATTTCCTGGAAGCCATGCGCGACGCCGGCGCCCGCATGGGCCTCGCGCCCGAGGTGGCGCAGCAGCTGGCCATCGGCACCTTCATCGGCGCGGCCACGCTGGCCCAGCGCTCGGACGACCCGCCGCAGGTGCTGCGCGAACGCGTGACCTCCAAGGGAGGCACCACCTACGCGGCGATCACCTCGATGGAAGCGTCGGACATGAAGGCGCTGTTTGAAAAGGCGCTGGTCGCGGCACAAACCCGTGCTGCCGAACTGGGCGCAGAGTTCGGTAAGTAGTCTTTGCGCGGCTCGCGGACGCAGTGCGCTCTGCTCCGCGGCTGTCCCCCGGCGGCTGGAGCCGCCTCCTCCTTGATGCCGCTGCGCAGAGCGCACCGCATCCGCGAGCGGGATTGGCGGGCGAAGACCGGAATCGACCCGAAGCCGCCGTCTAACCCCAAAACTTCCACCAAGGGCGTTGACTTTCTCCGGACGGAGCCTGCGCTGCTTTGCGGCGGGTCTTCAGTTCCGCGATCTCCGCCTCGATCGCCGCTACGAGCTCCGGGTTCTCGGTGAACGAATCAGCTTGGGCAACTTTCGCCAGCGCTGCGATGGCAAGCTCCAGGTCCTGGTCATACTGGCCGATCGGCCACACGTAGACCCGGCCCAGCATTACAAACAATGCGCCTGCGGCGCGAACGACCTCTGGCTCGTCTGACGGGTCCGCTCGGATACCCTCAAGCCAGCGAGCCCGCAGGCTCGTCGAGTCCATGAGGTCGCCGAACCAATCCGCAGCCGCATCGTTGTCCCAAGGCTGCAACGCCCACATTCCCATACACACCTCCCTTTGATGTCCGTTTCTGGCCGATAGACCCCATCGTACAGCGCCAATACTGAATGGCCGCAGACCTGCCAGCAGCCCAGCCCACGGAAGCGGTGTGCCCTGCGCAGCGGCATAAAGGAGGAGGCGGCTCCAGCCGCCGGGGGACAGCCGCGGAGCAGGGCGCGGCGCTTCCGTGGGCCAAAGAAGCGCCACGACCGAAACGCGGCGCTCTCAAACCAACCCGAGCACAACCCCCACAAACACCGTGAACCCCAGCCAGTGGTTCAGGCGGAAGGCCTTGAAGCAGCCGTCGCGCGTGCGGTCCTTGATCAGCCGCCAGTGCCAGACCACCTGGGCCAACGCCACCAGCAGCATCGCGCCCCAGACCACCGGGTTCACCTGCCCCCAGAGCACGGCCGTCCAGACGCCGAGAAACACCAGATAGAACGCTGTGATCGCCGGCACGTCGGCGTCGCCCAGGGTGATGGCCGAGGTCTTCATGCCGATCTTGAGGTCGTCGTCGCGGTCGACCATGGCGTACTCGGTGTCGTAGGCCAGCACCCAGAACAGGTTGCCCGCCATCAGCGCCCAAGCCTGCCAGGGCACCGCCTCGGTCACCGCGGCGAAGGCCATCGGAATGCCGAAGCTGAAGGCTACGCCCAGCACCGCCTGCGGCATGGACACATGGCGCTTGGCATACGGATAGATCAGCGACAGCACCAGACCCAGCACCGACCAGGCGATGGTCGCGGTGTTGGTGGTCAGCACCAGCAGGAAGGCGACGAAAGCCAGCACGCCACCGACCGCCAGCGCCTCCTTCACGCCCACGCGCCCGCTGGTCACGGGCCGCTGCGCGGTGCGCTTGACGTGCTTGTCGAACTCGCGGTCGGCCACGTCGTTGACGCAGCAACCCGCGCTGCGCATCAGGATGGTGCCCAGCACGAACACCACCAGCAGGTGCAGGCCCGGGAAACCCTGGGCGGCGATCCACAGCGCCGACAGCGAGGGCCACAGCAGCAGCAGCCAGCCGGCGGGCCGGTTCCAGCGGATCAGGTCGAGGTAGAGCGCCAGCTTCGACGGGCGCGGTTCGGGCAATGCGGCGGAGCTCATGACAGTCTCTTCACACCCGGCAGTTCGCAGGCATAAACGGCGTTGCGCAGTTCGGCGATGGCTTCATAGCGCGTGAAGCTGCGGCGCCAGGCCAGCACCACGCGCCGCGTGGGCGGGTCGCCGTCGAAGGGCAGGTAGTGCACGAACGATGCGTCGCCCAGGTCCTGCGAGTTGTCGGCCGAGCCGTCGAGCGCCGAGCGCGGCACCGACAGGCGCGGCACCAGGGTCACGCCCATGCCGGCCGCCACCATGTGCTTGATGGTCTCCAGCGACGAGCCTTCGAAGCTCTTGCGGATGCCCTCGGTGTCGCTGGAGAAGCGCGCGAACTCGGGACAGACCTCGAGCACATGGTCGCGGAAGCAGTGCCCCGTGCCCAGCAGCAGCATGGTCTCGTTCTTGATCTCGTCGGTGGTGATGGCCTTGCGCTTGGCCAGCGGGTGGCTGGCCGGCACGGCGGCCATGAAGGGCTCGTCGTACAGCGGCGCGATGGCGAGGTTGGTGTCGGGGAAGGGCTCGGCCAGGATGGCGCAGTCGATCTCGCCCAGGCGCAGCTGCTCCAGCAGCTTGACGGTGAAGTTCTCCTGCAGCATCAGCGGCATCTGCGGCGTGCGCTCGATCACCTGGCGCACCAGGTTGGGCAGCAGGTAGGGGCCGATGGTGTAGATCACGCCCAGCTTGAGCGGGCCGGCCAGTGGGTCCTTGCCGCGCTTGGCGATCTCCTTGATCGCGGCGGCCTGCTCCAGCACGGTCTGCGCCTGGCGCACGATCTGCTCGCCCAGCGGCGTGACGGCGATCTCGCTGGCGTTGCGCTCGAAGATCTTGAGCTCCAGCTCTTCTTCTAGCTTCTTGATCGCCACGGACAGCGTAGGCTGCGACACGAAACAGGCCTCGGCGGCCTTGCCGAAGTGCTTTTCGCGCGCCACGGCCACGATGTATTTCAGTTCCGTCAGGGTCATGGCTGTATTTTGCTCTCGGACGCCGCGCCGCCTGCGCCCATGGGCATGTCGTCCAACCCGGACAGGCCCGGGAGCCCCCCGTCCAGCACCGGCATGTCCGCCAGGCGGTCCAGCACCACCTCGCGCACGCAGTGCCTCAACCATCGGTGCGCCGGGTCGGCGCTGTACCGCGGGTGCCAGATCAGGGACACGGAGAACGCCGGCACCTGCACCGGCAGGGGAGCGCTGTGCATGCCGTCGCGAAGGCTGTGGGTGTGGCGCTCGGGCACGTTGGCGATGTAGTCGGTGGCGCGGGCCAGCGCCAGCGCCGCGGAAAAGCTGCCCACGCTCAGGTCCAGCTGGCGCCGCAGGCCCAGACGTTCCAGCGCCTGGTCCACACCCTCCTGCCCGCCCGCGCGATGGGCCACGCCGATGTGCCGGCCAGCGACGTAGGGCTGCAGTTCGTGCAGCCGGCCGGCCAGCGGGTGCCCCTGGCGCACCACCGAGACAAACCGGTCGCTGAACAGCGCCTGGACCCGCAACTCCGGCGCCAGCGCCGGCCCCACCACCGCAGTTTCCAGATCGGCCAGACCTTCCCGCAAGGCCGCGCTGTCCCGCTCGGTCTTCTGCTCGAAGCACAGGCGCACGCCCGGCGCCTGCGCGGCCACACGCTCGACCAGCGCGGCGCCGAAGTTCTCGACAAAGCCCTCGCGGTTGCGCAGGGTGAAGGTCCGCTGCAACTGCTGAAGGTCCAGTACCTCCGCGGGTTGCAGCACCTCCACGCTGTCCTGCACCAGTTGGCGGACCTGCTCCCGCAACGCCAGGGCACGGGGCGTGGGCACCAGGCTGCGCCCGGCCCGGACCAGCAGCGGATCTCCCGTGGTGTCCCGCAACCGCGCCAGCGCCCGGCTCATGGCCGAGGCGCTCAGGCGCAGCCGGCGGGCCGCCCCCGCCACGCTGCCCTCCTGCAGCAGGACATCCAGCGTGAACAGCAGGTTGAGATCGGGCGTGGGCTTGGCCGCACCATAGCGCAAACCGGTCATACATGGCGTCAGACGCAACAAATCAATGCAATCCATGCGTCTTCCGCCATGCCATGCAAAAAAATACAGTGCCCTCACGCCTGCTATGCAGGACTTTTGAGGAAACGCCACCATGTCCCAATTTCTTTCCCACCGGCCCGGCCCCACAGGCGCCCTGGCCGGTCTTTCGCTGTCGGTGCTGCTGTCGTCGCTGGGCACCAGCATGGCCAATGTGAGCCTGCCCAGCCTGACGCAGGCGTTCGGCGCATCGTTCCAGCAGGTGCAGTGGGTGGTGCTGTCCTACCTGCTGGCCATGACGGCGCTGGTCGTCGTGGCCGGGCGACTGGGCGACCGCCTGGGCCGGCGCCGCCTGCTCATGGCGGGTCTGCTGCTGTTCACCCTGGCCTCGCTCCTCTGTGCACAGGCACCGTCCCTGGAAGCCCTGGTGGCGGCCCGTGCCCTCCAGGGCCTGGGGGCCGCGACGATGATGACGCTCGCCATGGCCATGACGGGCGAGACCGTTGGCAAGGAGCGCACTGGCAGCGCCATGGGCTGGCTGGCCAGCATGTCGGCGGTGGGCACCGCGCTCGGGCCGTCGGCCGGCGGTCTGCTGATCGCCTGGCTGGACTGGCGCGCCATGTTCCTGTCCACGGTGCCCCTGAGCCTGCTGACCCTCTGGCTGGTCCACCGGCACCTGCCGGCGCCCGCCCCGGTGTCTGCGGCACGAAGCAGCACATCAGGGGAGGCAGCGGCGCTCTGGCAAGGGACCGCGCTGGGTGCCGGCCTGGTCATGAATGCGCTGGTGGCCACCGTCATGATGGCCACGCTGGTGATCGGTCCGTTCTTCCTGTCCGGTGGCCTGGGGCTGGGAACGGCCGGGGTGGGTGCCGCGATGTCGGCCGGGCCGCTGATGTCCATGGTGTTCGGCTTCGTGGCGGGCAAACTGGTGGACCGCTGGGGCGCGGCGCACACGCTGCGCACGGGCCTGCTGGTCATGCTGGCCGGTGCGCTGGGGCTGGCGGTGCTGCCCGGCCCGTGGGGCCTGGCGGGCTACCTGCTCGCCATCTCGGTCCTGACCCCGGGCTACCAGCTGTTCCAGGCCGCCAACAACACGGCCACCCTGACCCGGCTGCCCGCGGCGCGCCGGGGCGAGGTCTCCGGCTTGCTCAACCTGGCGCGCAACCTGGGCCTGATGGCCGGGGCCTCGGTCATGGGCTGGGTGTTTGCCTGGGTCACCACGGAGCCCGCCGCCGCCGCACCCGCGACCCTGCTGCACGGCGTCCAGGTCACGTTCGGGGCCGCGGCCGGACTGCTCGTGCTGTCCATGCTCGTGGGCCGCACGACCCGCCCGGCGGCGTCAGGCCTTTAGGTACTCGGCCTTGGTGCCGAGCCAGCGGCCCACATGCCGCTCGGCGGCTTCGGGGAACCTGAGCAGCATCTGCGCCGCCGCCTCGCGGGCCCATTCGAGCAGGTGGGTGTCGGTCGCCAGGTCGGCGAAGCGCAGCAGCGGCGCGCCGGACTGGCGGGCACCGAGGAATTCACCCGGGCCGCGGATCTCCAGGTCGCGCCGCGCGATCTCGAAGCCGTCGTTGGTCTCGGCCATGGCTTTCAGGCGCTCGCGCGCGGTTTCGCCCAGCCGCCCGCCTTCGTTGGGCGTGTAGAGCAGCACACATGCCGACGCTGCGGCGCCCCGGCCGACACGGCCCCGCAGCTGGTGCAGCTGGGAGAGGCCGAAGCGCTCGGCGTGCTCGATCACCATGAGCGAGGCGTTGGGCACGTCGACGCCGACCTCGATCACCGTCGTCGAGACCAGCACGCCCATGTGGCCGCCGCTGAACAGGCTCATCACCGCCTTCTTCTCGGCCACCGGCATGCGCGAGTGCAGCAGGCCCACCAGCACGCCGGGGAGCAACTGACTCAGTTCCGCGTGGGTTTCGGTGGCGTTCGACAGGTCGATCGCCTCGCTCTCCTCGATCAGCGGGCAGACCCAGTAGACCTGCCGGCCCTCGGTCACCTGGGCGCGGATGCGCTCGATGACCTCGTGGCGGCGGCTGTCGGATACGACCTTGGTGACGATGGGCGTGCGGCCGGGCGGCAGCTCGTCGATGGTGGAGACGTCGAGGTCGGCGTAGTAGCTCATGGCCAAGGTTCTGGGAATCGGCGTGGCCGACATCATCAGAAGGTGCGGTTCGCCCGCGCCCAGCTCGGCACCGCCCATCTTGCTGCGCAGCGCCAGCCGCTGCGCGACCCCAAACCGGTGCTGCTCGTCGATGATGGCCAGCGCGAGGTTGCGGAACTGCACCTGGTCCTGGATCACGGCGTGCGTGCCCACCACCAGCGCGGCCTCGCCGCTGGCGATGAGTTCCAGCATCTCCATGCGCTGCTTTTTCTTCTGGCTCCCGGTAAGCCAGGCCACGCGCTTGCCGAGCGGTTCGAGCAGCGGCTCCAGCCAGCCGATGAGCTTGGCAAAGTGCTGCTCAGCCAGGATCTCGGTGGGTGCCATCAGCGCACACTGCCAGCCGCTGTCGATGGCGATCGCCGCAGCCAGCGCGGCCACCACCGTCTTGCCCGAACCCACGTCGCCCTGCAGCAGCCGGTGCATGGGCACCTGACGCTGCAGATCGCGCGCGATCTCTTCGCCCACGCGGCGCTGGGCGGCCGTCAGCGCGAACGGCAGCACCGCCAGCAGCTGCTCGTGCAGACCGCCGGGCGACGTGTGCAGCGGCGGCGCGCGCAGCGCATCGCGCTCGCGCTTGGCCTGCAGCTGCGAGAGCTGCTGCGCCAGCAGTTCCTCGGCCTTCAGCCGTTGCCAGGCCGGGTGGCTGCGGTCCTCCAGCGCGGCGAGCGACACGTCCGGTCCCGGGTGGTGCAGGTATTCGAGCGCCTGGCGCAGCGACATCAGCGGCGCGCGCACCCCCCGCAGCGTGTCCTGCAGCGAGGTCAGCACCGGCTGTGGCAGGGTTTCGCTGAGGTCGGCGCGCTTGAGGCCCGACACCACGGCCTTGCGCAGATAGGCCTGCGGCAGCTGTGCGCTGGTCGGGTAGACGGGGGTCAGCGCCTCTGGCAGTTCACCGCCAGCCGCGTGGAAGGCCGGGTGCATCATGGTCTTGCCCATGAAACCGCCGCGCACCTCGCCGCGCACGCGCACCCGCGCGCCGACCGCCAGCGTCTTCTGGTGCGAGGGATAGAAACTGAAGAAGCGCAGGGTGCAGGTGTCGGACCCGTCGTCCAGAGTGACCAGCAGCTGGCGGCGCGGCCGGTACTGGATGTCCTGCTTGGTCACCGTGCCCTCGACCTGCACCACCTCGCCATCGCGCGCGTCGTGCAGGGCGACGATGCGGGTCTCGTCCTCGTAGCGCAGCGGCAGGTGCAGCGCCAGGTCGATGTCGCGCACCAGGCCGAGCTTGTGCATGGCTTTCTGCGGGGCAGAGAGTTCCTTGCGCGGTACGGTGGGCGGGGCTTCGGGCATGGGACAATTCTGCCTGTACTTCCATCCATACCTTCACTTGGAACGGGCCTCGTCCGGCCCTCAAGCAGCATGAGCACCTCTCCGGTTTCTTCGGCACGCGCCTTCACCGTCGCCGACTTCGATTTCACCCTCCCCGAACACCTGATCGCCCAGCACCCGGCCGCCGAGCGCAGCGCCTCGCGCCTGCTCGACGGCACCGGGTCTGAGCCGGTGGACCGCATCTTCCGCGAGCTGCCCGGCCTGCTGCAGCCGGGCGACCTGCTGGTGTTCAACGACACCCAGGTGGTCAAGGCTCGGCTGTTCGGCGAGAAGGCCAGCGGCGGCAAGCTGGAGTTGCTGATCGAGCGCGTGCTGCTGCCGCACGAGGCACTGGACGGCTCGCCCAACGAGGTCGTCGGCCACCTGCGCGTGAGCAAGAAGCCCTTGCCCGGCGGGCGGCTGCACCTGGCGGGCGGTTTGAAAGGCGGCGGCTTCGACGCGGTGTTCATCGGCCGCTGGCCCGACGAGCAGGGCCAGCTGTTCCGCCTGCGCCTGCAGGGCCCGGCGGGCGAAGACCCGTACACGCTGATGGCGCGCCACGGCCATGTGCCGCTGCCGCCCTACATCACGCACGCCGACGACGCCGACGACGAGCGCCGCTACCAGACCGTGTTCGCGCGCGTGCCCGGCGCCGTGGCCGCGCCGACCGCCGCGCTGCACTTTGACGAAGGCGTGCTGGCTGCGCTTGAAGCGCGTGGCGTGCAGCGCGCCAACGTGACGCTGCACGTGGGCGCCGGCACCTTCGCCCCCATGAAAACCGAACGCATCGAAGAGCACGTGATGCACCACGAGCGCTACGCGATTCCGCCGGGGACGGTGCAGGCCATCGCCGACTGCCGCGCGCGCGGCGGCCGCGTGGTCGCCGTGGGAACGACCACGGTGCGCACGCTGGAGAGCTGGGCCAAGACCGGCGAGCTGCAGGGCGACACCAACATCTTCATCACGCCGGGTTTCGAGTTCCTCGTGGTCGATGTGCTGGTGACCAACTTCCACCTGCCCAAGAGCACGCTGATGATGCTGGTCAGCGCCTTCGCGGGCTACGACCATGTGATGGCGCTCTACCGCCACGCCGTGGCGCAGGGCTACCGCTTCTTCAGCTACGGCGACGCGATGCTGCTGGCGCGGCGCACCGCCTGAGGGTCAGGCGCCGAGATTCAAGTAGACGCGTCCGCCCTCGACCTTCGCTGGCCAGACCTTGATCGGCTGGGTGCAGGGCGGCAGCGTGGCGTCGCCCGTGCGCAGGTCGAAACGGCCCTGGTGGAACGGGCACTCGATCTCGTGCCCCTCCACGAAGCCGTCGCACAGCTTGGCGTTGCCGTGGGTGCAGAGGTTGTCGGTGGCGAACACCTCGCCCTCCACCGAGAACAGCGCGATGTCGCGCCCGCCCGGCGCCACCGGGATGCCCGCGCCTTCGAACAGATCGGCCTCGGCGGCCACGTCGGTCCAGTTGCTCATGAAGTGCTCCTGCATTGTCAAAGTCATGTCCAGCGCGAAATGCCTGTTCGGGGATGCGGTGGAACCGGCTCTGCCGGGCCACTCGCATCGCCCCCTTGAGGGGGTGACGCCGCAGGCGGCGCAGGGGTGGGCCTATATCGGGTAGATGATCGAGTTCGGGATCATCTCGCTGTCGTAGACGCAGAGACGTTGCGCGAACTTCAGGCCGTCGGGCGTCTTCGCCACGATGTCCAGGTAGCGCCCGACGTTGAACACCGTGCTGGGGCCGTCGAGCTTGGTGCGGAAGACCGCGTAGTTGGCCTCGCAGTGCAGCCGGCCCTGCTCGTCGATCTGGCGCAGCACCGGCGCGCCCACCACGTGGCGCTGGTAGTACGGGTCGTGGAACAGCGTTTCCTTGATGCCGTAGACACGGTCGCGCAGCATGGCCTGGCTGTCGAAGGCAAGCGTCGAGAGCGGGAAACCGCGCTCGTGGTTCTCGCGTGGCTGCAACTTGTACACGCAGTCCGCCGTGAAGAAGGTCGGCCACAGATCCCAGTCGCCGCTGTCGACGGCCGAGGCGTAGTCGCTGTAGAGCGCCTGCAGCGCCTGGAAGGTCTCGAAGTCGAGGGTGCTCATGCGGCACCTCCTTGCGAGGCGTCCGGCGCTTCCATGACTTTCCGCCAGTACTCGTACATCCCGCGGATCAGCGTCTCCGTCACCATGTGGTCCGTCTCGCCCACATCGCGCCCGCCCAGCTCGGCCAGCGCGCGGTGCTGCGGCTTGCTCTCGAAGGCCTGCTGCGAGAACTCGATCACCTCGCCGTCGTCGGCGCTGACGAAACCGGCCGGGCCGAAGAGATTGGCCTGGCGCAGGCGGCGCTGCGTCATCTCGGGCGTGTCGTCCTCGAAGCCGAAGTGCGTCCAGACGAAGTCGAAGGCGCCGTGGCCGTCGGGCTGGATGTGGCGCGTGCTCACACTGTTGACCTGCTGCTGGAAGATGACGCTCGGAAAGAGTGTCGTCATCACCGCGGTCGGCATCTGGTCGTCCATCTGCCACCAGGGCTCGGGCACGATGTCCAGGAAGCGCGGATCTTCCAGCTGCATGCTCTCCTTGAAGCTCGACACCTGGGTCACCTGTGCCGCCTGGCCGCTGGCCTGGCCCATGCTGCCGCGGGTGGAGACCATGGCGGCGTGCCGGTGGTGCGCGTCCATGCGCAGCTCGCTCTTGTTGTCGGCGCGCCAGAGGCCGAAGGTCACAAACCAGGTGTGCAGCAGACCGGGGTGGTAGGGGTCCTTGATGTTCTCCTGCATCAGCTTCCAGTTGCCCGGGATGCGCTGGCGGTTGTAGCCCAGGATGGTCAGCTTGCGGCCGTTGAACAGGCGGTCGAAGTAGCGCAGGATGGTCGGCCCCATGTAGTCTTCGAGCGACTCCACGTCGTGGTCGAAGCTCGCGAACACCACGCCGCCGCGCACGGCCACCTTCAGCCGCGTCAGGCCGTGGTCCTTGGGGTTGAAGTCGGCCGGCATGCCGCCGTTGACCTTGCCGTCCTGGCGCACGCCGCGCCGGAACGGCACACCCTGCAGCGTGCCGTCGGGCTGGTAGCTCCACTGGTGGTAGGGGCAGACGAACTCGGTGGCGTTGCCGTGGCGCTTGCGGCAGAAGCGCATGCCGCGGTGCGCGCAGACGTTCTCCACCACGTGGATCTGGCCGTCGGCCGCGCGGGTCATGATCACCGAGCGCTCGCCGACCACGGTGCGCTTGAAATCGCCGGGGTTCGGGATCTCGGCTTCGAGGCCGACGTAGCACCAGTGGCCTTGGTAGAAGAGGCGTTCCAACTCGCGCTGGTGGCGCTGCTCGTCGGTGTAGACGGCAAAGGGAATGCGGCTGGTGCCGCCGGCTTCCCAGTGCAGGGCGTCGGGGGAAACGGACATGGCTGTCTCCGTGGGTGTTCTTGTGAGCCGCATGATCGCGGTCGCCCCGCCATCCGGCAAGCGAATCGGCGTGATACGCTGTATTCACAACCTGAATATTCAGACCCATGAAGCTCACCGACATCGACCTCAACCTGCTGGTGGTGTTCGACCGCCTGGTGCAGGACGGCCGGGTCTCCCGCGTGGCCGAGTCGCTGGGCCTGAGCCAGCCGGCGGTGAGCAACGCGCTGCGGCGGCTGCGCGACCTGCTGGACGACGAGCTGTTTCTGCGCACGCCCACCGGCATGGCGCCCACGCCTTACGCGCTGCAGCTGGCGGACCCGGTGGCGCAGGCGCTGCGGGGGCTGCAGGGTGCGCTGAACGTGCGCGCCAGCTTCGCCCCGGCCACCAGCGAGCGCTGCTTCACCCTGGCCATGACCGACGTGGGCGAGATCTACTTCCTGCCGGTGCTGATGGACGCGCTGGCGCGCGAGGCGCCGGGTGTCACGCTGCGCTGTGTGCCGGTGGCCGACGCCGCGCTGCGCGAGGACATGGCCGCCGGCCGGGTCGATCTGGCGCTGGGTTCGCTGCCGCAGCTGCAGGCCGGCTTCTTCCAGCAGGCGCTGTTCCGCCAGCGCTACGTGGCGCTGATGCGCGCCGGCCACCCGCTGGCGGCGGGCGACGCGCCGCTGAACGCCACCCAGTACCGGCAGGCCGCCCACGTGCGAGTGGTCTCGGCCGGCACCGGCCACGGCCAGGTCGACGAGGCCCTGCAGCGCCTGGGCGTGGCGCGGCAGGTGCAGCTGACCGTGCCGCACTACGTGGCGCTGGGCCAGGTGCTGGGCAGCACCGACCTGGTGGCCACCGTGCCCGAGCGGCTGGCCGAGCGCCTGGCCGGCCCGCACGCGCTGGTGGCCCGGCCGCTGACGCTGCGCCTGCCGGCCAGCACCATCGCCCAGCTCTGGCACGCCCACCTGCACCGCGACGCTGGCCACCAGTGGCTGCGCGGCCTGGTGGCGCAGCACTTCGGCACCGCCGCCGGGGCCGTGGACAGCCCCTGAAGCGGCGACAAGGTATCCAGTGGTCACAGGCTTCGCTACAAAAGTGCTACAGCCCGGCCTTCGGATGTGACTTTTGTGCAGCAGCCGTGAACACGCCCGACTGCAGGACCCGGTCGCACGGGCACAATACCGCCCACCTTCCCGCCGCCGAAAGTCTGTCCGTGATCGAAATGCTGTTCCGCCTGGGTATCGCCCTGCTGCTGTCCGTGAGCCTGGCCCTGCTGCTGGCCTGGGGCTGGTCCAGTTCGGACGAACGCACCGAGTCGGCGGCGGTCACAGTCGAGCCCTCGGCCGAATCCTCCACACCGGCCCACTGACCCGGCCACGGGCTGGGCGAGCCGCCACGCGGTTCACAATGGCCCGATGACACGACGTCGCTGCCTCCCGCTGGCGCTGGCTGGCCTCATCGCCCTGCCCGTCGCGGGACGGGCGGAGCCCGAGGCCTCCCGCTACGCCACCCAGGGCCGCTGCGCCGGCTATCCCCGCATTGCACTGACCGCACCCAAGGGCTGGTGCGTGGGCCTGGTGGCCGACGCGCGCGACGGCCTGCAGATGCCGCGCCGCCTGGTCGAGGTGTCCCCCGGCCGCTTCTGGATCACCGACATGGGCAACTGGGAGCCCCGCCGCGGGCGCCTGCTGGAGCTGCGGGTGGGCGGTCAGCCCGGCGATGAGGGCCGGGTCCGGGTGCTGGCCAAAGGACTGGACCGGCCGCACGGGCTGGTGACCGGCCCCGATGGCAAGGTCTATGTGGGCGAGGCCGGCACGGTCTGGCGCACGCCCACCGCCGTGTTCGCCCGCGAAGACCTGCTCAAGGACCTGCCCGCCGACGGCGCGCACCCGCTCAAGGAGCTGGCCTTCGGCCGCAAGGGGCGCCTCTATATCAATATGGGGTCGGCCAGCGACGCCTGCCGGGACGAGCACCAGCAGCAGCCCCTGCCCTGCCCGGAAACCGCGGGACCCCTGCCCCGGGCCGCGGTGTACGAAACCACCCTGGTCGGCCCGGACCTGAAACCGCAGACACCGAAGCCCTTTGCCACCGGCCTGCGCAACTCGCTGGGCCTGGCGCTCACCCAGGACGCGGCGGGCAGGACCGAACGCATCTGGCAGGCAGAGAACTCGGTCGACTACAGCGACGCCAACGCCCCGGCCGAGGAGCTCAACGAACTCGAACGCGGCGCGCACTACGGCTGGCCCTACTGCGTCAGCGATGCGCAGGGCCGCAGCGTCGTGGCGCGCGGCTACGACAAGCGCGCGCAGTGCGCCCGCCGACAGGCCCACCGCCCACCGTTCCAGGCCTGGCCGGCCCATGTGGCGCCGCTGCAGCTGCTGGCCATGCCGCCCGCGGTCGCCGGCCAGCCTGAACATCCGTGGAGCGGTCACCTGCTGGCGGTCTGGCACGGCTACCGCGCCCAGGGCCACCGCATCGTGGCCTGGCGCATCGGCCCCGACGGCCGCCCGACCGGCGCGCGCGAGAACATCGTCTCCGGCTGGCGGGTCATGCCCGGCATCCGCCCGCAGGGCAACCCGGCCGGCATCACAGTCGATCACCGGGGCTGGCTGTGGATCGTCGAGGACCGCAACCGCACCGTGCTGGTGGTGGCGCCCGAGACGCGAAGCAGCGGCGGTTCCTGAGACAGCAACACCTGTGGCGCCGCAGCCACCGCCCGTCTCATCCTGAGACGGAGCCCCGGCGCCTTGACAAGGATCAATTCGGGGTCCTGGCGCACTGATAGCCTGAGGACGTCCCCCCAGAAACCCACGGAGTCCTCCCATGAAACGCACCCTGATCGCCCTCTCGGCCACCCTGCTGGCCGCCACCGCCTGGGCCGGCCCGGCCGAAGACCAGGCCGCCCTCAAGCTCGCCACCGGCGCCGGCTGCATGACCTGCCACAACATCGAGCCCGGAGCCAAGGGCCCGAACGGCATGGCGCCCATCGGCCCGGCCTGGCGCGATGTCGCCGCCAAGTACAAGAGCGTCAAAGGCGCCCAGCAGCAGCTGACCGCCACCGTGATGGCCGGCTCCAGCCCCTACGAGAGCCACTGGAAGGACAAGGTGTCTGGCCTGGCGATGCCGCCCAACAAGGTCGCGATTGCCGAAGCCGACGCGGCCAAGCTGGTGTCCTGGATCCTGGCGCTCGAACCGGCCAAGTGAGTTTCCGGAGCACTCGGCGACAATCGCCGCCATGCTCCAGTTCGACGTTCTCAAGACCGAAGGCCACGCGCGCCGTGGCCGTCTCACCCTCAACCACGGCGTGGTCGAGACCCCCATCTTCATGCCCGTGGGCACCTATGGCACCGTCAAGGGTGTCACGCCCGCGAGCCTGGAAGACATGGGCGCCCAGATCATCCTGGGCAACACTTTCCACCTCTGGATGCGCCCCGGCCAGGAGGTGATGAAAAGCTTCGGCGGCCTGCACGCCTTCGAGAAGTGGCACAAGCCCATCCTCACCGACTCGGGCGGCTTCCAGGTCTGGTCGCTGGGCGCCATGCGCAAGATCACCGAGGAAGGCGTGCACTTCGCCTCGCCCGTGAACGGCGACAAGCTGTTCATGTCGCCCGAGGTCAGCATGCAGATCCAGACCGGGCTCAACAGCGACATCGTCATGCAGCTGGACGAATGCACGCCGTATGAGACCAACGGCCACCTGACCACCGAGGCCGAGGCGCGCAAGAGCATGGAGATGAGCCGCCGCTGGGCCGTGCGCTCCAAAGACGAATTCGCGCGGCTGGAGAACCCCAACGCGCTGTTCGGCATCGTGCAGGGCGGCATGTTCGAGCACCTGCGCCAGGAGTCGCTGGAGGCGCTGGTGGAGATGGACTTCCCCGGCTACGCCATCGGTGGCGTCAGCGTGGGCGAGCCCAAGGAACAGATGCTGCAGATCATGGCGCACACGCCGCACCGCCTGCCGGCGAACAAGCCGCGCTACCTGATGGGCGTGGGCACGCCGGAGGACCTGGTCGAAGGTGTGGCCTGCGGCGTCGACATGTTCGACTGCGTCATGCCCACGCGCAACGCGCGCAACGGCACGCTGTTCACCCGCTACGGCGACCTGAAGATCCGCAACGCGCGCCACAAGACCGACCACCAGCCGCTGGACGCGACCTGCACCTGCTACGCCTGCGCCGGCAAGGCCGGCGTGAGCTGGGCCGACGGCGGGCGCGACGGCTTCAGCCGCGCCTACCTGCACCACCTCGACCGCTGCGGCGAGATGCTGGGCCCCATGCTCTCCACCATCCACAACCTGCACTACTACCTGAACCTGATGCAGGAGGTGCGCGCCTCGCTGGACGCCGGCCGCTTCGAGGCCTTCCGCCAGCAGTTCAAGTCCGACCGCGCGCGCGGCGTCTGACCCGTCGCCATCCATGACGCACCGTCTGCTTCGGGTCCTCTCCACTGCGCTGGCCCTGGTCCTGGCCGGCTGCGCCACGCACGTCGACCTGGCGCCCGACGAAGGCCAGCCCGCGCTGCGCGTGCAGCAGCGGCTGGCGCTCACACCCAGCAACGGCGGCCTGCAGATCACGCCCGACGACCTGCGCGCGGGCGACATCGTGCTCAGCTCGACCCACAGCATCGTCTCGATGGGCGTGCGCCTGATCACCGTGGCGCCGGTCAGCCACGCCGCGCTCTATCTGGGCGACGGCCAGTTCGTCGAGGCGGTCGGCGCGGGCGTGCGACTGCGCAGCACCCAGGAATACATGGACGGCGAGTCGACCATCGTCGCCTTCCGCCATCCGGGCGTCGGCGACGAGCACATCGCGGCGCTCAACGCCTTCGCCCGGCAGCACGCCGGCAAGAAGTACAACACCGCCGGCATCGTGCTGCAGGCGCCCTTCAGCATCGGGCGGCAGTACTGCGAACTGCCGCTGATTCCCGGCCTGGTGCGCGACTACTGCATCCGCGGTCTGGCCGCCATCCAGCTCGGCGCTGTCAAGAACGACCGCTTCTTCTGCTCGCAGTTCGTGCTCGAAGCCTACCGCCACGCCAGGCTGCCGCTGACCACCGCCGACCCGCGCCTGATCAGCCCGGCCGACCTGCTGCACATGCGCGAGGGCGACGTGCCCTCGGTGCGCACCGAGCAGGCGCTGCAATACGTCGGCCACCTCAAGACAGCGCCCATGCCGTCCGGCGAGTTGGCCGTCGGACTGGCCTATTAATGGCCCACATGCATGCTGAACAGCGCACCGCTCGACAGGCGGCAGGTGCCTGAGCCCAGCGTGGCCGAGTTCATGGTGTAGGCGCAGGTGATGTAGCCGCCGCGGTTGCCAGCGCCATTGGCCAGCCCCTCACGGCTGGAGCCGGCCTTGCGGGTGGCCTCGCCCGAGAACGACTCCCCGCCGATGACGGTTGAGAACGTGCCGCGGCCCTGCAGGTCGTTCGTCACCGTCGCGCTGATGACCCCGTGACCGCTGGCCAGCTCGTTGGCCGGATAGAGTCGGGCCTGGAAGCTAAGGGGCAACGCGGGCGCCACCGCGGCGGCCGCCTGGGGTGGCGGCACCGCTTGCCCGGTGCGCGGATCGATGGGCACCACGTAGCAGGCGGCGAGTGTGGACACGGCGGCAACGGCGCCCAGCCAACCGGCCGGGCGGCGCAACGAACGAACAACAGAGGAGATATCCATGTGGATCCTTCAGGCCCAAGCACATGCTTGTGCGGCGATCCTGCGTGACCACTGTCAAGAAACCACTGTCTTCCGGTGAAGAACCGTGAACCGGCACCGGCGGCATCACCCATGAATACCCAGTCCTTCGTTCCCCGTCACGTCCTGCCCGTTCTGGTGCTGGCGCAATTCGCCGGCACCTCGCTCTGGTTCGCGGTCAATGCGGTCATGCCCGACCTGCAGCGCGCCTTCGGCTGGCCCGCCACCGCCGTCGGCACCCTGACCTCGGCGCTGCAGGCCGGCTTCATCGCCGGCACCCTGGTGTTCGCGCTGCTGGCGATTGCCGACCGCTTTGCGCCGCGCCGCGTGTTCCTGGTCTGCGCGCTGGCCGGCGCGGGCTGCACCGTCGGCGCGTGGGCCATGGTCTCGGACTTCGGCGCGCTGCTGGCCTGGCGCTTTGCCACCGGCTTCTTCCTCGCAGGCATCTACCCGGTGGGCATGAAGATCGCCGCGCAGTGGTACACGCGCGGCCTCGGACCGGCGCTGGGCCTGCTGATCGGCGCGCTGGTGCTCGGCTCGGCCAGCGCCCACGCGCTGCGCGCCATCGGCGACACGCTGCCCTGGCCCACGCTGATGCTGGGCGTGGCGACGCTGGCGGCCGCGGGTGGGGTGTCGCTCTACACGCTGCTGCCCGATCCGCCCGGCGCGGTGGCGCGCGTGACCACACTGCAGTGGCGCGCGCTCGCCACCATCGTCACCGACGCCCGCGTGCGCAGCTCGGTGCTCGGCTATTTCGGCCACATGTGGGAGCTGTACACGCTGTGGGTGCTGATGCCGCTGATCCTCGCAACGCGGCTGCAAGGCACCGCGCTGTCGTGGACCGCCTTCGCCATGCTGGGCGCCGGCGTGCTGGGCTGCGTGGGTGGCGGCTGGCTGGCTCCGCGCTTCGGCAGCGCCCGCGTGGCCGGCGTGCAGCTCGCCATCAGCGGTCTGTGCTGCGTGCTCGCGCCGGTGCTGATCGGAGCGCCCGATGCGCTGTTCTACGGCTGGCTGCTGGTCTGGGGCATCACCGTCTCGGGCGACTCGCCGCAGTTCTCCACACTGACCGCGCGCAACGCGCCGCCGCAGGCGGTGGGCAGCGTGCTGACGCTGACCAACAGCATCGGTTTTGCCATCAGCATCGCCAGCATCCTGCTGTTCGTCGAAGTCACGCGGACGGTGCCGCTGGGCTGGCTGCTGACAGGGCTGGCGCTGGGTCCGGCGCTCGGTCTGTGGGCGCTGCGGCCGCTGCTGCGGGAGCGGGCGTGAGACCGGCATCCGGCGCGTCGCCCCGGCGGGCCTCGGTGCCGCAGGCAAAGCAGTAGCGCGCGAAGGCGCTCTTGCGCGTGCTGCAGTGGCCGCAGCGGTCGAACAGGCACAGGCCGCAGTGCGGGCAGAAGTCGGTCTTGCCGTCCTTGAGGTCGACCGCGCGCTCGCAGCCGGGGCAGACGTTCTTGGCCAGCCGCGCCTGTGCCAGGTCGTAGTCCATCTCCTTGCGGCGCTGCGTGTCCGGCAGCGCCTCCACCGCCTTCTGCCGCTCCAGGTAGCGCTGCAGCGCAGCGATGGCGTAGCGCCCGCCGATCACCGTGAGCAGGATGCCCACGATGTAGCGCACATAGCCGCCGTAGCTCGGCAGGTAGGGCACCAGCTCGACGAAGAACGCGAACAGCGCGAAGAAGATGAAGCCCCAGACAAACGGCCAGGACGATCCCTTGCGGTGCTTCTTGAACAGCCAGCCGGCCACCACGAGCAGCGGCAGCGTGAGCGCCAGCCGGTAGCCGAACACGCGCAGCTCCTGCGCGCGCTGTTCCTCCATGTAGGTGTCCCGCGCCGCGTCTTCCAGGCTGCTCAGTTCGGCCTGCGCGCGCTGCTGCGCCTGGCGCGCGTCCAGCGCCACCTGCTGCTGTTTCTCCACCGCCGCCAGCGCGTCGCGTTCGATCTTGCGCAGGCCATCGAGCTCGCGCGTGCGCTGCAGCACCTCCTCGTCCTGCTCGGCGCGCTGCGTCACGCTGCGCGTGGCCAGCCAGTTGTCGAAGGTCTCGCGCGCGGCGCGGTTGTCGGCGCGCGCGGTCTGCAGCTTCAGCTGCGCCTGCTCCAGCGCGGCCTGCGCCTCTTCGGCGGCCTTCTCGGCGGTCTTGATGGACTCCTTGAGCACAGGCGTGCGCTGCGGGTCCATGAAGTCTTCCAGCGAGCGCGTCTGCTCCACCTGCGGCAGATCGCCGACGATGGTGCTGCCCAGGCCGGTGAGGAACCAGGCGAACAGGAAGGCCACCAGCCAGAGGCCGCGGCGGAACCATTTCTCGGACAGGCGCAAGGATTTGCTCATGGTGTTTCCCTCGATGGTTTTGTGTTGAAGGTGATTGTGGACCCGCTCACAGCGCGAGCCGCTGCGGCGCCGAGCCCAGGCCGCTGCGCGCCAGCCAGTCAAGCACCGAGTCGACGGTCACGGTCTCGATGCGGTCAGAAAAGCGCTTCTCGTTCGGGTGGTCGTCGAAGCGGATGTGGGCCGAACCGGCGCTCGCGCCCAGCCGCTTCAGCGGCCCCAGGCGCAGCGTGCTCGGCTGGTAGCCCTTGAAGCCCAGCCAGGCCTGCGCCTGCGCACGGGTGGTGACACCCGGCTCGGCGGCCATGGCCATGGTTTCAATCGCCCACTGGTTGGACTGCTGGTAGCGCGTGCCCCAGGCGTAGGCCACCATGTTGTAGTCGCGCTCGTGCAGGCGCAGGCTGCGGCCTCGGTCGTTCAGCAGCGCGTACAGCGGCGCCTGCAGCTGGGGCGCCGGCACCGACCACACCGCCTCGTGGCGCCAGAGGTCGTCCAGGAAGAACTCGCCCAGGCCCTGGCGGTAGATCGAGCCGGTGGCCGTGCCGCACTGGTTGAGCTTGTGCAGCACCTGCCACGGCCCCTCCGGTGTCTTGTAGGCCCAGCCCAGGTGCGAGTAGCGCAGCTGGTACTTGGAGAGGTCCTGCCCCGCGCGGCCCAGCACCACGACCCGCGCGCCACTGCGCGCGAACTCAGCGTCCAGCGCCTGCGCCGTGCGCTGGGCCAGCTCCAGACCCTGGGTCAGCGTCTGCGGCGTCAGCGGGCGCTGCTCGCAGGAGCGGCCGGCGTGGGCGGTGGTGGCGCCGAGCAGCAGCACGGCGATGGCCAGCGCATGGGGAGCCACATTCAGTGTCTTCTTCATGGTCGGGCCTCAGTAAGTCAGCCGTTCGTTGTGCAACAACGCGCGGCCCAGCTCGTTCGGGATGAAGCACAGCACCTCACCCGCTGCCGACAGCACCACGCCCGCGCCGATCACGCTCACGGCCACCGCCGCGCCCACACCAGCCACCACACCCGAGGCCGCTCGCCCGCTCAGCTCCAGACTGACCCGCGCACCGTCGGACGCCCGCTCCAGCACGATCACCGTACCGCGCGCCGACACCTCGACCGCCTTCACCACCAGCACCGCGCCACTGACGGCCAGCGCCGCCGGCACGGCACTCACCGCCGCCGCACTGCCCGCGACCGCCGCCCCGGCACCCACCACCGACGCCACCGGCAGGGCCGACAGCACCAGCGAGGCCTCGCTCTGCGCCCGCGCCGGGGCGCTCACCAGGGCCGCGCTCAGGCTGGCGGCCAGCAGCAACTGTTTGAAGAAAACGCGGCTCATCTCATTGCTCCTCGGCAGCGGCCGTGACACGGCGGGTTTCGATCAGGTCGGCCTCGTGGCGGTCGCGCAGCGTCTTGGCCAGCGTGAACGCCGAGGTCACCAGGTAGAGCCAGCTCACGCCCAGGTAGGCCTTGTAGGTCTCGTCGATCTGCATGCGCAGCAGGCCCCAGAGCGTCAGGCCCATCGCCACGGCAAAACCGCCCCAGACCACGAAGCGCCACATCGGCGTCTCGGCCTCACCGGTCCGCTGGGCCTTCTGCTGGTCGCGCACGGCCTTGGCCAGCACGAACACAGTCGACAGGCAGAACACATAGCCCATCACCATGAACGCCCGGTCCAGCGCCTGGCCCGGCAGGTACGCCAGACCCGTGGCGCAGAGAAAGACTGCCAGCCCGAACGAGACCCAGACCTGGAGCTGCCAGGCGCGGGTGTCGCGCATCACGATGAGGGGAGAACGGGAACCGCTGACCATGTGAAACCTCGGTGGGTTGTTGAACACGGGGCGGATGGTGGGGCGGGCTTCTGGGTTGGGCTCTGCATTTGATCCGCGGCATCAATGCAAGGTCCTGTGGGTACTGCCCATCGATACCCGTGGACCTGTGAGTGCCACGCAAAGATTGGTGAAGAGATGGGTATCCTCTACCGATCAACGACGAATGCCTTGCCGATGCGCGCCATCGAACTGATTCCCCTCCCAGTCCCCTTTCGGGACGACGCTGTGAAAGTCACTGGCGTTCATTGGTGCGACAACGCTCCTACGCACATCGCAGTGCATTCGCGACGATCCGGTCGCCAGGCAACGGTCGAGTTTCAGGACGCGGAGGGCGTCCGGATTCTTGGAGAGCTCGATCTGGCCGGATTTTGGTTGGGTACTGACCCTGCCACGCTGAAAACCACCTGGCTGTTTGAAGTGCGAGCGGGTGGCTGGTTTGATCTGGAGGCTCAGCGCGACGACTTCTACACAAAGCATGAAGCCCCGACTCGGGAGTTTCTGATCGCTGGCTACCAGGAGTGCGTTTCCATCTTCTCAAGGCTCGGACCTGTGGTCATCGAGATCGAGGCAGCAACGAGCGGGTAGCCAGAGTAGGTCTGGGCTAACCCGCGTTCGTCTCAAACCCGCATCAACCCCGTCACCCGCGCCCGCAACCCCTCCGGCGTCACCCGCTCCGCCGGCACCGCATCCCCCACGTTCAGCCCCACCCGGTTGAACAGCCCGCGCCGGAACGGTTTGACCATCGCGGTCGGCTGGCCGCCGCTGAGTTCGATGCGGCTGAAGTAGGAGCCCCATAGGTTGGTGAGCGCCATGGGGATCACCTTCACGTCCTGCACGCCATCCGCCTGCGCCGTTTCGAGGATCTTCATGATCCCGCCCTTGAAGGGTTGCAGCGTGCCGTCTTTGGTGATCGCGCCTTCGGGGAAGATGCCCAGCAGGTCGCCTTCGCGCAGCACCTGGGCCGACTCTCGGAACGCGGCTTCGTAGGCAGCCGGGTCCTCCTTCTGCGGCGCGACGGGGATGGCCTTGGCCAGCTTGAACAGCCAGCCCAGCACCGGCACCTTGAAGATGCGGTGGTCCATCACGAAGCGGATCGGGCGCGGGCTGGCGGCCATGAGCAGCACGGCGTCGACGAAGCTGACGTGGTTGCACACCAGCACCGCAGCGCCTTCGGTCGGGATGTTCAGGTCGCCGGTGACCTTGAAGCGGTAGACGAAGCGCGAGGCGATCCAGGCCACGAAGCGCAGCAGGTACTCGGGCACCAGCATGAAGATGTAGAACGCCACCACCGCGTTGGCCAGGCCGATGATGAGGAACAGCTCGCTGATGGAAAAGCCCGCGCTCAGCAGCGCGCCGGCCAGCAGCGAGCTGGCGATCATGAACAGCGCGTTGAGGATGTTGTTGGCCGCGATGATGCGGGCGCGGTGCGTGGGCTGGCTGCGCATCTGGATCAGCGCGTACATCGGCACGCTGTAGATGCCCGCGAACAGCGAGAGCAGCGCGAGGTCGGCCAGCACGCGCCAGTGCGCCGGCTCGCCGAGGAACTGGCCGAGCGTGAGCGACACGGTGTGCGGTGGCAGGCCGCGCGAGGCGAAGTAGAGGTCGACCGAGAACACGGTCATGCCGATCGCACCCATCGGCACCAGGCCGATCTCCACATGGCGGCGGCTGAGGATCTCGCACAGCAGCGCGCCCACGCCGATGCCCACCGAGAACACCACCAGCAGCAGCGAGGCGACCTGCTCGTTGCCGTGCAGCGTGTCGCGCGCGAAGGCCGGGAAGTTGGCCAGGAACACCGCGCCGAAGAACCACATCCAGCTGATGCCCAGCAGCGAGCGGAACACGACCACGTTGCCGTGCGCGAGCTTCAGGTTGCGCCAGGTTTCTGTGAGGGGGTTCCAGTTGATCCGCAGGGCCGGGTCGGTGGCGGGCGAGACCGGCACGGCCTGCGCCAGCGCACGTCCCAGCAGGGCCAGCAGCAGGCAGGCCGCGGCCACATAGCTCGGACCGACCAGGGGCAGAGCGATCAGCAGGCCGCCGGCGACGTTGCCCAGCAGGATGGCGACGAAGGTGCCCATCTCGACCATGCCATTGCCGCCCGTGAGTTCGCGTTCGTTCAGGTGCTGCGGCAGGTAGGCGAACTTGACCGGGCCGAACAGCGTGGAGTGCAGGCCCATGAGGAAGACGCAGCCCAGCAGCACCGGCACGTTCTGCTGCAGGAAGCCCCAGCCGGCCAGCAGCATGATGGCGATCTCCAGGTTCTTCACGAAGCGGATCAGCACCTCCTTGGGGACCTTGTCGGCCAGCTGCCCGCTGGTGGCAGAGAACAGCAGGAAGGGCAGGATGAACAGCGCCCCGATGACCAGCCCCGCCATCGAGGCCGGCAGCCACTGCACCTGCAGCTGGTAGGTCACCAGCACGGTGAAGGCGAACTTGAAGACGTTGTCGTTGCCCGCGCCCAGGAACTGCACCCAGAAGAAGGGGCCGAATCGGCGTTGCGTGAGCAGGGCGAACTGGTTGCTGTGTGCGGCGTGTGCGCCGATGTCGGCGTTCATCGCGGCTTGCGGGGTGGACATTCGGGTCTCCTCCTGTGGGGTCCTGCGGGTGGGGTTCACGCGGCGCGGCCCGCTGCATTCTGCCGCAGGCCGTCCGGAGATCCGCCCTCGCGTCCAGGCACCAGCGCGGCGATGACGGGCCAGGCCGCCAGGGCCGCGACCAGGTGCTTGAGGCTGTGGCCAGAAACCGCGCCGGCGGTCGCGCGGAACACGGCTTCGTCGCCCAGCTCCAGCAGCTTGGCCAGCGCGTACAGGCCGATCAGGGCGCCCAGGCGGATGCCGATGGCGCCCGCGACCAGTTTGAGCAGCGCCAGCCGGACGATGAGCGCCATGCCGCCGAACTGCAGCACGGCCCAGGGCAGGACGTTGCCGTTGGACGCTGGCAGGATGGCCGAGAGCAGCGCCAGCGGCAGCAGCACGCGCAGCGCCTGCCGCGCCGGCACCTGGCCCACGCGTTCGGCCACCGCCATCGCGAGCGCACCGGCAAAGGTCACCGCCATGCCGAGGCGGTCCCAGACCAGGCCGGTGGCGTCGGGCGCCCAGTGGTACCAAGCCGAGCCAAGGCCGGTGACCAGCAGACCCACGAAGAACACCCGAGCGGCCTGCCGCGTCGCGGCGGGCCGCGCGCGGCGTCGCATGACCAGCAGGCCCCAGAGGCCCGCCAGCGCCAGCGGGGCGTTGGTCAGCACGTCCATCGCGTTCGGAACACCCAGCAGGGTGCGCGCATCGACGAAGGGGTGGCCGTGTGCGTGCAGCTGCGCATGGCCGTGGGCGTTGAGCGCGAGGCCCAGCGCCTCGGCCGGCGCAGGGCCGGCGGTCAGCGCAATCAGCCAGAGCAGCAGCAGAGCGGCGGCCCAGCGCCCGAAGGCGGGAGAGGGAGCAACGGCGGGAAGGCGCATGGAAGGACACTCGTGGGTCGGTGGAACGGCGGGCGCAGTGTCCCGGCCGACCCCTCAGATCAGGGCGCACCGTGCGATACAGTGGCCTTCCTCTTCACCACCGGTATCGCCATGCGGTACCCGCACCGCATGAGCACCACCCTCGACCTCGTCGCCACCATCAAGAAGGAACTCAAGGCCGCGCAGATGACCTACGCCGACCTGGCGCAGGCCCTCGGCATGGCCGAGTCGAGCGTCAAGCGCATGCTGGCCAAGGGCGACATGTCGCTCTCGCGGGTGGACGAGATCTGCCGCGCGCTCAAGATCGACTTCGCCGAACTGGCGCGCCGCGTGGCCGATGCGCAGCCGCTGCTCAAGGAGATGACGGCCGAGCAGGAGCGCGCCGTGGTGGCCGACAAGAAGCTGCTGCTGGTGGCGATCTGCGTGCTCAGCCAGTGGACGCTGGAGCAGATCACCGCGGCCTACCGGCTGAGCGAGGCCGAGTGCGTGAAGTACCTCGCACAGCTGGACCGCATCGGCATCATCGAGCTGCGCCCGCTCAACCGCTACCGCCTCAAGCTGGCCAAGACCTTCCGCTGGCGCCCGCACGGCCCGGTGATGAACTACTTCCGCGAGCACGCGCTGCTGGACTATTTCGCAGGCGGCTTCGACGGCGCGGGCGAGGGCGTGATGCTGGTGCACGGCTCGGTCAGCCGCGCACTGGCGCCGGTGTTCCTTGAAAGGCTGCAGAAGGTGGCGCAGGACTTCGCGCAGCAGCACCAGACCGACCAGAAGCTGGCGCACAAAGACCGCGAGGGCTACACGCTGGTGCTGGCGATGCGCAGCTGGGAGTTCGAGGCCTTCAGTCGGCTGCGCCGGTGAAGGCTGCCTTTGCCCGTGCTGGCATGATGTCGGGCTTGCCCGGACCCCGGGCTGTTTCATTTCTGCTTCGCCATGACCGCTTCCGCCGACCACGACATGCCCGACAACACCGCTGCGGCGCCCGCTGAAAGCCCTGCCACCCAGCCCGCCAGTGACGCCCGCCCACCGCGCCGAAACGAACGGCCACGTGGCGGCCGCAATGGTGGCAATCAAGGCGGCCGCAACGGCGGTGGCCGGCGCCCGCAGGCCCCAGGAGCGGCCAGTGCCGAGCGGCCCGCCCAGGCGGCACCTGCGCGCCAGCACCCGGTGCTGGACCAGCTGGCTTCGCTCTGCCCGGTGCTGTTCGGCGAGACACCGCTGCCCCTCAAGCGCGGCATCTTTGAAGACCTGCTGGCCGCCCACCCCGGGGTGCTGGAGAAGGACAGCCTGAAGGCCGCGCTGGCGCTGCACGCGCGCTCCACCCGCTACCTCACGGTGATCGCCTCGGGCCAGCAGCGCCACGACTTGAGCGGCCAACCGGTGGAGGCGCTGACGCCCGAGCAGGTGCACCACGCGCTGATCGAGGTGTTCCGCCGCCGCGGCGCGCGCAGCCGCGAGGACCTGCGCCCGAAGCTGCGCCAGCGCATCCTCAAGGCCTACGAGGCCTCGGGCCTTTCACCCGACGAGTACCTGCAGCGCGTGCACGGCCGCGACGAAGAGGTGAACCAGATCAGCCGCGACGCGCTGGCCGAGGCCAGCGCCCGCGCCGCCCGCGAGGACGCGCTGCTGCGCGCCTTCGAGGCCAGCGGCAAGGGCATCAACGAGTTCGCCGACATGTACGGCCTGCACGTGCTCGACGCCAACCGCTCGCTCGAACGCGCGCGGGCGCGGCAGGCGGCCGCTAAACCCCCGGCGCCGTGAACACCGTCAGCACACCGGTGTAGCCGTAGAGCTGCTGGTGTGCGATCTCGCCGCCGGCGAAGAAGCCCACCAGCGGCACGTCGCCCAGCGCGCGGCGCACGATCTGCAGTTCGGCGCTGGGCGCCCCGAAGTGCAGCCCCCCACGGCCCGAGCAGCTGACGTAGATGGCGCCGACGATGTGGCGCGCCGCCACCGGCTCGGGGTCGGCCGCCACCATGCTGGAGCCCATGCCCAGGGTCTCGGGCTCCAGTTCTTCGCGGATCTCGCTGCAGACGCGGATCAGGTCGGCGCGCGCTGCCTGCATGTGGCGCTCACAGAAGGCCAGCCGCGCGCCCAGCGGCGGGTGCTCGGCCACCGCCACGCCGTGGCGGGCCGGGTCCAGACCGATGATGTGGCGCACCATGACCTCCGGGCCGAACTGGCCGCGCGCATGGCGCTGCGCGGGCGCATCGGCCAGCAGGTGCTGTGGCAGCGTGAGACCGACCAGGGTGCGGCGCAGCCGCTCCATCGCCTGCTGCGGCTGCGCCAGCGACACGCCCAGCTCGCGCAGCAGCACGTCCAGCGCGGGTTCGCCATCGAGTTCCAGCACCAGGTTGCCCTCGACCGCGGTGATCGTGCGTTCGCGGTCGATCGGCTGCGCGCCCTGGGTCACGCGCGAGATCAGCTCCACCTCCGGACCGAAGGCCACGCCGCTGATACCGCCGCTGAACACCCCGCCCACCGCCCCCTGCCCCTGGAGGTGGCCGGCGCTGCTGGCGGCGAACTGGACGCTGGCCGAGCGGCTTCCCACCAGGCCACCGAACACGTAACCCGACTGCGTGCGGTCGGCGACCTCGGCCACCAGCTCACCCAGGTCGTGCGCGCCCGGGTCGGCGTGCAGCAGCGCCGTGTGCGCGACGAAGCCCGACGGCTCGCTGCCGCTGGCCGGCAGCGGCGCGACACCGCTGAAGACGCGGTACTGGTCGGGGCTGAGGTCGCACAGCATGACCGCCAGCGCAGGTTCGTCGAAGTACTCGACGTTGTTGGCCGCGATGCCAACCCCCACAGTGCCGGACCAGTCGGTGATCTCGGGCAGCTCGGCGCTCAGGTGGTCGAGGATGGCCTGCGCCTGGGTGGCGTAGTGGTCGGTGATGTAGAGCAGACCGAGCGACGGCGTGGCGGCGTAGGCTGGCAGGGCCATCTGCGCGCGCAGCTGGGCCAGCACCAGGGCCGCGGCCATGCGCCACTGCGGGTGGGTCGCGTGGGCGTAGGGAAACAGCTTCATGGCGGTGGCAGACCTTCCCGGAGTTCAGCGACGGCGCGGGGCCTTCTTGGCCGCGGTCTTGCGGACAGCGGTCTTCTTGGTCGCAGGGGCCTTGGCGGCGGGCGATTTTTTCGCAGCCGCACCGGACGCCGGCAGGAAGCCGGGGAAGAACGCGGTGGGCATGGGCCAGTCGCCCGCACCCAGGGGCTGTGTGGGCGCGACAGGTGCAGCCTTCGTGGCTGGTTTCTTCGCGGCAACCTTCTTGGGTGCGGCGCGGCGGGCCTTCGGTGCGGGCTTTCTGGCGGCCGCCGGTTTGTCCGCCGCCGACGAGCCACCAGTGACGGCGCGCACCGCCGCCGAGCCCATGCCGGCCGCGCGGCCGACGGTGTCGCCCACCGAGCGGCCCGCCTTGGCGGCCATGCCCGTGGCGGTCTTGACCGCCTGCTCGGTCAACCCGCTGGCGACGTTGCGCGTGGCGTCCAGTGCGCCCTGCTTGGCCATGTCCTTCATCGCGGTGCTGGCGATCTGCTGGAACTGCTGCGACAGCGCGCCCCACCAGGCCATGGGATCGACCACGCCCGGCGCGGCATCGGCTGGCGGCGCAGCCTTGGCGGCGGGTTTGCGGGGTTTGGGCGGTGCGGGGGCGGGGGCTGCCGCGGGTTCGGGCGCCTCGGACGGGGCGCCGGGGTTACCGTAGGTGCGCTCGGGAATCTCAAGCCCCGCGAACTGTGTCGGCACCTTGCCGGTAAGGCCCGACACCGTGTCGGCCGCCTTGAGCTTGAGCGCGTTGGCCACATCGCCGAGGTTGAAGTTCATCGCCTTGAGCGTGGCCAGCGACATCTTCTGCACCTCCAGCGCCTGGACGGTCGCGCCCAGGGCCTTGGCGTTCTGGTCCAGCCAGAACTGCACCGCCTTCAATTCCTCGATGCGCTTTTCCAGGTCCTCGACGTTGAAGGTCGGCGCCACCCAGTGGCCCAGGTTGGGCATCTGCGGCAGGCTCTTGCCCAGGCCCTCCGCGACGCCGCCGGCGGCCTGCCCCGCGAGGTTCTGCAGGAACTCGAAACCGGGGACGAACTTGCCGAATCCGCTGGTGTCGCTCATGGCGGTCTCCTCGTGGAACATGGTCAGGTGTCGGCACCGTAACGCGGCGCACGGCGCTCGCGCAAGGATGCCACACCTTCGCGCACATCCGGTCCGGCAAAACCCATGAATTCGAGCGCCAGCGAGGTGTCGAAGGCCGGGCCGGCCTGGCGCAGCCAGTTGTTCAGCGAGTACTTGGTCCAGCGGATGGCGGTCTGGCTGCCCGAGGCGAGACGATCCGCGACCTCCCAGGCCTTGTCCAGCAGCGCGTCGTCGTCGACGGCCAGCGACACCAGGCCGATGCGCTCGGCCTCGTCGCCGCTGATCGGGTCGCACAGCATCAGGTAGTACTTGGCCTTGGCCAGGCCGCACAGCAGCGGCCAGACGATGGCGGCGTGGTCGCCCGCCGCCACGCCCAGGCGCGTGTGGCCGTCGACGATCTTGGCGCTCTTCGCGGCAATCGAGATGTCCGCCAGCAGGCCCGCCACCAGGCCGGCCCCCACGGCCGGGCCGTGCATGGCGCTGACGATGGGCTTGTCGCAGTTGATGACGTTGTAGACCAGGTCGCGCGCCTCCTTCCAGACCCGGGTGCGCACCTCGAAGTCGGTCGCCATGTCCTGCACCAGCGCCAGGTCGCCACCGCCCGAGAAGCCCATGCCGCTGCCGCGCAGCACGGCGCAGCGCACGCTGTCGTCGCGGCCCACGTCGCGCCAGATCTCGCTCAGCTCCCAGTGGCCTTCGTGGCCGGCCGTGGGCAGCTTGCCGTTGCCGCCGGGGCCGTCGGCCTTCATGCGGATGTCCAGCACCGAGGGCACGCCGTCCACGGTCGGGCCGCGGCGCGTGATGTCGAGGGTCTGGTAGCGGCTGTAGTCGACAGCGGACATCGTTCTTTCTCCTGCAGATTTTTGAGAATGAAAGCGTCGATTCTGCGGGGGAACGCAGCGTTTTCCGCCGGGGATTTCCCCTTGGCAACCGGCCCGAACGGCGGCGGGCTTGACGTCGATCAAGGCAGTCACACACAGTCGGGCGCACCATGAAACCGTGGTCGCAGGACCCGCCCGACCCAGAACCCACACACGAGGAGAACCCATGAACACCCCCATTTCCGACACCTTCCGGCAGCAGCTGCAGGCCATGCGCGCCGACGTGCTGGCGCAGTTGCGGGCGCAGCGTGGCGGCAAGATCGGCCGCGCCGAGGCCGCGGCCAACGCGCGCGAGACCGAAAGCGACGACTGGGCGCAGGCCGATGCCGAACGCGACCTGGCGTTTGCCATGGAAGAGCGCGAGTCGGCCGAGCTGGTCGCCATCGACGAGGCGCTCAAGCGCGTGGCCGACGGCAGCTACGGCCTGTGCGTGGACTGCGGCGATGCGATCGCCACCGCCCGCCTGCACGCCAACCCGGTGGCCCTGCGCTGTGTGGCCTGCCAGGACAAGGCCGAACAGGCCAGCGGCGCCACCAAGCCGGCCGGCTACTGATCTTTTTTCTTTCCTCACTTTTTTCAGGAGTACTTTGCATGACCACATTCCACGCCGTCGTCTGGATGGACCACAGCCAGGCCCACGTGCTGATGTTCGACAAGGAGCACATCGAGGCGCAGCGCGTCAAGGCGCGCCAGCAGCACACGCCCAAGCACGGGCACGTCGGCGCCGACAAGGACTTCTTCAAGGCCATCGCCGCCTCGCTGAACGGGGTGTCCGAGGTACTGCTGACCGGCCCGGCCAGCGCCAAGATCGAGTTCCGCGACTGGTGCAAGCACAACGCGCACGCGGTGGACAAGGCCGTGGTCGATGTGGTCAACAGCGACCACCCCAGCGATGCCCAGCTGGTCGCGATGGCGCGCCAGTACTTCCTGAAGTTCGACCAGCAGGCCGCCGACCCGACGCAGCGCTGATATCCTGCGCGGATGACCGCCAGCACGCTGCCCGCCCGAAGCCTGTTCCACTTCGCCTTCCACGTCACCGACCTGGACGAGGCCCGGCGCTTCTACGGCGGCGTGCTCGGCTGCACCGAAGGGCGCAGCACCGACACCTGGGTCGACTTCGACTTCTTCAGCCACCAGATCTCGCTGCACCTGGGCGAGCCCTTCAAGACCACGCGCACCGGCCGGGTGGGTGAGCACCTGGTGCCCATGCCGCACTTCGGCCTGGTGCTGCTGCTGCCGGCGTGGCGCGCGCTGGCCGAGCGCCTGACCGCCGCGGGCGTGGACTTCGTGCTGCCGCCGCAGGTGCGCTTCGAGGGCCAGCCCGGCGAGCAATGGACCATGTTCTTCTGCGACCCCTTCGGCAACCCGATCGAAGTCAAGGGCTTCGCCAGCACCGAGGCCATCTTCGCCGCCTGAGCGACGTGAACGGCCTGCACCTGACCGCCGATCTGCGCGGCTGCCGCTGCGATCTGGACTGGCTGACCGACGCCGACCGGTTGCTGGCCGCCTGCGTGCAGCGGGTGCAGACCAGCGGGCTGCAGGCCGTGGCGCAGCTGGGCCACCGCTTCCCCGACACGCCCCAGGGCCCGGGCGGCGTCACCGCCACCGTGCTGCTGGCCGAGTCGCACCTGTGCGTGCACACCTGGCCCGAGTCGCGCAGCGTGAGCCTGGACGTGTACGTCTGCAACTTCGGCACCGACCACTCGGCGCGCGCCGAGCAGCTGATGACGGCGCTGCTGGCGCTGTTCGAGCCGGACGAGGCGCTGCGGCGTGCGGTCGAACGCGGCGCCGCGCCCTCGGCCTGACCCGCCCAGGACCGTTCAGCCGCGCAGCCGGCGCGCGATGTGTTGCCCGGCCAGATGGCCGCGCGTGAAGGCCTCCTCAAACACCGAATAGCCGGCCCAGTCGGCGTGGGCGAACGCCAGCCGGTCGTCGTGCCACGGCCCTTCGTACAGCGAGCCTGGCGCCGGCATGGCCATGGCGTGGCCATAGCGCGTCACCGCCACCTCGCGCACCAGCGCCGGCAGGTCCGGGTGCGGCTGCGACAGCTCGGCCAGCGCGCGGTCGCGCCAGTGGGTCCAGGGCAGATCCAGCAGCGCCTGTCGCGCCTGCGGCTCGTCACCCAGGGGCAGGTACCAGGTCCACACGCGCGGCCCGGCCACGCGTTGCAGCGACTGGTGGCTGGCGTCGACGTAGCCCAGACCGGCGCTGCCGTAGGTCACGTTGTCCCAGCCCGGGTGCGCGCCGCCGCGGTCCTTCGGCGCCTCCTGGAGCAGCAGGTTGACCACGGCCCAGGGCGCCAGCGGCAGACCCGCCGCGCGCGTCGCCACCACCGGCGGCAGCGGATCGATCACGCGCCGCGCGATGAACACCGGCAGCGCCACCACCACGGCGCGGGCCTGCCAGCGGGTGATCCGCCCGTCGGCCATCGACAGGCTGTCGACGGTTACACCCTCGCGCCCCGGGCGCACGCGCAGCACGCCCTGCCCCGCGCGCAGCCGCTCGCCCAGCCCCGCGGCCAGCCGCTGCACCAGCCAGGCGTTGCCCTCGGGCCAGGTCAGCAGCGGCTCGGCCTCGCCCTCCTCGCCCGGCGCGGGAAAGCCGTGGCGGCTGGCGAAGTAGTGGATGCCGGCCCAGGCCGACACGCGGGCGGCGCCGGCACCGTAGTCGTCGCGGCAGGCGTAGTCGAGGTACCAGCGCAGGTGCGGGTCGTTCAGGCCGTGGCCGTCGAGCCACTGAGCAAAACTCTGCGCCCAGAGCGCGCGCACGGCGTCGGTCATGGGCAGGCGCACGGCCGGCATGGCGTAACGCTGCGCGCGCCGGGCCTCGTCGATCAGGCGGCTCAGGCGCCGGTACTGCTCCAGCGTGGACGCGGCCACGCCGTCCAGCGGCAGCAGGCCGTCGTGCCAGGCGCCGTTCCAGAACAGCCGCTCCTGCGGACTGTGGCAGAGGTGGCGTTCGTCGTAGACCCAGCGGCCGGCCACGCGCTGGCGCAGGCCGATCTGCTCCAGCCAGCCCTGCAGCTCGGGCGCGTCGTCCGAGGGCACGGGCAGGTAGTGCGCGCCCAGTGGACAGGCCAGACCACCCAGCCGCCCGGCACGCGCATTGCCGCCGGCCTCGGGCTCCAGTTCGAGCAGCGCGAAGTCGTCGATGCCGGCCATCGTCAGCGCCCGCGCCGCCGCCAGCCCGGCCACGCCACCGCCGAGCACCAGCACGTCGGCGCGGCGCTGTTCGGCCGGCTGAGCCAGCGCCGCATCGCGCCAGCGGTGGCCGCGCACCGGGTCGGGTCCGGCGAAGCCGCCCGTCACCTCGCTCGGCGCCGGCTGGCAGCCGAGCAGGCCCGCCCCCGCCGACGCGCCCAGCCAGCCCAGGCAGTCGCGCCGCGTCAGAGCCATGGGGCCTTCACTTCGAGACCTTTCCCCATTCCGTTTCGTAGGTGTGCACCAGCACCTGGTTCGACAGGCGGTTCACCTCGGTGGGCATCCGCGCCATGTCGGCCGGGAAATCGAACAGCAGCGGCAGGGTCTGGGGCGTGAGGAAGCGCAGGCCCTCGGGCAGCGGCGTGACGGCCGGCGTGAACGGCCGGTGGCTGGCGACGATGAAACCCCACTCGCCGAAACTGGGCACGTGCGCGTGGTACGGCGCGGTGCGCAGGCCAGCGGCTTCGATGGTGGTCGCGACCGTCCAGTAGCTCCGGCGCGCCACCAGCGGCGAGGTGGTCTGCACCACGGCAAAGCCGCTGGCCGACAGGCGCCGCGACAGCAGCGCGTAGAAGGACTCGGTGTAGAGCTTGCCGACCGAGAAATTGGTCGGATCGGGGAAGTCCACCACGATCACGTCGAACATGTCGATGCCTTCCTCCAGCCAGCGGAAGGCGTCGGTGTTGACGATCTGCACGCGCGGCGAGCGCAGGGCGTCGGCGTTGAGGCGGCGCAGCGCGGCGTCGCTGGAGAACAGCCTCGTCATCGCCGGGTCCAGCTCGACCAGGGTCACCTGCTGCACGCCGGGGTAGCGCAGCACCTCGCGCACCGCCATGCCGTCGCCACCGCCCAGCACCGCCACGCGCCGCGGCGCACCGCCCCCGCGCGCGTAGGCCGACATCACCGGGTGCACCAGGGCCTCGTGGTAGCGGTACTCGTCGCTTTCGGCGAACTGCAGGTTGCCGTTGAGGAACAGCCGGTGGCCCTGGGGCCCGCGCGTGAGCACGATGCGCTGCCAGGGTGAGGTCTCGGCCAGCACCACCTTGTCTTCAAAGAAGCGGTCCTCGGCGGCGGTGGTGATGCGGTCGGCCAGCGCCCAGGCCACCAGCAGCGCCGCCAGCACCAGCACGGCCGACACCGCGTGCGCCGCGCGTGCGCGGATCTCGTGCCGGAACAGCCACAGCGCCCAGAAGGCCACAGCCGCGTTCATCAGGCCGAACAGCAGACCGGTGCGCGCCAGGCCCAGCTGTGGCACCAGCCAGAGCGGGAAGGCGATCGACACCGCCAGCGCGCCCAGGTAGTCGAAGGTCAGCACCTGCGACACCAGGTCCTTGAGCACCACGTGGCGGCGCAGGATGCGCATCACCAGCGGGATCTCCAGCCCCACCAGCGTGCCAACCAGCAGCACCAGCCCGTAGAGCAGCCCGCGGAAGGCCCCGGGCAGGTAGGCGTTGGCCAGGAACAGCAGCGCCGGCAGCAGGCCGCCGATCAACGCGATCAGCAGCTCGATGCGCAGGAACTGCGCGGGCAGCTGGCGCTCGATGTGGCGCGAAAGCCAGCTGCCGATGCCCATGGCGAACAGGTAGGTGCCGATGACGGTGGAGAACTGCAACACCGAGTCGCCGAGCACGTAGGACGCCAGCGCCGCCGCCGCGAGCTCGTACACCAGGCCGCAAGCGGCCACGAGAAAGACGCTGGCCAGCAGCGCGATTTCGACCGGGCCGGGGGCTGAGGCCGGTCGGTCGTCGGTGACCGACACGTCAGCCGTGTATTGCGGCGGCCACGATGATCGAGATGCCCAGCGACATCGCCGCCACCACCAGGCCCAGCGCCATGTTGCGGTTCTCGACCAGCTCCTTCCAGAGGTCGTAGGGCGTGAGCTTGTCGATCACGATGAAGCTGATCCAGAACACCACCACGCCGATCAGCGCGAACAGGATCGATCCCAGAAACGCTGCGGGCCTGAGCCATTCAATGTCCATGTGCTTGCTCCTGTCGAAATGGGGAAAGGGAATATCCGTTTTACTTGTGCCAGCCGCCGCTGGAGCTGCCGCCGTAGGAGCCGCCGCCCCAGCGGCCGGAGGTGGAGCTGCAGTTCTCGACCTGGGGATCGCAGTCGTCGCAGCCCCGCTCGAGCATCACCACGATCAGCACGGCCACCACGAACAGGACCACCTTGCCGACCGACCAGCTGTCGCCGCTAAGGGGCGTCGCGTCGCCGCGCTTGAACAGGTCCTTCTTCTGGTCGAGCTTGAACGCCTTGGCCACCGTGGCGCTGTCCAGCCGCTCGCCCACCGACCAGGTCCACTCGTCCCGCGACTTCTCCAGTGACAGCAGGTGCTGGCCGCTGGCGTAGTCCGAGTTCTCGGTCACCTGGCCGCGCTCGACCTTCCAGTAGAACTCGCCGGCCACGTACTGCGTCTCGGCGCGGTAGCTGTACTGCAGCTGGTAGCGCTTGCCCAGGTAGGTGGCGGTCTTGCCGCCGGACGCCACCGTGGGTGCCCCGGTGGCGGGCTTGACCAGGCTCCAGCCGTCTTCGGCGTCCACCAGGAACTGGAAGCCTTCCTTGCGGTTGTAGAGCAGGTACTCCTGCCAGGCGAACACCTCGTCCTCGCCCGGCTCGGTGCCGCTGCGGTGCTGGTAGCCCACGACCTGCCAGGACGCACCGCGCAGCTGGCCGACCGTGCCCAGCGGGATCAGCGGGCGCACCGGCTCGTCCTGGATCGCATGCTTGAGCTCGCCGCCGATGCCGGCCGACAGGTCGATCAGCGCGTCGCACGAGGGGCAGCTCATGCTCTTGGTGGTTTCGAGCTTGACCTCCAGCCGCGCCGCGCAGTTCGGGCAGTTGAAGTGCCGCCCTTCGTCCTTGCGCACCGAATCGCCGGCCAGACCAGCGAGCTGGAGTTCGTCGAGCGGGACCTGCGCGCCCAGCCAGACCGCGGGTGGCTCGCTGGCGTAGTCGATGCTGCAGACCGACCCGGCGTCGTTGCGCAGCTCGACCACCCCGAACACTTTGCCGGGCTCCGGCAGGTGCGAGAGCTCGCCCTGCGCCGCGAGGACCGAGGCCTCGGTGACCGCGCCGACGGCAAAGGTCTCGCCGCCCAGCACGTGGCTGCGGCCGACGCGCCAGTCCTTGAACGCGGGCAGGCTGCCCGAGACTTTGCGTGGCACGCTGAAGACAAAACTGCCGTTGTCCTCGCTCAGGCTGCCCAGGCTCTGGTCGTCGAACACCGCCTGCCACTCGGTCCAGCGCGCCGCGGCGTTGCCCAGCTGCAGGCGACCGACCAGGGTGAAGGCCTTGCCGCGCCACTGGCCGGTGGCGCCGATCTTCAGCGGGCTGTAGTCGGTGAACTCGTCGGCGATGCGGCCCAGGCGCGCAAGCGCATCGGCCTGGCGCACCACGCTGGAGTGGCAGTAGGCGCAGACGGCGTGGGTGGACTGGGCGCTCTGGAACGGCACCGGAGCGCCGCAACCCGGGCAAGGTGCCTCGTAGCGACGCTGGGTGCCCTCAGCCATGGCCGCTGCCGACGGGTGCCGCCGTCTCGTACTGCACAACAGAAATCGGCCGCACCCTTCGCATGGTGCGGCCGATCATAAGGGCGGTGCGAGCGGCTCAGCTCCGGGCCAGGGGGGCGATCTTCTGGTCGATCGCGCCGAAGATGCTCTGGCCGTCCTTGCCCTTCATTTCGATGCGGATGGTGTCGCCGAACTTCATGAACTCGGTCGAGGGCTTGCCGTCCAGGATGGTCTCGATGGCGCGCTTCTCGGCGATGCAGGAATAGCCCTTGGGCCAGTCCTTCTTGCCGTCGACCTCGACGCCGCGGTTGCTCACCGTGCCCGAACCGACGATGGAGCCGGCGCGCACGTTGCGCGTTTTGCCGATGTGGGCGATCAGCTGGCCGAAGTGGAAGGTCATGTCGGGGCCGGCGTCGCACATGCCGACCTTGCGGCCGTTCCAGGTGCTCTGCAGGGTCAGGTGCACGCGGCCGCCCTGCCAGGCGTCGCCCAGCTCGTCGGGCGTCACGGCCACGGGGCTGAACGCGGTGGCCGGCTTGCTCTGGAAGAAACCAAAGCCCTTGGCCAGCTCGGCCGGGATCAGGTTGCGCAGGCTGACGTCGTTGGCCAGCATCAGCAGGCGCACGCCGTCCAGCGCCTGTTCGGGCGTGGCGCACATCGGCACGTCGCCGGTGATGACCGCGATCTCGGCCTCGAAGTCGATGCCGTAGTCCTCGCTGGGCACGACCACGTCGTCGCGCGGGCCGATGAAGTCGTCGCTGCCGCCCTGGTACATCAGCGGGTCTTCGTAGAAGCTGGCCGGCACCTCGGAGTTGCGGGCGGCGCGCACCAGCTCCACGTGGTTGATGTAGGCCGAGCCGTCGGCCCACTGGTAGGCGCGCGGCAGCGGCGCCATGCACATGGCCGGGTCGAACGGGAAGGCGTGGCGCGCCTTGCCCTGGTTGAGCGTGACGTACAGGTCCTGCAGCTGGGGCGCCAGGAAGTTCCAGTCGTCCAGCACCTGCTGCAGCCTGGTGGCGATGCCCGTCGCATAATGGGCGGTCGTCAGGTCGCGCGAGACGACCACCAGTTGTCCGTCACGCGAGCCGTCCCTGTAGGTGGCGAGTTTCATGCGAGTCTCCTGCGGTGTGTGGGGTTTACATGATTACGAATAGTGAAATTCGTTAACCTATACGTAAAAATCGCATTCTAGTTCACGGCGCACATCTGCGTGTGAAAGCCCCTCATTCCACCCCAGCGCTCCCGACGTTGTTCCGATGCCCGCCGCGAAAACCCCTGCCTCCGAGGCCTCCCACCGACGCGACACCACCGAAACGGACACCGAGCATCTGCGCGCCGGCATCCAGTCGGTCGAGGTCGGGTTCGAGCTGCTCAATGCCCTGTCCCAGGCCCCCGGTGCGCTGATGCTGCGCGACCTGGCCGCCGCCGCCGGCATGAGTGCGGCCAAGGCCCACCGCTATCTGGTGAGCTTCCAGCGCATGGGCCTGGTGATGCAGGACCCGGTGAGCACGCGCTACGACCTGGGCCCGGCCTCGCTGCGCCTGGGGCTGGCCAGCCTGAGCCGGCTGGACGCCGTGAAGCTGGCGCGCGACCGCGTTCCCGCGCTGCTGGCCGAAACCGGCCACACGCTGGCGATTGCCGTCTGGGGCAACCAGGGGCCGACCATGGTGCACTGGGCCGAGGCCCCGCAGACCGTGCCGGTCACCCTGCGCCTGGGCGACGTGATGCCGCTGCTGACCTCGGCCACCGGGCGCTGTTTCGCCGCGTTCATGGGCCAGGAAGGCCGCGACGCCCAGCGCATCGCGCCCATGATCCGAGAGGAACTGGCCCGGGTGAAAAAACTGCCACGCAACGGCCTGCCGCTGGAAGACGTGCCTCAGACCCTGCAGGATGTCCAGGCCATGCTCGATGAAACCCGCGCCCAGGGCCTGGGCCGGGTGGTGCACAGCCTGCTGCCCGGCGTGGGCGGCTTCTGCGCGCCGGTGTTCGACGCCCAGGGCCGGCTGGCGCTGGGCGTCGTGGTGCTGGGCTCGGTGGCGACGCTGGACACCGACTGGAACGGCGCACCCGCCCAGGCGCTGCGTCGCTGCGCCCGCCAGCTCAGCGACGATCTGGGCCACCGGCCGACGCCATGACCGCTGCCGTGCCGCACTTTCCCGTCGAGCGCGCGGCGCCACGCCGGCGCGTGCTGTTCGCGCTGGGTGCGGGCGTGCTGCTGGCACACCTGAGCCTGCTCAGCGGCGGCCTGTCCGGCCTGTCGCTGGACATGTTCACCGCGACCGCCTCCGATCCCGCGAGCGCACCCGATGCGACCGGTGCGCCGCCACCACCCGAACTGGCCGCCGCCATGAGCGAGGAACTGCCGCCGCCCGTGCGCAGCAGCCGCGTGCGCTGGATATTGCCCAAGCCGCCGGCGCCCGAACCGGCGCCGCCACCTCCCCCAC